>JACCDP010845279.1_pt1 | contig 255024 bp, 225 predicted proteins | sample 7445841 | NCBI WGS metagenome assembly JACCDP01 (sample SAMN15323441, study PRJNA562643) | freshwater metagenome | isolation source: river surface water | place: USA:Blue River Watershed | collected 2017-08-17
ATTGGTGCGGCGTATGTGAATTCGGTAGTGGGATTCAACAACGGGGTCATCAAAGCGTACGGTTCGAATGTGTTTAACCCGTTGATCACGCGCACACATACCACGACGCCGTATTATTCACCGACACATACTCCGTCGAACACACGCACATCGACGCGCACACGGACAGGCACGCGGACTTGGACGTCGACTTCAACGCGTTCCAATACACCAACATATACGGAGACTGAGACGCCGACGGAGACAGACACGCCGACGGAAACGGATACAAATACGCCGACTCGCTCGCACACAAGTACTCGTACGCCGACGCCAACAGATACCGAAACCGAGACACCGACGGAAACGGAAACGTCAACCGAAACTGAAACACCGACGGAAACGGATACAAATACGCCGACCGATACGCGGACGTTTACGCCGAGTTTGACGGAAACGCCATCAGAAACAGAAACCCCTTCGGAAACCGGCACAGTCACCGAGACCCCTACGGATACCGAGACGCCCACAGATACCGAGACACCGACCGAGACGGATACGGCAACACCAACTAATACGTTGACACCATCGCGTACATTGACGCCGTCAATTACGCCCACTGACACACCACTCCCCTATCTGAAGAATGGTGGGTTTGAGTCCGGATTGGCATATTGGTCCACAGTGACGACAATTGTTGATCTTGGTGTTACAAAGTTAGGTGGGAACCCAGGTGATACTAACCGCTGTACTACCGTAGATACGCAAGATTATGCTGGTATTTGGACGCGCCCGAGTAGCTATAATCTGGAAGGTTCAACGTACGTTGCGCCATCTTGGGTCTCATCACGTGGTCCAAAACCAATTGACGACAATGATGGATATGGCTCGGTTGTGAATACCGTCGCGACTGTGACTTCAATTGTTACTGGAATTGTACCAAGTGAGGGTACGAAATCGATTAAACTCACCTATGGTAACGGCACTGGCAATACCGGTTACCACGTGAAACATGGTCCAGCAATCTACAGTAACTATTTCCGTGCCATTGCTGGTCAAGTTATTACATTAGACTGGTTTGCTCAAAAAGCATCAGATGATGCGGCGGTATTAGGATATCTCTTAGATGCAGATGTCAATAATAATGGCATTCCAGCCGAAAGTGCTGCGGACTGTCAACAGTATGAGATTCTGGATGCCACCGTGTCAGGTGTGACTGGCTGGCAGTATGCCGATGTAACGGTGCCTGCCAACAAAGACTACTATAGCTTTGTGTTTGTTGGTGGTACATTCGACAAAACTGGTCTCAAAGGCTCAGGTGCGGGATTTTGGGTGGATAACATCTCTCAAGGAACTGCGCAAACAATTACGTTTAATGGTGCAACACTTAATAACGCCTACAATTACTCTGCCAGTTTCGTCAGTTCTCCTGTGGATACATTGCCAGGTGTTACTGGATTTGCTACTGCTACATCGGGTATGCCAGTGCAATACATTTCAAATACACCGGGTGTGTGTACTGTTACGGGGCGATATACAGTTAATTTCGTAGGATCTGGTACATGTACTTTGACTGCCTCACAACCTGGTGGTGTTGATGGAAGCAATGTGCTGTGGGCTTCAGCGCCGGTAGTGCAGAGTTCATTTACGGTCACTAATCTGCTGTACACGGTAACCCCGTCAAATACGCGGACCCCCACATTCACGCCCACGGATACGCGCACGCCAACCAACACATTTACTCCATCGAATACACGCACATCAACCAATACCCCTACCTCGTCCAACACACCGACAGAGACGTTTACCTCGACATATACCCGTTCGGCGACCAATACCCGTACTTTTACCAATACCCGTACCTTTACGCGGACATTTACAAGTACACGCACGCCAACCGAAACCTTTACCAATACGCTGACGCCAACCGATACATATACGGTGACGAGTTCGCGGACACGCACAGCAACCCGTACCCGTACAAACACACGTACGGCAACGCTCACGTTTACCAACACGCTAACGCCGACAAATACGGAGACAGATACGCCGACGGAAACAGATACGAATACTCCTACGGATACGAATACTCCAACAAATACTGCAACCGCAACGAATACGCCGACCAACACGTTGTCGCCCACTATTACATTTACTCCGAGCCGTACCTTTACACCGGTGCCTAATCTAGACATTATCAAAAAAGTAAGTGTGGGGAACTCGTTTGTGCTGGCAGTACTCAACGACGATACGCTGGTCACTTGGGGTGATAATCGTCACGGGCAAACCAGTATTCCTGCAGCGTTGCGTACCATGCGCTTCGATGATGTGGCAACTGGTCATACATCCGCATATGGATTAGGCATTGATGGGCGCGTCTATGCGTGGGGATCAAATGACTTCGGCGAAGGGAGTGTACCCGTAGCCGCCCAAAGCAATGTCAAAGTGATTTCAGCAGGTGGGCGTGTAGCTGCTGCCGTACGTACCGATGGCACGGTGGTGCTGTGGGGCTTGATGGTGCACGGTCAACGTACCATTCCACGTGGATTGAACCGTGTCATTGATGTGGCTGTCGGTTACCGCCACGTCGTGGCTCTCAAAGACGATGGAACAGTCGTCTGTTGGGGTGAAAGTATGTCGTGTGGTGCGATTCCTCGTGATTTACGAGATGTAGTAAAAATTGCAGCGAGCGACGGCTACTCATTGGCACTCAAAGACGATGGCACGGTGATCGCATTCGGTATGAACACGCTTGGACAGTTGAACGTCCCACGTAGCTTGACCGATGTGGCACAAATCGGGGCTGGTCAAGGATTCGCTGTGGCACTCAAAAACGATGGTTCACTGGTGGGCTGGGGCACCGCAGTGAGTGGGTCACTCGATTTCCCGGCAACAATCAATGATGCGGTGTTGGTGGGGGCTGCAAACGTGAATACAGTGGTGATGCGTCGCACCGGTGAGATATTGGCATATGGGCGACCGCTCTTTAATGCGCTGGTGTCACGCACGCGTACACGTACACCAATCATTACTTTGACACCGTCATTACCACGTGCAATCAATACGTTGACGCCGTCGAACACGAAGACCGCATCACCGACGCCTACATTGACGCGCTCAATTGTGCCCACCCGCACTAGGTAATGTTATACGAGGAGCTCCATGGCATCTGATGTGGACAACCATGGAGCTCCTCACTGTTTGTGTAGATGTGTATGCTCCGTTAGAGAAATGTAACACATTTATGTGTGAAATCTACGAAGTGTACTCGTTATTGATAGGCACACATCACTAAAGATATGCATGCAAAGGTCTTGCATATGCACTTCTATTAAATATAGTATTAATTGAATGCAAATGTTAGCACCCACGCTGATTGTAAAAATTGTAAAATTTAATGTTGTAAAATTGTGATAGAATATAAGACGGTAGTAATTCCAGAGTGTGAGGTCGTGATATGTGGAATCGTCAATTGGGGTTTGTCGTTGTCATCGTCGCTATGGTAGTGATTGGTGTTTTTAGCATGTTTATCCAGCCACGTACTGGGTATGCGCAAACGATACCTGCTACTGTGCAACCGGTGCAGCAAAGTGGATCAATCATTCGTCCAAGCGGACCATACAATTTGAAAAAAGTAGCCGTTGGTACGAATTTCGTAATTGCCATTCTTGATAATCAAACCCTGGTAACCTGGGGTTCCAACCGATTTTGGCAGACGACCATTCCATTTCGCTATAAAAACACCTTATTTACCGATGTAGCGGCAGGTGCGCGTGTGGCATACGCACTCGACACTACTGGTCAAGTAGTCGCTTGGCCAGCACCAATTGACTGTCCACTTTGTGTTGATGGTGAAAATGTTATTCCTGTAGGCGCCCAAAGTGGTGTGACTGCAATATCTGCCAATGGTTCAAATGCGATTGCATTGAAATCGGACGGCACGGTTGTTGTCTGGGGTAACAATACATTTGGTCAGCTGAATGTGCCTGCATCTGTCACTGGTATTACCGCAGTTGCTGCGGGTGCCACCCACATGCTCGCACTGAAAAGTGATGGCACTGTCATTGCATGGGGGCGTAATCACCGAAGTCAGTTGAATGTGCCATATGGGCTGACTGGTGTGACTGCTATTGCTGCTGGTGTAGATCACAGCCTTGCGTTGTTGAGTAGCGGTGAAGTAGTAGGCTGGGGGAGCAATAATTACGGTGAAAGTAAAGCACCTGGATTGCGTGGAGTGACGTCTATTGTTGCAGGATTAAATTTTTCTGCTGCACTGCGCAGTGATGGTACTGTAGTCGCATGGGGTGATAACTCAGATGGCAATGTCAACGGTCTGAGACGATCTGTTGGTGTAAACGTCATTGGTGCTGGTGGTGTGAATTCAGTGGTTGGATATCCAAGTGGTGCGGTGCGTGCCTATGGCGCCAAAACGTTTGACGCGTTGGTCTCACGCACGCCGACACCTTCACCGTATATGTCTCCCACATTTACATCGACTCGTACTCGTACACCCTCCAATACCCGTACATTTACCCGTACACGCACTTCATCAAATACGCGTACCAGTTCGCGCACATTCACTCCGACCGATACTGATACACCGACCGAGACGGCAACTGACACCGAGACTCCGACGGATACTGAAACGCCAACGGAGACGGAAACCAACACGCCGACTGATACGGCTACCGAGACGAATACGTATACCCCGACTGATACGGCTACCGAAACTCCTACGGATACCGATACGGTGACGCCAACCGAAACCGATACCGAAACTCCTTCGGATACGCCGACACCTTCGGATACGTTGACTCCTTCGGATACACCGACTCCATCGAATACGTTGACTCCTAGTATGACGCCGACGGCTGCCACGTTGCGTTCTAATCAGCAGAATGGGATTCTCATCAACGGTAGTGGTGGCGCTGCTTCAGATGGCAGTGACGGTATTCGTATGCGATTCAATATGACAAATACGGGTGAGCAAATTCGCTTCACTGGTCGTTACTTCTTCTACTACATGGATGATGCAAATGGTAACGTATGTGTATTTTTGAATATTGGTGGTACAAATTATTCAACGTGTAATGCTTCTATAGGCGTATCACAGCAACTCTTTGACACGCTAGCCATCACCGAATTAACAGGAACAGCCAATACATCCAACACGAGTCAACTCGGTAGTGGTTCAGTCAAATTGATCTATACCAAGACGATTGCGTCCAAAGTGTACCAACTGATCCGTACAATCACCTACACGTACCCCAATTATTACTATCATGATAACTATGAAATCGTGGTTCCTGCTGGTAACACCGCAACTATCAAACTCTACAAGGGTGGTGATACTGCACCGGGTGGTTTTGATAATGCCAACGACATGTATATTCCATTGCCAGTCAAAAATGTACAGTCAGTGGAAGCAAGTGCTGGTGTGGTGCTCGGCATGAAAGAAGTCGCTCAGGCCACTGGCATGAGTACGTTCGAAGGTGCAGTTGGACGCCGCTACAGTGATCCTTACGGCACTGTCGGGTCAGGTGGTGATATCGGCTTCTATGCCCAGGCAGGGTCGCACGATGCTGGTTTCATGATTCAGTACAATATCGGTGATTCCACAGCTGCACCAGCAGCCGGCACCTACCGCGAAGAAAACATCACATATGTCGGTTTCCAAAAGGTCAACGTGGACGCACAGTGGGGTACCACGGCTGAGCTTGAAATCGGCTCTTCAACCAAGTTGAACGTGTCAATGACCAATGCCTTCTTGACAACCCGCTCCGGGTTGGGTATGACCTTTACGCTGCCTGCTGGTCTCGTCATTAGTAATCCGGTGAACGGCTGCGGTGGCACGCTCACGGTGGTTGGGCAAGTTGTCACCTTGACCAATGGGTCGTTGAATTCGTTGTCAGGTTGTACTTTCTCGGTGGATGTGACCACGATGTCAGCTGGTAATTATGGCTTTACAAGCAGTAGTGCAGCCAGTTTTGCAAGTGCATCGATGGCCAATGCGGTCGGTTCGTCGACGCTCAAGTACATCGCACCGTTGCGTACGTTTACTCCGAGTTTGACGAACACAAATACGCCGTCGTACACGGTTACTCCATCGTTAACAAAGACGTATACTCGCACGCGTACTCCGTCGAATACGCGCACAAACACGCGCACATTTACGAATACGCGCACGTCGTCAAATACACGTACCAACACGCGGACATTTACCCCGACGGAGACGGAAACATCTACGGAAACTGAGACGGTTACTGAAACAGATACGGTGACGCCAACGGATACCGCGACTCCTACTAATACGAATACGGCGACACATACGTACACACCATCTGACACACCAGAAAACACGTATACACCAAGCCGTACCTTTACGCCATCTCCACCATCCGGGTCATTCAAGAAAGTCGCAGTTGGTAACTCGTATGTTATTGCACTTCTCGATGATGACACGCTCGTTGCATGGGGTGATAATCGTCATGGTCAGACCTCGATTCCCGCGTCGTTGCGCACCATGCGTTTCGAGGATGTAGCCGCTGGTCACACGTCGGCGTATGCACTTGGCATCGACGGGCGCGTCTACTCGTGGGGCTCCAACGACTTTGGCGAAGGCTCGATTCCGCTCGCTGCCCAAAGCAACGTCAAAGCCATTTCTGCCTCTGGGCGTTCAGCTGCAGCTGTCAAGAATGACGGCACCGTGGTGGTATGGGGCTTGATGGTTGATGGTCAGCGCAACATTCCACGGACGGCACGCAATGTTATCTCCGTTGCAGTCGGGTTCCGCCATATGTTAGCACTCAGAGATGATGGTACGGTCATAGCATGGGGTCACTCAGGCGATGGTGCTACTGATGTCCCACGTGGGCTCACAAATGTGGTAGCAATTGCGGCCAGCTTTAATCACAGTTTGGCGCTCATCGATGATGGTCGTGTGGTTGCGTGGGGCAACAACAAGTCAGGGCAAATCAACGTACCGCGTACACTCACAGACGTTGTTCAGATTGCGGCCGGTCAAGAGTATTCGGTGGCGCTCACACTCGAAGGAAATATCGTCGGTTGGGGTACCACCAACTTCGGAGTACGCAACTTCCCGGTTGATATGGTTGATGCAGTCATGGTCGCTGCTGCCAACGTGAATACTGTGGTCATGCAACGTGACGGTACAATCACCACGTTTGGCTCTGGGTTGTTTAGAGCATTGGTGTCGCGTACACCCACACGTACGCCAATCATCACACAGACAGCGTCGCTGACACGTATTGTGCGCTCGCTTACGCCATCCAACACCAAGACGACGACACCGTCGCCGACGTTGACGCGTTCAGTGGTGCCCACCCGTACCCGCTAATCAAGCACTTCCTGCGCCACACCCCCTGTACGTTTGTGTACAGGGGGTGTGGTATTATAGGGGCACGAATACACAGGAGCGAGGATTCAAATGTTAGATGCATTGCAGTATGCGACGTTGCGTGCCGTGGTTGATCGCATGATTCCCCGTGATGATGCGCCTGGTGGGCTGGATGCTGGCGTAGATCGCTACCTGATTCATTTTTTGCAGCACGATGGATGTGGATATGCTCCCACATATATTGCTATCCTCGATGCCATTAACCAGCATGCACAGCAACAACATCAGTGCGCTTTTGGCGGATTGTCTGCGGATGATGCTGATGAATTGCTCCAACACATGACCGAAGAATTCAGTGTAATTGCGCCATCGTTGAGTGGTGCGCAGGTTATTGCTTTGATTGCTGAACACTGTGCCGAGGGATTCTATGCAGATCCTCGCCAAGGTGGCAATATTGACATGGTGAGTTGGCGCATGATTGGATTTGAGGAACGTCGATGAACTATGATGCAATTGTAATTGGGGCCGGAGCTGGTGGAGGGATTGCTGCGGCACTCCTCAGTGAATCCGGTGCGCGTGTGTTGTTGCTTGAACGTGGCAAACCACATTCATTTGCGACGGAACAAACCGATCATCTGCGTAATCACCGCTTGTCACAGTATGGGCAAAACACGGGACCCGGCCCAGGCAATCCCCGTGTATTTGTCGATGCGCAACAGCAGTCGCATGTGGTGCAACCGCACGAGGGGCAGTATCACAATAATGCGGTCACTGTTGGCGGTGGTACAGTTGTCTACGGTGGTCAAGCATGGCGCTTTCTGCCCGATGATTTTGCCATGGCCTCACGATATGGTGTGCCAAAAGGCAGCTCACTGGCTGATTGGCCAATTCAATATGCCGATTTGGCTCCCTACTATGAGCGTGCTGAGCACGAAATTGGCATTGCAGGTGACAGTGAAACGTCTGCTGCAGTGTGGCCTCGTGCTAAACCATACCCAATGCCTGCCGTTGATTTGACCACCCGTGGACGCGTGTTACAGGCAGCAGCACACAAGCTTGGGTGGCGCCATTTCACACCGCCGCTCGCAATTAATACGCGCCCGTATCAAGGCCGTCCAGCCTGCACTGGCTGTACGCTCTGTGTGGGGTTTGCCTGCCATGTTGATGCCAAAAACGGTACACAAAATACCATGGTACCACGTGCAATTGCCTCAGGGAATTGTACCTTACTCACTGACGCACACGTGTTGCGCATCGACATGGACAATGCACAGACTGCCAAAGGGGTCACCTATGTCGATGCGACTGGTACGCAGCACCACGCCACAGCGAGCATCGTGATTGTAGCGGCGGGTGCCATCGAAACTGCTCGTTTATTCTTGAATTCCGCGACTAGCGCACATCCAAATGGGATAGGCAATCATTCTGACCAACTGGGACGACATCTGCAAGGGCACGTCTACCCGCGTGCCATTGGGCTACTCCCTGATGCAGTCATCGATCATCAAGGCCCGGGTGTGAGTATCTGTACTACGCAATTTAATCATGGTAATCCAGACATCATTGGTGGTGGTATGCTCGCCGATGAGTTCATCACACTTCCAATCATTTTCTGGAAGCGATTTTTGCCACCTGATGTACCACGTTGGGGTAAAGCGGCCAAAGATTTTATGCGCTATGCATACCCACGCTTCATCGATGTTACTGGACCCATCCAAGATATCCCCAGCCCAGATAGTCGAGTGACCGTGGATCCTCGTGTACGTGACCGCTTTGGCTTGCCAGTCGCACGGCTCTCTGGTACCACACACCCTGAATCGATCCGTACTGCAGCTTTCATGTTTGAGCGGGCCCGCGAATGGATCGAAGCTGCAGGGGTGACGCGCTGGTGGGGTACGCCACCCACCCTGGGATTGAGTGCTAGTCAGCACCAGGCCGGGACATGCCGTATGGGCGATGATCCTGCAACGTCTGTTACCGACCGGTGGGGCAAAATACACGGCATCCGCAACATCTATGTGGCTGATGGCTCACTTCACGTCACAAATGGTGGTTTCAACCCATTTCTGACCATCATGGCCAATGCCTTCCGCGTAGTTGATGGGATAGTGCAACGCGGGAACTAATTGTACGCGTGATTAGACCGTTGCCACATCTGCTTGAACAGTAGCTGGTTTCTGTGTTTTAGCCCGTGCCATGAGGAGTACTCCGCCGATAATCAGTGGTAGTGCTGCCATCATGTACGGGCTAATCGTTTCGTTGTTGATGAAAAATCCCAATAACACGGCGATCATCGGGTTAACGTATGATGATGAAATCGCCAACGAAGGACGAACCCGTGGCACGAGGTATGAGTATGCCGTATATCCGATTAAGGAACCAAAAATAACCAGATACGCAAATGCATAGAGTGACGTCGCAGTAGGCATCTGTGTCAGTGATTCGCCGGTGGCAAGTCCGCCCATCAACAGTACGGTGCTTGCTCCCATCATTTGTACGGCACTCCCCATCATGCCGGATGCTTGGGCTACTTTGGGAATCAAGACGGTGCCAAGTGCCCAACCCATCGCTGCAACGATAAGTAGAACGAAGCCACGTGGAGAAGCCTGAACGTGCCCATCGAGACTGAGTATGGCAGCACCAAGAAACCCAATCATCAACCCGATGATTTCGCGTCGGCTCGGCCACTCGCCCCAAAAGCCGGCAAAAAGTGCTGCCCAAATGGGCGAACTAGCGAGAATTAATGCGGTCAGACTTGTCGAAATATAGCCGAGCCCGAGTACGACGCCGCCATTCCCCAGGCCGAGGAGAATCATTCCAATCCCCATCCCGCCCAAAAACTCGCGTCGTGTGGGTAGTTTTTTGCCCTCAAAGAGGGCAAAAACAAACATCAAGCTCCCAGCCAGCCCAAAGCGCATGAATGCCATGAGCAGTGGTGGAAAGCTATCACGCGCAAATTTCATGCCGAGATAGGTAGACCCCCAGATGGTGTACGTCGCAAACAAGGCGAGCCCAACTTTGGCACGTTCTGACACGGTGTATTCCTTTGTGTTAATCGCTATGTGACTATTGTACTCCAGGCAACAGTTCACGTAAAAAATACCCTGTGTGTGATGCAGCAACAGTGGCGACAGCTTCAGGTGTACCCATCGCAATCACGTTGCCACCCCCACTCCCACCTTCGGGTCCCATGTCAATGATCCAATCAGCAGTCTTGATGACGTCGAGGTTGTGCTCAATGACCAGTACCGTGTTGCCAGCATCTACCAAGCGATGGAGTACATTCAGGAGCCGTTGTACATCGGCAAAGTGTAACCCGGTGGTTGGCTCGTCGAGAATGTAAATCGTCCGCCCTGTGTCAATGCGTGCTAATTCACGCGACAGTTTGATACGTTGCGCTTCACCACCTGAGAGTGTAGTGGCAGCTTGTCCGAGTGCAATATAGTCGAGCCCGACATCATGCAGCGTGTGCAGGATGCGTGTAATACGTGGGATATGTGCAAAGAATTCAAGCGCTGTCTGCACATCCATCTCGAGTACATCGGCAATTGTTTTGCCACGGTATTTCACAGCGAGTGTTTCACGGTTGTAGCGCTTGCCCTTACAGACTTCACAACGCACAGCAACATCCGCCAAAAACTGCATGTCAATGAGTTGTACCCCTGCACCTTCGCATGCTTCGCAGCGCCCACCTTTGGTATTAAATGAAAAACGTCCAACATCGTATCCACGGACTTTGGCTTCTGGCGTCTGTGCATATATATCACGGATGTGATCAAATAATTTGACATATGTGGCAGGGTTTGAGCGTGGAGTACGTCCAATCGGTTGCTGATCAATATCAATCACTTTGTCGAGATGCTCGAGACCGGTGATGTGCTGCAACGGTCCCGCACTCAGTGTGGCTCGACTCAACCGGTTGGCCAAGGTAGGATAGAGCGTGCCATTGATGAGTGATGATTTGCCCGATCCAGAGACACCTGTGACTGCCACAAATGTACCTAATGGAAATGCAATGCTCACGTTGCGCAGATTGTTCATGGTAGCGCCGTGCATCTCAACCCGCTGCCCGTTGCCGAGGCGGCGTTGCGTAGGAGTGGAAATTTGTAGTTTGCCTGATAAGTACGCTCCGGTGAGTGATGATGGGTGGGCTGCAACCTCTGCGGGTGTTGCCGCAACCACAACTTGTCCACCTTTGACCCCTGCTCCCGGTCCAAAGTCAATCAAGAAATCTGCGGCCTGCATTGTTTCAAGGTCATGCTCAACCACGATGACGCTGTTGCCCAAATCACGCAACTTGATGAGCGTGTTGAGGAGTTTACGATTGTCTCGTTGATGTAAGCCGATACTTGGTTCATCGAGGATGTACATGACACCGACCAAGCCTGAACCTATTTGAGAAGCCAAACGGATGCGTTGTGCTTCACCACCGGATAAACTTGGTGCGGCTCTGGCCATGGTCAAATAATGCAGGCCAACATTCAACAGAAATCCGAGCCGCTCTTGGATTTCTTTCAAGATGTCGTGTGCAATCGTCAACGCATTACCGTTGAGTGGTGTTATTGCGCGCTGATGCAATGCACCGAGCTGTGGCGCCGCCAATGCCATCGCCCACGCGTGTGCATCACTGACGTTGAGCGTACACACGTCACTCAATGACCACCCACCTACGCGTACGGCTCGACTTTCGGCACGTAAGCGTGCACCATTGCACGTTGGGCACGGTTGTTCACTCATAAATGAGGTGTAGTATTCGCGGTTCATGTCGCTACCCGTTTGGTGATAGCGTCGGCGGATTTCGCTGGCTAATCCTTCCCATGTGCGCATAAAAACACCACGAGAACCGCTATCTTCGTTGTTCCAACTAAATTGAATACGTTCTTTCCCACTACCGTTGATAATCACACTCCGTGCTTGCTCACTCAGCGCTTTCCATGGCGCATCGAGGTCAATCTGGAAGTGTGCTGCAATGACTTGCAACGACTTGTATCCCCAGCCATCTTTCTTTTTGCGTAATTCCCCCCAATACGTGACTGCTCCGTCATGTATCGAAATATCGTGGTTTGGTACGAGCAACCGTTCGTCTACTTCCATGCGAGTACCCAAGCCCGTACAATCTGCACAGGCACCCTGTGGCGAATTAAACGAGAACATTTGTGGTGTCAACTCGCTAAACGAAATGCCACACGTAGTACAGGTGTTTTCGACGCTCATGATGAATTCTTTGTCGGTTGTGGCAGGGGCATCAGTGACGGGTTGGTCAACGATGCTAATCACGCACACTCCTTCGCCGGTACGTACTGCGAGCTCGATCGCGTCGGTCAATCTGGTCACATAGGCGTCCCATGGACTCTGCACATTTGCACTCGCTTTGCCACTGCCAGTGACTCCCACAGACGCATCATCATGTTCAGGGACTGCCAATCGGTCAACCACGACTTCAATGGAGTGTTTGACTTTTTTGTTGAGCTTGATCTCGCTCTGGAGATCCATGATTTCGCCATCGACACGCACACGCGTGAATCCTTCGGCACGTGCATCATTGAAGACGTCTTTATATTCGCCTTTGCGCCGTGACACCAACGGTGCGAGCACCATATACCGTGTATGTGCCGCAAACGTGAGGACACGATCGACCATCTGTTCGGGACTCTGTGATGCCACTGGTTGCCCACACACATGACAGTGCTGTGTCCCTACTCTGCCGTATAACAGGCGCAAGTAATCGTATATTTCAGTCACGGTGCCCACCGTTGAGCGGGGATTTTTGGACGCACTCTTTTGCTCGATTGCAATCGCTGGTGATAATCCCCCAATATAATCTACTTTGGGCTTTTCGAGTTGACCCAGAAATTGGCGGGCGTATGCCGACAGCGACTCAACATACCTGCGTTGCCCTTCAGCATAGAGTGTGTCAAAGGCGAGAGACGATTTGCCCGAACCAGACACACCGGTCAGTACGACAAGTTTATCGCGTGGAATGGCGATATCCACACCCTTGAGATTATGCTCTCGGGCGCCACGGATAACGATACTATCTCGAGACATAAAGAGTTACCTTCATCTATGTGCACAAATGTGCTATCAATATTGTAATTGAATCTGTCACCGTGTGCACGCTATTTTGTGAGTTGTTGAAAGCGTTGCAACGCGAACCATGTGCCCAACACTGCAAAAATGACTAGCCCGCTCAGGTACACCAATGCTGATTCACTACCACGCATCACAGCAATCAGCCAGGTTGCCGGGTTGCATTGTGCCACCCATTGCATCCATGTGGGTGCGCTATCGAGTTCATACAAGGCATTTGACGCAAAAAGTAGCGGTAAATTGAAAAGAAAAATCATGCCATGATAGCCCATGATGCTCCGTGAACGGCTGGCAACAGCCAGTGCAATCCCGGCAAATCCGAGTGTGAAACACAGCAATGCAATGAATCCACGTGCAATTTCTCCCATAGAATTCGGGAATGTTGCACCGGCTAACACGCCGATTGCACAAACAATCGTGATTTGAAAGAATGCCTTGCTGACAGTGGCAAGCATGTGTCCGAGTAAGATGCTCAGGCGTGGGATAGGAGCCACCATGTATTCGCGCATGATGCCACGCAGACGTTCATCCAGAAACATCATGCCCCCACCTGCTGCGCCACCCAGGGCAGTAAGTGCCAGGATGCCCGGTAACATGAAGCTGAGATAGTCGTTTTGGGTGGCGAGCATGCGTCCCATGCCCACACCAAAAAGTCCAACCCACAATATGGGTTGAATGAGCAAGCCGCCGAGTTCTTCGCGGTTGCGCAGGAATTTGCGCATATGGCGCAACCAGATGGCGTATGTTGCATGTATCATTGTGTTACCTCGTCACGCAGTGCTCTGCCCGTAGTGCGCAAAAACACATCACCAAGATGCGGTCGTTGCATGGTTACTTCGACCACCTGCGCCCCATGGCTCCGTACAATATCGAGCAGCTCAGGCAAACGACGTGCGCCATTGTCTACGCCGACGAGCAGTTCTTGGTTGACCCAGTGGGCCTGTGTAACCCACGGGTACACATCCCATGTCACCGTTGGAAATGTAGGCATACGCATCCGCACAATATCATCACCAAATTGGCTGATGAGTGCATTCACGGTGCCGTGTGTCACCATGCGACCATGATCGATAATGCCAACGTAGTCTGCCAGAAGTTCGGCTTCGTCCATGGCATGCGTAGTAATCACGACGGTCATACCTCGTGTGCGTTGCAGTGTCCGCAAGTATTCCCATATCATGGCACGGTGCTGTGGATCTAGTCCTTGGGTGGGCTCATCGAGAAAGAGAATCTGAGGATGCATCATCAGACAGCGTGCGAGTTCGAGACGACGGCGCATCCCCCCTGAATATGTGCCAGTCAGGCGGTCTGCGGCACCACTCAGTTCTACGAGTTCGAGGAGTTCGTGGATTCGGGTGCGTCGCGTCTGGGAATCGAGTCCATATAAGCGTCCATGGAAATCCAATGATTCACGCCCCGTTAAATCGCGATCAAGGACTAAATCTTGAAAGGTTACGCCGATCATCCGGCGGATTGCAGCAGCGTTTTGAGGTATGGAGAGTCCTGCAATGGTTATCTGCCCACGATCTGGTTGGAGCAACGTGGTGAGCATGTTGATGGTTGTGCTTTTGCCTGCACCGTTTGGGCCCAGCAGTGCATATACACTCCCCGCTTGCACATGAATATCGAGATCTTGTACGGCGACAACGTCACCGAATTGTTTATAAAGTCCACGTGCATCAATCATCTGTGGGTGTTTCCTTTCGTAAATCACGACGCGCCCAACAGAAATGGTATGTACCATCTGCAGGGCGCATCCTGTGGTGACTCCGACTGGAATCGAACCAGCAACCTCCACCTCCGGAGGGTGGCGCTCTATCCAATTGAGCTACAGAGCCATCGTTCGTACTATAGCACCCTATGAGACGAGGGTCAAGCGTTGTTGCGCCGTTGCTGGAGCAAATACCACGTCACACTCGCTGCGGTAATACCTGCCCCAATGTATTCAGTTGCACTCGTCAACCATTCGCCCAACACCAAACCAGCCACAATTGTGGCCATTGGTAAGCGCCATGCTTGCACGGATGTGACGAGTGGCGCACCAAGCGTACGGAGCGTATACACTTGCAACAAATTCGCCCCAATTACGATCACAAATGCAAATATTCCTAATGCGATGATATGGCGTGTCGAGATGCTCTGCCAGGCGGTCCATTCATCACCTTGTGCGCTACTCAGCACCAATGCACTTGCGACGACTGCAATGAGTTGTAGGAGAAACGTTGCCTCGCTTGATATGCCTGCGTTGGATGTCCGCCGTACCATCAGCATGTAAAGCGCGAGGAGCACGCTACTCAAGCTGGCGAGTACCACGCCAACCCAACTACTTGTGCTGCCGGTTTGCCAAAAATCTGCCTGCTGGATGTCGCCACTCAACATAACGATTGCACCAAAACATGAAACGACAAGCACTAATGCGGTACGTGGTGGTGGTGGGTCTTCAAACCAAAAATACCCCATAATCGCAACAAGCGGAGGCGTCAGTAACCCAATGAGTGTGACTTGCGCTGCAGGTGCATATCGTGCTGCAAGGACGTTGGTAATCGCTCTCGCAGCAGCAAAGAACGCAACACTCCAGCCAGCACGAATCCACAGTTGCCCAAGCTCACCGCGCCACCACACCACGGCCATCATCACAAGCATCGCAGTGCCATTCGCCACAATAAGCAGCGTTAGTCCAGGTAGGTTTGCATCAATTTGTAGATACCGCGCCAGCACAGGGTAGACGCCCCATGCACTATGCCCGAGCAGAGCAGCCAGTAACCAAAAATTGCGATTGGGGGTGTGCATGCAACGTGCCTCGCTTTGCAAACAAAAAACCGACTCCTTAGTAGGAGCCGGTTATCATCATGGTCGGGGCGAGAGGATTCGAACCTCCGACCTCAGCGTCCCGAACGCTGCGCTCTACCAGGCTGAGCCACGCCCCGAATTCAGTGGTGCCGGAGGTGGGAGTCGAACCCACATGAAGTTGCCCTCAATGGTTTTTGAGACCATCGCGTCTGCCATTCCGCCACTCCGGCAAGTACGTCGCTCATTGCGCGTTTCGTTACTTACGAGTTGTGAGTATAGCCGAAACGCTTTGAAAAGTCAAATGTGACACACCTATTCATACAATCAGCATGCGTCCACGATAGGTGTGGCGTTCGATGAGTCGCATGATGATATAAAAGAGCAATGCACTCGTCGAAGCAGTCAATACCACACCTTGGATAACACTCGTATATGCATATCCTTGTATCTCGATTAACGTGTTGATAATTATAGATGCCATATGTAACACGATAAACGGTGATGCGATGAAATAGCGCTGCCGCAATGTATACCCAAGTAGGAGGAGATCCATGATAATCAGGCTTCCTACTACAACGCTGATTGGCTCGATAATCCACCATTCAGGATAGAAGTGTTTGCTCACAAAAAACGTACATTCGAGGATAGCAATGGTCAATAACGGCTTCGTCCAACCAGGCCGCGTTAACGTCATACGATCCCACCCTACAAAACCATACATCAACAAAACAAACCCTGCAGCCAACACTGCATAGACGATGCCCATGCCGTCGGTTGTAATTGCGATGCCACGCGTCATTAATGCCATCAAAATGGACTTGCTGGTGAGTCCGATGATGATGATGACCGCACCCGCCGTGGTCAGCCCCTCGCGCATTGGGCTACGCCGACCAGCGAGTGACCGCACATGCCCAAGTGCCAGCATGGTAAAAACAATTGGTATGAGATGAAGTACTATTGTGTCCATCCTCACTCCTCTGCCCAGTGTGAGTCTTACACATAATAATACTACATAATGTAATAAATGCAAGTATCCCAGCGCAAGTCATGCGACTTGCGCTGGGAACGAGTTGATTACCGTCGTGGTGTAGCGGTTGGGAGGGGTTGTTTCATCGGTGAGGCTGTTGCAGTGCGGGTTGCAGTGCGAGTGCGTGTCGCAGTGCGAGTTGGGACTGCGGTTCTGCTACGAGTTGCCGTCCGCGACGCAGTTTGTGTGCGTGTTGCCGTAGCAGTCGATGTCGGTACCTGAGTCGCTGTTGCCGTGGCAGGGAGTGTGGCGGTGGGTTCTGGATCAGCCACACCATCAAGCAGGAACCACACTGTGCTGGCTTCAGAGGTCAACGAACCATCACTGACTTGTATGATGATGCGGTCGTGCTCGTTGCTGCTACCGTTTTGGCGGTAGACAATACGTTTGCGTTGCAAGTCTGCAAGTGTAAAACGCGTGCCATTGCTCATGCGTTGCCCATTATAAAGCATCCATCCGTTGACGGGTTCGGCCTGCAGAATGTATACAAGCTGGTTGGAGGATGTTTCTCTATCACTACTCACAATGGTGAGTGCATCCAGAATCACGTAGCCGTTGGTCTTTAGCCGATATGGCTTGATGATCGTCATGCTTGGGGCGGTATTTGCAATGATGCTTTGCTCAGGCGTGCATTGTTGCGATGTAATCGTAATACAACTGACGGTGCTTACATTACCTGCTTTATCGCGAAAGCGTGCGTAGATGCTTGCACTCGTGGTTCGCAGCTGTGTGTTTGTTGCAAACGTTTGCCATGTTGCATTGCTAAATTCGTTTGCTGGTGCGATTTGCATGCTCACAATTCCTGAGCCATAGCTTGCGGATGTTGGCCGATCTGTGCCTTTGACGGTGATTTGTGCTTGTCCATTGCTTGTACGGACACTCAAAGACGCAAATGGCGCAGAACGGTCAATCAAGATATCATCGCTGACGATCTGGGTAATCGCACCATCTACATTACGATAGCGTACATAGATGCGATAGATGCTGGTTGATGTATCCATGAACTGCCATGCCCGTCCGAGTGCAAACGGTTCCCATACACTGCTTTCAAAGCTACCCGAACTGCTAATTTGCATTTCTGCAATGGGTGGGAACGTGCTACTTGGCACATTCATTGCCAGATTCACAGTATCCACGTTGGTGAACTCATCGCCATTATTGATGCTCACCGCATAAGCATTCCCATTCGTGCGATTGACGATGATCCCAGCAAAGGTGGTGGCCACATTGCCGACTCGATCACGCGCTTCGATGCGAATTTCTTTGTAGCCATCACTATCAGCCAGTGTAATATCATACCGTGATGTCATCGCAAACCATGGACTAAACGCTGTGCCATCTTCGCTCCAACGCCACATTACTGCTGGGTCACTGGTGCTTGTTGTGAGACTTAGGCGCACCCGATTAGATGTTGTTGCTTCAGCACTGATACCCGTGTTTTGCCCACGATTAATAAATGCTTGGATGACTGGTGGAGTTTCATCGATAGTCGTATTCACCACGTTCGACCATGCACCTTGTGTGCCATCACTCAAATATGCACGCACGCGGAATGCATAGCTGAGTTCGCCTATGGTTCGTACAAGTGCATCACGGTTGGTGATTTCACGTAGGACAGTCACCCATTCGCCACTCGGCAATGCACGGCGCTGTACCTCGTATTTGTAGGGCAGTGCGACCGCACTTGCAAGGCTCCAACGCAATGAAACATCACGTGAAGATACCGTGTCAACGGGACTCAACAATACGGCGGGGGCTACTTTTTGGATGACCACAGTAAATGAAGCAGTTGCCACATTACCGCTGCTGTCTTGTGCACTACAGCGAATCGTGTTGACCCCAACAGGCAATACGATGCCGGAGATCTTGTCGCATGTAACAATGACATCGCCGTCACGGAGATCACTGGCACTCACATTGAACGTGACTGCAGTGCCACTGTCGTAATATGCATCGAGAATCATATCGTACGGTAATGCCAACATGGGCGGAGTGCGATCATTGATTCTCACAAGCGCACTTGCACGTATTGCACTCGTTGCTGCCGGATTCGCAGCGGTGGCTGCTTGTACTTCGATCTGTCCGTTCCCCATGGATGCAAGCGGAGCTCCAAAGCGTAAACCGGCTGCACCTTGACTCGTGGAAATGTATTGCCCCACTGCCAGCGTGGTGATGCCATCTGGTAAATAGAGGGTACCACCGATGATGCTCGCAATCCGGAAGTGAGTAATTTCAGTGCCGTCATACTGACTCGGTAACACAACGAGACCATTCTGCGAAATCGCACCTTCATCGACAGCCGTTGTGCTTATGCTTGGCATGTCAGGTACCGCAGTTACCACCAGCGTACTCGTGGCAATATCGCCACCTACGCCTTCGACCGTTGGTGATATTGCAGCTTGTGCCTGCAATGTAAAGGTGCCAAAGACATGTGGGTTGGCCCGGAAGCGCAACCCGGCATTTGCTGCTGCTGCTGTCACAAAGCCCCCATTGGTGACCATCGTGACGCCATCATTTAGGTAGAGCCGTCCAGGTAAATTCGTGAACACGCGGAAGAAGCGCACTTCGTCACCATCTACTGCATTCCGAGTAATCACAATCTCCGCACGACTCATTTCGTCCTCTTTGGTCGTCGCACCGCTCAGTACGGGCGCCCCATCGACGATTGGTCGAATTGAAACTGTCGCAGTTGCAGCAGCACTTGCTCCATCACCCGCCGCAGATGTGGCTGCTTTGACGGTAACACTCGCGGGTGTGGTGCGATTTGCTTCAGGAGTAAAGCGCAAGCCATACCCAGCCGTCGTAATATCAATCACGCTCCCCACCGGCAGTACGGTTGTGCCGTTGGGCATGTAGAGTTGTCCACCACTATATCCAGCAATGATGATGTGTGTGACTTCGTCACCATCGACTGGATTGCGGTTCACGACTAGCCCATCATACGACTGCGTGTCTTCATCGGTAAGTGCCTGACTAATCAGTGGTGCATCTGCTAACGCGTTAATCGTCACTGTTGCGGTTACCACTGTTGGACTCACACCTGTGATATTGGGCTTGGTGGATGCTTGGACGGCTACGGCTCCTGCATTCACCCCATTTACGTCTGGGCTCGGCAAAAAGCGTAGACCACGCTCTGTTTCACTCACAGGTAAATAGCTGCCAACAGGCACTGGCGTCGCGCCATCAGCACGAAAGAGCGTGCCACCAATGACCCGCGTAATGCGCATGTATGCAGTTTCTGCACCATCCTCTGGATGACGACGTACCTTGATCAAATCACTCATCGTGTCTTCATTGGTGGTCACTGCGTTGATGACAGGCTCACCAGGTAACGCAATATTGATTGGCACATATGAGCCACTCTGTGTGCCGTTGCCTAGTTGCCCCCACGGATTATGCCCCCAACACCGCACCCGTCCATTGGCAAGCACCGCACAACCATGTTGATTCGGTGATACGTCTGGACCAACTACGCGCTTGGCCGCAAACAACTCGGGAATCTCTGTCAGCGTGTTCCACGGATTAATCAGACTATTGATGCCGAGTATCCCGTTCGTGTTGTCACCGACTGCATAGACTTTGCCAGATACACCGATAAAGTAGAGTCGATTGGCCGCTGACCCAACCACATCTGCCATCGGCTCTGGGACGGGATAGTTGACCGCCGGCGTCCCAAACGTACCACCCCAACAGCTCACCGTCTGATCTGTGAGGACTGCACATCCACCTTGTGCAGTTAAGGCAAACTTGCTCACGTAATTGCCGAGCCCCAGCACCGCAAACATGTTGTGATTGTATGTTGCAATAAATCCAACTCCAAGCTGGTCTTGGAAATTCGAACCACCGCATGACAGCCTCCCGTCGTAGCGGAGTTGACAAAAGCGTCGGTTTGTGTCCATGTACGAAACGTTGCGAATTGCAAACGCTTTGACATCGCCTTGCGCATAGACACGTGGGTAGTAGGTGCTATTTGTGCCACTCGCCGGAATCGGCATCCAAAAATCAGAACTCATCGCATTGTATCCCCAACACACCACCGAGCCTTGGGTGAGTTTGGCACAGACCCCGAGTGGCGCGACTGCGATATTGACCACATCGCGCATGCCTGTAATCACCGTCGGAGCCCAGCGTGTTTCCATGTTGGTACTCGTGGTATGGTACCCCGTCCCCCAGCATGCCATGCTGGCATTGCGTAGGATGGCACATGTCATGTTGCCACCGGCACTCAGCGCAACCACGTCACTCAACCCAACGACGTCCATAGGATACGCACTAAATCGCAAGAGCGAGTCGTTAATCCCGAGTTGACCATCGCCGTTGTACCCCCAGCACATGACTGTACCGTTGGCTTTCAAGGCGCATGTATGGTTGTCACCAATTGCCACATCCACGAATCTCGTGCCCGTGCTCATTTCATTACTGACTGACATCGCCCCAGCAGCGTGGCTCTGACTGGCTGGTATCAGTAGGCTCACCATAAAAACAACAATGGCAAGATGCCATATTTTGTGAGACATATTCACTCCTTTTACGTAAAAGGTACATATTACTAGCATAACGATTGCTCAATCCACAAATGTGGTCTTTTTATAGAGATGCTGCGCCAACAGAATCGGTAAAGTGCTATACTTTGTAACAGACAGAAGGAGTAATTGCGATGCGACCAGTCACCGTTGTGGCATTTGATGCTGACGATACGTTGTGGGCAAATGAGGATTTGTTTGTGGCTGCTCAAGCACAGTATGTGACGCTGTTGCATCGCTATCGACCGGATTGGGATGCCCAAGAACTCTATGATACCGAGCAACGCAATATCGCGTATTTTGGGTACGGCATCAAAGGGTTTACCTTGTCAATGATTGAAACTGCAATTGACATAACCAATGGGCAAATTACCGGAAAAGAAATCGGTCAAATCATTGATTTGGCACGTGCGATGGTCCATGCTCCGTTGAAGCTGTTACCGTATGTGGAATCAGTGATCCCAGAGCTCGCAACCCGCTTCACATTGATGCTGATTACCAAAGGTGATTTGTTTGACCAGGACGCAAAAATTGCTCGATCAGGCTTGGCAGAATATTTCACACATATAGATGTAGTGAGCGACAAAACGCCAGCTGCCTATGCAAGACTCTTTCGCCGGTACGACATCAACCCTGCGGAGGTTGTGATGGTAGGCAATTCACTGCGTTCGGATATATTGCCAGTCATTGAAATCGGTGCGCAAGCCATCCACGTGCCTTATCATTTGACGTGGCAGCACGAACACGTTGATGTGCCACCCCATGCACGACGTTGGATAGAATTACCGCATCTCCGTGCAGTTGCGGACATGCTTGCATAATCAGTTGAATCAGCGTATAATCGGCGCCAGAATGACTGATTCCAGTACATTGGTCTTGGCAGTGTCGCCAACCAGCTGATTGGGAGGGTACACATGACACGCGCCAAGAAAGGAACTCCTATGACTGCTCAACAGCCACGCAAACGAATTGCCATGCTCACAAGTGGTGGTGATGCACCAGGGCTTAATGCGGTGATTCGTGCTGCGGTCAAGATGGGCGAAACACTCGGTTATGAAATGCTCGGTGTTGAAGATGGCTTTGAAGGCTTGCTCGGTACCCCACGATTGCGGCCGCTCACAGACGAAGATGTGAAAGATCTGTTGTCAGTTGGTGGCACCATTCTGCGTACCACGAACCGCGGGCACTTCAATGGTCCACGTGTTGTTGGTGCCGTCGATGACCCCTATCTCGAGGCCTACAACAATATCATCGCGCTGGGCTTGTCTGGGTTGATTACGATAGGTGGCGAAGGAACTCATGCAATTGCCCTCGAGTTGAGCAAAATGGGTGCACCAGTGATTGGTGTGCCCAAAACCATCGACAATGACTTGGCCGGTACTGATCGCACCTTTGGCTTTGATACTGCCATTCAAGTGGCCTCTGAGGCACTTGACCGATTGCATACGACTGCGGCGAGTCATAATCGTGTCATGGTGCTCGAAGTCATGGGGCGCCATGTGGGCTGGATTGCATTGCACTGTGGGATTTCTGGTGGTGCTGATGCGATTCTCATTCCTGAAATTCCATTTGACATCAACAACATTGCCGAACACGTGGCCAAACGCGAAGAAGCCGGGTATACGTCATATATCATTGTGGCCGCCGAAGGAGCCTTCCCCAAAGGTGGCAAGCCAATTTACTCGGGTAATCGTCTAGGTGGTGTAGGGCAGGCCGTTGCTGACCAGCTCCAAGCCTTGACTGGCAAAGAAGCGCGATGTGTGGTGCTCGGCCACCTCCAGCGTGGTGGCACTCCCACGCCGTATGACCGAATTTTGTCGACCCGTTTCGGTGCAGCAGCGGTGCGTGCCATACACGAGGGCATCACTGGTGAGATGGTGTCATTGAGTGCTCAAGACATTACCACGGTGCCAATTGCTGAAGCAGTGAGCCACCTCAAAACAATCCGACCACACAGTGATCTGGTACGAACCTCTAAAGGGATTGGCATCGTGTTTGGCGATTAATTCGCTGCACTCATTCACTCACCATGATGTCTGGGATAGTCACTGCAAAATCTGTACCTTGGTATGTACCATGGACGATGACGACCCATTCACCAGACATGGTAAAAAGTACCCCACACGTGTGTGTCCCATCTGCGAGGTTTTCGGCGATTGGACGGTTGCTCCCCATGGTCATGCCAGGCATTTGTAAATCACAATAGACGTTGTTCGCAGTGATACGGGTGCCGTCTTTGGTGATGACGATGTTGGCACTCTGTGATACGTTTACGATTGGTGGTGCGTTGAGCGTTAATGTCACACCAAACTGTGTGTTGTTGCCTTGATAACGCTGTGGCATGCTGCATGCCACGCACAGCCATGCAATGGCGAGCAGTGTGAATATTCGCAGGTGATTATGCATGGTCATCTGTTCCAGTGGGAATTGGGTGGCGGAGCGACACCAGAAATCCGACGATAATGTGTTCGACATTGATGATCAAAAAGAGCCCCGATAACGCGATTGCGTATGCGCTTGCGTACCCGTGCGCTTGGAGTAATCCTATTAGGACTGCTTCACGGATGCCGATCCCCGAAACACTAATCGGTAGGGCTTGGAGGAGTGCAATTTGGCCAGTTGAGCCGAGCACCGCTGCCAGTGGAATCGCGGTGAGTGCCATGGCCGTAAAGAGCAACGCAATCCGAATCGCCGTAGAGAGTCCCGATAGACTGGTGCTTAATACGAGTACGGCTGCACTGGTTGCAGAAATATTGAGTGCATCAAACTGCTGTGTGATGCCATCGTAACGCGTGTGCCAGCGTCGTGGCACCGCCATCCGAAGCACTCCAAAGAGGATGTTGCGACTGCGACGAATGAGTAGCACCGGGAGCATGGCAAAGATGATGACTGCAACAGTGATAGTTGTTTGTTGAATCGTTGCCTTGCTGGCTGCATCGAGCGTATCGGCTAATGCGGCAAGCCCAATAAACGCCAAGACTGCCATGGCTGCTACATCGCAGAGCCGTTCCACAAAAATACTAAACAACAGACTAGGCATGGGGCGGTGTGGCGCTCGTAGGTAGAGTGCTTTGGCAAAATCACCACTCTGCCCAGGTGTGGTGCCACCGAGAAACAAGCCAATCGTATAAATGCGACTGAGTTGCCACACATCCGGTGGCGTCAATCCGAGTTCACGCATGATGACTTGCCAGCGCCATGCTTTCACGATAATAAAGAATGGCATCAACGCGAGAGAAAGCGCAACTGGCCACCAATCAACATTGGCGAGTGCTTTCCACAATAGGGATAAATCAGTGCGCCAGAGAAATACGATGAACAAGAGTGGTCCGATGATACGTAACAACCAACGGGTAATCTGAGATCGCATCAACGACGCTCCTCACGACGCTGGAAGCGCAAGCCGGCAATTTGTTCGGCGAGTAAACCAAACATAAAAATGATTACGCCACCCACAAAGAGTGCAACTGCCGAATTTGGGATACGCAGGCGGCCAATATCGGTGATGAAATAGCTCACCAAGAAGGACGTGATGCTCAACAACCCCATTGTTACCGCCACCGGAAAAAAGATGCGCATTGGGGCAAAGAGTGTGGTGATGCGGAGAATTATCCCAGTAAAGCGAAACCCGTTGCGGAGTAGCTTCTGTGCGCTATGGCCGGTGCGGCGTGGTGCGACGTCAATTGGCTCGAAGCGTACATGATATCCTGCTTTGCCAAACGCTAGTGCACTGGTGGTTGGCCACGACATTTTGTTAGGGAGCAGGTGTAAGAACTCGAGCATGATGTCGCGGCGCATGGCGCGAAAGCCAGAGGTGAGGTCGCGCATATCCATTTCAATCAAATAACTCCCCAGCTTGTTGAGGAGTGTGTTGCCCAACCAGCGAATCATGTTTTGTTGCCCAGCCCGACTGCGTTCGCCGATGACCATGTCATATGTGCCAATGTGGCGCAACAACTTGGGCATGTCGGCAGGATTGTGTTGACCGTCAGCATCGAGTACGACTACTACATCGCCGTGCGCTGCTCTGACCCCAGTTTTGATGCCAGCGCCGTTGCCAATGTTGTGTGGCCGGCGGATGACCACCGCACCCGCCGCCGCCGCTTGATCTGCCGTTGCGTCAGTGGAAGCATCATCAACAACGATGATTTCGGCGTCAGGTACTACGGCTTTGACGCCAGATACCACGGTGGCAATGGTATGCGTCTCGTTGCGCGCTGGGATAACCACACTAATCGTAAATGGCCATTGTTGTGGCGCTGACATGCAACCCCCTCAGTGCATTCATGCACAAATTCGCATTGTCGGTATTATACCAAGCTACGGCGTGCCTGCACACGCTGATTGTCCATTCACGACCACATACCGATCTTGTTGCCAGAGTGGCTCAAATCGTTGTGGCAGTGGCTGCAACTCGCGTGACCAAATAATCACCGTTGGCGCACTCTGACACAGGGCATTGATGTCAACTGGAGCAGTGATAGTGCGAAACGTGCGCACGTTAGCAAGTGCAGAGTATTTGCCGAGTGGACTTTCGCGGCCAGTCACAAACGCAATGCGTGCCGCAGGATACGTGGCTGATACATGCGCAAGTACGTTGCGTTCATCTCGCGGTTGCCCATCGATGACGGTTGATTGTCCAAGTTGCACGCCACCACTTTGGACCAACAGCACTGCGATAATAACCCAGATGCGTAACTGTGTGGGGAGTGCTGGTGTCAAGCGAGTCATCACCCAGGTGGCAAAAAAGGCCGCTACCCACACCAGTGGTAACAAAAAGCGTGGCAAAATGAACGCCATCGAAGAGACGCTAATGAATCCGACGAGCCACACGATGATGAATTGGTGAGTGCGTGGTATGCCAAATCGCCACCACCATTGTATGCATACGATGATCCCGGCTATGCTCATCCAGTTTGCAGGAAAACTAAGCAGCCGTTGGAATAGTGCACGTTCATCGGCTGCATTACTCCTCCCCCAAATTGCAGTCATGTTGTACCACCACGATGTTGCAAAGCGCAGTGGATCGTTAAAAATGACTTCGCTCAACCCAATGCTGTCTGGTACATCACCCCAGCGTCCCCAATCGAGATTGCCATAGACGGCAAGCCAGCTGTTTTTGGCTTGATAACTATATAATAGTTGCCCGGTATCAAGATAATTAATCACCAGTTGTGTGCCAGCTCCTAGCAACCACCCAACGCACAGCAGGGCAATCTGTCTCACCGTAGTTGCACGGTCTATACGCGGTATGATGAACCAAATCACGAGCACTGCCAATAGGATGATACCGGTATGCCGCATACTGAATGCCAAGCCGCTAATGACTCCTACGCCGATACACCACCATGGGCGAGCAGGAGCTCTGACCAGCAATGCACAAGCGAGTGTGGTGAGTGCCGTGAATGTCATGTCGCTGCCGAGACTGAGTGCGTATTGTGTAAAGAGTGCACTCGATGCCACCGTTATCGTCATAAAGGCACCCCAATATTGACCAAAAAGGAATCTGGCCAGCCACCATGTAGCAACTAATGCACAACATGCAATCATGACACTCCACCATCTGGCGCTGTCAAAGGCGGTTGTGCCATTTATTTGACGTAATGTATACAGAATAAATGGATAGCCAAAGTTGTAGAACGGGTCTGCGGCAAACACATCTGCAAGACTATCGGTGCGACTAGCGAATGAACGGAAATCCTTTTCGACGCCGGGAACAGCAAGAGTGAGATGGGCGCGCTGTGCAATTGCTGCACTCACGCTCCACACCACAATGGTTATCCAACTAAGTGCATCACCCCACCAACTGAATCGACTGATAATCAGGCGGTGATGGTGCACACAGAGAGCGATTGCAAGCACGCCACAGACAATAGCGGTACCGTGTGGGACGGGGTACCAGAATTGCCAGCGCCATGTGACGGCTGCGAAGATGACGGGAAAGACGACTGCCATCACATATTGATGCCATGCAGGAATCTGTGTTGTGCGCAGGACGAACGTACTCAACACACTACAAAGTATCACCCATGCGATGGGCCATGGATAAGGCATGCTCCACGCAGGTGTGGTAACGGTGAACGTATCAACCAGTACTCCGACCTGGCGGAAATCGCCTGCTTGCCAAGGTGCTACTTCGCTACGCAGTAATGTATGGAGGGTGAACGGTTTTTGTTGACCATCTGCGATCTGGAACGCGATATCCTGCCATTGCGCATGTACCGGTTGGCGGATAACCGTGCTGCCATCATTGATGCTGATAGTAAGTGTTTTGGGAATCGGTGAAATAACGCGTAGTGTGACAGTCATCGGTGTTGCGATTTGTGGCAGTATTATTGCCGCGTCTACTCCACTCCAGCGGGCCTTGCCAGTGTGGGTGAATTGCGTGGGAATTGATTCTTGATCAAAAAAACCCTGCATATATGCGCTATCGTACCCGCCCACATCCACGGTGTACGATGTAGGAATGAGGCAGAATATTCCAAAAATCAACCCGCTAAGTAGTGCAAGTGCACCCGCATGGATGAGTGGTTTGCGTTGAAACATGTCGCATATGCTCCGATACACACCGTGGTTGTAGCCAATTCTCACTCTATGGTATAATACGCCAAGTATGCAGGATTTGCATGTTGTGACGATGGAGCCTAGTATGGCACGACCTTCACGTGCAGAGCGCCGCCGCATGACGGCTCGTGATGCAGCTGCGGTGCAACCCAAACACGCAGCCCATGTTGTTGATATGCGCGTAGACAGTAACGTCGACGTTTACAATGCCGATGCGCAAAGCGAACCAACCCGGTTGGTGCGCACGACTCGCCGTGTGCTCCGTGTGCCCGAGCAAGTCGATTATACCGGTGAGTATCGCATGATTAGCCACGACCTACGCCGGATTGCTTTCTGGGGAATGCTCTTGATTGTGGTAATGTTTTCGATTCGCTATTCAGGTTTGGTGTAATAAACCACACAAAGACCACGCCCCGCTGGCATAGTGCCAGCGGGGCGTGGTCTGTTTGATTACTTCTTTTTGGCGGCCTGTTGGTCTTGGCTGGCCTTGAGGCGCTTCATGAAGCGATCAACTTGGCCTGCGGTATCAACGATGCGCTGTTCGCCGGTGTAGAAAGGATGGCACTTGGCGCAGACATCGAGACGCAACGACTCTTTGGTGGCGACTGTTGGCCACTTGGTGCCACACCCTGCACACGTGTAGACCGTCTGGAATGTTTTGGGATGAATACCCTGCTTCACCGCACTACTCCTTATTTCTCGCCTTCGACGGCGTACACACTCACCTGCTTCTGGGTGCGGCTGTATTGCTCGAAGACAACCTTGCCGGGAATCATCGAATAGATGGTGTAGTCGCGCCCGAGCCCCACATTCTGGCCAGGCTTGAACTTGGTGCCGTTCTGGCGAATCAGGACTTCACCCGCACCAACCACTTGCCCACCAAAGCGCTTTACACCGAGCATTTTGGGGTTGCTATCACGACCGTTGCGTGAGCTACCAACACCTTTCTTATGTGCCATGACACAATTCTCCTCTAATGAATGCGTTATGCGCTCGCTGCTGCTTTGCTGCGGCTCTTCTTGGCTGGCTTCTTGTCTTCAGCTGGACCGACCTCGATTTTGACGACTTGCACACGCGTCAAATCCTGGCGATGCCCGGTGCGGCGCCGAATACGCTTCTTGCTTTTGTAGTGGAAGACGACAATTTTGTCATCTTGCACTGCACCGATAACTTTGACATGGACGCGTGCATCAGCCACGGTGGGTGTACCCACGACGGTCTCTTCACCACCGAGTACGAGGACTTCGCTGATGACGATTTCGCTCCCTGCTGCTGCTTCACTTTGCAGGGCAATATCAAGCACTTGCCCTTCTTGTACGCGGTACTGCATACCGCGATCACGAATGATGGCGTACAACGTTTTCTCCCTTGCCGCTGCATCTCCCAACGGCAATCCGTTGGCGCCGCAACTTACGATTCAACATCTACGCAATGCGTAGAATAATTTACCAACATGAAGTATACCTTTTCAGCATTGTTGTGTCAAACACTACTGCCGTTTTGCCAACAAATAACAGTGTCACAGTGGCATTGCGGTGCTTGCTGATTGTGCATATTTCTAACATGATTCTTACTTGTTCAGGGTACACACTATTGGTATAGTATCTCTATACCCCTGGGGGTATGTATGTATGAAAGGAAACAAACAATGTCTGCACATGTGAGCAACATCAGTGATGCCGAGTTCGAGAGTAGCGTTCTCAAGGCTGCGACTCCGGTCGTTGTCGATTTTTGGGCCCCATGGTGTGGACCATGCCGTGTGGTCGGTCCTATCCTCGAAGAGCTTGCTGGTGAGTATGCGGGTCAGATTAGTGTCGTCAAAGTCAACACTGACGAGCATGCGCAGAACGCTGCTAAATACGGCGTTCAGGCTATTCCAACCATGATTGTCTTTAAGAACGGCAAAGAAGTTACCCGTATGGTCGGTGCCAAGCCCAAATCAGCCCTCAAAGCTGACTTTGAACAGTTGCTCAAGGCATAAGAGGTAAGCCATGACCGATCCGTTGTTTCCCCTCAGTGAGGCTACTCGGGTCGATGTGCTGGCACGACTGAGTCGTATAGAGGGCCAAATTCGTGGTGTCAAACGGATGATCGACGATGGGCGCGACTGCCACGACGTCATCACCCAGTTGTCAGCAGTGCGGGCGGCCATCATAAGTGTCAGCACGACGCTTGCAGAACGATGTGCGCATGAATCGCTGTGTAGCGATGGGAGCATCGATAGCGATGAGCTCACCAAACTTTTGGCCTTGCTTCGCGCCTCACGCTAACTGTACCAATCGGCTATAGACACACATTACCGTGTGTCTATAGCCGATTACGATTGCCATTGAATCATGCGGCGCAACACATGATCTGCCATGCGCGGTGCAAGTGCACTTGCCCACAACAACACACGATCTTGCCAGCGAGTGTAGCTGAAGCGAGGGTGGTGGATGAGTGTGCTACAAATTACATGGGCTACGGTCTCGGGTGACACACCACGATTCGTACGACTACGACGCTCGCCATTGCTACCAAGTCGTTGTGCAAAAAACTGTGTGGCTACCGTGCCAGGGCGTACCACGCTTAGTCGTATCGGCGTACCGATTAACTCGATGCGTAACGCATCACACAGTCGTTCAAGTGCGCCTTTGCTCGCACAATACCCGCCGCTGTACGGCAAGCCTTGGACGCCAACCACCGAAGAAATCACCACAATGCTGCCACGTTGTTGTGTCATGAAGTGTGGCATGACCGCTTGGATTGCAGATAACACTCCACCAACATTCAAATTCATACATGCAATCATGTCATGCCATTGCAAGTGAGCAACAGGTGCACTGAGTCCAACACCTGCATTGCAGACAATGGCGTCAATGTGCCCGAATTCTGTGATTGCATGTGCGACCACTTGTTTCATGGTGTCTGGGTTACTCAGGTCACCGGCGAACCAACTGTGCTGTCCTGGCAGTGCAGCAATGATGGTGTTGAGTGTATCAGCACGGCGTGCCACTGCGACGACATGTGCACCTGATTCAGCGAGTGCTTTGGTTGTTGCCAAACCGATTCCAGCACTTGCACCAGTGACGATAATAACTGCATCACGGAGTTGCATTTGTGTGTCCTTCATGTACTGTTTCGTATAAATCCACGAGTTGATCCATCGTGTGTTGCCAATCACGGGTATGCGCATAGGCATGTGCCTGTGCGGCAAGTGACTGTCTGAGTGGTATATCATCACGCAGGCGGCAGACACAGGCTATTAATTCGGCTGGGTGATTTGCATCGTAAACGAGCCCATTGTGCATGTGTTGCATGGTTTCAGTGAGCCCACCGACAAAGGGGGCTACCACGGGTAAGCCGCATGCCATTGCCTCAAGTGGTGCCAATCCAAATGTTTCACTCTGCGAGGGGAATACAAAAATGTCTGCACTGTTGTAGACATCGATGAGGTCATCACCACGTAACACACCAGTGAAATGGGCTTGTGTGTCAGCAAAGAGTGCTCGAATACGATCAGTTTCTGGACCACCACCCACCAGCACCAGTTGCACATTGTCGAGCTGTGCCAATTCAACGAGATCGGTGACACCCTTTTCGCGCGATAGGCGCCCCACATACAGTACAACGAACTTGCGCGCATTGCCATTACAGATGCGCGTGCGCACACACACATCTGGGGTGTAGCGACGAAATCGTGTGAGGTCGATGCCACGCTGCCAATGACTGACACGCTGGATACCGTTGTCAATGAGTTGTTGGCATGTGGCTCGCGAAGGGGCAAGATTGATATCTGCGCGGTTGTGCCAAAAACGAAAAAAACTCCAAGCAATTGGTAACCCCCAGCGCCCGGCATATTGAATTACATAATGATCAATATCCATGTGCACAGATGCAATCAACGGTACATTACCGATTTTTGCCATGGTGATGCCTGCTGCACCGATAAAAGTAGGATTCATTACATGAATGAGATCTGGACCAAACATTCGGATGGCGTGAATGCCTTGACGGGTTGGTAACGAGCAGTAAAGCTCTGGGTAGAGTGGAAAGCGTGGTCCCCACGATGGAAAAACGTCACTGCCATGAAATGTTGTGGGCGCGCCAGGAGGAGCAAAAATGATGATTTCGTGCCCACGTGCAGTGATTCGTTGATGCATCTGGTGGATGATGGTAACTACGCCATCGATTTTCGGTAGAAATGTTTCGGTAAACAGCGCAATTCGCATACCATTTCCTTCCATGATGCCAGTTGAAACTCACATCTATCTACCATGATACAATGAGACGCCGTACGCATAAGGAGGTCTTCTGTGATACCCGTGAACCGTTTAGCGACGTTTTTTCGTGACACCTCACCCGTCGTGTTGCGCATCATGCTCATTAGTGTCTTTTTTGGACTTTCTGCAAGTATTTCTGATGTATTGTTCAATTTTTATCTTGAAAGTCTCGGCTTTGGAAATGATACAGCTGGGCAAATGAATTCAGTGTTTCGCATGGCAGGCTTTGTATTCGGCGTGCCACTTGGATTGCTCATGGATCGTACCGGTGCACAACGCGTGTTGCTCGCTGGCATGATCAGTTATTGTATTGGTTGGGTATTGTTGCTGGCGTGGGGTGATATTCGCTTCATTGGGGTCATCTATTTCTTTATTGGCGCTGCTAGCATTGCTACATACACATCAGTGATTCCGCTGTTGAGTGCCATCGTTGATTCACACCAACGGGCAACCATCTTTGGTATTAATGCAGGTGTCACCATTGCAGTCGGATTTGTTGGCTCACTCTTTGGTGGCGCACTACCATCGTTGGTTGCTCCTATTCTCGGGGTATCAGCCACAGACATGCAGGCGTACCGTGTCGCATTACTCAGTGTTTCGATGATTGGATTAATCTCACTAGTACCGTTTATTGGCATGCATGCGGCCATTACCAAACAGCGGAACGAACAGGGAATCCGCACGAGTACTGATCCCACTGAACGTGTCTCGTTTGTGCGTATTTTGATGCTTGCGTCACAAGCATTCCTGTTGGGTGTCGCAGGTGGTTTTGTGGTGCCGTTCATGAATCTCTTTTACCGAGAGCATTTTGCGTTGCCAGATGCATCGGTGGGGATGATTCTGGCGATTTCGGCTTTTGCCATGGGTTTTGGCAGTACTGTAGGTGGTGCGCTTTCCAAGCGCTTTGGCTTGCGACGTGCTACTGCACTCACGCGACTACTTTCTGCGCCCACGTTACTTCTGATGTTGGTGCCTTCGGTGTGGGTTTCAGCTGCAGCCTATTTCGTCAGCCGTGTCATGGTTGGTGTCACCTTTCCGCTTGCTGATGCATTAGTGATGCAGTCTGTGCCCGCAAGTCAACGCGGGACAACTGCCAGTGTCACCAGTATGGTGTGGTCATTGGGGTGGGCTATTACTGCATTCTTTAGTGGATACATTCAAGAAACATATGGCTTTGTGTGGGTCTTTGCTGCATCTGCGCTCATGTATGCGTTGGGTGCGCTGCTTTTTTATGTGATTCCATTTGGTAACGGCGATAAACAGCCAGCAACAGCATAAATGTGGATACGACGTGATGGAGGATTGCTCTCCATCACGTCGTATCGTGTGTTCGATAGCGCAACAAAGGGGAAAAGCATGCAACACATGTATGCGCGGATACATGCATCTGGCTACTCACCGCTCCTTGTCCGACTCTTCACGTTTACGTTCGTAGTAGGGCTGATTACTAGCCTGCCCGATATCCTGTTTAACTTCTATCTCCTCAGCATGGGGTTTGATAATGCGGTCGCAGGATCGCTGGCAAGCATTTTGCGTCTTTCGGGATTCATACTTGGGATACCGCTGGGGTTGGCAGTTGATCGCATTGGTGGGGTGCGTACCATTCAAATTGCCACCGTAGTGAATGTGCTTGTTTGGGGCGCGCTGCTCAATGTGCGTGATGTGGCATCTATCCAGGTGTTGTACTTTCTATCGGGCGTCTTTTTTACTGCTCAAGCCATCAGCATTGTGCCGTTGATTGCCCGCGTATCTACTCCGGCTCAACGCCCAATGTTGTTTGGGGTAAACTTTGCAGTGTTAATGGCAACGAGTGTGGTGAGTGCTCTGATTGGTGGCCGGCTCCCACAGTGGATTGCGTTATGGCTGAACGTTGATGCCATGTCTGCTCCTGCATATCGGAGTGCGCTCTCCATTATCATCGGATTGTGTTGTCTGGTCATCTGGGTGCTGTGGGGTCTTGAGGCACAAATTCGTGCTTCTACCATTGCAAACGATGTGCCTGTAGTTGGTGTAAACGAGCCGCACATCCCACTGTTGACGATCGTCTTCCGCTCATTTGGGCGTACATTACTTGGTTTTGCGGGGGGAGTATTTTTTCCGTTTGTTAATATCTATCTCCGTCAGCAATATGACATGTCAGATGCCACTGTTGGTACGGTCATTGCGATTTTTGCGATCGGAGCAACACTTGGTGGCTTGTGTGTTGGACAGGTCATGCACTATGTGGGGAGTCGGTCCGGTATCTTGTATGCTGGATGTATTGCCGCATTGAGTACGATCAGTGTCCTTTACCCTCATCCATGGCTCTTTACGCTCATGTTCAGTATTTGTACATGCATGGTCAGTTTTATCTTTCCATTGGCAGATGTGTTGCTGATGGGGATGATTGCGCCGAGCCAGCGTGGCATGGCCACTAGTGTTTCCAATATGATGTGGTCGTTGGGCTGGGCTGTTGCAGCATGGTTGAGTGGAGTGCTCCAAGTGCAGAGTGGGTTTTTCTGGCCAATCGTGTTGTCAGCGCTTGCATTTTTGTTAGTGGGTATTTGGTTTTTCGTTGTCCCATTTCCACGATACGAACGTGTACACGCTGAAGCGCTCGTTTCGGCAACAGCATAGACAGGTGCCTGCACATGTTCGGCACATGTCTATGAATATGAGTACAATGGTGGTACGTACGGATGTATCGTATCCATTATGCGAGGTGATTTGTGGTGACGCTACGATCCCAATGGCGGGAATTTTTGGCAGGAGGATCCCCTGACGTCTATCGGATCCTCTTTCATGGCATGTTGTTTGGCATGTCGTTCAGTATTAGCGACATGCTGTTTAATTTTTACTTGCAGAGCTTGGGATACGATAATGCAGTCGCCGGCCAAATGCAATCTGTCTTTCGACTTGCAGGCGTGTTGTTTGGTGTGCCGATTGGGATGGTTATTGATCGAGTTGGTGCGCAACGCATGCTCTATATTGGCATATCAACCTATGCGTCGTGTTGGTTGTTATTGCTCCTCATCGGTGATGCCCCACTCGTGACCCCGTTTGGCACGGTTTCATCGTTGATGTTGATCTCCATCGTCTATTTTGTGATTGGTGCCGCCAATATGACTACATATACGGCGGTTGTCCCGTTGTTGAGTACCATCATCGAGCCGCAGCAACGGGCTGCCATGTTTGGCATCAATGCAGCTGCATCGACGATGATTGGTTTTGTGGGCAGTATTGTTGCCGGCTTACTCCCATCTTGGGTTGGTATGGTGGTGGGCGTCGATGCTACCTCTGAAACAGCCTATCGGACGGCTCTCTACTGTGTGAGCATCTTTGGCCTGCTTGCAATTATCCCTTTGTCTGGTGTCAAAAAAGCGCCAAAAGTGCAACCTGCACCAACAGCCACTCGTGACGAAGTGCCTGCAACAGCGCCCCGTCTGTCGTTTATGCGCTTGTTGCTGTTTGCCATGCCGTCGGTGTTTTTTGGGATTGCAGGTGGTATGTTTATCCCGTTTCAAAACCTCTACTTTCGCCAAGAATTCAATGCCAACGATAGTTTGGTTGGGCTGAGTATCGCCTTGGGATCATTGGCAATGGGGATCGGTAGCATCATGGGTGGACCACTGTCAAAGCGTCTAGGCGTGCGTCGTGCCACCGCATTCTCGCGATTCATGGCGGCTCCGATGATGTTTCTCATGTTGATTCCGCAGTTTTATGTGGTGTCTGCTGCATACGATCTCAACCGTGCGTTGGTGGGGCTCACGTTCCCCCTGTTTTCGGCATTAGTCATGCAGTCTGTGCCATTGCAACAACGCGGTACGGCGACGAGTATGAGCAGCATGACATGGTCACTCGGTTGGGCTGGCTCGGCCATCCTTAGCGGCTACATGCAACAGAATGGCAATTTCGAAGCAGTCATCATTATTTCTGGAATCAGTTATATCATTTCTGCACTCCTCGTGCAGTTTATTCCGTACGCAGACAAACTCGATTAACCCGCTCATTCGTTGTCTGCTCCTGCTGTGAAATATGCCGCAGGAGCAGGCAATGGGATGGCAAGCAAGGCAGCTGGTATAAAGGCCATTCCTGCAGCGAGTAATACGCCACTCATCCCCCATTGACTGTAGCACCATCCCGACAACAAAGTGCCACATAAGCGCCCAAGTGCATTTGCACTGTAGTAGGCACCAATGTTGAGACTGATGGCATCACGTTGCGCGTATGCGGCAATCAGAAATGAGTGTACGGCAGAATTGAGCGCAAAGCTGACACTAAATAGCATAACTGCGATAAGCATCAACCACACTGCAATGTCTGTGATGCGTGCATACCATCCAGTAATGACACAAATCAGGAGTGGAATGCATGCGAGTACTGCGGTAAAGCGCCCATCTGGTGCTGGTCGTCCAGCGAGGATCCGCGGTGTCGCTGCTTGTATGATGCCGTAGCCGATGGTGTAAGCGGCCATGACGCTGCCTGATTGCCAAAACCCCCAGCCGGGTGCCTGTGCCAAAAAGAGTGGTAATGCGACTGCTAACCAGATGTCACGTGCTCCAAATAAAAACACACGAGCGCCTGAGAGGATGTTGACAGCTCGATGCGTTGAAAAGAACGACTGGAATGAGCGTTTTTTGGCTTTGAGTGCCTCGTTGCGGAGCCCAATTGTGCCAAGTGTGCCTGCAATGACGGCGATGGCTAATCCCAGTAGTGCTCCGCGGATGCCGATGCTCACAAATAGCACCCCACCAATGAAGAAACCGACTCCCTTGAGTGTATTTTTGGCACCAGTCAACCATGCGATGGCGCGAAAAAGGGTGGTGCTATCGTGATTATGCAGTGCGGTCATGGCACTCTTAGCGCTGATTTTGGTCAAATCTTTGGCAATGCCAGCACATCCCTGTAAGAGCATGATCAGCCACACCGCTGGGAGATCGCTGGGGGCTGCCATGGCCATCAGGACGGTGGTCTGCAACAAGAGCCCGATCCGTAGTGTTACTAATGCACCGAGTCGCTGTGCGAGCGCTCCTCCAACCAGATTGACCACAATGCCACACAGTTCGTAAATGGCGAATACTGCTGCTAGCGCAAACGCACTGTAGCCCAATGATGCATAGTGAAAGAGGACAATCATGCGTAATGCACCATCGCTCATGGTCAATAGCGTGTAGGCTATGGCAATGCGCATCGGTTGGGTGTTGTTACCCATGTTTGGTGTGCTCCTGTTGCATCACGTAGTCTAATAGTTCGACGTAGCGATGTGCATACCCCATCTCGTTGTCGTACCACGCCATGACTTTGACTTGGGTTTGGGCAGTTACCATGGTACTCGATGCGTCAATGACCGCAGAGCGTGTATCACTGCGGAAATCTGTGGAGACCAGCTGTACATCGTCGTAGCCGATTATATGCGCCCATGCGGGTTGGGTACTCGCATGGTGGAAAAGCGCGTTGACTTCATCACGTGTGGTTGGTCGTTGCATCTCAAAGACACAGTCGAGGAGCGATGCGCCGACCATCGGAACACGAATAGCGATGCCATCGAGTTTGCCGTTGAGTTCGGGGATAATCAGCCCAATCGTTGATGCTGATCCTGTGGATGTGGGAATCATGTTGAGTGATGCTGCTCGGGCGCGGCGTTTGTCTTTGCTCGGTTTGTCTACCACACTCTGTGTATTGGTCATGCAATGCATTGTCGTAATCATGCCGTGGCGAATGCCAATATGCTGATGCATCAGATGCGCAATTGGTGCCAAGCAATTGGTCGTACATGAGGCAGCGGTAACGACATTATGTGTGTGCACATCGTACCGTTGCTGATTGACACCCATCACAATATTGATTGCCTGTTTGCTGATAGGTGCCGCTACGATGACTCGTTTGACCCCAGCGGCAAAGAATCCTGCCAAACTTTCCACTGTGCGATATTTGCCACTGCATTCGAGCACAATGTCACATCCTGCCCAGTCGTGTGATTCGATTCCTTTTTGTGATACATACGGAATCTGCTGCGTGCCGATGGTCAGTGCCGTCTCCGTGGCAGTCGCCATAGGCGTCGCCCGCCCATGTACACTGTCGTAGTTGTACAGATACGCTGCAATTGTGCTGTCACTGCCCGGTTCGTTGATACAATGCCAGGTAATGTCTGGGTGCGTGCTGGCAATACGGAGTGCCAGCCGCCCGATGCGCCCAAAGCCGTTGATGCCGACACGCATGAGATGTACTCCTTGGTGATAATTCAAATATATTTGAAATAATACACAATATTTGAAATAAAAACAAGACGTGCTATAGTACGCACGAGGAGGGTGCCATGGAACAGTTCACTTCAATTGCAGCGGCCTTGGCTGATGCACGGCGATTGCGCGTGGTCGCGGCGCTGATGCAGAGTGACATGACTGCACAAGAGTTAGCTGATGTTATGCAGTTGCAGGCGAGTGCCACATCGTATCAGCTACGGATTTTGGCAAACGCAGGGCTGGTGCGTATGCACCGCAGTGACGCTGATAGTCGTGAGACGTATTACCAATGTGACCGTTCGGTGATACGTGCATATACTGAAATGCTCGGGCAGTTGGTGCGTGGTGACAGCGGACGCTGTCAGGCGGGGAGGCGAGTGTTGTTTGTGTGTCGAGCCAATAGTGCACGGTCACAGATGGCTGAGGCTTGGGTGCGAGCATGTGCATTGCCAGATATGGTTGTACAGAGTGCAGGGTTCGATGTGAGTCATATTCACCCGCACACAATCACCGTCATGCACGAAGTTGGTGTTCCATTGACACACCAGCATGCCAAAACAATTGATGCAGTAGACATAAAGCCAGATTTAGTGATTTCGGTGTGCGATTATGCACGCAAGGCAATAGCGCAGCGCTGGCCACATGCCATGTACGTGCACTGGAGTATTCCTGACCCTGCCAAACACGGCACCACGCGAGAATTCCGCGTGGTGCGTGAGCTCATCAGAGAGCGGGTTGAGGCAGCATTTGGAGGGAGTCGTTTCCCCTAGAGGAATCCATAGATTCCCCAGCCACCGTCGACGACGAGTTGTTCACCGACGATAAAGGCTGATTCATCACTTGCAAGAAAGATAGCAGGTCCGACCACGTCTTCGACTTCGCCGATACGTCGGATGGGGGTGCGTGCGGTGATGGGGGCGCGGTCAAGGCGACCTTGGCGCACCATTTCGTCTTGGAGGGGGGTGCGGATCCAACCTGGTGAAATACAGTTGACGCGGATGCCGTGTGGCGCCCATTCGGTGGCTAGCGAGCGCGTGAGCTGCAGGACTGCACCTTTGGACGCGGCATAAGCGGTACGCATGGGGATGCCTTGAAAAGAGTGCAGTGAGCCAATATTCACGATGGTGCCCCGTCTTTGGGCAATCATATGTGGACCGACAGCACGACAGAAATAAAACGTCCCGTTGACGTTGATGTCGAGGGTCATCTGCCACTTTTCGTCGCTGAGCTCGGTGGTAGGCACTGCCATCGGGATACCAGCAGCATTTACCAGTGCATCGACACCGCCCCAATGGGAGACAACCTGCGCGACGACGGTGTTTACGGCATTGGGATCTCGTACATCGGCGGTGCTTACAATGGCTTCGCCGCCGTTGGCTGCGATGTGGTTGGCAACATCAGTAAGCTCTGCAGCATTACGGCTTACGAGGGCGACTTTGGCACCTTCTCGTGCGTAACCGATAGCGATCCCTTTGCCAATACCACGACCAGCCCCAGTCACAATCGCAATCCGACCAGTTAAGCGATTACTCATGCATGACTCCTGATTCTATGCGAAAATAGGTCCATATCGGTATGAATGATATGCACTGCACATTGGAACATCACCATGGTACAAGAGATTTATGTATTGCGCCACGCCGCGCCAGACCGCACCGGTACGATTCCATACAATGTCCCACCTGGGCCGCCACTGACGGCTGTAGGTCAACGTGAAGCGCACCAAGCAGCACAGTGGTTGCGCAACCGCGCCATTGATGTTGCCTTCGTATCACCGTTTCAACGTACACGCCAGACGGCCATGATTGTGAGCGAGCAACTCGAGGTGCCGTTTAGTTTTCTCGACGATATCCGCGAAGGAGCACCCGGTGAGCAGCACGACATGGTGCGCAAACGTATCCGTGCATTCCTCGATACACTCGACCAGCATGTCGCTACGCGGGTCATGCTGGTGACGCATGGCTGCTGTGTATTGGCTACATTGCAACTGACCACCAACGACACTATCGACTTGTCGATGCACCGTTACGATTACGGTAATCAATCACCAACCGCCGGGATCTGGCATGGTGTACGCCGTGTTGATGGGTTGTTTGACTGGCAGCTTGCGTTCAAACCTGAAGTAGTGGGATCGTAGTCGATTGGTGGAAGTGGCAGTATGTTGCTGCTGGGCATGCATCGCATGTATCACAATGTGACGCACATTTGCGGGCATCAACGAATCGACGTTGATGCCCGCGGTGCATGCACCGTGGGCGATTTGCCGTACAGTGATGGATACATACTTCGACCATCATGGCATGCAGCTCGCGTGCTGTGGCTGCATCTGGCAATGCAAAATATGCCTCAATCACTGTTTGTACGGCGTCATATGGTGCATGTGCGGCATCAATGGAGTGCGCAATTATCCCGCTTCGACTCAAAAAGCGCCGTGCATAGGCATCCACGATAAATAGGGGGATATCACCTGCATATAAAAGAATGGTATCCGCACTTTCGCGGCCGATTTGTGGCAGTGCAAGGAGGCGTTGGCGTGCAATTGATCGGGGCAACGCGAGAATACTCGTCATGCCGTTGGGGAAGAGACAAATCTGTTGTGCAAGTGCAATCAAGGCTGTTGCTTTGCGAGTATAGAAGGCACATGGTTTACATAAATCTGCAATGCTATTGGGATTGGCACTCGCCAATGCGTCAAATGAAGTATAGCCTGCGTTGATGAGGCGCAATACGGCAGCTTCGACAACTTCCCAACGGGTTTGCTGTACAAGGACCATGCCTACTGTCACCTCGAAGGCACGCTCCACGGTGTGGAGTGGCCACCAATGTGGTTCGTGGGCGAAATGTGCGGTCAAACTAGCAAATGTGGCGGTGGGGGTGGGCATGGTGGCTTTGTTGTGTCACTCTAGCACGTGCGATGGACATCCACATCGCACGTGCGTTTGATTAGTTCGTTTCGAACATGTTTTTGTCGACCAAGTTAATCTCAACTGGGTAATTACCCGTAAAGCAGCCATTACAGAACCCCTGCGCACGTGTAGCTTGTTCGAGCCCTGCGAGGCTGATATAGGCTAGACTATCAAGTCCGAGATGCTGGCGAATCTGCTCGATGTCCATGCGATGTGCGATGAGTTCGGGGTAGGTGGCCATATCTACGCCGAGATAACAGGGGTGGCGAATCGGTGGCGAAGACACACGCATGTGCACTTCTTTCGCGCCAGCTGCGCGCAACAATTTGACCATCGGTCCTGATGTATTCCCACGTACAATGCTATCGTCGATGATGATGACCCGTTTGTCTGCTAGGTTATCTGCGAGTGGGTTGAATTTGAGCTGGATGCCAACCTTGCGCAAGCGGTCGTCGGGTTGAATGAAGGTGCGCCCGATATAGCGATTTTTGATGAGTCCTTCACTATACGGGATGCCCGAAGCTTGTGCATAGCCGATGGCAGCAGGGATGCCGCTATCGGGTACGGGGATGACTACATCAGCGTCGACTGGGGATTCCTTGGCAAGAATTTGGCCAGCGAGTACGCGTGAAGCATGCAATGTATGACCGTCGATTTGTGAGTCAGGGCGCGCAAAGTAGATGTACTCAAACAAGCACAACGACCGTCCCTTTGCAGCGTGCTGTCCAATGGTGCGTAGTCCGTTGTGGTCGATGGCAATGACTTCACCAGGATCGAGTTCGCGGACAAAGGTTGCCCCGATGGTGGCGAGAGCACAGCTTTCGGATGCAACCACCCATCCCTTGCCAAATTGCCCAATGCAGAGCGGGTGTACACCCCACGGATCACGGACGGCGTAGAGGGTGTCTTTGGTCATAATCGTCAGACAATAGGCACCCTCTGCCCGCGTCATAAACGAATTAATCCGTGCATCCCACGTGTTGCCACGCCCACCAGCTAGCATCTGTACGATGACTTCGCTATCACTGGTCGACGACAGTCCGAAGCCACGCTCAAAAAGCTCGTTGCGCAACGAATTGCCGTTGGTCAGATTGCCATTGTGACCAATGGCGAGTGGTCCTAATGCGCTTTGTACCAAAAATGGTTGTGCGTTAAGGAGTTTGGAAGAGCCGGTGGTAGAGTAGCGATTATGTCCGATGGCTACGTGACCGGTCAGCGGTTTGAGGCTTTCTTCGGTGAAAACTTGCGAAACAAGCCCCATGTCTTTGTGCATGTTAATACTGCGCCCATCAGCGACTGCAATTCCTGCACTTTCTTGGCCACGATGTTGTAGTGCGTACAACCCAAAAAATGTCATGCGTGCGACATCTTCGTCGGGTGCAAAGATGCCAAATATGCCGCATTCATGGTGTGGTTTGTCTTCGAACACTCTTTCCTCCCTTGGCTACATCCGTATTATATCGTGATAAATCACCCGTGGTACAATTCCATCAAACCGATTTGCGGAGGCATGTATGATTTTGAATCAATATTCATTCTTGCTCGTAGCCATTATGTGTCTCGCTGGTGCGCTTGCATGGGCGTATCAAGGTTCGTGGCAACTTTCTCGACTGGTACTTGTCGGTCTAGTTGCAGCGGGGATTGGTGGGGTGCTGGTGTGGAGCCAACGGAGTGCAACCAGTGCTTCCATGCCAGCAGTGTTTGCTCAAAACAAACTTGTGTTGGTCGAGTACTACTCAGATTTCTGAATGGCATGTGTCATGTCAAAGCCCATCGTGAATGGGATTGAAACTGATTATGCCGAGATCCTCAATGTCTATCGTATTGATGCACGTGATAATGCGAGTCGATCCGTGGCCGCACAGCTCGGCTTGCGTTCAACTCCCACGTATGTGCTCTTTGACCAGAATGCACATGAGATTTATCGTACTGTTGGGCAACTTTCGCGACCAACAATTGATGCGGTTATCCAAGATATCCTTGCAAACAAGTAACTGGAGTTGCCATGAAAAGCTTTAGTGCATATCCGTCGCGCCGTTCACAAGTGGTAGGTCGTGGGGGCATGGTTGCAACCAGTCACCCACTGGCCGCACAAGCAGGGTTGCAAATGTTGGCACAAGGTGGCACTGCCGCAGATGCGGTGATTGCAGCTGCGGCAGTGCTCAATGTGGTAGAGCCAATGAGTACCGGTATTGGTGGTGATGCGTTTGCACTTATTTATGATGCGAAATCGAAAACAGTACGCGCACTGAATGGCAGTGGTCCTGCCCCGAAGCGGCTCAACCGTGACGTTTTTGCTGCACAAGGCCTCAACAAAATCCCATTGACCGGTGTGCTCCCAATTACTGTTCCTGGTGCTGTCTCTGCATGGGATGCACTTATCAAAGAGTACGGTAAACTTGATTTTGCACGTATTTTGGCACCAGCTATCCGCTATGCTCGTGAAGGTTTTGCCGTGACGGAAATTATTGCGCGCGGCTGGGCCACTGCAGAAGCTAAATTGCGTCAACATGCCGATGCCACCCGCATCTATTTGCCACAGGGGCGTGCACCCCGCCTCGGTGAAGTGGTGGTGCAAGCTGATTTGGCACGCTCCTTTGAAGAAATTGTACGTGCTGGTGCAGAATCGTTTTATCGTGGTGCATTAGCTGAACGGATTGTGGCAGCTCTGGCTCGTGATGGTGCGTTTCTCTCCATGGATGACATGGCCGCATATCAAAGTGAGTGGGTAGCACCTGCCACTGCCAAATATCGTGGCTATGATGTTTTTGAATGCCCGCCCAATGGGCAAGGATTAACTGCACTTTTAGCATTACGTATTCTTGATGGATATGATTTGGCTGCGTTGCCTGCCCATTCTGCTGCGTCGCTGCATCTACAAATCGAGTCCATGCGTTTGGCGTTTGCTGATGCAGCGCGCTACATTGCGGATCCTGCGTTTCGTACAACACCCATGGATGCGCTACTGGCAGACGATTATAGTGCGCAGCGTCGTGCGCAGATTCATACAGATCGTGTTGGTTCGTTTGTGGCTGGTGAATTACCGATTTCACATGATACGGTGTACGTGACGGCGGTCGACAAAGAAGGCAACGCTGTTTCCTTTATTAATAGCCTCTACTACGGGTTTGGTTCGGGAGTGGTTGCGGGTGACACCGGCATTTGTATGCAAAACCGCGGCGCTTGTTTTGTGTTGGATGCAGGGCATCCCAACATGCTCGAGCCCGGTAAACGTCCATATCACACCATTATTCCATGCATGGTGACGAAAAATGGTGAACTGTGGTCGAGTTTTGGTGTAATGGGGGGATTCATGCAACCCCAAGGACATGCGCAAATGCTGGTGAATATGCTTGATTATGGCATGAATCCTCAGGAAGCACTTGATGCACCGCGCTACGAGCTCCTCGAGCCCTACGAGGGCAAACGGACATTGGCTATCGAACATGATGCAGCAACACACGCTGCATTGCGTGCACTCGGGCATGACATTATCCCTGCCGCAGTTGGTGGATTTGGGGGTGGTCAAATTATCGTTGTGCAAGATGGTGTGGCCTATGGTGGCTCAGACCCGCGCAAAGATGGGTGTGTGGTAGCGCTTTAGATTGAGGTGCATGCGGTGCAACGATTCATCATGTGGCTGGTATGGCTGGGATTCGGAGTGACTCTCAGTGCGTGTCTGTCGTTGCCGGAATACGACGATTTATGGCAACAACCTGCTGGATTTCCTACGGGCGGTCGAGTAACCATTGCAGTCTCTGAACGCATTGATGTGGTGCAACCATGGCACGTCACCAATCGTGCTGTAGAAATGTTTCTGTCGCTGTCACATGCCGGATTAATGCGGCTTGATACCACGGGTATGCCACAGCCTGAATTGATAGCTGATTGGCAAGCTTCTCGTGACCAAACGGTGATTACCGCGACCCTGAAGGCGGATTTACGCTGGTCGGATGATACACCGCTCACTGCAACTGACGTGGTGTTTACGTATAACACGATCAAATCACTGCCGGCGACAACACCGTTGCTGGCTGAATTAGCAGTAATTGATGCAGTAGAACGTGTCGACGATACACATGTACGCTTTGTGCTTTTACGGCCGTATGCACCGCTGCTGAGTATGTGGGCACTTCCCATATTACCGGCGCACGTGTTGGGTGCGCAACAGGTCGCAGATGTCAACATGCGCAATTTAACCGTAAGCGCTGGACCATTTACCTACCATGCACGGAGCGAGGATGGCACCATCGAGCTTATTCGTAACCCGCACTATGTGCTTGGTGCAGCACTCCTCGATGCAGTAGTTTTACGGACTGGGCAATCAGACCCGCAGATGCAAACTGATATTGGTCTAGGTACGATTGATATTGCTGAATTTGCGACGACTCCACCGCTGACCACGACGACAGCGGTCAGTACCACAACCTATGCGCAACATCAAATGATTGTGGCAATCTACAACATGCGTATGGGGCGGATTACCAGTGATGTTGCAGTACGCAGTGCACTAAGTGCGCAGGGAGCAGGGTTGGATGCACTGTTTTTGCCACAAAGTTGGGTGACACATGTCATCACTCCGACGATCCAACGTGTGTCTGCATCACAAATCCTTGATGAAGCTGGTTGGCGTCTTGACACAACAGGAGCACTGCGCCAACGCGAAGCTAGTGCGTTACAGTTGACCATGCTTGTTGCGAGTGACAATGACGCAGTAATGGCGCAGGCAAATCTACTCGAGCAGCAATGGCAATCGCTGGGGATTACCGTTGATCGCCAAAACTTGGTGCGCGAAGCATATCTGAATGCACTGATTCCTCCATATCCATATGATGTGATGCTGGTCGCACTTGCAGGCGGGCGCAGCAGTAGTACGTATGCAGATACGTTGTTTTATGAACCAGATGTGCGAGCACTTTTTGATGCTGCGCAGCGTAACGATGGCATTCCAAACACGCGGGGTTCGCTCAATTTCAGCGGTATACAAGACACGACGATTAACGCCGTACTTGCGCGCATTCAAGAGGCATACGAAACTGATTCACGCCAGCATCTGTATGCGGATCTTGTGGATGCGCTCCAACAGCAGGTTCCGTTACAGGTGCTACACCGTGACACGACCACCGTGTGGTATGGAGCCCGCCTACATGCCACTACGGGGTCATTGCAATTTAATAGTCCGTGGTATCCGGCAAATGCTTCACGCTGGTACGTGCAGCCACCGCAATAATAGGGGTGCTCCAGCCCCGCTTTTGACAATAGATTCGGAGTTCTTGGCGGTTTTGGCAGTTAAACCGTTTGAGAAGTGTGTGTTGATAGTTTGATAATGTGTGAGGTGTGATGCGTAGCTCTTGGGCGGCGGCTCGCACGGTGTAATGCCGTAGCAGGGCATCAAGGATAATCGCATCGTGGATTGAGAGTTGCATGTTGTACTGACTGCGTAAGTGCTTGCTTGCTTGAATAAAGCGGTCAAACACAGATTGCTCCACGAACGATATTTCCTCATCGTTATATGGCTCTTCCAGCATGCTGTGTTCCTTGGTTATTTGTGACGTAACTATAATATAGTACATTATAGATTGAAACGTCAATAGATACACAAATCCCCCCTCATTCATGTTGGTGAATGAGGGGGGATTTGTGTGGGTGTTATCCAATCTTTGGTGGTGAAGTGTCATCAGCACCTGCTGTTGCCGTAGCTGGTGCAGGTGCATCGTCTTTGTTGAGTAATCCGGCAGCCAAAGATTTGAGGCTCTTGTTGCGTAGATAGTAGACAGCCGCTCCGATAATAAGCAATATCAAGAAAATCAGCACGTAGATGTTATGGAGCAACATGCTGACGATGATAGTTAAACCACCGATGACGATTGCGAGGATGCTGTTGATGATGCCCATGACGCCTTCGGCAATAGAGCCAACCACACCAACCACATCAAGAATTTTAATGATGGGATCAACGAGCAGTCCGAGACCTACACGTAACCCGATGATGCCGAGAATGCGGATAATCCATATCCAAATGACATATTCGAGATGAAGTTGGTCAATAGCATCTTGGCGTGTGCCTTCGAAGACGCGATAGATAGTCATGTCATTTTTGGTGTACGACTGGATGCTGCCGTCTTGAATCATGCCCATGGCAGTTACGGACAACCCCGATTTAATAGCCTCGTGTGATACGCGAATATCGCCAACTTGTGGGGCTGACGAGGCTCCTTCGCGATTGTACAGATAGCGACCTTTTTTGACAAAGCCTTCGATGTTTTCGACGGGGCGGGCATCGACTGCTTTGGTACCTGGTAGCGAAATGCTCTGTGGGTCTACATCATAGGCGCCAACTTTGGCCGCAGTTGCGAGAAAGTTAGCATTATCAACGCTCATCTGCGGATTTTCATGCCCATCCGGGTATTCGAAGGATGAAGAATCAGCCGGCGATGTAGTCCACTCTTTGGTATAGGTATACGTGGTAGTGGTCGTAGAGCCACCACCGACGGTGTCTGTTTGCTCGTTTGATTCACTCTGTTCTTTCCATGCGTACATTTCAGCGACACGGCGCAGTTGTACGTACTTCCCAGGAACATGGAATGGGTCATCGCCGATTTCATCCTCGGTGGTGAGTTTGCCAGATACTGCCGCAAAGACGCCGTTTTTGCTATCATCTACCGCATCTGCAGATACGACAACCGATTCCTTGGCGAGCACAGAGAGGTCCTTGCTGCCTTCGTTTACCCACAATCCCCATAATGAAAAGGGGATTAAGAATAAACCGATCAAAACACCGGTGACAGAACCCGACAACCGTGATCCCCAACTGTTGCGGGTGACCTTTGTGAATTGGTTGCCCATGACGCCTCCTATACATTAGGTGAAAAATATTCACTTGGAAAACAATAGCAATCTAATCATAACAGAATTAAGTTGAAAAAGATAGAGGTATTGTGTTGATGTGTACTCGAATTAAGTGCAAAAATGATGATTTGTTTATTTTATATTGTTACAAATGCCTATGTATGCCATAGGTGTCATGTCTACTGACAGAAGTATATTCAGCGCACAGAAATGTAAATGAAACATCCCCCATCCCACATGAAATACGATATAATAAAATCAGTATGGGGTGCTATGCAACTATTTACTACAGATCAATTTATTTTGCCGCTTCCAAGTAGTCATCGTTTCCCTGTCACCAAATATCGCTTACTCAGAGAAGCTGTTGCATCGGCCGATTGGGCACTGCCGCACCACTTCGTTACAGCTGAAGCGGTGACAAAGCCTGCTTTATATCTTGTCCATGATTCTGGCTATGTTGATCGCATGTATGCAGGAGCCATGAGCGAGTTCGAAATGCGGCGCATTGGCTTCCCGTGGTCTGAAGAGATGTGCGAGCGTACCAGTCGTGCAGTAGGTGCCACGCTCGCTGCCGCAGAAGTCGCACTCCAGCACGGTGTGGCGGTCTCACTTGCAGGTGGCACGCATCATGCGTGCCGAGCGCATGGAGAGGGGTACTGTGTCTTTAATGATGTTGCAGTGGCAGCAATGTGGCTCAAACAGCAGCAGCGCATCCGCACCGCACTGGTAGTAGACCTTGATGTGCATCAAGGCAATGGTACCGCCGAAATTATGCAGGCACACGAGTGGTGTTACACGTTTTCGATGCATGGGGCCAAAAATTACCCGTATCACAAGATTCCAAGTCGTTGCGATATCGGATTCGCAGATAACACGGGTGATGATGAGTATCTGAGTATGCTGATGACTGCCCTCGATTTTGTCATACATGCAGCTCATCCAGACATCGTCTTTTATGTTTCTGGAGCAGATGCCTACGTAGGTGATCGATTAGGGCGTTTGAGTTTGTCCAAAGCAGGGTTGCAGCAACGTGACCAATTAGTGGCTGCGAGTGTACAACAGCATGGTGTGCCATGTGTAGTCACAATGGCAGGGGGATACGGATACGATGTTATGGATACAGTTGCAATACATACTGCGACAGTGCATACATTTGTGGAATTGAGTCAGCGACTATGATGCCAATCACCGTCCATACAAATATTCAGTTCCAACTGCTTGCACAGCGTGCAGTGTTTTGGCCTGCGCAATCAGCCATCTTTGTGGCCGATGTGCATATTGGTCGCCCGCTGTCGTATCAACAAAACCCTGCACGTGTGCTGGTTGACGTGTTGACGCGTTTGAGTCAACTTATCGATGCAACGCATGCACGCAAACTCTTTTTCTTAGGTGACCTTTTCCATATGCGTAAGCAGTATTTAGCTGAGTACATTGATCCATTCACCCTTTGGCGTCATCGCTATGCACACGTTGATTGTACGTTGGTGCGTGGCAATCATGAACGTGCCATGGGTGATCCACCTGCACGTTGTGGATTGCAGTGTGTGAATCCTGGTCAATACGTTGATGATATTGCGTTGCTCCATGAGCCACGCAAACCCTACGGTTTTGCCATGATGGGGCACCTGCATCCGAGTATTTTGGTGAGCAGTGTACGAGCAACTGCGGTTGCAGCTCCATGCTTTATTTGGCATCCCAATTATCTGGTGTTGCCAGCATTCGAAGACATCATGCCAGGGCGCATTGTGGCACATCAACCTCACGAAGAGCGTGCTTTTATTCGTGATAGCGAGGTGGTGGCATGCAACCCGTGAAGCGCCAACTCCATCCGCTTACCCTGCTGATACTGAGTGTTGGTTTGTGTTGGATTGTGGTGACACGTCAACCTGCAGTAGTGCCGGTGATCGCAACATCACAACAGCTCATTCCCACAATTCGTGCGCAGACGCTGTCTGGTAGTGTGGTGTACACCACCCCCCATCCAGCACAACCGGTCATCTATGTGTTGTGGGCGAGCTGGTGTCCGCCGTGCCGCGCAGAGCTCCCTGTGCTCCAAGGGTTGGCACCGACACTTGCAGATGCAAATATCGCGGTGGTATTGGTGAATCAAGGCGAATCCCCGGAAACTGCGGCGCAATGGCTTGCTGACATGCAAATCACCTTACCCACATGGTACGATCCCGTAGGTGCGTTTGCTACCGCATTTCAAGCTCATGATCTGCCTTCGACTATTTTTGTGGATGCACATGGTGTCGTCGACTTCGTTTATCGCGGGCCAGTTACGCGCGAGGTCATTGAAACAATGCGTGACACATGGCTACAAAAACAGGATGGCACTCGATGATGCCACTGATTACGGTAGGTCCATTGCGACTCAGCAGCTATGGTTTGCTGTTGATTAGTGCGCTTATGCTGTGGTGGGGGTGGTCTGAACGTCGCATCCGTGTTGCCACTCAGCGCGAACCCGATGTATTGCTCGGATTGTTGATTTTGGGAGCGTGGCTTGGTGCACGGCTCTGGTATGTGGCAGGAAGTTCGGCGATTGGGGCACAGTTGTTGCATCTGCGTGCACTGGAATTTGCTTGGCCGGGAGCACTTGTGGGTGCTTTAGCGATGCTGGTTGTGGCGCAGTGGCGCTGGCAATGGTCGGTGACGCAAATCATTTCGCTAATTGCCGTGCCCAGTTTGCTTGCTCAAGCCATTGGTGCACTCGGCATGTATATTGCGGGTATCGGTCTAGGGCAGCCATGGGATGGTGTTTTTGCTGTAGAAATAGCAGGTGCGTTGCGGCATCCTGTGCAACTCTACGAAGCCAGTATTGCTCTTTGTGGTGCGCTTATGACCCATCGCCTGCAGCAGCACCACCCACAGCTCACAGTGCAGTTGTTTGTTGGTGCACTTGCAGTAAACTGGCTGATTGTTGAGGGCTTTCGTGCACAGTCAGTCGTCTTGCCGGGTGGCATCCATGTAGCGCAAGTGATTGGGCTTGTGTTGTGCGTCGGTGTCGTCGAGCATTATCTACGTGCATCATCCACGATGCAACGTTCTGCCACGTAGTAGGGGGAAATATGCCTCATCGACCATTTTTTTACAAAGAAACTGCGGGATTCCGTGTATCAGTGCATCCTGAATTTCTCCCAGAAGATTCCGATATGCAAAATGCTCGGTACGTGTTTTCATATGAAGTGCGCATCGAAAACTGTACAGGGCGCAGTGCACAGCTGCTCACGCGCCATTGGGATATTGTGGATGATATTGGTGAGCAGTTTACGGTGGATGGCGAAGGTGTGGTGGGGCAACAACCACTCATGCAAGCAGGCGATGTGCATGAGTATCGCAGTTTTTGTGTGTTAAAATCTCCACGGGGAAGTATGGGTGGCTACTATACGTTTGTGCGTGCCAATGGTGATACGTTTGACGTGCAAATACCAACGTTTATCTTGGCGGTACGGCCAGAATAACAAAGGAAGTTCATGGACTATTCACAGGTTTTGCAGTTGCAACTGCGCCCCAACATGATTGACCTTGGTTGGGGGCATCCAGATCTCGAATTGCTCCCTACGAGTGTTATTCGTGACGCAACTGACCGTGCGATTACGCGTTGGGGTGGGGTCATGCTCACTTATGGCATCGACCATGGTGTCGCACCACTGCGCGAACAACTCATCAACTGGATACAGCAGCACGAAGGCGTTGCCCCGCAGATGTCAGAAATCATGCTCAGTGCCGGTAATTCCCAGGCACTTGCACATATTTGCACCATGCTGACTTCCCCTGGTGATGTTATTTTTGTCGAGAATCCGACCTATCATCTTGCGTTACGGATTTTGCGCGATGCCCCAGTCCAGCTCCGTGGGATCCCGTGTGATGCTGAAGGCGTCGATGTAGAAGCACTCGCAACTGCGTACCAGCGGGCGCAGGCGAGCGGTGAGCGAGTAGCGTTTTTTTACACCATCCCTACGTTTCAAAACCCACGTGGTGTCACCATGAGTCAGGTACGCAGGCAGGCATTGACAGCGTTTGCGCTCTCAACCGGATTGCGTATTGTTGAAGATGATGTCTATCGCGAGCTCTGGTACGACCAGCCAGTTCCTCCATCGTTGTGGGCTACTATGCCACGTGGTCAGGTGATTCGTTTGGGGTCGTTTGCCAAATCGTTGGCACCTGGTCTGCGTCTCGGCTTTATTACCGCAGATACGACCATTATTGGACGTTTGGCGGGATCTGGCCTGTTTGATAGTGGTGGTGGTATCGCCCATTTTCAATCATTATTAGTCAATGAAATATTTGTTGCTGGTGCCTATGACAGCATCGTTTCTGCATATCGACAGCGCTATCATGCTCGTGCACTTGCATTGCATAATGCGTTATTACCATTACAACAACACGGGTATTCATGGCACCAGCCCAAAGGTGGATACTTTTTGTGGATGCAACTCCCTGCACATAGCGACGAAAAGGCACTGATTGCCGCATGTGAAGCACGTGGCGTGTCTGCGTTGCCCGGACAGCTCTTTAGTCAGGGTCCACTCGGCTATGCCGCATTGCGCTTCTCATTTAGTCTCTACGACGAGGATACCTTGCAGCGTGCCGGGAATCTGATTGTTGCGACGCTCACATCCTAAGCAATTACGGTGTTTGGCTGATGCCAAGTGTTTCGCCATCATTGAGGTGCGTGGTCGTCCAGTGTTGAGTGGTGATGCGTGGTGCAATTAGGACATTCGTGCCAATCTGGCTTTGTGCAGGGATAACACTGTGCATGCCGATGACTGTCAATCCTGTATTGAGTAACGTTGGAAAGCGCTGATTGATGGTGCCGTGCTGTTTGCGCCCAATATTTGCACCGTCGCCCACGTGGGCTTCTTTGTCGATAATGGTGCGTTCGATGTGGCTATGTGTGCCCAGTTGTACGCCAGGCAAGAGAATACTGTCGATGACATTGCATCCTGCCGGCACAACGACACCAGGTCCGATTACCGAGCCACTCACATTGCCATAAACGCGACTGCCGTCACAAATCAAGCTGTTACGGATGTGTGCCGATGGACCGACTTCTGCAGCAGGCATCTCGGCACTTTTGGTATGAATCACCCAGTTTGGATCGCTTAAGTCTAATGCGGGTTGATTGCTGAGCAAGGCCATGCTCGCATCATAGTACGCCTGCAATGTCCCTACGTCGGCCCAATATCCGGGAAAGGTATAGCTGTTGACCGGTGTCTCATTGATGATGACCGGCATGATATCACGGCCAATGTTTTCACCGTCGTGGCGTGCAAGCATGTCGAGCAAATAGCTTTTGCGAAACAAGTAGATGCCCATTGACGCTAGCGTAGATACGCTCTTGCTTGGTTTTTCTGCAAAGTGACTTACCATGCCACGATCATTCAGCGTGACAATGCCAAACCGTTGCACTTCGTGAGCCGCTACAGGATGTACAGCGACAGTCACATCACATTGGCTCGCAATATGTGCCTGCACCATCGGGCGATAGTCCATTTTGTAGACATGATCTCCCGCTAATACGAGGACTAATTCTTCTTGTTGCTCGGCGATGAAATCCAGATTGGCGCGCAACGCATCGGCATTGCCGCGCTGCCAGCTGCTCCCCTGTTTCCCGAGATAGGGATGCAAAATGTGCACCCCGCCGATGCGCCGATCGAGATCCCACGGTTTACCGACACCGATATGTTCTTGGAGCGAACGCGGACGATACTGTGTGAGTACCCCCACATTAGTAATACCAGAATTAATGCAGTTTGAGAGGGTAAAATCGATGATTCGGTATTTGCCTGCAAATGGCACAGCTGCTTCGGCACGCTCCGCAGTAAGCACACTCAATGCGGGATGCTCGCCACCCGCCAAAATCAAGGCTACTGTTCGATTCATGGTGTACCTCTTTGACTTATGCGTGTGCGACCAGACGTGTGCGCACGAATCCAAATCCTTGACTGCACCAACCGATACCCCATGCCAGACATCCCACGTAAAACAGTACATTCACGATCAGGGCAGTCAGGTCGCTGGAAGTAAAAGATTCGCTATTTTGGAATGGTGGTATCAGATATGCTAGTTGTAATAATACCATCATCCCGCCGATACCAATACACCATGTAAGCGGTTGTTGGATGGGGACAATGGTGCGATGATGGTACCACAGCCATCCAATGAGTAGCGTTGCTTCGATGATGTTGGCGATGCTAAAGACCATAGTGATAGTGCTTAAGCGTGCGCTGATGCTCCCTGACTGCGTCAACAACCAGCCCATCAGCAGATTAAAGATGACGGCAATCGCACCAATTATTACGGGGAGGCGGGTGTTTTTGCGGGCAAACCAGATTCGCACTGCAATTTCGGCCACACAAAATCCAGCAAGCCCAAGCATGTACCCTTGCATGGCTGTCACGGTAAGTGCCGCAGATGTGGCATCAAAGAGACCACGTTGGTAGAGGAGTCTCACGACGAATGGTGCCGCATACCACATCACAATGCTGGTTGGTAGCGTGACAGAGAGCACAGTTTGTAAGGCACGACTTGCGTTGCGTGCAAATGCATACTCTTCACCATGTGCAAAATGATATGCGAGGCGTGGGAAAATAACGGTGCCGATGCTCAATCCGACTAATCCATGCGGTAACAACATGAGTTGCATCGCATACCCGGATGCTGCGACTGCACCAATGCCAAACGTTGAGATGATTGCAATCATGCTCAACAGATTAATTTGCCAAATCGATTGTCCAAAGAGTCGTGGCAACAACAACTTCCACACATCGTTGAGCCCTGGGGTCTGATACCAGGCACTGATTCGATACTGCCAGCCGAGACGCCGTAGGGTAGGGAGTTGTACGAGTGTGAATGCTAAGGCTCCACAGAGCACTCCATAGATGATGCCGTGTATGCCGTACCACTGCGCAAATATCGCTGCACCAGCAATAATGCCGATATTGTAGAGATTTGCACCAAGAGTGGGGATGCCGAATTGCTCATGTGCCTCGAGAATCGCTTTGAAAATCCCCCCAATGCCGAGCATAATTGGTTGGAGTAACAGCCAACGCATCAGCGTAGCGGTGAGCTGTTGTTGGTCTGGTGCAAAGCCGCGTGCGGTAGTCAGTGCCACTAATGGCTCTGCCCAAATCGCGGCTCCAACCGATACAACCACGAGTATCGGCAATGTCAGGTTGAGAATGCTACTCGATAGTTGATTTGCGGCATCATCGCCTGCATCACGACGCTGTTGCTGAAAGATGGGAATCAGCGCCGTACCCAATGCACCACCTGCGACCACGAGATAGATGAGGTCGGGAATCGCAAATGCGGCCCGATATGCATCGACTTCTGGGCTCGTGCCGAATTGTGCGGTGATAAACATGTCACGAATAACACCCAACAAGCGACTTACGAGATACCCTGCGGCAACGATCAGTGTGTTGACCATCGTACGCACGCGCGTGACACCCATCACGACTCCTTTGTTGCACAGCTGAAGTGATTTTGGTATAATGCCAATTCAGAGACTCTTATGAGCCCTTGTGTCTGAATTATACGGGAGAACCGTCACCTTGGCGAACACAAAATCAGCTATGAAGCGTATCCGCGTGGCTGCTGCCCGCAACGAGCGCAACCAATCGTACCGCGCCCGCGTCCGCACCTTTGTCAAAAAGGCCGAGCAGACCATTGCAAGCGGTACCGCCGATGCAGCTGTGATTCAGCAGGCAATCAGCACTCTCGACAAAGCCGCTGTCAAAGGCGTCATCCACAAGAACAACGCAGCGCGCAAAAAGTCACGCTTGATGAAGAAAGCAAACGCTGTCGTCACCAAGTAATCAATCGTACGACGTCGCACATAAGCGCCCGCGGCATATGCCGCGGGCGCTTATGTTTCCATCACCAGTAAATCGAGCCCGGCGGTGACATCGACGGCGCCAGTTTTGCTCTGATGATCGAGTTTCAAGAGGTGTGCGTGGAGGCGTTCTAGTTCATCACTACGAAACCCACGTGCCTGCTCGATGGCCTTATCGGTGAGGAATCCAGGCCGTAGCCCGACAGTGGCCGCAATGTCCGCGGACCGCACCCGTTGCTGGTCGAGAAGTTGTACCTGCAACAATATACGCAGTTGCCGCGCAATCATAAAAATCACATACTGTGGTGCTTGTCCATCGTCTAGCAGATTGTGTAATTTGGCCAATGCCAGCCCTTTGCGCCGCGCTGCGAGGGCATCCACAAAGGCAAACATGTTTTCTTCGGTATCATCGCTCACGAGCAGGTCAACCGTTGCCGCAGTAATCTTTCCACCGGGTCGTACATAGGTGGCCATCTTGGTCAATTCGTTGATGATTGTACGTCCGTTATTGCCAACCAGGGTAATCAGGCGTGCAGTAGCTGGGTTGTCGATGACTACATTCAGTGTACGTGCATGATCGCCGATCCAGCGGATAAGCTCTGTTTCTTTGGGGTGCAAAAATTCTTTGGTTTGTCCTATTTTGCTGATGTGATTAAAGACAGCATTCCGTTTATCGAACTCTTCACTCTCAACAAACACAATATCGCTCCAGGCTGGGATGCGGTCGAGATACGATTTGAGTTCGTCGCGTTCTTTGCCGGCTTTTTGATGTTTGAGCAGGTCGGTGACTACGATCATGCGCCGGTCATGCAAAAACGGGAATGCTTCACAGGCCTGGATGAACGCATCCAATTTGAAGCGTTTCCCTTCGAGTGTGGTGACATTGAGTGAACGCGCAGACTCAGGGATCTGTGCCATCAGTTCTTGCAGGGCTTCACTTCTCCGATATTCATCTGGGCCATAAAAAACGTATAACATGGTATCCCTTACACGGTATATTCACCAATCTGTTTGAATGCTTGGTAGGCGAGTGTGGGGTCAGGATGTGCAAGTTGTGGTAGTCTGGGAGCACCAACCTGTGCTACTCCTGATGCGGTGATGATTGCTTTTATCGTACTTGCGGCCCCAACTTTACGCACATATGCATCCACCTGTGCCACTTGTGTTTGAATGTCTGTGCGATGTGGTGCATCGCTGAGTATGCGCAATGCGCGTGGCACAATGTTGGCAATGGCAAGTATCGACCCCGCCGCCCCATCACGGATGGCTTGCGCAAGGATGGGCGCATTGCCGGTATAGATTTTGAGGTGTGGAAATGATGCGACCAGCATGGCAGTATGTGCAGCATCAACACCACTGTCTTTAATACCGAGAATTTGCTCAGGGTGGCTCCTACACAATGCCTCGATAATGGGTACCGTAATTGCGACACCGGTCATTGGTGGGATGTGATAGAGGATGATTTTGCCATGGGCTGGCAGTGCATCGCAGACCGCACGATACCATGCAATAACACCAGCATCTCCACTCTGTTTATAAAAAAACGGTGGGAGCACGAGGGCGGCATCAGCTCCTGCATCGATGGCGGCTCGTGTCAACGCTACGGTGTCACTAAGCGCTTGGCAGCCCGTGCCTGCAATAATCTGCAGATGACCACGTGCTGCAATCGTGGATTTGATAATTTCGAGACGCTCTTGGACACTAAATGACGGTCCTTCACCGGTTGTGCCACATGGTACTACACCATCGAGTCCGTGCTGTGCAAGGTGACGCATCAGTTGCTGCATGGCATTGGTATCGAGCCGATTGGTAGCGTCGAGCGGTGTCACAATTGCGGCATGTAATTCGGGCATTTGCCTACTTCTTTCTGTGCGTATAATAGTAGCGTATATGACGAAAGGGGCGCTCCATGTTTGTACGTGGTGTTGTCTTTGGTATGAGCGTAATATCGTGTCTATTGGCATGGCTCACGCTGAGCCGTGCGCAAACTGCAACTGCCCCGCTCATCGAAATCCCGTTGACACACTGTGATCCAACAGTGGTGTCACAACGTTGTGCATCAGTACTCGCACACATTGAAAGTGACTCGCCATGGATACTCAAGCCCAGCGTAAAGCCATCCATCAACTCGTGAGCTTTGTGTTGGCACTGGTCGCAGCACGCCTCGCATTGTGGCTTGTTGACAAAATCATGGGCGATCAGTCGCACTAACCTGTGCTGCGTAGTAGCCGTGGTGTGTACTGGGGATAAGGGCTGCAATATGGCACATCATTGTATCTGTCAATGCAGTCATTTCTACAGGGTCAATGTTAATGACGCCACTTGCTGATACCGGTTGCCATGCCTTACCGTATGTAATTGTAACTGGTGCAGTGATACCGTGCTCAACGCCATGCATGCCGACGGGCACGATGGGTACGCCAGCGCGCAACGCCATGCGTACCGCACCGCCGCGTCCCTTTTGCAGCTTGCCGTTTCCACTGCGATGCCCTTCTGGAAAGACAATCATGATATGACCTGCATGCAACGATGCCACCGCTGAATCAATGGCGCCGGTGTCATTTTGCCCGCGACGTACTGGGATGGCCTGCATGCCACGGAACCACCAGCGCGTGACTGGTGTAAAGAGCTCTGCTTTGGCCAACCAATACGGAATATGCGTTAATGGGATGCTACCTGCCACGACAAGGATGTCATGCCATTTGATATGATTTACCACGAGTACAAATGGTGTCCCTGCAGGGGGGAGATCTGCGATGCCGCGTACATCCCACTTCAAAATTCCCCAACGGCGTAACAGACCACAGACTGCTTGTAAGAAGACAAAATGATAATAGGCGAACTTCATATATGCTCCGCTGGAGTTTGTGGAACGTTGGTCATTTCTTCAGCATAGAACCCATGGTACTCGCTTGGGAGCAGTGCTGCAATGTGTAACATGATTTCGTTGGTCAAACGCGCCATTTCTGGTGCGGGGATTTTGTCAAGATTGCCTTCGCGAATCTCTGGCGTATAGGGCTTGCCAAAGTGGATATGCCGTTTGCTAAACCAAAACTTGCGCTGATTGCCCACAATTGCAACGGGTACAATTGGTGCGTGTGCGCGCAACGCAATTCGGGCTGTGCCACCACGACCCTGTTGTAATTTGCCATTGAAACCACGGGTGCCCTCTGGGAAAATAACAAGGACTGCACCTTGAGCGACACGATCTGCGGCGCGTTCGATGGCTTGGATGTCACGTTGCCCTCGCCGTACGGGGATGACCTGCATCATGGTAAACCACCGCCCGAAAAGACCATCCACAAGGTCGACTTTGGCAAACCACCATGGCCGGTGTGAGAGTGGTACACCCCACCCGATTAACGGGATATCATGCCAATGTACGTGATTCACTGCCAAAATAAGCCCCTGTGGCCGCGGAGGCAAATTTTCACGCCCGGATACACTCCACGTCAACAAGCGCAGACGATTGCATACCTCGATGAATGAAATGATGAGGAAGTAGTTGATGAAACTTAGCATGTGCTCCTCAGTTTCAGGGTAGACGTCCTATGTTGAGCGCATACACCATGTGCCCACCTGACCACCCTGACAGTAATACGATGCCGAATATTCCTACAAGATACCACAAATACGTATAATATCGGGGAGATTCCCAAGCTGGTGCTTGCATTTTACGTCTGAGTTGCCATGCTTGCCACAACAGTCCGACCAATAATATCGCCGATAAGGCATGGAAATTAATCCACCACAACGTGTCGGGATGTGTTGTTGGGTCGTTTAAGCGATTGATTGCATCTACCGTGCCACTCACCAGACTCGGTAGCGTGCTAAACCAACCGACAACGACCAAATATGAGCCACAGACTTCGTAGTTGGTGATGCGCCTGTACCACCCATAAAAGGTAAAGCCTACCGCTGCCAGGACAACACCGATGGGCAAATGAACAGTCCACGGGTGCACAATTAATGTGGTTAATTCCATATCATGCTCTTTGGAGATTGCCATATGACATCATGGTAAGATGGCATAAGGAGGAACCTATGCGACGTGCGATTTCCACACTGCTTCTGAGCATCATTATATCAGTATGTTGGCCACAACTCGCAGGCGCACATGGCCTAGTTGCTGGTGGTGCACGTGTCATCGAAGCTCAAGCTGGGGCATATCACCTGCGTGTTGAAGTCACCGTTCCCACTGGTGCACCAGCGCTGATGACTGTCAAAATTCTACCGCAACAGGCATTTGATGGCGTCACCACCATGGTTGTGCGTGCCACGCATCGTGCCACCCAAGCCGATGTTTCACAGACCATTACTATCCCTGCCAACATGCACACTATCTCGGTTGCAGATCTACTCGTGACTGAATCAGGGGGGTGGGATGTCTCAATATCGGTGCGTGATGCATCCCATGGCCTTGGTGAAATGAGTATTCCAATAACCGTGTATCCGCCAGTCGTGCCACCACTCACTATCCCACTTTTCGTGAGCATCGCAGTACTTGCGGTCGTGTTGTTTGCAAGTACCATATGGCCACCACTTCAATCATGGCATCGACCCGTGTATGCACACCTCATTACCGCATCATTGAGTATCAGCATCGTGTTGGGGTTGTTAATGACATGGCCCAACCTACGTATTGAAATCCCGAGTGGTGATACTACCAGTCGGCCATATGTCAATGCTGACCTGATGGTCGCTTCAGATTCTGTTCGCAACGTCGATGTGTTGCGGATTGCCTTGTTTGATGGTGCAACAGGCTTGCCAGTCGATGATTTGGTGCCGCATCACCAAGCCTTGATGCATCTGGTATTGCTTGATACCACTGCGCAGTCGTTTCTGCATCTGCATCCGGTACGGAGTGCACCGGGTGTGTATAACGTTGATTTACCCGCATTGCCACAGGCAGAATACGATGTTTCCATTGAATTTGAGCGGGTAAACAGCGGATCACAGAGTCTGCGACAGCGCCTCGAATTGGGGACTGAACCGTTGTCAGCAGTGGTATTTGCACCTATTCCTACGGAAGTTGCGCTGGGTGATGTGGTCGCACGCATTAGTGCGTCGACCCCGATTGTTGTGGGGCAGGCGACCGAAATACGCGTCCAGTTGCTCAAGCGCGGTCAACCCGTGGAAGCACTCGACTATTGGTTGGGCATGCGCGGGCATTTGCTTATTCGTAATGACGCACGCACGTTGTTTGCACATGTGCATGCTGCTGGAATCATGAATGATGCGTTTCAGCCAGTGAGTATTGCTGGAGATACTGTGTCGTTCGTATACGCATTCCCCAAGCCTGATCGCTACACCATCTGGATTCAAGTCATGATTGATGGCACACTACTGTCTATCCCGGCCACCGTTGAGGTGACATCACCATAGTGGAGGACCACATGCGTCTGTTTCTGGGAGTCTTGCTGCTCATCTGTTGTGTCAGTTGCAGTATGGCCGCGTACACGGTACGCAGTGCCCAGTACTCAATTAGCGTGCAACTCGATACTGTGGGCGTCGGTACACGCCCGCTGACGGTCACGCTCAAGGATCTGCAGGACCAACCAGTCACTGATGCAACCATTGTTGTTACACCAATCATGCAACAGCACGGCATGCTCGGTATTCCGCAGCTGCTGAAAGTCACAGACAACGGGGTCTACACGCTCACCGAATTCGAGTTAAGTATGACAGGTGAGTGGCAGCTGCAGTTTGACATTACACGTGCTGGTCAGCGTGATACGATAACCTTGCCTGTCGTCATCCAATAGGTGTGATAACGCACATCAGTGTTGTAAAAAGACGCGATCCCCAACTGCAATCATGCCACGTGTGTGGTGCACCATGTTTTGTCCAAAAATAACCCCCAATGCCTGTTTGCGAAACGTCGCAAGGGTAACGAGTGGCTCTTGATGGCGTGCACCACTCATCTGGTCAGTGGTGGTTACCACACACCGTGCACACGGCTTCACTGCAGTCATGCGCACCGCACCTACGGTGAGCTCCCGCCAGTCGTCTTCGGCCCATGCGGTACTCCCTGCAATCACAATATTGGGACGAAATCGGTCCATGCCAATCGGCGTGTCAAGTCGCTTATTCAGATCTGCGAGCGATGCATCGGTGGTCAAAAGACTTGCGAATCCATCAGCAAAACTCACTGCATCGTTGGCTGAGGTGGCGTATTGCGGATTCACATAGCGGTTGTATCCTGCGGCCAGGCCGACCAAACGGCATGGCTGGCCTAGCACTGTGCTGAGCCATGTTGCGACGGCATCGCCTTGATCAACAACGACTGCGGTGTTCTTCCAGATGACTGCATTACGTGTCACGCCACTGGATATCGGTGTAAACGACACATCGCTATGGTGGGCATGATTGAGTTGCCAGCCTGTGGCTGTAGCACGCACATCAATCTGTGCCATAATTGGTACTTCCCGTTGTGAAAGGAAGCGACCGTGCGCATCAATGACCATATAGCGCCGATCATCTTTGAGGCCAATAGGTTGAACCTCTGCCTGTTGCAGCGCAACACCTCGGCACCCTTTGATGGGATACACATACAACGCACTAATATGCATTCATGCCTCCTGCTGCACGATATGCATCACGTTGTATGTGATGCACGCTAGCGTATGCAATGTGTGGTCGTGCTCTATCCACAACATTGCGATGCTGTCTACGATTTGCGTAGTGGGCTATTCCAGGGCACATCTGCCACGTTGGTCAGGTGATTGGCCGCACGTGCAGCCACAAACAAAAAATCTGACAAACGGTTGAGATAAATGCCGATTACTGCATTGCATGCTTCTTCGCGCGCCAGTGACACGACATAACGCTCGGCACGGCGGCAGATAGTGCGTGCCAAATGAAGGTGTGCAGCTGCTGGATGTCCTCCAGGAAGGATGAATTGGGTGAGTGCAGGAAGTTGGCTTTCCAGTTCATCTATTGCGTGTTCGAGGACGGTCACATCGTCGTTGTGTACGCGCGGTATGTTTGCTGCTTCACCTGGGGTGGCCAAATCGGCGCCGACCACGAATAACTGATTCTGCACTGTTTCGAGTAGTGCATCGATACGTGCTGGCATGTGTGCAGTGCGCGCCACCCCGATTGCTGCATTGCACTCATCAACTGTGCCGTATGCGTGCACACGAATGGTATCTTTGGAAACACGTAATCCGCCCCAGAGGCCGGTTTCCCCTTCGTCACCCGTTTTGGTGTAGATTTTCATGGTGCCTCGTTTCTTGTCGATGATTATTGCGCCGTAGATACGTATCCCCCACCATGCGCGACAACATGGTGGGGGATACGCGATTAGCGGAGTTTGATGTGGAGATCGCGGAGCTGCTTTTCGTCCACTGGTGATGGTGCCCCCATCATCAAGTCTTGAGCTTGTTGTGTTTTTGGAAACGCGACGACTTCGCGGATGGTAGCTTCGTCAGCAAGAATCATTGCAATTCGGTCAATCCCCGGTGCAATCCCCCCATGGGGTGGGGCGCCGAATTCGAAGGCTTCGAGCATGTGACCAAACTGCAGTTGCGATGTTTCTCGGCTAATTCCGAGTAAATCAAACAATTTCTGTTGGACATCGCGTTGATGAATACGAATCGATCCACTGGCGACCTCATACCCGTTGAGCACCAAGTCATATGCTTTGGCACGTACCTTGCCTGGGTCGCTGTCCATCAGTGCGATATCGCTGTCGAGCGGTGCGGTAAACGGATGATGCGCCGCATTCCATCGTTGCTCATCACCATCCCATTCGAGCAGTGGGAAGTCGATGACCCACGCAAACAACAAAAGATTTGGATCAGCCAAGTTGAGTCGTGCTGCGAATTCACGCCGCACTTTGTCGAGTACGGCGGTAACCACTTTGTGGCTATCAGCCACGATAAACACCATATCACCCGGTTTGGCTTGGCACGCATCGAGGATCGCCTTGAGTTCACTTGGTGATACATTTTTGGCAAACGAAGAACGTAATTCACTGCCGTCTGCAGGCAGTGCTGCCCAGAGCATGCCTTTGGCACCGTTTTGTTTGGCGATTTCGATGACTTCATCAATTTGCTTGCGCGAATACGCGGCAATCCCAGGAATACAGATCCCCTTGACAATTCCACCTGCATTCACTGCACCACTCAACACTGCAAACGCCGAATTACGGCAAATCTCTGTCAGATTAATCAGTTCGAGGTCGTAGCGTAGATCGGGTTTGTCCGAGCCGTATCGCTCAACTGCTTCTGTATAGGTGAGGCGGCGAAATGGAGATACTGTACGCTTATGCGGCACAACAGCAGGCACCATTTGCGTGAAGAGGCGCTCGACCACATCGAGGACGTCATCCATGTCCACAAACGCCATTTCCATGTCGAGCTGCGTAAACTCTGGCTGGCGGTCGGCACGTAAATCCTCATCGCGGAAGCAGCGGGCAATCTGGAAATAGCGGTCATACCCGGCCACCATCAACAGCTGTTTCATCTGTTGCGGTGACTGTGGCAACGCAAAAAACTCACCATCGTGGACACGACTTGGCACGAGGTAGTCACGTGCGCCCTCGGGGGTTGATTTGGTCAAAATCGGTGTCTCGATTTCAAGGAAATGCTCTTTATCGAGAAAATCGCGGATAAACTTGACAAAGCGATGCCGCATAATCAAGTTGCGTTGCATGCGTTCACGCCGTAAGTCTAAGTAGCGGTACTTCAGGCGCAATGGCTCTTCTTCGTTGCCATCGCGGTTAATTGTGAGTGGTGTTTGTTTGGCTGCATTGAGCACAGCGACGTTGTTTGCTTGTACTTCGATGCCGCCGGTTGCAATGTCTGGGTTTACCGCATCTGCAGGGCGTGTACGTACAACGCCCGTAATCTGTAGCACATATTCACTGCGGGCATCTGCAGCAATGGCATGGATGCGTGCGTCATCTGCAGCATCAAACACCACTTGTGTGATGCCGTAGCGGTCGCGCAAGTCAATAAAAATCAGCGGACCATGGTCGCGGCGCCGATGCACCCAACCTGCAAGTGTAATGGTGTTGCCGTGATGCTCGGGTCTGAGCTCACCACACGTATGTGTACGAAACATACAATCTTCCTCTGCGTCTATTGGTACCATGAAGCATGGCATTCTTGTGACATTATAACACCCAGCCACTGCCAACGCCGTCGTTTCATGCAGTCGGATGGGTGTTGGTGCTTAACGCCGGCCACGTTTACGTGCGACGAGAATCATTTGCTCACTCTCGTTGCTGAGCGGTCCTAGTTCATAATCACCATAGACATGTTCGAGCACAAAACCAGCCCGAGCAAGGAGATGTTCAGCTTCGAAGCGCCACAACCAGCGCATAGTGAATGAAGCACTCACACGCTTGACGTGGTGCTGTTCGTTGATATCATACATGAACACCACATGAATCTGCTGTGCGACGATATCAGCCCATTGCACCACAAATTTCTGTACGTGACGCCCATCAGCCAATGTGAATTGGCGGTCAAGTACCACATCGCCGCGATACGCTGGAATACTACGTACATCCGGATTAAAGACATCGATAACTAGTCGCCCACCCGGCAAGAGTGCATCGTGGATTGTTGCAAGCGCTTCGAGTTGGTCACTCGTTGTGGTCATGTGCATAAACGAATTTAGTGCCACGATTGCCAAACCATACCGTGTGTCAGACTGCCAGGTACGAATGTCAGCCTGTATGAGTGTGGCCGGGGTATCAGCAAGTGTGCGGTGTGCGACTGCAATCATTTCTGCAGATGAATCGATGCCAGTCACCGTATATCCGGCTCGTGCTAGCGGTGCTAGTATGCGACCAGTGCCGCACATGCACTCCAGGATTGGACCATTGCTGTGTAGCGCCAAGCTACGGTAAAAATCGACATCCTCGTGGATGTCGGCAAAATCTATGGCATATAGCTCGGCTATGGCGGCATATTCCTGCATGCAGTGCTCCTAAATCAGGCTGGGTCGGAGAAAATCAGCATCATACCGCAGGCGGTGTTGTTCATGCAGAAATGCTTCAAATGCATCAACCCCACTCGTCCGCAGAAACTGGCGTTCTGCACGCGTAATTGGTAACACCCAAATCACCTGCGTGTACGCACTGGGATGGTCGATTTCGCCTGCTGGATGTGTATCATAGATATGTGGATCATCCAGAAATGGATACGTAAAATACAAGTATTCGAGCGATGAATCACTGACAATTGGCTCACCAATCGGCATCACAAACCCAGGTCCGATATCGATGTTGTTTGCATGTGGGTGCTCTGACACGAGCAGTAAAATCTCACATGCTGCTTCTGAGTAAACGTTGTTTGCATGCATGATGTATTCGTGGCGCATGCCACGTGGATCACGTGTAGTACGCGTGCTGTGTGGCAGTGGTGTCCGCGACGCCCCTACAGTGCAATAGACATCAAATAACGGGTTTTGTTGGTACACAAAAATCGAAAACAGTGGCGAAATTGCACTATGGAGTCCATCACTCGTCTGTGTGGGGCGTGCCCCAAAACGGAAGGTGGGGGCTCCCTTCCATTGGAGCAAACGCTCGTAGTAGAGTACGGTAGGGTCTTGCTCTTTTTGCCAGTGTTGCACGAGTTGTTCGCGGTAGGGGTCAATCACACTCATGGAGCACTACCTGCCCACGCAGCGTTGTAATCGTTGCCAATGACAAGCACCAACGTTGCTTCGCTATCTGATCCTGCTGGTCGTGATGAATTGATGACCACTTGACTGCTCCCCAATCCCAGGGTGTCGATGAGTTTCTGGCGTGCCTGAGTGTTATCGCCCGTGTCATATAGAATTGTCGCCATTGTATCGTTGCCATCACCAGGCTCGAGTGTACTAAATCCATTGTTGTTTAAGTTGGTGGTCACTTTGGCGGCCAACCCGCCAATGGTTGTCCCGTTGAGTACTTGTATGTTGACGACGCCACTGATGCCTGCACCACTTTGCCACCGTTTGACCATGGCTGCCACATCAGCACTATTCCAGTAGATGTCTGACCCCACCACATTGTCTACTCGTACATCAAGCGGATTGATTGACATCTGTGCCACTTTGTCGGTGTCGAGTTTGGCGGCAATACCTGCCAGGTCAGTCATCGTACGAATATCGGCCAGTGGGAGTGTCGTGCGCACGTTCTTTTCGAGTACGGTAATCCAATTGGGCAGCAGCGACACGTTGGCAAGTAACCCGCGGCTGCGTACCGAACTCAACACCGCCTTGAGCACTTGTTGTTGGCGCTTGCTGCGGTCAAAGTCGTTGCTTGAGTGGCGCGATCGTGCGTAGACCAACGCAGTTTTGCCATCCATGTGTTGTATGCCAGGTGGTATGTAAATGCGCTCGACACCATGATTTTCGGTGGGGAATTCGGGGTCAACGAGTGCGGCTTTGACATCGATGACAATTCCGTTAATGCTGTCAATGAGGTTGGCAAACCCATCAAAATCAACTTGAGCAATATAGTCAACCTTGACTTTCAAGAAACGTTCGAGTGTTTCCGCAGCTGCAGCACCACCACCCGCATCTTTGCTCGTCCCTGCTCCATACAAGTCCTCTGCATGATAGTACCCGTACGAGTATGCACCGTTGACTTTGCCATAATTACCATTTGGGAGCTGTACCACAGAGTCACGAGGAATTGACAACATGGTAGCCCAGCCTGCCATGGGTTCGACCCGTACCAGAATCAAGGTGTCACTGCGTACCCCTTCAGCTTCGGCTTCGGCTCGTTTGTCGACACCAACCAATAACACTGTAAATGGTTCGTTGAGCGTTGCTGGTACGAATTCCTGACCAGCAGCTTGTTCACCCGTATCACTCGATGTGGGATTATTTTCAGATGGATTCGTACGTGGATCACTTTGTTGGATATTAGATAATGCTTGGTCGGTACGGCGTAACACGACAAATGCTGTGCCACTCAAACCGATGAGCAGAATTACAGTCACGAGGATGATGTATGTGCGCCAGTTATTTGCTTGGGCGAGCACACGTTGCGCAGCCATATGCGCTGGCGTCATATTTGGCAAGAGTGGTTTGGTAGGGCGACGCAACAATTTAACTGGACGCAGTGATCGACGGCGTGGTGATTTGTGCACGGCGTATTGTACTCCCAGCGATAATCAGCATCATTATACACGATTAGACTGCTTGAGTATCTGTAAAAATGCTGATATCTTGCAAGGATGCGACGGTTCTGTAGTGTATGACGCATTTGCGGTGCATCGACGAGTCGTACTATTGTCTGTTGCGTATCATGTTTCTTGTTGTTGCATGCCATAGATATCGCTATACTACGGTCAGCAGGTGCTAACGAGGGAGGTGTATCATGAGTGACCGTAAATCACTAATTGACAAAATTCTCGATGAAGCGCGCAAACAGGGGATTTACAATCCGACCGTTGGCGCTGCCCGCCCACTTGATATCATCGATGATAGTATGGTGCCAGAACAAGACCGTATGGGCTATCATCTACTCAAAAGCAATGGGTTTGCACCACCGTTCATTGAAGAAAGAAATCGTTTGCGTGAAGATGCACGTCAACTTTTGGCAGAACGCGATGCATTACAGATGCGCTGGAATCAGCTTTCGTATCTGCAACAGCAGCAGCAACGCACCGTGCTACGCAATCGATTCACTGATTTGTGGCGCCGCACCCTCGACTACAATTTACAAGCACCGGCATCACTGCACATAGATGGCATCCGCGTCGAATATGAACTCAGGGTGCTTGTTGTCGGTCATGCGCTTGCATCAGATGCTGCAGATGATTGATCCGCAGGAGGGGATACGTCGTCCGCTTGGCTATCATCTGTGGTGTGCGCTGGCTCAGGTGGGGCCGCATCCCAGGCATGCCATGCCGCGCGACACGTGTTTGCATCATCGAATGGCCCCATAATCGTGACTGTGGTGCGCCGTGAAACGGTTGGGGTAATGTGCCATTGAAACTCACCATATGCAGTGTCGTGGTCACATAGCCGTATGGCAGGTGTGTAGCCAGCTAGCATTTCACTCAGTGCCTGTAAGTCGCTCCCAGCTCCTGCATGCACGATGAGTTGCATTTGTTGCGCACTAATGCGTTCATGAAGTAACGTTACATAATGATTGATGCGTTCTCTAAATACGGGTATACCAGCTTCGATGGGTAAAAAAATCGCATCAGCCTCAAGCGTAACTGCCACATCGCAGATGGCTTGTAGTTGTTGCGCTAATGATGCACGGATTAATGGGTGGTTGTGTTGATCTGGAAAAATGCAGGCAGGTGCACACACGACAAGTTTGCCAGTGCGTTGTTTAAGCTGTGGCCGAATTCGGCGCGCCCATGGCTTCCATGTGTCTTCGATGAGTGCACTCTCGCTCGTATCATAGAGAAAGAGATCGACTGGTTGTGTCGCAAACAAATCACGCAACAATGCCAGTTGGTCACCATAGACCATCAATGCGCAACGAGCGGTTTCACTCCATGCATGATTTGTACTGTCTTCATTCATCGTTTTCGCAGTCGAGAAACCAATGCTAATACACCAAAGAGTGCAGTACAGGTCAACACAATCGCCGCACCCGTCGCCACTGCAAAATGATACGAGATTAAGAGACCAATGAAGGCTGAAATAGCACCAATAATCGCTGCAGCAACCATCATGCGCCGGAGATCTTTGGCGATAAACGAGGCTGCGGCTGCAGGCGTCACCAACAACGCACTCGTCAGGACTACCCCTACGACTTGTATGCTGGTTACAATCGTAAATGCCAGCAGGACAAGCAACATGGTACGCAATCGATTGCTTTGAATGCCAATGACTTCGGCATGGAGTACATCAAATGATGTGAGTTCCAGTTCTTTATGAAAGAGGAGCAATGTCACTAAAACAGTAATGGCAACACCACTCATCAACCACAGTTCTTGTGCTTGGACTCCAAGGATGTTGCCAAAGAGAATATGGCTCAAATCACGAAATGACTGTAATTTGCTCATCAACAAAATGCCAAGTGCAAACATCGCCGTAAAAATGACACCAATGGCAGTGTCTTCGCGTAGGCTGCTTTTCTTGGTCATCCAACTAATGCCAAATGCGGTGAATATCCCTGCCGCAAGCGCACCACTGACCAGACTCCAGCCGTAGATGTATGCCACGACTACACCGGGTAATGCGGTGTGTGCGAGCGCATCACCAATGAAGGCGAGTCGCCGCAACACGACATAACTACCAATAACGCCACATGTGCCTGCTATCAATAACGATGCCCACAACGCATTCACCATGAACGGATACTGAAATGGTTCAAAAATCCAACGTATCACTGCATCCATCATGCGTCCATTTCGTTGTGTTGATACTCATGTGTTGATTGGACACGCACAATCTGACTCGCATGTAGCGTGATTATCAGATCGAAATCTTCGTGTAGTCGGCTCACATCATGTGTGGCTACCAGCGATGTGCGGCCCTGCTGTTGTAATTCACCGAGAATCGTACAAATGAGCTGCCGTGTTTCTGGGTCTACATTGTTAAACGGTTCATCGAGGAGCAGTAGTTCTGCTTCTTGGACGATGGCACGTGCAAGCAAAGCCCGCTGTTGTTGCCCGCCAGACAAATCACTTATCTGGCGTGTGGCGACAGCATCCAACCCGAGACGTGCCATGGTGTCGTTGACGAGCGTGTAGTCGGCTGCTGAGGGACTACGAAACCACCCGATATGTACATAGCGACCCGTCAGCACAAAGCGTTGCAGATTGATGGGGAAACGCCAATCAATGTCGCCACGTTGTGGCACATACGCCACCCGATGATGGCAGGCGCGTACTTGGCGTCCGTAGATGCGAATCTGACCCTCATGATAGGGCTGTAACCCGGCGAGTGTTTTGAGTAAGGTACTTTTGCCGGCACCATTAGGGCCAATCAACGCAGCACGACACCCTGCAGGCACGTGTAACGTGACTTCCTGCAGGGCTGCCCCCTGAGATGCGTCATAAATGACCTGTAATCCCTGGATGTCGATGGCAGCCGCGCCAGGTACGGAATCTACATGTGTACGGCCGCTGTAGTGAAATATCATGGTGAAACAGTCGATAGTGCAGTAACAATTGTCCCCACATTATAACGCATCATGTCAACATATGTGGTCGCATTGCCTGTGCTACTGAGCGCGTCGGTGTAGAGTGATGGAGCCACCTGTACCCCCGCTGTGCGGGCGATTTGTTCGATAAGCTTGGGATTTGCCATATTTTCTACAAAAATAGCTGGTACATTGGCTGTACGGATTTCGTTGGCCAAGGCGGCGATTTTGGCTGCACCTGGATCTGCACTTTCTGTGGATATCGACCCCAGTGCGGTCCCGAGCACAGTGAATTGATAGCGCCGTGCAAAATACTGGAACGTATCATGATTCGTGACGATTTGGCGCTTTGCGATGGGGAGTGTTGCTACTTTGGCAACGATTTCTGCGTCTAGTGCTGCTAATTCGTCAAGGTATGCTTGTGCATTGGCGGTCAACGTGGCTTGCTGATCTGGTAGCGCCGCAATCAACCCGTCGCGAATGGTTTTTACCATTTGTATCGTGAGTTGTACATCATGCCACACGTGTGGGTCATATTCGCCGCCATGTCCTTGGCCGTCCTCAGCATGTGCACTTGCTTCAGCGTCGTGGTCGTCTTCTGCATGGGCATCCTCAGCATGCGCAACTTGTGCAGCAAACGTGATTGCCTCGATGCCTGTCGATGCGATTATCTGTGGTGCCGTGCTTCCTGATGCTGCATACAATTCTTCATACCATGGTTCGAACCCTAATCCGAGATGTACTACGCTAACTGCATCGATAAGATAGACGCCATCACGTGGTGTTGGTTCGTAGACGTGTGCGTCTCCATCGACTGGTACAAGTGAGACCACATCTACGACACCATTGCCGATTTGTGCGGTGATATCTGCCAAAATACTAAACGTCGCCACAACCACTGGCCGTGTGCTTGCTGGTGCGGAACGCTCACTACTGCTACAACCACTTGTGCTCATCAAGACGAAAAAAATCATTGCCAACGTGAGTAGACGCATATATACTCCGAAAATGAAAGTTACTACCATTAATAATGATAGTAACTTTCATTGTGTCTGTCAAGGTGCATTTACCCGTCGAGCAAACAGAATATCCGGTTTGCCAATCCCATTTGCATCGGGGAGGACGCCACACAGTACAAACCCGACACTACGGTAGAAGAGACTGGCATGTGGCGTAGTCGCGTGAAAATGTGCAGTGTGGTGGAGTGGTTCTGGATAGAGTGTGGTGTGTGCAAGCGACGTGCTGCCGATTTCATCATCACACCACACAAACAATGTGGTAGCAGCACGGTTCTGCAGTTGGGTGATGAGGTGTGCGACGAGCGTACGTGCGATGCCACGTCTGCGGTATGCTTGCGCTACCACAAGCGGGTGCAGTTCCCAGGCATGACCATCATATTGCGGGTTGGCAGCAACCCAACCAACGATGGTGTGATCAATGGTGGCGATCAGGCTGATGTGGGATGGTGTTGAGTGTGCAAGCACCTCTGAGTGTGCTGATGCGAGATCTGGCCATGCAGGTGAGATTCCCACAAACCCGAGATGGAGCAGCGTGGCAACATCCGCGACTGCGGTTGTATCATCGATGTGCAGCGTTGAAATGGTTATCATTGGATGACTTCTTGCCAGAGGAGTGCGCTCAATTTTGGGCCATGCCTGAGCAACCAACCGCCATCTGCGGCACGTGCACCAAGAATAACAATCCGAAAGCGCTGACTTGGGTCGGCCCATACCACCATACCTGAAGAACCACTATGCCCAAATGAATCAGAGGCAAAGCATGGGGCAACCCAGTGTGGTGTTTTGTTGCCACGGAGTTCTGGTCCTAATCCCCACGGTGATTGTGGCCAAAGGAGCGGTGCCATGAAGCCACCGCCGAGCGTGCCTGTCTGCACACTCGTGGCTTCGTCTACGAGTGACTGGTGCAAAAAATTCGTGTGCGGCATAAATGCGTCGACGAGTGCGAGAGCACCAGCAGCATCGGTACACAATCCCCCCCACGGCAATTCAAGCGAGCGCCAAAATGCGCTATTAAATGTTTCAAGTGCGGTGCCACGATGACGGCCACGCACATCGCTAATCGTGGCAACTGTGTGCGTCTCTGGATTTCCCAGCACACCCACAATGCCGAGTGGTTGGAGTACCAGCTGATGTATGGCATCGCGACACGTTAGTCCTGTGATGCGTTCAATGATGATTCCCAGTATCCCGTAGCCCACATTACTATATTGCACGCGTGTTTCTGCAGCATACTGTGGTGGTGTATGCACACACTCGTTAGCGAGTACCGACCATGTCAAACCAGGAGCGTACAGTTCGTCTTTGTTGGCTAAATCAAGACCGTATCCGCTCGTGTGACAAAGCAGACTTCGTACACGACGCATTGTCATGTCCGGGTGAATGTCCGCTACATACATACCGATTGCATGGTCGAGATTGAGTTTGCCACGGTCGACTAGCACGAGGATGGCCAGCGCTGTAGCAAGTTTGGTGAGTGAAGCCACTGGAAAAAGTGTATCGTGTTGCAACGGATGATCGGCGCCATCAGTGCCATAGGCACGGATGACAGCGTCCGTATAGCCATATTGATAACCGATTACCATTCCAGGGAGTCCATTGGTGCGATGAGTCTCGAAATAGGTTGAGAGCGCATTCATGTGTGTTCCTTTCGTCCAAGAGGTATAGTACTATGGAATGGTGGAGGTAACCAATCATGAAACGACGCCGACTTTTACAACAGCTCTTGCTGATGCCGCTGGTGGCATGCACAAACACGCAACCCTCAACGGGGCCAACGCCTGGACCACAAGCAGGCATCTTTGTGGATGCGGGCTATCGGTATCAGCCTATTCCCACTCTCGTCTATGGTACCAATACAGGACCATGGCAAACAATTGGTTTTGAACAGCGCCAAATCGCACAAGACACAAAAATTGCAATGATTCGGTGGCCAGGGGGAAACTGGGGTGATGAAAATGATGTCACACCACTCATGGTTGATGAGTATATGCAACTGTGTACACAAATCGGCGCCACACCATCGATTCATGTACGACTCTTTGGTGGTACCGCAGAAAAAGCTGCTGAATTAGTGCGGTATACAAATATAACCAAGCAATATGCAGTTCGTTATTGGGCAGTGGGCAATGAGCCCGATCTGTTTGTGAAGAAACGTGGCGCATCACAGTACGGTATTGCCGAATATGTGCGCGACTTCATTGCATTTCGTGCTGCCATGAAAGCTGTAGACCCTACGATTGTGGTGATGGGTCCAGAGTTGAGTCAATTCGGTCCCAATGAATCGTATCCCCGTGATGCGACTGGTGAATACTGGTTGCGTGGCTTTCTCAAAGCGGTTCCCGACGTAGAAATGGTTTCACTCCATCGCTATCCATTTGGCGAGCGCGCCGTTACTCGTGACATGCTTGCGGCCGATCCACCGAGTTGGACCGAATCAATTGCATTTGTGCGTCAGCTCATGCGTGATACCATTGGCAAAGAAATTCCACTGGCAATCACCGAGGCGAATTCTGATTGGAGTGGGCGTGTCGACGATGTTGCAGGCACGAATTCATGGGCGAATGCGCTCTGGTGGGCTGAAGTACTTGCCCGGTTAATTGCTGCAGATTGTCAAATCGTGAACCAATTTTGCATGGGAGCCATTCAATCACAGGGCATTGGATTGTTTGGCCCCGTTTCGTATAATTCGGGCCCGTTGCCCACTTTTGAAGTGTACCGACTCATGCAAAAACTTGGTGGGATTCGCCTGCATGCAAGTATTGATGATGCACGTGCGCATGTGTTGGCCGCACAACGAGATGATGGGATATTGACGTTGCTCTTTGTGAACCAGCAGTCGCAAGCACGTACGTTGCCAATTACGCTTGCCAATGCTCAGCCGAGTGGGCTTGCGCGTGTATGGCGATTTAGCGATGCGAATCCTGTTGCGCAATCTGACGATATCGACATTACTCTACCAGTGCAATGGCCGGCGTACTCTGCCACACTGCTCGAAATACCGATTTAGTGCATGAATGCACGTCGTACGCGTTGGTCAGCATGCCCGATAATTGGATTGCCGTGACCGACGACGAGGTGTGCGTACGTGAGGCGCGAAAGGGCACGGCGGCTTTCTGCGGCTCGATCATTGTGTTCGTGACCGATGGATTTGCGCAGACCACAGAAGTTGAGGAATGCGTCACCAGCAATCAATACGCCGCCATGTCTGTGCCATAGGAGTGCAATGTGACCTGCGGTATGACCAGGGGTGTGCAACACCCGTAGATGTGGTGAGAGGAACTGATCGTGATATGCACTTGCATCAACATTGATTGCGTTGCCCGTGGTGAGTGGACGGGTGTCGATTGTGTGTTGCCACAGCGATAATGGCCAACTCAGTGCAAATGGGCGTCGCATCAGCACCCCGTGTGCGGCATCTATTCCATCAAGTGGATGCATCAATGCGGCACCCATGCCGTATTGCTGGAGTTGTGCTGCGCTGCCTGCATGGTCGTAATGCAGATGAGTGAGCACGCATTTCACATCTGTGATGCGGTGACCGCGTGTAGTGAGGGCTTGCAACACACGTGGTGCATCAGCTACATCACCACAGTCTATGAGTGTAACTCCGCTTTCATCCTCGATGAGATATGCGTTGACCAATCCGAGTGGGATGCGATAGAGTCCCGGTAACACACAGTGCATGCTGCCCTCACGCATAGTAGCTATTGAAGCGATGTCTGACGCATGTGGATGTGGCGTATCGCCAGATAAAACATTGCGCCGAATGGACCGGCCATGAGCACACTGATGAGCGCGATTCGGCGCACCCACCCGCTGAGTGCATGCTCCTCGCTATCGAGAAAAACCCATCGACCGACCCACAAATCAAAGCAGATAATGTGAATCCATGCGATGGTGGTACCGGTGCTACTTGCAAACAGTTGCATCAACACGTCGAGTTGCGGATTCATTAGTGCTGGGAGTAACTCGATGAATGTGGGTGCAACCAGCACGGTGTAGAGTACTGCGAGAGGTGCAATTATCCACGGTGACGCAATTACCCGCTTGGTGCCCGCCCATCCAGGTACCGCGATCATCAACATCCACCATGGCAGAATATACAAGTTACTTAGTTGAAATATTAGCGCCATCGAATGCATCTCCATTCACCATCTGCGCATTGCGCTCAATGCATAATTACGGTGTGGCAGTTGCAATTGCTGCTGTCGCTGTTGCACTCGCTGCCACAGTGGTACTCGTCGCCGGTACACCCGTTGCCGTAGCTGGTGCCGCAGTACTGGTGGCCGTACTCCCACTCGTGGCCGTGGCTACTGCAGTCAGTGTTGCACTTGTCACCCCTGTTGCAGTGACCGTCGTATTGCTATCAGGAGTAGTTTGTGCACTTGCTGTGGCTGTTGGTGGTGTGCCGGTCACCGTATTCTCAGGTGTATTGGTCACTGTGAACACTGGTGCAAGTGTATTAGTCGCGCCTGCTGGTGCCTGCGTTGGTTTTGGCAGCGGTTTGTTTGGCACTGCGGTAGGCGGTTGTGTGGCGACTGCGTTGCCCATCGTTGCGGTAATTGGCTGTGCGGTTTGGGTAAGCGCAGCTTCGGCTGTGGCCGCGATATCAGTAGGAACCTGCGCAGTCATTGTTGCCATCTGCGCCGTGGCAACCAGTGTAGCGAGCCGATCCTGGTTACTCAAGTTGTTCCCACAGGCACTGATGCCGAGTGCAACAACGCTGATGATGAATATCTTAGTGGCTTGACGCATAATATTACCCCATGTAGTAAATACAATACTATCATAACAAGTTTTGTGATGATGTCAACTATGATGTGTAGTATGAAATAGCGCATGTGAATAATGCGCACTGCGCTGACCGGATGGTAGTGCGCACATGGGACATTGCAAATGCAAATGTGATGGATATAGTAGAAACAGCACACCCACCAGTGGTGCTGGTGGGTGTGCCGGAAGTGGTGGAGATGGGGGGAGTCGAACCCCCGTCCAAGATAAACTTGCTGCCAGTATCTACGCGTGTAGTTCCTTGTTTGTTCTTGCTGCCGCCTCACACGAGGAACAAAGCGTTGCGGCAACGATTCTGCTTATCTTTGACTAGCTACGCAGACAGTTCGCTAGTAGCAACCCAGCATTGGCGTTCTTTCACCCGGCCGGGTGAGGGGCGAAGAACGTGCTGTCTTTAATTAGGCAGCAAACGCGGTCGTTCGTGCGAACGACGGAGCGCTGATGTTTTTGGCAGTTATGCCGGTGCCCTTTTTACGAGACTGGGCGTCTCGACGCGCCACGTAACAGAATCCTACCCTGTCAAAACCAAACATCCCCATGCTCAAATAATACCACTCATTGTACGTTAGTGTCAATAAAAAAGTTGCATCCACATACGCACTGACCAATTCTATCTTTTATAATGCGTGTACATCTTCTAAGGGTATCACCGATGCATGATATATCTACACTGCTTACTGCAATTACGCACGCATTTCAATCGTTGCCGTGTATTGATGCTGTAGTCCTCGGTGGATCACAGGCACGTGGCACTGCGACAGCCACATCTGACATCGACATCGGTATCTACTATGGTGCCAGAGCTCCGCTCGATCGGGGGGCAATAAATGCAGTTGCACAACATTTTGATGATGCGCATCGTGCGAATCTTGTCACTGCACCGGGCGGCTGGGGACCGTGGGTCAATGCAGGTGGTTGGCTTGTTGTTGACGGTTTACCTGTGGATATTATTTTGCGTGAAACCAATCGAGTCTGCGATGTTATCGCAACCTGCGAAGCGGGGCATATCAGTGCACATTACCAACCCGGACATCCGCATGCCTATATCAATGCGATGTACATGGGTGAATTGGCCGTGTGTCAGCTCCTATGGGATGCACATGGTACTGTGAGGGCGCTCAAAGCACGTGCTGAAAGGTATCCGCCTGCATTGCGTTCGGCAATACTTGAATTTTATGGGTTCGAAGCAGGCTTTAGTTCGTCATTGGCGCAAAAATCTGCCACCGCACATGATAACTATTACGTGGCAGCACATGTGGTGCGGTCACTGTCTGCACTCAATCAGGTCCTGTTTGCCTATAATGAGCAGTATTGCATCAACGAAAAACGGGCGGTTGCACTCGTTGAGACATTTATGCAACATCCATGTAATTATCAACTCCGTGTGAACGAAATAGTGGCTACCATCGGCACTGATATGCCACGAGCATGTGTATTACTACAGGTACTTGTCGACGAGGTACAGGCGTTAGTGCGTCATTGATTGTGCTACGGCACATCGTGCAACGAGCCAAGAAATGCGTACCAACCAGCACCTTGTATTTCAGCGAGCGTGTAATCGAGGAGCTTTTGCTATGCTACTGTGGTGTGGGTACTACTAAATCGGTTGTACGGTAACCATGATCGGTGTGCTGAATTGATTAAGAAAAAACAGCATATCGCGTGGCGATCTCTACCAACTCAGGGATTGACGCAGTGCCCGTGGTGCCGATTTTGCGCACGGTGACAGCTGCCACGAGCATGGCGATTTGAGTTGCTTCGGCCAACCGTGCGCCACTCGCACTGCTTATTGCCAATGCGGCCATCACACTGTCACCAGCACCGACAACGTCGATGGGTGCATCTACAGGGATAGCGCTTACCTCGGTGCTAGCATTTTCAGCATAGACGAGTGCTCCCATCGATCCGAGTGTTACTACCACAGGCCGTTGGGTGTGTCGGCTAAGCTGTGAGGCAGCGGTGTGTGCCGATGTGGTTGTTGCATCGAGCTGACATGCATGTGTAGCCTCGTGGAGATTGGGTTTGACAATGACTCCACGAAAATCTGCAATGCGCTGGCGTGAATCGGCAAACATTGGGAGCTGTGGGCGCGTGTGTACGATGGTCTGAATTGCTTCGTGCACCGCCGTGCCGATTACGCCACAACCGGCTTCAGGCATCTGATCGGCAAACACCATGGCATCACACTCGTCTGCAAGGGTCATCAGGGATGCTGCAATTTGTGTACCTACTGTCGCTGCAAGTGGGGTGCGATTACGGATATCGAGTCGTTCGAGCTCTTGCACGCTGCCGTCTGCATGCCGAATGCTTGGTTTGGTGTAGGTGGGTGTGACACGGTCGGGGGTGACCACCAACAAACTATCGTTGGCATTGATATGGTGAAGTCCTTGCCGGAGTAGTAGTCCATCTCCATCATCACCAATCACTCCTACACATATAACTTTTGCGCCGAGTGCCGCAAGATTGGCGGCTACGGTGCCTGCTGCGCCTGGTGCAAATGTTTGATGGGTGACCTGGTGGGCGGTGTGCCCTGTTTCAATGGAAATTTCGGCACGGGCTGGATCGACCCACAGGTAGCGGTCGAGGAAAAAATCACCACAGACCACAATGCGTTTCCCCGCAAAGCCGCGTGTGATGTCGTCAAACCGTGTTCGTTGCATAGAAAGCCCTCGCTATCGTGTTAGGCGATGCCAGATAGTAGGTATTGTGATGCGATGATCGCCACTTATATAGTAGCTTGTGCCACCATCGCGCACGGTACGCACCAGAATTGTTTTGAAGGGGCGGTAGTAGTATGCGGGGTCGCTCTTTTTGGCTTCGACAGTTAAATCATCGGGTAATGGCACCATGTCAAAGACGGCCGTAGTAAAGTGTGCAATACGTTCGCCACGCTGGTGTGCCACGTTGCGCGCCATTGCCAACGCCTTGAGGTAGACCTCTGGTCCCATTACCGCACTGCCAACATTGAGCATCACGCCGCCTTCGAGCTGGCTGACCGTATGCGTCAAAATCAGAAAGTCGGTGTAACTTGCCTGACCGAGTGCCGCACCGTCGCAGTTGGGGTGTTCGTGGATGATATCTTGGCCGATACTCACATGTACCGTCACCGGGATACCAAGACGCGCTCCAGCAGCGGCGATAGAAAGGTGCTTGTACGGGAAGACGCCATCGCGGATGACTGCGCCCACATGCTCGCCAATGCCCAAGTCGTGTGCGGCCGCTGCCCGGATGTGGTCGTTGATGTGGCCGGTTTCATGCCAGAGTCCAAACTGCCCCTGTGAAATATATGTTGCCACACTCTCAGTGGTCGCACCAATTAATGCCAGCTCGTAGTCATGAATGAGCCCGGCACCATTCATGGCCACATGCGTGATGAATCCCCGCTCCATCAGGTCGATGACAAAGCGCGACGCACCCTGTTTGATGACATGCGCACCCATGATGAAAATGACAGGCTTGTGAGAATTCCGTGCCTGTTGCATAGCGGTAATTACCGCATCCAGGCGTGGATTATCGTATGGAGGAATGGTGTCTTCGAGTGACATAACGTATGAAAGTGGCATATCGTGGATGCGCTCACCGAGGGGTAAGACGTGGAGTTGTGTGCGATCAAACCGTGGCAATGGCATCGTTTTATCCTTGTGTAAAGAGCAATGCTGTGATGTCGTCCAAGTCGCCGAAATGTGCTACCACTGCATCTGCACCAGCTGCAATCAGGTGGTCACGTTTGTGCGGGTCGAGTCCACCACTGACTTCGTGTGAGGCCACCGCCAAGCTGTAGCCAGCTAGCGCCTTGCCTGCGTGAATCTCCACTGGTCCGTCACCCACAGACAACAAGGCACCAGTTGGTACTTGATAGCGCTGGCATAACCCTGCAATGGCATCACTTTTGGTGAAGCCTGGATCATGCCCACCTGGTCCGTAGATACCAGCATCGAAGAAGTGGTCAATGCGTAGTGCGGCACTCTCACGGAGTAGATGATGATGCTCTGTGCCACTCACCAAGGCGATGTGAATGCGCTGATCATGCAGCAGCTGCAAAAATGCCCGTGCCCCAGGGACCATCTGTTGATCTGCGCTGGCATCGTCATGGATTGAGGCGACCTGACGGTCGATTTGGGCACGCATGGCTCCACTAAACTGATCGAGGTAGTATTGTGCGCCGCGTGCTGGGCCCCCATGCATGATGACTTGTTCATCGACCCACGCCATCTGGATAATACTGGGTTGGCCGGTGGAGCGCGCAATATACCCAACAATCTCAGCATCGATAGTGTCTGGATGCGGCACATACGCATGGAGGGCATGTTTCATTACCCCATGCATGACATGTTGCCAGCCGATGCGAATCAACGACATGGTGCCATCAAAATCAATGGCCGCCAGACGGATGGCGGTTGTTGGACGTGAAAGAATCTCAATCATTGCTTGAGTGCCTCTGGGTAGAGTGGGCTTTTGTGTGTCCAGCCGCCATCAATGGTTATCGTCTGTCCGTTGACGAGTGTTGCATATGGCGAGCACAGGTACAAGGCGGTGTCAGCGACGTCTTGTGGGTAACCGACACGTCCAACTGGTGATAATTTAGCCCAGTTAGCTGCATAATCAGGATCACCAATCAAGTTGCGGTCGTTGAGGGTAGCCCCAATTGCTATAGCGTTTACGGTGATGCCGTGGCTACCGAGCTCAACCCCCAAAATGGCTGCCATGTGTCGCAAGGCGGCTTTGCTAGTGCCATATATTGAGGCGCCAGCCATGGCGGTGATACCAGTTACCGATGATGAAAGAACCACTCGCCCACCACGCCCTTGGGCGATCATCTGTTTGGCAGCGGCCTGGATGCCAAAAAACGTCCCTTTGAGATTGAGATCCATGACGTGGTGCCAATCGGCTTCTGTCATGGCAAGGAAGTCGCCAAAAACTGTTACTCCGGAATTGGCCACAAAGATGTCCACCCCACCGAAGTGGTGGGCGGCGTATTCCACGACGCGCACATTTTCGGCAACGCTGCGCAAATCAGCCTCGATGGCGGTGAGCGTGGCACCATGCTGTAGGGCATCGGCACATACCGGATCGACGCGCTCTTTTTCACCAAAATAGACACCAACCACCATGGCACCCGCTTTGGCAAAGGTCAGGGCAATGCTGGCGCCAATCTCGCGATTAATGCCGGTGACAACGGCAACTTTGCCTGTCAAGGTCAGCGAATGTGTAGACATAAGAACCATCCTGACAAAAAACGGGTGGCAGAACTCCTGTCTGCCACCCGTCATCTGTAGCTACTTAATCGCGTGAGAAGGCGGCATCAAAGGCCACATTTGATGGTGTGAAATCGTTGCGGCGCACGAACGCACAGGCGTCGGTGGCCCCATATTCACGATCCATGCCGCTGTCTTCCCACTCCACCGACAGCGGACCCTGGTAGCCGATGCGTGTCAAGGCGCGGAATATCGGCCCCCACTGCATTTGTTCACCACGGCCTGGCGAAATGAAGTCCCAGCCACGTCGTGCATCACCGAAGTTGAGGTGTGAGCCAAGGATGCTGGTGTGACCGTTGAGGTTGCGGGCACTTTCTTTGACGTGCACGTGGTAGATGCGGTCTTTGAAAGCCTCGATGAAGGCCACCGAATCAATGAACTGGTGATAGAGGTGGCTGGGATCGAAGTTGATACCAAAGCCGGGGCGATTGCCGATGGCGGCCAAGGCTGCCTGAGTGGTGTAGATGTCGTATGCAATCTCGGTGGGGTGTACTTCGAGGGCAAACTTGACACCCACCTCGTCAAAGACGTCGATGATGGGGTTCCAGCGCTTGGCAAAATCAGCATAACCAGCATCAATCATGGCTGGGCTGTTGGGTGGGAATGAGTAGATGAGGTGCCAAATCGACGAACCGGTGAAGCCGTTGACGACTTTGACGCCAAACTTGGCGGCAGCTCGGGCGGTGTTCTTCATTTCTTCGGCGGCGCGCTGACGCACTCCCTCGGGATTGCCGTCACCCCACACGTGAGGGGGCACGATGCCTTTGTGGCGCTCGTCAATGTTATCGCAGACTGCTTGGCCGACCAAGTGGTTGCTGATGGCATAGCACTTGAGACCATGTTTGGCCAAGGTTTCCTGTTTGCGTGGAATGTAGGTCGAATCAGTCAAGGCCTTGCCCACTTCGAAGTGGTCGCCCCAACAGGCCAGCTCGAGGCCGTCGTAGCCGAAACTTTTGGCCTTTTTGCACAATTCTTCGAAAGGCAAATCAGCCCACTGACCGGTAAATAACGTTACAGGACGTGCCATTGTTGCATCCTTTCATGTAGTTGGTATGAGTGCTGGCAGACGCCAGCACTCATGCCCGCATCATCTAGTATTCGGGGTTTACCCACTGCTTGCTGCCTGCAGACTTTTCGATGGCATCGAGCACTGCTTGGCAGCGCACGCCGTCTTCAAAGGTTGGGTCAGGTGACACACCCTTCTGGATGCCATTGAGTAGGTCGTAGACGCCATGGGTGAATGTGTGCTCCCAACCAATGATGTGACCAGCCGGCCACCATGCACTCATGTAGGGGTGAGCGCCTTCGGTGACGAGAATATTGCGGAATCCGGTGGCATCGGCAGCATCGTCATTGAAGAGCACGTTGAGTTCGTTCATCCGTTCCAAGTTAAAGACGATGCTGCCCTTGGATCCGTTGATTTCGAACGAGTTGAAGTTGCGCCGACCATTAGCAAAGCGGGTGACTTCGAAGGTCCCGACAGCGCCATTGTCGAAGCGGGTCATAAATAATGCTGCATCGTCGACAGTCACGTCGCCATACTCTGCTGACGCTGCGGCGCCGAGCCCGCCAGTGGTACCTGACAACAGCGGGCGGCGTTTGATAAACGTTTCGGTCAGACCAGTGACTTCAGTGATTTCGCCCACCAGCATACGCGCCAAGTCGATACTGTGCGCACCGAGGTCGCCCAATGTGCCGGAGCCGGCCAGGTGCTTTTGCAAGCGCCACACCAACGGGAAGTTGGGATCCATGATCCAGTCCTGCAAGTAGACGGCGCGCCAGTGGTAGATGCGTCCAATGCGACCATCTTGGATGAGGCGCTTGGCGAGCTGTACGGCTGGGACACGGCGATAGTTGAAGTTGACCATGCCGACCACGCCATTCTTTTTGACGGCATCGGCCATGGCGCGGGCTTCTTTGAGAGTGTTGGCCAGCGGTTTTTCACAAAACACATGCTTGCCTTCGCCTGCAGCAGCAATGGCGATTTCCGCATGAGAATCACCGGGAGTCGAGACATCGACGAGTCCGATATCACTCCGTTTGACCAGTTTCTTCCAGTCGGTTTCGTAGCCGTTCCAGCCCATGTCGTGGGCAGCCTGTTTGACCGCGGCTTCGTCTCGCCCGCAGAGTGCAGTGAGCTCAGGCTCGTAGGCACAATCGGGGAAGAAGTGCTTGACTTGGCGGTAGGCATTCGAATGGGACTTTCCCATGAATTTGTAGCCTACCAATCCGACACCCATCTTCTTTGTCATGGTGCTTCTCCTTGACTATTGAGCGATGATTGTGGTAATTTCGATCATATTTCCAAACGGATCGGTGCAAAAAAATCGCGGTCGACCCGGAATGGGAGTGGTATCACTACACGGAACACCTGCAGCAACGAGCCGTGTACGCAGTGTTGCTTGGTCACTGACCTGGATGCAAAAGTGTCGTCCAGAATCGTCGTGGCGTGGTGCTTCGCCGAAGAGATGGAGTTCTTGAGTGCCGACAGCATACCAGACTAAATCGAGGTGAGCAAGTGTGTGTGGAACCGGAATCTCGCGTAGCTCGAGCAACTCACCATAGAACGCACGCGCTTTTTGTTGAGATTCTGTGCCGAGCGGTCGCGGTATACTCACATGATGAAACAACGCTTGTACTGTCATAGCAGGCTCCTAGCAGTCATAGCAACAACACTATGGCTTGTTCGATGAGCACGATGCCGCTAGTGTAATTGACAGGTGCATCCTCGTCAAGTAGATGCCCTATGATACATGAGTCTTTTTAACGATGGATGAGGGGGCAGCAATGAATGTCGTTGCACGATTCTGGTATGGATTCACGTTGCCGATGCAAGCATGGCGCATGTTGAAAGTGCTGCATGGGCGACGATACATTTTTATCCCAATCCTCATCAATATAGCTCTTGCATATCTCATGTTTCGCTATGGCGTCTCCGTTCTCCTGATCGGATATCTTGAGACTCTCCTACAGCAACAGTTGACTACGGATACTGAATGGGTGATTCCAATTATTGCTAACGTGCTTGAGATTTTTGCATTCATCGTGATTACACTAACCGCTGTTCGCGTCGGTACCATTATTGGTAGTCCATTCTACGCTTCTATCGCTGAGCGCATCGATATGCACTTTCTAGGGTATGACGAAACCCCCCATCAATCTCTATTTGTGATTGTCGGGTTAGCAGTCTGGTACGAATTACGCAAAGTGACCGTGGTTGCAACGACATGGATAATGGGTGTTGCACTCGAGTTTGTGCCTGTCGTCGGTGTCTTTGTTGCGCCGCTGTGGTTGGCACTTACCACCGCACTCATCGCACTGCTCGACTACACCGATGTATCACTTGGGCGGCGCTACATGACGTTTGGTCAGCGCATTCGCTTATTTGGGCGCTTTTTGCCTGAAGCCATTGGTTTTGCGGTGATTGTGGTGCCATGTACTGCAATTCCGGTGCTCAACACAATCACCGTCCCGCTTTGTATCTGTGGTGGCGTCCTCTGGTATATTCAGCGCATGCATGGAAGTGTTGCCACGCAACACGAGCATCAGCGCTAGCCACGAGTTACATGGTGGCACCGAGCATCCACGGGTTGAATTCTTCTTCGCCGATGTCCTGAGCTTCACTGAGGCTGTGCTGTCCAGAGGCCACTGCAATCAGTAACTCAAAGATGCGTTCACCGACTTGTGCAATACTTTCCTTACCAGTGATGATCTCACCCGCATTCACATCCATGTCACCACGCATCCGCTCATACGTGGTTGTATTGGTCGATATCTTGATGCTTGGTACTGGTTTAAATCCAAAACAACTGCCACGCCCCGTCGTAAACGCGATGATGTTGCATCCCCCAGCCACTTGTCCGGTTGCTGATACTGGATCATAGCCAGGGGTGTCCATGTACACAAAGCCAGTTTCAGTGATGGGTTCAGCATACTCGTAGACTGCGTTGAGTGGCATACTACCACCTTTGGCGACGGCGCCAAGCGATTTTTCGTAGATCGTCGTGAGACCACCTGCCTTGTTGCCATGGCTCGGATTATTGTCGATTTCAAAGCCGAGTTGGCGTGTATAGTGCTCCCACCAGTGTATGCGCCCGATGAGTTTATCAGCGACCTGTTGATTGATGGCACGCTGGGTCAGCAAATGTTCAGCGCCGTATATCTCTGGTGTCTCACTGAGTACTGCAGTCCCACCGTGTTGGACGAGTAAATCGACCGCATAGCCGAGTGCCGGGTTTGCACTGATTCCACTAAACCCGTCACTGCCACCGCACTGTAATGCCAATGACAGGTTGCGTAATGGCACTGCTTGCCGTGTGTATTGATTGGCGTGCTGCAGCACTGGAATCAGTGCGTTGACACCTGCATCAATGGTTGCTGCCACCCCACCTTCATCTTGGATGGCGAGATAGGCGGGCAGATTCATTGCTCCAAATCGGTCACGATGGGCGTTGAACAATGCTTCGAATTGATTGGTTTCGCACCCGAGCCCGATAAACAAATACCCTGCCACATTTGGATTGTGTGCAAAGCCGGCAAGTGTGCGTTGGAGCATTCCCAGCTCTGGGCTGCCATCGCGGGTGGCACAGCCATGTTTGTGACTGAGCACGATAATGTCGGTCACATTCGGGTAGTTTGGCCACAGTTCACGTTTGGCACGCTCAACGATTTTGCGTACGGTGTGCGAAGCACAGTTGACCGTGGCGATTACGGCCACCGTGTTGCGTGTGCCAGCGTTGCCGTTTGCCCGCAGATACCCCTGAAAGGTGCGGCTGTGAGCAGTCGGCGTGAATTCACGTATGTTGCTTGAAACTGCATAGTCGAGCTGCATACTGCCCACGCTCAAGTTGTGGCTATGGACATGATCACCAGCTTGGATTTGTTGGGTGGCAAATCCGATAATTTGGCCGTAGCGCCGAATCGGTTGACCGCGTGCAATATCGTGGAGTGCAAGTTTGTGTCCAGCACCGATTGCACTTGTTGTCACTACATCAAAGAGGCGTCGGCCGCTACTCAGCGGTACGAGCGCAATTGCGACGTTGTCGTCTTCGTGTAGACGAATTGCTGGCTTCTCTTGGAAAGAAATGTGCATCTGATTATTCCTTTGTATTGCTATGGCGCATCAATAACTCGATGAGTGCATGAATCTGTTGCTTTAGTTGTGCTTCACTCATAGTAGGTGACACTCGTACCACGTTAGGTGCGATGTCGATTAACGTGGTGTGTTGCGTTGTGCCGATGACACAAATCAAAGTATGTGTGGTATCGATAGGAACAGTACCTAATTGTGATTCATCTATGAAAATGATGTCATGTGCTTCGACTGGGCTTTCAACCTCAATAATTGGCATCATTGTGAGTTCGCGAAATATGGTAGAGAGTGTGACATAAAACTCACTCATGCGGGTTTGTTTGGCCACACGAATGCGTGGTGAATGAATAGTTGGGATTTCAATGATGAAGCGAGTGCCGAATGGTGCACGGGGCTGAAACATAATAGAGCCATGGTGTTGAATTATGATAGTATGGACGATTGCTAATCCAAGACCGAGTCCTTCGCCAATTTTGCGTGTCGTATAGAACGGGTCGAAAATACGATCTCGTACATCTTTGTTGATACCAGAGCCAGTGTCATCAACGGTAATAGTCACTACGAAATCGTTCTGTGTCAAACTGACTGTTAGAGAGCGCTGATTGGTGACCGATTGCATGGCGTGAATCGCATTATCGATGAGGTTGACAAAGACCTGCTCGATTTGCGCTTCTTGACCGAGCACGATGTAAGAAGCTTCAGCATCGTGATGAAAGGTAAACCGAATCTGTTGTTCGATGAAAATCTGTTGGTATTGACTTGCAATGTGTGGAATCAGCTGTTGTAAATTTACTGCATCCACTGGATTCGATTGTGGTTGTGCGAGTGAGCGTAGCTGCTTGAGTATGCGACCAGCACGCTGTGATGTTTGATCGATGACATGCAAATCGTGGGTAAGCTGATCGTCATGTGGATTCATCAGTTGTAGTTGGGTGATGCCGCGAATAACTGCTATTGGATTGTTCAGCTCGTGCGCCACACCAGCAATCATTTGCCCAAGTGCAGCTAATTTCTCTCGTTGCTTGATGCGATCTTCGAGTTGTCGCATTGGTGTGATATCTTTAATGGTGATTAGCACATCCATTTTGTTTACTGTATTACTTGAAAAGAGTGCAGTAAAGGGTGTGGTATCACCACGTCGTAACGTATACTCAAAGCTGTATGATGGTTGCTCTAGCATCAATGCAATATGTGGCATGAATTGCAGCAGCATCTCAGGCTCGCACAATACGGTAATTGGCTGATTTTGTAACGAGCTTATATCATACCCGAGATTTGTTGCTTGGCGGCGATTCAAGACATTCATGCGCTGAGTGTGACGATTGCAGAGTATCAGTACATCAGGCGAGTTTTCAATCACTGACGATAAATGAGAGCGTATCTCTTCGGTATCTTCGTAGAGCATAATGTAACGATCTGCTGCCTGTTGGAGCGACAAATGCAACCGCGCATTGGTAATTGCGCGTGACAGTTGATTTGCCACGGTGTGGAGTATTTGGATGTCACGTGGTGAAAACGGTGTACTCGTATTAAATGGTCGGGCAGTTAAAATAATGCCAATATGATGGCCATTGTCGCTTAGTGCTGCACCGATTAAATTGCCGAACTGATTGATTAAATCACTTGCAAGGATATTATTGACTGACGTGTTGTAGAGAGACATTTGTGAATCATAGTTGCTCAGCACCAGGTCAACTGCAATGCGGACAATGCTTGGGTCTTGTTGAATACGTGCAAGCAGTGCGGGCTCCACATGGCGATACTTGGCTACATATGGCGTATTATGCTCATCAATCAAAATGATACCGAGCATGTGACCGAATTGGATTTCGTCAAAAATATCCAGCGTCCGCTCGAGAAGGACATCGAGATCAAGCGAGCTGTTTACAATCGATGTGATATGTTGAAACATGGCCAAATCTTGTTCACGGAGCATCTGACGACGTTCCATTTCACGTTGCTGGCGAATATCACGCATCGAAAGAAAAATCTCGTGCGAATTATTCTCATGTGAAATAATTCGCGCTTCAATTTCGACAGGAATGATTGTTTCGTTGAGTTGATGCACTAATTCACTTTGCCAGGTAAGTTTGTAATTGTCACTGTGTATAAGGTGACTGCGTTTGGTGTGCCATTCATGTTGCAGGTGTGGTGCAAACAGTTGCATTAGCGTGTAGTGTTGCGGTTGTTCTACGCCAATGAGCCGCCGTGATGCATGATTCATATGCACAATCAGACTTTGCTCATCTACTACGACCATGGGATTTGCTGCTTCGTTCATGAGAAATCGGTACCGCCGCTCAGATGCATTCAGCGCAGCAGTCAATTGCAACTGCGCATAGTGCGCCACCACAAACTCTGCAAACTGCGTCGCATAGGTCACATCTTGTTTGCTCAAAATATCATTGTGTTGATGTGCAATGATAATCACATGCGATTGATGAGGATCAATCTGAATCGGTACGGTGATGAGTACAGTGCACTTCCATACACGTGAAAGCGCTACCATCCACGGGTCTTTGTTGGTGTTCACATCTGTGAATCGTTGTGGAATATGCAGTGCAAATCCTGCTGCAGGGAACTGTTCGCCTACGTTTGGTGTAGTTGGCGCAGCAATCACGGTGAGTGTTGCGGCTGTGTCTTGCACCTGTGCAATACACACTTCTGCATCATCAAAAATGCGTTGTAGTGCGAGACACGCATGTTGCAACAGTAAATCGCTGTTTTGGGTTTGCGAAATAATCCGTAGCTCATGGTTTAGCCGCTCAAGTCGGGTAATTTGGGTTTCGAGCTGCGCGCGTGTAAATAGTTGTGCAATCGTGATTTGCAGATTGTTGATATGGGCACCATCAATACACTCGATGCTGTCATCAAACGCACTAAACAGACCGAGCACACCGATAGAGCGATTCCCCGATTTAAGGCTTACCACAAACAGTCGGCGAATGCCTGCCTGTTGCATGCGATCCTCAAAATGAGTTGCCATATGGGGGGCGAGTTGTTGCAGTACAATCGGTGATGTAATGCTGTGGTGGACTGGAGTGTCGATGTGTAAAATTGACATAAGCGAATCAATATTTGCAATAGTGGAAGCAGGCACACTTTTGCCAAATATCCACAAATTCAGTGATTCATTTTCATGTTGATTGTGGAAATTCTTTAGACCAGTGATTGGTTGTGTTAGCGCGCAAAATACTCCAATTGATAACGGACTCATTGCATGGTGGAGTAGCATGAACAAGGTGTCCAAGTTGCGACATTCTGTGACGTCATAGAAAAATTGCCTGATTAGTGATGTGTATTTCTCTGCTTTCGATTGACTTGAAATAGGTTCAAAGACCAGTAAAATATCGTCGGTGTTGACAATATATTCGGCATGTAAACGGACATGCATTGTGACATGTACGTGTTGGAGATATATTTGTTCTCGCAATTCGAGCGTCGGGTTGTGTGCATTCAGCTGTAGGAGTTGGGCGCTCCACTCAGGATTGTGCGCCACCACGATGAGCTGTGCCACAGAGGTGCCCACAATTTGCGAAATGGGCAGCCGTACAAGGTCTACGATTAGCTGATTTGCAAAGGTAATCACCCCCGTAGCGTTGATTTGCAACGCATACCACGGCGCCTTAAACGTCATGCGCTCACGAATTCGTATATCATGCAATTCTGAGATACCGCTCATCGCATCCACCTTTGCTGGTTGTCTGCGATATTCTACCATTACTTGACAACCCATATTGAGTACTCTATACTAAACGCACAATTGAATAGGCGATACTCTTATCCAGAGAGGTGGAGGGACCGGCCCTATGAAGCCTCGGCAACCTGGGAAGTATGTGTGCACGACACGACGCAGTGTTCGACCATACCATCTGCAGGTGCCAATTCCGGCAGTAATTCTGGACGATGAGAGCATGGCTCGTGCTGACTATATTGCACTGTAGTTGGAAGTACCCACGATTGAAGCTCTTGTCTACAGACAAGAGTCTTTTTTATACGTTGAGGTATTTCAATGACACAAGCATCTGAATTTCACGGCTTCGAGACCAAAGCCCTGCATGCTGGCCAAACCCCTGACCCCACCACGGGATCACGTGCGGTGCCAATTTACCAGACCACGTCCTATCAGTTCAAAGACACCGACCATGCGGCACGCCTTTTTGGTTTGCAAGAATTCGGTAACATCTACACCCGGTTGATGAATCCAACCACCGACGTACTGGAGCAGCGCATTGCAGCGCTCGAAGGGGGCGTGGGAGCACTTGCACTGGCATCAGGGCAGGCCGCACAGACGTTGGGTGTACTCAACATTGCAAGTGTCGGTGACAATATCATTTCATCGAGTGACTTGTATGGTGGGACGTACAATTTGTTTCGGCACACATTGCCCAAATATGGTGTTACTACCAAATTTGTAGATGCACGAGACCACGAGGGATTTCGTAAGGCAATCGATAGTCGTACCAAACTCGTGTATCTCGAGTTGGTTGGGAATCCGCGCCTTGATATTGTTGATCTCGAAACCATCGCCGCCATTGCACATGAGCATGGGGTGCCCGTGATGGTTGATGCCACTACTGCTACCCCGTATTTGTGCCGACCGTTCGAATGGGGTGCAGATTTAATCGTTCACTCAGTCACCAAATACATGGGTGGGCACGGGACTTCGATTGGTGGCATTCTGGTTGATGGCGGCAAATTTAACTGGCGTAGTGCACGCTTTCCTGAAATGACTACACCTGATGCCTCGTACCATGGACTGGTCTATGCTGATCTCGGTGCCCCTGCATACATCCTCAAAGCACGTGTGCAGGGGTTGCGTGATATGGGTGCCTGCTTGAGTCCATTCAATGCATTTTTGTTGTTGCAAGGCATCGAAACACTTGGCTTGCGTATGGAGCGCCACAGTAGCAATGCACTTGCTGTTGCCAAGCACCTGCAGAACCACCCCAAAGTAGCCTGGGTGCGCTACCCCGGTCTAGCCGACCATCCGAGCTATCATCTGGCACAAAAGTACATGCCCAAAGGACAGAGTGGCATTTTGGGTTTTGGTGTCAAAGGTGGCCGTGCGGCTGGTACGCAATTCATCAATCGCTTGAAACTCTTTTCGCATGTGGCAAATATCGGCGATGCGCGCAGTTTGGCGATTCACCCTGCATCAACCACGCATAGCCAATTGACTGCAGATGAGCTCACACTGACCGGAGTGAGTGAGGATTTTGTGCGCTTGTCGATCGGTATTGAAACCTTGAGTGATATTTTGGCAGACATTGATCAGGCACTTGCCAGTATCTAGCAAAGGACAGTAGCAAAGGTGGCATGCGTATGAACCAACACGGTGTAGGAATAGTGCATACACAGTACTTTACGAGCAATGAACCATTGCGCCTGAGTTCGGGTGATATCTTGCCAGAAGTGACGCTTGCGTATGAAACATACGGTACGCTCAACGATGCACGAGATAACGCCATTCTGTTGTTGCACGCACTTTCTGGTGATGCGCATGCTGCCGGCTACCATAGCGTACATGATCGTAAACCTGGCTGGTGGGATACCATGGTTGGTCCGGGACGTGCATTCGACACGGACAAGTACTTTGTGATTTGTAGCAATGTGTTGGGTGGATGCAAGGGCAGCAGTGGGCCGTTGACGTTGAATCCATTGACGGGAAGGCGTTACGCAGCAGACTTCCCCGTGGTGACTATACGTGACATGGTGATGGCACAAGTGCGTCTCATCGACATGCTTGGAATTGCAGAACTCCATGCAGTGGCAGGTGGATCGATGGGGGGATTTCAGGCAATCGAATGGATGGCTCAGCATCCCTCTCGACTCAATCGTGCGATTCTATTAGCAACGAGTGCCAGCCATCAAGCACAAGCAGTGGCGTGGAACGTGATTGGACGTCAAGCGATTATGCGTGATCCGAAATGGTGCAATGGCTACTACGACGTGGCTGATCCACCGTGTGACGGATTAGCTGTTGCACGCATGATTGGTCATATCACCTACCTCAGTGATGCTTCGTTGCAGCACCGGTCCGGTCAACGATATGGTACTACCACCCAACCCGCATATTCGTTGGCGCCAGAGTTTGAAATTGATGCGTACCTGGCACATCAAGCGCACCGATTCAACGAACGCTTTGATGCCAATAGCTATCTCTATATCACCAAAGCCATGGATTATTGGGATATCACGCAAGGATTTCCATCCGTGCAGGCCGCGTTGAGTCGATGGCACAAACCTACCTGTATTCTTTCGTTTGACTCAGATTGGTTGTACCCTACGAGTGAATCGTTAAAAATAGCTGATGCTGTGCGTGCAAATGGGGGTAACGTGGAAATTGCTGAGTTGCACTCTACGGCTGGTCACGATGCATTTTTGTTGGAGTATCTTGCGCAAACACCCATCATTCAGCGATTTTTGCATGCCGAAGTGATTGCCAAATCAGCGGCGCTCCGTGTCTAAGACAATCCTATATATTGGTGTTATCTCCCTCATACATCTATTTTGAAATACGGTGCGTACAATCCATAGGTATCACTGTCACTGTTGGTTCATCTTTGTTTCATCTTTCCTGAAGGTTGCACCGTTGTGCCTTCACCATCACGACGCTTGCGTCGACTGACAGATGTGAAATGACTGCATCACACCCAACCGAACTATTGTTCGAATTTGTACTTGCGACACTCTCGCACGAAGAGATGGCACTTGTTGATGCCCACATTCGTGACTGTGAGCGGTGTCTGCGTCTCGTCATCGAGCTGCGTGAATCACTTTACAGCCCGAATGCGCCTCACGCCCGTACTCATGTAAAGAAACAACTTTTTAATATTGTTGCGTTTGACCGCGACTTTGGTTCAGTGGTCCGCACTGCGCGATTTGTTGATGCGATCCGCTGGGTACTCGCACTGGTGCTGTTTGTGGTAGGGTCAGCACTCGCAAGTACCTATTTGTGGCAGGGGTATGACACGCGCTCACAGTTGTCACTTGCGAGTGTGCAGACGCCACAAATCATTGACTCACGCAGTGGACGTATTGCGGAGTTCATGGCGCGTGAGGGTATCGTGACGGTACGATTCAATCGTGATAGCGTGTTAAATCATGGTGCGCTGTCTGGGTATATTCATCCTACATCGAGCGGAGTACTCTTTGTCGGGCGAGATATCCCACTTGCGCCACCTTTAACGGTGTATGTGGCATGGCTGAAAGGCAACGACCAGATCATTCGCATTGGTACATTAGAAACTGATGAAGATGGTAATGTATGGCTCTACAATGAGGACTTGTCATGGTGTGATGGTTGTACGGTAGAAGTGTCGCAAGAGTTTGCATCACACGCAGAGCTGCCCGTTGGCCCACGTGTATTTCACTTGGTGTATAGTAAATAGTGGATTGTTTGTAGGCTCGATTTTACGGTAAAATGGAAGTGTACCATGCGTACTGCGACACACTTTGTGGCATTTGTCTGTGGACTGGTAGTTGGAGTTTTGGCTGGCGCCGCATTGCTGGCATACACCTATCAAGAAGCAGGCTTGTATCCCCCCGATGACACAACAATTAAGTACATGGCGAGTGAGCGTGGGTGGCTACGTGCCGATGTAGAGTAGGCATAGTATCTGTGCAATGTTGCTGATTACCAAAGGAGGAATCCATGGACAAACCTTGGCTACGCTCATATGAGCCAGTTGTGCCCGCAACACTCGAATTTCCTGAGAGTGATCTTTATCGGGTCTTTTCTGGAGTGGTCCGCGAGTTCCCAAATAACACTGCAGTGCGGCTGATTTTGAGCTATTTGCTGGGTGGGCGCTATACGGTGGGTACCGCAATTACGTACGCCGAGCTATCCAACAAAGTAGAGCGGTTTGCGAATGCGTTGTCACAGCTGGGTGTGCGCAAAGGTGACCGTATTGCGGTCATGTTGCCCAATTCAGTGCATTATGTGATTGTGTTTATGGCCGCGATGCGCATTGGTGCCATTGTGGTAAATAACAACCCCACCTATACTGCGCGAGAACTCAAGCACCAAGTAATTGATTCTGGTGCAGAGACTATCGTATTGCTCAACCTGTTCTATCCACGATTGCGCGAAATTCAGTCAGATACAAACATTAAACGTGTGATTGTGTGTCACATGTTTGATATGTTGAATACCGTTTCACGCACGTTAGTCAAGGCCAAACAAAAGCGTCAACCAGATTGGGTCGAAGTAAAGCCTGAGCACGATATATTCTTTTTTGAGTCACTGCTCAAAAAGTACTCGGCTATGGCACCTGGTGTGACAGTTGACCCCGACGACGTAGCTGTGCTGCAGTATACGGGTGGTACGACGGGCTTGCCCAAAGCAGCCATGCTTACCCATCGCAATCTGCTCGTCAATGCAACACAGATTAATGCGTGGTTTACGAGTGCAGAGCGTGGTGCCGAGAAGTTCATGTGTGCGATTCCGTTCTTCCATGTGTATGGGTTGGTTGTGGCCATGGTCTATGGCATTAGTATCGGTGCTGAGATCCAAGTTGTACCTAATCCACGCCCAATTGAAAACGTGATGAATATCATGCAGAAAGAGCGCTCTACCATCTATCCTGGAGTGCCTGCAATGTATATTGGCATTGTCAACCATCCCAACATTGCAAACTATGATTTGCGATCGATTAAAGCCTGTTTGAGCGGTTCTGCTCCCCTACCGGTGGAAGTACAAACAAAATTCATCGAGTTGACGGGTGGGCGCTTAATCGAAGGATTTGGTATGACTGAGCTCTCGCCGGTTTCGCATGCGAATCCGCTCTATGGAGTATCGAAAAAGGGATCTGTAGGCATTCCGTTATCGAACACTGATGCCAAAATTGTCGATCTCGAAACAGGTGCGGATATTCCAATCGGAAGTGATGCCACAGGTGAGTTGTGGGTGCGCGGCCCACAGGTTATGAAGGGCTACTGGGAGCGCCCTGAGGAGACGGCACAAACAATCACCGCAGATGGTTGGTTGCGCACAGGTGATATCGCTAAAACCGATGATGACGGCTATTTTTACATAGTAGATCGTCTGAAGGATATGATTATTAGTGGTGGTCTCAAGGTGTTACCACGCGATGTCGAAGAAGTGCTTTTCATGCATCCACAGGTACGTGAAGCAGCAGTCGTTGGTATTCGCAATGAGGCACGTGGTGACGACACGGTAACTGCATTCATCGTGACACATGATGGCTCACCCATCGACGTTGAATCGCTCAAGACATTCTGCAAACAGTATTTGGCTGAATTCAAAGTTCCACGTCATTTTGAATTCCGCACCGAACTCCCCAAAACCACGGTTGGTAAAGTGTTGCGTCGTGAATTAGTTGCCCAATTTACGAAGAAGTAACATGTCGATACACAACTCCCCACCATTAAGTATGGTGGGGAGTTGTTTTTTATGTGTCACTTTTTGGTACAATCGGTACATACAGATGGAAATCATCGGTTGTTGATTGGCACCACACTCTATCATGCCGTTTTTATCACGGAGTTGACGTGACGACACAAAGTACCGCACAATTACGACTCCGGCGATCTCAGCGAATTCGCCTGCTTCATCCACTGGCTACAGCGTTTGATTGGCGGTTTGTGGTATACGGGCTGTTTGTGGTGTTGACCATATTGTTGGCGTTTCAAGCACCTTCATCAGTTGATATCGCTGTCGGTTCACTCGGTGACCGGCTCTTTTTGCGTAGTAGCGCTGGGCTTGGCGCGCAGGACGCTGATGCGTGGTATGGTGATGAAATCAGTGATGATGCGGCATCAGGGCGTAGCCGATGGACACGTCAACAGGCGTTTGTGACTATCCCTGCGTTTGACCAGGGGGCTGATGTCTCGCTCATGGTGCGCATGGCAGGCTGGCCGAGTGATGTGCGCTATACTGATCAAGATCAACCGACAGTAACCGTGCGGGTCAATGGTGATGATCTAGCCGTCTTTACCCCTACAACCACTTTTGAGGATTACTATGTCGTACTTCCGGCGATGCGCAATACCAGTGGAGAGATTGCCATTGCGCTCGTAATGTCCGACGTGTTTACTGCCACAACCACGCATGCCGATATCCGTCCCAAAGGCATACGCGTCGAGCGTATCGCCGTAGCAACGCCCAATGATTGGGTGGCACTCAATATGCCTCCGCTCTCATTTATGGCATGGGGTATCGTGTTTGCGGTGTTGCTCTATGTTGTTGCAGTAATGGTGTGGCGCCGTACCACCGTTGCATTGGTAATCAGTCTGGTGGTTACCACAGTGACACTCACAATGATTGCGTTTCAACGCATCTACGTCGTTGCGTTGTTGCCATTTGTGGTGGCAGTGCTCGCCGTTGTCGCTGTTTGGATGCTCCGTCGAGATGTAGTGCGTGCATGGTATGCCATCTACCACGTGTTTGCACGTGGCGCCGGCCTTGGCTGCGGACTATGGTTTGCAGTGTCCGTCATACTTGTCTATGTGCTGCAAAAGCTGCCAATTCCGCTGTTTCTGCCGCACCCATTCTGGCAAACGTTGCTGGTTGGTGTGGGGGTACTCATCGTTGGTGCGGTTGGCATCTTTTTGCCGCTTGCAGGGGTCTTGACTCGCCTCGTTGATTGGTGGCAAAAACAGAGTGCGCCAGTCTTTTATGTGCTATTCGTGTTGGTGGTTGGTACGGGGGCAACGATTACCTACACTGCACCGTTTATTGGGCATGCTGATTATGCGGATAACGCGGTGGTCGCACGTAACCTCGTAAATGGTCGTGGCTGGGTAGTCGATTATGTGACACAGTTTTATGCGATCTATCCATCAGTGACCCACCCGCAAGAAACATGGCCACTGTTGCAGCCCGTGTGGATTGCTGCCGTGTTTTTGTTGACTGGCGCGAATGATGCAGCTGCGCGTATCCCGAATTACTTCTTTTATGCGTTGCTACTGCAATTGATATGGCGAATTTCATTACGTATCTGGGATGGTCGTGTAGGTACATTGGCTGTAGCAGTATTGGCAGTGAATACGTTTCTCTATCGACAGCTCGAATATGCTACCACTGATTTAGCATTTGTTACCTTTGCATTGGGTGCGATGGTTGCCGTATATGATATCCGTGCGAGCGCACCAACCACCACTCATACTCGATGGTATGAATCACCGGTGGTGCGCGTCTTGCAAGCCGGTGTTTGGACGGGTTTAATGCTCCTGCAAAAACCCGGTAGTGGTGGTATGCTCGCATTCGGCATGGGGCTTTGGTTGCTCTACGACTATCGCGCAGCACTCAATCACCCACTCATCACGACACGCCTCGACCGTTTGCGCGTCAATGTGCGTGCCTTGTGGATGCGTATCTGGCCAGTATGTGTATGGACGGTGGTTGCGTTGTTGTGTGTTTCTCCCTACGTAGAATATAACATGCGTCTCTATGGTTCACCTGCACATACCACCGAGCAAGTCGATGCGTGGTTGCTCGAATACACGCAGTGGGATGCTATTTATCGTGTCTATGCAAGTGATGGAGAGATTGGCAGTGGTGACGTGCCAGATCGTAGCTGGTTGTTGCGCTGGGGATTTGATGGGGCGTCACGGAAGCTGATGAATCAGCTCCTCGCTGTGCGCAATTACATGCTTCCGTCATTTGATTATTTACCGCAGTCGCTTCAGCATTTTGGCGCTGCACGAGATGCCACCGGTTTGCTTCAGGCACCGTGGTTGTGGGCCGCATTGCTCGGCTTCTTTGTGTGGAATTCTACGGCTCAAGCGATGATCAAGCGCTTACTCGTGGCGATGACGGTGCCGTATCTCTTATTCATGGTGACGTATTGGCATGCCAACGAGCCACGATATTGGGTCGTCTTGTTGCCGTGGATGGCGCTCTACGCGGCAGCCACGCTGGTCGCAATCATCGATCGTGCCAAAGTTTGGTTTCGTGGCAAGTTGCTTGCACCGGTGATTGTCGGTGTGATTGCACTTCTTTCAGTGACAAACTATGAGACCATGCAGTTTATTCTGCAGCGACAACGCATTGATCAGCAACTTGTCTCCGCAGACCGCGACATGTACAACTATCTGCAACAAAAAACTCCATTGAGTACCGTGATGATGACTCGCGTGCCGTGGCAACTTAACTGGTATGCGCAACGACCTGCGGTGATGATTCCCGCAGATAGCGATGCAGTAACCCTGTTGCGGCTTGCCAAGCATTATCAGGCACGGTATTTGGTACTTGACTCGTTGCAACGCCCGAATACGGCTACCCGAGCCATGATACAAGCCATGTTGGCAGATCCGAGATACGGCTTTTCTGAAGTTTATCGAACGCCTGAGTATACCGTCAATGACGTTGATGGAACGTTTACAATGCAGAGTGTGGTGTATGAGTTCCCAGCAGACTATGCTGGTGTTGCTGGAATACGTTGAGGTCAGACGTGCGTGTGTTGATGTTAGCTACGTCATTCCCAAAGTATGCCGGCGATACGACGGCACCATTTATTGCTGAAATTGCGGCTGGTGTGGCGGCACATGGTGTGCAAGTGCGCATGATACTGCCACACCATCGTGATTTTCAACATCAGCCACGCGAACGTGGTGTTGAATTATACACCTTTCGGTATGCGCCGCACCCTGCACTTGCGGTGTGGGGGTATGCAGAATCGTTACAAGCAGACGTTGGTTTGCGGGCGAATGCGTTGTATGCAGCGCCATTTGCACTCAGCGCGACGTTCATGGCGTTGCAAAGACACGTGCATGAATTTCACCCAGATGTTATTCATGCGCACTGGGTGTTGCCGAATGGGTTGCCTGCATGGATGATTGCCCGTTTGCACGGCATACCGTTGGTGATTAGCATGCATGGTTCGGATGTGGCCATGGCGGAGCGCAACGGGATGTTTTCGCGGATTACGAGACGGATTTTTGCGGATACCGCGTTCGCAACGGCATGTAGTGGTGATTTGCACCGTCGCGCAATTGCACTCGGTGCCGATGCGTCGACTACGGTCGTACTCCCATACGGTGTGGCAACGCAGGATTTCGATCCTGCATTGCGCAATCGCACATGGTGTACGCAGCGTTTTGGGATTGCAGCAGATGCGCCGTTGTTGGTAGCAGTGGGCAGGTTCGTAGTCAAAAAGGGCTTCCACGTGTTGATTCGTGCCTTGCCACTGCTTCGCGTTCGCTTTGCCCAACTAAAGCTCTTACTCGCTGGGTATGGTGATTTGCATGAGGAATATGTCCAACTTGCTGCGTCACTCGGTGTTGCCGATATGATTATTTTGCCTGGCCAGCTCTTGCGTGATGAAGTTGCGCATGCCATAGCAAGTGCTGATGTCTACTGTGTGCCATCCGTCCATGATGAACTTGGCAACGTCGATGGGCTCCCAAACGCACTCCTCGAGGGGATGGCGGCTGGATGTGCAATTGTGGCGAGTGATGTGGCCGGTATTCCCGATGTACTGTCGCATCAACAGCACGGTTTGCTCGTCCCCGAAGGAGATGCCACTGCCTTGGCAAGTGCGATTGCAACACTGCTTGATGATCGTTCGTATGCGGCGACGCTTGCACACGCTGCCCGTGAACGTGTCATGCACGCATTGTCGTGGCCACACGTCACGGCAGAACTCGTACAGGCCTATACGAAAGTGGTGACATGATCAACGATACTGATATTGTCAGGAAAATTGAGCAGATATACCGGATGCTAGTGCGTTGGTGGCAACTCCGTGCAGGACCCTGGCTCCGTGCACGTGGTGGACGTGGCTACGAACTCATGGTGCAACGCTGGAGCGATACTCCACCTCATCTGCAATGGTTTTTCTTTGCCTTTCTTTTGGCACTGAGCACCCGTATCATTGGGTTGGGGAGTCAAAGTTTATGGCTTGATGAAGGTGCAACATGGGCAGAAGTTACTGATAAATCGATGCTACAACTGCTTTATGAGTTGGTTAGCCCAGATGCGGCGTATCCGCTCTACCACGTCATACTCAAAGGGTGGACCGCACTTGTTGGTGATAGTGAACAGATGTTGCGTTTACCATCTGCAGTGGCAAGTGCCATTGCAATTGCTGCAACCACGCTTTTGTTTGAACGCCAACCGCAACGTGGCTTTGTGTTGATTACAATGATTACCGCCCCCTACGTGTATTGGCATGCATATGATGCTAAAGTGTATGCATTCGTGATGGCATTGGTGGCCATCTTGATGGTGTCACGTCCGTTTTCGTTGTTGTGGATTATTGTGCTCTGTCTGATGCCGTTTATGCATCGACTCGGACTCTTTGTGGTTGCGTTGGCACTTATCCCACCAGCCATGCGTGTGTCACGTATGTTTCAGCGCATCATGTTTACTGCTGCACTCGTGCTCGGATTAATCGTTGTCGTTGGAATAGGGATGTCTATCCGAGCCAAGTCTATACTCGACGTAGAATGGCGTAGCCCCATGGCCGCATTTGCAGATCTCGTGACGCGCTTTAGTATTGATCGACGTTGGTCAGATGCCGTGTTTGGTCTGCCTATTTGGCTTTGGATTATGCCGTTTTTGGCATTGCTCATCATTGGTACCGTTGTGATGGTACAGCAGGCGCGTGCGCACAAATTGGCTGCGCTACAACTGTTGCTGTTTGCGTATGTCCCTGTACTAGTGATCGGGTTGAGCTATGGTGCCACTCCATTCTTTGATGCACGATATGCGGTCATGTCACTGCCTGCATGGGTTGTGTTAATCGTGCATGGAGCAGATTGGGCTATGCGAAATGTGCGTTTCCGTGGTCGCCTCTATCGTGAAGTGCGTATTGGTCGGATGATTCTTGCAATGCTAATCATTGCCAATCTTGTTTCGCTCTATGAGCCTGTGCGTGGCATTTTTTCTGGTGCACCGGTCAAAGAAGAGTGGCGTACGGTGATGCAAGAATTAGCGCACCGTGTGACTAGAGATGATTTGGTGGTGTTGCATCCGGCATACACTATGCCACTCTATCGTTATTATCGGCGTGTGACACCAGATCCGTTGCCCAAACCGGTCGTTTTTGCGCATTTTAGTGATGGATATCGGGGGAGTTCAGCCGATACGACGATTCAACGTGAATTTCAACGTCGCATTTTTGAACGAGATTTTAATCAAGCAGCCTTTAATAAACAACGCGCATTGTTGGTCATTGCCCCCGATCATGCCGCTCAAATTGACCCGCCTATCCGTACAGATAGCCCATATGGGTGGGTTGGACTTTACTTTCAGTATCCACAGCGGACGTGGCCATGTGGTGGGATCGACCGGTATGGTGTCGCATTGATGTGTCAGAGTTTCCCGTCACTGTTTGGGCGTCTCGAAGTCCCTCAACCCGAAAAAGCCATTGATGCGCTGTTTGCGGATAGTATGTATTTGCGTGGTGTGACTATCCGACCGCTTGGAACTTTTTATCAGGCAGGGGGTTCGATTCCGATTACGCTGTTTTGGCAAGCCAAAGCCAAGCCTGCACGAGATTACCGCATGTTTGTGCATTTGTGTCAGATGTGTAATCAGCCTCCTGTTGCCCAAACCGATGGTCTACCATTCATGGGGTATGGTGATGCTGGGCGTACGACGACGTGGCGGATCGATGATCCGGTGCATGATGCACGTGCGATTCCTATCCCGGAAACCATTGAGCCTGGGAATTATGCCATCATTGTGGGTGTGTATGACCCGGATGGGGTGCGATTACCCATTACTTCATCCAAAAATGGTGGCATCATTGGTGCTGACCGACTGATTGTTACTACGATTCGTATCATCCGATAGTGCGTGATATAATCGCACATACGGGTCTATTCTGGTAAAGGTTTGCAACGATGAATATGCGCCAAATTCCCAACATGCTTGGACTCTTTCGTGTCATTCTGACACCGTTGCTCGTCTATCTGCTGTTGCTCAATACAGGAGTGTCACTGTTTGCGGCTGCCTGGGTGTTGTTGGCTATGGCCATCAGTGATATCATTGACGGTCGACTTGCCCGTAGTTATGGGGTTGTGTCGAATTTGGGTATATTTCTCGATACGATTTCTGACAAAATATTCGTTGCTGGTGCATTGTTGCCGATGGTCGAAACCGGTCTCGTACAGAGTTGGTATGCACTTATCATCATCGCCCGCGAATTTGCAGTCTCTGGTTTGCGTTCATATGCGGCAGCTCAAGGGATTGTGATTCCGGCACGGTCGTGGGGCAAGCAGAAATTGACTATGACGGTGACCGGATTGATTTGGTTGATGTGCTATGCTGCATTTCCAGATTTGGCGTGGATGCCATGGTGGATGGTCTGGTTGTCACAGTGGTGGTACATTCCCTATTCGTTGGCGTTGTTTTGGACGGTGGGTTCAGGGATTGAGTATTTTTGGAATGCGCGCGATTTGCTCAAAAAAGCGCTCTAGTACATAGGAGTTGGGTGTGGGTAGAATTGCAGAGACTTTTGTACGGCTGCGTGCGCAGCAGCGCGGTGCATTGATGCCGTATTTGATGGTTGGGTATCCCGACAAAGATTCACTCCAAACCCTTGCGCCTGCGCTTCAGGCAGCAGGCGCAGATTTATTCGAAATCGGTGTGCCGTTTTCGGACCCGCTTGCAGACGGCGCAACGATTCAACGTGCCTCAGAGCAAGCCCTGCGTAACGGCGTCAATGTGCAATACGCACTCGACTCTGTGCACCAATTGCGCCAAATCGGTGTCACAGTGCCATTGGTCATGATGGGGTATTACAATCCGTTTCTGCAGTATGGTGTTACGCGCTTCGCTCAAGCAGCGGCAGCTGCGGGTGCAGATGGGGTGATCGTGCCCGACCTACCACCAGAAGCGGCCGGAGAAATGCAGCAGGCGCTGTCAGCGGTGGGGCTCGATCTGATCATGTTTGTGGCACCAACGACCCCGGATGTGCGTATTAAACAGATTACTGCCGTGGCAAGTGGGTTCATTTATTGCGTGTCGTTGACGGGTGTGACTGGTGCACGTACCACACTTTGGGACGGGCTGCCTGATTTCCTTGCACGTGTACGTACGCACACCGAGTTGCCTTTGGTGGTCGGGTTTGGCATAAGTACAACCGAACATGTCAAGACGGTTGCGCAAGTGGCCGACGGCGCGATAGTTGCGAGTGCCATTATCAATATGCTGGATGCTCATGCACCAGAGACACGTGTGGCCACCGTTGTTGAATATATAAAAACACTCCGCACAGTGATATAACGTGCATTTGACCATGGTTGTGGTATAATTGCGCCGGATAATTCATGCGTACGCAAATTCTGTTGACAGTGGTGAGCTTTTGGATGCAGGATTGTGCGGTAACGCTTATGATGAAATAGAGGAGCGGTCGGAATGAATAAGGGTCTCGAAGGAATTGTTGCTGCGTCGACTGCAATTAGTCGCATTGATGGAATCAATGGTCGTTTGTACTACCAGGGCTTGAATATCGATGACCTTGCCGCTCACTCTACGTTTGAGGAAACAACCTATCTCCTTTGGCATGGTAGTCTGCCAACCACGGAACAATTGACTGCGTTTACGAAGACATTCATCGAGAATCGTCAACTTCCATATGAGATTTTGACACTGATGATGTCCATGCCTAAAAAAACACCCCCCATGGAAGTGTTGCGCACAGCGGTATCGGCATTGTCGACGTACGATCCTGACGACCTTGATAATTCGGTAGAAGCCAACGTAAATAAGTCGTTGCGGTTAACGGCGTCGATGGCCACGATTATTGCTGCGTGGGAGCGCATTCGCAACAACCAGTGGCCAATTTTGCCTCGTACCGACCTCAGTCACGCAGCCAATTTTCTCTACATGATGACCGGCAAGGATCCTGATCCGACAGCGGCCAAAATCCTTGACACCTGTCTGATTTTACATGCAGACCATGGCTTGAATGCTTCTACATTCGTAGCACGGTGTACCGCTTCGAGTTTGTCTGATCTCCATTCTGCAATCACTGCAGCAATTGGCTCACTCAAAGGCCCACTCCATGGTGGTGCAAACGAGCAAGTCATGCGCATGCTCCTCGAAATTGGTACCACGGAAAATGCAGAAAAAGCAGTGCGTGCCATGCTCGATGCCAAACAAAAAATCATGGGTTTCGGGCATCGTGTCTACAAGGCTGACGATCCACGTGCAGCCTGGTTGCAGCGCTTGTCACATGACTTGGCGATGACTGTCGGCCCCAAACAGTGGTACGAAATCTCCGAAATCATCCGGCATGTGGTGCAAGAATCCAAACCACTCCCCGTCAATGTTGATTTCTATTCTGCATCTGTCTACTATGCGCTCGGGATACCCATCGATCAATTCACGCCCATTTTTGCGCTGAGCCGCGTGTCAGGGTGGACTGCACATGTCCTCGAACAGTACAGCGATAACCGGATTATTCGCCCCGAGTCTGAGTACGTTGGCCCAGAAAATGTCTCCTACGTGCCGCTCGCACAACGAGGCTAGTGTGTGAAGCAATCGGCACGTGTACAATGGTGGCGCCAGTTTACTGCACTCTGGCAAAATCGTGCGGCACTCATTCATACTCCCCAACATCGTATACAGGTTGTAGCCTGTATCTTTGTGGGGAGTACCGTTGTTGCAGGGATGCTCTTTTGGTTGCCACTCGGATTCACTGCTGAAGTGTTGACATGGCACGAAGCGTGGTTTCTGGCTGTCTCCGCACTTACCGCTAGCGGTGCTTCGTTGCGCCCGATTGCTAGCCAGCTCACCCCTGCTGGGATGTGGCTCATCTTGGTGTTGCTCCAATGTGGTGGCGCCGGATTCATGAGTATCACAGTGACCATCTTGCAGCAATTGGGTGTGACCATCTTTGCTCGTACGCGCATCAAAGGGATGCATCTCTTTTGGGCTGCATGTGCTATTGAGCTCTGGGCTGGGCTATTACTGGCATGGCAGTGGCGTGCAGTTTTCCCCAGCTACGGAGATGCGCTTTTTGCTGGGCTCTTCCATGCGACGAGTGCGTTTACCAATGCTGGATTTGATTGGTTGACTCCTGATTCTCCACTCATTGCCATGACCAACGATTTGCCCAGTTTGGCCGTGATAGCGACTACCGTGTTGGTAGGTTCGCTCGGTCTACCGGTTGTCGTCGATGTGATTACATCGCGCCGCCGCTTGGCACAGACTACACTCAGTTTGGCTGTCACACTGCTATTGGTGAGTGGGAGTATTGTGACGCTTTGGGCCACTCCCGAGTGGCAACTCATGCATCGTACGGATACACTTGCTCACAAAATCATGGCCGCACTGATGGATGCACTGTCATGGCGCACTGCGGGCATATTCACGCATGCTGATATCATGCAAATGCCTGTGACGACGCGGATTGGTCTCCTGATTGCCATGTTTACCGGGTGTGCCCCGGGTACCATGGGTGGGGGAGTGACTCCTACCACCATGGTTGTGGTGGCATTAGCAGTATGGGGTGCGTTTCGTCGCAGCCACGATGTCCGCCTGTTTGGCCAACGCCTTGCTCCTGCTTTTGTACGGCGTACCAGCATCATGTTGATCAGTAGCGTCATGCTCGTGTGTGGTATTGCGTTGCTTGTGGCACTCATTGACGGTGTTGCTGCTGATTATGCGGTTGTGCTAGCAACGGCCGCATTTGCAACGAGCAATGTGAATGCCGAGAGTCTGTATCAGTTGAGTTGGCTCTCCACAACCCTGCTTGGTATGGGCATGATGTGGGGACGCATTGGTGTGTTCTTGGTGATTGCATCACTCTATGGGCACGTCCAAACCAAACATCCAGCCAGTGAAGTCTGGGCTGGCTAGATGCTTGCTTAGACGCATATGATTTCAGGTTAGTCGAGTGGCAGTAGCCACGATGCCTGTTTGGGAAACAATACATCCAACAACTGATATGCTTCGTGGCTGGCATAGACATCAGGATAAAAATCACGTAACTCGGCAAGTGAATGTAATCCAAAGATCTGTTGCAGAATCACCAGTGGCGGGTATGCGGCTTGTGGTGCCCCCGGACTGCGATTGCTTTGCCATGGCCCGTTGCGTTTCCATGCCTGTGCTGTAATTTTGCCTTTGACGATATCGATTTGCAGCCCGTCACGGTACATTTCAATCTGGAGTGTCCCTGTGTATCCAGCCAGGCTGCTCTGGCTCAGGCGTTTTTCTAATGGCGCAACAATATGCTGTAACAAGCGTGCAATATCAGCGACGCGAATATACCACCCATATGGACGATTCACTTGATGTGGACTACGGGCGATGAGCGGGTAGGCAGGATGCGCCACACCCAGCCAAAATTGAATTTCACTTGGGGCACTGGTGTGTGCATTATTTGTAGGCATTGTCAGCGCAAGCTGCATGATTTGGCGACATAATGCATCGAAAATGGTGTGCAATGGTACATGTGGCTCGGTCGTCAAACTTCTGATTTCGATCGCACCGAAACGCATGCGGTTGGTGAATATGCTGCCAACGATTGTGTCGTTATCGGAGACGATGATATATGGTACCCATGGGTCGTGAGATTGGGTCGTATGAATCGTATGTCGCATATAAGTGGCATCGACTCGCGAGGTGACCAGCATCGGCTGATGGTTGTGGATCCGGCGCTTGTCGCGTTCATAGAGCATGAGCAGCGGCATGATGTCGTCATTTGTTGCACGACGTAGACTGATTGTGTCGGATTGATCGGGAGCTCCCGCCGGAATCGACGAAAAGGGCAGCTGGTAATTCCCACCGAGTGTGAGTGCGTACTCGTAGCCAAATTGTCGGTAGTAGTACGGTATGCCCGTAATCCCCTGGAGCAAGTCGCCGCGATAGGCACTCCGTGCATGGATGAGTTGAAAGATTCTGCGCACAAAGCCGCGGTTGCGCACATCTGGATGCGTCGCCACAATTTCTGGACGCCCGGCGGGTATTGCCACTCCTGCATAGTCGATTGGCATACGTAAGAGTAATGTTGCAGCCACAATCCGATTGTGCTCGTCGCTGACCACTGCCACATCATCGGGGACGCCTACAGGGCTTGTGCCTGCAATCTGTGCCATCACATATGCAGAGACATACAGTGGATTGTCGTCAAACACTGTGTCGTATAGCGCCACGAGTGAGGCATCATCATCGCGATTAGCCCAGCGCAGTGTGTATCCATCACCAAGATTTTCTCGGTAGTCTTGTTCATGCATGTGTGTCATGATGTGCCTTTGTCTGATTAATTCGACCACAGAAACCACGATGACTGGGTTGGAAACAGTGTTTCGAGCATGGGAATACATTCAGCCTGTGCCCAGACATCTTTGCGCCAGGTGTGTAATTCACGGAAAGAACGCCAACCAAATACCTGTTGTGCGAAAATCCCTGGTGGGTACGTGGCATGGAACGGCTCCCCGTAGGCAGGTGCGCGCCACGGCGTCACCGATTGCAGAGTACCGTCCCGCCATGTCATTTCTACCCCCGTCCCATAAAACCAAATAATGAGTGCGCCTGTATAGCCACGAAATGCACTCGCTGCCATGCGTGCCTCAAGCGCACTGCGGATGTGCCATAGGAAGGCGGCGAATTCTGGCACACGAATGTACCATGTATACGGAGCTTCTGTTGTCGTGTGTATGCGAAAGGTGTGAAATAACGCTTCCCATGCCGGTTGTGCATCCACCTGTATATAGAGTTTGCTCGTCTCTGGGAATGTTACGTGTGCTTTCGGTAGAGTGGATACATATGTTTTGAGTGCAATAAGTGTTGCGATGAAATACTGATGCGGGGATTGTGTAGGTGCAAACCCTAACCCAGTGATACACACGCCACCATCTTCGTCGCTATATGCCAACATCGTCACAAAGCCAATGATTTCACCCGTAACCTTACACACAACATGGGGTACATGTTGTTCACGCGAACACGATGTGGTGAGTGCATGCTGAAACATGGCAGCCGAATAGGGTGTACTCACCATGCTGGTGCGTTGGGTGCGTTCGTGGTCGTAGAGCGCTGCAAACACTGCATACTCGGCGAGTGTTGCCTTGCGTACTATTAGTTCAGTCTCGTGCGTTGTTGGGATGTCGGCGAGCCGCACCGTGCGAAAAGCGTTATAATCCACACTCCACACATAACCAAACTGATGGTAGTAATTGGGGATTCCCGTGATAGCCTGCATCAGATCACCACGTGCACTACTTTTGTGATGTAGCAGCTGCATGATTTCACGGATGTATCCACGTTGCCGTACTTGCGGACTACTACATACCAGCTCTGGTCGCCCCACCGAGATATCTATTCCTGCATACTGGAGCGGTTGCGTCAACAAGGCGGCTGCTGCCAGCATTTCGCCGTTGGGTGAACATACGACCGCAATATCAGCGGGGGTGCACAAGGGGTGATGACCACTGCACATATCACGTGCGTACGGACCGACATTCGGGTTGCTGATGGAGAATTGGGGCAAAACGAATGACGATTCAGCTAGTTGCGCATAGGCATCAGCATCGGCGCTAGTGCCCCATCGTAGGAGTGAGCCGTCAGCAAGTGTGCGTGTATATGTGTGATGAGTGTGTTGCATGGGTGTTCACTTAATCCTGAAACATAAACCAAGACACCTGCTTGGGAAACATCGTATCAAGGAGTGTGCCATCAAATGCATTCCGAGCAAGCTCATGATGCCACATGCGCATTTCTGCATATGTATTGCGTCCAAACACCTGCTTGAGTAAGAGGGGATAGGTATAGCGATTGGTTGCAGTAGCGCTGGGAGCGTGCCGGTTGTGTGTAATCTCGCGCAGTTGACCGTGCTGCCAGTCAAACGACAGTGTTGCATCATAGAGCGATAGTTCGAGGCGGTGCGTTAATCCGTGAAACTCGCTGTGTGCGATACGCTGTGTCAGCACCGGCTTGATGTTGTGCAACAGTGCATGAATATCTGGCACGCGGATATACCACGAATAGCCGTGATCGTATGTCGTACTTGCTATTGTTGTGAGGATATGATGCGCGGGATGTGAGGCATCGAGATCAAATACAATCCCGTTGACCGTCTCGTCTTGTGTGTGGCGCAAGGTCACAAGTTGGCGATACTGTGCACTGGCGCTGAGTAATGCCGGCAAGTACTGTGCCAGTGGGTATCCTGGCTTCAGTCCCAGCCCGTAGATGACAAATTTGTTATCTACTTTGGCTTTGTAGAGCAACATGAACCCGATAATGTCTTGAGTCTCTGCATGGCAAATAAATACCGGCTGCCAGGCATGAATTGATGTATTGTCGTTGAGCAGGTAGTGAAAGTACGCCTCACTCAGTGGTGTGGTAATCAGCTGCTGGCGTGCAGTGCGCTCAGCATCAAAGAGTGCAGCAAATGTTGCATATTCATCGTGGCGGGCACGCCGCATCGTGACAACTTGAGATGCTGATCCGGCATCACCGGTGAGATGGACTGTGGTGCGTTGCTCATAATCAATGGCATAGTGGTAGCCGAGGCGTTCGTAGATGTAGGGCACACCGGTGATGCCTTGCAACAAGTCCCCACGGGCGTGGCTACGGGCGTGGAGTAACGCAAAGATGTGCTTGATGTAGCCACGATTTCGATAGTCGGGGTGTGTGGCGACGACTTCTGGTTTGCCCAAGGAGATATCTATCCCCGCGTAGTTCATTGGAACCCGCATCAGTGTCGTGCCTGCGACCACTGTACCAGCAGGATTCACCACTACTGCGAGCTCGTTGGCTGAGCTGTGTGGGTGATAGTTGCTCGTAATGTCACGACAGAATTTGGCCACATAGCGATTGTATTCGCTCTCTGCTGATTCTTTGAAGACAGTTGCGCATAGGTCGATATAACCGCCTACATCGTCGGGTTGTGCCCAGCGTACAGTGCTGCCGTCAGGGAGCAGATGCGTATATGATGCGTCCTGAAGTGCCGTGTGTATGCTCATAAACTCCCTATATCGGTAAGATACCAAATTTGAGATGGAATTGAGAATCACCGAATTCTGTGCGTGTTACAGCCATCAACACGTCATCGTAGCGCGTGCCGTTCAGCAACCGCGCACCAGGGATGCGCCCAGTTTCACGGAATCCTACTGCATCATAACTTTTGCGTGCGCGTACGTTGTAGCTGACATACCACAAGTAGATGACGTGTAAATTGAGGAACGTAAAGCCATAATCACACATGAGGCGAATCGCTTCACGTCCATACCCACGCCCTGTCGCATCGGGACTGAGTACTACACCGAGTTCAGCACGGTTGTTGATGTGTGAGATTCCCGTCAAACTGACATTGCCGATGAGTTGTTGCTGATCACGCGCGATGATGGCATATGTTCGCTCACGCTCATTAAACTTAACATAATTATCATACCATTCTTGTTCTTGTTCGGGCAAAAAAATGCGGCCAGGCCATCCGAGCAGCTGTGTGGTTTCAAGGTTGGCAAACCACCGGCTGAATTCTGGCACATCGTCACGGGTCAAATGGCTCAAAAATACACGTTCTCCAGGGATAATTTCTGGACGGTTCGTCATCGTCTGCTCCTATTCTTCACCAGCGAGTAACCGGACATAGCTGTCATATCGTGCTTGCGAAATGGTGCCATCGTGAAGTGCGTGTAGTACCGCACAATCAGGTTCATGGCGATGTGTGCAATCCGAAAAGCGGCAATTGTCAATGTGGTCTTGGAATTCCTTGAAGCCATAGGCAAGCGCTGCTTCAGACACTTTCCACAAGCCAATTTCACGAATTCCCGGTGTATCGGCCACATAGCCGCCGTTGCCAAGCGGAATGAGTTGCGCTACTGTGGTTGTGTGACGTCCCTTGTTGACTGCACCTGAGACATCCCCGACTGCAAGTGCAAGTTGTGGATTAATGGCGTTGAGGAGCGAAGATTTGCCCACGCCTGATTTGCCTGTCACGACGCTCACTTTTCCTGTCAGCCACGATTGAATTTCAGTGATACCTTGACCCGTGTGTACACTGGCTGCACAGGTCACATAGCCGATATCTCGGTACGGTTTGAGCGCAACATTTGCGGCTTCGGCACTCACAAGGTCTGCTTTGCTAGCGATGATGCGCGCTTCGATGTCATTGTTTTCGCAGATGACCAGGTAGCGATCCAGCATGCGTGGGTGGAATTCGGGTTGGGCGAGGGCAACCACGATGAGTGCCATATCAACGTTGGCGACGATAATATCTTCGCGGTGACCACCTGAAAAGGCGGCCACCCGTGATAGGCGTGTTTCGCGCGGGAAGACTTCTTCGACCGCACCATACCCGGGACTCACTTCATCGACGCGTACCATGTCGCCGATGACGGCGATGTCGCTGTTGAGTGCGACTTTTTTGAGACGACCACGCAGGCGGCACTCGAGCACGCCACGCGTTGTTTCGACCCAGTAGAATCCACTTTGGGCACGTAATATGCGACCTTCGAGCATGATTTGCATGACTTTCTTTGTACAAAAAACCGCTACACATCAGGTGCAGCGGCAACAAAACGACCGCAGGCACAGCCTGCGGTCGTCGGAATGCGAAATATCGCGTACTAACGGGGCAGGCGATTCAGGTTGACCGAACTCAGTGCACTTGTATTCATCATTCGGCTCCTTTCATCGCTTGCATGAACTCGCCATAAGCGTATCATGCCAGAATACGCTTTGTCAAGCGGTTACCATACTGATTCCACGGCAAGATCATAGTCAACATCCCAGCCACTGTTTTCTGCATAGTTGACCTGTACCATGGCGCCGGCTTGGGCACACCAGGAATCGCCCCACCACCGACCACCCCAACTATTCCACGTGTTCGGCTCACAGTCGCCGACACCACCAGCTAGCCATGCTTGCCCGTCAAAATGCAAGATACCCGTAGTTTCGTACAGTTCGAGTGAAAGTTGACCACGGGCGCTGACCAAACACGCTGCCTCGCCATACACACCTGCGCTAATATAACCGCCCCACGATATTGGCGTGCCCGATGGCGGCGATATTTGTTTGAAGTACCAGCCACGTAATTCACCATTGGCTTTGACTTCGCGCATGCAGCCATCGGTGTAGATGGGTACTTCGATGCCGACACTGATGTAGACGCCACTAAAGACACTTGCGCTCCCTTTGTCGGCGGCAAGCTTTGTCATGAGTGAACCGTACTGAGCACGTAGGACCGCGGAACTAGGTGACAACATACCAAAGACAAATGATGCAGAGACGCTGTACCCTTTGAATTTACCAGTGCCACCAAACCCGAAGTAGCCGATGCGTTGACTGTTGTATTGACCCACGCCAAACACCACACCAATGTTGGTGAAATCAACGGATGCCACCTTTAATGCGTAGAGTTTTAGACCACCTTCGATGCGTTGATTACCAGCGCTTGTGCCAATCACGAGCTGCACGTCAAACTCGACGTTGCGTTCGAGAATTTCGGTTTTCACATGATTCCCAAGAATAGTAATTTCACCATCCCCGGTAATATACACGGAGACGCGATCAATGGTGAGCAGCGAGTCTCCACCAGTGTCACAACTGCTACTCGATGCCGTATTCTTGATATCAATATACGTGCCGAATGCAATTTCTTTGACATAGAAATCAGTACCGACCAGCTGGAATTGGGCCGCACCGTGTCCATTTTTCATGGTTGTACATGCATTCGCCAGTACTGTGCCTTGTTTGAGCGGTGTAATCCCTTGTGTGGCATCGTTGTATGATTCTGTGGCCAGACTCGCTTTCAACTTTGGCTCGAGAAACTTGAATACGTTTTGATAGTCGTGCAACGACGACTTGCTCGGGTTACCATCTTGGACGTTTGCCCATGTATATGTTGTGCTGTTGACAGTGTGTCCAGTCCACATATCTTCCAGCATATCTACCGGGTCGTCGTTGTCGTTGGAGTTGTCATAATTACCGTAGCCGAACGCTTTTGACCATTTTTTGACATCATCTTTGACGACACTAAACGGTTCATGTGCTTCAAAGCCACTGTTGTCATTGTTGGGGCGATGTGTGGCGAGGGCGCGCAAGGATGCTTGGCTGGCCGCATACCCAAAGAAAATTCCAATGTCTGTAGTAAAGACACTCGCGCTCAGGCGTCCATTCACTACTACTGAAATGTCCGTCTGAAAGACTTCGGCAGTGCCAGGTAGAAGTGACTGCTTTTTGAACATGCCAGCAAAGACTCCACCTGATTTGTTGGCAATAAAGACGAGCGGGATAGGAATATCGAGAGCTGCACCACCGAGATCCCACATGAACTGGACGAGTACCGGGTTCCACAACGTATCGCCTTCGTCACTACCGTCACCCGCACTTCCGATTGATCCATCCCCCGTCGGTGTGTTGCTTCCTCCTGAGCGCGACTGCAAGAAGTCGCGTGGGAGCATCGTTGTCCCTGCTGGACTGACACAGGTAACACCAGATGAAGGACCACATGTTTCTGGTTCACCAAAATACTTCAACGAATTGTTGCCATCGAGGATTTGTAAACCACAACCGAGTGGTTCACTGGTGGCGCTAATACAGGCACTCAGTGAAGTTTGCGTGAGCTCTCCTGTATCAGGATCAAGTAGTTTGCTTGGCAAACCGCTGACTTTTGGACCAAATCCTGCCGTTGATGGGTCTCCCGCTTCGAGGAACTTATCACTGTAGCGATTGAGTATGATGTCGTTTAATGTAAATGGCATGCCACTGTTAAAGATTTCCACGGGAGCAGTCAGTGTCACATTGCCGAATTCACCATTTGGGAGCCATTCACTTATGCCGGCAATGGACGCTTGACTGTTGGCTTGATTCCGCGCTGCGAGCGGTTGCATGTTGCCGCCAATTTGCAGAATCACAGCTGGAAGTTTTGTGCGAGCCAACGCCACGTTGGTCGAGTTGTTAGGCAAGCCATTACTTACTAAGTATTGTGTCACGTAGCGAGAAAGAGTGACACCGGATGCGTACCCGTATGTCAACGCTTGTTGTGAGAAATTCCAATACCGGTGGTTTAAATTGGAACCACCCCCACCTCCAATTTCACCACCCACAGGGCAACCATTGCCATCAAAGATGTTTGAATTGAGCGGTAATGTCACATCACTCGGGTATGGGAGTATGAGTTCGCTTTCGACATCACTCGGGTCTACGATGACATTGTCTGCAAAGATAGCACTAAACTTCGTCAGTGATTCATCGTATCCAGTCATGTTGTTTTTAACCGTGTCGCCTAGACCCTGCAGGATGAGATGTTCACTGAATCCGCCATATCGCAGGTACGTATCCATTTTGGCACTGAAAACCCCAGTACCGTAGCATGCATACTTCACCGTATTTTCGCCATTAAAGTTGAGACCAGGATCGAGGTCAGATTCATCTGAATACCCAAGATCAATCTGCTCCCATGCTGATTCTGCTGGCTCTGGGATGGTGTTGTATGTCGAACTCATGCCAATCGGGGTTGCTGGTGCCAGATACAGTGTCATGTCTAGCGTGTCGGACATCGGCTCCATCGTGAAACCCGGCCATCGAATTGTATCTGAGGTCGAAACAGGTGCTATCATGGTGCCCGCCTCGCCAAACGACATGGTGTCTGCAGTATCGATGGTAATGAGCTGAGTCGTATTTGTTGGCACATATGTAAACAACTTGTCGATGGCGAGATAATGCCCACGCATAAAGACTGGTCGACCAGAAATAACTTTCGCATAACTGGTATCGCTATCCCGAATCATATGCTTCATGCGTACCGTTGGTGTTATCAACATCCCCGTTGTAATCACACTATCAGTTAATTTAAACGCTGCTCCGCCCAGTGCTTCGATTTGAATGCCAGCGGGGTATGATGTCACATAGCTGATTCCACTCGTTCGTAGCAAATTAGCTTGAACGCCACCCATGGTAATCGTTGTATCCGCACTATCATAGACATAATCGCGCCCACCGCTGCCAAATGTGCCAGTAAATGCCGCATTATTGTCTGGGACGAGATTGGTATATTGTGCAGAACTATATGTGTACGTGGTGCGACTGAATGCTTGGACTGCATCAAACGAAAGTGCTGAGGCATCAGCAACAATCCGTACGAGACCACCTATCCGATAGAACCACGGTGAAAACTCATCGATGATGACTGCACCACGTTGCGTACTGCTTGCAGCAAATGAAAATGGCGCATTACTGGTAATGTCGTCCACAAATCCATCGACATCGTAGTTTCCATCCAACACAGTTGTATGCAGTACTACGGTGCCAGCCCGTCGTTGCGACCGAATCGGTTCGGTCGTGTCGACTGCGATGCGTAGGTGTGCCGGCAATGTGACCGTTAATGCCGTCGTACTTGTCATAATACCTGTTGCATTCACTTGATAAACCAAATCACGAATTTTGACCGTGAAGCCATTCGCATCGAGCGATGTGATGCTTGATACTGCCGCTGCAGGTGGAAACGGGACAACAAAACTCGTCGATTCGAACACTCCAGGGGCACTTAGTGCCGCTCGATACACTGCCACGTTGCTGTTGACGATGCGTGATCCTGCTGAGACAGTACCAACGAGATAGAGTTCTTTGTTGGTAGTCGCTGGGTCGACGATCGCACACGTACTTGTTTTTGCACGGATAATCTTGTCTGCAGTAAAGGTGAAATTATTGCCCAAACTAAAAGTATTGGATACGTCTCCATTCTCGTCTGCGAAATACGGCGGGAGCGCGCTTAAATTCGATTCGTTGATTTCGAGGTATTCAGCAGTCGCCAACATCCCGCTCACGATACAACGGGCAGGAAGTGCATTTGGGACTGTCGAAATCGTTGCTGGCCTGCCGATATCAACAACCGTTGATGTTGGTTTGAGCCCAATCAGCGTCGTTGCACCAAAGTAACCAATTACTTCATAACTTGTGCTGCTATGTGCGACAGCCATGTACTCGTAGGAACGGCTAGGATCAAACACGGTCGTGTCTTCTACGATATACATGCGTCCTTTAAGTGTCCATTCTGTAATCGGTGTTACTTGAATCCATGGCACACTGTTGGCAGCTTGTGTGCCGATGACACTGGGTACGATACGCCGAAAGAGTGCAACCATGGGTGGCTTTTCGTTTTTGAGGTAGCCCGTGTTACTAATCGTAGCGCAGACCTTCATCGGTGATGTGCTTGTTTCAGTACAGCTCTCGTTGTTGCGACTACTACGCATCACCGACAACGTGCCCAAATTAGTCATGTTGCGCGGTGTATCAAGAAATGTTGTTGCTGCAGGGTTAGCATTCAGATTCAAGAAATTATTGACATTACGTAACCAGCGGCTGTTTAGTGTCGTAGAAAGCGTTGTTGTAGCGGTGAGCGCCGATGCGACTGCTCCCACACGTAATGATTCGCCAACATCGATTTGAAAGCTGTACGTGCTCGCATTTCCAGGTACCACATTATTCGTGACTGCCACCGGATTCGTTGATGTTGGCCGTGCCATCACAACCGTTCGTGAAAAAATATCTGTTGTTCCGCCAAAGTCGACCGTCACGGTGCGCATGGCACCATTTTCGTTGTTGCCAATATTAACGCGAAAGCGGGGTGGTACCAGGTCATTTGGACTATTGCCACGGACACACAGCACCGCAGGCTCACTCACGTTACCGTAAGCATCAAAGTATTCGATTTTGTAATAGACAGGTGTGTTGGGTAGTGGTGTGACGTATTTGTCAACAATATCCACGCCGAGCGGATTGCCTCGAGCAGTATTTGGTCGCAAGCGCCGCACAATTCGCCATTCACCCGCTTGTGATAATCGGCGTGATAAGACAACTTGTTTGACGTCACTCGTGACACGCAGGCGCGGTGGAAGCTTGTCATAGCATGGACGTTTCATTTGCGGTGATGCCAATACTGGCTTGGCTGGTGGTAAGCGATCGTATACGGCCCCTTTTACAGGTGTGCTTGCGGCAGACCAATTGCCGGCATTGTCACGTACTTGGATACGGTACCAGTACATTGTATTAATGGGTGGTGTATCAGTGAATACATAGGTTGCTGTTACGGCACTAGTAGATGCAATGTTTGATGCAACTACCGTCCAATTATTGAGTCGTATACCGGTTGTAATAGCACGTGTGATAAAAAACTTTGGTAAATCACCACCATTCGATGGCATTAGTTGTGCAGCGTCTGCATAACTCCAGGTCAACCGCACACTACTTGGCACGCGTGAGCCAGGTGCAGGGTAGACACTTGCCGCGGTTAAGTTGGTTACGTCTGTGGGTGGTGTGAGATCGCGTTTTACCGCTGTAACAGATGCAGAACATGCGCCTTCGGTGCCAGCGAGGTCAACAGCGCACACGCGATACGACCACGAACGATATGTGGACGAAAAACCGCTACTGTCGTCAATAAAGAAGTATGGATCATCGTAAAAGCTTGCATATGTGCGTCCATCATCCTGAGTAAACCGACTTGGCGCATATGGTTGCGATGCAGTCATTGTGACTGGATTTGTGTTAAGTTTGGTCCATGAGGCGATGACTCCGGTGGGTAATCGTCGGTACACGTTGTAACCACGTACCATGCGATTCAGTGCCGGTGTGCGGCCTTTGTCCCATATCAAATAAACTTTGCCATCATTGTTGATTTCACTTTGCATGATTTGAGCATCGTAGCGTTCTGGGGCAGTAATAATCCGCCGTGAATTGATAATGCCCAGGTCGCCCGGTCCGTCGTATACGCCAGCTTCACGCAGATTTGTGGGTGTTGGAATAGTAGTCGTGCGTCCGTCTGGACTGATAATGACACTTCCAACAGTGATTTCAGTCAGTACATCAGAAATGATTACTGCTTCCTTGACGGTATAGCGCAATACACTTGTCAGATTGGTGCTCATCGTGTCAGTGAATCCGAGGCCGAGGGCATTTGCGAGTTCGGGATAGCGTTGGGCTGCAATAACCGTTTTAGTGATTGTTTCAGCGGGCGTCGATACTTGATTGAGGTTGAGAAACGTGTCATACAGTTGAGAAATGCTCAGCGTATCAGTCATCAATCCAGTCGTGTTCAATGCGACGCTGAGACGACTTTGCACGTCGGTTCCCAACATCGTGGATAGATCACTTGACGATTGCACGATGCCGGTTGTCCCCACAAGTGTATCTGCCACTCCAGGTACAGTGCGTCTATAGATTTTGTAGGTGCTAATGCCGTTAGGCGCTGAGCTCCAGTTCAGGACAACCGTGCGCGACGTTGTTGTTTTGGATTGGCCGAATACCACGTAATAATCTGATTCGTTGGCGGGAGTTGCGTATGTGGCGGTGGTCTTTTTGGGTGTGAGTATGCGTTTGGGTGTGAGTACATGTGCTGCTGTGGTTTCAGGCAATGGGAAAAGTACAACAAGTGTGGCGATAATCAGACTGATGTGTAACGCCACTGCACGGAGACGTGTGCCTTGGACTGACATATACTTGCTCCCATTGGTGATATGGAAAATACAGTACAACAGTAGCAAACAGTGATACAAACGTCAATAGAATGTATGATTGTTTTGATTATTTCGGTGGAATCGTAGGCAAATTTTAGTGAAATATCATACAATTACGAGTGACGTTTCAGAATTGTTTTAAGGAGTCTAATATGGATTGGGTATCAATGTTTACGTCGGCTGGTCTTGTCACTCTTATTACGCTTACATTCCTCGAAGTTGTCCTCGGTGTCGATAATGTGATTTTCATTGCTATTCTGGCGGGGAAACTGCCCGCCGCACAACAACAATCTGCGCGTCGAATCGGCTTGATAGTTGCGTTAGTTACACGTATATTGCTACTTTTTTCGTTGACGTGGATTATGCAACTCGTGCAACCCCTGTTTGTTGTCGCATCATATGAAATCTCGGGCCGAGATTTGATTCTACTGGCTGGTGGGTTATTTCTGCTTGCCAAGAGCACCATTGAGATGCACCACAGTCTCGAAGGTCATCATGCCGATGCTGGTACACAACGTAAGCTGGCTAGTTTTTGGAGTACGGTCATGCAAATTGGCTTGCTTGACATCGTCTTCTCGTTGGATTCAGTCATTACTGCGGTCGGGTTGTCAGATAATCTGCCAATCATGGTTACTTCCATCGTAATTGCCATGATGATTATGCTCCTCTTTGCGGATACACTTAGCCGATTCATCGACCAACACCCCACGCTCAAGATACTTGCACTCTCATTTCTGACGTTGATCGGTATGTCGCTTGTTGCCGAGGGCCTCGACTTCCATATCGAAAAGGGCTATATATACTTTGCTATGGGCTTCTCGGTACTCGTGGAACTGATCAACATGCGCATGCGTGCAAGTGCGCCAGTACGCCTCCACAAAAATATCGAAGAAGACACGTCGCATTCATAGAGGTATGTATGCAAATGCGCTATCGACCACTTGGCCGGACTGGATTTATGGCATCTCAAATCGCTGCCGGCGATCTTGCTGACCGTTCGTTGCCGCTCGAGACATGCGTTGCGACGCTAACGCGTGCATTGGATGCAGGGGTTAATGTCGTGGATACTGCTCCCGGTTACGAGGATGGATTTTCAGAGCAGATTGTGGGTGCAGCAGTGCGATCGCGGCGGGACGATGTTTATGTTATCGATAAAATTGATGATTTTACGCGCCCGCTTACTGATCAACTTGCTGAATCACTCCAGCGCTTGGGGTTTTCGCATATTGACGCCTATTTGTTCCATGGGCTGTCAAGCCTAGACGAATACCGGCGACTGACTGCACCAAATGGTTTGTTCGCAGAAGCCAAGCATCTCAAAGCTGCGGGCAAAATCCGCCACATGGGCATATCTTCTCATCATCCCGATGTCCTTCGCCAAGCGATTCTTGATGGATGGTGTGATGTGGCCATGTTTGCGATTGGTGCGTTTGTTGATGCGCGCTACATGACCGATACGTTGCCCCTCTGTCGAGCGCAGGGAGTCGGGAGTGTCTGCTTTAAAACCTTTGGAGCTGGCAAATTAGTCGCTGACACGACCGGGTATGGCGCACCACTTACACAACGACCGCGTGGTAAGCGGTCGTCGGGAGGGATCGATGGGGCTGCCAGTAGTGATGTATTAACACCTGCAGAGTGTCTGCATTTCACGCTTACCGTTGATCCGGATGTGGCCTTGTTGGGCATGAGTTTTCCCAACGAGCAAGACCACGTCTTTGCCGCATATGCGCAGTTCCAACCACTGACTACCGCGCAGCGTGATGATATCCAGCAACGTGCGCTGCAGGCGCGTGCAGGCAAGGGACCGTGCTGGTGGAATCCAAACCCTGACGCATAACAGTTTATAAGAGTATATTTCGGAGCTGTGTGTGCTGGTGTGCTGCTGCGATATCGAGTGCGGTCAGTCCTTGACTCGTCTGTGCATACCGGTCTGCGCCATAGGCAAGCAAGAGTGCGCACATGGCCCGATTGCCGTGCTGTGCCGCAGTGTGTAGTGCACGAAAGCCGTCGTGCTGTACTAGATTGGCATCTGCACCGGCGTCGAGCAACATCTGCACGATTCTCATGTTATCGGCTGCAGCTGCGGAGTGTATAGGTGCTACGTGGAAATGATTGTTTGAGGCACGGTTGACGTCAGCGCCAGATGCAATACACAGCTGTGCTGTGTCTGGAGCGGCAAAGAAACACGCTAAACCCAGCGCATGAAAACCATCACCTGTCCAATCATGTATTTGCATCGGGTTTGCCTGCAGGATTGAGTGCAGTGCAGCAACTCGATTGAGTGCGGCCGCACTAAACAAATCAAGACGCGTACATCGTGCTGCAATGGCGTGCGCGAGATCGCGGTGACCATAGTAGAGTGCATGAAGTGCCAACGAAACCCCTTGCACATCACAGAGAATCACGCCATTGTCATCACACACTGGGAGTGTCGCAAGCGTCGCACGCTCGTTGGCGTGTGCTGCATCGATTTGTGCTTGCACCAGATTTGCCCCAATCAATTATCACGAAACAATAATCATGGTTCACGTACGATGACGTGCAACGTTTGTCCATTATGCACACTGCAGGTAAACGAATACTCACCTGCACTTCGGTAGTATTGGCGAAACTGTTGACCTGGGGCGAGTGTCGTACCTGCTACGGTGACTGTACTCGCGCTCACGTTTTTGATGACGAGCACATCTTTAATGCCGCGGATGAGCGTGATTTGTGAGGGCAATGCCTGTTGTGGGTCGGTAATGGTGAGTTCGACTGTGCGCGCCGTTTCATACAACCAGTATCCGCTGGCTAGGGCACAGCCAATCAGTACAATGACGAATAGTAAACGACGCGCACGAGTAAACATCAACGTACCGTGACAGAAATCGTGACATCACCTGCTTGTGCAAACGTGAGTGTCAAATCGAACGTGTCGCCGGCGCGCAAATCACGGGTTAGCCCAATCATCATAATGTGGTATCCACCTGGTTGCAGTGTTTGAATGTTGTTGCCAGGGATGGGAATGCCGCCTTCAACAGGACGCATTTTCATCACTCCATCGACGTTTTCGACCATGTGCAACTCGAGGTTGCTTGCTACTACCCCAGTTACAGCTACCAGTGTGTCTGCCTCACCACCGTTGTTGATGATGACATAACTTGCACTGTTTTCTCCCTTGGTGCTTGGACGTGCCCACGGATCCGATAAGCGGATATTTTTGATCGAAGCTGCAATTGGTGCCTGCATGTTTGGTGTGGGCAGTACCATTTCACCACCGTTCATGTCGGTTTGGTGTTGCATTTTGTTCGCTGGTGAGTGCATTCCGCAGGCACTAATCGTTATGCTCAATAAAACCAGCAAACCAATCATGTGTCGTTTCATTATCTAAGTCCTTTTGTCGTCATTCATTGATTAACGCGCGAATATCGCTCTCGGTGTCATCGAGATTACTTGCGAATCCTACCAGTAAGCGGCGCATACCTTGTTTGTCAACAACAGTCATTGTGCTCGTGTGATCCATCGTGTATTTGAGTGCTGAATTGGCCAACTCTCGGCGAGTTGCCCCGGCTCCATAGGCAGCATAGGTGGCTTGTAGCGCTGCAGTATCACCACTGAGTGCCATGATGCGTGCATCAAAGCGCTCCACAAACCGTTTGAGTTTATCGGGCGTGTCACGCTCAGGATCTACTGTAATGAACACCATGCGTACGTCTTTGGCATCTTCACCCAGCCGATTGTAAAGGAGTTGCATGTCGGACAACGTCGCAGGGCAGACATCTGGACAATTGGTGAACCCAAAAAAAATTAGTACGACATTGCCACGCATCCCGCCGAGTGTTTGTGATTGATTGTTCTGATCAATCAAGGCAAAATCAAACGCACGATCTGGTGGGGCAAGTTGCGTGTTTTTGAATTCGTAGGTGCTACATGCACTCAAGCAACAAACTAGCACACAATACCAGCAGAGCAATCGAAGTCGAATCCGCATTTGCAGTCCTTTCTAATCGGCAAAGATGCACAATCATTAGGCAGACTTTGGCGGTGGTACAGGTGTGGTGAGGAAATAAGTTTGCCAGTGTGGGCTGGTGGAATGAAATGCTGTAGTTTGTGTGACATACAGCAATACGATGCTACTCGTGAGAACAAATAACGTCAGAGATGGTACCCCTGATGGTGAATTTGAGCCAAGCGTTGATGATCCAACTCCTTGGTCTACACCATGGAATTGCAGCTGACACACAAACTGTGCGGGGTGATGCATGGAAGCGACATGCATCGCACAATGACGCATACATGCCCATGGGAACGCTATGATAAACCAAACACTCAACACTAGCACAAAATGACGTGTACGTACGAACTGCATAGAACCTCCAGCGCTATTGTAGCGCAGAAGGTTGAATTGTACAAATAATCACGAAGTAGTGCGGGGTACAAGGAGTACCGCGATAATCATCGCAATACCACATGGGAGTGCGAGCGCCATGGCGGCTGACATTCCATGTGCATCTGCAACCCAACCCGTCAATGGAGTGCTGATGATAAACCCTAATTCGCCAAGTGCCATGATGCCACTGCTCAGGGCTGCACTTTTGGTGGGGTGTAGTCGTACACCAATTGAAATGGCTGTTGGTTGCGTGCCTGCTATCGCGGCACCCATCAAAATAAACGCGAACAACACCACATACTGATTGGGCACTGTGTAGAGGAGCACTGCCGACACACAAATACCCAAGGCACCACAAAAGAGGATAACTTTGGCACTGAAACGACTCACGAGCACCCCATTGATGAGGCGAAAGAGTGCAACAGCTGCTTGGAATGAGGCCAATGCGGCCCCACTGATTATTGGGTTTGCACCGAGCGAGTCAAGGTACAATGGTGACCACGTTTGCCCAATGTTTTGTACAAACGTCACCAAAATCATCATGATGCCGAGCAACAACAAATCACGATATTGCGCAATATAGCTGAATGAAGCAAGTGGATGACTTGCTTCTTCGATGACTCCTGAACTTGGAAAAGAAGCGAATAGGACACCGACCCATAGTGGAATGAGTGTAATGGCTGCTGCCCACATCACATCACCAAATGTCCATTGCCAGCTGAGAAAAACGCCACCGAGTAATGCTCCAACAATTGCAGCAATATTCCAAGATGCTTGGAATGCGTCAATGATGCGTTTGCGTCGTTCACGTTCCCAATCAATGATGACCGCGGTGCATGCAATCAAAAGCGCACCAAATCCGACCCCCCAGCCTATATTGACCGCGATTAACGTAGTGGTAGAAGGAAACACGGCTAGTGCTATGTGTGACACAAACATGATGGGGGTCGTGTACATAATCGTGTTGCGTGTGCCAATATACCCGACAAGACTACCTCCGACCATCATTGAAATCATGCTCAAGAATGCACCGATGACAGAGATGGCACCGAGGAGTGAATACGACATATTGAGCCTGGCAAGGAGGTCGATTGTAGCAACACCAATGGTGCCAAACGAATATGCGAGCTGCACGTTGATCAAGAGAGCGAGCACCATGGCAATATCGTGACTGCGGTGCATATAAAGCCGTTTGGTTGCCATGGAGACCTTTCGTTTGGTAAATCTTTAGTTGCGTGTGTCTTCACATAGTACGGCGAAACAGATCAATTTGCCAATTTGCGTAACCAGTGTTATCTCATACAATACAAAAAACCGCAATAACGTATGAGGGAAACAATGCCAACATATGTGGATGTCTTGGCTGCCGCTGAACGATTGCAGGATATTGCACACTATACGCCAGTCTTGCAGTCGCGGCGCTTTAATGCGCGTGTCGGTTGCAACGTTTATTTCAAAGCAGAGCATCTGCAACGTACCGGATCGTTTAAGTTTCGTGGAGCGTACAATGCATTGGTGCAGCTCTCTGCATCCGCAAAAAAAGCCGGAGTCATCGCGTTTTCGTCAGGTAATCATGCTCAAGGTGTGGCATTAGCGGCTAAATTGTTGGGAATACCCGCTGTCATTTGTATGCCAACGGATGCACCAGCAGTTAAAGTGGCGGCAACTGCTGCCTATGGTGCAGAAATCATCCACTATGACCGGCTTACACAAGACCGTGAACACGTGGCCAAAACGCACGCCGAGGCTCGTGGTTTGACGCTGATTCCACCCTACGATCATCACCACATTATTGCAGGACAAGGGACAGCCGTACTCGAGTTATGCGCACAAATTCCATATCTTGATGCCGTGCTGGTGCCGGTGGGTGGTGGTGGTTTGATCGCTGGGAGTGCAATTGCTGCGCATGCGCATAATCCACACTTGCACGTTATTGGTGTAGAGCCAGCACAAGCCGCTGATACGTATCAGTCGTTGTTGGCGCAAACACGTGTGACTATTCCTGCGCCAGATACCATTGCTGATGGACTCCGAATTACGACCCCGGGTGCACTTACTTTCCCGATTGTGCAGCAGCATGTGTCTCAAATTATTACTGTGAGTGAAGCCGAAATCAGTGCTGGCACACAAAGTGTGTTGTTGACGCTCAAGCAACTCATCGAACCGAGTGCTGGTACAGGGCCTGGTGCACTGCTTGCAGGAAAGGTCCCTACGAGATTGCGCAACGTGGGAGTGATTCTGTGTGGTGGAAACATCGAACCACCCGTGCTTGCGTCAATTCTCACATCACCGAGTCTCTGGTGAGGCATACCACACCAAAGCATCGGTAAAGGCTACCACACTAAACGTGTCGGTGAATGCCCCACCTAGGCATTCGCCAAGCGCAGGGTTAATAGCATATTCCCATACATCATTCTTGCCACCTGGTGTACGGGCATAGATGTGATATGGCGTGCAAAATACCGCGCTCGCATCATCGCCAACGGTGAGGAGAAGACTTTGAGCACGTAGTGGCGTGGTGTGATACTGGTGCTGGCCATACATCCACACAAAGGTGGCACGACTGCCGTAGCCGCTATAGAGTTGCCAAGCCACGCCCTCGATTGTCACACCACTGAGCTGTGGAAAAAACATCGTAACGTGTGCTGCATCCCAATCAATTGTACGGATTTCAGTGGGAACAAATTCTTCGACATCGAGTTGCGTCATGCTGTGTCCAATTCGCCGATAGATGAATCCATCGGCACCGCTAATCAGGGCAGCACCTTCATATTGTGCAGATGGATTCCCAGCAAACAGTGGCAATCGCCCCCCATCTGCGACATCAAATGCTTGGTTTGCAAGCACAATTATCGTTCCATCTGGACTCAACAGTGGTGGGAATTCATTGTATCCATCGATTGCCACTGTCGCCCACTTTGCCGTGCCGCGTGCATCAAAGAATTCGATACGATCGACCACCGTGACTGCAACATTGCCTGCGGCATCAATGATTGCACCACTCGTTGCTTGCCCCCGCGTCGTGGTACGATATTGCAGCGCTACCTGCCCATGTGAGTCAATGTGCAATAGTTCACCGTGTGCTCCTACCACCACCACATTCCCTGAAGTGTCAATAGCCGGATTACCGATTGGAGAAAAAGGAAGTGTGATTGACGTAACGCTACCTTCCTGCCACTTCAACAACGTATCTCCTGCATAGATATAGATATCATCACGAGCACTCACAATAGGTGCACTTGTGAGTGCTCGTGGTGCATGCAAGATGACGGCTTGATATGGTGCATATGGATCTGCACTGCGAAAGCTTTGACTTGCATCGCCGCCATACATCCCCCATGGGTTCACCCGTTGCAGAATGACTGGTGCAGGTCGGTTGTCAGCATGCACTGTGACGGGTGTTGGGGTAAGTAACCAGTACGCGAATCCACCAATGCCTCCCAGCACCATGAGTAGCCATACCGCAGCGCGACGAGCAATCCACCATTCGACATCTGTGCGGAGTGCATGCAGCCATGCAGGGAGTCGTCGAGGCAATCCTTGTGGTTGAATGAGCAAGAACTGTAAACCCACGATGATACAGCCGATATAGGTTGCTGTTGTGATTAACGCTTCAGGTCGTAATACGCGTTCGAAGCTTGTTGCGAGGAGTTGTCCCAGCTCCGGATAATCGGCAGCCCGTGCACCAATTGGTACTGCGTCACCTGCCACAATCATCCAGGTAGCACCACCGACGAAGTACCCGAGAAAGCCGACCATGGCAAGGAGTGTCAGCGCGGCACTCATTTCTCGTAGCAACAGTCGTTGCAACTGAGCACCTATCAGACGGCCACCATGCCGCACCATGATGCTCAGGTGCTGGTCGCCACTGCTCACTGCGGCATGATAGTATGGCTGTTGTTGCAATTGCGTTAAATGATAGGTGATTTCTTTTGCCACATCTCCCCAACTGTTCCACGTCAGTGCCACAACAAAGATTCCAAGTGTGGTGTTTGGGCTGAGTGTCAGCACTAAAAGTGCACCCACAAAGGCGGGTAGTGCTGCGAAGACAGCGGTAATCAATCTCACGGACATGCGTACGGCATATGGTGCAGTGACCGCAAGAATGCCAGCCACACATCCAATGCTGAGACGCAACAACGCCACAATCACGATTGTGAGCATGGTGGGTTTGGTGCCAACGAGTAAACGACTGAGAATGTCTCTGCCGTACTGATCCGAACCAAGTGCAAATCCGGGTGTGGCTATCGGGAAGGGTGGCGTGATAATCGTATCACCGTCGATATACACTGCATGACGTTCGCGTGCAGGGTGTGGAGCAAGCGCTTCGCCAAACATGGTGATACTTGCAACTGCTATCAGAATAAGCCAGCCAATGATGAGGTGGGCTTTCATGACAGCTCCGTTTGGGCTGAGGTTTGCTCGTGGCGAGGTGTGGTGATTGCACGTACACACTCGCCGCAGAAGTACAAGATCATGAAGCCAACAATACATGCCGCAATTACGCTGCTTGACATGGATATGGGGAGTGCTATCGCATTACTCATACGTGGGGCGATGACTGCGCTTGCAAAGAGATGCCCGATCCCTTGCCAACGAAACAAATATTCAATCACGATTAATTCGGCAAGCATGATGCGTAGAGTGGACACACTTGCCAGCATGATAGTTTGTTGTTGGGCTGGCCAGATGTGATGCAACAACAGGTATCTTTCATCAATTCCTTTGGCTCGGACTGCCACGATATGTGGTTTGAGATACTCATCATGAAGTGCGAGTGCGGTGAGATGACTAATGCTACACAGTGACCGAATACAGAGTGCGCAGAGCGGAATGAAGAGATGTATGTCCCACCCAAATCCTTGCAGTGGAACAGGGAGGTTGTAGGACGTGTAGATGAGTACGTAGTACATCAGTGCGATGCTGCCACTTGCAAAAAAGAGTGCCGGAAGTGCTGCACCCGTGCTGGTCAATGTGCTAAACCACGCCGGTAGGGCACCCCTTTGCCGATGAACGATGGAAGTACCACACCAGATGCCACCACATAGCGCCAGCGTGGCTGCAAAGACATACAACCCTGCACTGCGGATGAATGCATCAATAATGGTGTTCATGAATGGGGTTTCACTGCCTGGCATATCCGAGGTGCCCTGCGTGAGTTGAGTGAGTTCTGTGCGATATGCCACGAAGGATTGGTTAATATCAACTTCCAATTGATTGCGATTTGCACGCAGGAGCTCGCCATATAAAAACCCCACTCCATGTGCCAATGGCATACACGCAATACACAGCACGATTATTCGTATGAGGCGTAATACGGGATGATTCATCGACTTCTCTTTGTGTTTTGCATATCCATGCGTCGTTTGTGAGTGCACCTGAGTATCGTCGCTACGCAGATATCCACGCCTGCATGTGTGTAGTCGAGCCTGTGATGATTGCCCGAGCCACATGTTTCGCACAAATACTCCCCACGATGTTGCCCGTGCCGTTGTATGCGCCACACACCCATACGCGTGGTGCAACTTGGGTTACCAACGGTCGGATATCATCTGATCGGTATGACACCGACGCCCCCCAACGATGGGTGATTGCCGCACTGCTACCGATTACCGTACGCAGGATTGTTTCGATGCTCATTTGCACTTCTGGCGTGGGCAATGTACCGAATCCCCATTCAGATGTCACGTATTTGTCACGACTGCCACCTACGACAATGCGTCCATCAGGGAGTTGTTGCCAATAATCATAGCCATACCGCGCATACACTGGTCGCGGGAGTACGATAGTGTGGTCTGGCGCAGTACCAAGCATTTGCAGTCTGGTAGTGCGCACCTGTTGTTGCAGGATGGGCAAGATGCGTTCAAGCTGTCCATCAACGGCTACAATAATCTGGTTACACCTGATGGTATGGCCATTGGCAGTGAGTTGACCACTCTCGATACTTGTGGCACGTGTCCGTTCATATAAGCGTATACCAATATTTCGCAGGTGGGTTGCAATTCTACGCACGCGTTTTAATGGTTGAAATGCTCCATCATGTGGAAACAGTAGCCCTTTGCCTTCGCTTCCCTCATACCATTCAACGGCCAATCCGTCTTGACGCATGCGTACATATTGTGCCACGCAGTCTGAGTATTCAGTTGCATCTGTGGCAATACGCAAAGAGCCGACCTGACGAAAGAGTGGTTCGTGTTGTGCAACAAGTGCAATTTCTTCAATCGTTTCTTGGTAGAGTGCAGTCGCAGTAGTGGCACCCAGTGATGCCACTGCTTCGTGATGAAACGCAGCGATACCAGCCAATATAAAGCCGCCATTGCTCCCTGCTGCCGCACCGCCAACCATACCAGCATCGATACCAACTACATCTACACCATGTGCTGCTAACAATTCAATGGCAGCTAACCCGCTCCCACCCAGGCCAACTACACACACATCACACGTTATATTGCGTTGCAAAGATTCGCAAGCAATCCATCCCTCATCGTTCCACAATACATCATTCATGCTGTGTTTTCCATATGTGTATCCGTAGTACTCATAGCGTATCATATGTGTCGGACTCCATGCATTCAATACGTGTATAAATCCACGTATAATTAAGGCACAAACGTATATTGATAAGAGGAAGCCATGCTATCAGCGGATAAACCGATTTTACTCAACGATGCCGATATCATTGCAGTTGTACAGCGTGAATATGCACTGACGCCTATAGTTAAACGCCTTCCGGGTGAATACGATACCAACGCACTGCTCGTTGCGCCCGATGGCCGCCACTATGTACTGAAAGTGATGCACCCGCATCGTGAGACTGCGTTCGTAGAAATGCAAATTGCTGCACTCATGCATATTCGTACCCATGCAACGACAATCCCTGTACAGCGGGTGGTCCCGCAGCAATCTGGGAAGTCTTGGTCAGTGTGTCAGATTGCTGGCAATGCGCATATCGTCTGGATGCTCGAGTATCTTGATGGCACGTTGTTTGCAGACGCCAATCCGATTGATGATGTGTTGATCGCAGATCTGGGGCGCGTGCTAGGTCAGCTTGCTCACGTACTTCAATCGTTTGTGCATCCGGCCACACATCGTTCACTAGAATGGGATGTAATGCGTGGTGCATGGATTGCTGACTCGCTAGATACATTCACCGATGATGCACAGCGTCAACTTGTTACACAGCATCTTGAGCGTTTTAACGCAACACTTGCTACACACGCCTCAGCACTGCGCTATGGTGTGATTCATGGCGATGCCAACGACTACAACGTAGTTGTAGGGCGACCTGGCTATATGGCACGTGCGGTGACTGGTCTTTTGGATTTTGGTGACATGATGCATACTGCTGTGGTCAGTGAATTGGCAATTGCTGCTGCATATGCAGTGATGCGCCATCCACAACCACTCGATGCACTGATGGTGATGGTGGCAGCGTTTCATGCACAATTTCCGCTGAATGAAGCCGAAATCGCGGTGCTATTTGATCTGGTTTGTATGCGTCTTTGTATCAGTGTGACTGTATCGTCTATTCGAAAACGTGAGCGTCCAGATGATCCGTATATGAGTGTCAGTGAAGCTCCTGCGTGGGCACTCCTTGCGGTGTTTACCGCTGCGCATCCACGTATGATTCATTATCGGCTACGAGCTGCGTGTGGTTTGGTGCCTGTCCCGCAGCATGATGCGGTGGTATCTTGGATAGCGCGCCAATCAACTGCACCGATTTTGGGGCGTGAATTAGCCGCTCATGAGACGGTGGCACTCGACCTCAGTGTGGGTAGTACGGTGCTCGGTGCTGATCCACGCAATGCCACGATGCCACGTTTTGCACACGTGATTGAATCCTACATGGATGGTCGTATCGGTATAGGTGGCTACCTCGAACCACGCTTGATATATACGACTGATCGCTATGCTTCAGCTGACGATGTTATTAGCGAACGGCGCACACTCCATCTTGCAATTGATTTTTGGGGGCCAGCCGGTACGCCAGTCCATGCGGTCTTACCAGGGCGTGTTTATATGCTCGAGTATCTACCTGCGCACCTCGATTATGGGTATTTGACCATTCTTGAGCATCATACTGACACAGGGATACCGTTTTATACCGTTTATGGTCATCTGAGTGATGAATCAATGCGTACATTGATTGTGGGGCAGCAAGTTGCCGCTGGTCAACGTATCGGAAGTTTTGGTGTGCCAGATGTGAACGGCAAATGGCCGACGCATGTGCATTTTCAAATCATCTTGGATTTTCTTGACATGGGCCGTGACTTTCCTGGTGTGGGGTATGCATCACAACAGCGTATATGGGAGTCACTTTCCCCCAGCCCTAATCTGCTTCTGCGTATGGATGCGGAGCGCTTTCCACCAGCGCAAATACCGCTGACGACGACACTCGCTGAACGGCGGCAACGTATTGGCAGGAATCTCAGTATTTCATATAAGCGGCCGCTCAAAATAGTACGCGGTTGGCGCCAGTATCTCTACGATAGTACGGGGCGAGTATATATTGATGCCTACAACAACGTGGCGCATGTGGGGCATTGTCACCCGCGAGTCGTGCAGGCTGCCACATCTCAGTATGCGTTATTGAGCACTAATACGCGCTATCTCAACGATCAAATGCAAACCTATGCCCGACGTTTGACTGCGACATTGCCAGCTGAACTCGAAGTGTGCTATTTTGTGAATTCTGCGAGTGAGGCTAATGAGCTTGCAATACGCTTGATGAAAGCATATACCTGTGCACAAGACATCATTGTATTGGAATCTGCATATCATGGTCATACCAATACACTGATTGACATAAGTCCTTATAAACATGATGGCCCAGGGGGAACAGGTGCCCCGGACTGGGTGCATACTGCGCCTATTCCTGATGATTATCGAGGGCCGTTCAAGCGTAATGATGCGATGGCAGGTGCCAAATATGCTGCCCAAGTCCAAGATGTAATTGCACGCATTCATGCCAAGGGGCGCAAATTGGGTGGCTATATTGCTGAAACATTGCCGAGTGTGGGTGGACAAATCGTTTTACCGCCTGGGTATCTTGCCGATGTCTATACGTATGTACGTGCTGCTGGCGGGGTCTGCATGGCTGACGAAGTCCAAGTCGGATTTGGCCGTATTGGCACACACTTTTGGGCATTCGAAGCGCACGGTGTGGTGCCTGATATTGTCATCATGGGGAAGCCAATAGGAAATGGGCAACCTATGGGTGCCGTCGTTACGACGCGTGCCATTGCAGATGCATTTGATAACGGCATGGAGTATTTTGCGACGTTTGGTGGCAACAACGTATCAATGGCAGCTGGCTTGGCCGTGCTCGATGTGCTGCGCGATGAACCACACCAACACAATGCATTGACAGTTGGCAACCACCTCTTGGCAGGGCTACGTGCAATTGCGCCACATCACCGCATGATCGGCGATGTGCGTGGTGCAGGTTTGTTTCTCGGTGTTGAGCTTGTGCGTGATCATGTCACACTTGAGCCGGGCGAAAGTGAGGCATCGTATGTGTCGAATCGATTGCGCGATTATGGCATACTTGCCGGGACTGATGGCCCGTTTCACAACGTTGTCAAAATCCGTCCTCCGATGCCATTTGATAGTGGGAACGCTGATTATCTGTTGGAATGTTTCGATCGGATTATGCGTGAGGATGCAGTACGGTAAACCTGCCGCATGATTCGCCTAATTAATGTGTGTTACACTGACTGTGCAAGAGTCACAAGGAGGTCTACCATGATTGCGACACAACCGTTTGGTCGGATTGGACACATGAGCACCAAAACGATATTTGGTGCAGCTGCGCTTAGTAATGTTGACCAACGTGTGGCTGACAACACCTTGCAAGATTTGTTGCGCTTTGGCATTAATCATATTGATACTGCTGCCAGTTATGGCGATTCAGAAGATCGCATCAAGCCGTGGCTCCGAGATGGGCGACGCGATCAGTTTTTCTTGGCAACCAAAACTGGCGAACGCACCTATACTGCGGCTCGTGATCAAATTCGTACGTCACTCAAGCGTATGGGAGTCAGTCACATTGACCTCATCCAGCTACACAATCTTGTCGACGAACACGAATGGCAAATTGCAATGGGGCCGGACGGCGCACTCAAAGCGTGCATCGAAGCGCAAAAGGCCGGTGTGGTGAAATATATTGGTGTGACCGGTCATGGTTTACCAGTCGCCAAACGCCACTTCCAATCACTTGAGCAATTTGATTTTGATAGTGTATTGCTGCCCTATAGCTACATTCTCATGCAGAATCCTGAATATGCGTTGGACTTTGAACGACTCTTGAATCGATGCCGTGAACGAAACGTAGCGGTACAGACAATCAAAGCAATCGTGCGTCGCCCATGGCCCGAAGGTGTCGATCGCAATAGTTCTACCTGGTATGAACCACTCACTGAACAAACACACATTGATACGGCAGTGCATTGGGTGCTCAGCCGCAAAGGAATATTCCTCAACACAGTTGGAGATGTGACTATTTTGCCACGTGTGTTTGATGCAGCTACACGCTATGTGCATGCGCCCTCAGATTTAGCGATGGAGCAACTCTTGAAGCTCCAAGAGATGGCACCACTCTTTCCTGCATAAGTAAAGGAATACTGTGATGTACGATACACATGTACAGACTTTTGCAACCCACGGATATACGGTTGTGCGTGGACTGTATTCACGCCACGAAGTAGACACGCTGTTGGCGCACTACATGCAAATGAATGAAGAAAAGCGCCAAAAAGGTGATACAAGTGCCATCAAAGATGCGCAAGACCCGCTCAAACGCTATCCGCGCATGCTTCAAATGCATCGCTGGGATGATGTCAGTCTCAAATTCTTGCTCGATGTGCGGTTGCGTGATGTGATGACGGCGATTTTGGGGAGCGAACCATACGCAGTACAGACGATGATTTATTACAAGCCACCTTCGGCACGTGGTCAAGCACTTCATCAGGATCAATATTACTTGCGTGTCGAGCCTGGGACGTGTTGTGCGGCCTGGTTGGCACTCGATGACTGCGATGAAGCAAATGGCTGCTTGCAAGTTGTACCGGGTAGTCATGCATTGCCAGTGCTCTGTACGACTGCAGCTGATACTACGCAAAGCTTCACAGACGTTACAGTGCCAGTGCCAGAAGGCATGACCGTGCAACCGATCATTATGCAGGCTGGCGATGTGCTCTTTTTTAATGGTCAGCTGATTCATGGTAGTCTGCCAAACACCAGTACAGATCGCTTTCGTCGTTCACTGATTGGTCATTATGTGGTCGGCGAAGCGGAGAAAGTATACAAGTGGTACCATCCAGCGCTCAAATTCGACGGCACTGAAATGTCGCTTGCTGAGAGCCAAGACGGCAGCGAATGTGGGGTGTGGGTAGAACATGATGGTACTCGTACCGTTGAGATGATAGGTGTAACCAAAGCGGTAGGAGTTGCACAATAGAGCCCGGCATGTGACGCAGGCTGCCGGAGTAGCACCGGTAGCCTGCGTTTTGTTATGAATAAAGGAGTGCGTGTGTTTTTTAGTCAATTACACCAACAACTTGCATCCGGTCGTACAGTGGTTACTGGTGAAATTGCACCACCCCGTGGTGCGAATGCAACAGCATTACTCAACATTGCTTCACAGCTGGCACCTGCCGTTGATGCATTGAATCTTACGGATAACCAACGTGGACTAGGTCGCATGTCTGCCATGAGTGCTGCCATCTTTTTGCGTCAACACGGTTATGAGGTCATTGCACAAATGACCTGTCAACACCGTAATCGTATAGCACTCCAAGCGGATGCCCTAGGCGGAGCAGCATGTGGTGTCACAAATATCCTGGCAATGACTGGTGACCATCCCAAGATTGGTGATCATCCCGATGCAAAAAATGTGCTCGACTTGAACTCATTTCAGCTCATCAAAACATTGCGTACACTCCGCGATCAAAAGACATTTTCGTCAGGCACGATGCTCTCTGAAGCGCCATCTTTTTATATAGGTGGGGTGGCTAATCCCAACATCGAAAAGGCGACACGTCTTGAACGCAAAATAGAATTTGGTGCAGAGTTTATTCAGACACAAATCATCTTTGATGTGCAGCGATTTGCAGAATGGATGAACGATGTGCGTGCACTTGGGCTGCATCATCGAGCAGCCATTATGGCTGGTGTCATGGTGATTAAATCGGCGCAATCAGCACGATTTTTGCGTGATCACTTGCCTGGTTCGCGCGTGCCAGAGTCGATTATTGACCGGATGCAGGCTGCAAGCGACCCTGAAGCAGAGGGTGTGGCTATTGCGGCTGAACTCTGTCAGCAGTTACTTGCTATTGATGGGGTGCGTGGAGTTCATATCATGTCGGTGGGCTGGACCAAAGCGATTCCAATGGTGGTTGCGCAGGCTGGTTTACAGCAGCGCTAAAGGCGAAGTGTAGGTGCATCATGCGTGTCCTGAAATTCGGTGGTATTGCCTTTGCTGATGCGCAACGGATGCGTGAATCAGTCAAAATTGTACGTGAACTGCATCGTACGGCGGGTACAACACCGGCAGTGGTGTGCAGCGCACTCCCAGGTATCACCGATGCTTTGCTGCGTGCGGCGCGAGCGGCAGTCCATGGTGGTGAGACTGAGACGGATGTGGTGCGCCGTGAACTATGGAATCGCCATCGCCAAATTGCTGAAAAAATGGTCACTGATGACTGGGAACGCGAAATGCTGTTCCAGAAACTCTCCGAACTACTCAAGCAACTTGATCGATTGACACGTGCAATGGCCACACTTGGCGAGTATTCTCCTCGTGGCATTGATGCAATCGCAAGTCTCGGAGAGCGCTTTGCTGCTCATCTTGTTGCCGTGATTCTGCGTCAAAATGGTGTTGCCGCGCAAATGTTTGATGCGACTGAACTGATTGTCACGGACGATCACTTTGGCTCTGCACGTGCGTTTGTAGACGATTCACTGCAACGAATCCGTGAACGTCTGTTGCCGACCATGCAAGCTGGGATTGTGCCGGTGGTGACCGGCTACACGGGAGCCACACGTGCTGGTGTTGTCACCACGCTTGGACGTGGGGGTGGTGATTATACGGCGGCCTTAATTGGTGCGGCCCTCGATGTCGAAGAAGTCTGCCTCTGGACCGATGTGAATGGGATTTTAACAGCTGACCCAAAAATCGTCTCTGATGCCATGACGCTTCCAAAGCTCACCTATGCTGAAGCTGCTGAAATGGCCACCCTTTCTGGGTCTGAAATTCTCCATATTCGCACACTCATGCCACTTGCATCTCGACGTATTCCTCTGCGCATTGCAAATATATACGAGCCGATGTTGGTCGGCACCGTTGTTTCGGACGAACCACTGGGGAATCATGCCTCGGCGGCCATCATTTCTACACGTGGGCTCTCACTTGTGGCTGCCTCCGCTAGCCCACTCCCGACTGTTCATGATGCATGGACCCAAGAATACGCCAGTGCCGTCACTACGCGCCTTGCTCGCTCTGGTATTGAGACACTCCTGGTGCATCAAAGCGATCTTGATCGCACATTGATGGTGCTAGTGCGCCAACCAGATGCCACTTATACTGCCGAGATTTTCGCCGAAGCATTCACGGAGGGGTATCAGATTACTCATATCACACCGGTAGCGTTAGTTTCTGTGATTAGTGCAGCCCACGGTGGCGCATTGGTTCCCATGGTCGGGTTGGCACTCGGTACCGCTCAAATTCATCCACTCGTGGTTGCGCGTACCGTGTTTGGTCATTATATGTCGTTTGTGTTGCCAGATGACGAAGTTGTCTCGGCAGTACAGACGTTACATCGTGATCTACAATTCCATGCGTAAATCGCGCGCTAATGCCTCAAAAAGTGCTCGACTTGCAACGGTAGTTGAGCGGTCGCTACGCTGAATCAGTGCCATTTGTCGTGTGAGCACTGGTGCCGATAGTGGGCGTGCGACGATTTCTTCATTACCCCGAATCGCCAATTGTGGCACAATGGCTACTCCGAGACCTGCTGCTGCAAGCTCGAGCAATAAGCCTACATCACCACCATCGAGTGCGATTTTTGGTGTGAATCCGGCTGTTTTACATGCCGAAATAATGGTGTTGTGCATTTCATAGACCGCTGGATACAGTAAAAATGATTCATCGCTGAGCATCTCGAGTGCGATCTGCGTGTGTTGTGCAAGTGGGTGCGTGCGATGCATGACCACCACCAAAGGCTCATCAAAGAGAATTTCTATGTGATGGTGTCGCGTTGGGACAGGCATTGTGACCACTGCGATGTCGATTTCACCCAAATCAAGGTGCGTCAACAGTTGTGAAGTACCACCTTGTTCGATGCGGAGTTCTACTGCAGGATGCAACGCCCGAAATCGTGCGAGCGCAGGTGGCAAAAGCCGTTGTCCAATGGTGGGTGGCGCCCCAATACGTACTCGCCCAGCAGTGGCGTGACGTCGCGCTTGCATACTCATCTGCGCATCAGTGATTTCTGCCAGGATGCGATGTGCATGCCCGAGCAGAACCTCCCCTGCTTCGGTTAGTCTGATGTTGCGTCCTACTTTTTGCAGGAGCGCGACACCCCCACACGATTGTTCGAGCTCTCGGATTGCACGACTCACCGCCGGCTGTGCCAGGTGTAACGTCTGTGCTGCTTTGCTTACATGCAAGTGTGTTGCTACTGCCATAAATACTCGTAAATGCTGAATGTCCATAAGTGCTCCTGCTTGCTAGCTATTTGACTTTAATTATAACAAAAATGATATAAATAATTTGTGATTTGGTATTTGTGCGAATATGTACAAAGCTGGTACTATAGATGCAGGTCAAGCAGACGACTCGGAGGAGATGAGTATGACACACTTTTTATTACGAGTCGATCGCACGGTGACGTGCTGGATGCAACGCAACGCAACGACGCTTTTGCGCTGGTCGATGGGAATCGTGTTTGTGTGGTTTGGAGCGCTCAAATTGATACCCGGATTAAGTCCTGCAGATGGACTCATCCGTGCGTCGTTAAGTTTTTTGCCTTTAGAATATTTCATGCCAGTGCTCGCGTTCTGGGAGATTGCAATCGGCATTGGATTCTTGCTTGGGCGTGGGATGCGTGTCACCATCATGCTGTTATTTTTGCAAATGGGTGGGACGCTGTTGCCGCTGGTGTTGACACCTGAGCTGGTGTGGACTGCCTTTCCTTTTGTGTTGACACTCGAAGGGCAGTACATCATCAAAAATCTCGTATTGGTAAGTGCTGCAGTTGCTATTGGGAGTCGGTTGCGTGCTGACGAATCATTCGACGTCTGGCAAGCACCCCAATAATTCTCGTGCCGTGCACTGATGACACCGTGTGGTACTGCCACACGGTGTCATGCTGTTTCTTTGCGGAAAATTAGAATAAACTGATGAGTTTGATTGGCTACAAACGTATGTGGATAACCGAATGGGAACAGATTAATATTCGCATCATGCCATATTCGGTAGCCACGAAAGCGCATCGATTTGAGTACATTCATCGCATTGACCACATCTGCGTGGAGCATATTGTGGTGTTGTGCATCCGGTTGCATATCTTTGATAAAGATTGCCATATGACCGTGTTCACGCAGTTGTTGACTACACAGTGTCATGGTTTGCACCAGCGACGTAAAAAAATGCTCACTTTGCATATTTCCCAGGTCTCGCGTATCGTCGCTAAAGGGTGTAGCCGCAGATTGGCCACGTTTGGCGCGGTGTCCGGTACGCCGTCGATTCAACATGGATAGGTATGGCGGATCTGCGACGACAAAGTCAAAAAGACCATCAGAAAGCTGAGAATAGATTGTAGATGTGCTTGCATCGCCGACGTGATACGGTAGCTGTGGCATACCAAGTGTTTCTGCTACATCGTGGTAAAGTTGGAGGTATTCCGCGTTCAAGTCGATTCCTTCCCCCCAGCGATCGGTCATAGCACACGCAAGTAGGCTACTCCCAGTACCACAGAATGGGTCGAGTACACGTCCATGTCGTTTGGTAAAAAAACGAATCAATTCGGCGATGAGCTGTGGTGGTTTGGGCGACGGATGGCGTTTGCGCAGTTGATGCGCCATGCTCTGTAGACCACGGGCTGGGTAGTGTGTACTCAGCACCGAACTGAGCGCATACGTCCATTCTTTGCTTGTCATATCGTTGAGTTTGTTGCGTGGGTCGTATAATGAATGGGAATCATCATTTGTCATTGGTATATCCACTGTGCATATTGTCTATCTCTACAAAGACTATTGGCCGGTCATGGGGGGCATCGAGTCCCATCTGCGCACCTTAGCAGAGGGTGTTGCTGCTGCTGGACACCGCGTCAGTGTAGTGGTCTGTCAACCAGCAGCGGGCGCCATTGCTCCCACTGAACTACACAACGGCGTGGCCATTTACCGAGTGCCGCGCCATCTCGATATTTCATCCTCTGCATTCTCATTTGCGCTTGCTTCTATTGTACGCCAGCTTCAACCAGACGTGGTGCATCTGCAGATGCCGTGGCCAGGTGGTGACTTGGCATTGCTGGGGAGCGATACGCCTTTGGTGGTCACTTACCAGAGCGATATTGTACGTCAGCACGTGCTCCGCTATGTGTATGCACCACTGTTGCAGCATACCCTATCACGTGCGCGAGCAATTGTTGCTACCAGTCCTCAGTATCGCGATTCGTCACCGTGGTTATTGCGCTTTGTCGAAAAATGTGTGGTCATTCCATTGGCAATACACGCCCCACCTTACCCGGATAGCGACCGTATCGCCTACTGGCAAGCACGTTTTCCTAATTCATGTGCACTCTGGGTTGGGCGTATGCGTTATTACAAAGGGTTACACACGTTAATGGATGCCATGCGTGACACACCTGCAGAAATGCCCCTGGTTTTAGTCGGTGATGGCCCTTTGGCTGGTGAGCTGCAACACAATGCACGCCAATACGGTATCGCATCGCGCGTGCATTTTGTGGGATCTTTGTCTGACGAAGAGGTACACGCACTCCACCGAGTTGCTCGATTTTTCGTCTTTCCTTCACAAGTGCGTGCAGAAGCATTCGGGCTGTCGCTCCTCGAAGCCATGACTGCCGGTTTGCCTGCGATTACCTGCGAAATCGGTACGGCGACGAGTTTTGTCAACCAGCACATGCAGACAGGAATCGTTGTTGCACCTGCTGACGCATCAGCACTTGCGCATGCCATGACGCTGCTTTGGTCTGATACCGCATTGTGTCACCGATATGCTGAGCACGCATCACGCTGGACCGCTGCGCACTTTCGTGTGACACAGATGGTTGCAGACACCATTACGCTCTATCAGCGCATTCTCACATAATCAAAACAAAAGTGCTGCAAGTTGACGTCGCGCCTCAGGGACGAGCGGGTGAGCATCGCCGAGGATGGTAAAGAGCGCCAACAGGGTGGTCCGTGCCAAATCGTTTTCCCATTTACGGTCCGTGCCAACAATCTGTAAGAGTACATCTACGGTGTGTGCGTCATTGTGCTGACAGAATGCGTGCATTGCTTCGGCAAAACGTTGAGCAGTTGGATGTGACTCGACTACCACACTGCTCTGAATGCCTTGTGCGAGCATGCGCCATGCCTGTGCACGTGAATAGAGCGGACTATGACTCGGAATTTGCTGCAAATAGTCCATGGCGGCATGGTCGTTGCTACGTACTAGCAGACCAGCGTAGACTAGTAGTGCTTCTGTGTGTTGTGGGTGTGTACTCACAAAACTTGCCAGTTGCGCTTTGGCTGCGTGCGGATTACTGGATGCGAGTGCAATAAGTGTGCTGAGTTGTGTATCTGCTGCATCAGGAATAATGCGTTTGAGCCATGTGCGAATTTGTGATTCTGGGATGGCACCAGTGAATTGTTCGGAGATGGCGCCGTTCTTAAATGCTTTAACTGCAGGGATACCTTGAACGCCGTATTGTTGTGCGATACGTTGATTGTTGTCTACGTTGATTTTGGCGAGGAGCCATGCTCCATCACTCTCTTGCGCGAGTCGTTCGAGGATGGGTCCAAGTGTTCGACAAGGTCCGCACCATGGTGCCCAAAAATCAACGATTACTGGGCGGATTGATGAATGTGCAATCACTGCGTCTTGGAAGTCTGCTGCATCTACGTCAATGACTGACTCACTGATTCTGTCGCTCATCGAATTGTTCCTTATGCGGTTGGATTAGTGGCTGATTCAATGGATTTGAAGCGGTAGCCCACTCCGCGTTCCGTCAAAATGTAGACGGGATTTGCGGGATCGAGCTCGATTTTCTGGCGCAAATAGGTTACATACAGCCGTAGGTAGTGTGTTTCGTCGTGGTATTCTGGCCCCCAGACTTTGGCGAGGAGCTCGTTGTGAGACATCACAAATCCTGCACGCTGCACTAAGTGGTAGAGTAGTCTGTACTCGGTTGGTCGCAAGTTTATGCGTTCGCCATTAATGAGTACTTCGCGCTTATTGAAATCTATTTGCAAGCGTTCATCGACAATAATATGACCTGGTGTGCTCGGCGCTGGTAAGTAGTGACGTCTCAATACGGCACGCACTCGACTGATGAGTTCACGATGACTAAATGGTTTGCCCACATAATCGTCTGCGCCCAGTTCGAGTCCTTTGATGCGATCGTTCTCTTCATCTTTTGCAGTCAACATAATGACAGGGACTTGTGATGCAGTGCGGATACGGCGCAGGGTTTCAAACCCATCCATACCTGGCATCATTACATCGAGGATTACGACTTCGGGCATTTCCTCACGGATTAAGTCGAGTGCTTCACGACCGTTGCTCGCAGTAATGACACGTACGCCTTCTGATTCAAGGTTCATGCGTACAAGTCCGGTTAGCCTAATTTCATCATCTACGACGAGTATAAGTTTGTCACGTAAATCATTCATGATTGGTTTCCTTTGTGAGCTCGATGACTTCATGCTTGTCGTCAGTAGTTTGCCCATCGAGACGAGTTATTGCTAGCGGGATAGAAAAGAAAAATCGTGCACCTTGACCAATACGACTTTCCACCCAGATGTGTCCATGATGTGCTTCAATGATCGCTTTGGCCATAAAGAGACCAAGCCCAAAACCTTGTGTTTCTCGGCGTAAGCGATTGTCGATGCGATAGAATCGATCAAAGATGCGTATTTGCTCTTCAGCGGGGATACCCACACCTTGATCACTGATGGAGATAATCGCCATGCCGTTGTCTGGCCGTGCATGGATGCGTATCACCCCACCATTGGGGCTGTATTTTATTGCATTGTTGATGAGATTTTCACAGACAATGCGAATTCGCTCACGATCAGCGTACACATCTGGCATATCATCTGTTATACGAATTTCAAAGGAAATGTGTTGCGCCAATGCAGGTGCTGCAAAGCGTTGACAAATGTGTTCGATAAGTGGTTTGATGTTCCACGCATGCACTTCAAGTGGCATCGCATTGAGTTGAATGTGTGAAACATCCAGCAACGAATTAATCTCACGTGTGAGGCGGTCAGCTTCGTCAATAATAATATCGAGGCTCTCCTTGATTTGTCTCGGCTTCCATTTGATATCGGTGCGTGCCAACATTTCTGCATATCCACGAATAATACTCACTGGCGTTTTGAGTTCATGCGAAACCACAGAAATGAATGTGTTTTGCATTTCTGACTCGATTTTTTGTTGTGTGATATCGCGGATATGCACGATTGCCCCGGCGAAATGTTCTTGGGCATCACGCTGAATGGTATAGGTACTCTGGATATATCGGCGCCGTCCATCACGTGCAGTGATCCAGCCTTCGGCCTGAACCAAGCTCCCTACGGTGGGGCGTTGCAGTGGGCAGTCGACGCGACAGAGATTTTCACCATCCACGCTTTCGATGCCTACAACTTCGGCACATGGGCGTCCAGCAGCTTCGTCGCGTGGCCAACCTGTCAACTGTTCCATGGCATGATTGAATGTGGTGATGCGCCAGCGTGCATCGAGAATCATGACTCCATCTATGCTCTGTTCTACGATGGTAGACAGGTGCTGTTTTTCACGAATTAAGGTCTGGAACAGACGTGCATTGGTGACTGCAATTGCTGCATGATTAGCAAATGCAAGCAATGCGTGTTGTTCATCGTCACTGAACGCCACATTGAGTGCCGCTCGAAACACCAGAATAACGCCGATGTGTGTGCCGTGATAGGTCATTGGCAGCGCAGTTACATGGCGTAATGGCATGTCTACCATGATGCGGATGCTCGCAAGATCAGCGTCAGTACTGGTAAACTTTGGGTCTTGATAATGTTCGACGAGCGCTGCAAATGCCGACCATTGCGGGGGAGGGATATGTGCAGCGGCATTAATGTGAAGCTCACCTGATTCATCGCGCAGTGCAATCAGACCTGCATTCCCGGCGAGCAAATCGACAGCAGCATGAATAATCAGCGATAGCAAAGCGTTTACATCGAGTTGCGCAGTCATCGCATTGCTTATTTGCAACAAAAGTTCGTGTTGACGTAATTTACCAGTTACGCTATCTGGCATTGTAATACCTCATTACCAAGTGCAACTGATTGGTATTTGATGAATAATCATTTACAAAATCATTTGCACTTATAAACATGCATATTGTACAATAAACAAAGAGGTTGTGTGATACCGTATCGACAGTGATCGGAGCCGGAGATGCAAAACGCTGAACAAAATCGCCGTGCCAAGAAGTTGATTGAGGATCTCAATCTTTCACCAGATGAGATTCAGCAGATAGTGGCCACTGCGCGCGTGCATTTGGCTACATTTGACCCTGACTATCGTACGAACGTGACGCAAATAGCTATTGCACTCGATAAAAGCCGTCCGACCATATACGGTTGGGCAGATAAATCACTGGAAGCTTTAGTGCATGCATTACGCAACATTCGCACAGGTCGCCCTCCCAAAGCCATCAAAGAGCAAGTAACGATGCGTAAACGGCGCATGAAAGACAAATAACAATGCGGGCACTGATTAGTGTGTCAGATAAGCGCGGAGTCGTCGAATTTGCGACGCAACTCGTCGCATTAGGGTATGAGCTCTTTTCTACTGGCAATACCAAGCACGCTATTGCTACTGCAGGTGTGGCGGTACGGAGTGTGAGCGACATTACCGAATTCCCTGAAATTCTTGATGGTCGTGTGAAAACTCTCCATCCTGCCATCCATGGCGCAATATTGGCGCGGCGCGATCTCGCGAATCACATGGAAACATTGGCTGCGCATGGTATCATCGCCATTGATCTCGTTGTTGTGAATCTATACCCGTTCGCAGATACTATTGCAAAAGCTGGTGTGACTGATGCAGAAGCCATCGAGCAAATCGATATCGGTGGCCCTGCCATGATACGTGCCAGTGCCAAAAATCACGCGAGCGTGTTGCCTGTGGTGTCACCTACCGACTACGATGCGGTTGTCAGTGCGTTGCGCAGTGGCTCCGTTACTGCGGAATTGCGCCGGAGCTTGGCTGCCAAAGCATTTGCACATACTGCCGCCTATGATGCTACCATTGCGAGCTACTTGGCGCCATCCGTAGCCCCTGGCTTGCCTGCGTTTCTCTCAATTGATGTGCCGTTGAGCCGTGTGTTGCGCTATGGTGAAAATCCCCATCAAGCAGGTGCACTCTATGGCTCCTTTGACGCGCAATTCCAGGTGTTGCATGGCAAAGAGCTTTCATACATCAATATTCTCGACATCGCTGCCATCCAAGAGCTCATTGAGGAATTCAATGATCAAGACGGTGTGGCACTAGCCATCGTAAAACACACGAATCCATGTGGTGTTGCGGTAGGTGCGACGCCACTTGAGGCATGGCAAAAAGCCTTTGCTACTGACAGAGAAGCACCGTTCGGTGGTGTAATCGCACTCAATGCTACAGTGGATATTGCACTTGCACATGCCATTGATGAGATATTTTCTGAGATTATCATTGCTCCCGCCTTTGCCCCCGATGCACTCGCATTGCTTCAGCAAAAGAAGAACCGCAGGCTCGTCGTCGCCAATGGTCGTATCAGTGATAATCAACTGCCCCAGGTGCATTCCATCCCTGGTGGGTATTTGGTGCAACAACCCGATCGTGAATTTCCACGTGGTGAAGTCTGGCAGTGTGTGACCACACGCCAACCCACCCCACGTGAACATACCGCGTTGGCATTTGCATGGCGTGTAGTCAAACACGTCAAGTCGAATGCAATCGTTTACACGGCCGAGGATCGCACACTGGGCATTGGTGCCGGGCAAATGAGTCGCGTGGATAGTGCGCGTGTCGCAGTCGAGAAATCCCTCCGTGCAGGACTTTCGCTGCAGGGGTGTGTCATGGCGAGTGATGCCTTTTTCCCATTTCCAGACGGTGTTGAGACAGCCGCTGCCGCCGGTGTAACGGCCATTGTGCAACCAGGTGGTTCAGTGCGTGATGACGATGTTATTGCGGCAGCGAATCGACTCGGAGTCGCAATGATTTGTACCGGTCGAAGACATTTTAGGCACTAATTATGATACTCACATTTGATGCACATGGTCTGATTCCAGCGATCGTGCAACATGCGCACACCGGCGAAGTGCTCATGTTGGGCTTCATGAACGAAGAAGCATTGCGTGCCACGCAAACGAGTGGACATGTCACCTTTTTTAGCCGGAGCCGCCAACAATTGTGGACCAAAGGGGAAACCTCTGGTCATTACTTGTCACTCATTGAAATTCGAAGTGACTGCGACAATGACGCATTACTCGTGCTTGCATTACCCATTGGTCCGACGTGCCATACCGGTGCCCCATCCTGTTTTGCATGGCAGCTTGATGGCACGCCCACCGCATCGCGCGTGCCAGCGTTGAGCATGTTAGGGCGACTCGATGTGCTAGTCAATGTGCGCAAAGTGCAGATGCCAGAAGACTCATATACGACCAAGCTGTTTGTCGGGGGAGTTGATCGGATTGGCAAAAAAATCGGTGAGGAAGCTGCCGAAATGATTATTGCCGCAAAAAACGACTCTGCAACTGAGCTCACATGGGAAACAGCAGATTTTCTCTATCACGCATTGGTGTTGTTGGCCAATCAGGGAGTACCACTCGAAGCTGTAATGGCTGAACTCGAGCGCCGGCATCAGGCATGACGAGCTACTGTCGCCAGGTGCTCAACGCATAGACTTGGTGAGGCGATTGAGTGCAATCAAGCCCACGATGATTAAGCACAACGTGCCGCGTTCAAAGCGTGCGCCGAATTGTGGTTGTGTTGCATCGATCCATGCGAGTGGCCAGACGATCCCATTGGTCACACTGAGTAACACGCCTACACCGAAATTGTCAGGACGTGCTGCAAATAGTAGTATGCAGAGTCGCGCAATCAGTAATGCGCACAACAACGCAATTAGCCAGACAATTTGTCGTCTAACCACGGGTGCGTTCAATTCGTGCTCCTAGCATTTGCAGGCGCTGTTCGATGGCTTCATATCCACGATCAATCTGTGCAATGTTGTGAATGACGCTTTTGCCACGCGCACACAGTGACGCAATCAGCAGCGCCATACCGGCACGGATGTCGGGGCTTGGCATGCCATCTGGTTCACCGAACAACCGAGATGCGCCCACAACTACGGCGCGATGTGGATCACAGAGTACGATTTTTGCCCCCATACTAATCAATCGATCCACGAAAAACAGCCGACTTTCAAACAATTTCTCGTGAATGAGAACTGTGCCATTTGATTGCGTCGCCACAACTATGGCGATACTGAGTAAATCAGCAGGGAAGCCTGGCCATGGCATGGATTCGATTTTAGGGATAGCGTTGTGTGCATCTTCTTGTACGCGTAATTCTTGATTGCCAGGCACCACAATATCGTCTCCGTCATCACGCCAATGTACACCGAGTCGCCCAAAGGCGATTTTGGTCATACGATGTTCACGCGGGCGGGCTCCTGTGATGCGAATTTCACTTCCGGTGACTGCCGCGAGGCCGATAAACGACCCTACTTCCATGTAGTCGGGCCCTATTTCAAAGTCAGCACCATGTAGTGTTTCCACTCCGTTTATAGTCAAGAAATTCGTGCCTATGCCACTAATACGGCCGCCCATGGCATTCAAACAGTTGCATAGGTCTTGAATATGTGGTTCAGAAGCAGCATTTGCAATCGTCGTGCTGCCACGTGCACAAACGGCAGCCAAAATCGCTTGTTCGGTACCTGTCACACTCATTTCATCGAGAAAAATGTCACTGCCGTGCAATCCATGCGTGGTGAGGACATACTCCGTTGGTGTGATTTCTACATTGGTACCCAAGGCGCGTAAGGCGTGGAAGTGTGTATCGAGACGGCGCCGCCCAATGGCATCGCCACCAGGGCGTGGCAAGCGCACATGTCCCCGGCGCGCCAGCAGTGGTCCAGCCAAAAGGATGGATGTGCGGATGCGCCGTGCTAGCTGTGCGTCAGGGTCATCAACTTTGAGTTCAGGGGTGTGAAACTGCCATGCATGGTCACCAACGGGTGTGATTTGTACGCCGAGCCCACCCAAAATAGCACGTTTGGTGACCACATCACCGATTTCTGGCATGTTGCGTAAAGTCACAGGTTCTGCACTCAGGAGTGTGGCGGCCAATAGTGGCAGTGCAGCATTCTTGTTGCCTGCAGGGCGAATACTCCCGGACAAGCGATGACCACCTTCAATGATAAACCGATCCATCTGTGCTCCTTACTGCACGTTGGTCGACGTTTCAAACAAACCGGGTTGGGCAAGGCGCGCTTGCGTAATTGCATTCTCACCACCGAGCACGATTGCTTCCCAGTGCTGAGCGGCACGTGTGAGTACTTCACCATAGCGGGCAAAATCTGCCATGGTCACGTGCAGTGCTTGGTCACGAATCATTTGTCGATAATTGATGTCTATCCCACTGAGATAATCGCTGAACGCAGTAAATCCACGTGCTGATGGGAGCATGTAGTTGTCGAGGTCACCTGATGCACCAATAATCGATTGCAACAGCGTATCCTCGTCGATTGTCAGCTGCTGGAGCCAACTTCCCGCCTTTGCATACACGTCGAGTGTTTGCGTGATATTGGGGTCTCGGTACGACAGCATGGTGAGCAAACCACTGCGTACTTCGAGGACACTAAATGCTCCGTATGCCCCCCCTTTTTCACGGATGTGCTCATGCAAATAACTCTGTGATAGATAGCGGTTGACCACGATGTCAGCACCACTCACCGTATACCCGAGCAGCTGTAGTGGCGCCACGACGCCCACATAATTAACCTGCGATGTGGCAATCAGCGCCTCATTGTTGGGTAAATCAATGTGTCGCCATGTCGTCACAGGCACCTTGTGCTCGGGAATCGCTGCAATAAACGCCGCAGCTGCAGATTGCAGTTCAGGAATGTGTTCCTGGCTACAGACCACGTTGATGCGCATACTGTTACGATGAAAGATAGCTGTATGGATGCGTTGCAAGTTGTGGAAAATATGCTCCCACTCGGCATCTGCATGTTCCGCAAGCGTACGAATAAACCGTAAATAGGTAATACCGCCGAGTTGTTCGTTTATGTTGGCAAGCGGATTATGCTTGGCGCGAAGGCGCGTATTGATGATCGCATGTCCTGCTGGCAACAGACGTGCTTCGCGACTCGCTTTGTCCTCTTTGATGATCTGTAGGATGCGCTCGCGATTTTGTAAATGTGGCGTATTGACCATGTACGACATGAGTTCAAACATCTTCGCACTATTTGCAATGACTGCACGCCCACCAAAGAGCACATGCCCGTGCGTTTCTCCCGTGATGCGATGTCGTCCCCACAGCGTCGATGCACTGATACCACCCGTGTGTATATCAATTTGTTGCATCAACTTCGTAGCATCGTAGGGACCAGCACCGATACTTTCTAGTGCACTGATGTAGATGGGCAAATAACTCAGTAGTTCTGGTGGGATATGGGCCAAACTAAATGTGACATGCACATATGCGATTCCGTTGGTTTGTAGCGGTGCAAACGAAAACGGAATGTCTGCTACACTCGTGACCTCAAACGGAGTATCCGTGGCGCGCTCGTCAATGTCTAGACGCGTTAACCGTGGAATTTTGCTCAGATTGATGGGGTCATCGGGCTGGCTCTGCTTGCGCCGAAGGCGTTCTGCATCAGCTGTGATTGTTGCACGTTCGGCATCGGTGAGTGTGGCCTGCGTGGCAGCAAGTGTTTGTTGCACTTGTGCTTCGATTCGCTCATTTAGCGTTGCATCTGGGGCAACAATGAGTGTGAGACGATGCGGATTATTGACGAGCAACTCTTTGAGAACATTCGGGATGCGTTGAGGGTCGGCTAAACGCGATTTTACCACTGCAAATGGTGCTTCGTACTTGAATGCATCAAACATCTCTTCGCTTATTTTGCCATCATGCACCCATTCATCGCTGAGTCCCATCATGATTCCCAGCCCTTTGGGCAGATCGCCATAGCTTAGTTCTCGTAGTCGGAATTCGAAATTATTGAGTGTTGCGTGAATCTGGTCTACTTCGACTCCATCACGAATTATTTGTGCGACGGCCGCATCAACCGTCGTCACCACCTGTTCGATGTCAGCTTTCTGCACCCCTTTTAGGCCTAGCACAAAATAATGCTGTTTGTTACTGCCAAATCCGCCACCACTTAGCTCTTCACCGAGATTACTGTCACGCAGGAGTTTTTGTAGTGGCGCAACTGCGGATCCCAATAATGCTTCGTTGATGATTGCAATTTCCATCGCATCCACCGCAGTATCATTGACATCCACGAGCCAGGCCACATTTACGTGATGACGCGTTTCATCAGCTGCAGCTGGGTACGGTACACTGATGCGACGTGGTGCATCCCACTTTGGTTGGAGACTCTGCATCTGTGCAGGTGCCTGTGCCGTGAACTCTGCGAGATACGGCTCGAGATGTGCGAGGCGAGCCTCGATGTCATCATCGCCATACCAAAAAATCAAGGCGTTGCTCGGATGGTAATATGTTTGGTGAAATGCCACGAAATCTGCATAACTCAGTGATGGAATCGCGAGTGGGTCACCCCCTGAATCGTGTGCATACAGCGTATCTGGCAACAGTCCTGCCATCAAACTGCGGTACGTGACGCGTTCTGGAGTAACTGACGCACCCTTCATTTCGTTGTAGACGATTCCCTTATAAGTCAATTTTTGTGCATCATCGAATTCGTAACGCCAGCCTTCTTGACGTAATGTGTCTTCTTCAATAAGTGGATGAAATACTGCATCCATGTAGACATCGACGAGGTTGTACAGGTCTTTCAGATTGGTACTTGCTACCGGGTATATTGTTTTATCGGGAAACGTCATTGCGTTCATGAACGTATTGAGTGACCCTTTCATCAACTCGTTGAAAGGACTCTTGACGGGGAATCGTTTTGACCCGCACAACACGGAATGCTCGATGATGTGCGCAACTCCAGACGAGTTGGGTGGGGGTGTGCGTAGCGTGATTGCAAAACACTTGTTTTCGTCGTCGTTTTGCACCGAGACAAAGACTGCACCGCTAGGATGACTATAAATACGAGCATGTACGTGAATGTCAGTAATTTGGGCACTGTAGCGTAATGTAAACCGGTGTGTCAACGTGTGACTCCTTTCTTTCTTTGTATCATACCACGCTAAATTGGAGTATACTTGCCTGTGGTCGGTATTCGTAGGAGCAGACAATGAACAAACAAACAATTCGTGATGTGAATTGGCAGGGAAAGCGTGCGTTGGTACGCGTTGATTTCAATGTCCCCATTGACAACGGCATCATTGGTGATGACACACGCGTGCGCGCCGCCATCCCCACGATTCAATATTTGGTTGATCATGGTGCGGCAGTTGTCTTAATGTCTCACCTGGGTCGCCCCAAAAACAAGGTCGTCGAAGAGCTCCGTCTGCGTCCTGTGGCTGCGCATTTAGCACAGCTCATGCGCATGCCCGTCACTGCGCTTGACGTGGTGGCTGGTCCGAGCGCTGAAACTGCAGTAGCCGCGCTGCGCCCTGGGCATATTTTGATGCTTGAAAACACTCGGTTTGATGCGCGCGAAGAAGCCAACGATGAGTCACTGGCACGTGAGTATGCCAAGCTTGCAGATGTCTATGTCAACGATGCCTTTGGTGCGGCACACCGCGCACATGCATCCACAGAGGGAATTGCGCATTTTTTGCCTGCAGTAGCTGGTCTGCTCATGGAACGAGAGCTTGATGCGCTTGCTGGCACGTTGGCGTCGCCAGCTCGTCCATTTGTGACCATCATCGGTGGTGCAAAAATTAGTGACAAAATCGGTGTCATTGAAAATTTGCTCGCCAAAGTTGATGCCTTGCTGATTGGTGGCGGGATGGCGAACACATTTCTGTTGGCTCAAGGCTATGCCATGGGTGATTCACTGGTAGAAACTAGTAGCGTTGACCTCGCTAATCGAATGTTGTCATTGGCACAACGTCGTGGCACCAAACTTTTGTTGCCCACGGATGCGGTGGTCGCGGATCGATTTGCGCCAGATGCTGTCACCAAAGTTGTGCCAATCACGGCGGTGACTGCTGGGTGGCGTATCCTTGACATTGGTCCCGACACACAGGCACGATATGCAGCAGAAATTGCGTTGGCAAAGACAGTGATTTGGAATGGACCGATGGGTGTCTTTGAAATGCCAGCATTTGCTGCGGGGACACGCGCTGTTGCTCACGCATTAGCGCAAAGCAATGCCAAAACAGTGATTGGTGGTGGCGACTCGGTTGCGGCCATCGAACAAATGGGACTGGCAGACAAGGTGAGTCACATCTCAACGGGTGGTGGGGCGTCGCTTGAGCTCCTCGAAGGCCGTGTACTCCCTGGAGTGGCTGCATTGGCAGACCGCGCATAATCGGCTATATCTACACGACAACCGCCGTGGTGCAATGCACCACGGCGGTTGTTACAGTTGTGTATGGCTAGCTCTGCAGTAGCATGCTATCTGGGTCTTCGAGCATTTCTTTGACATGCACCAAAAAGCGTACCGAAGTGGCACCATCAATGATGCGGTGGTCGTACGTCAATGCCAAATACATCATCGGTCGTACCACTATTTCGCCATTTACCACCACGGCGCGCTCTTGGATTTTGTGCATGCCGAGAATGCCAACTTGAGGCATATTGAGAATCGGCGTCGACATCATTGAGCCAAATACTCCGCCATTGGTGATGGTGAACGTGCCACCTTGGAGCTCGCTCATCGTCAGTTTGTTTTCACGTGCACGCTTTGCGAGCGATTCAATGCCCTTTTCGATCCCCGCAAAACTGAGCGTGTCCGCATCGCGGAGCACTGGTACGACCAGTCCTTCTTCTGTAGATACAGCGATACCAATGTCGTAGTAATGCTTGTAAATGACTTCATCACCTTGGATTTCACCATTAACGGCAGGGAATGCTTTGAGTGCGCTTACGACTGCCTTAGTGAAGAATGACATGAACCCGAGTCCGACACCATTCTGCTCCTTGAAGGTGTCTTTTTTCTTTTTGCGAATATCCATCACGCGCGATAAGTCGACTTCGTTGAATGTGGTCAACATCGCTGCAGTTTGTTGGGCTTGCACCAATCTGGTAGCGATGGTTTGCCGTCGGCGTGTCATTTTGATTCGGTCTTCGCGCCGAGCACTGGTACTTTGGGGTGCTGGTGCGACAGCAGGTGTCACGGGCGCACTACTCGCTTTGTTGATGACATCTTGTTTGGTAATACGACCATCTGGGCCGCTCCCACTCACCGTCCGCAAATCGACACCCGCATTCGCGGCCACGTTACGGGCTACTGGAGTTGCAGGGGCTACTGGGGCCGGGGCTGGTGTCGGTGCGGCTGGTGCCACAGTTGGCGTAGCTGGTGCTGCTACTGCTGCAGCGACTGCGTGTTCATCGATAGTGGCAATCAGTTCACCAACTGCCACGGTGTCACCCGCATGTTTATGCAACGCAATAACCACTCCTGCGGTTGTTGCACTGACTTCGACATTCACTTTGTCTGTCTCGAGCTCGGCAAGTACGTCGCCGGCATTGACCGCATCCCCAACGTTCTTGTGCCAGCGTGCCAATGTGCCTTCGACAATCGATTCACCGAGCACCGGGACTTTCACTTCAGTTGGCATCTCTATTCTCCAAATGCTGGATTAGACCATTACCACAGGATGTACGTCGATTTCACCATAGACCGCGGACTGAATTAGGCGCTCTTGCTCTTCGGCATGGTCTGACTGTGAGCCTTCCGCAGGGCTTGCAGATGGCGCACGCCCCACGTATCCAAACGGCATGTTCGCAGGAATGAGTGCCTTGATTCGTGGTGCAACATATGTCCATGCACCCATGTTTTGTGGTTCCTCTTGCATCCACACCACTTCTTTGATGTTGGGATACTTGGCAATCACTTCTTTGAGCTCATCAGCAGGGAAGCTGTAGAGTTCTTCGATGCGCACTGTGGCAACGGTTGGGGTTTGTTCGGGTGGTACCGTGCCGACGAGATCCACGTACACTTTGCCAGAACAGAGAATCAGCCGCTCGACACGCTCTCGTCGTTCGGCGCTGTACGGGTCGTCGATGACCCGATAAAAGCGACCATCAGTTAGATCTGCCAATGATGACCCAGCACGTGGATGCCGGAGTAGGCTTTTGGGAGTCATGAGAATCAATGGGCGCGGGTCTTCGGTGCGTAGCATCGCTTGACGGCGCAAGAGATGAAAGTACTGTGCTGCCGTCGTGCAGTTGGCCACGCGGATGTTGTCATCGGCAGCAAGTTGCAAATAACGCTCAAGACGGGCACTTGAGTGTTCGGGACCTTGCCCCTCGTAGCCGTGAGGCAAGAGTAACACGAGTGACGGTTGAAGACCCCATTTTTTGCGGCCGGACACAATGAATTGATCGATGATGACTTGTGCACCGTTCGAAAAGTCGCCAAATTGTGCTTCCCAGAGCACGAGTGTGTCGGGTGCATGTGAACTATAGCCATATTCGAATCCAAGCACCGCGTTTTCGGACAGCGAACTGTTGTAGACGGCAAACGATGCAGTTGCCTGTGGGAGATGCTGAATTGGGGCGTAGACATCGCCGTTTTCAATGTCGTGCAACACCAGATGACGGTTGCTAAACGTACCACGTTGACTGTCTTGTCCAGTCATGCGAATCGGTACGCCCTCTGCCAAAATCGATGCAAATGCTAAAGCTTCGGCATGCGCCCAGTCGATCGCGCCAGCCTGGGTGAGTGCCTGCTTGCGTTTGTCAAACATGCGCGCCAGTTTGGGGTTCACACTGAAGCTTTCAGGCACTTTGAGAAGCGCATCGTTGTATGAAATCAACTTCTCTGCGTTGACTGCAGTTTGTGTACGACGGGCAATGCCTGCTGGTGGTTGTGTCAGTGCCTCAGGGAGTATGGGGTTGGTCTCTGCATCATGCTTGGCTTTGCTGAGAGTTTTCTGCAGTTGTGCAATGATTTTATCTGCTTCACCCTGCGAAATAATCCCTTCGGCAACAATATGCTCACTCCACAGCTCGCGTACCGTTTTGTGTTTGCTAATTTGTGCATACATTACGGGTTGCGTAAACGTCGGTTCATCACCTTCGTTGTGCCCCCAGCGCCGATAACCAACCAAGTCAATCAAGAAATCTTTGTGGAATTCGTTACGATAGGCAAGTGCCATACGTGCAGTTGCAATACTCCACAGTACGTCGTCCGCATTCACATGTACAATTGGGATTTCGAAACCTTTAGCCAAATCACTCGAATAGAGCGTGGTGCGGCTGTCATGCGGATCCGTAGAAAAACCGATTTGATTATTGAGAATGATATGAATTGTGCCACCGATGCTATATCCCGCTAACCCAGACAAGTTTAATGTTTCTGCCACAATGCCTTGCCCAGGGAATGCTGCATCTCCATGGATGATAATCGCCAGTGATGCATTACGGTCGCGTGTTGGTGGACCACTTACATCGCGGGTGTCCTGCACTGCACGAGCTCGGCCTGCTACTACTGGATTGACGAACTCCAAATGACTTGGATTGGGGGCTAGTGTGATTGGCATCTGTTCAATGCCGCTCTCTTTAAAGACCCGCTTCGCCCCGAGGTGATACTTGACATCACCCGTCCAGCCATGTGCTTCGCGTACGACGGGATGATGAGCATCGCGATGCGCCAAAATGAATTCACTGAGGATGTGGTGATAGGGTTTGCCCAGTGCATGTGCCAGGACATTGAGCCGTCCCCGATGTGCCATGCCGATAATGATTTCTTTGGTGCCATTTGCCGCCGCATTACGGACAATCGAATCGAGCATCGGCATCAAAATATCGCAACCTTCGAGTGAAAAACGCTTCTGGCCAACAAACTGTGTGTGCAGGAAGCGTTCAAACGTCTCAACTTCGCTCAAACGTTCGAGGATTTCTCGTTTGCGCCGATCCGAGGTGCCATAGTAAAAACGGCGTGTTTCAATGGCATCATGGAACCATTTGCGTTCTTCGTAGACTTGAATGTGGTCAGGCTCGTAGCCCACAGTACCAGAATACAAACTGCGCAGTTTCATGACTGCTTCATATGCGTTCTGGCATTCTGTTTCAAGTGGGCTACGCAAAATTGTAGCAGGTAGCTGTTGCAAGATTTGTGGTGTAAGACCGTGATATTCCAGGTCCAAACTCGGATCACCGATGGGCTTTTTGCCAAGTGGGTCTATGGAGGCGGCCAGATGACCAACTTCTCGAATCGTGCGCACCAGGCGGGCAGCCGCAATTGCATGCATGTTATCCACGTTTTGAGTTGATGGTTGCTGCTGAGGGATACTCGCAGTGCTGTCATGCTCCAAGAGCTGTGCATTTTGAGCAAACCAAGTACGCAATTCTGGGTCCACAGATTCCGGATCGTTGATGTATTGCTCGTATAGTTCAAGTACGTATCCCGTATTGGGACCAAAAATATCAGCGATAGAACGCATCATGCACTCCTCAATAGCCGTATGCATGAACACACGGAATGGCGCCATTGCCAAGCGCCTCTAGTATATGAGGTGATGGGTACACCGTCAAGTAGAAATCCTCGCTTTTTACTATACCGCATACGAAATTTCCATGCATGACATATCACTTTGCTATAATGCCTATTAAGTAGAGAAATGGAGGGTCATGTGCGTATATCTCGCGCCTTGATTACTGCGGCATCGCCTGCGCAACAATCACTGCCATTACAACGCATCGTTGATCGAGATGGCATCAGCAAACCGTTGCTCCGCATCATTGCTGATGAAGCATTGCATGCCGGTATTGACGAAATCGTAGTGATTGTGGCGCCTGGGAGCGCTGATCCATATCGCCATGCGGTACCAGATATTGCCAAACATCTAGTCTTTGTTGAACAATCACATCCACGTGGGTACGGGCATGCCATTCTCTGTGCACGAGAAGTAATAGGTGATTCGCCATTTTTGCATCTTGTTGGTGATCACGTATATGTGAGCAATGAATCTCGTAACTGTGCCAAACAGATTGTTGATCTTGCAGTAAGTGAAGCCTGTGCAGTTTCAGCGGTGCAATCGTCACGCGAGCACCTACTCCCTTACTATGGGGTCGTGGCTGGCCGGCCGTTGCACGCCCACCAACAGATCTACACTATCGAGCATGTCATCGAGAAGCCTACGCCCACTGCGGCAGAGCAGATTTTGATGACTCCTGGTTTGCGTGTCGGTCACTATCTGTGTTTGTTTGGGATTCACGTACTCACCCCGCAAATCTTTGATATTTTGCAGCAACAGCATCACGATGCACCAGATGAAACGCTGCATCTTTCCCCAGCATTACAGGTGCTCGCGCAGCGTGAACGCTATCTGGCGCTGGCTCAAATTGGACGTCGCTATGATACTGGAGCCAAGTATGGTCTTTTGACTGCTCAACTTGCGTTGGGGATGCAAGGCGTTGATCGCGATGACGTCATGGCCACGTTGGTCGAACTCATGCTACACCGTCGCAGTGAATAGGAGCAATTGTGTCTCGACTCTGTGCCATAATCATAGCGGATGACGCACCAACACGCGATACTGCACTCGATGAAATATGTGCGGATGCATCATATGCGCAGTTGTTAGCAGAAATTGACGCACTCGAATCGTTCCGCAATCAGCGCACTAATTTGTACGAACGCGTGCGTGCGCTCTTTTTTTTGTATGCAATTCATCGTTTTTATCTGCCTGCGCACTATCCGGCCACGCATGCTGCATATATTCCGTTTGATGGATATACCCATCTACTGAATCGCCGTTTTGAAGAAGCTATCAGTGAATTTTTGCGGGCATTCCGTGAATCGCCGTCTGATGCACTTTCAAGTGCACTTGCTACCGCATACCATCAACTTGCGTTTCAGACACTTGCAAATCAGGTGCGGCACAGCGTACGGGCAGTGCGTGGTAACCAATGGATGTTTCGGATGGGGCACCCTGCCGATTATCCATTACGCATTGATCAGCGATTGCTTGCACGTGACCATGATTTGGCATTTCCCATCTTGCGAGAAGCGACGCCGGTGCGCATGGATTTGACGCATAGTGGCTGGAGTGACATTTTTTTCTTGGGAATGGACTTTCCGGCTGGTGCACAAGTGCTCAATATCTCTGTCGATTTAGCAGTGCTCGGCCGTGATCAAGCAACACGTCCACCAGTTGAAGCCTATTTGCGTGTCATCGACGAACCCATTCTGCGTCTAACAAGTGTTGATCTTGGCGTCACGGCGGATATTACCGAGCTTAGTGAAGTCTTTGATTTTGGCCGTGATTACATGGGGCTCCTCAAAGGAGCCATCATTGCTGCGGGTATTGTTCCCCCTGGTCTCGAAAGCTCGAATCGTTCACTCGCAGATGTGCTCGCACGGCTTGTTGCCCCCGGACACGGACTCGAATTGGTTTCAGCCGTCAATGATATCCCCAAAGGGTCACGTTTGGCTGTTTCTACAAATTTGCTCGCTGCCTTGATTACCGTCTGTATGCGTGCTACAGGGCAAACCGCAGCACTCACCGCCGGATTGCAAGAGCCAGAGCGCCGTCTGGTAGCAGCACGGGCCATTCTCGGGGAATGGTTGGCAGGCTCTGGTGGCGGCTGGCAGGATTCTGGTGGGGTGTGGCCAGGCATCAAACTCATCACAGGCGTGGAAGCTCAAGCTGATGATCCCGAATATGGTGTAAGTCGTGGTCGCTTGTTGCCGCGCCACCACCTGCTCGGTGATGACGAAATATCAGTGGAAGCGCGCCAGCGCCTGCAAGATAGCCTCGTGCTGGTGCACGGCGGTATGGCGCAAAATGTGGGCCCGATTCTTGAAATGGTCACGGAAAAATACTTGTTACGTGCTGCCAAGGAGTGGCATGCACGTGGTGAAGCCATCACGTTGATGCATGCAGTAATTGCCGCCCTCAAAGCCGGTGATATGCGACAGCTCGGTGCCATTACTACGCAGAATTTTACCGGTCCGATACAGACCATCATCCCGTGGGCGACTACACGCTACACCGAGGGGTTGATTCATGCCGTAAAAGAACGCTTTGGCGCGCAGTTTTGGGGATTCTGGATGCTCGGCGGCATGTCAGGTGGTGGTATGGGGTTCATCGTGGACCCTGCCATTAAATCAGCGGCACAAGTGGCCTTGCAAGAAATCATGGATACCCAGCGATTCGCCCTGCAACATGCACTGCCATTTGCAATGAAACCTGTCGTCTACGATTTTTCAATTAACGAGCGTGGTACATGGGCTGAAGTGTTACCTGCCGATCAGCGCCTCATGCCTGTGGGATATTATGCATTACACATGCCACGATTATTGCGTGCAGATGCCAAAACACTCAACATGACACGTCGACGTGAACTCGACTACTTCGGGAATGCCTGTCTTTCGCGTCCAGAGTTAGCACGTGTTGTGCCCATGCTCTTTGATCGTATCCTGCCGCACGTCAGCAATGACACCGCTACAACTCCACGGGTTCTTGATGTGTTGAATGCGCATGGTTTTGATCGTGAACTACATGAACAAATTCGTGCAGACATGAAAATTGGCAGAATCGGCCTCATGCAAAATCGCCTCCCGGCGAGTAGTACCCTGCGTGACGTGGATGCTGGCGATGTGGTCGATGCAACAGCCACCGTTGATGCTGGAATTGTGCAAATTGGGCGTGATGCAATTGCATCTGGTGCAGTTGCGGTGGTATCGCTGGCGGGTGGTGCTGGTAGTCGGTGGACGCAAGGTGCTGGCGTGGTCAAAGCACTTCACCCGTTTGCAAAGTTTGCGGGTCGACATCGTACATTCGTTGATGTCCATATTGCCAAAAGCCGTCAAATTGCGCGATGCTATGGCGCAGCACCAATCCACGTATTTACAACAAGCTATCTCACTGATGAGCCGTTACATCAGGCAAGTGCCCAGGGTCAGGTGCGCCCATTTGGGTATGCCGGTCAAGTCCTCTTGTCACGTGGACGTTCTGTAGGTTTGCGTTTTATACCGATGACGCGCGACTTACGTTTTGCCTGGGAAGAGACACCCCATCAGTTGCTCGATGAGCAGGCCCAAAAAATGCGCCAAAGCGTGCACGCGGCGTTGATAAACTGGGCGCGTAGTAGTGGCGAAGGTGCGGATTATACGGATAATCTCCCACATCAGTGTATGCACCCTGTCGGCCACTGGTTTGAGCTTCCCAATATGATGCGTAACGGCACCTTGGCGCACATTTTTCGTACCCAACCACAAGTCAAGTATTTGATGATGCACAACATTGATACGCTTGGTGCAATCATTGATCCAGCGATTCTTGGATTACATATTGCATCGGGACGGACGCTTTCGTTTGAAGTAATCGCCCGTCGTATCGATGATCGTGGTGGTGGGCTGGCTCGTGTCGACGACCAAGTCCGCCTTGTTGAGGGGTTGGCGATGCCCCGTGTCAGTGATGAGTTCTTGCTCCGCTACTACAACACGCTGACCAACTGGATAGACATTGATGCACTGTTAACCGTCTTTGGTTTGACGCGAAGCGATATTTTGCATGATGCCGAGCGTGTTACACAGGCTGTGCGCAACGTTGCACAACGCATGCCGACCTATGTCACGATCAAAGATGTGAAGAAGCGATGGGGTAACGGCCAAGAAGATGTGTATCCGGTAGCGCAGTTTGAAAAACTGTGGGGTGATATGACTTCGTTGCCTGAAGCCAACTGTGGCTTTCTGCATGTCTCACGACTGCGTGGCCAACAACTCAAAGATCAAGCGCAACTCGATGGTTGGTTGCGTGATGGGAGCGCACACTATGTCGAACAATATTGTGATTGGGAATCATAATGAGTGAAATTAACGTAATTCTTTGGGATGACTTGACGCCTGCGCAACTCCACGCAGTCAATGCGCAAGTACCAACCCTCGCACAGTGGCGTCAATTGCCGCGTGCGCGTGCGTCATCTGTCGCTGTAGCATGGCAACACACCCAGCTGTGCGCCGCAGTTGCTGTTTCGCATGATCGGTATGGCATCGACGGTGCAACTATTGATGTGGCAGTCATTCGAGAAATCTTCCAGGCTCCCACAACAACGCATGCGGTTGTGGTTGAGACAGTCATGCAGCAGGCATTGTCACTTCTTGCAGAGGGCATTGGGATTATCATGGTGCATGGCTCGGTGAGTGAATGGGCAGCGTATGGATTTGCTCCCATTTCACTCAATGTAATAATCATCCAACAGGATGCCCCCAAAGTAGCAATCCCTCAGCTCGCTCAATATGCCATTCCTACTGCTGACACGTGGTCATTGATACAAGATATGTCCCTTTTGCAATCTCGCCGTTCACCCGCACTCTATGACACCGCACAACCGCCACATCGACCATGGCTGATGCTTGCAGGGCGTGATGGTCAGCTGCGTGCTGCCGCAGACATTGCAGTCGGTGCAGATACGAGTCGCGTGTATGCTGCGGTAGCAAGTGACGACGGCGCCGCCTATGATCTGTTGCAACAGCTCTGGTGTACGGCGGTTGTGCCGCACAAACCATCGTTGCACCTGCCGTTGGTGCATCCATTTGCGCAAGCAGCCTTGGCGCAATACGGAGTAGTCACGTTCAACGCTGCATCGGTAGTCTGCGTGCTGGCGGGGGTCATTGATTTGCCCCTCATGCTCAATGCACTCGTTCCTGCATTTGAACGGCGTTTGCGTACATCTGCATATGCAAATTGGCAAGGCGGTGTCCGTGTCGAAATCAGCGATGAACGTGCGATGTTGATGATCAACGCTGGTCGAGTTACGGTGATCGATGGTACCCGTGAAGCAGATGTACGCATCAAACACGTCGATGTTGCTGCCCTCGCACAACTGGCCTTTGGTTATCGTTCAGTGGCCGTGTTGCGTCGCACCGGTTTGCTCCACTGTGACGATACCGAGTTGCCGTTGTGCGATGTGCTTTTCCCCGCATGTAATCCAGTCATCGTGCTGGAGTAGAGAGAACCATGTCGACAGTCACTGTACATGATGCCATCCAGCTGATTTTGCCACAGCCTGCGCTCATACTAGCCGGGCATAGTGGGCTCTATCGTACGGTCTCATGGCCAGCACTTGCACGCGCCGTGGCTCCGCTCTTTACTGACCTCAACGGGAATGAAATTGCACTCATTTCGATGAATACGCTGCGCGACGTGGATCCCCCCATTGCCTTGGCCACACTGATTGATCGACTTGCGATGGTGCCAGTCAGCGCAGTAGTGATTTTTGGTGTCTGTGACGACCAAGCAATTCGCGCTGCAGAGCAGCATCAACTGCCACTCATCAGTGTGACCAGCGATGTTGATATTCGTACAATCGAGCGCGAATTGCAGCGTCTCCTCAGTGATTTTGATTTGCACGTTGAGCGACGTGCTGCCCAGATTGCCTTGGAGCTCGGTGAACATTCGTTGGCTGGTGATGGTTTGGCGAGTATGTTGGCGCTGTTGAGTAGCAAAATAGATCGCTCGTTGGCGCTTTTTTCAAGTAAAGGCGAGCTACTCGCATTCCATGGTAGCCATGAATATCGTGTGATTGCGCAATCAATTGCATTACGTGCAGGTGAGCAGCGTGTCAGTGGTATTGATGTATGGGCACTGCAGTTGGCTGCGGCCAATCATCCAATTGGCATACTTGTCCTGTTAGGGATTTCGTTGACGAGTGCGGATCGTGCCACTGTCAAACGTGCAGGTATGGCACTCGCTCTCGAACTCAGTAAAACACAGGCACTATCGGCTGTCGAAGAACGGTATCGTGGTAATTTTCTTGAGCAACTCTTTTCTGGAGCGTTGAGTGATAGTGGTATCTTGCTTCAGCGTGCCCGTGATGCAGGTGTCGATGTGCGCAAAACACACGTTGCTGTACTTTGCGTATTACCTACATCGCAGCGCGTTTCATCACAGTCAGTGATACCTGCGCTGATGCCTTCAGTATCCTCAACCATTTCAACGATGTCTCATTCGGATGGGGTCGTCTGCATGGTGCCACTCGATGGAAAGACGGTGCTCAGCTCGGCCACTATTACCATGTATTTTCAGGATGTGGTGCAACGCTATCCGGAGACGCAATTGGTGTATGGTCGTGCGGTGTCGTCAGTTCATGAATGGGTATTGTCACTACAAGAGGCAGAAATGACTGCGCAGCTGCTGCGGGTTGTGCCACGCCCAGTATTGGGATACCACGAAATCGGCATCTATCAGTTGTTGCTGCCGATGTTGAAATCACCTGATACGCTCAATTTTCACCGCCAGCAATTGCAACCATTGCTCGATTATGAAAACTCAGCTGATGGTGAGTTACTGCATACGCTTGCCGCTTACTTTGATTGCAATGGAAACCTGGCGCGCACCGCTGAGTCCATCCATGTCCATCGCAATACGTTGCTGTACCGATTGACCAGGATTGCACAAATCTGCCACGTCGATTTAGAAGACGCGGAAACACGTCTATCACTCTGGGTGGCACTCAAATTACATCGACTCATTGAAGTATCAAAGCACCCTTAGGTGTGGTGTATTGGAGAGGAGCAAAGGCGTGTCACAGGTAATGGTAGTAACTGGCGCGACCAACGGTATTGGGCTGATTACGGCACAAGCGCTTGCAGCCACCGGTGCCCGAGTCGTGTTGGTAGGGCGTTCCGAACAGCGACTTGCACAAGCAGTTGCGCACATCCAAGCAAGTACACCAGATGCATCGCTTGATATGGTGTGTGCCGACCTTTCGGTGCAACACGAAGTTTACACGGTTGCGAACCACATCAAGGCCAACTACAAGCGCATTGATGTACTGATTAATAACGCGGGAGCTTATTATGCTACTCGGCAACTGAGTGCCGACGGCATTGAGATGACGTGGGCGCTCAATCACATGGCACCGTTTGTACTGACCAATGCATTGCTCGACTTGTTGCGCCAGAGTGCCCCCGCACGAATCATCACCGTCTCGTCAATGGCACATCAATCTGCCAAAATCAACTTTGATGACATCCAAGGCGCGCAGCGCTATAGTGGCTGGAACGCATATGCACAGTCGAAATTGGCAAACATCCTTTTTACGTATGAGCTCGCTGATCGTTTGCAACAAACAGACATTACGGTGAACTGTTTGCATCCAGGCTTTGTAGCCACTGGCTTTGCCCAAAATAACATAGGCTTCATGGCAAATGCGATGGCGTTGCTGCAGCGGTTTTTTGCGATTTCTCCTGAAAAAGGTGCACAAACATCAGTATTTCTAGCGACAAGCCCATCGGTAAATACAGTGACTGGGCGCTATTTTGTTGATTCCACGGCTGTTGCTTCATCCAAAATCTCTTATGATGTCACCAGTAGACGCCGACTTTGGGAGCTCAGTCAGAAACTTGTGCGTGACTAAACAGCAACGACCCCTGCATATGTGCAGGGGTCGTTGGCTTGTTAGACTAGGCGGATGGCTTTGTGTCGTTGCGGTCATTTTCGAGGGATGTAGCAAGCTTGCGTAGCTCTTCGTTGATGTTCGCCAGTCCTTGGACGACTTTGGCGTGGGCATCAATGACCGCTGGATTGGTCAACGCACGCTCTACCGCTTGTTTCCCCTTTTCAGTGGCTTCTACGACTCGTTCATCGCTCCGTACCGTTTGCAAACGGTCGACCAATTCACCAACACCCCGTTGCAACTCTTGCTGGATGTGTTGCGCCTGGTTGCTCGCCAAAAAGGCACGGGCAACAGCTTCGATTTGTGTGCCAAATGCACGGAGCTCATTTACGAGCGATGCATTTGTCCCTGTAGCATTACTTGCTCCCTGTTGATCCTGTGGTGCGTTTGTGTTTGTGTCCGACATGGAATGCTCCTTTCATATTCCTTGCTCTTTCAACGTTTAGTATAGGGTGAAAGTTGCATCGGTGAATTGCTCTAATATGAGTATTTACTCATGATGTGTGGAAATTTGCGTTTTGTACTGCTTCTCGATATAATAAAGATGATAAATTTGAGTGTATAACTCGAGTATAAGGAATGAACAATGGCACGTATATTTCGTAGTGTAGTTGAATTAATCGGTAACACACCATTAGTGCAGATTAATGCGCCACAAGCGCAGGTACTTGCAAAGCTAGAATGGTTTAATCCAGGAGGTAGTGTCAAAGACCGCATCGGATATGCGATGATTGAGGCTGCCGAACAGGCTGGATTGATTTCGCCAGGCAAGACGGTAATCGTTGAACCAACGAGTGGTAACACAGGGATAGGGTTGGCGATGGTGGCTGCTGCCCGCGGTTACAAAATTATCCTGACTATGCCAGAATCCATGAGCATGGAGCGACGCAAATTGCTCAAAGGATTTGGTGCACAGTTAGTTTTGACTCCAGCCAGCGAAGGCATGCGCGGGGCGATTTCCCGTGCTGAAGCACTTGCCGCAGAAACGCCAAATGCCTGGATTCCACAACAATTCAACAACGTTGCCAATCCCGAAATCCATCGACGCACCACTGCACTTGAAATTCTCAACGACACGGACAATGCCATCGATATTTTTGTGGCAGGTGTTGGTACGGGTGGGACGGTGACGGGGGTGGGTGAGGTGATCCGACAGTTGAAACCATCCGTGAAGATTGTTGCCGTTGAGCCCGAAGCATCACCAGTGCTGTCAGGTGGGCAACCCGGCCCACACAAGATTCAAGGAATCGGTGCTGGATTTGTGCCACAGGTGCTCAATACGAGCATCTACGACGAAGTCATTCGTGTCAGCAACGACGATGCCATGGCAACCGCACGTCATCTCGCACAAACCGAAGGGCTGATGGTTGGTATAAGTTCGGGTGCTGCCGCATATGCTGCGTTGCAGTTGGCACGGCGCCCTGAAAATGCGGGTAAGACCATCGTATTCATTTCAGCCAGCAATGGCGAGCGCTACCTCAGTACGGCTCTCTTCCCAGACGAAGCATAACGCATTCGGTACGTATGCCGGTTACGTCTTAACGACGTAACCGGCATGTTTGCTACAATACAGTCTGATTCACCACATTTATTGGTACACCGCATGGATGCGTTATTTGTTGGACTGCAGCACGAAGCCGATACTTACATCGCCACCACTAGCGATCTGTCTTCGTGGTCGTTGTCCATCCTCAACCGTTTGAATGACTATGTTGCGATTGTCGTGCCACCCCTCAAGCTACGAATCAGGAGTGTGTCGTTGCAGTTAGTGACACCGCAGCGCATTGAAGTGCGCGTGGCTGGCACGACACATTTGCTGGTTGTGTTTGCTCCGGGTGAGCTTTTGGCTGCTGAAATCGCATTTTTGCGGCAATGTGCCCATAAAAAACTGACGACGCCACAGTTGATTACCGCTGATGTTTCGTATAATCTGATTCCTGTAGGGGTCATGGTCTGTACGCATTGTGCTGGGAGTCCACTCTGCGATGTTGCCGACGAGACGATGTATCGGGTGGGGGCGCGTCAAGTCGGTCGCCTCTTGCGCACGTTACATATGCAGACCATGCCTGGTTGGGGAGCTCCTACAATGCTCAACACGTGGGACAGTGCGAATTGGCGCGATGTGTTGAAGCATTGGATGCAACAACAAACTCCGCTGCTCGAGTTCACCTCGCCTGCCATGCAAACCGCTAGTTTTCGTATCTGGCATGAACTCATCAACGACGACTACCTGCGGAGTATTACCCCTGTCTGCATTCATGGGGCGCTCGCATGCAACAACGTCTATGTAACACTTCACAGTCACGTGCAACTCGAGGGTCTTGTACGGCCAAGTTCCATTATTGCAGGTGATGCCATGTTTGATTTGGCGAGTGTGATGCGCAGTGCAATGCCATTACCATTCCGTCAAGGCATTATCGAAGGATATACGGTGAGCATGCCGTTGCGCAGCGATGAAGTACTCCGTGTCAAACGTCTCTCTGTCTTGTGGCGGGTCTTTGACTTGCTCGTGCACCCAGATGTTGATGAAGTAACGCTCGCTGCCAGCACGCATGCGGCGCTGGATGCGCTACTCGTGTAAGTGGCGATGGAGTGCTTGATCTTCGAATGAGCGCGGGTCATCATTTGGCTCTAGATGGGTGATGACACTGCTGTTTGGGATTCCTTGGATGATAGCGATTTCAATCCGTTCGAGTACTTCGTGCCCTTGTTGGACTGACCACATCCCTGGAACGAGTACATGCATTGAGACAAACTTGCGTGAGCCTGAAATTCGTGTTCTTACTGCATGAAACGTGATATCATCACCCGCAAATTGCGTGAGAATACTATCGAGTTTTGCGATGTCTTCAGCATGAAAACTCGCATCCAATAGTCCATGCATAGAGCGTTGTACTAAATCCCAGCCATTGCGAATGATATTCACCCCTACAACTAATGCGAGCAATGGATCGACCCACCAGAGTGGAGTCATGCTGGCAACGACAACGCCAATGCTCACCATAATCGATGACACCACATCACTCATCAAGTGGTGTGAATCAGCTTCGAGTGCAATTGAATCGTGTTTTTTGGCGGCAACCATCAACCACTTGGCAAGCACATAATTGATTACGGTGGTGACTAAGTTGATTGCAATACCAACAGCTGCTGCAGTGATTGGCTGTGGTGTAATCAAAAAGTCGATTGCATTGTAGATGATGCCGATGGCTGCCACCACAATCAACGCACCTTCGAACCCACTACTAAAGTATTCGGCTTTGTCGTGACCATGTGCATGGATGTCATCTGGGGGGCGTGCAGAAAGCGAAAGTGCCCAGATTGCTGCAGTAGCACCGAGCGCATTCACTATCGATTCGATGGCATCGGAAAGCAAGCTTACTGAACCCGTTAATCGATAGGCGAATGTCTTGGCGATAATGATAAAGACCGCTACGGCTAACGAAATCCAAGCATATCTGCGCAGTTCCATGAGAAGCTCACAACAACGAAATCGGTTCCACGTCAATAGTAGCACGAGTTTGTTGTGCAACTCGTCCGAGTACGCCACGCAGATGCAAGGTAGAAATAATTGCTTGCCAACGATACATGGAACGGATGCGCGTAAAGAAACACGGTGCAGGGCCAATCACGCGAGTGGTGTCACCAAAATCGTGCACGAGGTGGAGTACTTCTGTTGCCTCGCGGCGCGCAATAGATTCGCACTGTCGCTGATCACGGTGGGTCCAAACCAGTTTAATGAAACGTGTATATGGTGGGTACTGCATTTTTTTACGGTAGAGCAACTCTTGTGTGTAAAACAACTCGCTATCGTATCGGGCTGCCGCATGGATTGCATAGTGTTCTGGTGTGTACGTCTGAAATATTACTTCCGCTTCACCTGCTCTACGACCAGCACGCCCTGCAACTTGTGTCAGTAGTTGATAGGTGCGTTCGGCTGCACGGATATCAGGCAGGTGGAGCGCGGTATCGGTGTTGACTACGCCAACAAGGCGTATATTTGCAATATCAAAGCCTTTTGCGATCATTTGTGTGCCGACGATGATGGCACACTCATGGGTCTGCACATCAGCTAAGAGGCGCTGATGGTCAGCCATGCTATCAGCGGTGTCGCTGTCCCAGCGTATGACAGGTGTTGTTGGCCAGTGCTGTGTTACGATGTCGTGCAAACGTTGTGTGCCACTACCGATATCAAGAAATTCGCGATGGAAACAGGCTTGACAGTGTTCATTGACATAACTATTTTTTCCACATGTATGACATACACCAACTGCAAGATGATTTCGCATATGAATCACTAGTGGCGTGCTACATGTTGTACAGCGTACTGTGGCACTACAATTTCGACAAATCCGTGCTGAAATACTGCCACGACGATTAAGTAGCAACAACACATGATGTTTGGCTGCCACATGCGTGTGGATGCGTTCGGCTAATGTTGTTCCCAGCAAACCAAACGGGTCTATGGTGGCTTCAGTACGCAAATCCACAATTCGGATGGGTGGTCGCGCAATAACTTGCTGTGTAACATCAATGCGTTCGGGTAAATCGAGGCGATGGATGCGTGCGTCGAGTGCTGCTGCAATAAGTTCAACAGATGGTGTAGCACTCCCCAACACAATCGGGCAACCAGATTGCTTGGCATACATCATCGCACTATCTCGTGCATGATATTTAATGCCAACATCGCTCTTGTATGATGTGTCGTGCTCTTCGTCAACCACAATGAGTCCAATATCTTGGATGGGGGCAAACAAGGCGGAGCGCGGGCCAATAATGACATCGTATTGTCGGCGCTGGATGGCGTGCCAGCGCTGGGTGCGTTGGTTGGGGGTGAGCTGTCCATGCAACACGACAACGCGACCAGGGAAGCGCTGTGCAAATCGTGTGGCAAGTTGTGTGGTTAATGCGATTTCCGGGATGAGTACCAGTGTTTGCGCGCCACGTGCAATTACTTCACGGATGATAGCACAATAGACTTCCGTCTTGCCGCTGCCGGTCACCCCATGGATTAAATACGCTCCGTGCGTCCCAAGTGCTCGGATTACTGTCTGCGCTGTGGCTGCCTGCTGTTGGGTGAGTTGAATGGCGGGAGGCACTGGTGCGGGAGCTTCTGGTGGCACATCTATCATCGATTCCGTGACATTACCGCGCTCAATCAACATGCGTAATGCTGATTTTTGTGAGAATGTATGTGCCGGTAACGTATGATGTGCTGCTGCAACGAGCGCCGCAATAATGGCGTGTTGTGCAGGTGCGTGTTTGGCTTCGACGTTGGGGTCTGCCAGTGTAATCATGCGCATCTGCGTGGGTACAATATCGGGTGGTGCCAGCACATAGCTCAGTTGCAAGTATCCTCGATCTGCGAGGTGTTTGATGAGGGTGCGGGCACGTGTTGCGTGGTGCAAAAACAGTTGATCGATGAGTGATTCATTCACTATGCCAAATGGACGTAACGCATAGAGTACTTCGCGTTCGTCGGGTGGGATAGCGTGCAGGTCAGTGGTTAGACCGGCTTCGGTCAGTAGCCACTGCCGTTGAGGTGTGGCCATGCCATGGTGCGGCAGAAACGCGTATAACACATCAGCCAGGTTGTTCAAATAGTGTCGTGCAATCCAATGCGCTAGTTGAAGATGCTGAGCATGAAGCGTAATGGTGCTTTGGGCGTGGATTAGTTTCAGTTTTTCAGATGGTGTATCGCTGTAGGTAATTTCAATCACAACACCGATAAGGAGTTGTTTGCCTAGTGGCACATACACGACGTTCCCCACATCGATTTGCCATGTATCAGGAATACGATACGAGTAGGCAGTCTGAAATCGGTGCTGGCGAGCCGTTGCAAGTATCTGGATGTGCGCGATTTTTGTCATCATATGCGTAGTGTACACTGCAATTCATGCGTGCGACAACCACGTATTTTGTATTTTGACGACGCATATGGTACCATACTCAATTGGAATCAACTTCTGCCTCACCATCGGGCATGCGCGCACGTGCCACGCACTGAGTAAGGCAACACCATAGGAGGAACAATGCGCGACCGTAAACGTGATTATGACCTATTGTTCATTGTGTCGCCGATGCGTTCGTCAGAAGACGAAATTGCAGCCACAATCGAACGCGTCTCACAGCAAATTGCAACCGTTGGCGGCTCAGTCAACGGTGTGCAGCAGACATCACCGTGGGGGCGGCGCAAGTTTGCCTATCCACTGCGTGAATACGCTGAGGGTGAGGCCAGCCGTCGTGTCTTCAACGAAGGGTACTATGTATTGGTGAACTGTTCGTTGCCTACCGCACAAATTCGTGAGCTCGAGCGTGTCTTTAAGCTCAACGAATCCATTCTGCGTTACATGTTGACGCAAAATGAACCCCGTCCGGCCGTCGCAACTGAAGTTGCTCCTGAAGCATAGCACCAAGAGGAATATCATGACAGACGATAATCGCAAAGCTGGAAATCAACGCCGCAAATTCGGTGGCCGCCGCAAGGTTTGTATTTTCTGTGTTGATCACATCACCAATGTGGACTACAAGGATCTCAAGCGCTTGCAGCGTTTTGTATCGGAACGTGGCAAGATTCTGCCCCGCCGACGCAGTGGCACATGTGCCAAGCACCAACGCTCGCTGACTGCTGCCATCAAGCGTGCCCGCCACATGGCGCTGTTGGCATTTGTAGGTGGTAACTCTCGCAACTAATTCGTTTATTGAGTGCGGTGCGTCTCTCGGCGCACCGCATTTGTTGTATCTGCCTCTCAGAAAGGTTTGGCATGACACAGTCAAAAGATGAAGCACGCGAGCAAGCACAGCGCGTGGCTGCCAACCGCCATCTTAGTAAAGGTGAACGCGAAGCTCGCCGTCGCCGGCTGGTGATTTATACTACGGCAATCTCCGTTGTCACAGTAATTTTATCTATTGCAATTGGTGCATTCTACGACAACATCTATGTGCCATCGCAACCAATTGCGAGTGTTGGTGATGTGACGTTGACTCGAGAACAGTATGTCCGTGAAAAGCGACTCTCGCTTACTGCAAACATGTCACAGAACTTACTGTTGGCGACGTTTGGTGGACAGTTTGCTGAGCGCTTCCAACAACAAAACCCGTTTCTTGAGCAGCAAATAACTAGCACCAGCTATACCGAAGCGCCCGATGAACAAATTGTGAGTGAATGGGTGGTAGCCGAAACCCTCCGTCAAGCAGCCAAGGCGCAACTCGACTTGAGCTATTCTGACGATGCTGCTTTTCAGGCGTTTATTTCTGACTATGGTATGGTTTTTGCGCCAACACCGACCGTTGATCCACAGCCTCCCACCGAAGTACCCACGGTCACTCCTGGTGGGCCGACGGTTACGGCCAGTCCAGAACCAACGTTACCACCGCCTACACCCACGTATGATGGTCCCAAAGCCAAAACCGAAGCTGATAAAATGGTCGATACCATCTTCTCTAACTATCAGGCATCAATGTTGCAGGCAGGGATGGAGGGGAGTTTGACTAAAGCGGACTTCATCGAAGCGCTGCGACGTCAGTACGCACACCAGACGCTCATTCAACGCGTGCAGGCGCAACTCATTACGACTGAGGCATTCACGCCTTCGACTGAACCCAGTGGATATGACACGAGCCATATTCTGGTGCGCGTCGATGCACCAGAGGGTGCTTCGGATGCAGATGTCGATGCACTTTTTGCGACCAAGAAACCACTTGCTGATGCCTTGCTTGCCAAAGTCCGTGCTGGCGAAGATTTTGCGGCTTTGGCTGAATCGTCGTCAGAAGATTACACCAGTCGTGCACGTGGTGGCAAGATGGATGTCTTTGATAAAGATGGACAATCAGTTGCTGGCAGCATGTATGATATGAACTACGTGAGTGCTGCTATTGCGCTCAAAGAAGGCGAAGTCGTGACTGCTCCGGTGCGAACGCAATTCGGTTGGCATATTATCAAACTTGACGGTTTGAATGTACCGACATTTGATGAGCAAATTCGCAAGGCACGTACCGACGCGTACGAGAAGTGGATTGCAGATCAGACATTGCAATTTGTGGTAAGCTACAACATCCCTGCGACTGCTACTGTTGAAACAGTGGCAACAGATGTCCCTGCTCAGTTGCCCACGGCGCCACTTGGTGGCTATCCCACGGCCACGGCCACCGTAGCGGCTCCTACTGCGACTGCAACTCCATAAAAGCTACTTTGATGACGCCACTGTGCAGTGCACAGTGGCGTCTGCACCCGATGTGAGGTTCTGATGCGTCGTTGGAAACCGTATGCATCTCATGGGCGCTGGTTCGCCCTGATTCTCGCTGTGGTATTCACTGGTGGAGTCGCTGCATTTGCGGTGTTAACCCGCCGTCATTTTATTGGCGAAGCCATGGCGTGGGATATCAATATGACGTTTTATGCGCAACTCGTGATGCTTTGTATCATGTTGTTGTGTGCGGTGTTGTCGTGGCTCCGCTATGTGCAAGTTACCACGTTGTGGTACGGCATTGATCGCAACGCAGTCTATATTTCATCTTTGGGCAACACAGAAGTTGTGCCGCTTGACCAGATTCGGCGCATTGATTTTGGTATGCAAGTACTCAATATTTCGCATCGTCTTATCCAAGGGATCGGTTCTTACTGGTGTGATGGTGTCACAGCAGATGGTACAACAGTGTTTATCCGGAGTACCGTTCCCCCAAGTCGTTGTCTGTTTATCACGACAGCGACTGGTGTCTATGCCATCGCACCGGCAGAAATCGAAGTATTTGTGCAAGATCTCGAACAACGCAGTAATTTGGGGGTCACAAAACACCTCGCTCGTGAGATTCATTATGGTCCATGGTTTAACACGCCGTTTTGGCAAGACCGGAGCAGTCAGTTATTACTTGCGTTGGCTATCTGTATCAACTTACTCACAGTCGGCATTCTTGCCTGGCATTATCCACAATTAGGGGATACTGTTCAGATGCGTTTTGATGCCATTGGTGATGTAGCTGAGCTACGCCCTCGTTACCAAACACTCTTTTTGCCGCTGGCAGCATTGGGTGTGACCGCGGTGAATCTCCTCGCAGCCACACTCAGCTTTCGTTACGAAAAACTTGTTGCTCACCTGCTCCAAGGTGCATCTGTGGTGGTGCAACTCATGTTCTGTGTGGCTATCCTCAGCGTAGTGCGTTAGATACGGTTGATGTGTTACGGACGCTGTTGAATTGCTAATGCTTCGAGTCGTGCAACGCGTTCTGCGGTCGGTGGGTGGGTGCTAAAGAGATTCATGATCGTTTGTGCTGAAAACGGATTCACAATAAAAAGCGACGCAGTGCTCGGGTTGATGTCTGGTGCAGAATGCTGTGCGGCGCGCTCGATTTTTTGTAGTGCACGTGCAAGTGACCTCGGGTCATTTGAGATTTGTGCTCCCCCAGCATCAGCAGCAAATTCACGTTCCCGTGATATCCCCATGCGTATTAATGTTGCAGCCAGTGGTGCGACGATGATGATTGCCAAGATAACCAGCGGATTGCTCCGACTCCCTCGACCCCCAGTGAAACGAAACAAGTAAGCGGTCTGAGCAATAATTCCTGCCATCGTGGCAGCGATTGCGCTTATTAATATGTCACGATGTTTGATGTGTGCAAGCTCATGCGCGATGACACCAGCGAGTTCGTCGTCTGCGAGCGTCTGCATGATGCCACTGGTGACTGCCACGACGCCGTGTTCTGGGTCACGCCCAGTTGCAAATGCGTTGGGCTCTGGCGTATCAATAATATACACTTTAGGCATGGGCAGATTGGCATTGTTCGCTAGAGTTTGTACCATTTGTATGAGTTTTGGGTGTTCACCTGGTGCCAGCACTCTTGCACCAGTCATAGCCAGTACTGCCTTATCTGCAAACCAGTATGACAGCACATTCATGATGATGGCTGCAGTTATCCCAAAACTTGCCCCTGCATCACCCCATAGTGCGATACTGATAATTACTACTAACACAGTCAGCGCCAGCATCAACAAAAATGTACGCATCATAGTCATTGGTGTTACTCCACAGTTGCACGACACATTCTTCGAACGATGTATGTATTATAATAGCGTGGTTGCGAGTACATGTAGCGGAGTACACAATGATCATGGAGTCTCTCCAGCTCCTCAATCGTGTCGTCGGTAACATTGCCCTGATTTTGACGTTTTCACTGTGGGCGTATCTCACTATTCGCTCGTGGGGTGCACCCGTAGCTCGTGCGCTCATGATCATGTTGTTTGGCGTATTCACAGCAGTAGCTGCAGACGTATTAGTACGTGACGCACGTGAGCCACGCATCGTTGAGGATATTTTGCGCTGGTGTTGGATAGGCATCGTGCTTGTGCCGACGAGCATGTTGCATATGGTGCTTGCATTGGCGCGCCAGCTCCAAATCGGGCGTAACTATCGCTGGCTCATCATTGCGACATACTTTGTGGGTGCGATAATTGTGCTGTTGGTCGTCGTATCTGACACCGTCGTAAGTATGCCGATTCGTACCAGTGTTGGGCCAGCCCTTACTCCGCAACCACTTTTTGGCTGGGTTGCGGTGTATGCATTCAGCATGGTCACTGTTGCATGGGTGGTACTATGGCGCTTGCGTTCAATGGTATTGACCCCCAGCCTGCGGCGGCGTATGACGTACATGATTGCGAGCTGGTATGGCCCGTTGTTCTTGAGCTTTCCCGTTTTGTCGTTGTGGACGAGTGCTGACGTCTTACCAGAATCGATCCGACTCGTGCTTGGGATTGTTGCGGCACCGATTGCTGCCATATTTATGATGATTACTGCATACAGTGCAACGTTTGTGGGTACGCATCAGCCTGACCGAATAGTTAAATATGACTTTTTACGCTGGTGGTTGTATGGACCGTTTATTGGCGTCAGCATCAACCTGTTTTTGCAAGTGGTGCCAATAATGGCATCAGTAAGCCAGCTTCCTGCAGATATATGGACCGTGTTTGGCATCATGATGATGACTGTGGTGATGCCAATTCTTGTGACACGCATCAAACCGATGCTTGATAACCTCATCTATGCAACCGATCACGAAGATATTGATTATCTGCGCGCGCTTCCACGCAACACATTTACACAGACCGATTTACGGCGTTTCCTCGAAAACTCGCTGACTGTATTATGTGGTGCATCTGGCAGTGATTCCGCATTTGTAGCCGCCCCAGACGATTTTGGTGTCTATACCGTCAAAATGATTGTTGGTGGGCGGCGGCGTATTCGTCAATTATTTGAAGAAGTGCCACTTGAGCAACTCATCGAACAAGCATCTCTCCACGAAGAAACCCAACCGTGCATGATCCATGATTACGGTATCGTCGTGTTACGTGCACCCGACGGGCAAATCGTTGGGATGCTGGGTGTGCTCCATTATGATCGAATTCAACGCCCCGAAATTCAACAATTGGTGACTACCTTGACACGTCAAGTCGAGCACGCTTTGGTCATGGTTACCATGCAGCAACGTTTGCTTGACACGTTGCGGACAATGGCACCTGAGATGTCGTCGCTGCAAGTGGTGAGTTCTCGAATCGAACAAGCCACGCCCGATGCACTGAGTTCTCTCGAGGACGATGTGGCAATGATGCCCGAATTTGCGTCGTTGGTGCGTGATGCGTTGACGCACTATTGGGGTGGCCCAAAGTTGTCTGATAGTCCATTGCTCGGGTTGAAATCAGTGAAACGTGTACGTGAAATGACTGGATTAAGCCCTACCAAGGCACTTCAACACGTGCTGCGCCAAGCTATCGATAACATTAGACCAGGAGCTGAATTGCTCAATGGCAATAGTAGCGAAGCAGTACTTTACAATATTCTTGAAATGCGTTTTTTGCAAGGGCGACGTATTCGCGACACCGCTGTGCGATTGACGATGAGCGAGTCAGATTTGTATCGCAAACAACGTGTTGCCATCGAAGAAGTGGCTCGCCAAATCTCATTGATGGAAGAACAACAACAGCTAGATGATTAGTAATGCAAGCATGTCATTCTCGCAGGGTGCAGTTGGTGGTAGAATAGGTTCTGTTATGCAACAGAAAGAGGTCTATTGTGAGTGAACAAGTATATGATGTTGTTGTGGTAGGTGCTGGCCCAGGTGGCTATGTTTCTGCCATTCGGGCGGCACAACTGGGTCTGAAAGTTGCCGTCGTAGAGCGCCAAATGATGGGTGGTGTATGTCTCAATGTGGGCTGTATCCCAACCAAGGCGTTGTTGCATACTGCCGATTTACTCGAAGAAATCCACGACAGCGCCAGGTTTGGTGTTTCAACCACGGGTGTTGCACTTGATTGGGATGCCACGCTCAAAAATAAAGATGGTGTGGTCAAACAGATGACGCAAGGTGTGTCATTCTTGATGAAAAAGAACAAAATCGATGTCGTCATGGGCGATGCGACCTTGGCTGGTCGTGGTGCAGTCCAGGTCAAAGCGACGGATGGCAAAACACTGGCACTCACCACCAAACATACTATCATCGCTACCGGAGCCAAACCACGTGAAATCCCCGCAGTTGGTGCTGTCTTTGATGGTGAGCGCATCATGTCGTCGTGGCAAGCGTTAAACATGAAATCAGTGCCCAAATCACTGCTGATTGTTGGGGCAGGTGCCATCGGTGTGGAATTTGCGTCCATGTACCGCACCTTTGGCAGCCAGGTTACCCTCGTCGAAGCATTGCCACGCATTGTGCCGAATGAAGACGAAGAAATCAGTGCTGAACTGACCAAGTCGTTGAGCAAGCGTGGGATAACGATAATGACTGGTGCCAAGCTCAATAATGTTGCACATCACGGCGATGGTGTGCGTGCGATAATCACCGATGCGAGTGGCAAAGAAGTCACGATCGACGCTGAACGCGCATTGATTGGCATTGGTATCGTACCAAATACCAAAAACCTTGGTCTCGAAGCATGTGGTGTCACACTCGATCAACGTGGTTTCGTGCAAGTGGATGCCTACATGAAAGCGGCTGATGGAGTCTATGCCGTTGGTGACTGTGCAGTCACAACTCCATGGTTAGCACACAAATCATCTGCTGAAGGTATCTTGGCAGCTGAAGCAATAGCAGGGCATCACCCCAAGCCAATCAACTACGGCATTATTCCTGCATGCACTTACTGCTCGCCAGAAATTGCGAGTGTCGGTCTCACCGAAGCCAAAGCACGCGAGCAGGGATATGATGTCAAGGTCGGGAAGTTCTCGTTTGCAGGAAATGGCAAGGCGACCATCCTCGGGCAACGTACGGGTTTCGTCAAAATCGTTGCCGAAAAGAAATATGATGCGGTGCTAGGGATGCATCTCATTGGACCAAAAGTGACCGAGTTGATTGCCGAAGGTGGATTGGCGTTGTCGCATGAAGCGACCGCAGAGTCATTGATGCGCACGGTACATGCACATCCAACCATCTATGAGGCAATTGGTGAAGCCGCCCATGCTGCCGCAGAGGGTGCAGCGATTCATATGTAAGTGAGCAGTTATGCCAATTGTAATAACCTTGACTTCAGCGGCACATGGTGGTGCCACTCCGATGTGTGGCGACGACGGGCATGCGTGTGGCCCAGACTGTGCGTGTGGATGTCCGTATACGGGAATGCTCGAACGCGGCAAAGTAGAGGATGTGGTGGCCATCGAATCACGATATCGTGATGCTTGGCTGGCATTGGTCATCCCGCCAGGTGAAGACGAGTATCATCCCGAAAGAGCCATGTTGGTTGCGTACGGCAATGATGAAGACGAAGTATTTACGGCCGCCACACGTGTCACGCACAACCAAGTGCTCCACGTCTACTACAACGGGTCACTTGCCGACTACCTCGCATGGGCGGATGCTTCCTAACAAACACAACGTCCCCGTCTCGTAGCCGAGACGGGGACGTTGTGTTTGCGGTTTAGGATTTCTTTCCGCGTTTGACTTTCTCTGGTTTATTGCCTTTTTGCATGAGATCTTTGTCCATGGCAAAAAAGAGCTCCGGTGGAATCACAAAGTGATGAAATGATTGATTGGCCATTGCATACCAGTGTTCCCATTCTTCGACTGTTTCGCCTTGATATGTTAGCACCATTAACCACTGTGCCACGTACATAGCCCATACTTTGCGTTTGCGAATGACACCGTTATCGTTAAATGTGTAAAAGCGTTCGAGCTTAATCAGGTTGCCAATTACCACATCGTCTTGCTCAATAATCGTGCAATCGCTGAGTTGATTTAACCCTTGATTGAATGCTTTCGCGAGTGCTGGGGCATCAGAACCGTCAGCAGTGAAGTCGAGTTTGTCGACCCAGACTGCTACGTATGTGTGGGTGTTGGTCGCGGATGGCGAAAAGAGCTTGCCATCACGACCGAAATCAATGTCAAATAAATGCCAGTCGCTGGGATACCGCACTGTGAAGCGTCCGAGGTGGTCTCGAAATGTGTCGATGCCGACAAATTTGGGTGTTGGGCGAGATGATGTCATGAACGTATCCTCGTTACTACCAAAACGTGCGCTACTGCGCATTATTGCTGACATAGTACCATAAACTAGACGGCCTCACCAAGTTTGACTGCTTCACCAATGCGCATGCGCTGTACCACCCAGAGTTCGAGTGCAACAACCCCAACCATTAGGATGCCAGCTGTGAGCACGATGAAGAGTGTGTCAATTTGCGCAAACTGCACCAAAAATGGAGGGGTGTCAGGAAAGCTGCCGTCGCGCACTTTTAAAAATGGCAAGTATAGCAGACTTGTCACTGAGCCAATTAGGACTCCCATGCCGGTGCTAAATCCGATTGTGATGCACTGCTCGATGCTGAGAATGCTGCGCAGTGTCTGTTGACTTACACCAATAGCCCGGAGCACGCCAAGCTCCACACTGCGTCTGCGTAAGGCGAGGAGCGTGTATGCAAGGAGTCCAATCATTGACATTCCGCCAGTGGCGATGAAGCCAACAGACAGCAGGCCAAATAGCCCTTGTCGTTGTGGCTGGAGTACTTCTGCATTGATGAATGCCTCTGGTGTGTACGGCAAGACACGTAGATTATTGGCATACGCCGCTGACTGAATACTTGTAATCGTCTCGGGTGTGTTGTGTCGAAGCCAAATTTCATAGGCAAACCTCCCGTTTAGCATATCTACTACATAGTCGTAATTTACCAAGATAAATGGTGCACCTTCGTTGTAGAGCGTAGGCATGTAACTAGTGATATTTGCAACTACGAAAGATATCTGTGTTGCGGTACCCAAAAAGTCGGCACTTGCCACAAATCGGTCGCCAACACGCAAATTGTACATTGTTGCAAAGGCTTGTGAAACAATTGCTTGATCAATCTGCTCTGTCATGCTGTTGATGAGTGCACCAAGTGAAAGAGATGCATAATCTGCGCGCCATGATTTGGCGACCACACGAGTGAATGTTGCTGGGTCAATCGCATACATGATACCGCTGGTTGCATCGTTGTTGACAATAAGTTCTACTTTGTTGGTGGCAACAATTGTGGCAGCCTCTATACCTGGTAGACGCTGAAACTCCTCGAGTGGCACATACACATAATCGAGAGAAATACTGGCTGATTGCTCACCGGTAGTGGTCGACAGCTGTGTGCTCCCCTGTAAAAGATCAGGGTCGGGTAGATTTGGCTCATCTCCACTGATTTCAGCGCTGGTTTCAACTAGTTGACGTGGCAGTAAACGATAGTCTGCTCCACTGCGGTAATATGCTTTATCGTTGCTGTATTGATCGAGTGTGCGTGCCATCGATGCCGTAAATGTGGCAAGGCTGATGGTGAGTATCAACAAAAACGTCGGTCCACGGAGTGTGCCGGGATTGCGTGCAAGTTGACGTAACGCAGAAATACTTGCAACTCCAGCAGTGTCACTCCCAAGTGCCGCAATAATGCGAATAATCCGCGGGAAAATACGAATGATAAGCAGCGATGTTGCGGCAATAAATAGCGCAGGTGCAAGCAAAAGTAACGGATTTTGAAACGGATTATTGAGTGCCTGTTCTGATGCAACACCAGGGATACTCAATGATTTGCCAACCGAGAGTTGTTGATATCCGTACCAAGCAGGTATCAACAAAAGCACGTCACCGTAGACCCTTGCCATGAAGTTTGGTTGATTACTCCGTGCTTGTGATTGGCGTAATGTGACAATCGTATTGCGCGTAAGTGCGAGTGCGGGAATGACGACCGCAGGAATAGCAAGTGATGCAATGATTGCACCATGCCAGATACTCTGTGGTAATAATTGCGGTGGGGGTACTGAAAGTGTCCCAAAGCGCAGAAACGACTGCGTTAGCGCAATTGCGCGAGCAAACAGCAACGATAATGGCAGTCCGCATGCGAGGGCAGCAATTGCCAGCATGATTCCTTCGACCAACGATAAGCGCAAGAGTTGTGATCGGCTCACACCACGACTGCGCAACACTGCGATTTCAAGCTCTTGGCGTGCAACCAACAACCCGGTAATTTGCCAGACAAAGGCCAACAAGAGCCCAATCAGCGGTACACCAAACAACAGCAACGTCACCGTCAGTTTGCGAACCTCTGCTTGTTGTTTCTCGAGTTGTTCGAGCGGCGATTTAAACAATTCAACTCCGGGGAGGAGTTGTCCCATTTCGCTCGTCACAGTCGTGATTCCTTGCGTCAACGCTGCCGCTTTATTGCTTTGTACGCCACTACCATCATAGGCAGCGTACCAACCTGCTTGCTCTACAAATGCGGCTGGTGGACGGTTAACGAAGAGTGACCACGTTGCTTCAGGGACAAAAAAGACGTCACTATAGGCGGCTGCCGGCGTAAACCAATATAGTTCATTGTCATTTTTTGGCTGCCAAATTCCAACGATACGTATATTAGCTTCGAGTGCGTACTTGCCACCACGTTTTTGTGCCAAAAAGATATCATCGACCAGGAGCGTACTCTTGCTTGCTAACGACTCGGCGACGATGACTTCGATAGGGCCAGTGCCAGTCCACGGTTCTGGTAAGCGCCCATCCACGATGCGGATATGGTTTTCGATCTGCGATAAAAACGCTATACGGGCGCGCGCTACTGATGGTGTGGTCGGTTTTGCATCGGGAAATTTAATTTCCAGCTTCTCACTGGCGGCGTAGCGGACTGTGGGTGGTGTGGGGAGGTCAATCCCATATCCGGCCAGATTTGCCATTGCACCATCCGCCTTGTTCCATTGCTCAAAAGGCACTGGTCGTGTGCTTGCACTACCGAATTTGTAAATCAGTGCAAATGGTGGCAAGCGCGTGCCAGGTGTCTGATTCTCGCTGATTGCCGTAATCAACATGCGATACCCGGCTGCTTCTGCGTAGACGGGAATACTGACGGTGAGTGCAATTGCAACGGTAAATCCCAGCCAAATAACCAAGACTAAAAACAGCTGTGCTTGGGCACGTCGCAGAATGGTTGTAATAAATGAGAGCAGCGTGTCGATGATGAAATATTTCATGATTGGTGCTACGACCTTAGCAATGACATACCGATGCCATTATACCGTACTCACTGCCGCAAACAATCATGGAACTACCTCATGTACCGTGTTAGTAGGACTGGACATCTTTTCGTTGGCACGGAGTAGGGGTGTGGTATACTACGCTTGCTTCTTTTGCACAGTGAGGAGAATAGTATGCGGTACGATTTCGACACCGTTGTCGATCGTCGTGGTGGCGACAGCATTAAATGGAATTTGTACGGTGATTCCTTGTTGCCCATGTGGGTGGCAGATGGGGATTTTAAGTCGCCCCAAGCCGTGATTGATGCACTTGTGGCTCGGTCACAACACGGCGTATTTGGCTATGCCGGAGCACCTGCCGAATTAGCCGAGTTGCTCGTGAAACGCATGAAGGACTTGTACGATTGGACGATTACCACAGACGATCTTGTGTATGTACCCGGTGTGGTGACTGGGTTTAACATTGCGGCTCGTGCGGTGGCTACCCCAGGTGGTGGTGTATTGGTGCAAACTCCCAATTACCCGCCGATACTCAATTGTGCGCCGAATCACGACATGATTACGCAAACTGCTGAGCTCAAACTGGTCAACAAACAAGGTGTCATCGATTACCAGCTTGATATGGATGCATTTGCGGCTGCGATTACGCCAGAGACCAAAATCTTTATTCTGTGCCACCCGCACAACCCGACTGGGCGACTGATGAATAGAGCAGAATTGACTGCAATGGCGCAAATGTGTGTTGATCGTGGCGTGGTGATATGTTCGGATGAGATTCACTGTGACATCATTCTCGATGGTCGGCAGCATATCCCAACTGCGACCCTTTCGCCAGAAATTGCACAGAACACCATCACGCTGATGGCTCCCAGCAAAACGTTTAATATTCCAGGACTTGGTTTTAGTTTTGCGATTATTCAGAACCCACAGTTACGTGCCGCCTACAAAAAAGTCATGGCTGGTTTGGTACCACATGCCGGTATTTATGGTTATGTGGGTGCGTTGGCCGCCTATAAGCATGGACAAGAGTGGTTAACTGACTCGTTGCGCTATTACGAAGGAAATCGTGATTTTGCAGTTGGCTTCGTCAAAAAATACATGCCACAGCTCAAAATTACCAATCCTGAATCAACGTATTTGTCGTGGGTGGATTGTGGCGAGGCCGGAATCGAAGGGAACCCAAAGGAATACTTCCAGAAATATGGTGTGGCACTTGGTGATGGGAGAAATTTTGGTGCCCATACCGGCAATTTCGTGCGTATTACGATGGCTTGTCCGCGTTCACTGCTCGCTGATGGACTTGAGATGATGCGCAAGGCGCTTGAACCGTTGAGCTAGCCATGAGTATAATGAACGCACCTCGCATTATTTGCGAGGTGCGTTCGCCTATCTTTGGAGCACATATGCAGCATGATTTTGACGCGATCTACCAGCGAACAGGCACAGACAGTGTGAAGTGGAATCTCTACCCTGCCGATGTCTTGCCGCTCTGGATTGCTGAGGCTGATTTCCGGCCACCAGAGGCTGTCGTTCAGGCACTTGCTGATCGCGTCGCACAGGGGATTTTTGGATATACTGCTGCTGCTGGCCATGCGTCTGCACCAGGTGCTGCATGGGAATACCCGGAAATTGCTCAGGTCATTGTGGCACGATTGGCAGCTCGCTATAACTGGCACATCCGGCCAGAAGATATCGTCTATTTACCTGGGGTTGTGGCGGGCTTTAATGTTGCATGTAAAATTGCAGGCGACATCGGTGATGAAGTCGTCATGCATGCTCCTTGTTATGGACCCATTCAGAAAGGCCCAGCCAATCAAGGGCGAGTTGGTACGTATGCAATGCTTCGTGAAGGTACTGATGCGCAAGGACTACGCACCTACAACCACGATCATGACGCATTGCAATCAGCAATAACTCAGAAGTCGCGCATGTTCTTGTTGTGCAATCCACACAACCCCACAGGTCGTATGTTTACTCATGCAGAACTTGACGATATTGCACAATCCTGTTTGGCCAACAATATGCTGATTTGCTCTGACGAAATACATGCCGAATTGGTGTTGTCTGACCAACAGCACATCCCAATAGCTTCCATTTCAGAACAGGTAGCACAGCAGACAATTACGTTGTATAGTCCCAGCAAAACATTCAATATTCCTGGACTTGGTTTTTGTGTTGCGATCATCCAAAATCCCGTGTTGCGAGCCAAATTTTTGACTGCCATGCAAGGATTGGTGGCTAGCCCACAAATTTTTGGGTATACAGGGGCTATGGCCGCCTTTCGCTATGGCGATGCATGGTTGCATGATTTGCTGGTGTATCTCAAACAAAATCAAGCGTTTGTGCTGTCGTATATGCGTACCCATATGCCACAGCTCATCCCCAATCGTGCAGAAGGGACATATCTTGCATGGATTGATTGTCGCCAAGCGGATTTACCTGGTGTGCCAAGTGATTTTTTCTTGCGGGAAGCCAAGGTTGCGTTGGGCAATGGAGGGGCATTTGGTCCTGCCGGAGAAGGGTATGTACGGCTTACCATGGCGACACAACGAGAAACATTACAACGTGCATTGGATGCGATGCGTGTTGCACTGCAGAACTATAGTTGAAAAATATGTATTTGACACATCATGAAAACTCCATATACTTTATATTAACACTGCGTTATAACTGATGCGTTGAAGCATCAAATAGTTCGCCCCAGAAGGTCGACACTGTCGGCCTTTTTATATTTTGGGGAATCAGTTTGTAGTAGCTTATCCATGGAAGAGGAGTAGCATGAAGCAGCTGGTCAATGGTCGTTCGGTACGCGTGATTCTTTTCACGCTCGTTGCCACCTTGTCGCTAATTTTGAGCGCATGCGGTGCCACGGCAACTGCGCCGGCGACAGACGAGAAGTTCGTCTTTGGCATGGTGTTGGTAGGTCCATTCAATGATGGAGGCTGGAGCCAAGCGCACTACGACGCAGGAAAGTACATCGAATCCAAAATTCCTGGTAGCGAAATGGTCTATGTTGACAAGGTCAATCCGGCAGATCGCCCCAACGTCAAGGTCGAACAAGTTGTCGATGAACTGGTTGCCAAAGGGGCAAAACTCATCATCACTACATCAGATGACTTCAAAGATGGCACACGTGAAGCTGCAAAAGCACATCCCGACGTCACGTTCATGCATGCGTCCGGTGATGATGTGATTACTGGCAAAGCACCTGCAAATCTCGGCAATACCATGGGGCGCATGGAATACGGCAAAATGATTGCCGGGTGTGCAGCCGCATTGCAGACAAAAACGGGCAATATTTCGTTCATCGGACCGTTGATCAACGACGAGACTCGTCGTTTAGCAAATTCAGCTTACCTTGGCGCTAAGCATTGCTGGACCAACGTACTCGGAAATGACCCTGCAGCCATGCAGTTCAACGTGACCTGGATTGGTTTCTGGTTCAATATCCCCGGTGTTACACTTGATCCAACCAAAGTTGTCAATGATTTCTTTGCAGCTGGTTCAGATGTGGTTATCTCAGGCATTGATACACCAGAAGCAATCATCGAGGCTGCCAAGGCGCGGGCCGCTGGCAAGGACGTCTATGCATTGCCATATGACTTCAAAGAGGCGTGTGCCAAGGGTGAAGACGCATGTCTTGGCGTGCCCTACTTCAATTGGGTTCCCGCCTATACTAAGATTATCAATGATGTCAAAGCTGGCACATGGAAGCAGGGTTGGGAGTGGTTTGCTCCAGAGTGGTCAGACATTAACAACGTTGAAAAGAGCGGTATCGGTTTCAACAAGGGCAAAGCCTTGAGTGCAGACAATGCAGCCAAACTCGATGCCTTCATTGTCGAATTGGCTGGTGGTTTGAATCTTTGGACCGGCCCAATTGCACTCCAGGATGGAAGTGAGTACCTTGCTGCTGGGGTTGTAGCCACGGATGAGCAGATCTGGTACATGCCCCAACTCCTTGATGGGATGACGGGTCAGAGTGTCAGCGAGCCGAGCAACTAAACGTGTGTGAATCAACCAGGCTCCGCAGTGCGGAGCCTGGTTCTTTGTATCACAAAGGAGTGAATATGCACGTCAGTATCCGCAATTTACATAAATCGTTTGGAGCGGTTCATGCCAACAACGATATTTGTGTCGAATTTGCGGCTGGGCAAATCCACGGTATTCTTGGTGAAAATGGTGCTGGCAAAAGTACCCTCATGAAATTACTTTCTGGCGTCTATCGACCAGACAGTGGCACGATTCTGATCAACGACGTGCTCGTACAACTCGGTACGCCACGCCGCGCTATCGAAGCAGGGATCGGCATGGTTGCGCAAGACCCGGTCGATGTCCCTGTTTTTAGTGTTATTGACAATATTGCGTGTGGTATTCACATGCCTGCCACACATCAGCTGCAGTCAATCATCGTTGAATGGTGCGATCGACTCGGGTTTCAATTTTCACCAGAGACGAGTATTCGTTCTTTAACAGTAGGTCAACGCCAACAAGTTGAGATTGTGCGCTTGCTGATTGCCGGGTCTGATGTGCTGATTCTCGATGAACCCACCACAGGGATTACTGCGAATCAAATTCAGGCATTATTTAGCGCACTTCGTACGATTGTGGCCACCGGCAAAACAGTGCTTTTTGTGACCCATAAACTCGATGAAGTTGCAGCGTTGTGTGATACGGTCACCGTGCTTCGTGCTGGTATGATGGTCGGCGTACAACGTGCCATGCCCATGAGTCAGGCAGAGATGATTGAAGCCATGTTTGGTACACTATCACCACATGCGCACGTACCTGTAGTGCGTGAATCGTACACGGCTGCACGTTGGATACTCAATGATGTCTCATTTCATGAACACATGCTTCATGTTGGTCCCATTAACTACGCAATTCCACAAGGTGCAATCATCGGCTTAGCTGGACTCGAAGGGTCCGGTCAACGACCATTTATGCAGCTTTTGTCTGGTTTGCGCAAACCCACACAGGGCGTCATCCACTACGATGACGCTCCATTTGCATACGATCACCCCGATGTGGTTTGGTTGCCAGCAGACCGCCTGACCGAGGGTATTATTGGCGACATGTCACTGGTAGAGCATATTCGTCTATTGCGCGATGTATTGCTTGGTGGGGAGGTTTCTCCGCAGCAGAAAGCAAAACAGCTAATAAGCGACTATGCCATCAAAGCCACTCCTGATATGCCGTTGCGCCAACTCTCTGGTGGTAATCAGCAGCGTGCCATGTTGGCCTTGATTCCCGATCATGTAACCGGGATCGTACTTGAGCACCCCACCCGTGGTCTCGATGCTGTCTCGGCACGCGCCATCTGGCAACGGCTTCAAGAGCGACGTAGTCGCGGAGCCACTGTAGTCTTCTTTTCAGCGGATCTCGATGAAATCCTGCAATACGCTGATTTTGTCATCGTTTTCTTTGCTGGAGCGTTGTCACGCATCATACCACGTGCACAAGTCAGTGAAGCACAACTTGCAGCACTGATTGGTGGTGTTGGATTTGACGAGGTGCATCCATGATTGTGTCAATTCGTAACCACATGGCAACACTCATAGCGTTCATAGTCGCACTACTCATTGCTGGCATTCTATTGCTTACAAGCGGCAGTGATGCGCTACAGGCGTTTGCCATTCTCTTTTGGGGGGCGCTTACAACGCCCGGCCGTATTGCTGACATGGTGATGCTCATGTCACCGCTGTTGCTCTGTGCGATTGGACTGAGTATCAGTTTTGCTGCCGGTCAGTATAATCTTGGAATTGAAGGGCAAATGACTGTCGGTGGAATTGCTGCCATGGGTGTGTTGCGTTTTTATGTACAAGGTGATGCGCCATACGTCTATTGGTTACTTGCGCTCGTGATGGGTATGATTGCGGGGATGCTGTGGGCACTACTCGTGGCATCACTAAAACGCTACACACATGTCAGTGAAATATTTGCTGGCCTTGGACTCAACTTTGTGGCCTTAGGGGCAGCACTCTACCTCGTGTTTGGACCATGGAAACGGCCAGGAGTGGCATCCATGTCAGGTACAGAACCACTTGCCGAAATACTCTGGCTGCCGACACTCCCAGCGACTCGTTTGGCGTGGATTACACCACTTATTGCATGTGTTGTGCTAGTTATCATTTGGCGTATTTTGCGCCATTCGCAATGGGGATTACAGGTACGTGCTTGTGGTTTGAGTCCCCAAGCAAGTATGCGGATGGGAATCCCTGCGACACTACGTACCTTCCAAGCCATGGCGATGTGTGGTGCACTTGCCGGTTTGGCTGGAGCACTTCAGATTCTTGGCGTCTATCACGCCCTCGTACCGAATGTTGCAAGTGGCATTGGTTTGATGGGCTTGTTGGTTGCATTGTTGGTGCGCGCTGATATTCGTTTTGTGCCTGTGGTGGCGTTCTTTTTTGCGGTAATTACTTCTGGGAGTATTCAACTGCCACTCTCACTCTCGATTGATAGTAGCATCAGTGGCGTGTTGCAAGGTCTCATCGTGCTTGCCATTCTCGTATCACGTGCAGTGCGGAAAGAAGGTCAGTCGTGAATAGCACTCAGCTTACCATCGACATTGCCGCCATCATCGCTATGAGTGCACCACTCATCTTTGCGACAATGGGCATCTACATCACTGAACGTGCCGGGGTCATCAATTTATCCGTTGATGGTGCCATGTTGTTGGCAGGTATGGCAGGATTTGCACTTGCGCTCGTGACTTCGAGTGTGGTCATCGGTTTTGTGGCAGCAGCGCTTGTGGGGGCACTTGTTGCCGCAGTGGTTGCATATCTCGGTATCACATTGCGATTGTCTCAGACTGCGGTGGGTTTTGTGTTGGCGCTGCTGTGTACCGATTTATCATCATTTGTGGGTAACCCCTACGTGCAGCAATCGGGTCCTGCAGTGGCCGCATTTCCAATTCCTGGATTACGTGATATTCCTATCCTCGGTACCGTGTTGTTCCGGCATGACATGGTCATCTATGCCAGTATCGTGTTGGTCCCAGTGATCGCATGGTGGGTCTACCGCACGCGTGGTGGTCTGTTGCTACGTGGTCTCGGTGAACGCCCAGAAGCTCTTTTTGCGCGCGGCGTTGATGTGATTCGTTCACGCTACATTGCTGTAATCGTCGGTGGGATTCTCATCGGCATTGCTGGCGCTGCCTACACGCTTGACCTCAAGCAAGGGTGGACGTATCGTCATATCGCGGGGACGGGCTGGATTGCCCTCGCCATTGTGATTTTTGGTGCATGGCGTCCGTGGCGTGTCCTGTTTGGGTGCTACCTTTTTGCATTACTACAAACACTTGCGTCACGTATGCAAGACAACACGTGGCAAATTCCCACCCAAGTATTGCAGGTCGCACCATTCGTAATCATGATTTTCGTGCTTGCTATTGTCAATACGATTGGTGCACCCGCTATGTACACACGGATTCAACGACTCCCTGTGCCACTCCAGCGACTCGTGCGCTATTTGTCGAGTCCTGCACCGGCGGCACTTGGTCAGCCATTTGAGCAGCAATAACAGCTACAATGCTTCGAGCGCATCCCAGCGTATTCCCGCCTCAACATCGACTTTGAGCGGGACACGCAGTTCTGGGTAGGCTGCTGACATTTCAGTGCGCAAGAGTGCGGCTGCAGCGTCTCGTTGATTGATCGGTGCTTCAATGATGAGTTCGTCATGGACTTGGAGCAACATGCGTACTCCATGATCATGCGCCGTGATGGCTGCATCAACGCGTAGCATAGCAAGTTTCATGATATCAGCGGCTGTCGCCTGAATCGGGTGGTTGATGGCTTCGCGTTCTGCTGCCTGCTGGCGAGGTCCTTTAATATTGATCTCTGGGATGGCGCGCCGTCGCCCAAAGAGGGATGTCACATACCCCGTCGCACGTGCATGCGCTTTGGTGGCTTCAATATACTCTTTGACCCGTGGGAAACGTGCAAATAAGCCATCAATCAGTGCTTGCGCTTCAGTACGACTGAGGTTGGTGCGTTGTGCCAGTCCAAATGCACTGATGCCATAGATGACACCAAATACAGTGGTTTTGGCGATACGCCGTTGATTTTTGTCTACTTGATCACGTTCAATGCCAAACAATTGTGCTGCAGTTGCAGCATGGATGTCTTGATCTTCGTGAAAGGCCTGGAGTAAATTTGGGTCTTCGGTGATATGTGCGAGGACGCGTAATTCGATTTGAGAATAGTCTGCTGCAACGAGCACGTGCCCAGGGGCGGCCACAAAGGCGCGCCGCACTTCACGACCTTCTTCAGTGCGTGTTGGAATGTTCTGCAGATTGGGTTCGACGGAGCTTAGGCGACCAGTCGCAGCACCGAGTTGGTTGTACGATGTGTGAACACGACCTGTTTTTGGATTGATGAGTTCTGGTAGCGCATCAATGTATGTCGACTTCAATTTGCTCAATTGGCGGTGCTGCAAAATTCGTTCAATAATTAGCGATTGATCATTTCCACGCAATTTTTCCAGCACTTCGGCGGTCAACGAATAGCGCCCAGTTTTTGTAGTTTCGAGCCCTTGTGTCGGAAGCCCCAGTTTGCCAAACAGGATGTCACTGAGCTGATCACTTGATGCAATATTGAAGCTGCTTCCAGCGATTGCAAATATCTCCGATTCAAGCGCAATAATACGTGCAGTGACACGCTGCGAAAGCTCACGCAGATAGACTGCATCAACGCATATGCCTGCCTGTTCCATGCGTACTAATACAGCGATAAGTGGCATTTCGAGACGGGTAAACACATCTGCAACACCCTGTGCTTGCATGATTTGTGGCTGGAGCTGTTGACCAAGTTGCCATGTGTAATCTGCATCACTTGCAGCATAATTCGTGACCGCATGGATGTCGGCATGATCGAGGGTAATCTGTTGTTTGCCTTTGCCAATTAATTGGTCAATCGTCGTCGGCACTTCGGGAAGTTGTAATTCATAGAAGGCTAGTTCCTTCAAGCTGCGTCGTTTGTCGAGCAAACTTGCGGCCAACATACTATCAAAGACTACGTGCTGGACGTTGATGCCTACCCCTGCGAGTACTTCAATATCAAATTTGGCATTATGTGTGTATTTGGCGATTGTGGCATCTGCAAATATCGGTCCCAGCACTGCGACAATTATTGACTCAGCAAGGGTGTCGATACCACTGTGATGGAGCGGGATATACCAGGCTTCATGCGCTGCGCATGCCAACGAAATACCGATACAGCGATCCTGAAAGACGCGTGTTCCCGTTGTTTCACAATCAAAGGCAAATGCCCCACGAGTACGACAGCGCTCGGCCACCTCACGGAGCAGTGCTTCATCACAAACCATTGCATACCCGTGTTTGAGTGATTGCTGTGGCATTGCGATGCCCCCACCAAACATGTCTAGTTGTTGATTTGCTTGCACTGTTATCTGTGTGCCTGGCAGTATTGGGATAGGTACCGGTGGGGGGCTATTCACGCTCGTAGGCAGGCGCACGATTAGCGATTGGCCAAATTCTAAGCTTTGAAAGAAACGAATGACGGTTTGCTTGTCATAATGATTGATATCACAATCTGTGAGCTCCAGCGTTACCGGCACATCGAGCACGATCGTGGCGAGCCGACGACTGAATTCTGCGGCATCTCTTTGTTCAGCAAGTATTTTCTTGTATCGGTTTGGTACATGTTCGAGATTTGTGAAAATGCCTTCGATGCTACCAAATTGATTTAGTAGGGTGATGGCGCCCTTTTCGCCGATACCTTTGACTCCAGGAATATTGTCTGATGTATCACCTTTTAAGCCACGGAGGTCAATCAGCTGATGGGGATGTAATCCCTCATAGCGCTCAATGACTTTGGCAGTATCATAGACAATTGAGCTCATCCGTTGCCCATATGGATTGGCAAGTACTACACGTACGTGGGTGTTGACGAGTTGCAACGTATCACTATCACCGGTGAGGATGTATGTTTCGACACCTAGCGCGGTTGCTTGGCATGATAGTGTGCCTAGTACGTCATCCGCTTCAAATCCTGCAGCGACGTAGATGGGTATGTTAAATGCGTGCATCATCTCTTTGATGCGTTCGAGCTGAGAATGAAATTCTTGCGGCGTTTCTGCACGTCCAGCCTTGTATTCTGCGTACAAATCGTCACGAAAGGTACGACCAATGTCAAAAGACACCGCAATATGGGAGGGATTATGCTCGCGAATTGCGTTAAGCATAATTGAAACAAAGCCATATACAGCAAAGGTGGCTTCACCCGTAGAGGTGCGCATTCCGGTATCTGCTAATGCATAGAACGCACGAAACGCCAAGGCATGACCATCGATAAGAAGAAGTCGAGCTGTCATTGTGTCATAACCCCCTGTTTCATGGCGAAAAGACTCCCCCAAAGTAGTAAATGATGCCGTACCCGATTGCGGACGTGACGAACAACCAGCCTACGCCCAGCAACCAACGTACAAATAACGATTGTGATTCAGGACGGCGCTTTAACCAGAAACCGGTCATCGTAAGTGCCCCCACCGCCACGCACATGGTGAGCATCAACATGATGATGTAGACGGCCCGATTCCCCCAGCCAAATCCAATGCCGACATAGATGCCATAAAACAAGGTCTGTCGCCAGATCAGCCCCAGCGAGAGGAGCCACCCAGAGATGAGTGTCCATTCACAGCTCAGAAAAATAAGACGCTCTTTGACGGTTTCTGTGCGAACATCATTGCTCATCATTGGCGAACTCTTTCTAACCGTGTGTACGTACAAACTCACGCATAAACGCAGCGAGTGCTTGTGCGGATGCAACAGGTAATGCGTTGTAGAGTGATGCGCGAATCCCACCAGCGCTGCGATGACCGGCTAGGCCGATCATCTGCTGTGCACTGGCTGCTGCAAGAAATGCTTTTTCGAGCTGTTCATCGGGTAGTCGAAAGACAACATTCATCATCGAACGAGCATTTGCCGCTGCATGCCCACGATAAAACCCCCCTGATTGGTCGATACAATCATAGATGAGTGTTGCTTTATGGTGATTCTGTGCCGAGAGTGCTTCAATCCCGATTGACTCAATCCATTCTAAGACCAAATCCAGCATATACACACTGAACACAGGTGGCGTATTATAGAGCGAATTACTCTGTATATGTGTCTTGTAACGCAGGATGAGTGGCGCTTGATCGTGCATTTGAGCTAAAAAGTCGTTGCGCATGACGACGACGGTCACTCCAGAAGGACCGAGATTTTTCTGGGCACCAGCATATATCATGGCCACATTGCGTACATCGAGAGTGCGTGAGGCAATATCACTACTTGCATCGATGACCAGCGGCACAGTATTGTTCACTGGCAAATCGTGCCACTGTGTGCCATAAATCGTGTTGTTTGATGTGATATGCAGATAGGCTGCCTCACGGTCAATGGCAAAGTCGCTCCTAAGCGGAATATGCCGATATCCACCCGCTTTGCTACTTGCAACAATGTGCGCATTGCCGATCCGCTGCGCCTCTTCGAATGCCTTCTCGGCCCAGACACCCGTCAACACATAGCCACCAGATCGTCCCGTTTGTAACATGTTCATTGGGAGCATGGCAAATTGCTGGCTGGCACCGCCTTGCACAAAACAAACGGTGTGTTCAGCGCCTAATCCGAGAATGCGTTTTAGGCGCTCAATGGCACGTTGATTGATTATTTCATACTGCGACGACCGGTGGCTCGATTCCAGAATCGAAATTCCCGTACCCTGATAATTGGGCAATTCCTCACGCACTTGTGCTATGACTGACGCTGGTAGAATGGCAGGACCAGCGTTGAAGTTGTGTGTCACTGTCGTTGCTCCCTCGTGTGTAATTCCGTGTCTATCATATCATTATTAGCAGAGAAACTTTGGTATTATACTCTTGCACGCATCCTCATTTGAAAGGAATCTCCATGCTTACGATTGCCGAGCGACAACAAGCCATTGAACTGTTGCGTAACGCCCATGCCGAAATTAGTGCGGTGGTTGCACCGCTTTCTACAACGCAGTTGACGACAGTGTATATTGCCAATGAATGGACGGTTGCCCAGAACATCCATCATTTGCCAGATGCACACAGCTACGCAATCAATAATGTACGCTTGGTACTAACCGAAGATAAGCCGACCTGGAAGCCGTATAGCCCGGATGGTTTTGCACAGCTTGCTGATGCACGAGAAGCTGATATCAGCGTTTCACTCGAATTAATGCGTGCCATGCACATCCGTTGGGTGCGTATGCTCGAATCACTCACTGATGCGCAGTTTGCCCGCACAGGTATTAGCGTCAGTTATGGCGAACGCTCTCTCGATGACCTGTTGCGCATTTATTCGGGACATACGCGCTCACATATCGAGCAAATCAAAAAAACACTGGCTGCTGGCGCCTAAAAAGATACGAGGAATCGCCAAAGAATTACGTGAGATTCTTTGGCGATTGCCGTGAGTGGGTGAGGAAGCACCTCATCATCTACAACGTACGCGCCATGATGGCATGCAATTGAGTCGGCGCCTCGAATTGGACATCGTGACCAACCTCTTCGAGCAAATGAAACTCGCAGTGACGGATTGTTTTCACTAATTCTTGAACGACATGTAACGGATTGCCAACATCGTTGCGGCCATGCACAATCACAACTGGACACTGGATTTGTGCAGCGACCCCAAACAAGATATCTCCGCCTCGTGCCAAAATTGCATCAGCGGCAGCTACCCAGCCTTCGATCATCGGCACGAATTGTGCTTCACCGTGAAATGCAATGATTTCTGCTTTCCATTCAGCGCGGTTTTCGCCCCACTCAGAAACCGGTAACCATTGGTGGACACTTGTGACCATTTCTGGTGTCATCCGACCACACACTCCCCAGACAAGCGCAGATTTGACGATGTCGGGAGCAAGTGCAGCCATCATCAGTGCGATTTCGGCACCGTCACTAAAACCGACCAGATGGACTGGGCCGATGTTGAGCGCACGCACAAATGCAATCATGTGTTGCGTGTCACGCTGATAAAAATCCACGCCAAAGACCCGATTGGGCGGTGCACTTTGACCGTATCCAGGTAGGTCAGGTGCATAGACCACGTGGTTCTTTTGCAACATGGGTATTTCATTGGGGAAGTGCCCAACTCCTGTTCCTGTAAAGCCATGCAGCAACACCACTGGTTCACCGCTATTCCCAAACACGTCGTATGCGATACGCACACCATCCTGTACTACAATGGATTTCATATATTCCTCCACTAGATGGAAAACCAATGCAACTTGCAGTGCTTGATTACGGCTTATTTGAAGTGTACCAGAATGGACGCCAGATTGGCATCCAAGGATTTCTCATCGACACTGGGACACGCAAAATACTCGTCGATACCGGATTCCACGCAGATTATATCGCCGATCCATTAGGGGTGTGTAATGCGGATGGTCTTGGTGAGTTTGGCATGTTGCTCTCATATAACAATTCGCAAAATCCCCATTCTCAGCTTGCCTTGCTTGGTATACGAAATGTTGACATAACAGATTTAGTAATTAGCCATGGGCATGTCGACCATGTTGGACGCATTGAGGAGTTTCCTAATGCCACGCTGTGGATTTCTGCGCAAGAACGAGCAAATGAAACACCATCGTACTGGAATGGCAGATCGCGGGTACGCTGGCCAGATATTCCTACACAGGCTGTTATGCATGCCACACAAATTGCACCAGGAGTACTCTTTTTTCCAACACCTGGGCATACACTCGGTCACTTTTCATTGACTGTACTCTTGCCGCAAATGGGCATGGTCATTTTGGCAGCAGATGCTATTTCTCGCCCCGATGAATTTGACAGCGATACGTGGGGTGATGCAGAAGACCCAGGCCTGGCACGACAATCAGCGCACATGCTGCGTCACCTAGCAATGGAGCGACAAGCATGGCTCATCTACGGGCATAGTCCACAGCAATGGCGTGTATTGCAAAAGGCACCGTACTGGTACCGTTAGCGCACATCACGTCCCTGATTCAAAATAATTACGTTGCCACTACAGCAATCACCCATGGGCGATGCCAAAAATGCCACCCATTGGGCAATTTGGGCAGGCTGCATCGGTTCGCCGTGAGGCATCCCAGCAATTGCTTTGGCCAATACGTCAGCTGATACGACATCAAACAAATCGGTGCGAGTCATTGCTGGTGCAATCGAGTTGACGCAAATACGTTCACTTGCGTGGCGCCGTGCCAAGTGTTTGGTGAGACTGTCGAGTGCAGCTTTACTGGCACGATACGGCGCTGGATCAAAGACCTCGTAATTGTAGGCTCCATTTGAGGAAATATTGATGATTTTTTTGGTGCCACTCCGGCGTTGCATCAGTGGAATCGCAGATTGACAGCAGTAAAATGCACCATCAAAATTCATCGCCATTTGTGCATGGAGCGTGGTACTTGTGGTCTCGAGAAACTCCTCCATGATGCAACTGCCCGCATTGTTTACCAATACGTCCACACCACCATACGTCCGTTCAATACAACCAAAAAAATGCTGGACTGCATGCTGATCGGTAAGGTCAATGCAAAATGGTGCGAGATATGGTCGTTGATAGGGAATAGGGCGCAGGTCGGCTGCAATTACGCACATGCCTTGATCGAGCAATGTTTCACTAATTGCACGTCCGATACCGCGAGCTGCTCCGGTTACCACTGCAATTCTGCTCACGAGTCCTCTCCTGTGTGTGGCTCTTTCTGTTCATACGCTAGAATAGCACGTTTACGCTCGGCACTCCACCGGTAGCCACTCCGGTTGGGATTACGATGCACCACACGATGACACGGCACGACAATGGCAATGGGATTCTGTGCACATGCGTTCGCTACGGCGCGGATAGCACGTGGCTGTACAATTGCAGATGCAATCTCTGCATAGGTGCGCGTCTCGCCAGGGGGGATTGTTCGTAAGGCTTGCCAGACTCGTTGTTGGAATGCGGTGGCTTTGATATCAAGTGGAATGTCAACGTGGTTGGGGTGAGAGTGGAGCAGTGACTCGACCTGCAATGCGATGCTATTCGGTTGAGGGGCAATCTGCAAATCAGCTGCGGGGAATTCAGCGTGTGCAAGTGCGTGCGCTTGTGCATCCGTATCAGCAAATCCCACGAAGCACAGACCGCGTTGACTGGTTACCACGACGAGGATGCCAAACGGCGAAGGTAAGCAGGTGAGTTGCAACACGAGCCCGCGTGCACCCTGGCGATAGAGTCGTGGTGGCATGCCAAGTGGGGCATCAGCATACAGTGCACCAAGCGATCCAAACCCAGTGTCATAGGCGGCATCACCGACGTGCCCTGATTGTTGCATGACATGACGCAAGCGATGGCGCCGAATCATGCTGGCATACTGTTTGGGGGTCACTCCGAGATGTGATTTACATAACCGTAATAAATGAAAAGAACTATACCCAACATACGCAGCCAACTCGGCTAAATCTGGAGCACTAGGCATACGTTCAAGGAATCGACACACCGTGTGTATCGCACGAATTTCTGGACTAATACTATCTGGGTGGCAGCGTTTACATGGTCGGAGTCCTGCTGCATGTGCAGCCGCAGTGCTCGTGTAAAAGTCGACATTTTTGCGTAACGGGCGAGCGACACACGACGGTCGGCAATATATATGTGTTGTGCGTACCCCGACATAAAAGACCCCATCAAAACGATTATCACGGCGTTGCATGATTTCCCAGCACTCATCGTCATTGAGTATGTTCAACATTAGGTACTCCGTGCTACAGTATGATGCATAGCATACATCCGAGCGCACACCTTGTCGTGCAATAAATTGCGCTCATCATCTAAAGGAGATCTGTTCATGACGAGTACCGTGTGTTTGACATTCGATTTCGATGCAATGTCAGTATGGTTCGGTTACCCCAACACCACCCCAGCCATGCTCTCCCGTGGTGAGTACGGTGCAACCGTTGGGGTGCCACGTCTACTCACATTGCTTGAACGCTATCATATCCCTGCCACATTCTTTATTCCTGGGCACACCGTTGACTCATTTCCCCACCAAGTTGAAACGATCTTGCGGGCTGGGCATGAGGTTGCACACCATTCGTACGCACACGTTGACCCCAGCGAACAAACCGCAGATGAAGAGCGCCGTGATATGGAGCGCGCCTTTACCACGCTGCAACGCATTGGGGTACAGCCACGTGGTTTTCGATCGCCGTCAGCAGATTTTTCAGCGGTCACACTCTCTTTACTCGAAGAATTCGGTTTTGCCTATGATTCAAGTTTGATGGCCGATGATTTTCGTCCATACCACCCGCGCATTGGTGATCAGGTGAGTCGGCACGAGCCGCTGGTGCGCGGTCGTGAAGTTGCCCTCTGGGAAATACCGTTCTGCTTCGAATTCGATGATTGGGTTCACTTCCAATTCAACTTTAGCCCCTATCGAAACGGCACTTCGGCACCGAGTAAAGTGCTCGAAATCTGGACCAAAGATTTTGACTGGATGCACCATAATCAACCAAACGGGGTCTTAACGGTTGCCATGCACCCACAAGTCATTGGTCGCGGTCATCGCATCGAAATGCTCGAACAGTTCATCCAGCATTGTCTGTCACGCCGCGATGTACGCTTTTCACGGGTCATTGATTACGTGGATACACTCGCTTAGTGCTGTCATTGCTGTGCACGTACAACCTCATGGACTGCGCCAATCACACGTTGGCGCAGTTGATCCTGCATAAAATTAAACATGGGCAAGCGCAACAACCGCGCGCTCAGTGATTCGGTCACGTCCATGCGCCCGTGCGTTCGCGTGTAACGCAACCCTGCAGGTGAATTATGGAGCGGGATATAGTGAAAGATGGCATTGATGTTGAGTGCTTTGAGCTCATCGAGAATCTGATTGCGCATATCAGCAGTTGGTAAGATGACATAATACATATGTGCATTATGCGTACACTGCTCTGGTACCGCTGGCCGATGTAGGAGTTCATTTGCTTCGAGGTCTGCAAACGCCTCGTGGTATGTTTGCCATGTTTCGAGGCGACTATTCGTGATGTTACGGCCATCTTCGAGTTGTGCGAGGAGAAAGGCCGCAACAATTTCGCCTGGCAAAAATGATGAACCAACATGTTGCCATGTGTATTTGTCTACAATGCCGCGAAAGAACTGACTGCGATCGGTACCTTTTTCCCAGATAATTTCTGCTAAATCGGTATATGCGGCATCATTCACGAACAGCGCGCCACCTTCGCCAGAGATAACGTTTTTAGTCTCGTGGAAGCTCATCGCGGCGAAATGCCCAATACTGCCAAGTGGGCGCCCCTTGTAGTAGGCCTCGTACCCCTGTGCGGCATCTTCGATGACGAGGAGATTGTGGCGTTGTGCAATGGCCATAATCTCATCCATTTCACACGATACACCAGCATAATGCACTACACAAATGGCTTTGGTACGGGGCGTAATTGCGGCCTCAATCAGGCGTTCATTGATATTGAGTGTATCTGGGCGGATATCCACAAATACAGGAATTGCGTTGCGCAGCACAACTGCATTCGCAGTTGACACAAATGTATATGACGGCATAATTACTTCGTCACCTGGAGCCAGGTTGCACAATAATGCGGCCATTTCAAGTGCTGCGGTACATGAATGTGTCAATAGTACCTTGTGCGATCCTACACTTTGCTTGAGTAATGCTTGGCACCGCTGCGTGTATTGCCCATTGCCCGACAATTTACCCTGCATGTAGGCGTCATTGATATAGGTGAGCTCTTTCCCGGTCATATATGGCAGGTTGAACGGCACCTTTTGATGTTCCATTGTGTATCCTTTGCATTCCTAGTGCGCCAAGCGCTTGCTCGTGCCTGCGAGAAATGCGCGAAATCGAGCCTTGCGATCTGGCCATTCATTATCAAGCATCGAAAACCACGCAGTATCACGATTTTGCTCTTTGACGAGCATGTGTTGGCGAAACGTGCCTTCGTAGCTGAATCCCAGCCGTTGCGCCGCATTACGACTGCGTGTGTTGTGCGCATCACACTTCCATTCCACACGCCGGTAGTGTAGCTGGTCAAAGAGATAGGTCAACAACAGATACGTCGCTTCCGTCGTCAGTGATGTGCGCTGTATATCCACATCATACCAAATGTGTCCAAGTTCGGCACGACCAAACTCAGGCACAATGCTCATAATCGTAATCATTCCAACTGGTCGCCCACTCTGCGCGTCACACACGGTATGAAAGAGTGGATCAGTTTGTTTTTGGCGTTCCGTAAGCCATACCTGCAGTGCGGTTTCATCCGCAAATGGCCCATATGGTAAATATTGCCATGTATAGAGGTGGGCTGAAGTGCGGTGTCCGGCATGATAGAGGGCTACACAATCATTCACCGCATCGAGTGGACGCACGGTCACAAAGTGTCCATGATGGGTGCATTTTTCGGGTGATTGCCAGTGTTGAATCATCGATGTTCCTTTGTTTACTGTAGCATGTGCCACGTGGTGCGCGCCATTGCACGGGTAGTTGGTAACAACGAATCGATGTCAAGCCATTCGTTCGTTTCACACGTATTCCCACCTTGAGGTCCACAGATGAGGGTGGGCACATGCCCATGAAAGGCAAAATGACTAGTATCAGCGACGCTCCGACCGAGCACGTTGGTAATTGGTTGGTTATACTCGTCCTGTAAATGTGCGCGCATACTGATGACGAGTGGGTGGTCAGCAGGGACCACATATGGTCCAGGCGCAGGGGTCGGACGTTCATCAACGGTGAGCTCCCAGGTCGAATAACGGCACGCATCGGTGATAACGGCGCGAATTTGTGCGGTCGCATGTGCCAGTGATTCACCTGGCAAAATGTGTCGATCTATCCAGATATCAGCGACTTCGGGCACAAGAATCATCGTACCACCACTTGCCATGCCGATAACGTTGATGGTTCCTGCCAACTTGAATTCGTCATTCCAGCCAAGATCGACGGCACCTGGTGTTTCGAGCGCAGCCACGACCCGCGCTGCATCAGCCGCTGCGTTGATACCACCACCAAATGCGGCATGCACTGTTTTTCCAAAAAACCGGACATGAAAGACATGCCGACCGCGTTGCCCCACGGTCAACGTGCCTGCATGAGATGGTTCGGGGACCACGTTGCCGATACAGCCGTGCAAAAATCCGCCGTCAATGATGGCGTGTGCACCCCGTGACCAGTTTTCCTCATCGCTTGTCGCAGTAATGAGTAATCGCCCGTTGAGTTGGTTCGCAAATGGGGCAATTTGCTCCGCTACTGCCAGGACGCAGGCAGCGCCACCTTTCATGTCGTGTGCACCGAGCCCATACATGCGATTCCCGACGATGGTGGGAGTAAATGGATCTGTCTGCCACCCTGCAAATACATCAAATGTATCGAGGTGGAAATTGAGCATAAACGAGCGTTCACCTGTGCCAATTTCTGCAACAATCGTATCCCCTGATTCTGGCACTGGCAGGCGCGTAATGCGATAGCCACAGCCAGCCAAAAAATCTGCAGTATAGGCACTCATGGCATGTTCGTTGTTGGTAACTGAGGGTATTGAAACCAACGTATGTGCGAGTGCAACGACGCGGGCGTTGGTGAGATTTGCCAAGATTGTGTTGATAGACATAACTTATTTTCCTTGTATCACGAATTCAAGCGCAGCGGCCACATTAATCAACGTCGCATCGCTCCACTTCGCGCCCATAATGGTTACACCGACTGGCAGGTGTTGGATGCGTGCCATGGGCACGGTAATCAGTGGATACCCAGCACAGGCGGCCATCGTCGTACTATCTCCCGCGCCATGATAGTGGTCACCATTGATTTGGTCAATCGGCCACGCTGGTGCACCAGATGGGACAATCACCGCATCCAGATTGTGTCGTTGCAAGGCTGCATCGATGCCTTTGGTTCCTGCATACTGCTGACACCACCGACGTGCACTACGATAGCGACGTGTGTCAGCAGAACTCATGGCTTCTGCACGTGCAAAGATTTCTTGATCGAAAAAGAACCCGGGATTAGGGTGCGCAGTATTGTAGGCAATCAGATCAGCTAAACTGCGTGGTGCAATCTCGTGCATGCCTTCAAACGGAGCGCGCGTGGCGAGATAGGCGTTGATGGCTTGTTTAAACTCATAGAGCAACACCGTGTACTCTGCATCACTTTGCCGTACCGTATCCGTATGCTCGATAAGTACATCATCCACTACGGTGAGCCCATGGTGTTGCATTCTTTCAATGAGTGTTTGAAATTCAGCATCCACGAGTGGATGGTAACCAGTGTAGTGCTTGCGAGCAATGCCGATACGTAATGTGCCCCACTGCGCAGGAATGATGGGGTGTGCGAGTGCCGTCATCAACGACGCAGGGATATGGTGTGTTGCTGGATCACGTGGGTCACTGCCAGCGATGAGGGCTAGCACCTGAGCGGCATCAGCCACGGTGTGTGCATGCGTCCCCACAGTATCTTGGCTAGGTGAAATCGGGATAACCCCGCTTCTACTGACTAATCCTACACTGGGCTTGATGCCAACCACTCCACAGCGCGCCGATGGCGAAATAATCGACCCATCGGTTTCGCTCCCCAATGCGACTGGTACCAGGCCCGCTGCGACTGCTGCCGCTGAGCCAGAACTCGACCCACTAGGGCATCGGTTGGCGTCATGTGGGTTGAGGCACTGCCCACCGCGTGTACTGTAGCCACTGCTTGAGCGCTGGGCTCGGAAGTTGGCCCATTCGCTCATGTTCGCTTTCGCAACGGGGACGAGTCCTGCAGCACGCAGTTTTTTCATCAAAAACGCATCACCCGCTGGCCGGCTGCTGAGCAGTGCGGTGGACCCTGCGGTGGTGTGCATGCGATCATCGGTGTCGATGTTGTCTTTGATGACAATTGGCACTCCGTCTAGTGCAGAGCGCGGTGTGCCAGCCTGCCAGCGTGCGGCACTCTGTGCTGCCAACAGTTCAGCATCTGGATTGACTTCAATGATGGCACGATTGTCATCGCTGCGTATGAATTCGAGCGTTTCGGCCACCATCTCTAATACACGCGTATGTGCGTGTTGCAATGTGGTTATGGTGCGTGGTGGTGCAATGATACTCATGCATGTGACTCCTTGCTCGTGAGTGTTGACCCAAGTGATGCTATTGTAATACCGATAATTGCCATGATGGCTCGATCATTGAGCGCCTCATTGAGGAGCAACCAGCCGATGATGGCTCCTGCAAGTGGCTCAGTGCAGACCAAAATACCGTATGTGCGGGCATGCATACGTGTCAGTGCATAATACTCAAAACTGAACGGAATGATTGCTGCTGCAATCGCCATCACAACACTTTGCCAGAGTACATCAAGGCGCAGTAATGCCCAGCCGCCTTGCATGACACCAGGAATACTCATCATCAGAGCGGCAAGAATGACACCCGCCACGAGTCCGTCAAATCCGGGGAGTACTTGACCAGCACGTTGCGATACGATGATGTACATTCCCCAGAAAAATGCGGCGCAGAGTGCGGCGATCACTCCCCACACATCAAGACTCACGCCAATATCCGGCACAAATAGGGCAATGCTCACGGCGGCAATCAGTACCCAAAGCCGGTCACGCCATGAGCGACTATTGAGTACTGCGACGCCCAGCGGGCCAATGAACTCAATTGCAATGGCAATCCCGAGTGGAATGCGGGCAACTGCTATGTAGAAACAGACTGTTGAAGCAGCCATAGCTAGTGCGAATAGTGCCACGATACGCGGTTGTTGGCGATAAATGAGACCGAGATTTGGACGGAAGAATAGCCCGAGTATGAGTGCAGCAAAAAGTAGTCGTAAAAATACTGTGCCCGCCTCACCGACAATAGCAAATAATGGTCGTGCTAAGGCTGCACCAAATTGGACTGATACCACTGCACATAATACAAAAAGTGGTGCAGGCACACGACTGAAATATGGTGCAAATGTGCGGTTCATGGAACACTTTCTTGTATTTGCGAGTATGATGTCATTATACGTACACTCACCAGGAAGGAAAAACGATGACTGCTGTGATTGCAGTACGCTACCGGAATGCAACTCCATGCCAAGGCGATGAACGCAGTGTGGATGCGCTACTCGCAAGTGGAGTACTCACCGTACGTGGCGTACAGCCACAAGTGTTTACCCCTACACTTGATAGTGCAGATGTCACTGACGACATTCCCACCAACATCGGTAAATTCTGTCGCAAAATTGCCAACGATGTGGCACGGGCACGCCGGTCTGGTCAGCGTGTCATCATGATTGGAGGCGACTGCACCCATGTCACCGGCATGTATGCCGGTTTAACGCATGCCCACGGACCGAATGCACGTATCGGTTTAGTCTGGTTTGATGCACACGGTGACTTTAATACGCAGCATACCACCCTTTCTGGCATGTTGGGCGGCATGCCGGTGGCAGTTTGCGCTGGGCTCACGTGGCCACAATGGCGCGAGCAAGCCGGGATACGCGACATTTTACCAACGAATCGGATTGTGATGGTCGATGTGCGCAATCTCGACCCTGCCGAAGAGACGTTGATTCGTGCAACAGATATAACCGTTGTGCCGTGTCAGTCACAGCCTTTGCGTGACGCACTGCAACGACTCGTTGCCACCTGCGACTATATTTACTTGCATATTGACGAGGATATTCTCGATCAGCGCTACGTGCCCAACCATGGGACAGCTGAACCCAACGGCCCGTCCATGGACGACGTCAAACACGCGGTGAGTGTGGTGGCGGCAGTAGCAGGCGAAAAGCTTATTGCCCAAGCTTTGGTTTCTGTCTACAACGTAGGTGAGGGAGCCGCCATCAGCGTAGCGAGTGGTATTGAGCTACTTGCACACATGCGCGCGGTATGGCCAGTCATATCGTAACAAATACGTCCACTTCTGTTCATATTACGTATGTTCACTCAGGAACTTATATTGAAAGGATTGCTATGAACCGTGATATTGTGCGCCAACTTAGTGTTATCGCAACCACTGTGTTTGCCTTGATTATCAATGCACTCGCCACTTCGCTCCCACTCAATGGCGTCACCACTGCCGCACTTTCAGATGCATATTTGATTCGCTTTGTGCCAGCTGGCTATGTGTTTGGTGTATGGGGCATCATATACATGGGGTTGATGGCATTTACCATCTACCAAGCATTACCCGCACAACGAGAAAACCCACGTCTTCGCGCCATCGGATGGTGGTATGTGATTGGTAATAGCGCAAATGCACTCTGGCTCATCTTTTGGCATTATTACCAAGTCGAAATTACACTCGTATTTATGTTGGTGTTGCTGGGCACCTTACTCTACAGTGTCAGCTATTTACATCAACACAAAGCCAAAAATGTTACCGAGGCACTCTGTGTTGATCTTGGGTATCACATCTACACCGGCTGGATTAGCGTGGCAACCATTGTCAATGTCACAGTTGTGCTCTTTCGAAATATGGAAACAAACGACGAAATGGCACTCATGTGGAGCCTCGTATTAGTCGGTGTGGCTGCAGTTGTGGCCATCAGTCAGCGCTATTTACGCAACGATACCGCATTCGGCATGGTCATTGCCTGGGCCTTGTACGGCGTGGGTGTCAAACAGCAATTATATGATGTCAACAGCATTCTGCCTGCCGCACCACAACTCGTGTTCTGGTCACAAACAACTGCTATGGCGCTAGCGGTGCTCCTCGGTGTGTGGTGGATTATTGGGATGATTCGTACCTTGCGTATGGTGCAACCGGCATAGTTGCACACTGACCAAAAAAGTGCGGTATGATGGTGACACGTTTCCGCATTCCTTGATAGATATATGGAGAGGCACTCATGCCAGCTGCACTTACTGCACAAGTCGGACTCGATCGACGACGCGTGGTCGGAGCTATTTCGCCATACGTGTTTGGCGGATTTATTGAACACATGGGGCGCTGTGTGTACGAAGGCATTTATGATCCAGGCTCGCCACACGCAGATGCTGACGGGATTCGCCTCGATGTGCTCGATGCGCTTACACAGATGGGCGTGACCATCATGCGTTATCCAGGGGGTAATTTTCTGAGTGGCTACGACTGGCGTGATGGTGTTGGGCCGAAAGCACAGCGACCACGCAAACGTGACCTGGCATGGAAGTCAATCGAAACTAACCAGTTTGGTACCCACGAGTTCATGGATTTTGTGAAACGGCTGGGTGCAGAACCGATGCTCGGTGTCAATATGGGTACTGGTGATATTGCGCTGGCCTCTGCATATGTGGAATACGTGAATGCGCCTGCCGGTACCTATTGGGCTGATCAGCGTGTAGCCAATGGCCGCAAAGACCCCTGGGGAGTCAAGTGGTGGTGCCTAGGCAATGAAATGGATGGACCGTGGCAAATCGGGCATCTTGATGCTGTTGAGTATGGCAAAAAGGCACTCGAGGCAGCCAAAATGATGCGTTGGAATGATGACACGCTCAAATTAGTCATCGCAGGTTCTTCGAGTGTGGGCATGTCCACCTATCCAATGTGGGATCGCACCATTCTTGAGTTGTGCTACGAGCATGTTGATGTACTCTCCATGCACTACTACGCTGGAAATCGTGACAATGATACTGCGTCATATCTGGCGTTGACCCGCGAATTTGAATCATATGTGACGTCGTTGGCGTCAACAATCAACTATGTCAAAGCCGTCAAGCGCTCCAAAAAGCAAGTCAAGCTCTCATGGGATGAGTGGAACGTGTGGTACAAGAACATGGAAATGGATGGCAAATGGACGGTCGCACCGCACCTCATCGAAGAAGTCTACAACCTCGAAGATGCAGTATTGGTTGGTGCATGGCTCAACGTCTTTTTGCGCAAGTGTGATGTCCTTGAAGCAGCATGTATGGCGCAAATGGTCAATGTGATTGGCCCCTTGTTGACCACCAAAACAGACATGCTCAAACAAAGTATTTACTATCCATTTCAGATGGTCGCGTCACGGGCCAAAGGTGATTCACTCGACGTGTGGGTCGATTCGCCACTCTATTCCAGCAAAAAAGAAGCTGATGTCCCCATGCTCGATGTCTCTGCATCGTGGGATGCTGCCTCTCAGACTGGTGGGGTCTACATCGTGAATCGCAACCTCAAAAAGCCAATCACTGTAACGATCACCATCAATGACGGACTGGCACCGGTCATTGCGAGTGGCGGTGAAACGGTGTGGGGAGTAGATCCTAAAGCGCACAACACGTTTGCTCAACCCAACCTCGTTGCAAGTACACCACTGACGGGTATCAAGTCGCAAAAAGGCAAAATTACAGTAACGGTACCACCATTATCAACGAGTGCCATCGATTTGCGTGTGTAGTTCTTGATGTGACACCCATGCATGGAAACGAGTATTCCATGCATGGGGGGAGTATGCTATGCCTCGATTTTATTTTCGCTGGCACAACATTAGTCCGGACTTGCTTGAAATAATTGCTGGCTGTGCCAATATTCACCCACCTACCACAGATGCACTAATGGCGGCACTCGGCCCAGTGCCTGCGCTTGATTTTGTGGAGCGACATTGTACATGTTTTGTGAATTACTGGCTGCACAGTGAGCCTGATGATGCGGCAAAGTTTGCCCAACAACTCCGCGCAAATGCGCTCGGTGATCATACAATCGTCGACCCAAATCAATACATCATAAGCTGTCAACCTGACCCCTTGTTTGTCCAGTTACTCCATCAGGCATTTGTAACTAAAGGACAGCAGCGTTACGACGCCGTAAAGCTACAGGTATCTCCAGCATCTGCTCATTCTGCGCAGAGCGACGCTGAAGCACTCGCATACATGTATGCGCTGGTGCATGATGCATTGCGTCATGCTATACACAACACTCAACTTGTCATAACAAAAGATGGTGCATTTACGGTGAGCGCTGGGAGCTGTGTCGTGCATATCAATCTGCAGGTCACCCCCAGAGTGGTACGTATCCATGCTGCACTGGTGGTAGGAGTATGTGCGTCACCCGCACTCTTTGAATCACTCAATTCCATCAACTGTGAGCTCCCAATGGGTCGCATGTTTTTCCAAGATGGGGCCATCTATATTGAGTCAAGTCTGTTTGAGTCTGCACTCACCGAAAAATCACTTATTTCTGTGGTCAGTCAAATCGCCTACCTTGCAGATTTGCATGACGACCGGTTGCAGCATGCATTTGGAGGGAAACTTATCCGTGAAATCCCCCCGCACGACCAAATCGACGCCTAGTGTATTGCGTCAGTTTAATCACGAACTTGTCTCCCTCGTCCAACGTGTGCGTCAGAGTGTGGTCACGATTTCTGGTTACTCACTCAATTTCGCCACGCAGTCGTATGGATCTGGCTGGTTTTATGATCGTACCGGCTACATCGTAACCAATCACCATGTAATTGCATCAATCGCACGCAAACCTGAAATCACCATCAGTGGCAGCAAAGCACAAGATGCTGAAATCATTGGGAGCGACGAGGATACTGACCTAGCCGTGATTCGTCCCGTCAATTACTCCAACAAGGAGTTTATGCCGTTGCTCATCCGCCCCACCCCTGCTCAAGTCGGCGAATTGTGTCTCACCATGGGGTCACCACTTAAGTACAACGATTCAGTGAACATGGGAATTGTGAGTGGGATTGCCCGGCAACTGGTGCGTGAGGCTGGCAAAAGCGAAGAAATAATCCAGGTCGATGCGGCAATTAATCCGGGCAACTCGGGTGGTGCGCTCGTCGATATCGACGGTGCGGTACTCGGGGTAGTAGTGGCCAAAGATGCACAGGCAGAAAACATCAATTTTGCGATTCCGAGTGAAATCGTTGGTGACATTGTTCCCGAACTGATTCAGTACGGGTCAGTGATGCGCGGTACCATGGGAATTCGTATCGGTGCTGAATGGGCCAGAGATGGCAGCGATCGACAAGTAATCACGGTACAATCCATTCGGAGCACGCCGTCACCATTTGTAGTCGGTGATATTATTGTCGCCATCAATGGCGCGCCCATTGAACGACGCTACGATGTGCGCCGGCTACTCAATCGACACGCCATTGGTACTGATTTTGTGGTAGAAATCATGCGCAATAACACCCCACGCACCTTATCCGTGCCTGTCACTTTGCGCACGCCTTAGTGCATGGGGGTGCCGAGATGTTCACAAATCAGTCCGTGGAAATGGTGTACGCCGTTTTCACGGGCAACTGAAAAGCGCCCAGTGTTATATGAACGTGACTGTAGCCGCCGCTGCACCGTTTCGCAGATGTCGATATCTTCGCGTTGCACAAGATCACTAAATGCAAATGATTTGGCAAAGTCCTCAGCAACACCAGGATGGTTGACATCTTTGAGATACCACTCAAATATCGTCAGCGTACGATTGTGACTCAACGGCAGAATCACATTAGTTTGCACGTTGTCTGGATAGATGTTGAGCATCAGATTGGGGAATAACCAATAGTAGAGCGCTTGCGGCGCTGCACCGTGTTCGAGATTGCGCCGATACAACGAATCATCCTTGGCGCGGATAGGGGCGTTTTGCCGTGAAAAGTAGCGTGCCGGAATGACTTCGTATTGGTTATAATCAATTTCTTTGAACAACCCTGGATGCGCAATTGGGATATGGTACCCTTCAAGGTAATTATCCACATATACTTTCCAGTTGCACTCGATTTCATAATCGACACGTTTATAGAATCCCATTGATTCAATCTGCATGTGTGCCGTTTCAGGTATCATGGTGCCGAGCACTGTGTGCAGATCTGGCGTTTGTTCATCAAGACATACAAAAATGAATGGTCCCCAGGTGTCGACACGTACCGGTTTGAGGTGAAAATCATCGCGATTGAAGCATTCCACACCATCAAATTCAGGTGTGTTCATCAGCTTCCCATCAAGCCCATACGTCCAACCATGATAGGTGCACTGGAGTGTTTTGCGATGCCCTGGCCCATGTGCCACTGCCCCAGCCCGATGACGACACACATTGTAAAATGCGTGGATTTTGTGGGCACTGTCTTTAGTAATGACGAGTGGTTCGTCGACGACTTGACAGGTAAAATGATCACCTGGGCGCTGGAGTTGCTCTAGCCGCCCTACCAGTTGCCAGGTACGTGCAAAAATCTGCTCTTTTTCAAGCGTCAACATGGCAGGATCGGTATACCAATCAGCGGGAATAGTCGTTGCTCGCGCTAAATCACGTTCATAAATAAAAGGTGATGGCATGGCAGTTATCCTTGTACGCTGATGAGTTCCACGTCAAATATTAGCGTTGCTTTGGGAGGAATAACACCTGGGTACCCACGTTCACCGTATGCGAGATGATAGGGAATGGTCAACAAACGACGGCCACCGACGTGCATTGACATGACACCATCATCCCATCCTTTGATAACCTGACCGACACCGATTACAAAGGTGAATGGCTCGTTGCGGTCACGTGAACTATCAAACTTGACCCCGTTGGTGAGTGTGCCAGTGTAGTGCACTGTGACTTGTTTGCCGCTGACTGGTGCGGCGCCTGTACCGACGACTTCGTCTTTGTACTGTAGCCCAGATGGCAAAGTGATGGTATCTGACATGGTAATACTCCCGTATGCTGCTCCTTCCTCACATTGTACTGTATTCCGCACCCATGTGACTAGAGAGACGTGTATACATTTTGTAATTTTCACCAGTAGAGTGAGTGATGGTATACTATGCTCACTGTGAGACTTGCCTGAGGAGTGTTTCATGATTCCCAAACGTGCCATACTCTTGGTGTTGCTTGTGTTTTTTCCACTCCAACTGTTGCGCCTTGGCAACGATGTGTTTCCCACATGGCTAGCGCTCACCGGAATGTTGAGTGGCGTTGCGATGTACTACTTTGCGGTGCATCGTCCAATACCGTTGTTAGCTGCAATGGCGTTTGTGGCCTACGACTATCTCATATTTGTGAATTCTTATACCTGGCAGCCGCCGTATGCAGCTGAAATGTTTGTTGCATGGATTGCTGCGATTCTGCTGCTTATCATGATGTACACCACTCGGAGTGATGTCGCCACACTGCTCGATGTTTCCACACGCGAAAACCGTCAGTATTATGCTGCTGTCGGTGTCATCACGCTGTTTGGGGCCATCTTGCGTGTGTATAGTTATGCAGAAATTCCCGTGTTGAACGGTGATGAAGCGTTTATTGCCTTGTTTGGTATGACCTATTTTGATGGTTCATTCTCGAATCCGTTCACCTCAGGGTGGCTCGAGCTCCCATCTTTGCTGATTTTTATCCCAGGTTTGTCAGTACAACTCTTTGGGCAAACCATTTTTGCGCTACGACTGCCTAATCTCATTTTAGGCATCCTTGCGATTCCCTTATGTATTTGGACTGTGCGCCCGATGCTTAGTCGCCCGTTTGCCTTGCTGGTTGGTGTGGTGATTGCGTCGCTTGGCTTGCACATTAATTTTTCACGCATCAACTATATCATCATCTTTGATATGATGTGTGCACTCGCAATCATTGGACTCATGATTCGCAGTGACAAAGGTTTCTCTTCACGTGACATAATATCACTTGGAATTATAATCGGACTCGGTCAATTTGGTTACGCAAGTGCCCGCAGTTTGGCCATCCTGCTGACAATTTGGACAGGATTGCAGATTATTCGACTGCCAGCGCAGTGGAAAACAACGCTCTATCATCTGGTGTTGTGTGGTGCAGTCACGATAGCCGTTTCTGGTCCACTGTTGCTCCACTACTATCAGAATCCAGATAAATTCCGGGCTCCCCTGCAGCGTGCATCGTTGATTCTGCCAGATTCGCCGGACGGATCATCGGTATTAACTCGCCAAATGGCCGAATTCAACAAGAGCGCTGAGGAGATCATCTTTGCGAACTTGCAACGCTCATTTATGGCAATAATCACTGGTCCTGTCGATGGCTGGTACCGATCCAACTTCGCCATTTTGCCCCAGATGTATGCATTCTTATTCATGATTGGGATTCTGACATCATTGTGGAATTGGCGTTCCACGCGGCACAACATTCTGCTCATCAATATTTTCATGGTCTGTATGACTGCGTCACTATCATACCCAGTGGCTGCCGGTCACCGCATGGTCAGTATGCTCGGGAGCGTCTGTCTGCTCATAGGGCTCGGTGCACAAACGCTCGATCTCATACGACAGCGCTTCTTTACTCAGCAAATGGCGCAACGCGTGAGTATGGGTGCTCTCATCGTTGTGGTTGCAATCGGTGCAGTGCAAAGCATAAATCACTATTTTGCGACATTTATTACAATTGAAAACGGTGCTGGTGATCCGGCAATGCAGTCGTGTTCGCAGTTTGCCCGCTATGCGCAAAAATTGCCTGCTGGCACCAAAATCGATGTGTATGAGACTGATTACTTGAATCGTTCGGTTTCGGGGGTGGTGCCATTTTTGACGAGTCACATCGACTACGTGGCTGTCCCCGATGGCCAAGGACCACGTGGTGATGCGCAAGTCATTGTAATCCCTTCAGATCGCAAGGCACAGGCTATCGTGCCAGCTGGGTATCGGGTTGTAGAAGTACGTACCAACTTCAATGAACCGTTGCTTGAATTTGCACTTGCACCTTCAATCACAATTGAACCATGATGAGTTGGTATTTTTGATTTGACAGCAGATGTGATTCACACTATAATGGGAATGTTCGTTTAATTGAGGTTGTTGATGAGCCGTGGTATTACCCTCATCCTAGTAGTTATTATTGTCGTCCTAATCGTACTACCGATTATGGGCACATAACGCTATGGGGGGCGGGTCACCGCACGAGTTGTACAGTTCACCTCTCCCGTAGCACACGGGAGAGGTTTTCGTTTGTGTAAGAGGAGGACATATGAGTGAGAATCGCACCGGTGCACAGATTTTGTGTGAGTCATTGATTCAGAACGGCGTAGATACCATGTTTGGCATCCCAGGGGGAGCCATCATGCCCTTTTATTACGCCATGTGGGAGTACCGCGATCGCCTGCGTCACATTTTGTGTCGCCACGAACAGGGTGCAGGGCATGCCGCTGAAGGGTTTGCCCGGGCCACTGGGCGTATCGGGGTCTGTATCGGCACCAGTGGCCCAGGTGTGACCAATTTGGTCACACCGGTGGCTGACGCATGGATGGACAGCACGCCGCTTTTGGCAATATGTGGCCAAGTAAGTAGCGCTGTATTGGGTAAAGATGCCTTCCAAGAGACGGATATTACCGGTATCACAATGCCCATCACCAAACATAACTATTTGGTCAAAAACGTCAACGACATTGCCTATGTTGTCAAGGAAGCCATTCATATTGCGACGACAGGACGCATGGGGCCAGTGCTCGTTGATATAACCAAAGATGCATTACAAGCGTCTACGGTACCCGATTACTCCAAAAAAATATTCTTGCCGGGGTATCGCCCCACCTACCAAGGTAGCAAGAAACAAATCAAAGCGGCGTTGCAGACCATGCTCAAGAGCAAGAAGCCGTTGATGATGATTGGTAATGGGGTCATGATGGCCGAAGCAAGTGCCGAAGCACGTAGCTTTGCTGAGCGCTACCGGTTGCCTGTACTGACCACGTTGCACGGATTGGGTGCCTTCCCCGAAGATCATCCACTGTCATTGGGTATGCCTGGCATGCACGGCTGGGTACATGCGAATCGCGCCATTCAGGAGGCGGATTTTCTCATCAACATTGGTGGACGTTTCGATGACCGTGTGACTGGTAAAGCATCCACGTTTGCCCCTAATGCTACTATCGTGCATGTGGATATCGATCCATCAGAAATCGGCAAAAACATCGAAGTCGATGTACCAATTGTAGGTGATGCCAAAATGGTGCTCTTGTCGTTTCTCGAAGAAGAGCCCGAAGAACGCGATGTTGCCACGTTCCATGCAGCTGCTGGTGAATGGATGACCCACATTCGCGAATTACAGGCCAAACATCAGCATCGTCAGCAGTATTTGAATCGCCCAGATACATCCAGCATGTTGCCGCATGACGTCTATGCGGCGATGACCAAGATGCTCAATGAGCGTGGCAATTATCGTGTGGTCACCGATGTTGGTCAACACCAGATGTGGGCTGCTCAGTTGCTCGACTGGTACCGCCCACGCACGCACATTACGAGTGGTGGTGCTGGCACTATGGGCTTTGCTGTTCCTGCTGCCATGGGTGTGGCAGTGGCGCATCCCAATGATACGGTGTGGGCAGTATGTGGTGATGGTGGCTTCCAGATGACCAACCAAGAAATGACCGTGGTGGTGCAAGAAGGTATCAAGAATATGAAGATTGCCATCATCAATAACGGGTACTTGGGAATGGTGCGTCAATGGCAGGAGCTCTTTGAAAACAAGCGCTACAGTGGTACACCATTGAGTGGCCCCAACTTCAAATTGCTGGCAGAAGCCTATGGGTGGACGGGGATTACAGTGGAAACGGTTGATGAAATCGAGCCCGCATTGGCCAAAGCGTATGCGACCGATGGTCCTGTACTGATTGATTTCCGTGTGGAACGCGAAGTCAACGTGTTTCCGATGGTGCCCCAGAACAAGAGCATCGGCGAGATGATTACGGAGTAAGTGATGCAAACACATACGTTGGTTGTTTTGATGCAGGATCGCCCAGGCGTCTTAAATCGCGCAGTGAGTATGTTTCGACGCCGTGGCTACAACATCGCTAGTTTGTCTGTCGGCCATACCGAAACTCCCGGGGTGAGTCGTATGACAATCGTGGTAGAATCTGACAATGTGGAACAGGTCGTCAAGCAACTGTATCGCTTGGTAGAAGTGCTCAAAGTGAGTGATGTGACCGGCGAACCAGTGGTTGAGCGCGAAATGGCGTTGATCAAACTGCACGTGCCAAGCCAACAACGTGCAGAAATTGTTGCCTTAACCGAAGTCTTTGCTGCCAAAATTGTTGATGTGGCCGTGAACACCATGGTCATTGAAATGACCGGTGGCCCTGCCAAAGTCGAAAACTTCATCGACATGGTACGCCCCTTCGGGATCAAAGAAATGATGCGCACGGGACGTATCGCCATGGTGCGTGGGTCACGTGGACATAGTGGTGTCGACCTGCTGGATGCGGGTTGGCAAGGTGAGAGTGTGACGACCGTGGATACGGTCGTTAAGTAGTCGAGGAGAAACGACACATTATGGCAAAGTTGTACTATGACAACCAGGCTGATTTGGGGCGCCTAAAGAACCGTACCGTGGCAATCATTGGCTACGGCAGTCAAGGCCATGCCCATGCACTCAACCTCAAGGAGAGTGGTGTTAATGTGGTAGTCGGTCTCTACCCAGGTTCCAAAAGTTGGGCAAAAGCACAGTCAGATGGGCTGACCGTGATGAGTGTTGCCGATGCGGCCAAAGCTGGTGACATCATCATGAATTTGACCCCTGATACGGTACAAGCCAAAGTCTACCGTGAAGATATTGCACCACACCTTAAAGCTGGCAAAACATTGATGTTTGCCCACGGCTTCAATATTCGCTTTGGTCAAATTGTGGCACCAGCAGGAATCGATGTCAGTATGGTTGCTCCCAAAGCACCTGGCCATCGTGTCCGTGAAGTCTACACCCAGGGTGGTGGCGTGCCGGCGCTGGTTGCCGTACACCAAGATGCCAGCGGTAACGCCATGGCTGATGCCTTGGCCTACGCCAAAGGCATGGGCAATACGCGCGCTGGTGTGCTTGAAACCACCTTCGCAGAAGAAACAGAGACCGACTTGTTCGGGGAGCAGGCCGTCCTTTGTGGTGGCGTCTCAGCATTGGTAAAAGCCGGGTTCGAAACGCTCGTCGAAGCAGGTTACCAACCCGAAGTCGCATACTTTGAGTGTATGCATGAACTGAAGCTGATTGTTGACCTCTTTTATCAGGGTGGTCTCAACTATATGCGTTTCTCCGTGTCAGATACTGCTGAATGGGGCGACTACGTGGCCGGTTCGCAAATCATTAATGCGGAAACACGCCGTGCCATGAAGCAACTGTTGACCAACATCCAAAACGGCACCTTTGCAGAAGACTGGATCGAAGAAAATGCCAACAATCGCCCACGCTTCAACAAGATGCGTGCTGCGGATGTTGACCACAAAATCGAAGTCGTAGGTCGCGATCTGCGCCGCATGATGCCGTTTGTCAACCCACGTGAAGTAGTGCCTGGTCAGGGTGGTTCCTAAGCCGGAGTGGGGCTGTGCACACGTGTGCACAGCCCCACATTTGATCTATAGAGGTACAGACTATGCAGGAAGCACACGTACGTATTTTTGATACCACGTTACGCGATGGTGAACAGGCGCCAGGGTGCACGATGACCCTCGAAGAAAAGCTGGAAATCGCGCGGCAGTTGCATCGGCTCGGCGTCGACATTATCGAAGCAGGCTTTCCTGCGGCATCACCTGGTGACTGGGCTGCAGTACACCAAATCGCCAAAGAAATCGGCACCGCAGATGGTCCTGTGATTGCTGCCCTTGCCCGTGCCAACAAAGATGATATCGATAAAGCGTGGTCGGCAATTCAACCGGCCGCAAAAAAACGTATACACACGTTTTTGTCGACATCAGATATTCATATTGAGCATCAATTCAAATCAACACGTGAAAAAATGTGCGAGCGAGCCCGTGAAATGGTGCGTTATGCACGTACATTGTGCGATGATATTGAATTTTCCCCCATGGATGCGACACGTTCCGACCCGACCTATATGTGCGAAGTGTTGACGGCAGTCGTTGCCGAAGGTGCAACCACACTCAATATCCCCGATACGGTTGGTTACACCACTCCCGATGAATATGCAGCATTAATCGAACGCATTTTGGCCACTGTGCCCGGGATAGAGCGCTGTGTGATTTCAACACACTGTCACGATGATTTGGGCATGGCCGTTGCCAACAGTTTGGCAGGCGTGCGTGCTGGCGCTCGGCAAATTGAATGTACGATTAACGGGATTGGTGAACGCGCAGGAAATGCGTCACTCGAAGAAGTCGTGATGGCATTGCACACGCGCCAGAGCTACTATCAGATTGCAACACGGGTAAATACCACAGAACTGACCCGGAGCAGTCGATTGCTGAGTTCGTTTATTGGCATTCCTGTGCCTCCGAACAAAGCGATTGTGGGGGGGAATGCATTTGCACACGAATCTGGCATACATCAAGATGGTGTACTCAAAAACCGCATGACATATGAAATCATGAGCGCCGAGACCGTTGGACTCGATGGCAATATGCTGGTCCTTGGGAAACACTCTGGCCGGCACGCCTTTCGCCAAAAACTAATCTCAATGGGCTATGAAGCGGAATCAGATGATGAGTTCCAAAAGCTCTTCGAACGCTTCAAAGAGCTGTGTGATCGCAAGAAAAAAATCGATGAACGCGACATCGAAGCCTTAATTGCTGGCGAACACCAGCGTGCCGAAGAGGTCTACTCGTTGACACACGTACAGGTCATCACGGGCACGAGTATGACACCAGTGGCGACGGTACGGATGCTCGATCAGCAGGGATCAGTATTTCTGGAAGCCGCGCATGGCACAGGTCCAGTAGATGCAATTTACAAGGCTATCGACAAGATTGTCAATCGTCCCGTCGAGTTGCTCGAGTTTACGATAAATTCGGTGACCGAAGGTATCGATGCGGTTGCTGAGGTGTCCGTGCGTATCCGCGATACGACTGCCGCACAACGCGCAATCACCAAACCTGGTGTCGATATGTTTAACGGGTATGGGGTCAATACGGATACGATGGTTGCTGCTGCCGAAGCCTATATGGCCGCACTCAATAAGTTATTGCAGTATCGGCAACAGCATATTAATGCAGAAAAATCGGCGTATGCGGACGGGTACGACCAGAGTGCGCCGGGGTATGCTGTTGATAACTTTGCGAATACACAGCGGTAGGCGCTGTTGCATGCGCTACTAGATCTGCAAAGGGAATTGGCAATGCGCATCAGTTATCTCGGACCTGCAGGAACCTATAGTGAGATTGCGGCACTCATGTATGCCACAGCTGATGACATATTGGTCGCACAGCCGTCGATGCCAGCGGTGCTCCAGGCGGTAGAGCTTGGCAGCGCCGATGTGGCCGTGTTGCCCATCGAAAATGTGCTTGAAGGGAGTGTAACCGTTACACTCGACTTGCTCATTCATGAGACCGCCTTGCGCATTCACGACGAATTAGTTGTACCGATTAGCCATCAACTGCTCGGACGAGCCGGTACCGATCTCGCAACCGTTGAGGTGCTCTACGGTCATCCGCAATCGCTGGGGCAGTGTCGACAATTCATTGAACACACGCTACCGCATGTCACCACTGTTGCATCGCTTTCCAATAGTGCGGCACCTGCCGAAGCACTTGCGGCTACGCGCGCTGCGGTAGCTATTGGCACACGCCGTGCTGCCGAACTGACGGGAGCGAGTGTGTTAGTGGCGGATATTCAAGATATGGCACACAATGTGACACGCTTTGTGGTGCTTGCCAAAGACGATCATCCACCGACTGGCGAAGACAAAACGAGTCTCTGTTTCGGCTTTGACGATAAAGATCAACCAGGGCAGCTCGTACGTCCCATCCAGATCTTATCTGATGCTGCCATCAATATGATTAAATTTGAGTCGCGCCCATCACGCGCAGTGCTTGGTGAATATGTGTTTTTGGTCGATATTGATGGTCATCGACTTGACCCACACATTGCTGCAGCGTTGCAGAACATGCGATTACAAACGGGATTTCTCAAAGTGTTTGGTAGTTATCCTCGCTGGTCGGTGCGGAGTAATTCATGACAACACTGTTCCTCTATGACACGACGTTACGGGATGGTACGCAACGTGAAGGTGTCTCGCTCTCTGTTGACGACAAAGTAAAAATAACACGTGTCCTTGATGAGCTCGGTGTGCACTATATCGAAGGTGGCTGGCCAGGGTCGAATCCCAAAGATGCTGAATTCTTTCGCCGTATGCAACATACTCCGCTACACACCGCCAAGTTGGCTGCATTTGGGAGTACACGCCATGCAAGTGCGACCTGTGAAAGTGATGCCAATATTCAGGCACTCAAAGATGCTGGTACCCCGGTAGTAACCTTGGTTGGTAAAAGTTCTGTGTTGCATGTCGAGCAGGTGCTAGAAACGACGCGTGCAGAGAATTTGCGCATGATTCATGACAGTGTGGCGTATTTTGTGGCCCTTGGTCGTGAAGTAATCTACGATGCAGAGCATTTTTTCGATGGATACCACCTCGATGCGGCATACACGCTCGAGACCATCACCACTGCAGCCAACGCAGGTGCCACGGTTGTCACCTTGTGTGACACAAATGGTGGTTCATTGCCGAAACAGATTCACGAAATAGTTGAGCTGGTGCGACACACACTCACTACTGCCGCAGTGCCGACTATTATTGGCATCCACACCCACAACGATGGCGCACTTGCGGTGGCAAATGCGCTGGCCGCAATTGACGCTGGTGCCACCCATGTACAAGGGACGATGAACGGCATCGGTGAGCGCTGTGGCAACATGGATTTAATCCCACTGATTGCCAACACGCATCTCAAACTCGGCTATACGGGAATTGCGCCAGCGCAACTGCGCCGTTTGAGCGATGTTTCTCACATCATCGCTGATATTTGTAATCTCAACCCGGATCACCATGCCCCATATGTAGGACGAAGTGCGTTTGCGCACAAAGGTGGCATCCATGCCCAAGCAGTTGCCAAATTTGCAGACAGCTATCAACATATCGATCCAACCCTCGTCGGCAATGAGATGCGCATCGTGGTGAGTGAGTTGTCGGGACGCAACAACATTCGTTTGCACGCTGAAAAGCTGGGTCTGGCGCTTGGTGGCAACGAGCGTGAGCTCCTGCTTCGCATCAAAGAGCTCGAACAGCAGGGTCTGCAGTTTGAGGCCGCTGATGGGTCTTTTGAAATGCTCATTCGGCGTACCACACCTGGATATCGCCCACCCTTTGTGTTGCATGATTTCACAGTGATAGTTGATGGGAACGCCACCACAGAGATGCGCTCTCAGGCGATGGTCAAACTGTTTGTCAATGGGCAAGAAATGCATACTGCTGCCGAAGGAGATGGTCCAGTGAACGCACTCGACCGCGCCATCCGCAAGGCACTCACACCGTTCTATCCGCGGCTCGCGGATGTAGCATTGGTCGACTACAAAGTGCGTATTGTTGACGAACATCTAGGAACGGCGGCGCGCCCACGCGTGCTGATTGAATCTGCACGCGGCGATGAGCGGTGGACCACAGTGGGATGTTCGGAGAATATTTTGACTGCGAGCTGGCAAGCTCTCTGGGATGCGCTCGAATTACCCCTTGCGCGCTATGGGTTCTAGTGTAGTGCACCGTGTGAATGATAGATGCGCCGCATTTCCGTTGTACCACAGGAGCGCACGATGACTGAGAAGCAAATTTGGTTCAACGGGACGTTGATTCCCTGGTCACAAGCACATGTGCATGTCATGACCCACGCACTGCACTACGGTTCGTCTGTGTTTGAAGGTATCCGTGCATATTCAACACCCAACGGTCCTGCGATTTTCCGGCTTGGTCCACACATCCGGCGCCTATGGGATTCATGCAAAATTTACCGCATGGAGATTCCGTTTAGCCCAGCAGAATTGACTCACGCATGCATGGACGTCGTCAAAGTCAACAACTTTACCAATTGTTCACTTCGTCCACTGGTGTGGCGTGGTGCAGGACCGCTCGGTCTCGATGGTACCCACAATCCCATCCAATCCATGGTTGCAGCCTTTGAATGGGGTGCATATTTCGGGCATGATGTGCTACAAAGTGGTGTGGATGTGATGGTATCATCGTGGAATCGCCTTGCTGCTAATTCCATCCCCACCATGGCCAAAGCCGGTGGGAACTATCTTTCATCGTTTCTCATCAAAAGTGATGCGGTCCGCAATGGTTACGCCGAAGGCATTGCTCTCGATGTGCATGGGAATGTGGCCGAGGGCTCGGGGATGAATCTGTTTGTGGTGCGCGATGGTGTGCTCTACACTCCACCTATTACCAATAGCATTCTGCCAGGGATTACCCGTGATGCAGTAATTACGCTTGCGCGCGACCTCAACATCGAAGTCCGTGAACAAGAAATGCAGCGCGAAGTGCTCTATCTAGCCGATGAACTCTTTTTTGCAGGTACAGCCGCCGAAGTGACACCCATTCGCTCGGTTGACAAAATCGTCATCGGTAATGGTCAACGTGGCGAACTCACGACGGTCATCCAAGCGCAGTTTTTCGGGCTTTTTGATGGTCGTGTCGACGACATCCATCGCTGGTTGGAATACGTGTAGTGATGTCGACATAATATGTGAGTAAACGCTACCATACTGATCAACAGCACCTGACGTGAGGCGCTGTGCGGTGGAGCGCAGCGAGATTGTTGCAGTCTCTATTGATGGCATATTGGTATACCGTTGGAGTGCATGCGAATCGCCTAACAAGGCACGGCTACTCGGTCTTCCCGACGCACCACGTCGCGTGAATGATATATAATGCGACTGATATCCGTAGTAACAAAGGAGCACACGATGTCTGAGAAGCAGATCTGGTTTAAGGGCAAGATGATTCCGTGGTCACAAGCCACAGTGCATGTAATGAGCCACGCCTTGCACTATGGTTCATCCGTCTTCGAGGGGATTCGTTCATACCCGACCCCCAATGGCCCGGCGATTTTTCGACTCGGACCGCATATCCGGCGCCTGTGGGATTCATGCAAAATATACCGCATGGAGATTCCGTTTAGCCCAGCAGAAATCACACAAGCGTGTAAGGATGTCATCAAAGTCAATGGCTACACGAACAGCTACCTTCGTCCACTCGTGTGGCGTGGGGAAGGACCGCTGGGTCTCGACGGCAAAAACAACCCCATTGAAGCGATGGTTGCCGCTGTCGAATGGGGTGCCTATCTCGGTCCAGAAGGACTCAAGAACGGCGTAGACGTGATGGTGTCATCATGGAATCGCCTTGCTGCTAATACCATTCCCACCATGGCCAAAGCCGGTGGCAACTACTTATCGTCATTTCTCATTAAAAGCGAAGCAGCACGCAACGGTTATGCCGAAGGTATTGCCCTCGACGTGCAAGGAAATGTGGCCGAAGGTTCAGGGATGAATTTGTTTGTGGTGCGTGATGGTGTGCTCTACACTCCACCCATCACCAACAACATCTTGCCTGGTATTACGCGTGACGCCATCATGACCATTGCGCGTGACCTCAAAATCGAGGTCCGTGAACAGGAAATGCAACGTGAAGTGCTCTATTTGGCTGACGAGCTCTTTTTTGCAGGCACGGCCGCCGAAGTAACTCCGATCCGCTCGGTTGACAAAATTGTCATTGGTAGTGGGCAACGCGGTGAATTAACTGAGGCCATCCAAGAGCGCTTTTTCGGATTGTTCGAAGGAAAAGTTGACGACAAGCACAAATGGCTCGACTACGTCTAAGTCTACGCACGCTCAACCAGGCTGGCAGATGCATACCTGTCAGCCTGGTTGAGCAACATCGCTGAGGAGTTGGTATGACGACTGCCCCCCAAACGCTATTCGAGAAAATCTGGAATCGCCATCTCGTGCGACCACAAACTGCCGAAACACCAGCAGTGTTATATATTGATTTGCACCTCGTGCATGAAGTCACGTCACCACAGGCGTTTAGTGAATTACGTGCTCGCGGACTCTCCGTGCGCCGTCCTGGTCAAACAATTGCGACTATGGACCACTCGACTCCTACGACACCACGCAACGCACAAGGAATCATTCCCGTGCTTGACACGCAAGCCAAAGCCCAGCTCAGCATGCTCGAAGCAAACTGTCGTGACTTTGGCATTCCGCTTTTTGGACTCGGCACCGATAAACAAGGAATTGTACACGTCATTGGTCCAGAGCAGGGTGTCACACAGCCTGGTATGACCATTGTGTGCGGAGATAGTCATACGAGTACACACGGGGCATTTGGTGCCCTCGCCTTTGGGATTGGCACGTCAGAAGTCGGCCACGTGCTTGCAACACAGTGTCTGCTACAGAGTCGCCCCAAAACCATGGAAGTCCGCATCAACGGCACGTTGCGTGCAGGTGTCGGCGCCAAAGATATCATCTTGGCGGTGATTGCAAAAATCGGCGTCGGTGGTGGCACTGGCCATGTTATTGAATACACAGGGTCAGCCATTCGTGGGCTCACTATGGAAGAGCGCATGACTATCTGCAACATGTCAATTGAAGGCGGCGCGCGTGCGGGGCTCATTGCCCCTGATGAAACCACCTTTGCATATATCAAAGGACGACCGCGTGCTCCACACGGTGCGCAGTGGGATGCCGCTGTTGCCGATTGGCAAACGTTGCATACGGATCCAGGTGCACAGTATGACCGGGTCGTCGAACTCAATGCGGACGAACTCGAACCAATGATTACATATGGGACGAATCCAGGCATGGGCATCCCGATTTCGGGACGGGTGCCGACTGCAGCAGACATGCCAGATGATGCGGGGCGCGCTGGATTAGCCAAAGCTCTGGCCTATATGGGACTCGAAGCGGGTCAATCGCTCATTGGTCAAGCAGTCGATGTAGTCTTTATTGGCAGTTGTACCAATTCGCGGATATCCGATTTGCGTCTGGCCGCACAAGTGATGCGTGACCGCCGTGTCTCTGAACGTGTACGCGTGATGGTTGTCCCGGGCTCACAACTCGTCAAAAAACAAGCGGAAGCCGAAGGCCTTGACCAAATCTTTAAAGATGCAGGGGCAGAGTGGCGTGAAGCTGGCTGCTCAATGTGTATTGCGATGAACGGTGACCAGCTTGCGCCGGGACAATATGCGGTTTCCACCAGTAATCGAAACTTTGAAGGTCGACAAGGCAAAGGTGGGCGCACCTTTTTGGCGAGTCCCTTGACTGCTGCTGCTGCGGCCATTACGGGACGTATCTGTGATCCACGGGATATCATCGCCTAGTTGCACCTCTGAAACGCACGTGCCGCCCAACACGAGGACAAACATATGCACCAATTTGTACCCTACACTGCACGATATGCGGTATTACCAATCGAGAACATCGATACTGATCAGATTATTCCTGCGCGCTTTCTCAAGACTACTGACAAGACTGGACTCGGTGAGAGTCTCTTTGCTGACTGGCGCTATGACAGTGATGGTCGTCCCAAAGCCGAGTTTTTGCTCAACCAATCCTTTACCAATGGTGTAGAGGTATTGGTCGCTGGTACCAACTTTGGCTGTGGTTCGTCTCGTGAGCATGCACCGTGGGCGTTACAAGGATTCGGCTTTAAGGCGGTAATGAGCACGTACTTTGCCGATATTTTTCAGAATAATGCACTGAAAAATGGCCTGTTGCCGATTGTAATTACCCCTCAGGTCTATGACATATTGGTTAATGCTGATACAGCACACCCAGGTCAAGCACAGGTATCCGTTGATCTCGCTACACAGACGGTGACGCTTCCCAATGGTGCCACGATGCACTTCCCGATTGAACCGTTTGCGAAATACTGTGTATTGAATGGCGTCGACCAAATGGGGTTTTTGATGAACCAGGATAAAGACATCCAGACCTATGAAACGGCGCATCCTGCGCGTGTTAATACGATTGGACTCTAGTCATGCATATTCGTATCACCACACTTCCTGGAGATGGGATTGGACCAGACGTCGTCGCACAAGGAGTGGCAGTGCTGGAGCGGGTTGCGGCACTCTACGGCCATACGCTCACGATTACACCTGCGTTGCTTGGTGGCTGTGCAATTGATGCCACCGGGAGTGCCCTCCCTGATGCCACACTGAATGCGTGTCAGCAGGCAGATGCCGTATTGTTGGGTGCCGTTGGTGGCCCAAAGTGGGATAATCCTGCTGCAACGGTTCGACCCGAACAAGGGCTGCTTGGGATCCGTAAAGCCCTCGGACTCTTTGCAAATTTGCGCCCTGTGGCCATGCATCCGCGTCTAATTCCCGCTTCGCCACTCCGCCCTGAGTTGCTACAGGGGGTCGACATGGTGGTTGTACGTGAGCTGACTGGTGGTATTTACTTTGGTGAGAAACGCTGTGTAGCACACCCGAGCGGTGAACAAGCGTTTGATACGTGTGTCTACACCACCGAAGAGATTACGCGTATCATTCGTACGGCGGCAACCATTGCACGCGGGCGCAAACGCAAGCTTGTTTCAGTGGATAAAGCAAATGTGCTCGAAACATCACGCTTGTGGCGCCGTACAACCACACAGGTCATGCAAAACGAGTTCCCTGATGTCACCCTCGAACACATGCTCGTTGATTCGTGTGCCATGCACCTGATCCGACGGCCTGCCGACTTTGATGTTATTGTCACCGAAAACATGTTCGGCGATATTTTGACCGATGAAGCATCCATGTTAGCTGGCTCCATGGGCATGCTCCCATCTGCATCGCTCGGTGCTGCGAGTACGAATCCGACGCGCATGGGACTTTATGAGCCTATTCATGGTTCTGCACCCGATATTGCTGGGAAAGGGATTGCTAACCCACTTGCGACTATTTTGAGTGTCGCATTACTGTTCCGCTATTCACTCAACTGTGAACCAGAAGCCCGAGCTATAGAACTTGCGGTACAGGCTACACTCGCTGATGGAATTGTGACACGTGATATTGCGGCCACAGGTGAGGCAATATCAACGACAGATGTTGTCGGGGCTGCCGTGGTTGCTCGTATCCAAGGAGCAGCATGACACCTTCGTTTACTTCACATACCGGCAAATTGTTGCAACTTCCACAGCGCATTTCAGTGCTTGGGGTCGGTGTTGATGATGTCACTATTGATGAAGTTGTTCGTCTCATTGATGGCATGATCGTGGCTGGCGGTATATATCAAATTGCAACTATTAATCCAGAATTTGTGATGCAAGCACAACACGATGCACGGGTTCGTCAGGTGTTGAATAATGCCACACTGGCCACACCTGATGGTATTGGTATTCTCTGGGCTGCTCGTCGTCTTGGCACTCCCATCCGCACACGCGTAACTGGTGTCGAGCTCGTTGAACGTATCGCAAAGCTTGCGGCAGTCCGAGGATGGCGTGTCTTTTTCCTTGGAGCCGCACCTGGGGTTGCCGAAAAAGCAGCTCAAGCGTTGCGCCACCGTTATGCAGGACTTGCGGTTGCAGGGTGTTATGCAGGTTCGCCGAGTATCATCGAAGAGCCGTATGTCTGTAGTCAGATTAGCGAGACCAATCCTGATATTTTGTTGGTGGCCTACGGCCATCCAGCGCAAGAAGTGTGGATCGCACGCAATCAAGTACAGCTCGGTGTGCCAATTGCCATTGGAGTTGGTGGCACGTTTGACGAGCTTGCCGGGATCGTAGCCCCCGCTCCTGCATGGATGGGGCGGGTTGGTCTCAAATGGCTCTGGCGACTCATTCAGCAACCAACTCGCATTAATCGCATTATCACGGCAACCGTGCGTTTCCCCATTGCCGTGATACGTGCTTCATTCACCAAGAACTTACCATAATGTTTCGCCAACTTCATACTCAGCGTACCTTCTACAGTATGACCATCTTCGTATTGAGTTGGGAACTGCTGGTAGCGCTTGCCATCTGGCCCGCATTCGTGCTCCCGGCACCGTCACATGTTGTTATGCGCCTCTGGCGTGAGATGCATAGCCTGGCCATTTGGCGACATCTTTGGGCCACGACTTCTGTAGCACTTGTGGGTTTGGCGATCGCCGTATGCATTGGTACGGTAAGTGCATGGTTGTTTGTCCAACAACAACGCTGGTACGATCTGTTTAATTGGCTTTTTACCATGAGTCAATCGTTACCAGTCGTTGCTATCGCCCCGCTGATACTCTTGTGGATCCATTCGCCATTCTGGGCGCGCGTGACTATTGCCGTTGTTATTACCATGTACCCCACGTTTTCAGCAACCTATAGTGCCCTGCGTCTTATCCCGCGCGAGCTGCGTGAAGTTGCGGTACTCAACGGTGCGACACGCTGGCAGATGCTCCGTCTTGTGGAAGTCCCCCTTGCATTGCCGGTAGTCCTTACTGGCGTACAAACAAGCGTAGTTTTGGCAATGACTGGGGCAGTCGTTGGTGAATATCTGGGTGGCAGAGACGGATTGGGTGCACTTATTAACATCGCACGATCCATGTTTGATGCCACACTCGTCTTTGTGGCCCTTGCACTGCTTGTGATAATTACCCTGTTCATCCACGCGGTTTTTCAACACATCCATACCCAGCTTACTGCAGATGCCGACATGCATACCGAATCCCCGCTATAATATATACATAATTGTGTATAGTGGGGATAATTTCATGATTCGTCGAGTGCTTGTACTGGTAGTGAGTTTGCTGATGAGTGCCTGTAGCACTCCTGCCGCCCCTGCTACGTTGACTGATATTGTTGTTGGCATGCCATATATTCCCAACATTCAATTTGCTCATTTTTACATGGCCCAACAAAAAGGGTATTTCGCAGACGCTGGGTTGCGTGTCACGTTTGACTATAACTTTGAAAACGATGTCGTACAACGACTCGCAACGAATAACGGCATTCAATTCGCTCTCGCAAGTGCTGATACGGTGTTACTTGCACGTGCCAAGGGACTTCCGATTACGGCTGTGATGGCGACTTCTCAAGAATTCCCAATTGCATTCATGAGTAAAGCAACTACGCCATTGGCAAATCCTACTGATTTGATTGGCAAAACAATTGGAATTCCTGGTCGATTCGGCGCGAGTTATATCGGCCTACAAGCATTACTTCGTGCCGGGCAAATCGATGAGTCACAGGTTGAAATAAAAGAAATTGGCTTCAACCAAGTACCACTGTTACTCAATGATTCGGTGCAGGTAATTAGTGGCTATGCAAACAATGAACCACTCCAACTTGTTCGTGCTGGCACACCAGTTTCGGTGTTGCGTGTTGCTGATTTTGCACCAATCGCATCCGACCACCTGATTATCAATACGGCATACAGCACTGCAAATACCTCAACTGTCGCAAAATTCGTGGCAGCGCTACAAAAGGGCATGCGTGTTGTGGCCGATGATCCCGCAGCAGCCTACGATGCATCACTATCGTTCATTCCAGAGGCAGACCCAATCAATCGCGATGTGACCATTGAAATACTGCAGGCTACGATTACCATGTGGAATGCAGATGCGACCACACTCGGTCAAATCAATCCAGCAAAGTGGGAACAAACACATTCCCTGTTGCGCGCGATTGGACTTCTGGCACAGGATATCGATGTATCAACTGCGTACGATGTCACATATGTGGGTGAGTAGTAGACGCTATGCCAATCAATGCGTTGCTCTTTGACCTCGATAATACGCTCTACCCTGCAAACTCCGGGGTGACCGAAGCCCTCGAAGTACGTATGAATTCCTATGTTCAGCAGGTAACTGGGCTACCACTTGCAGCAGCGCGTGACTTGCGCCAGCAGTACTTCGTGACCTATGGTACGACACTCCGTGGGCTCCAGTTGCATCACCAAGTTGATGTTGAAGACTATCTCACCACCGTTCACCAGCTCGAAATAGAAGCGCTCGTACAACAGAATCACGCACTTTGTGATATCTTGTTGCAGGATGCACGTATGCATGTCATCTTTACCAATTCACCGGTCGAGCACGCCACACGCGTGATTGAGGCACTCGGTCTCACAACACTTTCACTTCCGATTATTGACATTCGTGCACTCGCATTTGAACCAAAACCGCATCACTCTGCGTATCAGGTGGCCATCCGTGAGACCAAATGTCGTGCTGAAGAAATCGTCTTCTTTGAAGATACATTACATAATCTTGCACCTGCCAAATCACTGGGAATGACTACCGTGTATATTGGGCGGCATCTGACCTCACTGCCTGCCTATGTGGATATGCATTTCCCAGACATCGTGACTGCACTGACTCAACTGTGAGAACATAACGTACATGCATCTGCCACTGACCATCACAACGACACGGCTGCATTGGCGACCACTAATGGTCAGCGATGCTGCTGCCATATATCGCCAGTTTTCTGATCCAGACATGTGCCGTTATTTCACAGAACCGCCCTGTAGCTATAGTGAAGCGCAAGACATAATTAGCCACTACCGCACGAGCACAGGGCGATACATGCGCTGGGTGATGTGCGATGCCACCACCGAGCAATTTGTGGGCACGTGCGGTTACCATTACCTCGATGAATCGCGCCAACAAGTTGAACTCGGGTATGACATATGGAAAGCGTATTGGGGGGCAGGCTATATGCGTGAGGTACTACCAATGCTGATTGACATCTGTCGTACCTACCTGCCGATTACTGTAGTCTACGTGCTTGTGCACCGCCAGAATGCGGCTTCGATACGCGTGGCTGAGCGGGCAGGCTTTGTGGCCACCACACCTCTGCGGCAACTCGATAGTGCCGATGAGTGCTGTCTCTCCTACCAAGTTATTCAATCGTTATCGCAGGCAGTTGGATAGAACATTGGTCGCCTACACGCACACCATGTTGTGTCATCCAGCCTTGTGGTGTCTCGAGTGCATAGCGAATTGGTGTGAGCGCTTCATGCGCCGTATCTGTATTGGGTTGCATGGCGATAATTTGCACGATTGTGCCATCCACACGCATGAACACCACATCGAGTGCGAGGGGAGTATCTCGCATCCAGAAGGCGGGTTGTGTGTCTTCTTTGAAGACAAAAAGCATGCCATAATTGTCAGGCAATTCAGTCTGGTGCATCAGACCTTTTTGGCGATCAGCATGTGTGGACACGATGTCCAAACGCAGCCGTGGGCCACACCCGGTTAGCACCCCCTGTGGGAGAGTGGTGCGCTGACAGGTACTCAGTGACAGCCCGAGGCAGCAAATGATAAGTATGCGCCACATTACTGTATGGGATACGGGTATGGATACGGCGATGGATATGCCGCATCTGGCGGAGTACCACAGGAAGCTATGATCCATACGGTACTGATAATCAATAGTAGACGCACAATGTAACGCATCAGCAACTCCATTCAATCACCACATGAGCATATTATACTCGGTATACGTAAAAATCACCGTATATGCACTTCAATGAAACATTACTGTCCTAATGTTGTTTTCGTAATAGTGCTTATTTAGGTAGATATGGACTAATCGCCGCACATACATCATTCCATGACATTGTTGGTGTAAATTCACCAGCGTATCCACGGTTCTTCATCACCATGTGTAATCGAGTTAATTCTGTATCTGAAAGAGGTATTTCAGGATGTATATCAAGCGTCTGCGCCCGCGTTCCATCGGCCACAATCTCCCACACCAACAACCACTGAGTGGCAGCAAAATGCGGATGGTCGAACGGAATGTCTACGCTCCATGCGAGCGCTTGCCCAGATGCAAGTACACGACGCTGTACGGCTTCACGATGCGCTCTTTCGCGATACAATGCTGCCGGATGCAACGCGGCTGCAAGGCTTTCGAGTGCGATACATGCGGTAGCAGTACCGATCTGCCACTCAATGGGGTGTAACCGATAAGCACCATTACTCAGGTGTGTTGTGGCGATGGTCTTGTTAGCCAGCAGTAGATTATGACAATCTGGCGGAATAAGCGCACCCATCGGTATTTGAAACGGCCGGGTAGGAGCAAACATGCTTGTCATGTTACCAGGGGCTGGATGTAAATCCATAAAATACCAACCCACACCAACACTATCGTCATTGTGACGCGCACGTGCAAAGGGTTGGTGTGCAACGAGGATATCATTGGCCACAATCCGCTTCAACCCAGGACTACGCCGTGATTCGCGTACGTAGGGAACCCGTGACAGACCATCAGCTGTGCCCATCACATCAGGGCGTAGGCGCAGTTCTGGGTATCCGTACCCGCCGTCATCGCGCGGAACTTCGGTTTGGAGCCAATACAGAAACGCCAGCGATAATCGCTTGGCTTCATCATGCGCGGCTGCCACATCTTCAGGATGCTGATCAATGATGCGCTGTTCGTGGTAATCGTTACTGTTCCAGTTAATGAGGGCAATATCGGTGCCCCGTGGCTGCGTATGGCTCCCATCCCAGAGGCGGCGGTATGTCCAGAACGGCGGCATACCTGTCGGTCCGTCACAAAACATACGAAACGGACGTGCTTCACCATCGTTGCCAGTCAGTGTCAGCGTAAACGGCTGACGATCACGCAGCTGTGCATAGCCTTCTGGCTTGGCAATGCGATTGTCGCTCCCAGGCACAAATTCAACGGCAAATCCATAGGTAAAGCTTTGCACCTCGTGTGGCCGCGCAACTAGCGGTGCATGCACTTCCCTAGTATCCGCTTGTGATTCCGCTCCCGTGACATAGGCAAGTTGTGCAAACGCAAGCAGATCACCTGCATCACTTGCATCTACGAAGTAACTGGCACTGATACGCTGCTGTTGCTGTTGAATGGTATAGATATCTACAGATTGGATATGATAGCCCACTCGATGCACATGGACTAGCGTTGATTCAACGTAAATCGTGAGCAGACCACTTGCCACAAACGGTGCGAGCAGCTCATCAATAACCTGCTGGGCCACTTCAGGCAAAAAACAGAGATTACTCACCCATGCATTGCCCGGATTAAATCCGTCGATAGTAGCTGGGGTTACGCCAAATCGCATAGCCATTGCGATACGCACTGCGCGGCGAAATGCGGCATAAGAAGTACTGCCTGGCCACGATTCAATATAACGGTGTTCATCCAGTGCAGATACGCCTTGGCTAGTACATTGGCCACCCAACCAGTGGGTGGCTTCAATAATGCAGACACGCCGACCAGCAGCACACGCTACGAGCGTTGCTGCCACAGCACCGAGTCCACCACCTATAATAGCTATGTCATATGGTACTGTTGGTGTAATTGGAGCGTGTGTCATGATTCCACTCTTTGTAACAATGAATCTTCTCCCTGCCGGGATGTCACGTGACACCCCACCTGATTGGGAACATAGCGGACGCGCGATTGACGCGTTTGTGAATCGTATGTGCCGGGCTGGTTTTGTGCCGACACTCTTTGCTTCACCAGAAGCAACCCGTGCCCATGCGCCCCTCCTCGAAGAATGCGTAGACCGTGGCTGTGAAATTGGGCTGCTGGTGGCACCAAGTCAGTCGACACTCCTCAACCAGAAGAAACCGTTTGGGCTACTCCCACCAGAAACACAACAGCACGTGCTCCAACACGCACGCAATCTCTTTTTTGATTATATGGGATTTGTCCCACGGAGTGTGCGTACCGGGTTAACGTCAGGCACACCAGAGATATTTGCGCTCTGCAAAGCTGCGGGCTTCAGCCATACATCGATCCGTATGCCCGGAGCGCAGCTCAGCACGATCAGCAATGTGTGGCCGGCACAGCATCATATTTTACATGAACACACCATTGATATCCCAATTTCTACCAACCCTGCAGAACGGTTGCTCAATCGCTTCCCACTCTATCTCAGTCCCGAATTTGGCACACCGGCACAACAAACCGAACTCGTCGCACGCGTCCATACGTATGGGTATTTGTGCAGTATGAGTAGCACAGTGATTGATTACTACCCACAAGATACACCCGTACACGGCAACATTGATGCATTTATAGAGGCAACAGACGCTATCCCAGCGTTAGTGCCGATGCGGATCAGTCAATACAACCCAACGGCGCCGCAATAGAAGAATAGCACCCATCCCAACAAGTGACACAGATGCAGCGAGCCAGTTTCCTGCATGTGTGTTCATGGCCAAAAAGAGCCCCATACACGTAAACAAGTGCCACAGCGGCAATGCGTGCGGTCGCACATGTGTCTGCATACGCTGAATGAACAACGAATCGAATACATAGGCAAAAATGGTACCAGTGATCCACCATCCCAAAAAATTGATCCACGGCACACCATAGTACCAACCGCGATCAATCCAAACCCAGTACTGATGAATGATGGTAGCAACGGGTTCAATTTGCAGGTCAAAAATCACGATGCACAGACCGGCAAGGGCAGCACGCGCCATGCGCGACGCCTGTGGCACAACCATATAGGCACATGCCCATGTTCCCACCGTTGAGAAGAGCCACGCAAAGAGGATGGTCACGGGTACAGTACGCGCAACGCGCCAACCAAGCTGGTCGGTATAGTCGTATGCACCAAACGGCACATCATAGGTGGCACCCACGTATTCCACACCTAGCGAACCACCAATAATACCAAGAATAATTGGAGCTGCCGCCTTACCAAGCCCAGACCAAAGCCATGCGGCCACACTCAACCCTTGAATGGTCATGAGCACACCCCCAAAGAATGCGCCATTGGCAGGAACAAAATCAAATAACACTGCCACGAGTGAGCCTGGATACAATAGTGCATAGAGGGCAAACAGGAGATACGATATCCGATCGGGATGCGATGCGAATCGCGTGCGTAGAGATGTCATTGTGCTGCTCCATATCCACCGCCACCTGGGGTTTCCATCCGTAGACGCGAACCTGCAGACACTGCAAACGTGCCTTTGTCAGCGACACTTGATGTTCCATCTGGGGCAATGATGTGATTTACCCCCACCAATCCTGCCTGGCCACCGGCACTTCCTGCAGGTGCATGAACGCGCCGCTCGGTGAGCAGGGAGAGTGTGGTATCAACCAAAAATTCTACTTCTTTGGTAAGACCGTCACCGCCACGCATGAGCCCAGCACCACCGCTCTGCCGACGGACTGCCAGCGTATGCACACGCACCGGATAGAGGCGTTCAAACATTTCGACGGGGGTATTACGCGTGTTGGTCATATGGGTTTGTACGGCATTGAGCCCAGGGAGCGTCGGACGAGCGCCCATACCACCACCGAGAGTCTCGTAATAGGCAAATGGGTGCTGATTGTCCGTGACTCCTCCCATGGTCCAATTGTTCATGGTACCAGCTGACTGCGCAGGAATCATCATTGGCAGTGCCAATGACAGTGCCCGATAGATGACATCCACAACCCGTTGCGATGTTTCGACGTTCCCACCAGCCACCGCAACACCAGGTGGCGGATTAAGCAACGACCCTGCTGGAATATGCCACCGCAGTGGGCGAAAGGCACCTGCACTCGCTGGCATATCATCACCATCAAGTGAACGTAACGCATACAAGACCGCTGATTCAGTCACGGCGACAGGCGCATTCAGTGGACCAAGACAGGCAGGAGCAGTGCCGGTGAAGTCAATATCCACAGTGTCATCGTGTACAGTGAGTGTTACTGCAATACGCAACGGCGTTGCTGACACTCCATCATGATCGAGAAAATCGTGCGCCGCATACACGCCATTTGGAATGGCACGGATGAGTGCGCGCATGCGTTTCTCACCATATGCAATCAATGCATCCAGCATGGTGTGGACCACGTCTGCACCCATCCGCGCACACAGCGATTCCATTCGGCGATTAGCGATAGTGTGGCAGGCAAACTGAGCTTGCAGATCGCCGCTCCGTTCTGCACTTGTGCGCGAGTTGCGCGAAATGATGGCCACCACTGCCGTATTGACAGCGCCAGCAGCCACCACTTTGACCGGTGGAATAATCAGTCCCTCTTGGAAAAGAGAGCGACTCAATGGCATTGACCCGGGTGCCATCCCACCAACATCCGCATGATGTGCACGGGTAGCACTGTATCCCATCAACTCGTGCGCCACATAAATCGGCGCAACGGTGGTAAAATCGGGCAAATGGGTGCCACCCGCATGTGGATCATTGAGAATGACAACATCACCGTCGGCTAGGGGTCCACAGGCAGCAATGGCAGCACTCACGCTTTGTGGCATCGCACCGAGATGCACGGGAATATGGGCAGCCTGCGCAACCATTAGACCGTGGGCATTAAACAGGGCACACGAATAATCACGGCGCTCTTGAATATTCGCAGAAAAAGCACTGCGCTCGAGGGCAGCACCCATTTCTTCGGCAATGGCGCTACAGCGATGACGAAAGACTTCTAATGCAATAGCATCACTCATAGATCGGTGCATCTATACAAAATCGAAATTCCTTGGTACAATTATAGAGGATTCGTGAGGGTGCTGTGTGTATGAGCCCAACAGTATGTTGGTTCCCGCACGTGACGGTGACTCCGTTGTCGGCGGACGGGAGCGGCCTGCACAGTTTCTTCGAGTGAAAGCGTGATTATATGAGTATGTACAATACGGCACAGTCACCTGTGACCGTAGTCCGCGGCACACATGCCGCCCAGCTACACGCAACCGTGATAGCTGCAGTTCCTGCATCGATTCGATGCACCTACGAGTTTGATTCCCCCCAAGAAATCATCCACTTTGACAATGAAATGGCTGAAGCTGGCATCCCACTCCGCCGTTGGGTGGTGGGTTCTACACATCATCCAGAAGGGATTGCACTCTGTTTTCGGCCAACCTGGAAAGTTCCCGACTATACATTTTGGGTCCATGTCCGCATGCTTCCCCATGCACATGCCGAGGCAACACTGGCACTCTGGCACGAAGTTGTTCGTTGGGCCAAAAGTGCTGGTGCACGGACGCTGCAGACGATGGCACATCCTGGTGATACAAGCACGTTGCCATGCGATCGCCATGCACAGCTTATCGGCACTGAGCAGATCTATCGCCGGGCCATGCCACTTGGTACAATTGCATTACCAACTCGACCTGCGGCACTCAGCATTCATACGCTGGCAGAACGGATGCAACATGATCCGGATGCCATTGAGCGTGCTTGTACGTTGCATGCGGCAATTTCGCGCGATGTACCATTACCCGATGAACCAATTGTTACGATGACCAAATTTCGTCGTTTGGTAGGCGAGTTTATTCGCCCCGAACATTATGTCATTGCAATGATTGATAATGAGTATGTTGCCGAATCAATCCTCTACGTCGAAGCGAATCAATTGGTGGCGTGGCAACATGCGACCGGCGTGCTGCCCGCATATCGTGGTCACGGTATTGCACAACACGTCAAATATGCATCACTTGAAATTGCAGCACGGCTCGGTGTGCGCGACGTCTGTACTTGGGTTGAATCACGCAACAAAAGTATGTTGCATATCAACACACAGTTCGGCTTTGCGATGCTCCACGATGTACATGCGATAAGTCACATCTACGAAATCACACTTGAGTAATCAAGCACGATACCCCCACACTGGAACGTCAAATCCAGTGTGGGGGTGTCGTGTTAGTAGTGTCGGGGATGATCGTCGCTAAAGGGGTCAAATAACCAACGGGTATGTACCCCACTCCAAGGCACCTGTTTGCGTGCATAGGCAGGACTTCGTCGAGTGGCAAAGAGCACGCGTACCAGCTTTTTGCCACTTGATACGATCCAATCAGCAATAGAATGCACGGCCCCACCAGTCACAAAACCAACCGCAGTACTCAGCGTAATGATGGGGTGAGCCACAAGCCAGTCTATGCACTGGGTTGCAATCGCAGCATGCCAGGTCGGAAGCGGCAACCCTGCATAGCGCAAGACTGATTCGAGTACAAACAGGATGCCGAGGAGCATCATAAAGAAATAACCGAGGCGCAAGAGCGGTGGTAACACTAACCCATGGCTCCAAAAATGACGATGAGGAATCATCCATTTATAGGGTTTCCACACAAAAAGCAAAATACCCCAGCGTTGATGGATGCGCGAATCAAGATCGAGATCCGGCGAAAAAAGCAGACCAGATACATTGTGTGCCGCACAGACGACGCTGGCCACAATCACTGCTGATGGTTGCGACACCTCAGATACACGCATCAGCGAAAAGAGCGCTGGCGTCATGACCACACTGCTGGCCACGGTGAGAAAATCATGTGTTGGCGTATTCGGCATATGCCCCCTATTGACGCATCCGATAGCGCAATCCTTGATCAAGCAGTACAACCAATTCATCGAGCAGTGCAGTATCCTGTGCGCGTGCAGGTTGCTGCATCACACCACGGATAACTTGGAGGAGCAAAAAAACCACCCCTTCAGGGCGCACATCATGACGGAGCGAGCGATCTTGCACAGCGCTTTCAACAAGCTCATGTGCAAATGTGATGATATAGCGTTCGTAGAGTTGATGCGCATTGTGTGCACCCGCATGCGTATCATGCAACGACCGATTGACCAACTGCGTGAGGAGTGGATATGCATGTGTTACCGCCCCTATGGCATACAGGTATGCACGCAAAATCGCAAACATATCAGATTGAGGGGTGAGATGGTGGGGCATCTCCGCCACGATGGCACGTTGCAATGTCTCATGCGCATAATGCAACAAATAGTCATAGAGCTCGCGTTTGTCCGTAAAATACTGGTACATACTGCCTTTTGCAATACCTACGTGTTTTACAAGCGCCGAAAGCGAGGCATCTTCGTAGTGATGTACGGCAAATTCTGCCACTGCAGCCGTCAAGATATCTTCCCGTTTGCGCGGGTCAAGATTCCACCAGGTATCGCTGGGCATGCCCCCTCCATATGACCGACTAGTCATATCTAGTATACTCTACTCTCGCTGTTCCCGCATGTGCAGATGCAGTATGATGGTACAAGAAACTACCAGAGGAGTTGCTATGCAACAAAGTGCCGTGGACCGCAATATTCGGTTGCTTGTAATTGAATTATTCTGGGCGGCAATCGCTGCCGCAGCCTACTCGTTTGCCGCGGCATTCGTAATTCGTTTGGGGGGATCGAATTTTATCGTGAGCCTCATTACTTCGGCGGCGGCAGTGGTTAATGCGGTGACCACAATCCCATTTGCTGCATTAATGGAGCGCACATCGCACCGTAAACCGTGGATGTTCGCCAGTCTGTTTGCCTTCCGCATGCTTAATGCGCTTTTGCTCTTTGTACCGTGGTTGCCAGCATACCGCGCAGAAGCAGTCGTCATCATCTTACTTGTGGCCAATGTGCCCGTGGCGCTCTTTAATGCCGGATGGTTACCCATGTTTGCGGACATCATCCCAATTCACCATCGGGCACGGCTCTTTTCGCTACGGAATGTTACGCTCGGTGCCACCATGATGGTGTTTACCTATGCGTTTGGCTATTTGCTGGATTATTTGCATACCGACACAAGTTATTTCAACTATCAACTCCTCTTTGTGATTGCAATTGTGACGAGTATGGCGTCAACATATTATGTCATGCAAATGGAAATTCCAGACACCGAAATTGATACGAGTGCGGCCGTCGATCGCTCGTGGCGTGGTATCTGGTCATTGCTGCAAGAAAGCCAGCCATACCGTGCAATCACCATCAACACGCTCATTTTTAATTTGGCAGCATGGGCAGCTATCCCCTTTCAACCCATCTATTTTGTGCGCACACTCGGTGCAGATGATGCGTGGTTGGGCATCTGGTTTGCAATCACCAATGGTGGCGCCATTCTCGGCAACCTATTTTGGCCAAAACTCATGGAACGATACGGGTTTCATCGTATCTTAACCATCGCGGCACTCTGCAGTTGTCTCTACTTCTTTGCCATTGGCTTCGTACCGAATCTCACTGCGATTTTACTCTTCTCGCTGATTATTGGCATGATTAATCCCGGCATTGATATCAGTCATTTTAATATCTTGCTCCAAGTCTGCTCACCGCAACGTCGAGCATTAGCAATGGGGCTCTTTGTGACGGTCATGAATGCCGGCTTGCTGGTCAGTAGTCTTGCCGTAGCACCCCTCATTGATTGGTTAGGAGCACAGGTAGTAGTAATTGTGCTTGGGGTGATGCGGTTGGGTGGTGCGTTATTATTTTATGTCTATCCAATTCGGGAGCCAGCGGCAGAGACGGCATCACCGCGCTAGTTTTGGTACAATGGCTAAGTAATATAAAGGAGTACCCCATGGAATATCGACGTCTTGGTCGTGCCGGTATCAAAGTCAGTGCGTTGTCTCTCGGCGCATGGGTGACCTACGGTGGACAAGTCGGTGAAGAAATTGCTCACGCGTGTATGTCTGCAGCCATCGAGCATGGCGTGAATTTTTTCGATAATGCCGAAGGATATGCAGGTGGTCAAGCCGAAGTTGTAATGGGGAATGTGATTAAAAATGCAGGGTGGCGCCGTGAAGATTTGGTCATCTCGACCAAAATCTTTTGGGGTGGCAAAGGACCAAATGATACAGGCTTATCGCACAAACACGTTATCGAAGGAGTGAACAACGCCTTAAAGCGGCTCCAGATGGACTATGTTGATTTGGTCTACTGTCATCGCCCTGACCCAAATACACCCATCGAAGAAACCGTACGCGCCATGGACATTGTCATCAAGCAAGGCAAAGCGTTCTATTGGGGCACCTCAGAGTGGTCTGCTGATGAGATTCGTGCGGCCTACGGGATCGCACGTGAGCTCAACATGACCCCACCGAGCATGGAGCAACCACAGTACAACATGTTCCATCGCGAACGGGTCGAAAAAGAATATGCCCTCTTGTACCGTGACATCGGCCTTGGCACCACCATTTGGAGCCCACTTGCATCGGGGTTACTGACCGGCAAATACCGTGATGGCATTCCAAGTGATAGTCGTGGTGCCGTCAAAGGCTATGAATGGTTACAGCAAAGTCTCACCGACCGCCACAAGGCGGCTATTGTGACACAACTCACCACCGTCGCCGCAGAACTTGGCTGCTCGCTTGCGCAGTTCGCATTAGCGTGGTGTCTCAAGAATCCTCATGTGAGTAGTGTCATTACTGGTGCGAGTAAAGCAACACAAGTACACGAAAATATGGCAGCACTCGCAGTCGTTGCGCAATTGAGTGACGACGTCATGCAACGCATCGAGCAGATTCTCAAGCCCGCTGAATAATACGCGCGCACCGAGTGGTATGTCTACCACTCGGTGCGTTTTTTATGGGAGTGATACAGGGTACACATGAAACAGCAGTTACCGTCATACATCCTGCACACCTTGCCAGGGTTTGATGCCATCGTCTCAGAAGAACTGAAGACATTACCAGGCGACGCACATATTGGTGATCACGTCACCCATGCCGGGCGCAACGGCATGACCGTGATTACCTACGCTGGTGACGTGGCTGATCTCCTTGCGTTGCGCACCGTGGATGATGTGTTTTTGTTGATTCATCACTTCACGCAACTTCCACCGCAGTATCACGCGCTCAAAATCATTCGCGACAAGCTTATGAATACACCGCTTATCGCAAATGCCACCCGCCAAGTACGTGCCTTGTATCCCAAACGCGGTGGTGAGGGGAAGTTACGTTTTCGCGTGGTGGCACGCCAACAAGGCGAAATGCCCTATCGTCGAGTCGACCTGCAAGAAGCCGTCGAAAAAGCAATCACGCAACGCACCGATTTTCGCTGGCGTGAAAGTGAAGACGGGCTCGAATTTTGGGTTACGCAAATCGGCACCGAAGCATTTGTTGCACTGCGTGTCAGCGATGAAACGATGCGTCATCGGCAGTACAAAATCAACCACATTGCCGCATCACTCCGGCCAACCGCAGCAGCCGCCATGGTACTGCTGACCAAACCCAAACCAACTGATGTGTTTCTTGACCCGATGTGTGGTGCTGCAACAACGCTCATTGAGCGTGCTTTGCATAGTCGATACGCGCAACTCTTGGGTGGCGATATGAGTGAAGATGCTGTTGCACAAGCATTAGCCAACATTGGCCCGCGCTACAAACCAATCCATATTCAACAGTGGGATGCCCGTCAGTTGCCCATTGACGAGCAATCGGTGACTGCAGTGACGTGTAACTTGCCATTTGGCGTGCAAATCAGCACACCAGAAGACAATCGTCGCCTCTATCCTGCAGTTGTCAAAGAATTACGCCGAGTCATGACGGTGGGCGCTCGCGCCGTACTGCTCACGAGTGACATGCGTGCGATTAATCGTGCATTAGAGCGCAACAGCGGGATGTATCTCGACAAAAGTCACACCGTGGTCATCCTCGGTCGCCGGGCACAACTCTGTGTACTGCAAAAGCGCTAAATCAGCTAGGTGACCGCTTTGCGCGTCGCATCATAGTGTTGATAGCGCTGGTTAGTCATGACCTCAGCGATGCGCGCGACCCCATCCCACACTTCCACAAACGAAGTGGTCAACGGGCTCAGACCCAGCCGCAAGTTGTCAGGCTCACGAAAATCAGGGATGACGTTCATTTCAGCTATCAGGGCTTGATTTATTTGATACCCGTGGGGATGTCGAATGCTGACATGTGATCCGCGCATCGTCGCATCCCGCGGGCTCCCGAGCGCAAAGCCAAGCGGCGCCAGCACAGTGTCGTACAAGGCGATCATGTACTCAGTCAGTGCCACGGACTTGGCACGAATAGCAGACATTCCCACATCTACTAGCATGTCGACGGACGCTTCAACAGCAGACAAAGAGAGCATGGGGGGTGTACCAGCCAAAAAGCGCGCCAATCCAGGCGCTGGGGTATACGACAAGTCGAAGGCAAAGGGTGATTTTTGGCCAAACCATCCCCAAATCGGTGACTCTACCATGGATTGAATTGCAGCATTCACATACAGGAATGCAGGTGCACCAGGTCCACCGTTGAGGAATTTATAGCAGCACCCCACTGCAAAATCCACGTGCCAATCGTCGAGTTGCATCGGCACCGCACCTGCTGAATGGCTGAGGTCCCAAATGACGAATGCGCCGACGGCATGCGCACGTGCAGTGATAGCCTGCATATCGTAGATGAAGCCACTCTTAAAGGTGACATGCGACAGCACAACAACGGCCGTATTGGGGGTAATTAGCGCATACAAATCATCGGCAGCCACCGTGATTTCGTGATCGCGTGATGCGACGAGTTTGAGCGTGTGTCGATGCCCGAACTGGGCAATTGCGCCTTGGAGGATATATAAATCAGAAGGAAAATTCAAGGCATCGCTGACGATTTCGCTACGATCTGCACGGGCAGCCAGAGCCGCCATCACCACCTTGTATAAATTGACCGACGTCGAATCGCACGCCAAAACTTGTCCAGGTTTGGCGCCAATCAACTGGCCTATCTTGTCGCCGATGCGGGCCGGGGCTTCATACCAACCACGCCCCCAGCCACGAATCAACCCATCACCCCATTCTTGGTGTATCACGTGTTGCAAATGATTTGCGGTGTGAATGGGCATGCGACCAAGCGAGTTACCATCAAAGTAGACGATTGATGGGTCAGCGATGACGAACGCATCCCGGTAATGGGCAAGTGGATCATGTGCATCGGCCTGCAGTGCTGCACTTCTGCCTGCACGGACATCAGGAAGGTGATACATGGTGGTAGACCTCCTCAAGCATTGCTACTGTTTCGTCCCACCCCACACATGCATCGGTGACCGATACACCATATTGGAGGTGACTAAGATCAGTAGGAATTGACTGCTTTCCTTCGAACAAATTACTCTCAACCATCATTCCAATCAATTCACGCATGCCATTTGCCCGCAGTGCAAGGCCTGCTTGCCAGACAGCACGTTGACGGCGATAATCGGATCCGGAATTTGCATGACTACAATCGATCATCACTGCAGGTGGAATTTTTGCGGCATGCATCAAATCAATGGTTTTTTGCACACTGGCCGCATCAAAGTTGCTCCCTTGTCGGCTCCCACGAAGGATGACAAACCCATCCGGATTTCCGGTTGTTTTGACGACGGCACCTTGCCCCGACTGGGTAATCCCCAAAAAACTGTGCGGTGCTGCTGCAGAAATACAGGCATGGACGGCCACATCAATCGAGCCGTCTGTACCATTTTTGAATCCGACTGGCATTGAGAGCCCACTTGCCAACGCCCGATGCATCTGTGATTCGGTGGTGCGGGCACCAATTGCGGCAAGCACCACGAGATCTGATGTGTATTGCGCACTAATCGGGTCAAGCATCTCGGTAGCAGTGGGCAAGCCGAGTGCGGTGATATCACCAAGTAATTGCCGGGCAATTTCTAGCCCTGCACCCATATCAAACGACCCATCAAGATGTGGGTCGTTGATGAGCCCACGCCACCCCACGGTGGTACGCGGCTTTTCGAGATAGACACGCATGACAATCAACATGCGGTCGCGCATCCGTGCTGATATATCTGCCAAGCGTCGTGCATAATCGTGTGCCGCCGCAATATCGTGTACTGAACACGGTCCAACCACCACCAATAGGCGCGGGTCACTGCCATTGATAATGCGTCGAATCAGTTGACGCGATTCATAGACGGTCGTCATCATCTGCGCCGAGAGCGGATATTTTTGTTTTAACTGAAGTGGCGAAGGCATATCACCCATTTCGCGGACACGGACATCATCAACAAGACTCACAACAACACCTCACTCTGTTCCCTGTGTGTGCGGTTCCTGCGGTGCAGGAATACGAATCCAATACGCCATACCTGCAGAAATAACAATCAGCACACCACCAACAGCAAAAATTGCTGTCTCTGTCACATGCGCTGCAATAAGAATAGGAGTCAATAACGGTACCAAAATACCACGTGCCCCAGACACCATATGTACTGCCGCAAAGTAGACTTCAAGTCGTTTGCGGTCAGCAATGGCAATTGCAGTGTTGGTGAACCCCAAATCAAAGCCACCGAGGAGTAGTCCTTGACCAATGAATGCAGGCACCAGCCACCACGCCGATTGTGCCACCATGAATCCAAATGGCAACATGGCGCCACATAACATGCTGATGACCAATACCCAAATGGGGCCACGCCGATCCGTAATACGCCCCCAAAAAAAGAAGCCGAGTAACCAGGTAATCGACTGCACCAAATTGAGATAGCCGACTTCGGTGTAGTTCATTTCAAGCCGATTGACTTGCACGACGGCATAAAGTGGTGAGCCGATTAGCGTACCACAACCAAACAGCACGTTGAGCGCCAGAAAGACCATGAAAGGACGGTTACGGCCAATCTCACCCATGATTTGACGCAATGGCAAGCGTGAAGTACGCGGCATGTTGACTGCTTGGTCGGCTGTGGGTGCAGGCGTCACCGTGCGTAAGCGGGCAAACACGGCAGAGGCAAGCCACCCAATCACGCTCATCGCCGGCAATATGTAAACAAAACTCACCTGATCGAGCAACCAACCTGCCACTGGTGTCATCAAGAGAATCATGAGCGTCATACCGATACGCACAAAACTCATGATCCGACCACGTAATTCATCAGGGTAAAGTTGTTCGAGTAGACGCACATACCCCGGAGAAGGAACCGTTTCACAGATCCAAAATATCCCAAGGCACACCATAAAAAGGTTGACGTTGGTCGCTACAAATGGCGTCAAAAGAAACATGCTACGCCCAAACACCCAAATCCAGGTAGATACTTTGATGATGTTGTACCGCTGAAAGATGAATGCGGTCACTGGCGTAAAGAGCAACCCGAGCGACATGAAGACGACATAGACGGCCAGATGTGACTCGGTGGCACCCATTTTGCGTAAAATGACCGGCATAAATCCAACGACCACAGCCCAGAATATCCCAAAGAGTAACGCAGCGATAGTTTCGACCCATACGTTGTAGCGTACATCACTACGCATCGGGCCGAGCATGACACGCTCGACCCGATGCACAAGTGCACTCAGCAGGGATTGTGAAGAATGGAGTGACGTCATTATTGTGAACGTGCTGCTTTCATGGCCGCACCAAGGCGGCGAATTCCTTCGACCAACTTGTCTTCGGGCTGATAGCTAAAGGCGAGACGCATTTCATTCGCACCTTGGCCATTAGCATAGCATCCAACCCCTGAAAGCGCAGTCACGCCACACTCACGGCCCTTCGCAAGGACTGCGGCAGCAGGCATATCCGCTGGCAGGTAGAGATAGATGAAAAATCCTCCTTGCGGCACGGTGTATGTCACATCTGCAGGCAGTTCGCGTGCAATTGCGGCCAACATCACATCACGTTTATGCCGGTAGTTTTCATTCAGCTCTGCAATGTGGGCATCAAGTCGCCCATCCGCAGCAAAACGCTCAACCATGCGCGTTAAAAACGGACCACTCGAGCCTTCGACTTTAAACTTCTGTAGTCGCTTAATAATCGCCTCAGGACCGCACGCCCAAGCCATGCGCACCCCAGGAGCCAAAATCTTGGAAAACGTACCGCAGTTGAGTACCCATCCGTCTGTGTCTAGTGCAATCAGCTTGGGCAACGCCTCACCTTCGAAACGCAAATCGCCGTACGCATCATCCTCGAGAATCAGCACACCATATTGTGCTGCCAATGCCACGAGACGCTTGCGATTGGCGAGTGGCATCAACGTACCAGTTGGATTTTGGTACGTTGGTGTCGTGTAGATGAATTTGGGGCGAATCCCCTGTTGTGTCAAATCAGCTAGCAACTGAGCGAGGATATCGATATCCATCCCATCTGCACGCACTGGCACCGTTTCTATCTTGGCACCCGCCTCTTGAAAGGAGCGCACCGCTCCCATAAAGCACGGTCCCTCAACAATCACCACATCTCCGGGATCCACCATAATCTGCGGCAACAATGCCAGAATCTGGCTCGAGCCATACGATATCATCACGTTCGATGGTGCAGCGTGTGCTACCCCCCGAGTTTTGAGGCGGTCAACGACCAAGCGCACAAGCCCTGGATACGTTGGGCCATAGTTGAGGGCCCCATTGACGTCTTCGGCAAGTACTTCGGCTGTCGCTTCTATAATTTCTGCAACAGGAAAGTGCTCAGGATCAGCAAACCCATATGAAAGACTAATAGTTCCTTCGGGTTCTGGTGCCCAATCTGGACCTTCTCGAAACGCCTTGGCACGAGTGGCAAACAATGCGTCAAGTGACAACCCAGTTCCGCTACTCATTGGTGACTCCTCTTGTATGGCATGACGCTGCTATTGTAACAGAAATCAGTTGCTACGGTTGCCCTGCTCGCACCGCAGCAAGTGCGGCACCAAGCCGTTCAATACCAAGCGCAATTCGCTCAGCAGACTGATAACTAAAGGACAACCGCATCTCATGCGTCCCCTCACCATGGGCATAACAGGTGGTGCCTGGCAGAAATGACACGTTGCGTGCCAGTGCAGCTGGCATGACTTTGGCGACCGGCAAATCCGCTGGGAGATGCACATACACAAAAAATCCACCTTGAGGCACCACATAGCGAATATCGCTTGGAAAATGTGCCCGTATCCCCGCCAAAAGCACTGCACACTTGGATTCATACAAGGCGTTTAAGTGATCAATGTGGCGATCAAGCCAACCATCCCGAGAAACATGCGCGACCAAACGAGTCATGAATGGCCCATTACTCCCTTCAGCCTTCCAGCGATGCAACCGTTGAATCAAGGCCTTTGGACCACATGCCCAGGCCATACGCACACCGGGCGCAAGTATTTTGGAAAATGTGCCGACATAGAGCACGCTGTCATGCGTATCGAGAGCAATGAGCTTTGGTGGCAGCGCGTTGTTGAAGTGCAAATCACCGTATGCATCATCTTCTACAATTAATACGCCATATGTTGCTGCAATCGCCAATAAACGCATGCGATTTGCAAGTGGCATCAGCGTACCTGTCGGATTCTGGAAGGTCGGAATGGTGTAGATGCATTTGACGGCAACACCGTCGTTGCGCAACTGCCCTAAGCGCGCCTCAAGCATGTCAAGGTCCATACCATCCGCACGTACGGGAATCATTTCAATACGCACACCAAAATTGTGAAATGTTTCGACTGCACCTAGAAACGTTGGGCCTTCGACAATAATCACATCGCCGGGGTCGCACAATACTTGAGGCAATAGACCGATAATTTGACTCGATCCATTAACAGTGATGTACTGCGATAGTGGCAAATTAACATTATGTCGACTCATTCGAGCATGAATAAGTTTGAGCAAATCGGCGTCAGGTGGGGCATAATTAAGTGTTTCATCGACGCGCGATTGCATCATGTGCGTCATCGCATCGATGAGTGCCGCAACAGGAAAGTGGGCGGGGTCTGCGTCACCATACGCCAAACTAATGGTTTCATCGTGCTCATCGGGCAAATCGAGCACTGCTTCCGCAAACGATTCCATGTATCGCACACGTTGAGAAAAATCAAATCGGTTATCACTCGGCATCTGGGTGGTCATCGTGCATCCTTTGGCTACAACTCACCTCATTATAGAGCAGTTATGTGTGATGAGTGAGATGGTTGAGCCAGAGCGCAATAGCATCAATTTGCCCACGACGATAGGCGTGGACATCTGCAGTAAATTGATCCGAAACAATCGCATTGGTATACCAATGGGTAATTTTGGCTTGTTGGGCACTGATGAGAGCGCTACGGTGTGCAACAGATTGTTGCGACGCAAAGTAGAGTTTGGCCAAAAACTCGATGCGCATGTCGCGTGGATGTGCAACCGGTGCAACAATCCATGTGGCGAGTGCAGAGTGTCCTGCATCAGTGATGCCGAGCAGACGTTTACCACGTGCAGTCGGTTCCTCATTGTGTGCAGCAATATATGCCTCATCCAATAGGCGTGAAATCATTGCATAGCAGGCGCTTTGCTTGAGATGCCATACCTGCCCAAGTGGAGAACGCACCAGGGCGTGATGGAGCGCATATGCGTGAAGTGGTTTCGCCACCACAAATCCTAGCAACGCATGTTCATATGTGAGCGGCTCTTTTTGGCGTGGACTCATAAAACTATTATACTGAAGTGGTGCACAATACGTGCACTATTCACTAAATACCAGGATACGAGGGGCAATGAACCAATTCAATGAACAACACCATGTCACCACTGGCAAACGCCGTGCCCTGATCATGGCAATCGTGCTTATGGCATTAGCGCTAGGCGTGGGGATTTTTGGCAACCGTTACAAAGCACAGCAAGAAGCAGTAGATCTCAGTCCACGCAGTGCACGCATCGAGTACGAAGTGACTGGGAGCACAAGTGAAGTGGAAATTAGCTACCTGAATGATTTGGCATACATCGATTCACGAGTCGGGGCACCACCGTGGCGCTTTAGTTTTCGCGCACCGCATGGCCGCGAATTACGCATTGAAGTGACGAATCGTGGCGATGGCACAATTGGATGCACCATTTCAACTGGTGGGCGCATCATCAGTAGCCAGACCGAAAGTGTCACTGAACGAATCACCTGCATGGCAATTGTCCCAACTGCCGCAAAGGACTAACCATGCGCTTTCGCTATGTCTTTGCGGCGTTTGCATTTGGCTACATGGTTGCATCATTTCTGCGAGCCGCGAATGCGGTTATTTCTGCTGATTTGATGCGTGAACTCAGCCTCTCTGCGGACCAGTTGGGCACGATGACCAGTATTTATTACATCTCATTCTCGCTGATGCAGTTACCACTTGGCGCCGCACTTGACCGCTATGGCTCACGCACGGCGATTCCGCTGTTGATGATTCCCACAGTGATTGGGTGCCTGTTGTTTGCCACCGCGACGAGTTTTTGGCCACTCGCACTCGGTCGCACACTTATCGGACTCGGTACCGCAGGTGGGCTGATGGGAGCGGTTAAAACGTTTGGTAATTGGGTTCCCAAAAACCAACTTGCCACCATGACAAGCATCATGGTGGCGCTAGGGGCGTGTGGTGGACTGTTGTCGACGTCACCAATGGCATATCTCGCAGATATCTATGGCTGGCGCACCGTCTTTGTGTGGAGCGCACCAATTGTGGCATGCATCGCGTTGGGCATTCGCGCCATCGGTCACGATGCGCCACAGGCTGCGAGCGTGCGCCAACCAGGCATGCACATGATGGCAGGGTACAAAGAAATCTATACACACGCGACATTCATCCGCATGGCACCACTCTATTTTTCCATGCTTGGAAGCATGCTCGCCGTCCAAACCCTCTGGGCAGGGCCCTTTGCGTTTGATGTCGCCCGCGCAACCAGTAGCGACGTCGGGCTATTGCTGCTTGTGCTTGGTATCGGTGCAGTCGTAGGATACGCAGTCAGTGGTGTGCTTTCTGATCGATTTGGCGGTGTGCGGGTATTGATTATTGCACAAATAATTATGTTAAGTTCTTTGGCGTATTTTGTCTTTTTGCCCATCCCTGCCTCGACAACCGTCTTGCTCTATATCTATGGGAGCTTCGGCTTTGGGGCATCATTCAATGTCATCATGTTGCCACAAGTGCGCACACTTTTTGCAGATGCCATGAGCGGTCGTGCAGCAACTGCACTCAACATCTTTGGCTTCTTGGGGGGGTGGGTATTGCAATGGATTATGGGGCAAGTGATCAATCTCAATGGACGCACTGCCAATGGTCATTATCTCGTCAGTGGATACCAATGGGCATTCACCATCCCATTTGTGTTAGGATGTATAGCGTTGATTGTCTATGTACCGCTTATCCGCACACTTCAGAAAGGGTAATAGAATGCCAAAAGTAACGATTGACTCAACAGTGGTTGAGGTACCTGTAGGGGCGCGACTAGTGAACGTCATCGAGGATGCTGGTGTCATGATCGGGCATCGCTGCGGTGGAAAATCTCGGTGCACCACCTGTCGCGTGCAATTCGTGAGTGGAGAACCAGCCACCATGACTCCCGCAGAAGAGGCCAAACTCAATGAAAAGGGTTATTTGGGGCAGTACCGACTGAGTTGCCAAATCATGGTCAACGCCGACATGCATGTGGTGCCACAAGTCACGCTTCAAAGCATGCCAGATTGGACAGACACCGGTCCACGCTGTGCGGACGTGCTCGAGCCATAACCCGTACGGATTCTTTACCACTGCACCGGCATCAAAACAGGATGCCGGTGCTTTGTATCCAGTCAAAAAGTTGCCATCCAATGTAGATGAGTGATAACAACCCAACGGTGACCACAATCCCCCACACGAGGATATTGTGCCACCACGTGTTCACATGGGTCCCCATAAGTTCTGGATTATTGATGAGCAAAACGATGGCCACAAGCTCAATAGGGAGCAAGACACCGTTGAGCACATAGACGCCAACAAGTACATCAATCAGTGGCAATCCGGGAATCAACGCTACAACCGCGCCAAAGATGATGAGCACAGTAAATACGCCCATAAAAATCGGAGCTTCGCTCCAAGTGCGCGAGACACCACGTTCAAAGCCGAGTGATTCGCTGAGCATATATGTTGTAGAGAGCGGTAATATGCCTGCAGCCAATAGCGATGCACCCAGTAGCCCGACACCAAATAGTACGCGTGCATATTCACCAGCAATAGGTGTCAACGCAATCGCTGCATCCTCGGCAGTCGTAATTGCAATACCCTGTGGAAAAAGCGTGGTCGCTGTAGCGATAATAATGCAGGCTGCCACGATTCCAGCCACCAGTGTACCAACGATTACATCAACCCGTGTATAGCGAAACTCAGCAATGGAAACGCCCTTTTCGACGACAGAAGATTGTACGTATAGCTGCATGTATGGCGAGATGGTTGTACCAACAAGCGCGACAATCAGTTTGACATAGGCACTCTCACCTTGTACAGAAGGCGTCAAACCGGTGAGTATTTGTGTAGGTGATGGATGCACTAGCAATACCGAAACCACATACGACAAGAAGACTGCACTCAAGAGCAGCAAGAATTGCTCAGCTCGCGCATAACTGCCACGAGTAATGACAAACCACATCACAAAGGCAGCTACAGGCACAGCGATATACTTGCTCACACCAAACAGTTCTGCAGCCGCAGCAATGCCCACAAATTCAGAGACAATAATCCCTGCGTTGGCAAGGAGCAAAGTGAGCATTACAAATGCAGTGACGCGGATTGGGAAATTTTCACGCACGAGATCGGCAAAGCCTTTACCCGTCACTGCGCCGAGACGAGCGGACATTTCTTGTACGACAGCGACTGCAATCGTAATCAACACCATCACCCAGAGCAACGAATACCCGTACGACGCACCCGCTGATGCATACGTGGCAATCCCACCAGCATCATTGCCTGCACTTGCGGCCAGCATCCCTGGGCCAATCGCTGCAATATATGGCCACCAGCGCCGGCGTATTACACGCATAAACTGTGCTTGGATAGATAATCGTTCGTTTGTCATGCACTATCCCTTGAATTACCCGAAGTTACGTGAACCACGGCGTTGCCAAATATCAGGTAACAACTGCGCAAGCGCATCATCGACACTGACCGCACCAATCAGCGCACCATTATCATCAACCACAGGCACAGCGGTCAAATTGTATTCTCCGAGGACACGTGCAGCAACATCAGTGTGTGCATCTGCGGCGATACACGGTACTTCTTCGAGGATGTCACTAAGTAGTACGGACGCATCGCTGACGAGTAATTTGGGCAATCGCACAATCCCGATAAGCGGCACACCGAGTTGCTGTGTGTCATCTGAATCAGTTCGTTCTACGACGTATATTTCCGTGAGTGGTTCGGGCAAATCGTGGCGCGCACGTAACCCTGCTATAACACTCTGCACCGTATCATCTGCAAATGCGAGGATTAAGTCAGTCGTCATCGTACGACCAGCACTATCCTCGTCGTACGCCATCAATTCTTTGACGTCTTCGGCTTCTTCAGGTTCCATGCGTGCAAGGATTTGTTGTGCCACATCTGCATCGAGCTCTTCGAGCAAGTCTGCCGCCGCGTTGGGGGTCATTTCTTCGAGAATATCAGCAGCACGCTCTTGATCCATGTCTTCGAGCAGGTCAACCAAGCGTTCGTCCGAGACCTCTTCGAGCGTCTCGGCGGCCGTTTCATCGTCGAGCGCCGCCACAATTTCAGCACTTTCTCGCAGTGAAAGTGCATCAACAATACGCGCCAAATCAACAGCCCCAAGCTCAGCAAGGCGGTTGTATGATACTTTTAATTGGACCGGTGCAGCACTTGCCAGATATTGTGCATCCGCCCAACTAATAACTTGCCGGCCAATGATGCGTGGCGATGCTGCCCGTGGCAAAATACGCCGCACAAGTGCTTGGGGACTAATATCGACACCAACCACGCAATATTCGTGATCGAGTAGCGCCATTTGAATATCATTGACACGCACTACCCGCCGCCCATTGATATCGATAATTTGATGGTCGAGGACGTCCTTATTGAGCAGCACCTCGCCATCACGGCGCACAAATCGTTGCACGTTCACGTTGGTCGTATTGAGTTGAATGACACGTTCGGAAATTTCAGCAAGATGAACAGCAGGAATAAAAAAAGGACGGCGCCGATCAACAACCACTAACCCGGCAATTGGCGGGTACTGGCGGTTGTCGATACGTACAATCATGTCGTGCAGTCGCCCAACTTCACTTCCGTCTTTGGCAAGCACAGGAAGCTGCATCAGCTGTGACACAAAACGCATGGCTCACCTCGGGGTGTAAATAGACGATGACACGAATCACGTCTAGGACACCAACGTGTGCGTGCTCGTCAACAGCTATTCAACTGACATAAATGTGCGTCGTCATCCATGTATACTAGTATATGCACAGCACGAATATGTGTCAAAACTGCCGAAACACGGAGGATTATATGCAGCATGTGGTAAAGCCAACAACCTACTACCGCACCATTGGAACCCACCCAGCAGTGCTACGGGTGGCCTGCGGCGATCAGGTCACGATGCACTGTGTCGATGCTCATGGCATTGATGGCACGGACACACAGGTCACCACCCCAGGGAATCCGATGACTGGGCCTATCGCCGTAGAGTCACTCGTGGTTGGCGACGTTTTAGCAGTCACGCTCGTTGCATTAACCCCGCTACGCACCCATGGCTGGAGTTACCCATCGCTTGCAGGCAATGTGGTTGACCCAGAATACGTCGGCCAGCTTCCGCTGCTGCCAGGCACCAAACTCCCCAAGGAATACTGGGATTATGATGCAGTCAATGGCACCATCACGAGTCGTGGACTACATAGCGCACCAGTCACCGTAGAGTACGCACCAATGGTGGGATGTTTCGGAGTGGCACCCAGTCGTGGCGAAGCAATTTCTACGGCCACATCTGGTCCATACGGTGGGAACATGGATTTTCGGCTATTTACAACGGGATGTACCGTCTATTTCCCAGTTGCCGTGAATGAAGCACTCTTTTTTGCGGGCGACGGGCATCTTGTCCAGGGGTGTGGTGAAATAAGTGGTACCGGTGTCGAATCAGCACTAGCGATTACTGTGCAACTCGACAAAGCCCCCATGGGACGCATTTCTTGGCCACGTGCCGAGGACACAACCCATCTGTATGCGGTTGGTAATGCACGTCCACTCGATCAAGCACTGCAACATGCAACCAGCGAGATGCATCGGTTTTTGATTGAATGTGGTGCTGATAGTGCGACTGCGGCGATGCTAATGGGGCAAGCGATTGAGTATCACATTGGGAATGTATTCGACCCCGCATACACAGTCGTCGCCAAAATCCACAAACGCCATCTCATTCGTCACGGCTTGCGTTCGACGTTTCGTCCGTAAGTAACTGATGATAGCGACGATACGCATATACGACGGGCCAGCCCAACCCGACAATCACTGCCATAAATAAACAGAGAAACAACACTGGTATGGCAACTGGGGTGAGCGCGAGCACCACGATCAGCAGTGATGCACTTGCCAGCATGGCCGCAGCAATTGCGTGAGTTTCATGCCATACCACTGCGTTGGCGAGCGTCCATGGTACGCGAATACCGATGAGTTCATTTGGCACTACATCACGCATAATATATCCCAAGCTCCCAAGAAATACTGCCACAGCAGCAATCACCACTCGTGGCACCGATACCGAGTAGCCGGCGGCTGCACACACGATGACCACATGGATCACCGCAACAAAGAGCATTATTGCTACTGCGCTCTGTGTCATGGCCCGTTGGACTATTGGCCGAGTGTCTAGACGGGCGAATACGAGTACGAGGATACCGATACCGAGGCCAAGAAGTGGGAGAGTGAGCACTGTTTGCAGTGGCGACTGCCATCCATCAATTTCACCCATGATATTCCAATGGATAGGTACCTCTGCCGGCAAAAAGCCATACATTGCCCACCCAAATCCCAACAAGCCAACTGTAATTCCAATCAGCAACAGAATCACGTGCACCATACCGCCCTCCTCTTGTACGTGCTGCTCGTGCACCTACACCTATTCAATCGTAATATGAAAGTATGGTACACGACCATTAGCATGAGGCACTACATGGAGTGGTGTCTCATAGACCGCTGAGAGGTGTTGTGGTTGCAGTACGTCATGCGGCGTACCACAATGGACAATCCGGCCTGCATCGAGCACGCAGATACGCTGTGCCGTCACTGCAGCCAAATTTATGTCGTGCATGGCGGCAATCACCGTCACCCCATCCTTGGCCATTTGCTGGACAGTTTGGATAATCACATACTGATGCCGGAGATCGAGGTGAGCCGTTGACTCGTCGAGAATCAGTACCTGTGGTTGTTGTGCAATGGC
>JACCDP010264438.1_pt1 | contig 245561 bp, 191 predicted proteins | sample 7445841 | NCBI WGS metagenome assembly JACCDP01 (sample SAMN15323441, study PRJNA562643) | freshwater metagenome | isolation source: river surface water | place: USA:Blue River Watershed | collected 2017-08-17
ATCGGCGCCGCGCAGGTCGGCGGTGGCGACGCCGGGCGCGGTGTCCTCGACGACCGGAGCGAGGTTGAGCGCGGTGGCGAGCACCAGCGCCCGCGCCTCGGACTCGGCGGCGGGGCGCGGCGCGTGGATCGCGAGGGCGGCGCAGCGAGCGACCGCCTGCGGGGCGGTGATACCGGGAACGACCCCCGCCGCGCGTCCCGCGGCGTTGGCAGCCGTCACGCGGGACTTTTTCCCGTTGCCGTCGAAAAGGGCCGCGGGCCGCGCGGGATCGAATGGGCCCGATCGCAGCACGGCGTGCAGCGGGAAGTCGGCGATGTGCAGGACGGCGAACACGGGACGAAAACCGGCGACGCGCCGTTCACACGGCCGCGCGCAGGCGGTGACGCTGGAGCACGGGCGAGAGGCGGGCCGCGAGTTCGGCGCGCGCACGGCCGAGGGCGGTGGCGTCGTGGGAGACGGTGAGCTCGAGGCGCACGCGCGCGCACGGCACGACGGCAAACGGGGTCTCGATGACGAGCGCGAGGTCGGCGGGTTCGACCGCGCGCTGCAGCCGGTACCACAGCGGGCCCGGCGTGCGGCGCAGCTCGGCGGCGGACGCGAGCCGCAGGTCGAGCACGACGACGGCGAGGTTGGCGTCGCGTGCCAGGAGATCGGCGGCCTGCAGCGCGCGGGAGACCGGGCCGGGGCAGCGCACCCACACGAGATGCGCGAGGAGGTCGGCGGGGAACGATTCCGGGTCGAAGCAGTCGCCGGCGTCGATCAGTGCGATCCGTTCGCGCCGCGCGCGCGTCGCGGCGAGCAGACGGCCGAGCAGCAGGTGACCTCCGCAGCTTGGGGCGGCGCAGACGACCTCGGTGACGGCGCCGAGCGGCAGGCCGCCGGTGGCATCGTCGATGCCGGGCAGTCCAGTGCGGAGAACGCGGCCGGCGACGGGCGAGGGAGCGGCGCCGCCGGCGAGCAGCCGGCGGAGCGCCGCGATTTTCTCAGGCGCGGACATGCGGGGCGATGACGGCGGTGATTCCGGCGCGGGCGTTCGCGCGGCCGCGGGGGCGGCCGGCGATGGCGTCCGGGCGACGGGACCGGCGCCGGGTCTTCAGGCGTGGGCGCGCAGCAGGCCGACCATCACGCCCTGGATCACGAGCTCGCGGGCGGGGAGCAGGTCGGGGTAGCGCGCGTTTTCGGCGCGCAGGAAGGGCAGGCCGCGCTGGAGCAGGTAGCGCTTGAGGGTGGATTCGCCGTCGATGAGCGCGGCCACGATGTCGCGCGGGCGCGGCTCGCGCGGCGTGAGGAAGACGGTGTCGCGGTCGAGGATGCCGGCGTCGACCATCGAGTCGCCGCGCACCCGCAGCGCGAAGAGCGTGGCGCCGGATCGCACGCCGAGCGAGGCGGGGTCGATGGCGACGTGGCCTTCGGGCTCCTGCGCGGCGTCGACGGGCAGACCGGCGGGGATGACGCCGAAGAGGGGCACGGCGGCGAGGGTTTGCTGACGCGGAAGGTCGGAGGGCACCAGGCCGCGGGCCTTGCCCTCGAGCCGGTGGAGGGCGCCCTTGCCGATCAGGGCGTCGACGTGGCGCTTGATGCCGAACGGGCTGGCGAGGCCGAAATGGGCCTGAATCTCGCGGAGTGAGGGCGCCACGCTGTGCTCCCGGTGATGCCGCTGGATGAAGTCGAGAACCTGGCGCTGGCGGTCGGTGAGGGGAGAATCGCTCATAGTGTTCAAGTGAACACTTTTTCCGGGTGAAGCAATCCCGATGATGGAACGGTGTAAGGTGCGAGGATCACGAACCGGGGGTGGTCCACGGAACACGCCGAAAGACACGGAAAACCAGTGGTGCAGGGAGACGCTGTGGCCTGACCGCGGATGCACACCGATGGACGCGGATGATGTGAGCGGGCGACATGCGCCGCCGAACCGCTTCGCGTTGGTGAACCACCAATGGACACGAAGGGGCACGAATGATTCCGGCGGGCAGGATGTAGCCGCGGCTGCAGCCGCGGACCTTACTGGGAATCAAACCGCCGCAGGCTTTCCCGTATGCCTCAGGTTTTTTAACCGCGGATGCACACCGATGGACGCGGATGATGCCGTCCTGGGTCCTTTAGACCTTTAGTCCCTTCCTCCCTTGGTCCCTGCGAGGGCCGTTCTCCGTCATCTCCTGTCGTCGTTGCGCGGGCCGAGTGGCGTCGCGCGCACGTAATCCGTGAAGGTGATCGTCATGTCGGCGTCGAGCGACTTGAACCAGAACGCCGCGCCGCGCAGCCGGGTTTCCACACCGCGGGGCAGGGCGGGGCGGCCGTCGGAAGGCACGTCGTAATCGAGGGTGGTGCGCAGCGAGGTGATTTCCACGCCGATCGCCGGCCGGAACGCCCCGTTGCTGGCGAGCTCCACGCGCTCGATGGCTCCGGTCGGCCGGCGGATGGTGATCGTCGCGACGAGGTGCCCCGCGGTGCGGTCGCCGGAGTCGGCGGACCGGAGGCGGCACTCGTAAACCGCGCGCAACGCATCCTGGGAGACGAGGCGGGCGGTGGCGGGGTCGAGTTGCTCGGCCAGGCGCGGGGCGGTGCCGGCGCGTGACCGTTGCGTGCGCGTCTCGCGATAGGTGCGGTTCTCGTCGTCGTTCGGCGCTCGCCCGTCCTTCCGCAAGAGCGTCCAGCGCGCGAACTCGGGGCGCGCGGCGTCGCAGCGTTCCACCGTCGATTTGCCGCCCGCCATGATGGTCTGGGTGTACGACCATCCGGGCGGCGGATCCTGACGGAAGGAGGCGAGGGCGGCGGCGAGCTCCGCGGGCGCGGCCGCGTGCAGGGCGGTCGCGAGCCCCATGATCGCTAAGATGAGGACTGGGCGAGTAATGGGCATGGTCAGGCGACGGTGGTGATGCGGTGCCGGCCGGAGCGGACGGCTCCGGGCGCGGCGAATTCCTCACCCGCGCGCCGGCCGAGCAGCTGGCGGCCGAGCGGTGACTGGGGCGTGACGACCAGCACGCGGCGTCCGTCGAGCGTCACCTCCACGCCACCGGCGCGTGGCGCGAGGAAGTAGGCGGCCGCGCCGCGGCCGGTGTCGACGAGCACCAGCGCGCCGAGCGCGATGCGATCGCCGGGGCGGAAGTCGGGCAGCGGCAGATTGGCGAGCAGCGCGAGAGCCTCGCCGACCTCGCGGGTGATCCGGGCCTGGCCCTCGGCGAGATAGGCGGCCTCCTGGCTGTGGGTGTCCCACTTGTTCTCGGGCCGGCTCTCCTCGCTGATGGCCTCGTCGCGGGCGAGCTCGGCGGCCGCGCGCTGGCGGTCGAGTTCGGCGCGGAGTTCCCCGAGGATGGCGTCGCGGAGGGCGGTCTTGTTCACGGTGTCGTTTCGCGGCAAACCCCGATGGATGCGGCAAAAGGGCCGCGTCCGCCAGCCCGGACCGCGGTCGGCGCGCGGGCTTGCATGGGGCGCGGGCGTGTGGCTTGGTCCCTCATCCGTGCCGCCGGCCGCGTTCGCTCGCCGGCGCAATCACGCTCTCCACCCCTATTCCCAGAACCATGGAATCCAAGCCCGCTTCCTCCCGGAATGTCTATCCCGCCCTGATCGCCGCCCTGCTCGGGTGGATGTTCGACGGCTTCGAGATGGGCCTGTTCCCCTTGATCGGTCAGCCCGCGCTGCGCGAGCTGCTCGGCGCGGGCGCGCCGGAGGCCGACACCGCGAAGTGGTTCGGGGCGATCATCGCGGTCTTCCTCGTCGGCGCGGCGACGGGGGGCGTGCTCTTCGGCTGGCTGGGCGACAAGATCGGCCGCGTGCGGGCGATGTCGCTGAGCATCTTCACCTACGCGATCTTCACCGGCCTGTGCGGGTTCGCGACGGAGGCTTGGCACATCGCGGCTTTGCGCTTCATCGCCTCGCTCGGCATGGGCGGCGAGTGGTCGCTCGGCGTGGCGCTGGTCAACGAGGTCTGGCCGGGCAAATCGCGCGCGCTCATCGCGGGCCTGATCGGCGCGGCGGCCAACGTCGGCTATCTGCTCGTCGCGCTCCTGAGCCTCGGCCTCAGCGGCTTCATCGGCAACATCGAGATCTTCCTGAAGGGCATCGGCCTTTCCGAAGCCTCCACCAACAGCCTGCTGGCCAACTCGGCCTGGCGTTTCCTGATGATCAGCGGGGCGTTTCCGGCGATGTTGATCTTCTTCATCCGGATGTCCGTGCGGGAGTCCGAGAAGTGGGAGGAGGAGAAAGCGCGCGGGGCGACTTCGCATTGGAGCAACTCCGATTTGAACGGCGTGATGATCGGCTGCGTGGCGGCGCTGGTGATCATCTGGGCCTGGTCCCCGGCGGCCGGCGGGCTCGGGGCCGGGGCGGCGACCGTCATCACCGTCGTCGGCCTGGTGGTGGCGCTCTTCGGCTATCTCCACCCCGTGCGGCAGTACCTCGGCCGCGCGATCGCGGCCGGCGCGTTGACGGAGGATTCCCGCCGCAAGGTGGTCCGCAGCATGCTGCTCGGCGCGGCGCTGGCCGCGGTGGCGCTCCTGGGCACCTGGGGCTCGATCCAGTGGGCCCCGCGATGGGCGGGCCAGCTGATGCCCGACACCGCGACGGTGAAGCATTTCGCGAAGGAGAAGACCCAGATGGCGACCTCCATCGGCGCGATCGTGGGGACGATCCTCGCCGCGCTTGCCGCCGGCCGCTTCGGTCGCCGGCCCACGTACGTGGCGTTGTGCGTCGGCTCGTTCGCCTCCGCCCTGTATTTTTATCTCGGGCACGCGTCGTTCGACAGCTCGTTCCTCTTCGCGGCGTTCCTTGCCGGAGCGATCACCGCCGCGTTCTACGGCTTCTTCCCGCTCTACTTCCCGGAACTGTTCCCGACCTCGGTGCGCGCGACCGGGCAGGGCTTCGCCTTCAACTTCGGCCGCATCGTGGCGGCGGTGGGCGGACTCCAGACGGCGACGCTCATGAAGGCTTTCGACGGCAGCTTCGCGCGCGCGGGCGCGGTGCTGGCCTCAATCTACCTGGTCGGCGCGTTCCTCGTGATCTGGGCGCCCGAGACCAAGGGTCGCGAACTGCCGGAGTAAAGCTCCGGGCGCCGCTCGAGGCGAAGAACCCGGACTTGCGTCGCGTCGACCTCGGAGGATTTCCTCACCCGTTCCCATGCCGAAGTCCCCGCTCCTCGCCGTCATGCTGTCCCTGGCGGCTTTGGCAAATCTGCCGGCCGCCGAGCCGGCCGCCCTCAACCTCGAGCAGGCCCTCGCCTCGGTGGAGCGGGTGAGTCTCAACGTCCTGCTCGGCCGCGAAGCCGCCGCCCAGGCCCTCGAAACCGCCAACCAGGCGCGTTCCGCCAACCTGCCGGTCATCAATGCTTCCGCGCAGCAACGCCGCTCGCAGGGGGTGAGCATCGCGACGGTCGTGGTCACCTCGGGCCGGCCGGCGAACCGATTCGACGCCCTCATATCCGGCAACTACGCCCTGTACGACCCCCGGCTGCGGGCGGCGGCCGACGCCGCTCGCGCGGGATCCGAGGCGGCTCAGGCGACGTACAACGCCACGGTCCAGGCGGTCCTCGCCGATGTGGCCACCGCCTACTTCGCCAATCTCCGCAACCGGAGGCGTCTGGAGGTGCTCGACGCCAACATCAAGCGCGCGAACGGCATCCTCGAGCTCGCGCGTAACCAACTGTCGGCTGGAGTCGCCACGCAGATCGACGTCACCCGCGCGGAGGCCCAGCTCGCGATCGCCGAACAGGCGCGGCTCCAGCAGGTCACCACCCTCGTGGCGGGCGATCTGGTGCTGAAACGCCTGCTCGACTTTGAGCCGGGCCGCGATTTGCAGCTAGAGGACTTCGAGATGCGGCGCGGCGGAGCCGGGCTCCAAGCCTTCTCCGAAGAGAAATCTTTGTTCGAGCGTCGCGCCGAATATCTCGCCGCGCAGCGCTCCTTGGAGCAGAACCGTCTTTCGGTTAAGTCCGCCGAGTACCAGCGCCTGCCCTCCCTTTCCCTGAACGGCAACCTGGGTCTGGCCGCCCCGCGCTTCGACGACGGTTCCAAGCAGGAGCAATGGGCGTTCGGCGTGGCGGTCAGCGTGCCGATCTTCGACGGTCTGCGCACCGGCGCCGACCGCCGGATCGCGCTGTCGCGGCAGCGGGCGCAGGAGGCGCGGCTTCACGCGCTGGAACTCCAGATCTCCTCCGAGCTGCGCCTCGCGTTGCAGGATGCCTCCTCGCGCAACGCCCAGGTCGGCGTCGCCGAGAAGACCCTCGGACTCGCGCAGGAGGAACTGCGGCTCGCCCGCCAGCGTTACCAGCAGGGCGTGGCCGACAACCGCGAGGTCCTGGAGGCCCAAACGCGTCTCGCCGAGGCCGGGGACAATCTGGTCGACGCCGTTTTCCGCTACAACCTGAGCCGCGTCGAGTTGGCCCGCGCGCGTGGCGACGTCCGTTCCGTGCTGGCGGAAAGGGCGCGGTGACGCGCCTGATCCTGGCTTCCGCCTCTCCCCGACGGCGCGAGCTTCTCGGCCGGCTCGGGGTGCCCTTCGAGGTGGTGACGGCCGAAGTGACCGAGCATGAGGACGTCGCGACCGATCCGCGCGAGATGGTCGCGCGCAACGCCGCGCTCAAGGCCGACTGGGTGGCCGCGCGGCATCCGTCGGCGCTGGTTCTAGGAGCGGACACGACGGTCTTCATCGACGGGCATTCCCTTAATAAGCCGCGCGATGGCGTCGAGGCGCGGGCGATGCTCCGGCGTCTCAGCGGGCGCACCCATACGGTCCACACCGGCCTCGCCCTGCGCCGCCTAAGCGACGGGCTGGTGATCGACGCCGGCGAGTCGAGCGAGGTGCGCTTCAAGCCGCTGGATGAGGGGGTGATCGAGGACTACCTCGCGCGCGTCCATACCCTCGACAAGGCCGGCGGCTACGGGATCCAGGAGCACGGCGAGCTCATCGTCGCGGGCCATGCCGGATCGCTCAGCAACATCATCGGCCTGCCGCTGGAAATGACGAAACAACTTTTGACCCGTTGCGGTCTGATCCCATGACTTTTTCCTCCCCGCGGCGTCCAAATCACGAGCCATGAGCCAGACCATCGTCACTCCGCCCCTCGGCGTCGTCCTCCGGCGCCGCCTCGCGCGGATGTGGCGGGAGCCGGAGACGCGCTCCACGTTGATCGGGCTGGCGGCGGTGATCCTGTTCCATGTGATCCTGTGGGCCTCGGCGCCGCACCTGATGAAGTTCGAGGCGATCCCGGCCGTGCCGCGCCCCGCGGACCGCGCCCGCGATTTCAGCATCGAGCTTACGCCCGAGATGCTCGCCCGCGCCCAGCAGCCGAAACCCGCGGATCCTTTCAAGTTCGTGGAGACCAACCCGGAGGCGCCCGAGAATACTCCCGATCAGACCAGTAATTTCGCGGCGCAGAACCAGCAGGTTGCCCAGCCCGTGGCCACGCCCGACGGCAAGAGCGACCGCCCGGCGCTGGAGGGAAAGAAGGATTTCGAATCCAACCAGATTGTGAGCGGCCGGCTGTCGCAGCCCGCCGAGATCTCCCCGCCCGCCCCGCCGCCGATCGAGGTCCCGCCCGCGGAGCAGTCCGTCACCCCTCCGCGCGCCGAGCAAAATCCGTTGCCGGGGATGGAGAAATTCGAGGGCGACAACCAGGCGGGTATCGGGGGGAGCCTCGCGAAGCGGCTCGACAACGCGCGGCCCGTGCCGGAGCGCGTCGAAGGGGTGCCTGACGCGAAGGTGTTGGACGGCGCCACCTCGATGCAGCCGGCGATCGACCCGCGGCGCCCGATGCCGCGGCCGCAGCTGGTGAAGAGCGTGCAGGCCCGGCCGGCCATCCTCGCCGAGAACAAGTTCGGCACGACCAACATAGGGAACATCGCGGTCGACGCGCGTTGGAGTAATTACGGGCAGTATCTGCAGAAGATGATCGAGACGGTGCAGATCCAGTGGGAACGCATCATCATCGGCCAGAAGGCCAACCCCGTGAACGGCAGCCGTGTCACCGTGAAGTTCATCATAGACGACCAGGGCAGGATCGAGCGCATCATGTCGGTCGACACCACCGCCAATGAGATCGCCACCGCCGCGTGCATCAGCGGCATCTCCGACCCGGCGCCGTACGGGGAGTGGACCGACGACATGAAGGCGGTGCTCGGCCGCCAGCAGGAGATGACCTTCACCTTTTACTACCAGTGAGCACCGAAACGGAGTCGCCGGTTCCACCGTGGCCGATGGGTGGGGGCGTGACGCTGCTCGCGCGGGACCCGAACGGCGTGGTGGCGTTCGCCAAGCCGGCGGGCGTCCTCTCGCATCCGAACATCCCGGGCGACGAGGTGCGGTCGCTGCTGCTCGCCCGCTACTCCTTGGAGGAGGAATGCTACGAGTGGCCGGAACAGGCGGGACTGGCGGCCGGAAGGCTCTGGCTGCTCAACCGTCTCGATTCCGGGACCTCGGGCGTGATCCTCGCCGCCGAATCCGGCGAGCTGGCGCGGGAGATCCGCGCCCAGTTCAAGCGCAAGCAGGTGCGCAAGATCTACCAGGCTCTGGTCTTCGGCTTGCCGCGCCCTCCGGTCCAGCTGTGGAGGGATCTGCTCGCCGTGGAGAAACGCGGCGGCCAGATCCGCTCCAGCGTGCGGGGAGGTCACGTACCGGCGGAGAGCCAGTTGAGCCTCGTGCGTGCGGGCCGCGCGGCCTCGGGGGTTTCCCTCGTGCGGCTGGAGCCCCGCACAGGCCGCAGCCATCAGCTCCGGGTCCAGTGTGCCAAGCGCGCCCTGCCCATCGTCGGCGACCAGACCTACGGTGATTTCGCGCGCAACCGCGAGTTCGCCCGCGCCGCCGGCACCCGGCGCTTGTTCCTGCACTCCCTCGAGACCCAGTTCGGCTACGAGTGGCGGGGCGGGCGCCATACCTTCAGCGCGCGCGCGCCGCTGCCGTCCGAATTCGAGCAGGCGCTCACGGTTTGAGCGGGTTCGGCCCGTTTCCTCGGGCGGCGGAAAAACCTCGTTGTCCTCCGGTCGGCGTTAGGGCCAATGTCCGCCCTCCATGATCCTGCCGAAGTCCAACCGCCTCAGCCCGGAGCAAGTCGCCGAGATCACCGCGGTCGTCGCGGAGTTCGGCTGCCGCATCCAGCCGATCGTCGGCGCGGTCCGCACCATCTACGCCATCGTGGGCGATGAGCGCGACGATCTCATGATCAACCGGCTGGAGGGTCTCGCCTACGTCGAGCGCATCGACCGCATCCAGTCGCCGTTCAAGCTCATGGACAAGCGGTCCGATCTCGCGTCGCACCGGATCACGCTGGGCGGGATCACGCTGGGCGAACGCCTCCTGGTGATCGCCGGCCCCTGCACGATCGACCCGAAGAACCCGGACTATTTTTATGAGACCGCGGCCGCGGTTAAGGAGGCCGGGGCGAATGTGATCCGCGGCGGGGTCTGGAAACCCCGCACCAACCCCTATTCTTTCCAGGGCGACACCAAGTCGTTGGAAATCCTCATCGAGGGCGCCCGCCGCACGGGGTTGCCGGTCGACACCGAGGTGATGGAGGAGGCCCACATCCAGCTGGCGCTGGATGCCGGCGTGGCGTGCCTGCAGGTCGGCGCGCGCAATGCCCTCAATTATTCCCTGCTGCGCTCCATCGGCCGGGCGGTGGCGCAGAAACCCACGGCGGTGCTCCTCAAACGCAGCATCCACATGGGTCCGGTCAACGAGTTCATCTCGGCCGCCGAGTACATCGCCGCCTTCGGCAACCCGAACATCATCCTCTGCCCGCGCGGCACGTCCCCGGCCATCGACGGCTACCGCAACCATCCCGACGAGAGCATCACGCCATTGCTCAAGGAGAAGACCTGGGCCCCGGTGGTGGTCGACCCGTCGCATTCCGTGGGCAAGGCATCCTACGTCCCGGCCGCTGCGCTTGCCGCCGTGGCCTACGGCGCCGACGGCCTCTGCCTCGAGGCGCACGTCAGCCCGAATCACGGGATCGGCGACGACCCGAAGCAGGCGCTCACCCCCGAGGTCCTGCGCCAGACCATTCGGCAGGCGCGTCAGCTTTGGGATCTCCGGCGCAGTTGAGACGGCACGGCGGCCTTCCGCTCCGCGAAATTCGGTTTGCTCGGTGTAGAGAGGCTCCGGTCGGAGCTTATCACGACCGGGCAGGTGTTGAACAAAAGGTCGGAAAGGCCGGAAGAGGGGAGCGATCTTCCTCCATCCGCCGAATCCTGGGCATCCGCGTTTCGTCAACGCGGGGCGAGTCGTAGGTGTGACCTCAAAACGCGCGAAATTGCGGTTGGCTTGGCTCCTCGCCGCGACCCACGGCCACATCACCCGAACCGGGTGCATCCGTGGTTAAAAGACGCGGAACCAACGGGGACGGTCTGCAGCGGTTGGAATCCCCTTGAAATCCGCGGCTGCCGCCGCGGCGACACCGCCGGCGAATTCCGCCGCGTCTCTGGCTTGAGACGCGATCCGTGCCGTGGACGCCGGGGTTGCCATGAGGCAAGCGGCGAGGGCTCGCTCTCAGGTCGGCGGTTCCCCCGCGACGCGGCCCGGTGCCGCTGCGGTCGATCAGGCGGTCGGGTACTCCCAGCCTTTGCGGTAGTCGCGGCGGAGCAACTTGTTCGCGGCCTCGTCCCCGGCTATCCGCTCCTTATCGCCGTCCCAGTCGATGCTGCGGCCGAGCTTGAGCGAGAGCATGCCCAGCAGCGCCATGTTGGTCGCCAGGTGGGCCTCGCCGATGTCGGATACCGGCTGGCGGCCGGTGCGGATGGCATCGACGAAGTCGGTCCACAGTTCGCGGATGTTCTGGGAGTCGGGCTGGTTGAGGCGCGCCTCACGTGTGACCACGGGGTCCTTCGCGTTGGATGGGTAGAAGGTCCAGCCCTTCTGCCAGCCGACGTGCACGATGCCCTTGGTGCCGTAGAAATAGCAGCCGACGTTCTCGCCTTTGTCGGTGTTGTTGCCCGCGAAGCGCCGGTGCTCCCACTGCACCGTCAGGCGGTCGAACGTGTACGAGGCGACCTGGTGGTCGGGGGCGTCGGTCGTCTGGGCGGCGGCGGTGCTGACGACCGGTCCCGCGATCGGTCGGCCGCCGGTGGAATAGACCTTTCGCGGATGTTTCTCGCCGGTGATCCAGAGGATCTGGTCGAACCAGTGAATCCCCCAGTCGCCGAGCGTGCCGTTGGCGTAATCGAGGTAGTTCCGGAAACCGCGCGGATGGATGCCGCCGCGGCTGCCCGGCGAGTTTTCGCGCGGATCGCCGCCGTTGAAAGGCCGGAGCGGCGCCGGTCCGCACCAGAAATCCCAGTCGAGTTCCTTCGGCACCTCGACGGTGGGACGCGGCGTGTCGGGTCCCCCGTTGTAGTGCACGAAACAGCGCACCATGCCGATCTCGCCCGCTTGTCCGGAGCGGATGAAATCGCGGGCGCTGATATTGTGCGGTGAGATCCGGCGATGGGTACCCACCTGCACGACGCGGCCGGCGGCGCGCGCGGCGTTCACCATCGCGCGACCCTCGAGGATGGTGTGGCCGATGGGCTTCTCCACGTAGACGTGGGCGCCGGCCTTGACCGCGGCTATAAGGGGGAGCGCGTGCCAGTGGTCGGGTGTGGCGACGATGGCGATCTCGGGTTTCGTGCGCTCGAGCAACTCGCGGTAGTCCTTGAATACACGGGGCTCGGCGCCGGTGGCCTCGCGCACAAGACGCAGGGTGGGCTCGAACTGGCGCGAATCGACGTCGCAGAGCGCGGTCACCTCGCAGGCTCCGCTCGCCATGGCTTCGCGCAGGATGTTGTTCCCCCACCAGCCGCAGCCGATCAGCGCGGTGCGGAAGCGACGGGATCCGGATTTATCGGCTGCGCGGAGCGCCGGAAAGGCGGCGAGCGGCGCGGAGGCGGCGGCGGAGTGCAGGAAGGTGCGGCGGTTCATGGCGGAGGGGGACCGGTTGGCTCAGGCGCGGAGGCCGAGGCCGGTTTTCTCGCGGAGATAGGCGATCGATTTTTCGAGCTGGCCGCGCTGGAAATCCTGCGTCGCCTTTTTTCCCTCGGCTCCCGGCGGTGCCTTGAAGGCAGGGATTGGCCGGCCGCGGCGCATCAGCGCCTCGAACTTGGCGAGCTTCTCGGGGCGGCGGTCGTAATGCCGCCAGAACTCCGGTTGCTTGTAGGGGAACATCCGCGGACCACCGGAGATGGTCTCGATCATGATCGGCGTCGCGGGGCACAGCTGGGCCCAGCGTGCCGCGTAGGCTTTCCAGTCGATCAGACCCTCGCCGACGGCGGTCCATTGCACGGCGGCGCCGTCCGGCGTCTCCCAGGCCATGTTGTCGCGGAGACTCGAGCAGAGGGTGACGGGTCCGAGTGTCTCGAGGACGTCCATCGGATCCTCGAGCGTCCAGATGGCGTTGCCGGAGTCGATGTTGGCGCCAACGAACTCGCGGCCCGCGGTCTCGATCAGGTCGCGCAGTTCCCAGGAGTGCATGTCTCCGGCGTGGTTCTCGATCGCAACCTTCACCCCGGCGGCGAGGGCGTCGGAGCGGCAGGCCTTGAGCACGGCGACGGTGTCGGCGATGCGGGCGCGGATGCCACCCTCGGTCTTGCGGTCCTCAAGGGACCCCAGAACGACGCGGAAGACGGGCGAACCGAGGGTTTTCGCGACGCGCAGGCCGAGCCGCAGGTGCTCCTCGGCGGTCCCCCAGTTGGTTTTGAAGCTCTTCGAGGTCGGGCAGATGCTCCAGCTGCCCGCGTAGAGACCGATGCCAGCCTCGTCGGCCTGCTTGCGGATGGCGCGCAGGTTGGCGTCGTCGAGCGATCCGAGGGCGTCGAGATCGGAGATCAGCAGGGTGTCGCACTTCAGCTGCGCCGCGTAGGAGATCAGCTCGGGTGCCTTCCAGCCCATCGCCCGCACCGCGAAATTATCGATGCCGAGCTTGATTTTCGGTCCGGCCGGACGAGCGGCGGCGCGGAGCAGGGGGGCGCTGGCGACGGTGGAGACGGCGGCGAGGCCGGCGACGAAGTGGCGGCGGTTCATGGCGAAATCCTTGGTTCCGGTGACGCTTGCTGTCGAGGGCGCTCAGGACCCGGGGCGGCGGGCGCGGAGATCCTCGACGAGTTTTCCAAGCGCCGCGCACATGCGGTCGACCTCGGAGTCGCCGCGCGGGGGCGGCAGTGTGGCGAGAACGTCCCCGGAGCCGATCCGGCCCGCGGCCCGTTCCACGGTGCGCAGGCGGCGCGCGACGCGGCCCGCGGCGAGCCATGCCGCCACCATGCCGGCCCCGGTGAGGACGAAACCCCAGCGCAGCACGGAGCGTCGCAACTCCTCGGCGGGGGCAAAAGCGCGGTCGGCCGGCTGGCGCACCGCGGTGATCCAGCCGAGCCCGCGGAATTCCTTGTGGCCGCGGCTGCGCGCGTAGCCGGTCAGGTACGTGGTGCCAAGCGTCGTGCCCTCGGTGAAAAAGCCGCGCAATCGGCGGGTGTCCGTTCCGGCCGGCGCGTCGGGCGGTCGGGTCCAGCCGGAACCGCCTGAGTCTAGCAGGACATCCCCCTGGCCCGAGTATAGCGTGACGCCGATCCGGTCGCGCCGCATCAGGTCGGGGACCACGGAGAGCTGCACTTCGCGGGCCCAGCTCCAGCGCAGGTGTGCCGCCAGCACGCCGCCGAAACGGCCGTCGGGATCGGTCAGCGGCACGGCGAGATCGATGACGCGTGGATTAACCTCCCCCTCCTCCGGCGAGAGAACATCGGCCGGAAGGTTTCGTGCCTCTCGGGGGCCCGCGGCATGGGCGGTCTCCCGCGCGGCGATGAACCACGGCCGATCGGCGGCGGACGAGCCTTCCGCGTAGCCCGTGGTGCATGCCAGGATCGTGCCCTTCGCGTCGAGGACACCAAGCCAGACGAAGTCGGGCGTGGCGGACTGCAGCGAGGCGAGGACGCGGCGCCGCTCCTCCGCGGTGGTGGAGTAGGACCGGAGCGCCGCGAGCGATCCGGCGAACTGCAGCGCGCGGTAGCGTTCGAACAGTGCGCGGTCGAGTTTGTCTCCGAACTGCGCCGCCAGCGTCTCGAATCCGGCGCCTGTCTGGGCCTCGAGCGACCGCCGCAGTTGGTGCGACGCCGTTTCGGCGGTGAGGGCGGTGAAGAGGGCGAGGGTGGCGCCGGCCGTGCAGGCGGCGAACGCCCGGAGGCTGTGGCGCGGGTCGAAGACCCACCACCAAGGGCGCTCGGCGGAATCGGTCGCGGCGGCGGGCACGACAGGTCAGCGGCGGGCGACCTGGTCGCGCCAGAGCCAACGCATGATGTCGGGGAAGATCGCGCCGCCGTGGCGGCCGTTATGGGCGCCGTCGCCCCATGCGTGGCGTACGTCGTAGCGCGGGCCCCCGGTGCGTTTCTCATCGGCGTTGCGGTTGGCCCAATCGAGCGCGGAAAGCATCTGTTGGTTGGCGAGAAACCAGTTGCCGTGGCTGTTGTTCAGGTCGTTGGAGCCGTCTTGCAGGAAGATGCGCAGGGGACGGATGGAGTTCTTGCGGATGAGCGCGGGGTAGAGGTCGCCCCCGGGCTGCATCGGGCGGCCTTCCTGCGCCGGGCGGTAGGCGATCGACGTGAAGCTGCCGATGAAGCTCACCACCTTGCGGAAGGCATTGGGCCGCTCCCAGCCGACGGTGAAGGCGCAGATGCCGCCTGAGGAGTTGCCTTGGATCGCGCGACGCTCCGGGTCTTCCGTGAGCTTCACGGTGCGAGCGACTTCCGGCAGGATCTCTTCCAGCAGGAAGCGCGCGTACTGGTCGGAGAGCGTGTCGTACTCGAAGGAGCGGTTGCTCCGCCCGGGGGTGCGCGCGTCGGGGGACGGGAAGGTGCCCGGGTTGATGAAGATGCCGACGGTGACCGGCATCTCGCCGCGGTGGATCAGGTTGTCGAACACCACGGGCACGCGGATCGTCCCGTCGGGCTTCACGCAACCGGCGCCATCCTGGAAAACCATCACCGCCGCCGGGGTGGATCCGTCGTACTGCGACGGAACGTAAACCCAGTAGTCGCGGGTGGTGCCGGCGAAAATGCGGCTCGACCAGGTGTGCTTCGTGACGCGGCCCTCCGGTACCCCGGGTTGGCGCTGGGCGTCGGGGCCGGGTTTATAGTCGTCGGCGGCGGGCAGCGTGACGGCGAGGCCGAGGAGCAGGGCGAGGAGGGCGTTGGTTTTTCCCATGGGGAGGGGGTGGTGGGAGCGTGAAAGGTGCTCGCGGGTTTCAGACGGGGCCAAACGGGCGGGCGCGTTGGCACAACTGCAGCGCGACGCCCCAGGGGTCGCGGAGCATGATGAGCAGGGAGCCGTCGGGCTGCGGGTCCTCCTTGAATAAGGTGGCGCCGGCGGCTTCCAACCGGGCCCGCTCGGCGCGCGCGTCGGCGGCCACGACGGCGACGTGGAAAACGAGCGGATGATTGCGCGCGTGATCCGGCACGGGTGCCGCTGGATTGGTGTAGAGCTCCATGATCACTCGCCCGCCGTCGTCGGCGAGGAAGTGGGTGAAGGGCGGGACCTCGAGGCGGCGCGCCACGCGGAAACCGAGGTGGCGCACGTACCAGTCGGCCTGGGCGGGGGCGTCGGGCACGTTCAGCGCGAAGTGTTCGAATCGCATGCGGGGCGGGGCGACCGTGCGAGCGTGGCGGGATGGATGCAAGGCCGCGCGCGGCCGGGATTCGCGCCGAAAATTGCACGTTGTCCGCCCCTGCACCCGCGCCTACGGCTCTGGCGGTTCCCCATCATGCGTCGCACCTTCACGCTCTTGCTTCTCTCCCTCCTTGGCCCCGCGTTCGCCGGCCAACCGCCCGCGCGGCCGAACATCATCTACATCCTGAGCGACGACCTCGCCCAAGGGGATCTCGGCGCCTACGGCCAGAAGCTCATTCGCACGCCGCGCCTCGACCGCATGGCCCGCGAGGGCACGCGCTTCACCCAGGCCTATTGCGGCACCAGTGTGTGCGCGCCCTCCCGGGCTTCGCTGCTCACCGGTCTCCACACGGGCCACTCGCCGGTGCGCGGGAATTGGGAGGTGCAGCCCGAGGGCCAGTTGCCGCTGCCGGACTCGACCGTCACCGCGGCCCAGGTCCTGAAGTCCGCCGGCTACGCGACGGCCGCGATGGGTAAGTGGGGCATGGGGATGTTCGACACCACCGGGAGCCCGCTCCGCAAGGGCTTCGACCGGTTCTTCGGCTATAACTGCCAGCGCCACGCCCACTCCTATTTTCCGACCTACCTTTACCGCGATGACCGGCGCGTGGAGTTGCCCGGCAACGACGGCAAGGGAGTCGGCCCGGTCTACGCCCAGGATCTCATTCAGCGCGAGGTGCTCGAATGGGTGCGCGCCCAGGGCCAGCGGCCGTTTTTTCTCTTCTACGCGATCACCCTCCCGCACGGCAGGTTCGAGATCAACGACGTCGGCGAATACCGCGACCGGCCGTGGACCGACCAGCAGAAGGCCTTTGCGGCGATGGTCACACGGCTCGACCGCGACATCGGGCAATTGCTCGACCTGCTGGCGGAGATGGGGATCGAAGGCCGCACGCTGGTGATGACTTCCGGCGACAACGGTTCTTCATTCGATCCGGATTCGGAGTTCGGGCGTTTGTTCAATCAGGCGGGCAACGGCCTGCGCGGCTATAAGCGCGGGTTGTACGAGGGTGCGCTGCGCCAAGCCTCGATCGTCCGCTGGCCGGGCGTTGTGCCGGCGGGCCGGGTCGCCGAGGCGCCGTGGGCGTTCTGGGACTTTCTTCCGACGGCAGCCGAACTGGCCGGCGCGACGTTGCCGGCCGGCTTCCGGCCCGACGGCCGGTCGATCGTTGAGTACCTGCGGGGAGGTGCGGCGCCCTCCCGGGATTACTTCTACTGGGAATTGCACGAGCAGCAGCCGATCCAGGCCGCCCGTTGGGGCGACTGGAAGGCGGTGCGAAACGGGATCGATCGTCCGATCGAGATCTACGACCTCGCCCGCGACGCCGGTGAAACGCGCGATCTTGCGGCGACCAGGCCGGATCTGGTGGCGCGCGCCGAGGAGATCCTCCGGACGGCGCGGGTGCCCGATCGCAATTGGCCGCTCGAGGGGCGCGCCGCCCACCGGTCGGGTGGGGCCACGAAAGGCAAGGCCGCGAAGAAATGAGGATTCCCGTTTCGTTGCTCGCCGTCGTGCTGGCGGCGGCGGTCATTCCGGATCTTCCGGCGCAGGTGCCCGGTTCCGTCGGTGCGCCCGGGCGTCCCCGGCCTAATGTCGTCGTCGTGCTGGTCGACGACATGGGGTGGGGCGATTTCTCCTGTTTCGGCAACACGGCGGCGCGCACGCCGAACATCGACCGTCTCGCGGCCGAGGGGCTGCGTTTCAGCCAATTTTACGTCGCCTCGCCGATCTGCTCCCCGTCGCGGGCCGGGATCTCCACCGGCCAGTACCCGCACCGCTGGCGCATCACGTCGTTCCTCAACAACCGCGCCGAGAACGAGGCGCGCGGCATGGCGCAGTGGCTGGACCCCCGCGCGCCAATGCTCGCCAGGATCCTGCGCGACGCCGGCTACGCCACCGGGCATTTCGGCAAATGGCACCTCGGGGGGCAGCGCGATGTGGGCGACGCCCCGCTCATCGCCGACTATGGTTTCGACCGTTCCCTCACCAATTTCGAGGGCCTCGGGCCGCGGGTGCTACCGTTGCTGGACGCGCGTGACGGCTCGCCTCCACGCCGCCATGCGCTCGGCTCGGACACGCTCGGGCGCGGCGAGATCGCATGGGCCGACCGGGATGCCGTCACCACGCGATTCGTTGACGCCGCGGTCGGTTTCATCCGCGAGGCGGCGGCCGGCGGGAAGCCGTTCTATGTGAACCTCTGGCCCGACGATGTTCATTCGCCTTTTTTCCCGCCCGCGGCGCTCAGGGGCGACGGCGCGAAGCGCACGCTCTACCACGCGGTGCTCGAGCGTATGGACGCCCAGCTCGCGCCCTTGTTCGACGAGATCCGGGGTACGCCGGGGCTGCGGGAAAACACGCTTGTGCTGGTCTGCTCCGACAATGGTCCGGAGGACGGCGCGGGATCGGCGGGTCCCTTTCGCGGTACCAAGGTGATGCTGTATGAGGGCGGCGTCCGTTCGCCGCTCGTGGTCTGGGGGCCGGGTTTCATCCCGGCCGGCCGGGCGGGCTCGTGGAACCGTTCCTCGGTGCTCGCCGCGATCGATCTCGCGCCATCGCTGCTGGCGCTGGCCGGCGTGCGGCCGCCCGAAGGCGTGGCCTTCGACGGCGAGGCGCTGCCGCGCGTCCTCGCCGGCGAGGCGGGGGAGTCGCGGCGCGGTCCGTTGTTCTTCCGGCGCCCGCCCGATCGCGGCGCCTACTACGGCGTGGCCAATCTCCCCGATCTGGCTGTGCGGCATGGACGCTGGAAACTCCTGTGCGAGTACGACGGCTCGGGCGCGGAGCTGTATGACCTGGAATCCGATCCCGGCGAGACCCGCGACCTCGCCGCCCGGCATCCGGAGGAGACGGCACGGCTGCAAACATCGCTGCTGGAGTGGCATCGCGCGATGCCGCCTGACAACGGCGCGACTTACCGCCCTTCGCCCGCCAAGGGTAAGAAGAAGCAGGGCTGACGGCTATCCCTGCGTGGCGCGCCTCCTCGTCGTCCTACAGTTCGCCGCGATCGCGGCGGTACTCCTCCCCGCGGGGCGGGCCGGTGCCCTGTGGACGGGTTTGGCGATCGCGTTCGCCGGCATCGGTTGGGTGGGTTGGACGGTGCTTTTCAACCGTTGGGGTAATTTCAACATCCGGCCCGAGCCTAAGGCGGGCGCGCGCCTCGTGACGGCCGGCCCGTACCGCTGGGTGCGGCATCCGATGTACCTGGGGTCGGTGGCGATCGGCCTCGGCGCGTGCGTCACCGGGCCGCAAGTATGGAGGATTGTCGCGTGGCTGGTTCTTTCCGCGACGCTGGTGGCGAAGGCGCGGCGCGAGGAGGCGGGATTGCTGCGCGAGTTCCCCGGTTATGCCGATTACCGGCGCGGACGGGCTTTCCTGATTCCCGGAATCTGGTGAGGCGTAAGCACCGCTGACGGCGCCGCTGGTAAAAGAAAAACCCGGCCACGAGGACCGGGTCGATCGGATGCGAGGCGGGAAGGCGTTCAGGCTTTCGGCGCGGCGCCGGCGATGCTGAGCGACAGCTGGATGTTCTCGGCGACCTTGTCGGCGTTCTGGCCCGGGTTGATCCCGAACTCGCCCCGGTTGACCTCGAAGTTGGCCCGGATGACGAGTAGGTCGCCCTTGACCTTGGGATCGTTGACGCGCGCGCCGAGCTTGTCGGGCAGATGCGTGAGGGAAACGGGCACCTTGATCTCCTTGGTCACGCCCTTGAGCGTCAGCTTGCCGGTGGCGTCGGCGGTGGTGACGCCGCCCTGGGTGCGAACGTTCGCGAGCGAAATGACCTCGAACGCGATGACGGGATGCTTCGCGGCATCGAGCCACTTTTCTCCCTGCATGTGCTCGCCCATCATCGGGTTTCCGACGGTGAGGGACTTCACCGCCAGTTCGATGCGGCCGGTGGTGGCGCCGGGCTTGGCGGGGTCGAACGCGACCTTGCCGGAGATGCCCGTTCCCGTGCCGGTGATAGACTCGAGCGGCGCGTCGAGCTTGAACTGCACGTTGTTCACCCCCTTCGGATCCTTGAAGTCGAAGGAGAGCGGCGCGGCGAAAGCCGAGCCGGCGATGGCGATGAGGGCCAGGAATGAGCGGAGTTGGTTTTTCATGGGAAAGGAGAGGATGGAATCAGGACGGGTTAGCGTGCCCGGAGCGACCACGGGGTCGCAGCACGACGGCGGCGACCGTCAACAAAGCGGCGCCGCCGAGGGCCGCGAGCGGGATCTCGACGCCCGCCGTGAACTTGTCTCGCCGCACCGGGAAATCGATGCCGGTGATCTCGTCGCGGCGCATTTCCACCTCGCTGGTGCGCGTCCATCCGCGATGCGCCCCCGTGGCCAGCCAGACGCCGACCCCGCCGACGGCGAGGGCGGTGGCGACGACACGAAGGACGAAAGGGAGCATGGGCCTAATTGGGAGGGTAGACGGTAGCACGGGAGCCGCGCCAGTGCCACCGCGGCGGTTATTTCCGAAGCAGGACCGTGGCTGCCAGCGCGGCCGCCAACGCGAGCCGGTACCAAGCGAAGAGGGCGAGCCCGTGGCGGGTGAGCCAGTGGACAAGGAAACGCACGCAGATCGCGGCGGTGACGGCCGCGACGACGGCCCCGAGGATCACGTTGCCCCAGCCGAAGACGTCGATCATCGCGCCGCCGCTGCGAAGTCCCTTGTACACGGAGGCGGCGGTGAGTGTGACGAATCCCAACAGAAAGCTGAACTCCGCTGACCGGCGCGGATCCAGGCCGGTGAAGTAGCCCCCGACGATCGTCATCATCGAGCGGCTGGTACCCGGCCACAGTGCCACGCATTGCAGGGCGCCGATCACCATCGCGCGCGCCGGGGTGATCTCCGCGGGCACGGTGGGGGCGGTCTGACGGCGCCGCCAGGCCTCGGCGTAGAACATCAGCCCGGCACCCGCCACCTGCGCGGCGATCACGCCGCCGATCGAGAACAGATGCGCCTCGATCCAGCCGTGGGCGAGAAGCCCGAGCCCCGCCGCCGGGACGAAGGCGGTCAGCACGCTCACCAGCAGTTTCCGGCCCGCCGGGTCGCGGCCGAGCAGGCCGTTGAGCATCGAGAGCAGGGAATTCCAGTAGAGCAGCGCGACCGCCGCGATGGCGCCGGCCTGGATGACCACCGCGTAAGTGTCGGCCGCCAGCTTCAGCGTGAGCGGCTCACCTTGCGGGTTTTTGGGCGACGGTTTCTTGTGCCACAGGGTCTCGCCGGCGGGTCCCTTCAGGGGTGTGTCGCGATCGAGGCCGAGGAAGTGGTTGGCGATGATGAGATGGCCCGTCGATGAGACCGGAAGAAACTCGGTGACGCCCTCCACCACGCCCAGGATCACGGCGTCGACCGCCGACAGTTCCGCCGCCGGCGCGCCCGGAGCCGCGGTTCCCGCCGGCGGGGTGGCGGCGGTAATGACGACGGGAAAAAGCAGGGCGAGAAGCAGCGGGCGCACGCCGAGTGGTCGCAACCGGCGCCAACGGGAGCAAATTTATTTGCGGCGGTCCTCCTCGGGAAATGGAGTCCAGCCATGAGCAGCCTCGCGTCCTTCACCGCCCAAGCCGCCGCCCGACTTGAGCTTTCCCCGGCCGAGATCAATCTGGCCGCGGCGGCGCTGGCGGGAACCGAGGAGACCGATGCCGCCAAGGCGGATTTCCTCGTGGCGCTGGGGGACAAAGGCGAGACGCCCGCCGAGGTGGCGGCTTTCGCGGCGGCCTTTCGCCAGCGCGCGGTTGATCCCGGGATGGGTGATTGGTCCGCGCGCGCGATCGACATCGTCGGCACCGGCGGCGACCACTCCGGGGGATTCAATATCTCGAGCGTCGTCACGCTGGTGCTCGCCTGCGCCGGAGTGCCGGTCATGAAGCACGGCAACCGAGGGATAACCTCCAAATGTGGCAGCGCTGATCTGCTGGCGGCACTGGGCGTAAACCTCGAGGCGCCGCCGGAGAAAATGCGGGCCGCCCTCGCGGAGCTCGGCTACGTGTTTTTCTTCGCGCCGGCCTACCATCCGGCCTTCCGGCACATCGCCCCGGTGCGCAAGGCGCTGGCCGCGCAGGGCCGCCGCACGGTGTTCAACATCCTCGGGCCGCTGATCAACCCCGGGCGGCCCGCGCACGTGCTGCTCGGCACTTTCTCCGCCGCGGCGGTGCCCGTGCTTTCCGGTGCGCTCGAGGTGCTCGGCGCCCGCGCTGGTCTCGCGGTGCACGGCGTGATCGGCGAGGGCCGCGGGATCGATGAACTCACGACCGCCACGGTGAACCGCGTGCAAGGCTTCGGTGCCCGCGGCGATGTCGCGGGCGATTGGGTGGCGGAGGATTTCGGTCTCCCCCGCGCGCCCTTCTCGGATCTCGTCGGCGGAGACGTCGCGGCCAACACGGCGCTGGTCGAGGCGTTGCTGGCGGGAGAGGCGCCGCGCGGTCTGGAGGACACGATCGCGTTGAACGCCGCGGTGGGAATGTGGGTCACCGGTCGAGCCGGCTCGGTCCGCGAGGGCATCGGCGCGGCGCGCGACCTCCTGCGGGGGGGCGCCGTGAAGGCCCGCATCGCCGCGACGCGGGAGTTCTTCCGCAGCTAGCACGGGGGGCTTCCGCCGGCCATCACTCCCTTCATGAAGAAAGGTTTCCAGGTCCTGCTCGTTTTCCTCGCGACGGTTCCCGCGGCGGCCCAGGTGGCGCCGGCGGTGAAGCTGGCCGAAGTGGTCGTAACCCCGAGCCGATTCGGGGTGGCCGACGTCGCGACGACGGCCGCCGCCGGTCTGACTGCAGCCGAGCTCGAGGTGCTGCCGCAGGTAGGTGATGATCTCTTCCGCTCGATCGCGCGGCTGCCGGGGCTCGCGACCGACGACGTATCAGCGCGTTTCTGGGTACGTGGCGCGCCGCAATCGGAAGTGCGCCTGCGGCTCGATGGCGCGGACCTGCTGGAGCCTTTCCATCTGAAGGATGTCGACGGCGCTCTCTCGATCGTGGATCCGGCCGCGATCCGCTGGCTCGACCTCGCGACGGGCGGTTTCCAGGTCGAGCACGGAGACCGGCTCGCGGGTGTGCTCACGATGGAAACGAAGTCGGACCGCCGCGCGTTGACCGCGCTGAACCTGAGCCTGACGGGTGTGGGTGGCCTGCGGCAGGGCGGTTTTTCCGGCGGCCGCGGGCGGTGGCTGGCGACGGCCCGTCGCGGTTATCCCGACATCGCGCTGCAGGCCTCGGGCCGCGACGACGACATCTCTCCGCGCTATTACGACCTGATGGCCAAGCTGGAATACGACGCCGCGCCCGGGCACACGTTCTCGTTCCACGCGTTGCGCGCCGGCGACGGCCTGCGTTACGAGCGCACAAACTCGCCCTCGCTTTCCAGCGGCTACGGCAGCAACCAAGTCTGGGGCCGCTGGCGCGGGGAGATGTCCGCCGGGTTACGTGGCGAAGCGGTGCTGGCATGGAACCGACTGACCTGGAACCGCCAGGGTGGCGGGCGGCAGGACGGTTTCCCGTTCTCGCTCACCGATCATCGCGAGCTCGACCTCGTTTCGCTGCGCAACGAGTGGAGCGGGCAAACGGGCGATTCGGCCGTCTGGCGGACCGGTCTCGAGGCTGGCAAAGGAGCGGCGGAATACGACTACGCGCTTTCGCGGCAGCGCAGCGTGGTTTCGGGGGTCGCGCAGGTGGTGGCGACCGACCGCAAGGTGGTGCGGCTGGAACCCGAGGGAACCAGCGCAGCGGCGTTCGCGGCGGTGAAGTTCCGGGTGGCCGGGCCGCTGGTGGCGGAACCGGGCTTGCGATGGGAGCGGGCCGGGCACGTCGGCGGGGCGACTCTCACCCCGCGGCTGAACGCCGCCCTCGCGCTGGGGGCCACCGTGATCCGAGCGGCATGGGGCGACTACGCGCAACGCCAGGGTCTGCATGAACTTTCGGTGGCCGACGGCGAACGGGTCTTCGGGCGGGTCGAGCGCGCGGAGCACCGGGTGGTCGGCTTGGAGCGGGCGATCGGTCCGCGCGCCGCCCTGCGGGTGGAGGCCTACCAGCGCCTGACCTCGCGGGTGCGACCGCGCTGGGAGAATATCGACAACGCCTACGACCTTTTTCCCGAGGCGCAGTCCGACCGCCTGCGGGTGGCGCCCGCGGAAGCCCGGGCGGAGGGCCTTGAGTTCCTGCTTTCCAGTCGCGGTGACGGCGCTTTGCAGTGGAATGTGAGCCACGCGGTCGCACGCACCGAGGAAAGGGTGGGTGGGCGCTGGGTGCCTCGGCGGCGTGACCAGCGCCACGCCTTTTACGCCGATGCGACCTACGCATGGAACCCGCGCTGGCAGTTCAGCGCCGCCTGGCATTACCACACTGGCTGGCCCACGACCGATGTGGTGTACTCCTTGGCCACCCTCGCGAATAACCGCCGCGTGCTCGTTTCCGCCAACGGTGAACCGTACGGGCTGCGATTGCCGGACTATCACCGCCTCGACTTGCGGGTGACGCGCCGCTTCCCGACCACCCGCGGCGAGGTGCGCGCGTATCTCGACCTGTTCAATGTGTACGACCGTTTGAACCTGCTCGGTTATGACCACCAGGTGAACGTCAGCGGCGGTGCCGTGACCTCCCGGCGCAAACCGCGGGAGCAGCTGCCTTTCTTGCCTAGCGTCGGCCTGAGCTGGGAGCTTTGAGGGACGTCACTGGCCGATGGCGCCTTGGGTGAACCACGAATGGACCCGAAGGGATACGAATGATTCCAGCGGGCACCATGCAGCCGCGGCTACAGCCGCGTGCTCACAGGGAATCGAACCGCCGCAGGCTCGAGGGATTCGTGTGCTTGGAAGTTAGAAAACCTTTTCGACGGTGGTAGATTTATCCCGAACTTCCGCGGACAGCGCCGGTTGGTCAGGGCTTGAGCATCTCCGCATCGGTGAGCACCCGGGCGGAGGCGTCTCGCTCCACGAGGTGGTTGAAGCCGGAGTGCACCAGCGAGGACATGTCGAAACGGAAGCCCTTGGCCCGGGACAGCGCACCGGCCCGCGCGGCGAGTGAAGTGCGAGTGAAATTCTCCTTTCGCGGGAGGCCGAGCAGGATGCGGTTTCCCACGCCGCGCACCTCGAGCAGGTAGAGTTCGTCGAAGGTCTCCTGGTAGGTGCGTACCATGGGGTCGTAGAGCCGGTTGTACTCCCGGCTCCAGATGTTGCCCACCGCGACGCCCGAGGGCTTCAGCGCCTTGCGCACGGCGCGCAGGAACTCGACCGTCGAGAGCGGCGGCGGCACGCTGTCGGCCCCGAAGGCGTCGAGGAAGATGACGTCGTAGGGCTCCCGCGTCTCCTCGATGAACTTGCGGCCGTCGGCCACGATGCCGCGCATGCGGGAATCCTCACGGAAGCCGAGGAAGCGCCGGGCGACGTCCACCACATCGGGGTTGATGTCCACCCCGTCGATCACCGCCTCGGGAAAGTACTGGCGGATGAACATCGGCAGGGTGCCGCCGCCCAGACCCACGATCAAAACGCGCCGCGGGGCCTCGCAGACCGAAAGACCGGTCAGTGCCACGGGCGCATACGGCAGTTCGAGGTGCGCCGGGTCGCCCATCTTCACCACCGTCTGCCGCGCGCCGCCACGTTCGAACTGCAATGTACGGAGACCGTTGTGCTCGGTCACGATCACCCAGCCGAAAGCGCCCTCCTTTTCGAACAGCGTGGCGTCGGCGGCCGGGGCGACGACGCACGTCGAGAACAGCAGCAGGATTGTAAGAAAAAGGCGGCGCATCGGGGGTGGGTTTAAGGGATCAGTTCCGCGATTTCAGGAAAGCCACCAGGTCGGCGAGTTCCGCGGGTGTGAGGATCACGTCCATGCCGGGCGGCATCAGGGAGAGTTCGCCGGGCTGGATCTCGGCGACATCCTCCCGGCTGAGGCGGACCTCGGAATCGGGGCCCGTGGCCAGCACCAATTCGTCGGGTGCGTCTTTGCGCACGATGCCGGCGTGGGAGCCACCCCCGCGCAGGTTGACGGTCACGGCCTCGTACCCGCGCACCAGGGTGGCGCTCGGGTACATCACGGCCTCCAGCAGCTCGCGCTCGCTGCGGATGCGGCCGATCGCGGTGAGATCAGGTCCGAGGAGTCCGCCGCCGTAGCCAATCTTGTGGCAGAGGATGCAAGCCGCCTTCGGACTGTTGAAGAGTTCCTGACCCCGACGGACATCCCCGCCGGTGAGGGCGGCGGCGACCTCGGCAACGCGGTTGCTTTGCCGTGCCGCGTCACTGTTAAGTCGAGAGACCAGCGCCTCGGCCTCCTGCCTCACTTCCGCAGAATAGCGGCCGAAGGTGGACTTGGCCGTGTCGGCCCGGAAGGCGGAACGCCCCGCCGAGGTTTCGATCGCCGCGAGGAGCCTCCGGGCAACGGCGTCGTCGGGGTTGCGCTCGAAGGCCGCCAGCACGCGGGGAAGTTCCAACGCCCCGAGCTGCCGGACTGTGAGCGAAAGCTCCAGCAGCTGTTCGCGGCTGAGCGACACCCGGGCCAGGGTCTCGGCGGCGTTCGCGCGGTCGCGAAGGTTCCGGTCGGGAAGCACGGAGCGTGAAAGAAACGCGAAGAGCTCGGTGTCGACTGCGCCGGGCGAGCGCGAGGCGAGGGCGAGTGCCTCGAGCCGCGTGGCCGGCGGCTCCGCCGGGGAGCGCCCGATCCGCGCGATCGCCTCGATCAACGGCGCGGCGACGTTCCTCGGGAGGGTCAACGCCCGGGCGGTCGCCACGGCCTGATGGCGCAACGCGTCCTCGCGGGAAGCGAGCGCAACCGTGAGTGCCGCGAGCCAGGCGGCGGGAGCTTCCTTGAGCCCCGCGGCCGCCATGACCCGCAAAGCGATCGCCCCTGAAGTTCCGCCCGTCTGGGCGGCGTCCGCGATCACCCCCTGGATCGCGGGGGCGCGGGCGAGGTCCTTCAGCTGGCCCTCGAGGCGGACTCTTTCCTCCCCGGCGGCGGGCGGCTGCCGCAGGCGTTGCGCGAAAAAGCCGGCGAGCGCCGAACCCCAATCCGCGCGGCGCGCCGCGATCCAGCCCGCGGTCCGCTGGACGAGAGGGGAGTCGGCTCCGAGGAACGGCAGAACTATGGCCGCATCGAGCCCCTTGGCGTTCATCTGATCGAGCGCCACGAGGGCGGCGCGCTGACGTGCCGGCGGTTGGTTTGAGGCGAGATCGCGCAGCAGGGGCTCCGCGGCGTCGATCTCGATCAGGGCATGGATGAGGGTATGATCCATGGACCTCACGGCGGGGTCCTCCGGTGTGCCGAGGGCGCTCACCGGGCGGTCGGCGGGGAGCCGCGACGCGGCGGCCAAAATCTCCGGCACCGCATGCTTGGCGCCCATCCGCCCCAGGGATTCAGCGGCCAACCGCGCCAGCGAGGGGTCGGTGGAGCCCAAAAGCTGCAAGACGGCTGGCGCCGCCTCGGTATCACGCCAGAGGCTGGTCACGTTCAACGCGGCGCGGATGACCCGTGCGCTGCGGTCGTTGAGCGAAGTCCGTACTGCGGCCCGGGCCTCCGGGCCGGGAATACGCGCGAGCGTCCAGATCGCCGCCGCGCGAAGATCCTCGGCGTTCCGCGGGTTGAGGAGACCGCTCAGCACAGGCACCGCGTTTGCACCCGCTCGACCGAGCCTGGAGATTGCGCGCTCGCGTACCTCCGTTCGCGGGTCGGCGAGCAGCTCCGCCAGGCCGGCGGCGTCCAGTCCGTTCCAGTCGAGTTTGAGGCCGCGGGGGTCGTTGATCCGGCGCGCACCCGCTCGGCGGATACGGTAAATGCCGCCCAGCACGTCCGGCTTCGCCAATTGGGAGGTGGGGCAACAGATCTTGTACCATCCGCCGGTGTCGACGACGAGCACGCTTCCATCGGCGTCCTCCAGCACGTCGGTCGGCCGGAAGTCGGGGTGGTCGGACGTGACGAAATCGGAGTCCTTGGTGCGGTAGGTGGATCCGTCTGACACCAGTTCGTGGCGGGTGACCTTGCGCAGGTTGAAATGGCAGACGAAGAGATTGTCGGTGAAACCCGCGCCGAAGACGGCGGAGCGGTAGCCGGTGGTCGCGCTGGGCGCGGCGGCCCCCGAATGCGTCATGATCGGCATCAGGTCGCCGGTTCGCGGGTGGCCTTCGGATGCGGCGTTTTCCTTCCCGTAAACCCCGCCGTAGAGGGAGTGGATGATGCCGTCGCGCCGTCCGGCAGCGGGAATCTGGAAGAAGGTGCCCACGAGGAAACGCTCACCCTCGGAGGTGAAGGAGACCCCGACGGGATTATCCATGCCTCCAGTCAACACGGGTTCGAATCCGCTCCCGTCGGGACGGGAGCGGAAGATGTGGGAGGCGCGCGTCACGAACGGCCGCCCGTCGCCCAGCGTGTGGCGCTGCTCGGCGAAGGCCCCCTTGGTCCAGTAGAACCAGCCGTCGGGCCCAAGCTGCGGGCCGTGCACGTCGTTGGCGCAGCCGGTGAGGGTCTTCCCGTCCCACCAAACCTCGCGTTTCTCGGCAACGCCGTCGCCGTCGGCATCGGTGAGCTTCCAGATGTGCGGCGGTGCGGCGACGAAGAGCGAGCCGTCGTGGAACAGCGCACCCTGCGGGAACATCATGCGATCGGCGAACTCCGTCGCGCGCTCGAATCGGCCGTCGCCATCCCCGTCCTCCAGGCGCACGACGCGGTGCGGTTTTTCCTCGAGTTGCTTGGAGGCCCGCTCGCTGAGGCCCGAGGAGTCGGTGGCGTAGAGCCGGCCGGACTCGTCGAAGGCGATGGAGATCGGCCGATTCACCAACGTTGGTCCGGCGACCAGCTCGACCGTGAAGCCGTCGGGCACGGTGAGCGTCTGCTTCTCGAACTTGAAGGACGCGGCGGTGGCGGTGACGGCGAGCAGGGCGGCGGTGGCCGCCGCAAGCCGCCGGCTGCAGGGCAGAAACCAAGTATGCGCTGGGTGGATGGGCACGACGCGTCCAGCGCAAGGCGCGCCGTCGGGAGTGGCAACGCCGAATCCTCCGCGGGCCGCCCGCTCAGTCGCGATGGGCGATGGCGGCGGAAAAAAGCCCGGTCTGGCGCGCGGTCAGGCTCGGAGCGAGAAACTCGCGCGCGAAGCGCTCCTCGTCACGCGGGGCGATCAGTTCCTTGGCGCGGCCGGCAAGGGCCGCTTCGAGGAACCGGCCGATCGCGGCGTGCGCGTCTTCCTTGGCGCCGTGTTCGGTGAAACGCACCACATGGGCGCCGCCCAGCTCCACCAGCAGCGCCTCGAGCACGCTACCGGTGAAGACCAGCCCGAGGATCGGCCGTCCCGTGAGGAAATAAGGGTACGTCTTGGAGGGCGAGTAGGCGGGATCGCTCGATCCGGGCAGCAGCAGGACATCGGCCTCCTCCTGCAAGCGGAGGCATTCCAAGTGACCCAGGCGGTGCGGGACTTCGTGCACCAGGGCCGCCACGCCGAGCTCCTCCGCGAGCGGCCGGACCGAGGGCCGGCCTTCGCCCGGCGCCACGTAGCTGGTGCCGAAAAAATGAAATCGCAGCCGCGCGGCCCGTTCCGGGTGCGCCGCGCGGAAGCGCCGCACGGCGTCGAACAGCACCGTGAGCGCGTGCGGAGTGACGGGGCCCGATGCGCCCGTGTAGACGAGGTGCACCTCGCCCGCGGCGCGCGTGAAGCCGGGAAGGGAAGCGGTCGAACGGCGGGCTGCCGCCAGATCCTCGGCGCAGGCGCCAAACCGGATCGTCGCCGAGGGCACGCGCGCCAGCCGCGGGTAGCGGGCGCTCAGGTCCGAGATGTAATCGGGCGAGACGCTCATCACGCCGGAGACACGCTGGAACGACCATCCTTCAAGGGTCCACGCCACGAGCCGCGCAAAACGGTACTTCCAGCCGCCCGGCGGGCGCCGTGATCCCGGACGCTCATAGTAGTCCGTGCGCCACGGATCCTGCATGTCGAACACGTAGGGCGCGCCGCGGAGCCGCCGCCAGATTCTCCCCAGTGTGAAGGTGAAGAATTGCGTCGTGGAGAAGAACACGAGGTCGAACCTCTCGGCGCGCAGCAGGCGCAGGCCGGCGAACAGCATCGGCAGCCAGCAGCGCAGACCCGAGTTGCGGACGCCGAGCCAGCGGGTCCAGCGCGGCGAAAACGCGTTCACCGTGATGATCCGCACGCCCGCCGGCACGGTGGCCGACAGCTCCTCCTCGATCACGCCGCTCTGGCGGTCGCGCGCGATGCAAAGCACCACGGGTTCCCAACCGCCGGCGGCGTAGTGCGGCAGACTCATGCGCACCCGCTGGTGGTCGGGGGCGTTGAGCGGGGGAAAGTGCGGGCTGACGATCAGCAGCCGGCGGGTTGGGACCGGCCCGCTCATCATTCCCGGGACCACCCGAGGTCCGCGCCCGTTGCGATCAATCGAGGTAGACCTCGCATACGCTCCAGGAGGAGTCCTTCCGCTCGGCGAGATTCCGGATGATCAGATAGCGGCCGGCCGCACCAGCCGGCAGCTCGATCACCGTGCGGTTGCGTTGCCCCGTGCCTTGCGCGACGGCGGGACCGGGACGCGCGGGATCGTCGGTGAGGTGCACGCTGTAACGCTCCGGGTAATCACTGGCGCGCGGGGTCTGGTCGAGGGTGATACGCCGGAACGGACGGCTGACATGGTAATCCAACTCGAGCCACTCCTCGCCAAGCGTGGGCACGGTCCAGCGCGAGGAGGTCTTGCCATCGACCGCGTTGCCGGCGCCGGCAGCGGGATTTCCGCGTGCCTTCGGGGCGCCGCGACGGTTGGCCGCGATGGCGCCGGTCGCGTAGCGTGCGTCCTCGGCCAGCGCAGCTTCGTTGGCGAGACTGGCGGCTAGGCCGGCGGCGGTTTCGTCGTTCGCGCGGGTGAGCAGCGCCACCAGCGCCTTGCGCGCCGCGGCGTCCTTGGAGGCACCGAGGAGTTGCCGGAGGGCTTCGCTGCGCGCGGGGGTCCAGGCGTCGCGGGCCTTTTCAAGCAATTGCACCGCCGCGGCACTGGCGGCCTCACGGGATCCGGGGTCGGCCGCGGTGCCCGCCAATCCGGCAAGGGCCGGCAGAGCTGACCCGTCCGGCCAGCGGGCGAGGATGCCGACCGCGGCGGCGGCTAGCTTGGCATCCGTTCGGGCGGCGACTCGGGCCGCGCACGCTGCGCTCGTCTCACCGCCGAGACGGGGGAGCGCGCCGAGGAGCCGCCCGGCTGTTTCGGGAGTGGCATTCTCGATCGCGGTGAAAAGCGGCCGGGCGCGCGTCGCGGGATCCTTTCCGCGTTGCGTGATCGCGACGACGGCGCGCAGGGCACGGGTTCGCTCGGTGTCGTCCGTAGCCGCCACGGCCCAGGATATCACCTCGTCCTGGGCGGAGTAGGGTCCGATTTCGGCCAGCGCGGCGAGGGCGGCATTTCGGATGCCGGCCTCGCCGGCACCGCGCGCACGGAGGAGCAACGGGATTCCTTCGGTGAGGTTGCGGGCCGCGATGGCCTCGAGGGCGGAGGATCGCGGGACGCGTTCGCCGTTCTCCGCCGCAGCGAGAATCGTTTCCGAGACACCCGGACCCTTGAGGCGCGCGAGGCTGCGGCGGGCGGCCTTGGCGGCCTCCTCGGCGCCTCCAGCGGCTTCCAGCAGAAGCGCGACGATTTCCGGCGAGCCGGGCAGCGAGCCCAGCGCCTCGAGTGCGGCATCGCGGACTTCGCGGTGGGGGCTGCGGGCCGAGGATGAGACGGAGGGGGCGGCCGCCGCCGCGCTGGCGCGCGCGAGAATGCCGATCGCGGCCACCTGCGTGGGGATGTCCCAGCCCGTGAGTCCCGCGGCCAGAAGGCTGATCCGATCCGGCGAGGGCGAGCGGGAGATCGCCTCGAGGGCGACTTCCTTGCGCGGCCAGTCGGATCCTTGCAGCGCTTCCTTGAGGCTGGTCAGGGAGGCGGCGGGCTCGCGATCGGCCAGCTGCCGGAAGGCGGCGAGGCGAACGGCTGCGGGCAGGGCTGATTCGGCCTCGATCTCGCGCAACGCGGAGCGCGCGGCCTCCGGGGGCAGCCCGGGCACGGCGACGAGGCGCGCGGCGGCGCGGACGGCCGGAGCGACTCCGGTCGCGGATTTCACCGCGGCGTCCGCCGCGGTCCCGCCCACGGTTCCGAGCGCACCAACGGCGGCGAGCGCCGTCGCGGAATCCCCGTCCTTGGCGAGTTGCGCCAGCGCCGGCACGGCTGCCGCGGCCCGTCGAGAACCGAGGGCGTTGATCAGGGATATCCGATGGGGGCCGGAGGCCTTTTCGAGCGCTGAGAGAAACATCTGGTCGACCACGGCGCCGGGCGCGCTTTCCAGGGCGAGGCGTGCGATTTCACAGTCACGCGGGTCCTCCAGCAGCGCGGGGAGCGGGCGGTAATCCGCGGCGCGCTCCCCGGCCGGCAGCGCGGCGAGCACGGGCCCTAGGCGATGACCCGCGGCCTGCCGGCCGGCGAAAGAGGCGTCGCGATGACGAAGCACCGCCAGCAGTGAACCGCGTAGCGCGGTGAGCTTTGCAGTATCCTTGCCCGCGGCGATGATCTCGCGGTCTAGCGCCTCGAGCGCCGATTGGTCGCCCGAGTAGGTGAGCGAGGCCAGCGCAGGGGCGCGTTCCGCGGCGCGGGTTGAGCAAAGCGCGGAAAAAGCGAGCGCCGTCAGGACACGAAGCGCAGGGGAAAAGCGGTGGTGCATGGTGTTTCCTTTCACCTCAGAGGAGTGCGTAGCCGGCGCGGCGGGGACGGTCGAGGAGGCTGGCGGCGAGCGGATCGCCGACAACTTCCTCCTTGGCGGGATCCCAGCGGACCGCACGGCCGACCTTGGCGGCGATCACGTTGAGATGGCAGATCGTCGCGGTCCGGTGCCCGACCTCGACGTCGGCGATCGGGTGGCGGCGCGTGCGCACGCAGTTAAAGAAGTCGAGGTGGTGGTGGTCGCTCGCGTAGAGGTGGATGTCCTCCCCGCGCAGCGGGCGGGCGGCCAGTTCCGGCGGGTCGGTCTCCAGGAAATCGTCGCGCGAAACCCAAACCGTGCCCTTGGTGCCGCGGAACTCGATCATCGACTTTGGGAGGTCGTCGTCGCGTTCGACGCGGATGCCGTTGGCGTAGACGTGGGTCTGGTAAGCGCAGCCCTCGTAGCCCTTGGGGATGAACTCGACCGGTCCGCTGGTGTCCATGCCGAGGGCGTTCTGGATGATGTCGAAGTGGTGGGCGCCCCAGTCGCCGTTCTTCCGGCCGCCGTACTCGAAGAAACAGCGCCAGCCGCCGCCGTAGTCCCCCTTCACGCGCTTCTCATTGTAGGGACGCCACGGCGTGGGGCCGAGCCAGCGGTCGTAATCGAAGCCCGCGGGAATGGGCTCCTCGGGGAGCGGCAAGGCCTCGGGGAATTTCCCGAGACGCGTGCGAATGACCTTGATGTCGCCGATCCAGCCGTTGCGCACGATCTCCGCCGCCTTGCGGAATGACTTGTTGGAGCGCTGCTGGGTGCCGGTTTGCAGGATCCGGCCGTGGGACCGAGCGAGGTCCACCAGCGTGCGGCCCTCGCGGACGGTGAGCGTGAGCGGCTTTTCGCAATAGACATCCTTGCCAGACCGCATCGCGGCGGCGGATACGGGAGCGTGCCAGTGGTCGGGGGTGCAGACGAAGACGATGTCGATGTCGTCCCTCGCCACGAGTTCCTCGTGCGTGGCGAAGATGCGGACGTCGCCGGAGCGTCCGCCGGCGTCCTTGGCCTTGCCGTAGGAGGTCTCGATACGGTCGCGCATCTTCTCGGCCTTGGCGCGCACGACGTCACAGGTCGCGACGACCCGGCAGTCGTCGGTCAGGCCGAGAAGCGTGCCGGCGTGCGCGTTGCAGATGAGGCCGTTGCCGACGAGCCCGATGGTGAGTCGATTGCTCGGGGCGGACTTGCCGAGTAGGCGCGCGGAAATGAATTGGGGGGCGAGGCCGGCGGCGACAATGCCGGGAATGCCGCGGCGCAACAGCGCCCGGCGGGTGAGGGGATTGCTCATAGGGTCGCGTGAGCATTCGCGCCACGTGCGACCGCGGCAAGCCCCGAGCCCGGCCTCAACGCGCCGCCATCGCGCGCGACACCTCCGCTGCCACGTGGCGCAGGATTTCCCGGTTGGAGGCGTGACCGACGGTGAAGGTGACCAACACGAAGCGTGCCCCGCCCGGAAGTTCGACGTAGATCGCGTCGTGGCGCGTCTGGCTTGTCCAGCCGGCCTTGGACCACAGGCGCGTGCCGGCGGGAAGCCCCGCGCCGGAAAACTTCGCCTGATCGTCCGGGTCCGCGGTAGGCGCGGCCGGGTCGCGCTTCATCAGTTCCAGCATTTCGCGGCTGCGTGCGGGTGTGACGGACTTCCCGTTCACGATCTCGACCAGCAGACGCGCGGTGTCGTCGGTCGTGAGCATGTTGCGCTTGGGTTCGAACAGGCGGATTGCCTGCGACTCGCGTCCGTAGGGGCCGTCGCCCCACGGCTTCTTGTGGGCGTAGACGCCGGTGTAACCGAGATGCGTGAAGTGGCGGGTGACGGCGTTGCGTTTGTCGAACCAGCCGCGGATTTCAGCTTCGGGCAGCTCGGGGCCGCTGGTCGTGCCCGTCAGCAGGTCGATCAGGTAGTGGGTCGCGTCATTGGATGAGTCCACGATCATGTCCTTCATCGCGCGGCGGACCTCGGGAGTGTCGGTGAGGTGGCCGTCCTCCATCCAGCGATGAGTGGCGGCGAGGTAGAACACTTTGATCACGCTCGCGGGGTAGATCATTTCGCCGCCGCGGACGGAGGCCCATTCGGGTTTCGCAGAGTCACGCAGGTCGACGAGCGTGAGCGCGATCTCCTCGGGTTTCAGTTTTTCCGGCGCGAAGCGCGTGAGCGACGAGCGCACGGCGGCGTCGGAGATGGTCTGCAGGGAAGCGGATTGCGCGGACATGGATGAGGCGAGGAGGAGGGCGGCGAGCAAGCGGCGCATGCCGGCACGAAACCGCCACGGCCGCCAGGCGCAAGCCGCCGCCAAATCCGTCTTAGCCCGCAACCCCCGCAACCGACTCCCCGGCTTGGAATCCGAAGGTATTCGTGAGGACGAATTGCCGCGGATCCTGGTGGCGGAAGGTGAGCGGGCTGAGCGTGCGCGGATGAATGTTGTTCACGATGAGTTCCCGCTGATCGAGGACGTTGTTGATGTTGAGCTGGGCGCTCCAGCGGACCTTGCGGCTGAACACCCGGCGCGAGTAACTCAACTGCAACGCGCCTCCTAAGGGGTCAGGCGCGTTGAATGTTTTTTTGCGATCACGGCAGGGCATGGCTCAAACAATAAACGCCCTGACCCCTTAGGGGCGACGGATTGGCTGGGATGGAAGTGCGCGAACATCGCGGGAATCAGAAGCAGGACGGCGAGCGCGAGGCGCCTGATCGGACGAATTGGGGGCGGCCGACCTTGGCGAATACTGGGTGCGATAAAATGCCGGCAAGGAAAGGCTGGCGTTGTGCTAGGGCGCGATGCCGCCCTTGATTCGGCGACCCCGGGTTTGCTGGAGATCACCATGAAAATTTCGCACCTCGTACCCATCGTAGTCCTCCTGCTTGCGAGCATCGCCCGTGGCGCCGCGGACCGGCCGAACATCGTGATCCTGTACGCCGACGACATGGGTTACGGCGACCTCGCGATCCAGAACCCGGAATCCAAAATCCGCACGCCTCATCTGGACCGGCTCGCCCGCGAGGGGTTGCGCTTCACCGACGCGCACAGCTCCTCGGGCGTGTGCACGCCGAGCCGCTACGCGCTGCTTACGGGGCGTTTCCATTGGCGGAAATTCCACGGGATTGTGAACAGCTTCGGTCCGCCTTCCTTCGACGCGGCTGAACTCACGCTGCCCGAGTTGCTCAAGTCCGCCGGTTACCGCACCGCTTGCATCGGCAAGTGGCACCTCGGTTGGAACTGGGACGCGATCAAGCGCCCCGGCGCGATGCCCCACCCGCAAACGGGTTATGCGCCGGGGGACTTTGACTGGACACGGCGCCTGCCGGGCGGGCCGCTGGAACACGGCTTCGACTATTACTTCGGCGACGACGTCCCGAATTTCCCGCCGTACGCGTGGTTCGAGAATGACCGCGTGATCACCACGCCGACGGAGCCACTGACGATCACGCCGCAGACCGCCGAGGGAAACTGGGAGGCGCGGCCGGGTCCGATGACCAAGGGCTGGGATTTTCACGCGGTCATGCCGCGACTCACTGAGCGCGCCGTCGCGTGGCTGCGGGAGCAGCGCGGAAGCGGGCGGCCGTTCCTGCTTTATTTCCCCTTCACCTCGCCTCACGCGCCGATCGTGCCTTCGCCGGAGTTCGCGGGGAAATCTCGGGCCGGCGGCTACGGCGACTTCATGGAGCAGACTGACGACACCGTGGGGCGGGTGCTGGCGGAGCTCGCGGCGGGAGGCTTTGCGGAGAACACAATCGTTATCTTTTCGGCGGACAACGGTCCCGAGCGGTACGCTTATCCGCGGATCGAGAACTTCGGGCATCGCAGCGCCGGACCCTTGCGCGGGCTGAAGCGCGATCTTTGGGAAGGCGGGCACCGGGTGCCCTTCATTGTGCGCTGGCCGGCCGTGGTACCCCGGGGGGCGGTGACTCCCGCCCTCTGCAGCCAGGTCGACCTCATGGCGACGATCGCGGCGGCCACGGGCTTGAACCTGCCTCCGGACACAGCCCACGACAGCCATAATCTGCTCCCGGTTTGGAAGTCGCCCGACTCCCCGAGCCCCCGTCGCACCATCGTGCACAGCACCAACGCTAGCGGCTACGCCGTGCGGCACGATCGTTGGCTGCTGGTGGCCGCGAAAACCGGCGCGGTCAGCCGGGTGCCCGAAGGGTATGATGCGGCCAACGGCTACACGGCCAACGACCAGCCGGGTGAGCTGTACGATCTCGCCGCGGATCTCGGTCAGCGCCGGAACCTGTACGGTACGAAGCCCGGGAAGGTCTCCGAGCTGCAAGCCTTGCTGGCGCAGGTGCGCGCCAAGGGCCAAGTGCGTTGAGAGGGTGAAAAGACTCTGCCCACGAAAAACGCCGGGTGGTCTTCGCTCTTAGCCCGACTTCCGCTACTGGCGGGGTGGGGATGTGCAAGTGGCTGATACATCGCGCAAGTTTGTAAAAGGTCGCCACTACACGGGCTGGGAGGAGCGGATGCGGGGAGGTGGTTGTGGCGGGAAGTGGAGGTCGAGTTGAGCGAGGAGCAACTGCACGTCGCGCGCAGGTTCGGTGCGGCGGACCAGGGAAGCCTCCTAAGGGGTCAGGGCGTTGAACGTTTTTTTGGCGGTCAGGGTAAGGTGGGAGTTAAACAATCAACGCCCTGACCCCTTTTTTGTTGGGCCGGCAGTAGGCGTTTTGCTCCGAGAATCGGACGCCGAGGGCGTGCAGGGCCAACTAGGGGAGCTGGGTCCCGCGATTAGGAAGCGAAAGAAGTCAAACGACTGACAGCGGACGGGGAAGTCCGCAAGCGAACCCACGCTGGCGGCGCGAAGGTCCCGGGCTTAGCGCTGGCGGAATAGGTCGCTCTGCACGACGGCGTGCACGAGAGAGCGGATGCCGTGGCCGGAGGCACGGGTGCGCGCCACCAGGTCGTCGAGGTTACCTCGTTCGCTGAAGTGCACCGGGGAGCCGGTGGCGAAAGTGATCAGCTGGCGAGCGACGTTGCGCGCCAGCGCGGCGTCGTCCTCGCGCGCAAGACGCTTGAACTCCCGGATATCGGTGAAGGGCCGCCCATCGGGCAACTCGCCCGAGGCATCGACCGGCAGGGCGAGGTGGAACGCGAAGGGTTGGCCGTTCTTGCCGAGGCCGGGCAGCGCGGCCTTGTCCTCGTCGATCGCGCGGTACCGGTCGCGGTAGCCGCCCATGATGTCGAAGCTCTCGAGCGCGAAGCCCGGCGGATCCATCTTGCGGTGGCAGGAGGCGCACGAGGGGTCGGCGCGGTGCTTGGCGAGCTGCTCGCGGATGGTTACGGCGCCACGGATGTCGGGTTCAACAGCGGGCACCGGCGGGGGCGGGGGGATGTCGAGACCGAGGATGCGCTCCACGATCCACTTGCCGCGTAGCACGGGTGAAGTGGTGGTGCCGTTGGCGGTTACTTTGAGCACGCTGGCCTGCGTCAGCAGGCCGCCGCGCACGCCGTCGGGAGGAAGGTTAACCCGACGCATCGCGATGCCCTGGACGCCGGTGATGCCGTAATGATCGGCGAGGCGGCCGTTGAGGTGGGCGAAATCGGCGTCCACGAGGGTTCTCACCGGCAGGTCGCGCTCGAGTAATTCGGAGAAAAAGAGCCGGGTCTCGGAGACGGCGGCCTCGGCCAGCGCGTCGTCGAGGTAGTAGTCGTTGTAGAGTGTCGTGGACGGCGTGGAGTCCTCCATTTTCCGCAGATCCAGCCAGTAATCGAGGAACGCCTCGCGGAAGCGATGAGAGCGCGGGTCGGCCAGCAGGCGTTCGGTCTCGGCGCGAAGCACCTCGGGTTGACTTATTTCGCCGCGGTCCGCGCGCTCCCGCAGCGCGGCGTCGGGCGGCGAGTTCCAAAGGAAGAGCGCGAGGCGCGTCGCGAGCGCATGGTGGTCGAGCGAGCCTGGCTGGTCGTCGAGGAAAATGAAACCGGGTGACGCGAGCACGGCGGTGTAGCCGGCGAGCATCGCCTCGGCGAACGAGAGTCCGGCGGCGCGGCGTTCCTCCGCCAGTGCGATGAAGCGGTCGGCTTCGCCCGCGGCCGGCGGGCGGCGATAGGCCCGCGCCACGAAGGCATTGAGCAGGCGGCGGGCGTCGCCGGCGGGATCCTCGGTCGCGACATCGACCGCCACGTCGATCATGGGCTCGATGCGGACGCCGGCCCGACGGCCGGTTTCGCGATTGTCGCCGTTGTCGACGACCTGGACGGTTACGCCTGGTTGGCCGCGAGCGACGCGCCGCAGCGGGAGGTCGCCGAACAGCAGTCGGTAGCCGGCGTCGGAGGTCTCGTCGCTGAGGGGGCCCTCGATTTCCATCCAGCGGAAGGCGACGCTCGGCACCCCCTCTTTGGTCATGAGCGGATTCCGGAAATTGTTCGGCCGCGAACGGTAGAAACGTGAGGCGTCGGGCACGAGGGTCTCGTTGGCCAGCAGCCAAACCTCGCCGAGATCGTGGACAGCGGGCTCCGGAGTAAGGTCAAACTCGCCGACCCGGCGGTTCATGACGCCGTTCCGCGTGTAGACGGTGACGGGCTCGACGGTGCGGCCGGGCGAGATGCGGTCGTAATCGGGAACGTTCGGGTTGGGCGGGCGCGGTGTGCCCGTGCGGTCGTTCTCGCCGGCGAATCGCATCGTGATCCCGCCCGGCGCGGCCCAGAGGGTGTAGCCGCTGAAGCGCACCCGGTAACGGCCGGTCACCGGGGCGCGGAATCCGTCCCAGCGGTACGTGAAGCCGGTCACGTAGTTGCTGGAGACCCAGCCGACGGCCTCGAGCTCACGTGTCGCGGGATCGGCGTCGCCGACGCTGAGCGGGGCCCGGAGCCAGCGGACGTCGGGTTGCGGAGTGTAGCCGATGACAGGATACGTCATGCGGTCGGGCGAGGAGTTGAAGATATTGCCGGTGAACAGGCGGGTGAGCGTGCGCTGGTCGCGGGCGTGGTGGCGGGTGACCGTGGCGGGGTGGCGCGCGAGCTGCGCCGCGAGGACCTGGCGCAGCGCGTGGTCGGCGGCCGTGAGATAGCGGGAGAGGTGAACGTGCGAGACGTCGAGGGCGGATGCTGACTTGTTGAACCGGTGGGCTTCGCCGTCCTCGGGGAATTGCCCCCGGATCTGCAGCCAAGGGGCGGAGAGCAGGTCGCGGAGGGCGTTCTCGTACTCGTGACCGTTCAGCCGGCGACGCAGGGAGCGGCCCTCGCGGGTGATGCGCTCCCGGTCGGCCGTGGCGATTTCGCGACCGAGGACTCGGGTAAAGTCAGCCACCGCGGATGGATCGGGGCGACGCTTCTCGGCGGGCGGCATCTCGCCCGCGGCGACGCGGTCATGAATCCTGATCCAGCGTTCCTGGTTCGCGGGCTCGTCCGGTTTGAAGACGAGGGCCTCAAGGTCGAGGCCTCCCTTGCGGTCGATGTCGTTATGGCAGCCCGCGCAGTGCGCCTCGAGGAAGGCGGCGCGGCCGGAGCCCGGCGTGGCGGCCGCAAGGGACGCGACCAAAGTCGGGAGAATGACCGTGACGTGGAGAAAGCGCGACCTCAGGCGGGCCATGGACTCAGGCGGGTTCCAGCCCGCGCATGGTGCCGGTGGAAGAGGCGAAACGCTCCGTCTCTATGCCCATGCGTTGCAGCACGGAGACGAAGAGATTCGGCAATGGATAATTGTTGGACGTGCTGAAAGCGAGGTGCTGGCCGTGACGAAAGCCGCCGCCGGCGAGGATTGTCGGCAGGTTGAAGCAGGTGTGCGCGTTGGCGTCGCCGAAGTTGGAACCGTAGAGCACGGCGGTGCGGTCGAGCAGCGTGTCCCCCTCCTCGCGCACGGCGCTGAGGTCGGTGAGGAGCTTCGCGAGAAGCCGCATGTGCCATTGGTCGATGGCCTTCAGCTCGGAGCGTTTCTTCTCTGACTTCCCGTGGTGGGAAAGGTTGTGGTAGCCGTCGGTGATCGGGGTGTCGGCGAGTTCCAGGGCCGGCGTGCTCACGCCGTCTAGCATGAGCGTGATCGCGCGGGTGGAGTCGGTCTCGAATGCGAGTCGGGCAAGGTCGTACATCACGCGCACCTTATCCATGTAGGCGGAGGGATTGGCGGGGTCGATGGGGGGCTCCACCGTGACCGCCGGTTTCGGACGCTGCTCCCAGTCGCGCGCGGCCTGCAGCCGCTGTTCGAGGTCGCGGACGCTGGTGAAATACTGGTCGAGGCGGTCGCGGTCCCGCGCGGTGGCGGCGCGTTGGATTTCCTTCGCCTGGCCGGCGACCGTGTCGAGGATGCTGCGTCCAGTGTCGAGGCGGCGCACCTGTGCGGCGACCTGTTCCGCGGAACCTTGGAGGAAGAGCTGGCGGAAAACTTCCGCGGCCTTGTCCTCCGGCGGAATCGCCACGCCGGTACCGGTCCACGAGAGGCTGCGCACCCGCGTGTTCACGGCGAGGGTGAGGGACTGAAAACGGGTGAGTGTCCCGATGTGCTCGGCGATGTGCTGGTCGAGCGAAAGGGTGTTGCGGAATGAGCTGCTGCCCGGATGCGGCGCGGCGGTGAGAAAGCAGATATCGGCCGGGTGGCCGCCGTCGACGTTGGGATGGGAAACCCCCGAAAAAACCGTGAAGCGCTCGCGGTGTTCCTGCAGGTGCCCGAGGTAAGGCGAGGCCTGGTAGCCGCGCCCGGTGCCGGTGGGGAAGAACTGGTCGCCGAGTACGCCGAGGTTGTTGCAGATCCCGAGGAAGCGCCGCGGTTTCGCGCCCGGCGCCAGTACGGATGAGACGGAGGCGGCGCGCGCGAAGGGGGCGAGCATCACGTCGAGCGCCGGCAGCGCGAGGGCTACGCCCGCGCCGCGCAGGAAGTGCCGTCGGGAGAGCGGACGGCGCGTGGTCACGAACGGGGCGGCGATCGGTGCGGCGTTCGGCATGGGGATCGCGGGAAGGTGAGCCGGGGTTCCGGGGAAGCAAGCGCGGTCCTTGCGTCGGCGCGCAACGCGGGAAAGGTTCCTCCAGATGCGTCCCGATTTGTTCATCGCCGGCTGCGGTTACGTGGGTGCCGCGCTGGCGAGGCTGGCGATCCGGCGCGGGCTGCGCGTCGGATCGCTCACGCGCAACACCGCGCGGGCGGAGGCGCTGCGTGCGGTGGGCGCGGATGTGATCGTGGCCGATCTGGCCTCGGAAGCGTGGCACCGCGAGCTGCCGTCGGTCCCTCGCTGGGTGGTGAATACCGTGAGCTCCGGCGGCGGTGGGGTCGAAGGCTACCGGAAAAGCTACGTGGATGGCACGTCGTCCCTCGTGCGTTGGGCGGAGGCGGCGGGCGGCGCCGACACTCTCCTCTACACCGGCAGTACTTCGGTTTACCCGCAGGGGGCTGGGGAGCAGGTCGATGAGTCTTCGGCGACAGGGGCGTCCGATGAAAGGGGAAGGCTGCTTTTGGAGGCGGAACGGCTGGTGCGGGAGGCCGCCGGCGCGGCGCGGAGGCGCTTCGTCCTGCGGCTGGCGGGCATCTACGGTCCCGGGCGTCACCACTTGCTGGAGCAGGTGCGGTCGGGGGAGGTCAGCGGCGGCGGTGAGCACCGGCTGAACCTGATCCATCGCGACGACGCCGCGGGCGCGATCCTGGCTTGTCTCGAGTCAAAGCTGGCGACGGGCACGCATGTTTTCAACGCCGCGGATGACGCGCCCGCGCCGAAGGCGGAGGTTGCCGGTTGGCTGGCGCGGGAGTTGGGAGTGCCGACCCCGCTTTTTACCGGCGCCGCGCACCCTGCGCGCCGAGCGGTCGTGCCGGATCGTGTCGTCATGAATGCCGAGCTCCGCCGGCAAACCGGCTGGCGCCCCCGTTTTTCCAATTACCGCGAGGGCTACGAAAGTATCTTGTCGCACGGAACGGACGCCGCTCAGTCTGGGGACGGAATCACCTAACCCAAACCAAGCACACCCATGGCCGGACTCGGAAAACTGGTTAAGCAGGCGGAGAAGATGAAGCGCGGCATCGAGGCGCTGCAGGCGCAGCTCGACGCGAAAGAGATCGAGGTCACGAGCGGGGGGGGCGCGGTCAAGGTGCGGATCAACGGGAGCGGTCGTTTCCTCGGGCTCACGCTCGACCCGGAGTTTCTCAAGGAGGATCCGAAGCTGGTCGCCGACACCGTGCTGACGGCCGTGCAGGACGCCGCAAAGCAGGCCAAGGATCACCACGAGGCGGAAATGCAGAAAATCACCGGGGCGTTCCAGATGCCCGGGATGTTCTGAGACCGCCCGCATGACGCCGGCCTTCGAACGGCTTCAGCAGCACCTGAAGCAGCTGCCGGGGCTTGGGTTCCGGTCCTCCGAACGCATCGCCCTCCACCTGCTGGTGGAAAAGCCGGCACGGTTGCCTGAGCTGGTGCAGGCCCTCGAGGACGCCGCCCGCGCGGTGCGCCGCTGCGCCCGCTGCGGTAACCTGGCGGAGGGTGAGTCCTGCGGCGTCTGCGGTGACGATCGCCGGGACAACGGGGTGGTCTGTGTGGTCGAGCACGTGCCGGATCTCGTGGCGATCGAGCGCAGCGGTGCTTTCCGCGGGCGCTACCACGTGCTGCACGGCAAGCTATCCCCGATGCACGGGGTGCGTCCGGAGGATCTCAACCTGCAGTCGCTGCACGCTCGGATCGCCTCCGGTGAGGTGCAGGAGCTCATCCTGGCCCTGCCGAACGACGTCGAGGGAGAGGCCACGTGCCACTACATCACCGAGCACCTTCCCGCGGAACCCGCGGTCCGCACTTCCCGCATCGGGTTCGGCCTGCCGAGCGGCGGCGGCGTGCTTTACGCCGACGCCGTCACGCTCCGTAGCGCGTTGGAAGGCCGCAAGGGTTACCACTGATCCGGTAAGCCGCTCCCCGCGGCGCGGGAATAGTTTCGACAGGGCAGGGGGAGGTTTTAGTTTCAATGCAACACTCTGGCGCGTCGCGCGGCCCTGGGTAGGGCCGCCGGCCGCTCCGGCACCATGAAAACACCCAGCAGTTCGTTCCTATCGCGACTCGCGCGTTTCAGCGCAGGTCTTTTCCTCGCGGCGCTCCTCTCGGCAACGTCCGCTTCCGCCCAGGTCACCGGTTCCGTCGCCGGCGCCGTGGTCAGTACCGCCACCCGCAACGCGCTGCAGGGCGCCGTGGTGAGCGCTCCCTCGCTCGGACGTTCCGAGCTCACCGACAACTCAGGCGCCTTTCTTCTGCAAGGGCTGCCCGCCGGTAACCTCGAGCTCACGATTTCCTATTCGGGGTTCGAGGACCGAAAAATACCGGTGGTCGTGCGCGCCGGACAGGTCACCCGCGTCGACGCCGAGATGAAGCCGGCGCAGGCGATCGTCCTGGACGCTTTCACGGTCGCCTCGGTGCGCGAGGGCCAGGCGCTCGCCATCACCGAGCAGCGGAACGCCCTCAACGTGAAGAACGTCACCGCGTTCGACGAGTGGGGCGTCCTGCCCACGCAGAACGTGGGTGAGCTCGTCTCGCGCATGCCCGGCATCACGTTCACGACGGACGAGGATAATCTCATCAACAACGTCAGCATCGGTGGTTTGCCCGCCAGCTACACGCGCCTGAACATCGACGGGATGTCGTCGACCGGGGTGGGCGGCGACGCACGCACGGCCACGCTGCACTCGTTTTCCGGCTCGATGTACGAGCAGGTGGAGATCATCGCGGGCCAGACGCCCGACAAGCGCGCCGACTCCCTCGGCGGCCAACTCAATCTCAAGACCCGCTCCCCACTCGCGATGGCTGAGCGCCGCCGCATCACGTACACGGCTTCCGCGCGCTACTTCCCGTCGTGGTCGAAGCGCAATTACGAGGTTGCCCAGCGCCCCTGGCGCCCGGACCTCTCGGCGAGCTACACCGAGGTGTTCAGCGTCGGTCAGGGCGTCCGCAACCTTGGCGTCGCAGTTACCGCTTCCTTCCAGGAGGTGCTCAATCCGCATGACTGGGACATCAACCTCTACGAGACCACCACCAACCCCGTTGCCCAGTGGCGTGATTACACGCGGATGAGCGGCCTGAATGACCGGTTCCTTTCCGCCGTCAGCGGGCGCGCCGACTACAAATGGTCCGAGGCAACCCGCGTCTCCCTGCGCTTCCTCTACAACGCGGGATCCGAGCCGTTCTTCAGCTACACCGCCGTCAACCCTTGGATCGCGTCCAACGTGTCGGTGAACGACCCCGTGACGAACCCTAACGGCGGCATCCGCCCGGGCTACACGGCAACGCGAATCGAGATGCTGCCCGTCAACAACACCGCGCTGCAGCCGGGTGGCGTGGCCGTCGGCGCCTCGCAGATGCGCATCAACCCGCAGCGGTACTCCTTCACCAGCAAGAACCCGACCGGCACGCTGGTCTTCGAGCACAACTGGGGTCGCCTGAAGGTCGACCACGCCTACCGCTGGAGCAACACGCACTGGAATTCGGGTGCCGGACGCTCCCGTGAAAACGGTACCGTCGGCATGCGCACGCAGGGGCCGGTCGGCTTCATCCTCGATTACTCGAATCCGTTCGGGCAGACGTTTTTCCAGACCGGCGGCGTCAGTGTGTACGACATCGGCAGCTACCGGCCGTTCGTCACTTCCAATCCCACCGCCGCGCAGCCCGTGCCGGTCACCTCGGTGGTGTTCAACAAACGCGACACCATCACCGACACGAACGAGGTCGCCGCCAACCTCAATGCTTCATACCTGCTTCCCATCAGCCACCCTGTCACGATCAAGGCTGGCCTGGATTCGGTTAACCGGCGCGTCAATAACCGCCAGGTCTACCCGCGCCGCTGGTACGGGGTCGCGGGCTCGGTCCTGCCCGGCGACGGCCTGATGCCGCTGACGGAGTTCGAGCGCCAGAACGGCGGGCGCCGGCTGCCGGTGGTCGATCCCGCCTACATCAGCACCACGCTCGGCAACGCCAACCTGTGGTATGAGGACGTGAACTTCACCGCCACCAGCCAGTACACGAATCGCCGTATCCTCGAGGAGGGCGTCGATGCCGCGTACATCCAAGGCACGACCCGCTTCGGCCGGCTCACGCTGCTCGCCGGTGTGCGCCGCGAGTGGGTCGCCACCGACACGTTCACATTCTTCCGGGCGCGTACGACCCCGATCGCGGCCGAGCCGGACCACTTCAAGCGCGCCGCGTTGGACTACCAGAAGCTCTCGCGCGACGGCGACTACCAGAAATCGTTCCCGAGCGTCCATGCCGCGTACGACCTCACGGAGAACATCAAGGCGCGCGCCAGCTGGTCGACCAGCTACGGGCGCGCCGGCCTCGCGACGCTGATCACGGCCCCGACCGCCAACGACGCGGCCCGGACGGTCACGATGGGAAACCCGGAAATCAGGCCCCAGGTCGCTTCGAACGTGGATCTGAAGCTGGAGTATTATTACAAGACCGGCATGTTCTCGGTGCGCGGATACAAGAAGGACGTCGAGGACTACATCGGCGCCTCGGGCCGCTCGGGGGAATTGATCGGGACGGGAACCGACAACGGCTTCGACGGGCTCTACGAAGGATACGAGATCATCCAGGTTCGGAACCTCGGCAACGCGACCTACAAGGGTATGGAGGTCGATTTCCGGCAGCGCCTGGCCTTCCTGCCTGGCGCCCTGCGCGGATTGTCGGTGCGGGCGAACTACACCTACCTGCAGACGAAGGGTAATTTCGGCGGGACGGTGGCTCTGGGGAATGGACAGCTCGCCGGTTTCATCCCGCGGTCCTACAACGTTGGGCTCCAGTACGTGTACAGGAACTTCGGGGCTTCCTATGATGTTAACCACACCGCGGGGTGGCCGGTGGTTTACAGCACCACTTCCGCGGCCGGTAATCGTTTCCGCGAATCCTGGACGATCATGAACGCGGGGATCACGTACAAGGTGCACCGTGATGCCACGGCCTTCCTGAGCGTGAACAATCTCGCGGAGGCGGGGCGCCGGGAATATATCTTCGACACTTCCCGCGTGCGGTCGAACTGGACGATTCCGCGCACGTTGAAGTTCGGCGTCAACGGGCAGTTCTAGGCCTTTACGGAGTTAGCGGCAAAAGGGGTAGGCCCGGAGGGGTCTGCCCCTTTTTCTTTGGGGATCACTTACGGAGCATGTTTCTGGATGGATCTTTGGAAAATATTGAAAACAGACCAGACCAGACCTGGTCTGGTCTATAATGGTGAAGTTGATCAACATCCAGGCCGCTAAGACCCACCTTTCCCGCATCGTCGAGGAGGTGGTGGAGGGTGATGACGTGGTGCTGGCCAAGTCCGGCAAGCCGATGGTTCGTTTGGTGCGCTACGCGCAAACCCGCGAGGCTCGTCAGCCGGGCCGTCTCGCGGGAAAAAGTTGGGAGGCTCCCGACTGCTGGCAGCCGGGAGACAGCGAAATGGAATCCTCGATCGAGGAGCCGATCCTCCGGGAGGATTCGGTGCTGATGCCCGTGCTGCCCCGCCGTCCGCGGGCGCTCCGGCTCCTGCTGGATTCCCACGTGGTGGTTTGGTGGCTCACCTCCCCGGAACGACTCAGCGCGGAAACGCGCGCGCTCATTGCCACGCCGGGAAATGACATCCTGCTCAGCGCCGCCAGCATCTGGGAGCTCGGCCTCAAGGTTGCCCGCCGTAAACTCGTTCTGCCGGATGACTACCTGGATTCGCCCTTGGGCGACGGTTTCGAGGAGTTGCCCGTGACCATCGAGCACGCGCAACGGGCGATGCGCCTGCCCCCATTGCACGGGGACCCCTTCGACCGTGTGCTCATCGCGCAGGCGCTCGAGGAGGATCTTCTGCTCGTGACCGCCGATCAGGTCATCTCCTCCTGCAAAGTTCCTACCCGGGAGGCGTGATCCGCGCCTAATCATTCTTATGCGTCGCGCCGCATTCCGCCGGTTCGTGCCGGCCTTGCTTTTTCCGTTCGCGTTGCGGGCGGCTGTTCCGGGCGAGGCGTCTCCCGCTGAGCAGCCGTTGCCGCGGGCCGCCACTTCATTGCTGGGCGACGTCGATGTCTATCCCCGACCGGCGGTCACTTGGCTCGAGGTGCAGGTGGAGCTGACGCGAAGGGGTTTCTCCGGCGGATCGATCGACGGCATTCGCGGGCCGCAATCCTCCGCCGCGCTGCGGGCCTTTCAACGCGCGCAGGGCTTGTCCGAGTCGGGGCAACTCGACGAGAGCACCGCGCGTTCTCTCGAGCTCGATGCGCCTGCCCTGGTATGGGCATCGCTGGCCCCGCAGGACCTGGCGGGTCTGCAACCTTTGGAGCCCACCTGGCTCGGGAAATCGCGGCAATCCGCGCTCGCCCACGAGTCCGCGCTGGAGTTGGCGGCGGAGCGGTTCCGCGCGGGGGCCGGTTTCCTGCGTCGCATCAACCCGGGTTTGGATTGGGACGCGATCACGCCCGCAACGGTTTTTGCCGCACCTGCGGCGGAGTTCGTCGCGAAAACCGAACGGGCCGCGTTTCTGGAGATCCGGCTGGCGGAAAAGGTGCTGGAGGTTTTCTCGGCCGACGGGCGGCTGCTGGCCCACTTCCCCACCAGCATAGCGCGCCGCGTCGAAAAGCGGCCCGTCGGGGACCTGAGGGTGATGGTGATCGTGTCCAACCCTGACTACACTTTTGATCCCGCCGTGTTCCCCGAGTCGGCGGAGGCTCGGGAGTTGGGCCGGAAGCTCATCCTTCCGCCGGGACCCAACAACCCGGTGGGGGTCGCGTGGCTGGGATTGGACCGGCCGGGTTACGGCATCCACGGCACGCCGGATCCCTCCAAGGTCGGGATAACGGAGTCGCACGGGTGCTTCCGGCTCGCCAACTGGGATGCGCAGACGCTGCTGGGGATGTCGTGGGTGGGCATGTCGGTGCGGGTCGTGCCGTGAAGGCATTTCTCGGGTGAGAGGGAGTCCTTGCGGCTCTTCCCTCGGCCGGTAGGGATCGCGTCCGCATGAAATCCCCGTTCGCGCGTTTACTCGGCTCCTTGGTGTGGGTTGCTACGGGGACTTTCGCCGCGGAGACCGCGCCCGGCCCGCTGCTGGCCGAAGCCGATCTTCCGGCCTACGAGAGGGATTTGGACCACGCCGGTCTGATTCGCGGCTGGAACAAGGCTGCGCTTGATCGCGGGGAGCGCATCTACGAGCGCGTCTGCCATGCCTGTCACGGCGATCTCAACCTGCCCGGGTCGCTGCCGAACGCGTTGCGTTTCGCCGAGGGCGAATTCCGGCATGGCAAGGATCCGCTCACGATCTACCGCTCGCTGACGCGCGGCTGGGGCCAGATGGCCCCCCAGGTCGAGCTCACCCCGCGGGAGAAGTACGACGTCATCCACTACATCCGGGAGGCGTTCCTCGCCCGCCGCAATCCGTCGCAGTATTCCGCGGTGGACGAAACCTACCTCGCATCATTGCCGCGCGGCGCCTCGCGTGGCCCGGAGCCGGTGCGTCGCGAGCCTTGGCGCGAAATGGACTACGGTCCGTTTCTCATCGGGACCTTTGAGATCGCGGACGAGGCGCGCCGCGCCGAGGCGGCCCGGCTCAAGGGTGCGCAGGTCGATGTCGTCGCGCCCGGCGCGAACATCGCCCAGAAGGGCATCGCGATCCGCCTGGATGGCGGGCCGGGCGGCGTGGCCGCGGGGCGCGCCTGGGTGGTCTTTGAGCACGACACGCTGCGCCTGGCGGGCGCGTGGACCGGCGAGGGCTTCATCGACTGGCACGGGATCAACTTCGACGGGCGCCATGTCACCCGTCCCCGCACCGTGGGTACACCAGTGCTGGAGACCGCCGACGCGCCCGGATGGGCCGATCCCGTTACGGGGGGCTTCGAGGACAAACGTGTGGTCGGGGCCGACGGCCGCCGGTTTGGTCCACTGCCGCGGGCGTGGATGCGTTACCGGGGGCTCTACCGCTCCGGCGAACGGATCGTGGTTTCCTACACCGTGGGAGACGCGCCGGTGCTGGAGAGCCATGACCTCGAGGAAGGCGCCGCCGGACCGGTGGTTGTCCGCACGCTGAATGTCGGACGCTCCGCGCGCGACCTGGTGGTGCGTCTGGCCAACGAGGGAGCATCGATCCGGGTGCGAGGGCCTTCCACCGCGGTGCTGACCGCGGACGCCGGCTTCGCGACGTTGCGCATCCCGGCGGCGGCGACTCCCGCCCGGTTTGCGATCCGGATTGCGCGGGCGGGCGCGATGATTCCAGAGGCCGCCGGCGAACCGCGCGATCTCGCGGTTTTCACGCGCGGCGGCCCGGCGCGATGGGCCGAGACGGTCACCACGACGGTCCAGGCAAGCCCCGCGGCCGGGGCGTTCGCCTGGGAGCGCCTGACGCCGCCCACGGTCAACCCGTGGCGGGCCCGCGTGCGCCCCGGCGGCTTTGATTTCGAGGCGGGAGGTGACGCCGCGTTCCTGTGCACGTGGGACGGCGACGTGTGGCGCGTCGACGGATTGAACGCGGGGACGGAGCTCCGCTGGCGCCGCATCGCCTCGGGTTTGTTCCAGCCGCTCGGAGTCAAGCGGCGCGGCCACGAGGTGTTCGTGACGTGCCGGGACCAGATCGTCGTGCTGCGGGACCTCGATGGTGACGGGGAGTCGGACTTACTGGAGTGCTTCAACAGCGACCATCAGGTCACGGAGCATTTCCACGAGTTCGCGATGGGGCTGCAGGCGGACGACGCCGGTAATTTCTACTACGCGAAGAGTGCTCGGCACGCCCGCACGGCGCTGGTGCCGCATCACGGCACATTGCTGAAAGTCAGCGCCGATGGTTCGGCGACGACGATCCTCGCTAACGGATTCCGCGCGGCGAACGGGGTCTGCCTGAACCCCGACGGATCCTTCTACGTCACCGATCAGGAAGGGCACTGGATGCCGATGAACCGGGTGAACCGCGTGATGCCGGGGAGTTTCCACGGGAACATGTGGAGTCATGGCGCGCCGGCGGACCAGTCCGACGCGGCGATGGCGCCACCGGTCTGCTGGGTCGACAAGGCCTTCGATCGTTCGCCCGCGGAGTTACTGCCCGTCGAGGGCGCGGCCTGGGCGCGTTGGAAGGGAACACACCTCAATCTTTCCTATGGGGTCGGCCGGCTGGAGGTCTTCTTCAGCGAAGCCGCCGGCGGGGGGGTGCAAGGCGGGATGTGCGCGTTGCCCATGCCGGATTTTCCGACCGGCATCATGCGCGGGAGGTTTCATCCGCGCTCGGGGGATCTCTATTTGGGCGGACTCTCGGCGTGGGCCACGTCGCAGACCCTGCAGGAAGGCGGCTTCTACCGGCTCCGGCCGACGGGCCGCGCCGCGTGTCTTCCCACCAGCTGGCGGGTGCTGAAGGACACGATCGAGCTCACTTTCAGCGAGCCTCCGCGTGATCCTTCGGATGTTTCCCGGTACACGGTTCGCCGCTGGGATCTGCGGCGCAGCGCGAATTATGGCAGTCCGCGGATTGACGAACGCGGGTTGACCGTGACTTCGGTCGCGAGCGGTGGCGATCCGCGCGTCATTCGTCTCACGGTGCCGGGCCTGGCTCCCGCGCAAGTGTTGGAGATCACCTGTCGCCTGGTTGACGCGGATGGTGGCGAAGTGACCCGGGTCCTCACCGGAACCATCCACCGCGTGCCCGGCGGTCCGTCGTAACCTCTGCCCGTCGCCCCGCCACCGGCGGAAAACGTATCGTGTGACAGAACGGCGGGACGCGGGTTCAGCGGCCGTTCACGTCCTTGGTCCGCGTGTCGAGTCCAAGCGCGCGACGGGCGCCGCGGATGACGCGGTCCCAATCGAGCGCCGGGCCCGGGTCGATTTTGTTGGTCTGCACGTGATAGTGGCCGAGCACCCCGGCGTAGGCCTTCCACGTCTCGTCGGGCAGTTTCGTGGTGACCAGTTTCCCCGCGGCGTCGCGCGGATAGTCGCAGGTCATCTTGGGGAAAACGCGGCAGAGGGCGGCGGTGAGTTTCTCCAGCGCGGCGTACTGCTCGGGGGTGAGGTCGTGCTGGACCAGATCCGTGCGCTGCACGTTGCCCGCGACGCGTTCATCACGGGCGGGGCGGCCGACGAAGCCCGCGACCTGGAGCATCGGGTCGCCGAGTCGCTCCGGGATGCGGATGTAGGGGCGACCGGCGGCGTCCTTCGGGTACCATTCGTCGAGGACCTTGGTGTCCTTGGGCGGGTACGCGCCCATGTTCGCTATCTCGATGCCGATCGAGCGGTCGTTGGAGATCGTGGCGTGGCGGGCGCGCTCCTTCAGGTCGAGCGTCTGGTAGATCGTGCCGTCGATATCCAACATGAAGTGGACGCTGAGCCCGCGGTGGTCGTGGAGGACGTTGAAGCAGGATTTGCTGATGCCGCAGACGTCGTAGTGCAGGACGAATTGGTCGACGACGCGCTGGAGCAATGGCAGGTCCCAGCCGCCGCCGCGCACCCGCTCGATCTCCGCCGGGGAGAGCGCGGCGGCGCGAATGCCGTACCGGTTCGGCGTACCGAGATTCTTCGCCGCGTCGGGCGTCTTTTCCCAGCTCGAGGCGGCGTAAGGGGAGAAGCGCCGCTCCACGCGGTAGGCGTCGTAACCGCCCGGATCCATCCAGGTGACGACTCGTGTGCCGGTGTGGAACAGCTGCCCCGCGACGATGATCTCGTCGCCCACGCGCTTGGCGGGAGTGCCGGGCTGGACGCTGACGCAGCCGGCGAGCAGGAGAAGAACGGGACCGGCGATGAGCGCGGTGAATTGGGCGTTTGGCATGGGGATTTTGAGACGATGCTGGCGGAGCGAGCGCGGGCTCAATCGTGAAAGCCGCGCGGGAAACGACTGGCTCCGAACCTCATGCCGTCTTTCCGTCGGGCATGAAAATATTTTTGCTAGCCGCGCTTTTGAGCCCGGCGTTCGGCGCCGTCGCCGCGGACACACCGCGCGTCCTGCTGGGCAGCGAGGTGTTGGCGGAAGGCGGGTTTCGCGACCTCGCCGGGCGGCGCGTGGGGCTCATCACCAACCCCTCCGGCGTGAACCGGCGACTGGAGAGCACGATCGAGGTCTTGCGACGCGCGCCCGGCGTGAAACTCGTGGCGCTGTTCGGTCCGGAGCACGGCATCTACGGCGACGTCCCGGCGGGCGACAAGGTTGAGAGCCGCACCGACGTCCGCACTGGTCTGCCGGTGCACTCGCTTTACGGCGCCACCCGCAAGCCCACGGCCGCGATGCTGCAGGGCCTCGACGTGTTGGTTTACGACCTGCAGGACACGGGTGCCCGCTCCTACACCTTCATCAGCACGCTGGGCCTCGCGATGGAGGCCTGCGCCGAGGCGGGGGTGGAGTTCATGGTGCTCGACCGGCCGAATCCGCTAGGTGGGAACCGGATCGAGGGACCACGGTTACTGGACGAGCGCCTGCGCTCATTCGTGAGCCAGTGGGACGTGCCCTACGTGTACGGCATGACCAGCGGAGAACTGGCGCGGATGATCAACGGCCGCGGGTGGATCCGGAAGCCGTGCAAGCTGACGGTCATCCCGCTGCGGGGATGGCGGCGCGACATGTTGTGGCGCGAGACCGGCCTGCCTTGGGTGCCGGCCTCGCCGCACATTCCGCACGGCGAGTCGCCGCTTTTCCAAGTAGCAACCGGAATGCTCGGGGAAATCGGCGGGGTGAGCATCGGGGTTGGGTACACTTTGCCGTTCCAGACGGTCGCGGTGCCTAAGGTTGATCCCCACGCCTTGGCCGCCGACCTGAATGCGCGCGGAATCGCCGGCGTGCATTTCCGTCCGCTCACCTACAAACCGTACTACGGCGCGTTCAAGGATGAGGTTATCGGCGGCGTGCAGCTGCACTTCACGGATCCCGCGGGTGCTCCGCTGACCGCGATCAATTACCACGCGCTCGAGGCGCTGCGGAAGGTGGCGGGGCGGGATCTTTTCGCGGAGGCGGTGAACGCCGGGAAGAAATTCGACATGTTTGACAAGGTGAACGGCACCGCCGCGACGCGGGAGGCGCTGCAGGCGGGGCGCCCGGTGGCGGCGATCATCGCGGGGTGGCGCGGCGGCGAAGAGGCGTTTCGCCGGGAGCGGAAACCGTACCTGTTGTACTGACCTCAGGGCTTCGTCCTGCGTCCGAACTCCGGGTCGATCTTGAGCCGGGCGACGACGATGAACGACGGAACGGTGCAGGCCAGCACCCAGACGAAGAACTTCACGTAGCCGACCTGGTCCTCGATCCAGCCGGCGGCCATGCCGGGCAGCATCATGCCGAGGGCCATGAAGCCGGTGCAGATCGCGTAGTGGGCCGTCTTGTGGGGACCATCGGCGACCAGCATCATGTAGAGCATGTAGGCGGTGAAACCGAAGCCGTAGCCGAATTGCTCCACGGCGAGGGCGCCGCCGATGAGCCAGAGGCTGGTGGGTTGGTAAAGCGCGAGGAGGAGAAAAGCCGCCACCGGCACGTGCGTCGCAAGGATCATCGGCCACAGCATCGCCTTGAGTCCGCGGCGGGAGATCGCCCAGCCGCCGAGCAAACCTCCGACCGTGAGCGCGATGATGCCCACCGTGCCGTAAACGACGCCGACTTCCCGCGTGCTGAGGCCCAGCCCGCCCTTGTCGCGCGCATCCAGCAGGAATGGGGAAAGCAGTTTCAGCGCCTGTGCCTCGCCGAGGCGGTAGAGCAGCAGGAAAGCCAGAATCAGGAAAATGCCGGGCTTCCGCAGGAAGGCCGCGAACACCCCGACAAACTCCCTTATCAACCCGTCGCCGCCGGCAGTCGGCCGGTCCACCGCCGGGCGCGGCAACGCGAACGCATGATGGAGCCCGACCGCGACAAAGACCGCCGCCAAGAGGCCGAACACCATCCCCCACGCCTGCACCACACTCCCGGTTTTCTCCTGCCAGAGCCCCGCGAGATAAACGAGGCCGCCTTGGGCCGTCAGGCTGGCGAGGCGGTAGAAAGTGCTCCGTACGCCGACAAAGGCCGACTGCTGGCCCTGGGGAAGCGCCAGTAGGTAGAACCCGTCGGCGGCGATGTCGTGCGTCGCCGAGGCGAACGCCATCAGCCAGAACACCGCCAGTGATAAACGGAAGAACTCCGGCCCGGGCAGGGTCAGCGCGACGAGGGCAAACGCCAAGCCGATCACAAACTGCAGTGTCACAATCCACTGCCGTTTGGTCCCGAACATATCGACCAGTGGCGACCACAGCGGCTTGATCACCCAGGGCAGGTAGAGCCAGCTGGTGTACAGCGCGATGTCGGTGTTCGATATCCCGAGGTTCTTGTAGACGACCGTCGAAAGCGTCATCACCACGACGTAAGGGATGCCCTGAGCGAAATAGAGCGTGGGGATCCACGCCCAGGGGCGGGCGGTGGCGGGCGCGGTCGCGTTGCTCATGGGTTGGCTGGGTTCAGGCGATGAGGCCGGCGCGGCTTTTCAGCGCCATTAGACGGCGGTGTGAAGTGTCGATCCGCGAAAGCGGGATGCGTCCCGAGGTCACGGCGCGCTCCAGGATTTCGGCGGCTCGCGGCGCGATGTCGGGGTCGTAGGTGAGGTTGTTGCCGAAACAGAGCAGGTCGATTCCGGCCTCCACCGCGGCGGGAACCGATTCCTCCAGGCCCCAGCGGCTCGAGATCGCGCGCATTTCCATGTCGTCGCTTACCACGACGCCGTCGAAGCCGAGGCGTTCACGCAGGATGCCCGTGACCACTTTGGCCGAAAGGGTCGCCGGCCGGTCGGCATCGAGCCGCGCGTTGAAGACATGCGCCGTCATGATCATGTCGGCGAGCCCCGTGGCGGCGAGGGTGCGAAAGGGTTCCAATTCCCGTTCGGTCCAACTTGCCGTGACGTCGACAAGGCCGAGGTGTGTGTCGCCGCGTGCGCTGCCGTGCCCCGGGAAGTGCTTCGCGCAGGTCAGCACGCCGCGCGCGCGGTGCGCGCCGACAAATGCTGCCGCATGCCGCGCGACGACTTCGGGATCCGCGGAGAAACTCCGCCGCTTGCCGTGGATGATCGGATTGTCGGGGTTGGCGTCGAGATCGACCACCGGCGCTAGGTTCAGGTTGAAGCCGGCGGCTTTCAGCGTGTCGGCGGTGGTCGCCGCGTGATGTTGGGTCTCGCGCTCGTCGTCGAGGCGGCCGAGTTCCTCGTGGGAGATGCTGGCCGGGAATCCGTAGTCGGGCTTCAGCCGGTTGACGCGGCCGCCCTCCTGGTCGACCGCGGTCAGGAGCGGCACGCGGGACTGCGCCTGCAGGAAGACGAGCAGCTCGCGCACCTGGGCGGGCGAGTGGATGTTGCGGCGGCCGAGGGTCGGGTCGGCGACGTCCTGATCGAAGAGGATGACGCCGCCAACATGATGCTCCCGGATGTCGCGCACCGCGAGGGCGCAATCGGCGGGCGTGGCGCCGCGGAAACCGACGAGCAGCATCTGGCCGATTTTCTCGCGCAGGGACAGCTCGGGGTAATTGGTCATGTCGTGACGCGCAGAGCCATGCGCGGCTGCGCGGCACGCTCAACCCGAAACCCCGCGGGCCCGCGTGAAAACAACCTTGCGACGGCGCCGGCCGCGCTGGCTTCCTCGCGACATGAGCGAATTGAAGCGCACGCCTCTCCGGGATTTCCATGCGGCGCACGGCGCCCGGCTGGTGGACTTCGCTGGCTGGGAGATGCCGGTGCAGTACCGTAGCATCCTTGAGGAGCACAAGGCGGTGCGCCGCGCCGCCGGCTTGTTCGACGTGAGCCACATGGGCGAGGTCGACGTGCGCGGGCCCGGTGCCGCGGGGTTTCTGAATCACCTCGTCACGAACGACGTCTCGCGGCTGTTTCCCGGCCGCGTGCTTTACACGCCGATGTGTCAGCCCGACGGCGGTGTCGTCGACGACCTGCTGGTGTACATGCGCGGAGCGGATGATTTCTTCCTGTGCATCAACGCCGGTAATATCGACAAGGACCTCGCGTGGATCCATGCGCAGGCGGCGGCCTTCGATGTGAAGGTAACCGACCGATCGGCCGACTACGCCCTTCTGGCTGTGCAGGGTCCGTCGGCGGCCGCGATCGTGCAGTCGCTCACCGGTGCGAAGCTTGATCTCGTGAAGTATTACCACTTTACGGAGGCGACGGTGGCCGGGGTGCACTGCATCGCCAGCCGCACCGGCTACACGGGCGAGGATGGTTTTGAGCTTTACCACGCCGCGGGCGACGCGGTCGCGCTGGCGACGGCGCTGCTCGAGGCGGGACGTCCGCGCGGGCTGGAGCTGGCCGGTCTCGGCGCGCGCGACAGTCTGCGGCTGGAAGCCGGATACCCTCTCTACGGGCATGAACTCGCGGCGGATATTTCCCCGCTGACGGCGAGCCTCGGTTGGACGGTGAAGCTCGACAAGGGGGTCGACTTCGTCGGCCGCGCTGCGCTCGTGGTGGAGCAGGAGAGCGGGGGAGCGCGAAAGGTGGTGTTCTTCCGCACGGGCGACCGTCGCATTGTGCGCGCTGAGACTCCGGTGCTTGACTCCACAGGCGCCATCGTGGGCCGCGTGCTGTCGGGAACCCTATCCCCGATCCTCAACGAGGCGATCGGCTCGGCCCTCGTCGCGACTCCGGCGGCCGCCGGCGCGCTGGCGGTGGATATCCGTGGCGCCCGCATCGCGCTGCAGCCGGTGCGTCCGCCGTTCCTGCCGCTGCGCAAAACGTGAGCTTGAGCCCGGTGCCGGCCGCGGCCCTGAATTTCCCAACATGAGCAACATCCCCGCCGACCTTCGCTACGCCAAGACGCACGAGTGGCTCCGCCGCGAGAGCGACGGTACCGTCACCGTGGGCATCACTGATTACGCCCAGAATTCCCTCGGCGACATCACCTTTGTGCAGTTGCCGAAAGTCGGCGCCTCTTTCCGGTCGGGTGAGGCCTTCGGCGTGGTCGAGTCGGTCAAAGCCGCGAGCGATCTTTACGCCCCGGTCGCGGGCACGGTGGTTGCGGCGAACGCGACGCTGGACGGAACACCCGAGACTGTGAACCGCTCTCCGTTTGCCGACGGCTGGATGATTCGTCTTAAGCCTGCGGATGCGGCGGCCGGCGGCGACCTGCTCGACGCGGCCGCCTATGGCCAGCAGGTGGGCTGAGCCGCGGGCGATCCGCGTTTAGCTCTGCGGATCAATTTCGGAGATCAGGGCCTGGAAGCCCTGGTGCTCCTTCAGTTCCTCCAGATCGGGATCCTGGAGCATCCACTCGACATCGCGGTAGCCCAGTTGCACCGCCCGCCGTAGGACGCGCAACGCGTCGGTCCGGCGGCGCGAGAGCGCGAGACTGCAGGCGAGGTTGTAATGCGCGGTGGGATTCGAGGGATCGAGGCGGACGAGTCGCCGGTCCATCCGCAGGCCATCGGCGATCCGGCCCTGCTGGGTGTACAGCCCGCCGAGGATCTCGATCACCCGGGTGTAGCGGGGGCTGCGGCGCAGGACCGACTCGAAGAAACCGACCTCAAACTCGACGCTGCGGTCCTTTGACTTGGGCATGAGAGGAACTGGAGGCCGGTCGACGCGGGCAGGCGGCGGTGTCGCGCAGCGCGTCGCAGCGCGCGCTCACTTGGAGACGCTGGCTGACGGGAGTAAGACCCAGCTTGGTGGAAACGGAGTTGCCGTACCACGACATGAAGGGCGCGCCGATTTCGAAGATGCGGTCGCAATCGAGGCACACCACCTGGGCAACCTGCGAATCCTGCCCGGCTCGATTCGCGCGGTAGTATTTTTCGCCGGCGCCGATGTCCACTTCCCGCAGGAGCGCGCTTTCCGTCATGATCGGCAGCGTGCGGTAAACCGTGGCGCGGGCGACGGAGTCGTCGATGGAGCGCGCGTAGCCGAGGAGTTGCTCGGCGGTGAAGTGGTCGGGCTGCGCGAGCGCGGCGTCGAGGATGGCGAGACGCTGGTTAGTCGCGCGCAGGCCCTTCCGGGCGAGGAAGCTCCGGAATTTTTCGTGGTCCTGCGTCTTGCTCACCACGCGAATGTCGCGGCCGCCGCGCGCCGGTGTCAACGGGTTCGTGGCCCCTGGATCCTTCACCCCGCGACCATTGCCGCCTGTGGGGCGGAGCCCCGGCGGCGATCCGGTGGCGGCTCGCGTTCGGGGGCAGGGATCGCCAGTTTCCCCTGATGGACATGCGCGAGACGTGGGAGGTTTTGAGTTACATGGTCACGGTGGTCGGGCTTCCGTTCGCCATCGCGATCTTCATCTTCGAGCAGCGGCGTGAGCGGCAGAGCGAGGAGGAGGAGATTTTCCAGCGCTTGTCCGACGAGTACCGCGAGTTCCTGAAACTCGTTTTGGACAACTCCGATCTGCATCTCCTGCGGTTCGATGGAGTCCCGCACGAGTTGACCGAGGACCAGAAGGAGCGGCGATTGGCGATCTTCGGCATCCTGGTGTCGCTCTTCGAGCGTGCTTACTTGCTCGTGTACGAGGAGAGGATGGGAAAACAGGCCCGTCGGCTCTGGCAGTCCTGGGAGGATTACATGCGAGAGTGGGTGCGCCGCTCCGAGTTTCGCGACGCCCTGCCGGGGCTGCTCCAAGGGGAGGACCCTGACTTCACCGCCTACATCACGCGCCTGGTGGAGGTGGAACGTCGCCTCCAGCCGTGAGGGGCCGATTCGTCGTCTCCGGAGACCTGCGGTTATGGAACCATGCCCGCGGTCGCGCCGGGCTCAGTTAAGCCGGAACTCCACCAGCACGGGCAGGTGGTCAGAGGCGTTGGTGGAGATCACGGCGGCGCTCATCGGGGTGAGCGCTCCAGGGGTGTACCAGAGGTAGTCGATGCGCCGGACGGGCTTCCGCACCGGGATGGTGAAGCCCTGACCTTTCCCGACCGCCGGCCATGCGTCCCGCAGGAACTCCGCCAGCCGCAGGATGGGCGCGCTGCCTGGAACGGCGTTGAAATCCCCGGCCGCGATCACGGGCTTAGATCCGGCTGCGGTCACCGCCAGGCGCAGTTCATCCACGCTGGCCAACCTCTCCTCGTCGCCGGACCGGAAATCGAGGTGCGTGTTGATGAACAGCAGTTCACGGCCGCCCACTTGTACCGTCACCTCCTGGAAGCCGCGTTGCTCGCCGGCACGCGGTGCTCGGAACCGCGTGTTCCGCGATGTTTTCACCGGAAAACGTGATAGGACGGCGTTGCCATACTCGCCGCCCTGATGCGGAAGATTGCTCTCGAACCGCACGGCGAGGCCCGTCAGCCGGGCGAGCTCCGTGGGAAGATCGCGGCGCTGGGTGCGCTCGACGCCGCGGTCCACTTCCTGCAGGCCGACCAGGTCCGCGCGGGCGTCGGTGATCACGCGGGCGATCCGTTCCAGGTCGAGGCGGCCGTCGATTCCCTCACCGTGGTGGATGTTGAAAGTCATCACCCGCAGCGTGAGCGGCTCGGAGGCGGCTGCCATGGACAGCGCCAGGCCGGAAAGGAGCAGGGTAATCAGCTTTGTCTTCATGCGGCGACTCGAGCCGGCCTGCTCGTCGGGTGCGGGGCAAGACTTCTCGGGGTGCTTGCTGATGAGAGGGGCGCGTTCTACGTTCCGGAAATAAGGCCGTCGTGCCGATGTCGACTCCCTCTGTCATGCGTCCGCCCCGCCGCCTGCTTTTTTTTCTAGCTGGGTTGGCCGCCGCCATGGTCGCCACGTTCTTATTGCTGCTCTTGCCTTCCGTGCAAACCGGTCTGGCCAGGCGGATGTTAGCGAACCGACCGGAGTGGGGGCTGGCCGTGGAGCGAGTAGGCCTCGGGTGGGGGAGCTTACGGCTCGCCGGCCTGAAGTGGGTGGGGCTGTCGCTCGACGTGGCCGCGCCGGAGGTGGAGCTCGAGTTCAGTGTGCCGGACCTGTTTTGGGATCGCACCGTGGCGGTCCGGGCGGTGCGCATGCGGGACCTCGCTATCAATGCGCGGGAGCGCCCGGCGGTTGCGTCCGTGCCAGCGACGGTTCCCGGGGCGCCCGGAACAACCGTGCCGCCCGCGGTTGCTCTGGCGGGGGTGCTGCGGCGAGCGCGGTTGCCGGTGAATGTGTCGCTCGACGGGGTCGACGTCGCCGGAAAGCTCGCTTTGCCCGGGCGGACGGCGCCCGTGGTTTTCTCCGCGCGGGGTGGAGGCTTTGCCGACGGACGCGAGGGCAAGGTGGAGGTGGTGCTTGGCTGGGACAGCGGTGACCCGCGGATCGGTTCTTTCGCGACTGCTGGCTCGTTGCGGGCCCGGATGTCAGGCCCGAGAGCTTTTTCCGAAGTGGTGGTCAACCTGGAGTCGAAGGCGCGGGGCGACGCGTTTCCGGGAGGGGCCACGCTCTCGACCGAAGCCCGTGTTTTCCGCGAACGCGAAAGCGAAGGCTACCGGCTCGCGCTGGCCACGCCGCGTCACGCGGTCCTCGAGGTGTCGGGGGAGCTCCGCCCGGCGGATGACCGCGTGCGCGGCAGCTGGAGACTCGACCTGGCGTCCGCCGATCTTGCGCCCCTCGCGCTCGGCGTCGCCCTGCCCGGATTCACGGCGCGCGGCGAGGGGTCGCTCGAGATCGACCCGGTTGCGTTCGCGCCACGGGCGGCGGGGAAAATCACGTTGGGGCTGCGGGCTCTCGAGGTCCTGAAGCCGGAATTGCAGGCGGTCGGTGAAGTGAACTTACGCGCGGATTTCGACGCTGGCTGGAGGGCGGGGGTGATTTCGATCGCGCGGTTGTCCGCGCGGGCGGAGAGCAGGCGCCCGGTGCTGAGTATCGAGGTGACCCAGCCGTTCACCGTGAACCCCGCGCAGCATGAGTGGTTCCCGCTGGCGCCGAACGGCGAGCTGGCGCGGATCCGGATCGAAGGGGTGCCGACGTCCTGGCTGGCGCCGTGGGCCGCTGGCGTGGAGGTCGATGGCGGCGACTGGAGCGGCGAGATCGCGGCGGACGTCGCGGATGGCGCTCTCTTATTACGCACCGTTCGTGCGGTGACGTGCGGCGCGCTTGCGGTCGCGCGCGGGGGGCATCGGCTCGTGAAGGGCGGGGAACTCACCTTGACGGGGTCGGCCACGCTTCGGTCCGGCGGCTGGCAGGCCCGGGTGGAAACCCTGGCGTTGCGCGCGCTCGGCCAGGATCTGGCGAAGGGAGAGCTGCGCCTCGGCCGACTCGCCGGGCCGGACCAGCCGGTGAAAGCCGAGGGCAACCTGCGTCTCGATCTCGCGGCGGTGGCGCGGCAACCGTGGTCGGAGGGACGTCTCGCGATCACGGCCGGAGACCTCACCGCCAAACTGGCCGCTACGCTGGGGGTCGATCGGAACGTGCAGGCCGAATTGCGGACCGAGCGCTTGCGCGGCGGCCCGGCGGCGGTGGAGCTGCCGGCGGTGGCGGTCGACCTGCGCGCCGGGATCGACCGCGCGGGCAAGGTCTTCATCTCGGCGCCGGTGCGGTGGACGAAGGACGGCCGTGTCTCCGACTTTAAACTCACGGGAGAGTTTGTGCCGCGGGCGGGTCCCCCGGGCGGTCGCGTCGAGGCGCGACTCACCGGCGGAGTCGTGCACGTGGCGGATGGCGAGGCGCTGGCCGTGTTGCTGAAACCAACGAATCCGAAGGCCTCATCACCCACGGCGGTTCCGGTTGCGGTTTCAGTGCCGAAGGCGCCGCCCTGGTTGGACTGGGAAGGAAGGGTGGAGATAGATCTCGCCGAAGTCGTGCGGGGCGAGGCGCTGCAGGCCCGGGATGTCAGGGGTAACCTGGAGTTGGACGCGGGGAAGGTGCGCTTGGAGGCGCTCCGGGGTTCCCTGGGGGATCGCGGCCGCGCAACGCTCTCCGGGGCGCTGGCCTTCGAGGCAGGGCGACCGGATCCTTATGCGGCAGAAGTGCAGGTCGAGGTGCGCGAATTCGATCCCGGACCTTGGTTTCGCGTGGCCTCCGGTGGAAAGCCCGCGACGCTCGAGGGCAGTTTCATGGTGAGCAGTCGTCTGCGCGGGCGCGCAGCCGAACTCGACGGGCTGCCGGACGCGGTGGCAGGGGAGGTGCTGGTCAGCAGCCGTGGGGGAGTTTTCCGGGGTCTGCCAGTGAAAGCCGGTGCGGTCGCTAGCGGCGGCGGAAAGGTGGCCGGAATGATCGCGGCCGCGGGAAGCACGCTGGGCGGTTTGACGGGAAGGAAGGAGCCTCCGGTCGTCGCCAGCCGCGCTCAGGCGGTGGCCGAGTTCGCCGCCAGCCTGGGCACCATACCCTTCGACCAACTCAGCTTCGTCATCAGCCGGGATGCCGCGCGCAACCTGGCGCTGCGCGAGTTCATTCTCATCGCCCCGGAACTGCGGCTGGGCGGAGCTGGCTCGCTGCTCGGCCGGGGCGATGCGGGCGTGCTCGACGGCTCCCTCGCGTTTGAGCTCTCGCTTCGCGCGCGAGGGAGGCAGGGCGACCTTTTGCGTCACCTCGGGCTGCTGGACGGGGACGTCGACGACCTTGGTTACGGGACCTGTCGTCTGCCGCTGCGAATCGCGGGCACGCCGGCGCAACCGGACTGCGCGGAGCTGACGGCTCGTCTGGCGAGGCTGGCGGCGGGCAGACCCGGGGTGTCGGAGAAGGCTGGGGATTTTCTGCAGCGTATCATCGGCGCGCCGAAGTGACGCGCGGCGTTGCCTTGGCGCCGGCGCGGTCCATGTTCGGGACGTGATCGCGTCCATCGCCTTCCACCGGTTCCGGGCCCTCCGGGACACGCGTGTGTCGCTCGCGCCTTTCAATCTCGTCGTTGGTCCCAATGGCAGCGGCAAAACGAGCCTCATGGAGGCCATCCTGCGTCTGCGGACTCTGTCCGCGCTTCCGGTGAGCGAGGTGCCTTTCAGGCGCGAGATGGCGGGACCGGAGATCGAGTTCGGGTTCGACCCGCCGTTCGACGGCCTGCGCGTGAAGCTCGGGTGTGAGTCCGACGCCGTGTGCGACACGCTGCGTTTGGAGCCGGCAGGGGGGGAACGATGGGGTGACCTGCGGTGGCGGCTCTCGACGGTGCGCGGCTACGTGCTCGACCATGACGCGCTGGCCGGCCCGGGCCGGCGTGAGGACGGCGCGGAGCTGGCGCGGGACGGCGGAAACCTTGCCGCGGTGCTATCTCATCTTCAGCGGGAGCAGCCGGCGGCCTTCGCGGGGTTGGTCGCGGAGGCGCTGCGTCTGATGCCCGAGTTTCGCGCGCTGCTGATCGCGGACCGGCCGGAAGGCTTGGTCGGATTGTCCCTCCAATTGGTCGAGGGCGCGGTGCTACCGGCGTCCGAGTTGTCCCAGGGCACGCTCTACCTTCTCGGATTGCTGGCGCTGGCTTTCGATCCGCGGCCGCCGCGGTTGTTGTGCATCGAGGAGATTGATCGTGGCCTCCATCCGCGCACGCTGCGCCAGGTGAGGGATCTGCTTTACCGGCTGGCCTACCCCGTCGACGGCCGGGAGCCGGTGCAAGTGCTGACCACGTCCCACTCGCCCTACTTCATTGATCTTTTCCGGGACCACCCGGAGGAAGTGATCATCTCGCAGAAGGTGGGCCGGGCGGCGCGCTTCGAGCGGCTGTCGGATCGTCCCGACCTGCCCGAGTTGCTGCAGGAGGGCTCGCTCGGCGACATGTGGTTCAGCGGAATCCTGGGGGGCGTTCCCGAGGAGCGATGAAGGTCGCACTCCTGAGCGAGTCGCCCGCGGACGAGGCGGCGCTCCGGGTGCTCGTCGCGGCGGTGCTGCGGCGACCGCTGGACTTCGTGGGGCCCGGCTACCGCGCGCGGGGCTGGCCGAACGTTGCGCAGGTGATGCCGGCCGTGTTGAGACACCTGCACTTCAACACCGACGCCGACGCGCTGGTGGTGGTGGTCGACGCTGATGATTCCGTGGTGCACACCGCGGAGCATGATCGTCCTGGATATTTCCATCCACATTGCCGGATGTGCCGGCTGCGCGCGGTCCACCGGCAAACGACGCGGCGGTTTCCCGCCATCAACGGGCGGGAGCGCGTCCTGCGGTCGGTCGGGGTAGCGGTGCCCGCGATCGAGGCTTGGTACCTGTGCGGGAGGGACGATCAGGTCACCGAGGCGGCGTGGCTGGCGGGGGCGCAGTCGGGTCGCGCACCGTATTCGCGGGCGGAGCTCAAGCTGCGCGTTTACGGCACCGACCGGCCGAGCCTTGCCCTGGAGATCGAACGGGCGTTGGCCGAGGTGGAGAGGCACCGGGTCGACACCCGAAGGTTGGAGCATGAATTTCCCGGATTCGCGGCCTTGGCGACGGACCTTCGTTCCGGCGTAAGCCCCGCCCAAGGCCGGGCAGAAATGCTTTGATCGTTTGCGAAGGGGCGCGAAAAGCTCTGCGTAATCTATGCCCCTCCCGTTCCCGCGGCGGCGTTCCCGGCTGCCGTATTACCTCGAACTGTTAGCCAGTCTGGTCGCCCGGCTGCTCTACCGGGTTCGTTCCAGCGGCCTCGAGCATTTCCCCCGCGAAGGCGGCGTCCTGCTCCTCTGCAACCACATCTCGTACGTCGACGTGATCGTGCTGCAGCTGGCTTGCCCGCGCCCGATCCGTTTCGTCGCCTACCACGGGCTGCGGCGAACCCCGTTTCTCAACTGGTGTTTCGAGATCTCGGGCTGCATCGGGATCTCTGCCCAGCAGCCCCGGGAGGGCTTACGGGCAGCCGCCGCGGCGCTCCAGGCCGGCGAGGTCGTCGGTCTTTGCCCCGAGGGGCACATTTCCCGCACCGGTCAGCTGATGCAGCTGCAAAGAGGCTTCGAGGTCATCGCCCGTCAGGCGGGTGCGCCCGTGCTGGCCGCGTCGATCGACGGGGTGTGGGGCTCCGTGTTTTCGTTCGCGGGAAACAAGTACCTCTGGAAGTCGCCGCGTCTCCTGCCCACGCCGGTCTTCATCGCCTTCGGTCGTCCGGTGCCGGCGGCCGCGGCCACTGTCGCGTGGGCCCGCCGCGAGCTGCTGGATCTAGGCGAACGCGCCTTCCACGAGCGGCCTGCCTTACGGCGTCACCTGGGACGCGAGTGCGTGCGCATGCTCACCCGTCATCCGCGGCGGGTCGCGGTCGTGGACCGCACGACCGAGCGCCGCGTGCTCACTTGCAGCCAGCTCTATGCCGCGGCCGCCGTGCTGGGCCGCCGGATCCGCGCTACCGTGCCCGAGCGTCGCGTCGGCATCGTGCTCCCGCCGGGCATCGGCGGCTTCATCGCGAATCTGGCGGTCGTCGCCGCGGGCAAGGTGCCGGTGAATCTCAACTTCACCGCCGGGCGCGCCGCACTGGAGGCCAGCATGCGCATCGGAGGCGTGGGCACCGTGCTTTCGGCCACCGTCATGCGGGAAAAGGTGCCCGGCTTTCCCTGGCCCGAGCGCACGTTGGATTTGAAGTCCGAGATCGAGGCGGCCGGCGGGAAGCGCGCGATGGTACCGTGGATGCTCGCGGCACTGCTGCTGCCCAATCAATGGTGCGCCGGTCTGCTCGGACTTCCCCGGGAGGGTGACGGGGAGGAAGCCGGCCTGCTCTTCACCAGCGGCAGTTCGGGCGAGCCCAAGGGTGTCGTGCTCACCCACCGCAACATCCTGGCGAATTGCGCGCAGGTCTCCTCGCTTTCCGTGATGCCCGAGACGTGCACGCTGCTCGGCTGCCTCCCGATCTTCCATAGCTTCGGGTTCCTCGCGACGCTCTGGTACCCGATGATGCGGGGCTGCGCGGTGGTCACCGTGCCCAGCCCGCTCGACACGCGCCGGATTATCGACGCGATCGCGGCGGAGGGCGTCACGGTCATGCTGGGGGCGCCCACCTTCATCCGCCCGGTGCTGAAGAAGGCGAAACCCGCGGAGCTGCGCTCGCTCGATCTGGTGGTGACCGGCGCGGAGCGGCTGCCGGAGGATCTGCACCGGGGATTCCTGGAGAACTTCCATCTTGAGATCCTGCAGGGGTACGGCCTCACGGAGACCACCCCGGTGGCCAACATCAACCAGCCCGATCCCCCGCTGGTCTTCTCGACCAACGAGCATCAACCGGGCAAGCGCGCGGGTTCCGTCGGCCGCCTGATGCCGGGGTTGACCGCGCGTATCATAGATCCGGAAACGCGCGCCGATCTGCCGCTCACGGCGACCGGTCTGCTGCTCCTCCGCGGGGCCAATGTCTTCGGCGGATACCTGGACGACCCGGCCAAGACGGCCGCGGCCTTCCAGGACGGCTGGTTCGTCACGGGCGATCTCGGGCGCTTCGACGACGATGGTTTTCTCTACATCGAGGGCCGCCTGTCCCGCTTCTCCAAGATCGGAGGCGAGATGGTTCCGCATGGCACCGTCGAGCAGGCGATCGAGCGGGTCATGGGCTGGGAAAATGGCGAGACGCCCACGGTGTTCGTCTCGGGGGTGCCGGACGTCGCCAAGGGCGAGGCGCTCGTGCTGCTGACGACGCGCGAGGTGAGCCTCGAGGATTTGCGGTCGCGGCTCGCGGCAAGCGGCGTGCCGAATCTCTGGGTGCCGAAGATCATCCAGCGCGTGGAAAAGATCCCCATGCTGGGCACCGGTAAGACCGACCTTAAGGCCTGCCGGGATCTGGTGCTGCAGGTCGCCGGATGAACCGGCGGGCTCCGTGATCCGCGCGGGGCGTCAGGCCAGGGTGACGACCCGCGCGGCCTTCACGAACGCGGGTTCGATCTCCACGCCGAAACCGGGGCCGTTCGGGCAGCGCACGCGGCCTTCCTCGCAGCGGAGCGACGACGTCTCGCAGGCGACCGGCAGTTCGGCGTTCCCTTTGAACTCCATGAACGGACCGATGTTCGGCGTGAACGAGGCGAAGTGGACGACGTCCAGGTAGCCTAGTCCGCCGCCCGACATGTGCGGCACCACCGTCATACCTGCGGCGGCCGCCATGCGGGCGACCTGGGTGGCGCGCACATAACCACCCCCGTAGTGCAGGTCGGGCTGCACGATGTCCACGCCGCGGTGCTCGATCATCCATTGCCAGTTCCGCAGGCTGAACTCCTGCTCGCCGCCGGCCACGGGCAGGTTGAGCGCGTCAGCGACCTCCTTGGTTTCCCAGTGCCAGTCGAACGGGCAAGGTTCCTCATAGAAAGCGTAGCCGTGGGCCTCCATCAGCCGGCCGATCCGGATCGCCTCGGGCACATCGTAGGAACTGTTGCTGTCGGCGTAGAGCGTGAAGCCGTCCCCGAAGGATTTCCGCACGAGGGGAATGAGCGCCTCCGTGCGGCCGGGCAGGGAGTCGGCGTTGCGGCTCATCCGGCCGCCGACGCGGAACTTCAGCGCCTTCACCCCCGAGCCGGCCACCAGTTTCCGGAGGTGCTCGATCTCCTCCTCGGGACGGTTGCCGCGGTTGCTGCTCGCGTAGTAGACGGGGATGTCGCGCCGGATCGCGCCGCCGAAAAGGTCCGCCACCGGGCGCCGCGCGGTGCGCGCCAAAAGTTCCAGCAGCGCCATCTCGATCGCGGCCACGCCGGACCACAGCGCGATCCCCTGCAGCTTGTAGTTGGATCCGTGGCGGTAGGCGTCCCAGAGGAGATCTTCGAGGCGGCGGGCATCCTGTCGGAGGAAGACCGGGCGGATGTTTTTCAGGAACACCGGGAATGATTCGGCCATCCGGGAAGGGTTCGGTACCGTGATCACCTCGAGACCGTCGGCGGACCGCGTGCGCAGGAGGTAGTGCTTTCCGTTGCGCAGCAGGTCTACCGACTCGACGCGCACCGGGGAGTTGAGAAAGTCCGTGCGGAGCACCGGCTGCCCTAGGATGCGGTCGAGCTCGGCCTTGGTGACCCGCGGGTCCGGGGCGGCGGCGCGGGAGCGGGTGAGCCCGCCGGCGGCCAAGCCGACGAGTGCGGCGGAACGGATAAAGGAACGGCGGGTGGGGTGCATGGGGTGGCCCGTTTTTTGGCTAATGCCCGAGGTCGACGCAACGCCCCGCGCTTTACAACCGCGCCGTTTGCGGGACGGTGGTCGCGATGGCCGAATCCACGCCGCCCAATCCCGCCGAATCCGGCCTCGAGGTCCGCTCCGCGTTCGTGCGCAACCGCAACGCGCTGATCGCGCGGGCTGATTTCGGGGAGCTCTTCGTCGACTATTACCTGCACCTCGGCGCCCACGGGCTGCGACTGGAGCCGGGAATTGACGCCCTCTTCAAGCGGGCGCTCGCGGCCTTCACGCTGCACTGCGCGTCACGTCCGCGGAACGAGCTCACCGCGTGGACGATCAATTTCCAGCGCCCTCTCGTTAACGTGTTTCTCGTCGGTGACAATGAGACCGGCATCGTGACCGGCCGCGTTTTCACCGAGGACGTGAAGGTCGGTCCGGAGAATCTGTTCTACGCGGACGTGGTGCGGGGCCATCAGCCCAAGCGCCGGAGCGCGGTGACTTTCGAGGGAGATGACCCGCTGGCCGCCGTGGAGAAGTTCTACGCCCAGAGCGAGCAGCGCCGAGCGAGGTATTTCCAGACGGCGGAGGAGGAGTTTCGCCTGTTCACGGAGCATCCCGATTGCGACGTCGCATGGCTGCGCGGACTCGACGGGGCGCGCGCGGCGGCGGTTGACGCCGACGAGGTGGTGGTGCCGCTCGAGCGCCGCCACTACCGCTGGCATTGCGGCTGCAACCAGCGGCGCATGCTCGAGGTGCTGGCGCCGGTGATGCGGCAGGCGCCGGAGGAGCTTTTCGGCGGCGACGCGCGGCTGGAGATGCGCTGCCCGCGGTGCGCCTCGCGGCACGTGATCACCCGCGAGACGCTGGAGGCCTTCGTGGCGGGCGACGGTACGGCTCCGGCGGCATGAGCCCGGCGGAGACCGCGGGCACGGTGCTCGGCGTGATCGGCGTCACGCTCATGGTGCGGCAGAGCGTGTGGGGCTGGCCGGTCGGTCTCGTGCAGGTGGCGGTGTCCGCGTGGGTCTTTCACGGGGCCCGGCTGTACTCCGACGTTCTGCTGCAGGGGTGCTTCTTTGTCCTGCAGGCTTACGGTTGGTGGCATTGGCGCCGAGGCGGGGAGGGAGAGGGCCGTCCTCCGGTGACGCGATCGGCGCCGCGCTTGGTGGCGACGTGGGCCGTTCTGGGCTTGGTTCTGACGATGCTCTGGGGCGAGCTGATGCGGCGCGTGACCGGCGCCGCCCTGCCGCACTGGGATGCGTTCATTCTGGTCTTCAGTCTGCTGTCGCAATGGCTGCAGGCACGGAAGCGTCTCGAGAACTGGGTGGGATGGATGGCGGTGAACTCGGTGGCCATCGGGGTCTACTGGGCGCGCGATCTGCGCGGATTCGCGGCGCTCTACCTGCTCTTCCTGGGCATGGCGATTTGGGGGCATGTCTCGTGGCGGCGCACGATGGAGGAGCCGCGCGATGCCTGACCCTCTGCGGATCGTGGTTTTCGGCACCGAATCGACCGGCAAGACCGCGTTGGCGGGTGCGCTCGCGCGACGTTTCGGGGAACCTTGGTCCCGGGAGTTCGTGCGGGAGTTCTGGGAGACGCGCAGCGGGCGTATCGGCACGTCCGATCTCGACGCGATCGCGCGCGGCCAGATCGCCGCCGAGGAAAATGCCGCGATCGCCGCGCGACGCGTGGTGTTTCTCGATACGGATCTGCTCACCTGCACGGTTTGGAATGATCTTCTTCATCCCGGGGCGTGTCCCGACTGGGTGCGGGCCGAGGCGGAGATCCGGGCGCGCGGCTGCGCCCTGTATCTCCTCTGTGATGCCGACGTGCCTTTTACGCCGGATCCGCAGCGATGCTTCCCTGGGCCCGGAGCTCGGGAGCGGGCGCGTGGGCTTTGGCGCGACGCGCTGGTTTCGCGCGGCCTGCCCCGCGTCGAGATCCGCGGCGGCTGGGAGCGGCGGGAAAAGACTGCCGTCGACGCGGTGGAGTCGCTGCTGCGGGAGCGGTTGGCTTGAGCTGCGGCCGCTGGTCAGGGCGCGACCCAGACCACTTCCTCTCCGACCGCCGGCCGTCCCTTCGCTATGGAGGTGCCCAGCGTGCGGCCGCGCACGTGGCGTGAGACGGCGAGGCGGGCGGTCTCGCGCAGTTCGGCGAGGCTGCGCACGAGGAGTTCGCCACCCTCCGTCAAGGCGGCGGGCGGGGCATCGCCGGCGAGCTCAACGAAGGCGAAGCGTCGCTCCTGGTCGACGGCGATGATGCGTCCCACGATCAGGCGGGGGCTGGGCGCGAGCGGTTCTCGCGGAGGCGCCGGCGGGGAGGTAACCGGGCGCACCGAAGTGCAGCCGGCTGACGCCAGGATGGCGATGCAAAGGACGTGAAGCGCGGGGCTGCTTTTCATGCGGGATCAATCCCGTTACCCGCTCTCGACCCTCCGGTCTTGGTCAGGACTTGGCCGGCGGGAACGTGAAGCCGGAGGAGATTCCCGGGATCGAGGGTAGCGCGGGGGCGGCGGCCGAGCGTGGCCCACCGGGGGGGCGGGCGGTGGCCGCGACCTTCATCAGGTTCTGCGCGTTGTCGATCTGCTCGGCGTCGAAGAAACCGTGCAGTTGCCGGATGCGCGTCGGGTGGCGCATTTTGCGCAGCGCCTTGGCCTCGATCTGGCGGATGCGCTCGCGCGTGACCTTGAACTGTTTGCCGACCTCCTCGAGGGTGCGGCTGTAGCCGTCGACTAGGCCAAACCGCAGGGAGAGGACGCGCCGCTCGCGCTCGGTGAGGGTGTCAAGGACGTCGATGATCTTCTCGCGGAGCAGCGAGTAGGCCGTCATGTCGTACGGGTTCTCGGCCGATTTGTCCTCGATGAAGTCGCCGAACGATGTGTCGTCGCCGTCGCCGACCGGGGACTGCAGGGAGATGGGCTGCTGCGCCATCTTCATGATCTGCTGCACGCGCTCCACCGGCAGATTCATCTCGTCGGCCACCTCTTCGGGCGTGGGCTCGTGGCCGAACTCCTGCAGGAGCTGCTTCTGCACCTGCATGACCTTGTTGAGCGTCTCGATCATGTGCACCGGAATGCGGATGGTGCGGGCCTGGTCGGCGATCGAGCGGGTGATGGCCTGGCGGATCCACCAGGTGGCGTAGGTCGAGAATTTGTAGCCGCGGCGGTACTCGAATTTCTCCACCGCCTTCATCAGGCCCATGTTGCCCTCCTGGATCAGGTCCAGGAAGGAAAGGCCGCGGTTGGTGTACTTCTTCGCGATCGAGATTACGAGGCGCAGGTTGGCCTCCACCATTTCCGTCTTCGCCTGGTGCGCCTCGCGCACGTGCACCATCGTCTGCGCCACCACGGCCAGCAGGCCCTCGGGCGAGATGCGCTGCTGGGATTCAATCTGACGCAGGCGGTTTTGCACCGCCTTGGTGTCAATGGTCGCGTCCTTCTTGGTCTTCGGGTGCTTGGCCCGTTCGAGCTGCAGCTGCAGTTGCTCGATGTCCTCCAGCACGGGGCGGAGCTGCTCGAGGTACTCCTCGTAAACCTTGAGCTTGAAATAGAACTTCCCGAAGCACGCGCGCAGCACCGTCTCACGTTTCTTCAGCTTGGTCTGGACCTTCTTGCGCGCGGCGTCACCGCGCGCCTTCTGCAGTTCCTCCCAGCCCTCGGCGACGCTTTCTTCGGCGTGCCGCGCCTGATCAACCAGCTTTGGCAGGCCCTTGAAGTAGGCGTCGCGCGACTCGATCTTCTTGTCGATCACCAGACGGTCGAAGCGCTCCTCGCGGTTCAGCAGCTTGCTGCCGAGGCCCACGATGTAGCCCCCGATCGCCGCGGCCTGGAACAGCGCCTCCTGCGCCTTGAGCTCCGCGGTTTCTATCCGCTTGGAAATCTCCACCTCCTGCTCGCGGGTCAGCAGCGGGACCTGCCCCATCTGCTTCAGGTACATCCGGACCGGATCGTCGAGGATGTCGTTCTGCGATGACTTCGACTGCTCCTCCTCGGCCTCCTCCATCCGCTGCTTGTAGTCTTCGACCTGGTCCGGCTCGAGGATCTCGATCTCAAGGTTCTGCAGGATGGAGAGGACGTTATCGATCTCCTCCTGGTTCTCGACCGACTCGGGCAGGGCCTCGTTGATGTCGTCGAAGGTCAGGTAGCCCTGTTCCTTGGAAAGGCGGATGAGGTTGCGGATCTTGTCGTTGATGCCCCCCGCCGGGGCTGCCTCCGCGCCGGCCTCGGCGTTCTCGGCCGGGGTCGCCGGTACCTTGGCGAGAGCCTCTTCGACGGCGTCGGACTGGGCGGTTTCAGCGGGGGCAGACTTGGACTTGCGCGGCATGTGGGAGTGGCTGGTACGGAACGGCTTTGGATGCGGAGGTCAAACCGCGGTCGTGAGCGATATCGGAAGGCGCAGCTGGCGCTGGATTTCAGAACGTTCCTTCAAGAGAGAAATCGGGTCATAATCACTGTCCGGTTGGGGGGTGGCCAAAGCAAGTTCTATCTGCCTCAGGCGCGGCTCCACGCTGCGCGCGCGCAGCCGGCGCAGTCCTTCCTGCGCGACTTTCAATGGGTCATCGATCGCCGGTACCTCGAAAAGAATGCCGGCGACCAAGGCGCGCTCCTCCTCGGCCTCGAGAAGGCTGTCGATCTGCTCGCGGCCTGGCCACGTGTCGTGCTCGAACTCCCCGAGGAAGCGGTTCAGCAGCCGCCCGGCCACGTGCGCCGCGCCCTGGTCGATCCAGTCGGGTCGCACGGCGTGGCTCAAGGGTTTGCCCAGCGTTTCAAAATGGAGGCAAAGCATCAGCAGCTCATGTTCGGGCGTGACGCCGGCCGGCGCCGCCACCGGGGCGGGGGCGGAAGAAGGCTCGCCCGGGCGGGCCGGCGATTGCCGGCGAAACTGCACCTCGGCCGTCTGCAGCTCTTTCTCCATCACCCGCGGGAGCAGCCCGAGTTTGGCGGCGGCCTCGATCACGAGATGCGCGCGCGCGGACTCGCTGGGGCTCTGGGCGATCAGCTCCGCCACCGCGCGCGCGGCGCGGCTGCGTTCCTCCGGGCTGGCGTTCAACGGGTCCGGCAGGAAGGCGCGGCTCGCGAAAGCCACCGCGCTCAGCGATTTCGCGCGCACTTCCGCGTAGGCCTCGAGCCCGCGCTCGAGGAACAGGAGGTCGGGGTCGACCTTGCCGTCTCCGCCGAGCGTGAGGAAGCGAGCCTCGAGGCCCGCGCGCAGCGCGAGTGGCAGGAATCTCAGCGCGGCCTTCTGTCCCGCGCTGTCGCTGTCGAAGAAACACTCCACCTGCGGGTGGTACCGGCGCAGGAGCGCGAGCTGCCCGTCGGTGATCGAGGTTCCCTGGGGGGCGATGGCGGTCTTCAGCCCCGCGCTCCAGCACCGGATCGCGTCGAGCTGTCCCTCGACCAGCACGAAGGGCCTGCCGTCCCCGACCTGCGTGCGCGCACGGTCCAGGTTGAAGAGCAGATTGCCCTTGGTGAAGATCGGGGTCTCCGGGGAGTTCACGTACTTGGCCTCCCGCGCAGGGTCATCCTCCGGCGTGAGGTCCGTCTGGCGCGCCGTGAATGCCACCACGCGGCCCTGGTGGTCGCGGATCGGGATCATCAGGCGCCCGCGGAAGCGCGGGCGCAGGCTGTGCAGCGTGATCGCCGCGTCATCGTGGATGAAAAACAGCCCGCAGCGCCGGAGCGCCTCCTCGGAGAACTTCCGTCTCAAAAGCGCTCCCGCCAGCCCTCCGCCCGCGGCGTCGGCCGCGCCAATCTTGAAATCCGCCGCGATCTCGGGCGCGAAACGGCGCCGCCCGGTCCAGTATTCCCGGAACCACGCGCCCGTGTCGTCCCGCGCAAGGAAAGCCTGGTGCAGGTGCTCGGTCGCGTTCTCGTGCAGGTCGAAAAGTTCCTGGCGCAGCGAGCGCTCCTCTCGCGTCGGCCCGCCCGTGCCCTCCTCGTACTCGATCACGATGCCGTGACGTTTGCCGATCGCCTCCACCGCTTCGGTGAACCCCAACTGCTCCGTCTCGCGCACGAAGGTGATCAGGTCCCCGGCCTTCCCGCAGCCGAAGCATTTGTAGAATCCTTTGTCGGCATCGACGTTGAACGAAGGCGTGCGCTCGTTGTGGAACGGGCACAGGCCCTTGAGCCTCGAGCCGCCGGCCTTCCGCAGCGTGACCACGCGGCCCACGACGTCGGCCAGGTTGACGCGCAACTTCAGGTCGCGGACGCAGGCGGGCTTGATGACGGGCATTGGGCGGAGGAGACGGGGAACGACCGCTTCGCGCGGGCCTGGCGGCGCCGCCGATCGCCGTCGCGTCGCCGATCAAGAATGCACTTTCAACCCGCGCACCCGACTGTCAAGTTCCCGGCCCCTTCGCGCCCGCGGCGGCGGAATTCCCCGGCCTCCGGCGGAACCCGCGGCCCGGCGGTTGTCACACCTCATTTCACTCCATGCGTGTTTTTCCCGTCCCGGCGGTCGTCGTCCTGCTGCTTCTCTCGGCCTGCCCGTCCGCGCGGGCGGCCCAGCCGGTGACGGCTCCGATGGAGCCCGTGTGGCAGTCGCGGCTCGTCGCCTTCGACGAGGCGACCTACGCGGCGCAGGTCGAGAAGATGATCGCCGCGTTCGAGCAGGCCTCGGGCAAGCGCCTCGTGCCCGGCCCCAAGCGCAAGGCCGGTCTGAAGATCTACGCCGACTCCGGCCCCGGTCTCGCCACGCCGCTTCCGCTCGTGAAGGCGGTGATCGCCTCGCTCAAGAAGCGAGGCTTCGAGCACAACGGCATCTTCCTGGTCGGTCTCAACGCCCTGCGCCTGCGGATGACCGGCTACCTGCCGTCACTCGTCTCCGGCTCGACCCCGTTTTCCGGCAACCCGGTCTACGTGCTCGAGTCCGGGCGCTACTACGACCCGGTTTGGTTCTATGATTCGCCGCTCCCGCAGCGCTTTGATCCGATCTTCGCGCAGGAGCAGACCAAGGGCGTGCAGGCCAACACGACCAAGGACGAGGATCGCAAAAGTTTCCTGGCCACGCCGCTGTTTCTCGACGCCGATTTCTGGATTAACCTGCCTGTGTTCACCGATCATCCCACGCTGGGCGTGAATGGCGCCCTGGTGAATGCGACGCTCTGGAACGCCTCCAACACCGCGCGCTTTTTCCGCTCCCCGGCCAACGCCCCCGCCGCGGTCGCCGAGATGAGCGCCATCCCCGAGCTGCGCCAGACGTGGATGTTCACCCTCGCCAGCCTCGAGCACTACCAGTTCGTGGGAGGCCCGTTCTTCAACTCGCTCTACACCGTATCCGAGCCGCTCCTCTGGCTCACCAACGATCCGGTGATGATGGACTCGCTGGCGCGCGATCGCATCAACGGCCACCGCCGGCAGCAGGGATTCGAGAACCTCGACGAGGAGATCCGCACGCTGGAGTTTGCCGAGACGCTCGGCGTCGGTTCGACCAAGACGAAACAGGTACGGATGATCCCGATCGACTGAGGTCGCGGTCGCAGTCCGTTCTGCCCCGAGCGATTCCCGTTCCAGGGTTTGATTCCGCCCGGAATTCATTCGCCCAAGTTCGTCTCCGAACGGCTAACGGTCGCTTGACACGGTCTGCTCCGGATCAAGACACGGAGCTGTGTTCCCTCCTAACCTTCGCGGGTTGTTTCCCAACACTACATTGGGGTTCTGGGTCATGCTGGCTGGAGGCGTCGCGGTGCATGCCCGCGCGGCCGCTCCGGAGGTGGAGCCGGTGGAGGTTACCGCCGACATCGATTACGCCGGCGCCGGAAACGCGCGCCAGCGGCTGGACCTTTATCTGCCGCGGTCACGGTCGGGCTCGGCGCCGTTGCCGGTGATCGTCTTTGTGCACGGCGGCGGCTGGGTTGGCGGTAGCAAGGCGGCCGGGCGCTTGATCGTGCAGCCGCCTGTCGTCACGGGGAATTACGCGGGCGTCTCGATCGGTTACCGTCTCGCCGGCGAGGCGCGCTGGCCGGCGCAGATCCACGATTGCAAGGCGGCCATCCGTTGGATCCGCGCCAACGCGGCGCGCCACGGGCTGGATCCGGATCGGATCGGAGTCATCGGCACCTCGGCCGGAGGCACGCTCGCCACGCTGCTCGGCGTGAGCGGCGGTGCGGAGGACCTCGAGGGCTCGGTCGGTCCGCATGGCGCCGCGAGCAGCCGCGTGACGTGCGTCGTGAATCGTTTCGGCCGTTTGAATTTCCTCGCGCAGCCGGAGTCGGCCCGCGCCTCCGCGGCGCAGGCGGGGCCGCTCGCGCAGCGGCTCGCGCTCATGTTCGGCGGACCGGTCGACGAGAAGGCCTTGCTCGCCCGGCGGGCCTCACCGGTGTCGCACGCGGCTTCGGGTCTGCCGCCGATCATCACGTTCCACGGCACCGCGGACTCCCTGGTGCCGTTCGGGCAGGCGGAGGAATTCGACGCCACGATGCGTCGCGCGGGCGGCGCGCATCTTCTCGTGCCGGTGATAGGCGGTGGGCATGGTTACGAGAACGCGGAGGAGCGGCGTCGCGTGCGGCAGTTTCTCGATCAGCACTTGCGCGGGATTCTTTCGGTAATCTCGACGGAGCCGATTCCGCATCCTGTGAAGCGCTGAGCTGGCGCGTTCGGGCAATCGACGCGCGGACACCAACAGGTCGGTCGTGGTGCCGACGGCTTCACCAACGCCGCTTTCAACGGCGGGCACCGGGCTGCGGAGGGGGAAATACGCGGGAGACGTGGACGACAGGTTAATCCCGGAGCGATTCCATCTCCGCGACCTCGATCGCCTCGTGGCTCAAGCCGCCGCGAGGAGCAAACGGAGGTTATCGAAAACGTCGCGAGGTTTTGCCCGCGACCAAAAGCAGGTTTGCCGGGCGGGGGGGCGGTTGCTTCCTTCGGATCTACCCCATGAAGACCGCCCCCGGCCGTTGTTTGACCGCGTTACTCCTGTTTTCGGTCCTGTTTCCGATCTCTTTCGCCGCCGATGCCCGCGTTTTCCGCGCCGGCGCGGCCACCAGCAACATCACGCCGCAGCTGGGCGAGGGGATCGTCGGCAACTTCACGATCCCCCCCGCGACGCACGTCCACGACGAGCTGCACGCGCGCTGCCTCGCGCTCGACGACGGTGCGACGAGGTTGGTTTTCGTCGTTGTCGACAGTGTTTCCGTCAACCGCGAGGTGTTCGACAGCGCGCGGCGTGTGATCGAGCGCGACACGGGGATCCCCGCAGGCAATCTGGTCATGTCGGCCACGCACACGCATTCCGCCACCAGCGCGCGGGGGCGCGACGCGATGGCGATGCGCAACCCTCCCGGTGAAGCGGCGGAACGGTCGCCGCTCGACGATTACCAGTCGTTCCTCGCGCGCCGGATCGTCGACGGGGTGAAACGCGCGCTCAATAACCTCGAGCCCGCGCGCATCGCCTGGGGCGCGGGTCAGGTGCCGCAGCATGTGTTCAACCGCCGCTGGGTGCTCAAGGACGGTAAGACGGCGGTGAACCCGTTCGGCGGTCAGGATCGCGCCGTGATGAATCCGGGCTCGCGTCCGGATCTCGAGCGTCCCGCCGGGCCGGTGAATCCCGAGGTCTACTTCGTCTCGGTAGAGGCGAAGGACGGGCGCCCGATCGCCGTGCTGGGCAACTACTGGCTGCATTACGTCGGCGGTGTGCCGACGGGGCACATCTCCGCCGACTACTTCGCGGTCGTGGCCGACCGGCTGCAGCAGCTGCTCGGCGCCGACCGTCAGGACCAGCCGTTCGTAGGCCTTCTCGCCAACGGTCCCTGTGCCGACGTGAACAACAACAACGTCGCGCAGCCGGACCGCCGGAAGTACGCGCCCTACGAGAAGATGCGACTCGTCGCGGACGACGTCGCGCGCGAGATCGCGCGGGTGCGCGCCGGCTTGCGCCACCAGGACTGGGTCGAACTGCGCGCCGCGCATGCGGAGTTGGTCCTGCGCACGCGGAGGCCCGACGGCGATGCGGTCGAGAAGGCGCGGCGGGTCCTTGCCCGGCCGGCCACGGTGTCGCCGATCCACCGGCTGGAGAAGAATTACGCGGACCGCGTGGTTTCCGCGACGGAGTGGCCCGAGACGCTGAGCGTGATGGTGCAGGCGGTGCGCATCGGTGGGCTCGGCGTGGCGGCGATCCCGTTTGAGGTGTTCACCGAGACCGGGCTCGAGATCAAAGCGCGGTCGCCGTTCCCCGACACTTTCACGATTGAGCTGGCGAACGGAGGCTACGGCTACCTGCCGACGCCCGCGCAGCACGCCCTTGGGGGCTACGAGACCTGGCTCGGCACGAACCGCGTCGAGACCGCGGCTTCCGACAAGATTGTCGCGAAGCTCCTGGAATTGCTCGCCGAGGTGAAGCGGGGTAGCGAAGGCCGGCCATGAGTTTCCCTCGCGGTATCCGGAGATTGCTGCTCGGAGCCGGGATGGCGGGGGTGGCGGTGACCGGGACTCCGGCTGCGCCGGCGACGGCGCAGCCGAACATCCTGCTCCTGTTCGTGGACAACGTCGGGTACGGCGACCTCGGGTGCTACGGAAACCGCGAGGTGCTCACGCCGCGGATCGACCGTCTCGCGCGGGAGGGCGCGCGGTGTCTCGACTTCCAGGTGGTCACCACGAGTTGCACGCCGTCGCGGGGGGCGTTGCTCACGGGCCGGCATCCTTTCCGCAACGGCCTTTCCCACCAGCTCTCACCCGCGGAGAACCGGGCCGGGATCGGTCTGCCCCACGGCGAGCGCCTTATTCCGCAGTTCCTGCGGGCCGTCGGTTACGCGACCGCTTGCTTCGGGAAGTGGAACATCGGGTTCGCGCCCGGAAGCCGCCCCACCGAGCGCGGCTTCGACGAGTTCCTAGGCTTCTGTTCGGGCAACATCGGTTACTACGAGCACCTCTACGGCGGGGAGCATGACTTGTTTCGCGGCACCGAGCCGTTCCGCGCTGACGCCTACAGCACCGATCTTTTTGCCGACGCGGCGATCGACTTCATGCGGCGCCATTCCGGACGTCCGTGGTTCGTCTACCTGCCGTTTAACGCCGCCCATTTCGTCTCGGCCGGCAACGTTCCCCCGGGGGTGAAGCCGATCTGGCCGGCCCCGGCCGCCGCCTTCGCCCGCTACGGAGTCGGCGCGGATGAGCCCGACGAAAGGCGTCGCTACCGCGCGGTGCTGACGGCGCTCGACGACGCGGTCGGTCGCGTGCTCGACGAGATCGACACGCTGCGGCTCCGGGAGCGCACGTTGGTGATTTTCATCTCGGACAACGGTGCGTTCATGCTTCCCGGGCGGGGGCTCGAGGTCGCTTCCAACGGCCCGCTGCGCGCCGGTGGGACGACGTGCTACGAGGGCGGGACGCGCGTGCCGGCGTTGTTCCGTTGGCCCGGCCGGATTCCGGCGGGACGCGATGTCCGCGCGATGCTCACGCAGATGGACGTGTTGCCGCTGTGCCTGGCCGCGGCCGGAGCACCGCGGGAGACCGGCCGCATTTTGGACGGCCGTGATCCGCTGCCGGCGCTGGTTGAGGGTGCCCGCTCCCCGCACGCACGGATGGGTTTCGGGTACGCTAAAGGCGCCGGCTACCGCCAGGGAGATCTCAAGATCGTGCGCGAGACGCCGGAGAAACCTTGGGAGCTTTATGATTTGGCGGCGGACCTCGGCGAGAGCCGCGACCTGGCCCGGGAGCGCCCCGCGGACCTGGCGCGACTCACCGCCGCGCACCACGCTTGGCTCGAGGACGTCCGACGCGACGCCAGCTCTCGCGCGACCGCCCCCACCGCGCCGAAACGCGGGAAATGAATCCAGCGGCAGCTCGCGTTCCGGATAGTGGAAGGAGCCATTCCGCATCAGCATGCATGCGGAAGCACCCTCGAATCGCTCCGCGGGCTTTCACCACGGATGGACACTGATGGACACGGATGCGGGGCGGACGGCCGAAGTCTGTTCGGAACACCTCGGAGGTCAGTGCAGACTTCGCGGATAGCGAAGATGAGAAAGCCGCTACTTAGACCTTCCCGAACTTGCCGGTCTTCCGGTGCAAACAGCCACGGCTGAAGCCGCGGATTTTTACGTCGGCGAAACGGCCACCCGTTTCCGCAGGCGACTCTACCTCGAGCCGCCCACGACGCTGGCGCGGCTCTTCTCACGCTCGGCGAGGGCCTTCGGCATCGCGTCCATTAGGGCGAGGATACGCTCCGGGTGCGTCGGGTGGGTGGAGAGCAGGGCGGGAGGCGTCGGATCGTTGGCCGACTCCAGCTCGAGTGCCTCCATCACCTTCACCGATTCCTGCGGATCGTAACCGGCGCGCGCCATGTACATCAGGCCGACGAAATCGGCCTCCTTCTCCTTGGCGCGATCGAAGGCGAAGCCACCGATCCCGGTTGTAAGCCCGTACACCTGGCTCAGTGCGTCGATCGTGAGGCCGGACGCCCCGCCGACGACCCCCCCGACCATCCCCACGGCGCCGACCGTGCTGACGGCCAGTTCGCGCGAGAGTTTTTCGTGGACGTGTTTGGCGGTGACGTGGGCGATCTCGTGCGCGATGACCGACGCCAGTTGGTCATCGGTCCTGGCGATCTTGAAGATGCCCGAGAACACCCCGACTTTGCCGCCGGCCATCGCGAACGCGTTGATCTGGGGTACGTCGAAGACGATGAATTCCCAGTCGGCGTCGGGCATATCCCAGAAGACCACCTTGGAAAGCCGGTCGCCGACGCGCTGGAGTTGGTCGATGTGGTCTTTGTTCCGTGAGACGCGGTACCGGCGCTTCATGTCGTCGAACATCCCGATGCTCATCTTCGTGACCTCCTTGTCGTCGACGAGGTTCATGGCCCGGCGACCGGTGACGGGCACCTCATAGCAGCCGGCGAGGAAGAGGGCGGAGAACGCGAGAAGCAGCGAGGCGGCGATCGTCGATTTCATGGCGTGGGAGTCCCGTTTAAGACACCGGACGGGTAGGACGGTTGCGGGCAATCGCAAGCGTGGGACGCGGGCGGGCGGCAAGGGTTTCGGGAATTTCCCGGAGGCCTGAAGGCCTTTGCATTTTTTCGGAACCTCGCCATCCGTTGTCGCGGAAAAGGCGTCGGTTCCGCGGGACAGCCGCAGAAATTCCCTAACCACCGCGCAACCAGAACGTCATTCCCACAACGCCATGGCCGAGGAAAACGAAGTCAACGCGGGTCGGAAACGCCGGGTGATTCATTGGAATCCCGACGCCGGCAAGCAGGTGGAGCTTCAACGCTGGACTTGGCCGCGCATCGCGGCGTGGACCGCGGGCGGTGCCTTCGGGCTGCTGCTGGCCGCGGGTTTGGTGATCCGCGGGATCAAGCTAGTCTGGGGGGCCGAGGTCTTCTCGCCCCGGGCGGCGGAGGCCGCTTCTGCGGCCACGACCGTCGAGGGCGCGAGTTCCGCTTTCATCAGCCGAGCCAAGGCCGAGCAGTCCTTTGAGTTGGCTTCCAAGGCCCTGAAGGAACTCCGGCGCGTGCCCACCGATCATCCCTCGCAACTCGAGCAGTTGATCGTGATGGAGAAGGCTTTCTCCCAAGGGGAGGCGCTGGTTAAAGCGCACGAGTTCGCGCGGGCCTTCGCGATCCTCGAATCGCTCAACCAGGACCTCGACGCGTTCTCGCGCAACGTGAAGGCCAAGGGTGAGGCGCGGCAGGGCTACGACGCGATTTTGCTGCGGATCAAGGATCTCGAGGTGGCGCGCACCCTTGCGCCCGGCCGTCTGGAGGCCGCGTTCGAGGCGGCCGGCGCGGGTCGCCAGCTGATGGCCGACGGCAATTTCACCGGGGCGAAGCAGGTTTTTGACCGCGGGCTCTCGGAGCTGAAACAGGCCGAGCAGGTGCTGCAGGCCTTCGTTCGCGACACCCTGCTCGCGGGCCAGAAGGCGCTGGCTTCCGGGGAGAAGGAAGCGGCCCGGAAGGCTTTCCAGCAGGCCTTGGAGAAGGCCCCCGGCAATGAGGTCGCCACCCTCGGCTTGAAGCGCGCCGAGAATATCGACCGCGTGCACGCGCTCCTCCAGCAGGGAGCGCAGCTCGAGAAGGAGCGGCGCTTTGCCGATGCGGCCGAGTCCTACAAGAAGGCTTTCGCGCTCGATGGCTTCTCCGCCGCCGCACAGGAGGGGCAGTCCCGCGCGGCGCGTCTGGAGAAGGAGACCCGCTTCGCCGACTCCAAGGCCGCCGCGGAGGAAGCGCTGAAGGCGCGCGATTGGAACAAGGCGATCGCCGAGCTGGAGAACGCGCTCAAGGTCTACCCGCAGAAGACCGAGGTGCAGTCGCAGCTCAAGTCGGCCCGCGCGAGCGCCCATCGCGACGCCGTGCAGAAGGCGCTGGCGCGCGCCTTCGAGCACGAGAAGACGTTTCAGTGGAACGAGGCCCGCGCGGCCTTCAACGAGACCCTTCAGCTCGACCCCGACCAGGCTGAGGCGAAGGAAGGTTACAAGCGGGCCGGCACCGTCATCCGTGCGTTGCTCCAGTACGAGCGCTACATCGAGGCCGCGGATCAACTTGCCAACAAGGCCGACTTCCAGGGCGCGATCCGTCGCTTCAACGAGGCCATGGCCGTGAAACCTTCGTATTTGCAGGCGAGCGACCGCGTCCAGCAGCTGCAGGCCCTGCTCATGGCGCAGAACACGCCCGTGGACGTCACCTTCAAGTCGGACGACGAGACGTGGGTGCAGATCACAAACTTCCGCGCCCCGAAGAAACTCCAGGCCGAGACGATGAAGATCCTGCCCGGAAATTACGAGGTGGTGGGCCGCCGGCGCGGCTACCGCGACGTTGTCATGCTGCTTCAGGTGCGTGGCGGCGTGCCCGCCCCGGAGGTTACGGTCATCTGCACGGTCAAGGCCGACAAATGACACCTTCCATGCGCCTGCCGCTCGCCGCTTTTGCTCTTTTTTACGGGGCCTCGCTCTTCGCCGCGGACGCTGCTCGTCCGGTCAATTCGGCCGAGCGTCTGCCGTCGGGCCGCACCGGACCTTCCTCCCGTGGGCCGCTGCCTGATCCCAGTTTGCTCGACGGTTCCAAGGTCGCCGCCGAGAAGAAGGGCGAGTTCGGGATGATCGGCGACTTCGAGCTCCCCGGTGAAGAGGATGGCAAGAAAGACCAAGCGGGCGTCTCCGGAAGCGGAGGCCCGGAGAATCAGCAGAATGAATCCGGCGGCGCGGGACAGTCCGGCTCCGGAGGACCGGCGGTACAGTCCGGGGCGCAGGGATCGGGCAAGCCGGGCGTTCAAGGGCAGGGGAGCGGTAAGGACGGCAAAGAGGGCCCGGGAGGCTCGCCCGCCGTCGGTGATCCCAATGCCAAGCCGGAGGGAATGAAGGTGGCCCAATTGGGCGGCGATGCCTCGGGCTCGGTCGGCGCCGAGGGTGGGCCGCAGAAGCCGCCGCAGGTGGCGATCGGCGACACCGCCATGCGGATCCCGCAGAACCAGCAGGCGATGTCAGGCGTGGTGGGCGCCCAGCAGGCGGCCAACCAGAACACCCAAGTCTACGAGAAGGGCACCGGCACGGGCGGCAAAGGGCCGACGGGCAAGCAGGGCGCCAATCGCACCGAGAAGGGGCGCTCGATCCCCGCCGGACTCTAACCCGCCTCTGCGACCACGCACGTGAAACCCGGAATCATCCGCCTTGTCCTGCTGCTCCTCGCCGCCGCGTCGCCGCTGCCGGGGGCGACCAGCATTTATCCGATCGGCGCGATCGAGGACCTCTGGAATCTTCCCGCCGACGAGTTCCGCCAGAAATACCCCGGCATCAACGCGACGGGGCTCGGGCCCAGTGACGAGGGCTGGTACGTCCGCTACCGGCACGAAAACCTCATTTTCCTTTTCGGACCGGTCGCCGACCGCGAGGAGGCGCGGAAACGGAAGTGGGAGATGGAGACCGTCCGCGATGCCGCCATCCGCAACCGGCCGTCGCTCGCTTCCAGCCAGGTCGATTTCGTGCGCTTCAGCTTCACCAACGTCTTCGGACGCGGGGGCGACGGCACCAGTTCCGGCGAGGGCAGGGCGCGCATGTCGGCCGACGGCAAGAGCGGCCCCGACGGCGATGTCGATGGTGACGGAATTCCCAACGCCCTCGACAACGACATGGATGGTGACGGGATCCCGAACGACAAGGACTTGGACATCGACGGCGACGGGATTCCGAATGCTCAGGACGATTATCCCTACGGCGCGATGGACGAGAAACTGCGCGGCTCCGGCGCCGACGGTAATGTGGCAAAAGCGGGCCAGGAAGGCGGCGGCAAGGAAGGAGCCGGCGGTAAACAAGCCTCCGCGGTAAAGGACGGTCGCGAAGGCAACGGTCAGGCCGGCGACGGAGCTTCCGGTGCGCCGGTCGGCGCCGGTCAGCAGGGCCAGCAGCAAGTCGCGTCCACCGGGCAGCCAGGGCAACGCGGTGCGCAGCAACCCGGGCAAAACGGTCGATTGGCGCAGTCCGGTTCGCAAGGGCAGCCCGGTTCCCAGCAAAGCACGAGTTCCGGTCAGCAAGGCAGTTCATCCAGCAGCCAGGGCGGTCAGCCCGGTTCTCCCGGCAGCCCCTCCGGTGGTCCCCCGAGTTCATCGGGCGGTTCCGCTAACCCGGTCGCCCTCCTGCAGGCGCTCCTGAAGGCGATCCTCGGTCTCTGAGCGAACTCGGCGGCGCGCGGCCCAGAAGCTGGTCGGCCGGTCTTCGCGTGATAACGAAACGAATCGGCAGCCGGTGGCACGGCGGTCGGTTTCTCATTCCCGGCCCCTCGGCCACGCCGGAAACGGTGTGCCGATCAGCGGTGTGAGGCGCTCCGCGTCATTTTAAATTGGTTATGAAGCTGGGCAGCGACCACTGGTTGTTCAGGCTGCTGGGATTGGAGAAGTTCCCCGGTTACTGGGTTGCCAGATACGCGCGGACTTCCTCATGGGACTTGCCCTGCCGGAAGAGGGCGGCGACTTCGGTGCGTAGTTTGACGAATTTGTCGCGGTAAGCCTGCAGGCTCTCGCGACGGGTCGCCACGCCGGGTAGTCCGTAAGGGGTCAGGGCGTTGAATGTTTGGGGTCCGGCCGATTTTAAACGCTCAACGCCCTGACCCCTTTGGGCGGCCTCAAACGCTCTACGACCTGAAGCTGGGGCACCTCTGGGTGGTGTATCCCGGAAAACTGCGCTACCCGCTGACCGACAGGATCACCGCGCTCCCGCTTTGGGAAATCCACGCCCTCCAGCTGGATCTGGGAAGTCCGTAAGGGGTCAGGGCGTTGAATGTTGGGATCCAGCCGGTTTTAAACGCCCAACGCCCTGACCCCTTAGGGCGGGCGCGACAACCGCTCGACGTGCGGCGGGGGACTTGTCTGAGTTTTCGGCATGACCCCGATATCCTGCGTTACATCCGTCAGCCGTCGTCATTTTCTCGGCACCGCCGCGGCGGCGGTCGCGGTTTCCGCGCTGCCGCGTTTCAACATCGCGCGCGCCGGTCAGGCTCCGAACGCGCGTCTCAACGTCGCGTGCGTAGGCATCGGGGGACGCGGCTGGTACGCCGTGTCCGAGTTGTTGAAGGATCCGCGGGTGAACATCGTCGCGGTCGCCGACGTGGATCGTCAGCAGGTCGACTCGGCCTTCCAGAAGGCGGCGGCGCTTAAGAAGTCAGCCGATTTGAGTTCCGCGGAATTGAGGTCGGTGGCGGCGTTTGCCGACTACCGCGAGATGTACGCGAAAATGGGCGACCGGATCGACGCCGTCACCGTCTCGACGCCGGATCACCACCACTACCCGGCGGCGATGATGGCGGTGCAGCGAGGGAAGCACGTTTACGTCGAGAAGCCGCTCACGCACACCGTGGGTGAGGCTCGGGCGCTGCGCGAGGCGGCGCGGCGCAAGGGCGTCATCACCCAGATGGGTAATCAGGGTCGAGCGACCGAGGGCATCCGTCTGATGAAGGAGTGGGTGGATGCGGGCGTGATCGGGGACGTGCGGGAGGTGGTCTCGTGGTCCCCGACGTTTGAGACCAACTATTTCATCCGGCCCGAGGGACTACCGCTACCCGCGGAGCCGGTACCCGCGAATTTGGACTGGGATTTGTGGTGCGGGCCGTCGGAACCTATGCCGTATCATTCGAGCATTGTGCCGCGACGCTGGCGCGGGTGGTGGCGCTTCGGCAACGGCATGCTCGGCGACTGGGCGTGCCACACGCTCGATGCGCCGTTTTGGGCGCTCGACCTCGGAGCACCGACGACCGTCGAGGCGCAGGTTAGCGCCGTCAGTCCGGAGGTCTCGCCGCAATGGGCGGAGATAACCTGGCGGTTTCCCGCGCGCGGATCGCGTCCGCCGGTGACGATGAAATGGCTAGAGGGTACTTCGCGCCGGCCGGAACCGTTGGCCGGGTGGAAGGATGACACAAAGAAGTCGGGCTTCCCCGCCCGCGGCATGGCGATGCTTGGCAGCCGGCACACGCTCTTCGCTCCCGGCGGCCGTCCCGACAGCCCGCGGTTGTTGCCGAACGAGGTGATGGACGAATTCCGGAAGAACCGACCGGCGGCCTCGATTCCGCGGGTGGTGGGCGGGCCGATGAAGGAGTGGCTCGATGCCATCGCCGGCTCGGGTCCGCGTCCCGGTTCCAACTTCGAGTATTCCGTGCCGCTCTCCGAGATGGTGCTGCTCGGCGTGCTCGCGATGCGTACCGGCAAGCGAATCGAGTGGGACGGGAAGACCGGGCGCGTCACCAACGATGAGAGCCTGAACCGGCTCGTCGAGGTCTCGGCTCGGAGCGGGTGGAAAGTTTAAGCGCCCTGATCGCGGGACGCAGGGTCTCCGAAAAGGGGGTGCCCACGGAAAGCACCGAACACGCGGAATGCGCGCACGCCCTGCGCCTGCGGGTTTGTTGAACCCGCGGCTGTTTACCCGCCAATGCCTGTTTGGGGCGGGACGCCGCGGACCATCCCCGGCCCGCGGCCGCCGAAGGCGTTTTCGACGGGCCCTGTTTTCAACCGCGGACCCGGCGGATGGCGCAACCTGACTCCCGCCAAGGAGAAACGAGGGCACGGAGCAGGTAGGTGGAGTCGTTACCCACGCGCTTACGGTTACGACTTTTGAGCCTCTTCGCGCCATGCCCAGGCTGGCCGAAAAAAGGCTCAAAACGCGCATGCGACCTGCCTTTACCGCGTCTGCTGCGAACCGGCCGTCCGTTTCCTTCTGGTGAAATGGCTTGGTGATGACGCTCGGCATCACGCCCAACACGTCGGTCGAAGCGCGTCGGGTCCCGCGTGCCGCGGCGGAGTTCAGTCGCCCTTTTTCTTCCCCTTGGCCACGGGCGCCGGGATCGGCTTCCGGAGTACGACGGGAGCGGCGTTGGCCTGCGGAGCGCCGGGGGTGCTGCGGCCGTCGGCGACGAGTTTTTCCAGAAGTTTATTCAATCGCGCCACAATGTCGGGGTATGCGCGGTGCAGGTTATTCGCCTCGGCGAGATCGCCGCCGCCGATCCGATAGAGCTGGGTGTCGGGCAGTCCCTGTTTGACCGCCTCGGGGTCGAGCGGCGCGGACCAGCCGCCGCTGCCCGGGGCGAGCGCGAGTTTCCACTCGCCCATGCGGATCGCGAAGGCCCCTGAAATGCTGTGATGCACGATTGAATCACGGGCCGAAGGGCCCCGGCCAATGAGCGCGGGCAAAAAGCTGAAACTATCCTCCGCGGTGTCGTCGGGGAGTTTGGCGCCGGTTACCTCGGCCACGGTTGCGAAGATGTCGGTGAGGCAGACCAGTTGGTCGCTGACCGCAGGCTTCACCCGTGCCGGCCAGCGGACGAGGAACGGCACGCGGTGGCCGCCGTCGAAAAGGTCGGCCTTGTGGCCGCGCAGGCCGCCGTTCACCGCGTGGCCCTTGGCGGCGAGTTCCTCGATGCGTGCCTGCGGGGAGCAGCCGTTGTCGCTGGTAAAGATGACGATCGTGTCGCGGTCGACGCCGTTGCGGTCGAGGGCGGCCAGCACCTCGCCGACGGCCCAGTCGGTCTCCATCACGAAGTCGGCGTACAGGTTTAGGCCGCTGCGTCCGATCCATTCCTTGTTGGGCGCGATCGGGGTGTGGGGTGAGGCGAGGGGAAGGTAGAGGAAGAAAGGCTGGCCGGCCTTGGCGCGTTCGTCGATGTAGCGCACCGCCTGGCGGGTGAACTCGGGCAGCACGTGCTCCACCTCAAACCCTGGCGCGGTCGGCCCCGGGCGGGCCTCGCCGGCGTGGGGCGGGTGCATCGGGAACGAGCGGGTGAGCGTGGGCGCCTTGGTCACCCGGTCGTTCTCGATGAAGGTGTAAGGCACCATGTCGAGGGACGCGCTGATGCCGAAATAGCGGTCGAAGCCGACGCTGTTGGGGCCGTTTTTGATCGGGGCGGTGAAATCGACGTTGTTGACCTGCGCCGCCGTCTCGATCGAGAGCTCGCTCACCGTTTTTCCCGGGAGCTGGGCCCAGTCCATGCCAAGGTGCCACTTGCCCACGACCGCGGTGTGGTAGCCCTGTTTTTTCAGCATTGATGCGATCGTTTCGCGTCCCGGTTCGATGAGACGCGGGGACAAGCCGCCGAGGACGCCGCGTTGCAGACGCGTCCGCCAATTGTAACGCCCGGTCAGCAGGCCGTAACGCGTCGGGGTGCAGACGGAGGAAGGCGTGTGGGCGTCGGTGAAGCGCACGCCCTCGCGGGCGATGCGGTCCATGTGGGGCGTGGTGATGCGGCCGGCCGGGTGGTTGGCCTTCACGTCCCCGTAGCCGAGATCATCGCAGAGGATCACGATCACGTTCGGACGCTCGGCGGCGAACGCGGGAAAAGCGGCGGCAAGGCCGAGCACGAGCCCGGCGAGGAACTGGGTTTTCATGGGGTAAGCGGGGGAGGCTTCAGCGCAGAATGCGGTCGAGGATCTCGCCCGGGCCGAAGCGTACGGCGTCGGTGCAGGGCAGGCCGGTCTCGCGCGCGGCCGCTTCGATCGCGGCGCGGGCCTCGGCGTCGGTTTGCTCCCAGGTGTTGAGCGCGATGCCCACGACCGGAACCGGGGCGAAGGCGCCCGCGGCGGCGGCGACTTGCTCGTAAAGCGCCACGACCTTCGCGAGTGGCGGGATCTCGATGTGCGGGAAGGACCTGAGCGTTTTCACACCAGCCTTGGCCACGACGACCAGATGCGTCGGCTGCGTGCCGCGGATCAGTGGCAACGTGGCGGTGGAGGCGGGGTTGAGCAGCGAGCCCTGGCCCTCGACCCAGAGAATGTCCTGGCCCGGGGCATGGCGCATCACCTCGGCCTCAACGGCGCCGCTGGCGTAGTCGACGCGCACGGCGTCGAGGCATACGCCGCTGCCGCTGATCATCATGCCAGCCTGGCCGGTGCCCACGAAACACGAGCGCACGCCGCGTTCGCGTGCGGCGCGATCGAACTCCAGCGCGGCGGTCATTTTGCCGATCGCCATGTCGGTGCCCACGAACAGCACGCGCTTGCAGGAAAGGTTGCGCGCGCCGCCGGTGCCGCTCACGAGGCCAGCGGGTTCGCGGCGCATGTCCCAGATGGTGACGCCGGTGCGCAGCGCCGCGGCGATCTCCGCGTCCTCGCCGAGGCGGGTGTGCAGCCCGCTCCAGATTGAGACGCCGCTCCGCACCGTTAGCCGCAAATCGTCCATCCAATCCGCCGGCACGCGGCCGCCGCTCGGCGCGAGTCCGATCGCGAGCGCGGTGGGCTTGAGCGCCAAAGCTTCCGCCACGGTAGCAACGATCGGGATGTCGCGCTTCAGCGGCAACCGGGTGATCTCGCGCAGCGAGCGCCCGGCGGCCTCGCGGTCGATGACCGCCACGACCTCGTCGCCACGGTAACGGAGCAGCGAGATGCCGGTCTTGCCGTGCTTCGGCGTGAGCAGGCCGGCGTGCTGGAGAATCACGAGGCGCTGGGTGCGCCGGGGATCGAAGGTGGTGTCAGTCATGGATGAGTCCGAATCCGGGAAGGGAGGGAAGCTCGAGGCGTCCTGCGCGCAAGGCGGCGCCGGCGAAGGGATCGGTCGAGAGGTTCAGGTGGCTGTCGAGATCGAGGTAGTCCACCAGCGGACCGAGCGTGGCCGCGCAGGTGTTGCCGAGCGCGGTGCTGCCGTAACAGCCGACGAGGATCTTCAGACCGTGCGCACGCGCCGCGTGGACCAGCCGCAACGCCCCGTCGAGGCCGCCGCATTTCATCAACTTGATGTTGATGCCCGAGACCGCTCCGACGAGCCGCGGGATATCGGCCGCCGTGCGGCAACTCTCGTCGACCAAAATTGGCAGCGGTGACGCCGCCTGCAGTGCGGCGAGGTCCGCTTCCTGTCCCACGGCGAGGGGCTGTTCCAGGTGATCCACGCCACGCTCGCCAAGCCAGCGGGCCATCAAGGTGGCGTCGACCTGAGTCCAGCCGCCGTTGGCGTCGACGCTCACGCGCGCCCCGGCGGGGATGGCCTCGCGCACCGCCTCGAACATCGCCTGATCCGCTGCGATGCCCGCCGGGGCGCCGAGCTTGATCTTGAAGGCCCGCACATCGCCGACCTCCAGCCATTGCCGCACCCGGTTGCGGGCGGCTTCGGGTGACGAGATGCCGACGGTAACCGAAGTGAGCGGGCCGGGTTCGTTGGAAAGCCCCAGCAGGCGCCACACCGGTTGACCGAGCCGGCGTCCCGCCCAGTCGTGCATCGCCTGGTTGATTCCAGCGATGAGGGCGGAGGGCGCGCCGTCCGTCCACAGGCGCCGTTCCGCCGCGTCGCGCGACCACGCCGAGGTTTGCTCCAGCCACGGACGATGCGCTGCGAGCGCGGCGAGCAAGGTTTCCAACCGCTGCGGGTGGGCGTCGATCGCGAACGGCGCCGCCTCGCCCCAGCCCTCGACGCCATCCTCGCTCCAGCGAATCCAGATCACCTCGCTGTGCGTGCTCGTGCCGCGGCTGATGGTGAGCGGCACCCGCTTTTGCAGGCGGAGGACGGTGTGCGAGAGCGACGGCATGAAGCGCCCAAGAAGGGGAAGTTGTGCGCGCGACGCAAGGGGCGCGCGCGAGACTGGCCGCCGTCAGTTGCCGGTGCGTGCGACGCGGTTCGTTCGCACGGCGGCGTAGGTGAGACCGGCGAGGCAGATCGCGAACGCGACGGCGTTCGGCGTGCGCACGGTCCACGGCTCCCACGGCCACGGGAAATCAAAGAAGGCGAAGTTCAGTGCGAAATAGATCCACGCCGCGGTCGGAAGCGCGACCTGCGCCCACGCGGCGGCGTCGGCGGGCGGTCTCCGCTCGAGCCTCGCTGCCACCAGTACGATAACCGCCAGCGGGAGGATTCCGTAAAAAAACCAGCCCGCCACGGGATTGATGGCGGGCGTCTCGTAAACCAGGTGTCGGATCATCTTGCCGGCGATCGGCAGCAGCGTGACGGGCAGTAGCACCCAGCGCGGCCAACGGTCGTGCCCGGCGATCGCGACGAGTGGGATCACGGCGATCGCGAGTCCGGGGTCGTAGATCGCCCGTGCCCAGCGAAGTGGCGAAAAGTCCGCGAGCAGCAGCATGACGCCATGAACGCCCAGCAGCGTCCAGGCTACGGCCTCCGGCAGCAGCGGCCGGTCCGTTGCGTTCTCCGTTTCGCGCAGCGTGATCAGGTCGCGGTTGCGCCAGAGCCCGAGTCCCAGGCAGGCGCCGATCGCGACGCCGAAAAGGGTTTCCATCCAATTCCACCAATTCATCCGCGGCGCGAGCGCGGCCCAAGGGCTCGCCGCCCAGGCCTGGGGATTCCACGCATGATAGGACTGCAGGCATTGCCCCAGCGGGAACCCGAGCCCGCCGACCATGCCCCAGACGGTGAGCCGACGGACAAGCAGATCGCGGCGCCACCAGCCTATCCACGCCCAGGCTCCGAGCAGCGCAACGAGAAGTCCGCCCCAGACCTCGGGCCGCGGTTTAAGTTCCGCATCCGCGCCGAACCACCTCCACGAGGCAGAGAAATAAATCAGCGGCAGCTGGCGGTCCGCCGGCTGGTGCGGGGAATTCAGCAGCCAGACTCCGCCCAGGTAGAGCGCCCAGAGCGCCGCCAACAGGGTGAGCACTCCCCGCCATGAAAGTCGGGAGGATCCGAAGCCGAGGCCGAGGAAAAGGCCCGCGAAACCGCTCCAGATTGCCCCCTTGAGGCCGAGACCGGTCATGCCCCACCACCACGCCGGCCAGCAGCCGACGAGCGCGCGGTCCTGCGTGAGGCCGATCGTCTGCCCGTAAGTCATCGAGCCGCCGATCCCGAGGGCCACCGCTGCGAGCGCCGCGGCCCGCGTGCCCGCCGCTATGGTCGCGCCTCGCCCGAATGAAAGCAGGAGCGTGAGCCCCACGAGCACGCCGGCGATCATCGCTCCGGTTTCGTGGCCGAATTGCCCTCGGATGCCCCAGCCCATGCCGCCGGCCAGCGCGGGGAACAGCACCGCTTCCCAGGGCGCCGGGTGGTTCCTCGCGCGCGGAATCGCGGACATGCGGGAACGGCGCGTTAAGCTTGTCCTGAGCTGCGTGCCAGCGCCCGACGCCACACGCGGCGGATCTCCCGTGCGGCGCGGACCGACTCCGGCCACGCGTGGCGGGCGGTGCTCAGTTGGTAGCCGTGGGTCATGCCCATTTCCGGTACGGCATGCAGGGCGTTGCCCGGGCGGGGGCCGGCGAGCCAGCAGGCAAAGAGCTGCTCCACGAAGTCGAGATAGGTTCGGAATTCCGGAGTGAGGCGGCCCCGGGCGTCGGTCACCGGCGCCTGACAATGCTGGCCCGTGAACGGACGCAGGTGGAACATGCGCGAGGCGCGGATGAGCCGCGGCCAGGCGAGGAGTCGTCGCGCATAGTCCGGCGGCTGCAGGTGTTTCACGACCGCGAAGTGCGAATGGTCCCACGTGACGGGCAGGTCCTCGCCGGTCGCCCGACGGTAGACCCGGGCGAGCTCGGAAAACTTCTCCGGGGTTTCCGTCGCGGTGTCGCGATGCGTCTCGAACTGCACGATCACGCCGAGACTCCGGCCGAGCTTGACCAGACGCGCCGCGGCGCGCGCGGCAGCGGCGGCTGGCGTGTCGTGCCGCAGAAGGTGCACGTTGATTAACGGGGTGCCGGCACGGGCCTGCGCGCACAGGAATTTTCGACCGGTCGCGAAATCCGGCGCGGCGAGTCCGCCCGTGAGCACAAGCCCGAGCCGACGCGCCTCGCGGGCTAGCGCCGGAGTGACCTCGGTGTAGACTCCATCGAAACCGGCGTCGCGCATCGCGCGGAGCCGGCGGGTGGCGTTCCAGGACCGCTGGAACGAGGGATGGCCGATCATCGACCACGTGGCGGCGCAAAGGATCAGACGGGGGGCGGGGCGCGGTGATGGCATGCGCGGGTCGCGAAAACGGAGGTTGAACCGGAAAAACGCGGCGAGCTTATTCGGGCGCACCATGTCCAGCGACGCCCTGCAACTCCGAATCGCCGAGCGCGAACTCGCCCTGGCGACCGCGGCGGGGACGGAGCTCTGGCGGTATTGTTTTCGCCCCGACACCCCGGCGGACGAATCGCGCCGTCCGTATTTTCACCCGGTGCGGTCACTGGCGGGCGATGCGCTCACAAATTTCCGCCCCAACGACCACGCGTGGCACCATGGTCTCAGCCTCACGCTCGGCAGCGCGGGCGGGGTGAATTTCTGGGGAGGTCCCTCGTACCGGCCGGCGGATGGCTACCGGCTCCGCGGCGACCACGGGGCGCAGGTGCATCGCGGTTGGGGCGCGCTTGAGGCTGGCCGGATCGAGGAAGAGCTCGAATGGGTCAAAGTCGCCTCGGGGCGCGTGCTGCTCACGGAACGACGCACCCTCGAGACCGCGTTGATCGAAGGCGGCTGGAGTATGCGGTGGCGGAGCGAACTGGTTAACGCGACCGGTGCCGAGCTGGCCTTGGGAAACTTCCACGCCTCGCAAGGGCTGGCGGGTTCACATTACACCGGACTGCAGTTCCGCGGCGCGCGCGACCTGCTGGATCAGCATGGGGACCCCATGGTCGGGATGCGCGGGGAGGGCGGACGGGAAGGGGAGGCGGCCGTGCACGGCGTGCCCGAATCCCGGCTGGACTGGCATTGCCAGCACGATGGTTCGCTGCGGCGCACGCGGATCCGTTTTGAGAGCCTCATCGGCCCCATCCCTTGGTTTGTGCGCGCGGGGAATCCGCTCGTCGCGTTCGCGTTTCACCGGGAGCAGCCGCGGTGCCTTGCCGCTGGCGAGACATTGCTTTTGGATCACCGGCTGTCCTTTGTCGCCGGATGAACTCAGAGCGGCGGACATTCCTGCGGAGGACGATGATGGGGGCGGCCGGCCTGGGCCTCGCCGCGCGTACCGCGGGTGCGGCGACCTCCGCGGAATTGCCGGCGTTCGATGCCGCTAAACCCCACGTCTACTGGGAGGCGGTGCGGGCGCTCTACCCACTCGCGCCCGACCTGAAGTATTTTAACACCGGGGGTCTCGGGCCCGCGGCGGCCCCGGTTTTGGCGCGCACCGAGGAGATCACGCGTCGTTTGCAGGCCAACGTGGAGCACGGCCACGACCAGATGGGTGGAGCGCGGACGACACTCGCGCGTTTTCTCGGTGCCGATCCGGCGGAAATCTCGTTCGTGCGCAACGCCACCGAGGGAAACTCGATCGTCGCCACGGGACTGAAGCTGGGTGCTGGCGACGAGGTGATCCTCGAGTCCCACGCGCATCCGGGCGGCTGGTATCCGTGGGCGCAACAGCAGCGGCTGCGGGGTGTCGTGGTGAAGACCTTCGAGCCTGATTCCAAGGATCCCGCGGGCAACATCACCCGGATCCGGGCGCTCTGCACCGCCCGCACGCGCGTCGTGCAGGTCTCGCATGTCACGGCGCCCACCGGGATCGTGATGCCGGTGGACGAGATCGCGCGTTTTTGCCGGGAGCGCGGCATCTGGTGCCATTTGGACGGCGCGCAGTCCGCGGGCATGATCCCGTTTTCGCTGCGCACCATCGGGTGCGACTCGTTCGCGACAAGCGGCCACAAATGGATGGGCGGCCCGCTCGAGACAGGCGTGCTCTATGTCCGCAAGGACCGTCAGCACGAGGTCGCCCCCGTCCATGTCGGCTCCTACTCGGGCGAGCTCGACGAGGCGACCGGCGAGCTGGCGATCGCCAACGACGCTTTGCGCTACGAGTACGGCACGCGCACGCCGGCGGCGCCGCTTGGTCTCGCCGCGGCCGCGGAATTGCAGGAGCGGATCGGCCGCGACCGGGTATTCGCCCACGGCCGCGCGCTGGTTAAACATTTCGTCGCAAGGCTCGCGCCGATCCCCGGGGTGGAGGTTCTTTCACCGTTGGACGGGCCGCTCGCCGGCTCAATGGTCACGTTCCGGACGTCGATCATGCCGCACGATGTGCTCTTCAAGCGGCTCTTTTACAGCCACGGCTTCCGCTGCCGGCCGGTGAGCGAGCAGAAGCTCAACGCCTTGCGGGTCTCCATGCACGTGTTCAACACCCCGGCGGAGTGCGATGCCCTCGCGGAGACCGCCGCCGACATCCTGCGCCGCGTGTGATGGCCGGCCTACTCGACCTCGACCACCATCTCGATCTCGACCACCGCGCCGAGCGGCAGGGAGGCGACTCCGAGCGCTGCGCGCGCGTGTTTTCCGCGTTCGCCGAACACCGCGACCAGCAGGTCGGAGCAACCGTTCATCACCTGAGGCTGTTCCTTGAAGTCGTCGACCGCGTTCACGAAGCCGCCCACTCGCACGATCCGCTTCACGCGCGAAAGTTCGCCGATCTCGGATTTGAGGGTGGCGATCAGTGCGAGCGCGGTCTGGCGCGCGGCCTGATTGGCCGAGGCGACGGTGGCGTCGCGGCCCACCTTGCCGGTCATCACCGCGCCCTTGTCGTCACGGGGGATGTGTCCGGCGAGGAAGACGAGGTTTCCGCTGCGCACGGCGGAGACGTAGTTCGCGATCGGTTTGCCGACGGCGGGAAGCTTGGCTCCGAGCGCGGCGAGCCGGGTCTCGGGCGTGGCGGGGGCGTCGGCCGCCGGCAGTGCGGCGGCGAAGGACGCGAGCAGGATGACGGTGAGAAGGGGGCGGCGGAGGTTCATGGCGGTACTTTGATTTCATGAAACGGCTTCTACCAATTCTTTTCCTTCTGCTGCCGGCGGCGGTGGTGGCTCGGGCCGGTGAGCCGGCCAAGCCGGGATCCGCCGAGGCGGCGCACGACTTCCTGCAGCGGCTGTGCGACGACATCGGTCCGCGCGTCACCGGCTCCGCGGCCAACGCCGCGGCGCTGGATCGCCTAGAGGTCGAGTTGCGCGCGATGGGTCATTCCCCGACGCGTGACCCGTTCGCAATGCCGGGGTGGAGGCGCGGCGATGATCGCGTGGAGTTGGTCGCGCCGTTCCCGCGGCGTTTGCGCGTCGCGGCGCTCGGTTATTCCCAGGCGCATCCGGCCTTCGAGGCGGAGGTCGTGACGATCGGCAACGGACGGCCGGAGGATTATCCGGCCGGCGATCTCCGCGGGCGCATCGGCCTGCTGGGGCACGGTTCGCCCCTGCAGGCGAGTGAGTACCTGGCCGCCGCGGCCGCGCGCGGACTCAAGGGCTTGCTTTTTGTAAACCGCGAGGGTGGCGGGCAATTGCTCGCGCGCACCGCGAGTTTTTCGGGACAACCCGCGCCACTGCCGGTTTATTCGGTGGCGCAGGAGGAGGGGCTCTGGATCGCGCGGCTGATCGCCGGCGGGACCGCCGTTCGCGTGCGGATGGAGACCCGTTCCGAGTGTGTTCCGGTCGAGACCGCCAACCTCCACCTCGTCATTCAGGGAAGCGTCCCGTCGCGGCTCATCGTCGGCGCGCACATCGACAGCTGGGATCTCGGCCAGGGTGCGATGGACAACGGCATCGGCGTCGCGCAACTCCACGCGCTGGCGTCGGCGCTGCGCGGGGCCAGGCCTCACCACACCGTCGAACTCATCTGGTTCAACGGCGAGGAGCAGGGGTTGCACGGCTCACGTCACGCCGCCGCGCGACTGGGAGGCACGCCCGTGGTCGCGATGCTCAACCTCGACATGGTGGGTGTACCGGTGGCCGTGAACGCACTCGGCGACGATTCGCTGGTGCCCGCACTTGAGCGCTGGCGCGCGGCTGCCGGCGGTCCGCGGCGGCTGCCCAAAGGCGTGGAGAATATCAATTGGGTTGGCAGCGATCACACACCGTACCAGCTCGCCGGAGTGCGGGCGCTGACGCTCAACGGGCCGATTCCGCGGGAGTCGGTGCGCTACTACCACGACTTCGCCGACACCATCGACAAGGTCACGCCGGAGCTCATCCGTGACTCCTCGAACGTGGTCGTCGACTTGGTGCGCGCCCTGGCGGCCGACACTTCACTTCAGGCCTGGCGAAGGGAGCCGGTCGCGACGCGGGAATTGTTCACGAAATTCGATCTGCAGCGGCGGATGACCGCGATGGGGCTCTGGCCGCCGCCGGGGAAGTGAACCCAACGCGGCGGAACTGCCATCGCAGCGTCCCGACAGGTAGGCTAGCCTCGGCCGCAAGGCGCGCCCGACTCTCTCCGCGGGTGAGCAGCCGCGGATGCGTGCGAAGGCAGACGAACTCCGCCGCCGGTCGCGCGGACGAGGCAGGCTATCGCGAAAAATGCGCGGCCGGAAGTTAGCGTCGCGGAAAAGTACGATTTCGCGTCATCGTAAGGCCGAAGGGTCGTCGCGTTTTGACTCCTCGGGTTTTGTCGGAACGGTTGGCCGTGTTCTCCGATGAAAACCCGCCTCGTATCCCTCCTGTCCGCTTTGCTCCTCTCCATGACCGCCGCCGTTTCTTCCGCCGCCCCCGTCAAACTTGAATCGCTCGTCTTGGGCGGCGGCTGCTTCTGGTGCACCGAGGCCGCCTACGAGCTGCTTCCGGGCGTGAAGAATGTCGTGAGCGGCTACGCTGGCGGGCATGTGGCGAATCCGACCTACGAGCAGATCTCGACCAAGAAAACGGGGCATGCCGAGGTGATCCGCATCGATTACGACCCAGCGGAGGTTTCGCTGGAGCGTTTGCTCGAGTTTTTCTGGCAGGTGCACAATCCGACCCAGGTGGGCGGGCAGGGCAACGACATCGGGCCGCAGTACCGCTCGGTCATTCTCTTCGCGAACGAGGCGCAAAAGGCGGCCGCCGAGCGGTCACGGGCCAAGGCCGCCCTCGAGTTTCGCGATCCGATCACGACGGAGATCGGGGCGCTGGAGAAGTTCTGGGAGGCGGAGGCATATCATCAGGATTATTTCCGTCGTAACCCCAACCAAGGCTACTGCGCGTACGTGATCGCGCCGAAAGTCAGCAAGCTCCGCAAGGAACTTGGCGTCGGGAAGAAGTAGGGTGGCCGCGCCGCGCGTCACGGTCCTGATGCCGGTGCGCGACGCCGCGCGGACCGTGGGACGCGCGATCAATGGCGTGCGGGCGCAGACCTTCGGCGACTGGGAGCTGCTCGCGGTCGACGACGGGTCGGAAGATGAGACTCCGGGGATCCTCGAGGCGGCGGCAGGGACCGAGCCGCGGGTGCGCGTTCTCAGGCGGCCCCGCGAGGGCATCGTGGCCGCGCTGAACGCCGGTTTGTCGGCGGCGAGAGGGGAGTTTTTCGCGCGCATGGACGCCGACGATGAGATGCACCCCGAGCGGCTCGCCGAGCAGGTGGCTTTTCTGGAGGCGACGGCGAATCGCGATATCGGGGTTGCGGCATGTTTGGTGGAACATGGCGGTGACGCGAAGGCCGCGGCCGGTTACGCGCTACATGTCGCGTGGCTGAACTCGCTGGTTGCGCCGGAGGAGATTGCGCTGAACCGCTTCGTGGAGTCGCCGCTGGCGCACCCGAGTGTGATGTTCCGTCGCGGGTTGGTGGAGCGTCACGGGGGGTATCGCCACGGGCCGTTCCCCGAGGATTACGAACTATGGCTGCGCTGGCTCGACGCGGGGGTGCGGATGGCGAAGGTTCCCCGCGTACTGCTGCGGTGGAACGATCCGCCCGACCGGGCTTCGCGCACGGATCCGCGCTATTCACCGGACGCATTCTTCGCCACGAAGGCACCTTGGATCGCCCGCTGGCTGCACCGGCAGGGGCTGGCTGGCGGCGCGCGGCGCCTGTTGGTGTGGGGGGCTGGGCGACCCACGCGCAAGCGCGCCGACCTGCTCGCGGCCGAGGGCATCGCGATCGCGGGCTACGTCGATATCGATCCGCGGAAGGCGACGGCCGCGATTGGGGGGACGGGGAAGCCGGTGTTGCTGGCGGACGAATTGCCGGCGCCGGCGGAAACCTTCGTTCTCGGCTACGTCGCCTCCCGTGGTGCGCGAGACCTGGCGCGTTCCACTTTGACGGGCCGCGGTTACACGGAGGGTCGCGACTTCCTGATGTGCGCGTGAGTGAAAACGGTTTCGCGTGGGACTGGTCCGAGCATGTCCCGGGCGCGGCTCCGCCGTAAACGGGGACTCCTTTCGTCCACGTCGCGCTCGGGAGGATGAGGAGCACTGACGGCATGCGGATTAGCCGACGCTGCGGCCACGGATTTGGCCGGGTTCCCTGCGGTCTGAGGAGGGTCTGAATCGCTCCGGACCTTCTTCGCGCACCAAGCTCGCCGCTTGCTCATGCATGCGGAAAGACGGCATGGACGCGTCACCAGGGCGGATTCCATGGATGCCCGCAAGGAGGCCGGCGAGGGACGAGGTTGGCAGTTGCGGACCGCGGCCTGCGTTCCGACGCTCGACCGGTGCATCTTTTCGAACTCAAGGCGGAGATTCCCGCGGCGGCGGCCGGGATCGTCGACGACATCCTATTGGAGCACGGCTTCGAACGCTGGAGTGTATTCGATGATGTCATTGTGCGGCGGGCATGGCTCGCCGGCATCTGCGAGAGTGAAACCCAGGCGGGCGAGGAATGGACCCGGCTCGCTCCGCTGCTGGCCGCGGGGGGCGTCGCGCCGCTGACCACGCCGGCGGTACGTGCACTTGGGGACGCCGACTGGCGCGATAGCTACAAGGCTCACTTCCACCCGTGGCGCTTCGAAAGGCTCCACTGGGTGCCGGTTTGGTTGCGCGATTCCTATGCGCTGCCCACCGGAGACAAGGTTCTCTGGCTCGATCCGGGTCTCGCCTTCGGCACCGGCAATCACGAGACGACGCGCCTGTGCGTCGAGCGCCTCGTTGTTCGCGCGCGGGAACAAGGCGTGAAGGATCGGGTGATCGATGCGGGGTGTGGCTCGGGGATCCTCGCGCTCTCCGCGGCGCTGCTGGGCTATTCTGAAATCGAGGGTTTCGACAACGACGCCGAGGCGGTGCGCGTCAGCGGGGAAAACGCGGAGTTAAACCGGCTTGCCGGACGCGTCCAGTTCGCCGTCGGCGATCTCGTGACGGGTCTGGCCAGCCGGCAGGCCGGGGTGGTGCTGGCCAACATCCAGGCGGACGTGCTGATGCGGTTCGCCAACGAGTTGGTCGGCGCCGTGGCGCCCGGCGGCACGCTGATTCTCAGCGGCATCCTCGCCCATGAGAACGAAGTGGTCCGGGCCGCTTTCTCGCGTGCCGCCCCCGGTTGGACGATGGACTTCCGCTTACTGGGGGAGTGGAGCGACGTGTGTTTGCTGCCGCCGGTGCACTGACTGCCTGCCGCCCGACCCGGACCGCCCTCACTTCCTCCGCGCGATGAAGGCCCCGTCGGGTGACAGAGTCGCCTCGTGGACCACGGCGCCGTCGACGGCGTGGTGGCGGATGGCAAGGCGCGGGGCGGAGGCGTTGCGCTCGGTCGTGAAGGTGAGGAACCCTCCCTTCAGGCGAAAAAACTGCTGCACGGCGTCGTCGCCGGGGCGCGGCGAGTAGCCGCCGGCGTGCACATCGGAGGAAGGGCCGCAGCCGAACTCCCGCGTGCCGGTGGCGGGGTCGATTGAAAAGTACTGCCAGTGGCGGTCGCCGGTCGCGACGACGAGGTTGCGTTGCGCGCCGAGGAAGCGGCGGAGCTGGTCACCCTCGTGCGTGAAGCCCGCGTTGGCATGGTTGTCGTTTTTGCTGCCGCGATCCGGGCCGACGATCGGTGTGGGCGTGATAAGCACGCGGAAAGTGGCGTCAGATGCGGCGATTGTGCGCAGGAGCCATTCCTTCTGCGCCGCGCCGAGGATGGTTTTCGCCGGGCCGTCGGGATCGTTGTTGGCGCTGCGGTAGCGGCGGCCTTCAACCACCCAGATCTGGACATCGCGCCCGTGCCGGAAGGTGCGGTAGGGCAGGGGTGACACGGGTGTCTGCTCATTCCAGATCGCAAGGCCCTGCTCCCAGGTGAGCGCGCCGTAGGTCTGGCCCGGCCAGCAGTCGTTCTTCAGCAGGTCGTGATCGTCGTTCGTGAAATACGCGGGGGTGCGGTTGTGGAAATTACGTTGGAACGGCACCGCGAAGATCCGGTTCCATTTGAACCGAGCCAGCTCCGCCGAGGTCCCCCAAGGGTCGGGCTTGTCGTAGTACTCGACGTCGCCGGTGTGCACCAGGAAATCGAGGTTCATCGCCTCCATCGTCGCGTAGATCCGGTGGCCGTTTGCGGGGTCGTCCCGGCGCGGGTAATCACCGCAGGTCACAACCGCGAAACTCACCCGGGCCGGCACATCCTTCGCGGCGGCCGTGCGAAAGGTGCCTTCCACGCTGGTCCCGGCTCGGCCGCCTCTGTCGCGGGACTCGACGCGCACCCGGTACGTGGTGCCGGACTGCAGTCCCTTGATAGTAAATTGACGCGTATGGTCGCGCGCGGCCTCGACCGCGGCCCAGCCGGTGTCGACCGGCGTCCCGCCGGTCGCGGGTGTCAGCACCGCGCGCACTTCGCCGGCGGCCCCGGGCAGAGCGCCCTGCATGTCCGCGAGCTTTCGGCCGGGTGGCAGCTGGGTGCGCCAATCCGCGGTTTCCACGATCCGGCGAAGGTCGGCTTGCGAAAGCGCGTCCGGCCGCTTCGCGGCGGCTTTCTCGGCGGCGGAACTGAACGCGGACTCCTTCGCCACCTCGGTCGCCACGCGTACGGCCGCGCGATTTCCGTCGAGGCTGGGCTCGAGGAACGCAGCTCCGGACCAGTTCGCCTCGGGCGTGGTGGTGAGGCGGGTCCAGATGACGGCGGAATCAGCGGTCACTTCGCCGATCTTGATACCGTTGCCCTGATACACCGCGGCGCAAAGGGCGGTGGAAATGACGAAGCAGGGGAGAGTTGAAAGGACGCGGGGGATCATGGGGTTTTGTTCGAAGGCAACTTTTCCGCCGCACTATGCCCGATGAGCGGGCTCCCTTGGCAAGGCCCTCGTTGGGCGTGATCCTCCCGACCTTACGGCTCGGTTGCCACCGGATCGTAATGCTCCCCGTAGTTGCCCCGCGAGGGGGCAACCACGAATCGACAAGAAGCGACCCAGCGCGGCGGAGCCGCAGCCAAAGGGTTCGACGAAGGAGCGAGCCCCAGGTCGTAACGCGCTCCCGACTCGCCCCGCGGGCGAGTAACCACGAATGGACACGGCAGGACACGAAAATGGAGGGCTCGGAGTAGCCGTGGCTGAAGCCGCGGACTTGGCGAAGACGGGGGCAACCGCCAAAGCTCGGTCCAAGGCGGTTTCGCCCGCCGACTCCTCCCTCGTAGGCCTCGCGAAGGAGGAAGGCGTTTCAGGAAAACGGCGGATTCTTCGCCGCGGACTCCCCTCAACCTGATGATGTCGTACTGCGGATCCGGTCGGCACTCTCAACCTGCCGCCACTTTCGCGTGTTTGGTGGTTACTCCTCCGCGCCGAGCCAGGATCTCCGACTTCACGCGTAACGATCCGGATCCATCAGCCGCAGGTCGATCGAGGAAGGTTCGCCGGCGACGATCTCGGCGACCAGACGGCCGGTGATCGGGCCGAGGCTGAGGCCCATCATGGCGTGTCCCGTGGCGGCGATCAGATTAGGCGCGGCGCCGAAGCGCCCGAGGTAGGGCAAGCCATCCGGCGTGACGGGTCGGAGACCGCGCCACGGCTTGATCCCCGCGAAATCTTCCGGGGTGAAATCCGGAAAGTATCTTGGGACGGACTCGATGATGCCCTGCACGCGGTGCGGTTGGATTGTTTCGTCCAGTCCCACGACCTCCATGGTTCCACCGATGCGCAAGCTGCCGCCCATCGGGGTCACCGCGACGCGCGCCTCGGTGAAGATCGAGCAGAGATGCGGAAGCTGGCGCGGTTTGGGTAGCGTGAGGCTGTAGCCCTTTCCGGCCTGCATCGGCAGGCGGATGCCCAGGCCGCGCACCATTCCCGGCGACCAAGCCCCGCCGGCCAGCACGAATTCATCAGCTGCCACCTCTCCGCGCTTTGTTGTCGCCGCCGCGATCCGGTCACCGTCGTGGCGCCAGCCTGCAACCTCCGTGTCCCACAGAAACTTCACGCCGGCTGCTTCGAGTCGTGGCGTCAGGGACCCGATCAGCCGTGAGGGGTCGAGGTGCGCGTCCTTGGGGAAGTAGATCGAGCCGGCGACGCTCAGACGAACGCCCGGGTCGAGACGCGCCGTCGCCGCGGCGTCGAGCACCTCGGCGGGAACGCCGAGCCCACGCGCTTGCGCGGCAAACGCGCCCTCGTGATCGAGGGTGCTCGCCTCGCGGCAAAGCATCAGCAATCCGCGCGTCACGAGCCCGAAGTCCGGCAATTCCGCGGCGAGCGCGACATACAGCTCGCGGCTGGCGAGGTTGAGGTCGCGCAGTACTGGCGCGGCCCGAGCGACCTGCGCGGCCGTGCTGGCGCGCATGAAACGCCAGCCCCAGGCGGCCAAATCCGCGTCGAGCCGCGGCCGGATGTAAAACGGGCTCTTCGGATCGAACATCCACTTGAGCCCGAGCGCCACCATGCCCGGCGCGGCCAGCGGCACGAAGTGACTTGGCGTGATCATGCCCGCGTTGCCGAACGAGCATCCGTCCCGGTCCGACGGCGCGCGGTCGATGACGGTTACCGCATGGCCGCGCGCCCGCAGTTCGCGCGCGCAGCAAAGTCCGATGATGCCTGCGCCGCAGATGACGATGTGCCGGGTTTTCTCGCGGCTCATCCGCGGATACCCCAGCAGAGTAAATCCCGTTCGTCCAAAAGGAGCGTAGCCTCCGCCATGACGTGCGCGGTCCCAGTGATGGTGGGAGCGACGATGCCTTGGGCGCGGTCCAACCAGCGGAAGCTGCCGGAGAACACGCTGCCGATCACGCTTTCCTGGCGCCACACGTCACCCTCCGCGAGTTTTCCGTCGGCCGCCAGGCACGCGAGCTTGGCGCTCGTGCCGGTGCCGCAGGGCGATCGATCCCACGCCTTTCCGGGGCAGAGCACGAACCCGCGGCTGTGGTTGCCCGGCTGGCCCGCAGGCCCGCACAACTTCACGTGGTCAACGTCGGGGAAGCCCTGCGCGTTGACCGCGCGGCGCACGCGCCAGGCGAAGTCGGTCAGCGTCTCCAGCCCGTCCGTCGCGATGCGGAAGGGGTGTTCCGAGACGAGGAAGAACCAATTGCCGCCCCAGGCCACGTCGCCGCGCACCGGACCGTGGCCGGGCACGTCGATCACGGCGTCATGCGCGGCGCGGTGGGAGGGGACGTTGTCAACCGAGACGCTGCCATCGGCGTGCAGCCGCGCCTCGATGGCGCCGACGGGTGTGTCGATGCGCAGGCGACCCGGTGACACGCGTCCGAGATGGGCGAGAGAGGCGACGAGGCCGATCGTCCCGTGGCCGCACATGCCGAGGGTGGAGACGTTATTGAAAAAAATAACTCCGAGTTCGCAGCCAGTCCGGTGCGGGGGCACGAGAAGCGCGCCCACCATCGGATCGGAGCCGCGCGGCTCGTTTACGATCGCGGAACGGTAGGCGTCGAATTCGCCCCGGAGACGCGCTGCGCGGACATCGAGCGGTCCGCTTCCCAGGTCCGGACCGCCCTCCAGCACGAGGCGGGTGGGCTCGCCGCCGGTGTGGGAATCAAGCACGCGGATCCTCTTCATGTGACGGGCAGCCTGGCCCCCGGGCCGTCGCGGGTCGAACGGAAAGCTCCCGCGAAGGTGTTGCCAGCGCCGTCGCGAGGCGCATCGTCCGGCAGGTCGTCCGGCGCGGCGCGCCGGGCTGTCTCCCGCGGTGGTAGCTCAGGTGGATAGAGCAACGGTTTTCTAAACCGTCGGTCCCGGGTTCGAGTCCCGGCCACCGCGCCAGGGAAGACCGCCCGCCATGGAGGGCTTCCTGATGGTGCGATCGGTGCCTCCCCCGCCAAACGGGTGGGCAACGGCGCGTGGCGGGTTGTTCTCTTCGTCCCCATGGTCTCGTCGAATCTCGACTCCCGTCTCACCGCCGCCGTCGGCGCGACTGATCCGCTTGAATCAGGTAGCCCTGAACTTTGAGGAGGTGATCGAAGCCGTTCGGGAACTCGGCGCACCGGCCCTGTGGAAGGGTGAAATTGCGATCCGGCGGAAGCCCGGGAAAGGATCGCATGATGCGTGAATCCAAAATCCGACTACAGCCGCTTTTTCGCGTTCATGATTTGCCACGGATTTTCCAGCAAGGGTGTTTTTGGCCCCCTTTTGGGCCGTTCCGTGTCATTCTTTTTCATGTTCTGACTCACTAACAATCAAAGCGAAAGCCCTGTCATTCAGGCTTTCCCGTTGTCAGGTCTGAGGGGGTTCGAGTCCCGGCCACCGCGCGAGGGGTGAAAAGGCCGGCAGGTGAAAGTCCCGTGGTGGAGCCTCGCTTTCACCGCGGATTTCCCGGCGCGTTTCCGGTGAGGCCGATCGGGCGCCTCAGCCGCCGGGTGACTGCTGCTTGCCCTTGCCGGCCTTCGGCGCCCCGTGAGGCGGGCCCCAGATCCAAGGGATGACCTGCGCGCGGCGAGCCCAGTTTTCCCAGGCCGCGGCGAGGTCGCGCACCCGCGCGGGCTCTTGCGCGGCGAGGTCGTGGGTCTCGGTCCGGTCCGCCCCGATGTCGTAGAGCTCCCAAGGGCCGGTCGCACCCTTCGCGACCAGCTTCCAGCGGCCGTCGCGCACGGCCCGGTTCCCCTCGTGTTCCCAGAAGATCGGCTGTTTCCGGCCCAGGGCGCGCCCGGAGAACGCCGGAACCAAGCTAACGCCCTCGAGCGGGATGAGCCGCTCGCCGCGGTATTCGGCGGGATAAGGCGCGCCCGCGACGTCCAGCAGCGTCGCCATCAGGTCGATCAGGTGGGAAGGTTGGGGCTCGAGCGTGTTGCGGCGTGCGGCCGGTATGCCGGCGGGCCAGTGCGCGATGAGAGGGGAGGAAATGCCGCCCTCGTGGACCCAGTGCTTGTACTCGCGGAAGGGCGTGTTGCTCACGTTGGCCCAGGCCTCCCCGTAAGCTACGTAGGTATCACCCGCGCCGGGAAGGACCCCGTGGCCCTGGCGCACCGGGTAACCGTCGCGCGTCTGTTTAGGGATCATGTCGGGCTGCAGGTAATCCGCGGCCAGCCGGGGCAGGGAAGGCGTGGCGGCCCGTTCCCGCGGTCCCGGGTTCTGCCGGCCGCGGCCGAGAGTCTCCGCGCAGCCGCCGTTGTCCTGGAGAAAAAGCAGCAGGGTGTTCTCCCATTGACCGGTGCGGCGCAGTTCCGCCACGAGCCGACCCACGCCTTGGTCCAGGCAATCCAGCATCGCGGCGAAGACCTCCATGCAGCGGGTCTCAAACTCCTTGTCGGCCACGTCCGCCCAGGCGCCCCCGCGCTGCGGTGCGACCGTCCAGCGGGGGTCGAGCAGCCCGAGTTCGCGCATCCGCGCGACGCGCGCGGCGCGGATCGCGTCGTAGCCGGCGTCGTATCTGCCGCGGTACTTGGCGAGGTCGGCCGGCTTGGCGTGCATCGGCCAGTGCGGCGCGGTGTGGGCCACGTACATCAGGAACGGCCGGTCCGCGTGGTCACGTTTGTGCTCCGCGACGAAGCGCACCGCGTGGTCGCTGATCGCGTCGGTGTAGTAGAATGCCTCCGGGCGGTACTCCGGGTCGGCCTGGGGTGAGATGAGGGCGTTGTCGCGTACGAGGGAGTTGGGATCGAAGAAGCTGCCGGCGCCGTGGATCGTGCCGTAGAAGCGGTCGAAACCGCGCTGCAGGGGCCAGTTGTGACGGTCGGCGTCGCCTTCCGGGCGCACCTTTTTGGTGACGTGCCATTTGCCGACCATATAGGTGCGGTAGCCGGCCGGCCGCACCGCCTCGGCTAGGGTGAGGGCCTGGCGGCTCAGGTCGCCGCGGTATCCAGCAAGGCCGCGGTCGTCCATCATGTGCCCGATGCCCGCCTGATGCGGGTACAGTCCGGTGAGGAGCGCGGCGCGCGTAGGGCAGCAGCGGGCGGTGTTGTAGAACTGGGTGAAGCGTACGCCGCCCCGGGCGAGGGCGTCCAAGTTAGGAGTGGCGATCTCCCCACCGTAGCAGCCGAGGTCGGAGTAGCCGCTATCGTCCGACATGATGACGATCACGTTGGGTGGCCGGGAGGCGGCGGCGCCGGCGAGCGCGGCCGTTGCGGCAAGGAGCAGGGGCAGTAGGAGGAGCTTCATGGGGAAGGGGCGTTGACGAAGATATCCCGACAGAAAGTCCGCCGCTCTTCCGAGTCCTGCGCCGCGACGGCGAATGCATGGACGCTAGACGTGGCGGTCGTGAAGCGAAGAGAGGTCCCTGCGGCCGTTTGCTGTCAAGCAGCGAGGCTTCGAGGTGATTCCGCCGAGTCGGATGGAACGAAGTCGTCTTCAGGTGGCCAGCCCGGTGACTTGGCCGATCAGTCGCCGCGGAAAACGGGTTGGCAACGGCAGGGCGCGGGTTGTTTCTTGGCGTCCATGGCTTCGTCGAATCTCGATCCACATATCGCCGCCGCCGTTGGCGCGGGGCAGCTGCTGCCAGCCGCCGCGGAAAATATCCGCGCGTTTCTCGCGGCGGGGCTGCCTGCGTGGGCGGAGGAGAGCATCGGCGAGCTCGTCGGAGCCGGCGCTTGGGGCGAGTTGAACGACCGTTTTTACCGCTTCCTCGAATTCGGCACCGGTGGGATGCGCGGCCGCACCATCGGGGTGAACTCGACCGGCGCCGAGCGGGGTCCGGGCGGGGCTTCGCCGGCGCACGCGGCGGTCGGTAGCAACATGCTCAATGACTTCACACTGGTGCGCGCGGTCGTCGGGCTTTACCGGCACGCCGCGGCGCATCTCGCGGGCCGGGGTTTCAAGGGACGTCCGCGGCTCGTGATCGCGCACGACGTGCGGCACTTTTCGCGTCATTTCTCCGACCTCGCAGCCTCGACGTGGACGCGGCTCGGTGGCGAGGCGTTCATCTTCGACGGCCCGCGGCCGACGCCGCAGCTGAGCTTCTCGGTGCGCTGGCTGAAGGCCCACGCGGGCGTGGTCATCACCGCCAGCCACAACCCGCCCCACGACAACGGGTTCAAGGCCTACTTCGACGACGGCGCGCAGGTGGTGCCGCCGCACGACCGCGGCATTGTCGATCAGGTGAATCTGGTGCCGCTCGCCGAGACGGTCGGGTATCTGGCGCCGAGCCTCGAGGGCGTGACGACCCTCGGGCGCGACGCCGACGACGCCTATCTCGCGGTGGCCGCGCAGGCGGTGCTCGATCCGAAGGTTTTCGCGGCGGCCGGCCTGAAGGTGGTGTTCACCAACATCCACGGCACGGGCGCGATCCACTCGCTGCCACTGTTGCGCCGCGCGGGATGCGAAGTCACCGCCGTGCCGGAGCAGCTGGAGGGCGACGCTCGCTTTCCCACGGTGAAGTCTCCGAACCCAGAGAACGCCGAGGCGCTCGCGCGGGCGGTGGCGCTGGCGGAGAAGAACGGGGCGGACCTCGTGCTCGCGACCGATCCCGATTGCGACCGCATGGGCTGCGCGGTGCGAGGACGCGACGGGCGGATGGAGCTGCTCACGGGCAACCAGATCGGCGCGTTGCTGGCGGATTACCGGCTCACCAAGTACAAGGAACTCGGGTGGATCCCGGCGGCCGGCTCGCCGCGGGCGGCGATCATCAAGACCTTTGTCACAACGCAGCTGCAGGACGCGGTCGGCCGCGGGCACGGCGTGAAGGTCATCAACACGCTGACCGGCTTCAAATGGATCGCGGCGAAGATCCGCGGCTACGAGGACCGCCTGAAGGCCGCGCTCGGCCCCGGCTTCGACTATGAGGCGACGCCCTTCGCGGAGCGCGCGCGCCTGCTGCTGGAGCACAGCACATTCTACGTCTTCGGTTGCGAGGAGAGCTACGGGTACCTGCCCAACGACCTCGTGCGCGACAAGGACGGCAACTCGGCCTGCGTGATGTTCGCCGAGCTATGCGCGTGGGTGAAATCGCGCGGCCTCACGGTCGCGGAGCACCTCGACCAGCTCTTCCTCAAGTACGGCTTCTACCTCGAGGGCGTGATCAACCTCTACTACGAGGGTGCGAGTGGCAACGCGCGCATTCGCCGCATCCTCGACTCGTACCGCAGCAGCCCGCCGCGGGCGTTCGGCGACGTGGCCGTGACGCGCTTCCAGGATTTCGGGCGCGAGCGCTTCGAGGACGCCGACGGCGAGGTTATCCCTTCGCAGGATCTTTATCTCGTCGCACTGGCGAACGGCTACTCGTTCGCCGCGCGTGGCAGCGGCACCGAGCCGAAGATGAAGTTCTACCTTTTCGCCAACGAGCAGGTCGCGACCGCGGCCGAATTGCCCGCGGTTAAGGCCCGCGTGCGTCGGACGCTCGACCACCTGATCGCGCTGATCGAAGCCGACGCCAAGGCCCGGGCCGGCGCCTGAGTCGGGCGGCGACCGAGTTTCCCGATGAAGTCCGCCATCACGGTCACGCTTGTGCCGGAAACGCGCGCGGGCCCGTTCGTCTTTTCCGAGGGGCTGGCGGACGCGTTCGCGCGGGCGGCGGCATTGGGATTCGACGCGGTGGAGGTTTTCCCCTCGTCGGCGGCGGAAACCGATGGCGACGAGTTGGCGGCGCTGTGCGCGCAGCACGGACTGAAGGTCGCCGCGATCGGCACCGGGGCTGGCTGGGTTCGCCATCGCTTGCGCCTGACGGATCCCGACGCGGCGGTGCGGCGGCGTGCCGTGGAGTTTGTGGCCGCAGTGATCGACCTTGCGGCGCGGTTCGGGGCGCCGGCGATCATCGGTTCGATGCAAGGACGCGCCGACGCGCCGGTGACGCGCGCGCAGGCGCTGGGCTGGCTCCGCGAGGCGTTGGAGGAACTGGGGCCGAGGGCGCATGCGCGCGGGACCATCCTGCTCTATGAGTTTCTCAACCGCTACGAAACCAACCTCTGCGTGAACACGGCGGAGGCGGTCGACTTGGTCGACTCGGTGCGAGCGCCCGGCGTGCGGCTGCTCTGCGACCTGTTCCATATGAACATCGAGGAGGCCGACATCGCCGCGGCGCTGCGCCATGCCGGGCCCCGCGTCGGGCACGTGCATTTCGCCGACTCGAACCGCCGCGCGGCAGGTTTGGGCCATACGGATTTCGCGCCGGTCGTCGCCGCGCTGCGTGAGATCGGCTACGCCGGCTACCTTTCGGCGGAGGTCTTCGCTTGGCCTGCCGCGCAGCAAGCGGCGGAGCAGACCATCGCGAGTTACCGCCGCGTGACGGCCGGTCCCTGATTTTCCAACCATGCTCAAGCACACGCTCATCCACCCCGAGATCTCCGAGGTCCTCGCGCGCGCCGGTCATCACGCCAAGGTGCTGCTGGCCGACGGCAATTACCCGGCCTCGACCAAGAAGGGGCCCAACGCCCGGGTTGTTTCCCTGAACCTCTCCCCGGGCGTGATCACCGTCTCCCAGGCGCTGCGCGCCGTGCTGAGCGCGCTGCCGGTCGACGAGGTGAACACGATGGGTATTCCGCCGGATGATCCTTACGCCGGGGCGGGTGAGCCGAAGGCCTGGGCCGAGTACCGCGAGATCGCCCGGGCCGCGGGGGTGCGGGCCCCGATCACGCCGATCTCCAAGTGGGAGTTCTACCAGGCCGTCGAGTCGCCGGACCACGTTCTCACGATCCAGACGGCCGACCAGGCGCTCTGGGCGAACGTGTTGCTGACGGTCGGCTGCCGCACGGCGTGATCCGTCGCGGTCGGGCAGGTCAGTGTCGGCGCCGCGCCTTTCGCGGCCGGATAACCGCTTGCGTCGCCCTCGGGCGGGACGTTTTCTCGCCGGTTTAAAACCGAGAACCGCCAATGTCCGAGATCACCAAGAGCTACGAGCCGCGGGATGTGGAGAAGAAGTGGTACGCCAGCTGGCTGGCGGCGCGCGCCTTTGCGGGCCGGGTCGACGCCGGGCGCGATCCGTACACGATCGTGATCCCGCCGCCGAACGTGACCGGCGTGCTCACGATGGGCCACGTGCTGAACAACACGCTGCAGGACGTGCTGATCCGCCGCGCGCGGCTCGAGGGGCGTTCCGCGATGTGGCTGCCCGGCACCGACCATGCGGGCATCGCCACGCAGACCGTGGTCGAGCGCGAGCTGCGCAAGCAGAAGAAAACGCGGCATGATTTCGGACGGGAGAAGTTCCTCGAGAAGGTGTGGGAGTGGCGGCACGAGAAGGGCGGGATCATCCTCGAGCAGCTGCGCCGGCTGGGCGCCTCCTGCGACTGGGACCGCACGCAGTTCACGATGGACCCGCATTACTCGCGCGCGGTCCTCACGGTGTTCGCCGACCTCTTCCACAAGGGGCACATCTACCGCGGTAAGCGTATGGTGAACTGGTGCCCGGTCTCGCAGACCGCGCTCAGTGACGAGGAGGTCATCATGAAGCCCGTCAGCGGCACGATCTACCGTGTCCGCTACGAGCGCGTCGATGCCCCCGGAGTTTTCGTGGAGGTGAAGACCACCCGCCCGGAGACCATTCCCGGTGACGTCGCCATCGCGGTGCACCCCGAGGATCCCCGTTATGCCGGTTGGGTCGGAAAAATGGTGCGGCGCCCGCTCGGGCCCGCCGCGGAGATTCCGATCATCGCCGACGCGGCCGTGGACCGCGAATTCGGCACCGGCGCGCTTAAGATTACGCCGGCGCACGACAAGACCGACTTCGAGATCGGTTCCCGCCACAAGCTGCCGGTGATCGACGTGCTGCGCGCCGACGGCGTGCTCAACGAGCTCGCCGGGCCGGAGCTCGCGGGAATGGAGCGGTTCGCGGGCCGGAAGCGGGCCGCGGAGTTGCTCAAGGCCTCCGGGGCGCTCCTCGCGGAGGAGAGCCACGCCAATAATGTCGGTTATTCCGAGCGGGCTGACGTGCCGATCGAGCCGCGTCTCACCTGGCAGTGGTGGCTGCGTTACCCGCGCGTCGAGGAGGCCAAGGCCGCGGTGCGCGACGGTCACATCCGGTTTCATCCCGAGCGTTGGACCAAGGTGTACCTGCACTGGCTCGAAAACATCCAGGATTGGTGCATCAGCCGTCAGCTCTGGTGGGGTCACCGCATCCCGGTGTGGTACCGCAAGGGAGTCGATCGCGAGAAGCTGACCGAGCGGGACCTGCGCGATCCCGCCAAGGTGCATGTCTCCCTCGAGGGCCCGGCCGACCCGGAGAATTGGACGCAGGAGGACGACGTCCTCGACACGTGGGCGTCGTCGTGGCTCTGGCCGTTCGCGACGCTCGGCTGGCCCGACCGCGAGGCGCAGGCGAAGCAGGGGCTGGATCATTTCTACCCGACCACCACCTTGGTGACGGGGCCGGACATCATCTTCTTCTGGGTGGCGCGCATGATCATGGCCGGCCTGGAGTTCATGCGTCCCGGCGAGCCGATCGAGCGCCGCATCCCGTTCCGGCACGTCTATTTCACCGGGATCATCCGCGACTCGCAGGGTCGCAAGATGTCCAAATCGCTCGGCAACTCGCCCGATCCGCTCGATCTGATCGAAAAGTACGGGGCCGACGGGCTCCGTCTCGGGATCGTGTCGATTGCCCCGCAGGGGCAGGACATCCGCTTTCAGGAGGACCGCATCGAAAGCGGGAAGAACTTCTGCAATAAGCTTTGGAACGCCTGCCGCTTCCGGCAGATGAGCGGCCCGGCGGGCGACAATTCGTCGGTGGAGTCGATCCTCGCCCGGCTGGAGCCCGCGCGGTTTGACGCCGACGACCACGCGATTCTCGACCGCATGCTGGCGACCTCGCGCGAGGTCGCCCGTTGCTTCGCCGAGTTCGAGTTCAGCGCCGCGGCGCAGGCCCTGTACGGGTTTTTCTGGAACGACTTCTGCGACTGGTACGTGGAGGTTTCCAAGGCAAAGCTCCAGGATCCGGCGACGAAGGGTACCTGTCTCGCCATCCAGGATCTCGTTTTGCGGCAAACGCTCCTGCAGCTGCATCCGTTCATCCCGTTCATCACCGAGGAGCTCTGGGCGCAGTTGGGCTACGGCGCGCCCGGGACGTTCATGGAGGACGCTCGGCTGGATGATCCATCACGATTGGCCTCCGTCGCCCAGCTGAAAGGGGTCGTCATCGATCGCGCCGCGGTGGCGACGGTGGAGCGACTGAAGCAGTTCGTCTCGCAGGTGCGCGCGCTCAAGGCCGACCACAACCTGGCCAGCCGGCGCGACGTCACGTTCCTCGTCACGGCGACCGATGCCGACTGGGCTGTCATCGCCGCGAATCTCGCGAAGCTCGTCCGCATGGCGGGCGCGGCGAAGGTGGAGCGGCGGGAAAAGGTCGATGCGGCCCCGGCGGTGGTCACCCCGTTGGGCACGGCCTACCTCGATCTCGCGAGCGCGGTGGATGCCGGCGCGGAGAAGGCCCGGTTGGCGAAGGAGCTCGAGCAACTGGCGAAGCACATCGCCGGAACCGAGGCGCGGCTCGCCAACGAGGCGTTCGTGAGCAAGGCCCCGCCGGCCGTGCTCGAAGGTGCGCGGCGCCAGTTGGCCGACCAGCAGGCGAAGCGCAACGAACTCGAGCGCCTGCTGAAGGTGCTCGGCTGAGCCACGGGGCTCGGGCCCGCGGTCAATTTCCTTCCGGGCGCGCAGCCGGGCCCGGCGTGGCCGTGGGCCGCGCGGCGCGGTGCAGCTGCCAAGAGTTCCACAAGTTGTGCCAGAGCACGTAGAACGTGGGGCCGAGCGCGACGAGCGGGCTGGAGTAGGCGAGGGCGAGGTAGATGGTGAAGGTGGTGTTTTTTTGCCCGAGACACTGGCTCGCCTCGCGCGGGAACGCGCGGCCACCGATCAACCGGCCGAGCGTGAAGCTCGCGACGCAGACGAGCAGCGATGCGGCCGCGATCGCCGCCACCAGACCGTGCACGCCCGCGGCGTTCTCGCGGATGAACTGTGAGGTCTTCGCGGTGATCAGGAAGATCGAGGTGACCCAGAGCGCGAATGACGTGTTGCGCAGCCGCGCCGGCCACGAGCCCGCCGCCGGGTGCAGCGCGCGCAGCAGGTGGGCGAGGGCGAGGGGCACGAATACGACCAGGCCCACCGAGCCCGCGACCTGCGCGAATGCCTCGGGGGTCGCGCGTCCCAGCACGATCGGGAGCATCAGGGGCAGCAATGCGGCCACCGTGACATTGGTGAGCAGAAAACTCGCGACCGCGTAATCCACGGCGCCGCCGAGGAAGCTCACGATCACCGGCGCGGCGATCGCGGTGGGGGTGATGCCGCAGAAAAACGCGGCGAGGCCGACTTCCGGGCCGCCAAGGGCGAGGCCGATCCGCCACGACGCGAATCCCATGGCGAGGTTGGCGGCCAGCAGGATGAAGTGGCTTCGCTGGAGTGACGACCGGGACAGGCGGGTCTGCAGAAAAACGAGAAACAGCATCGTCATCACCAGCCAGCGGATCAGCCACGCCAACGGTGCCGCCTGCGGAAGCAGTCCGCCCAGCGCGAATGCGCTCAGGATTGCGACGGTGCGGGAAATCCCCTTCACGGAGTTGGACCGCGCCGCGCGGGGTCGGCCCCCGGGATGTGTTCAGCGGGGGTGGTGGCTGGGGTTGAGCGGGCAGGCATCGGCGGCGGTGAGGCGGGCCCCGATCACCAACGTGCGCCGCTTTCCCGGCAACCGGAAATCCGGAGCGCGGCGCTTGTTTCATGCCGGTGTCACCGGCAGGTTCGGCGCCATGGGGTTCCGGATTCTTTCCTTGCTGGTCGTGCTGCCGCTGCTGGCCGGCGCCCGGGAGCCGGCTCGTTTTGTCGACACCGCGCAAAGCGTGGAGGCGCTGGTCGCGCTGCTCGATCGGCGGCTCGCGCTGATGCCGGAGGTCGCGGCGTGGAAGCGGGCGCGCGGGCAGCCGGTGGCGGATCCGGCGCGAGAGAAGGATCTGCTCGACCGTTGGGAAAGCAGCGGAGCGTACGTGGGGGTCGAGCGCGTCGCGGCCCGGAACTTTCTGGAGGCGCAGATCGCCGCGGCCCGGGCTGTGCAGGAGCGTCTGATCGCGGTCTGGGAAGCCGGCGGGGCGGCGCCGGAGGAGGCACGGGACCTCGAGCGGGTGCTTCGTCCGGAGCTTGATCGTCTCGGCGAGGAGATGCTGGCCGCGATGCAACGCGTGGCGGCCGCCGGCGGAAGTTCCCGCGAACGTGAGACCGTGACCGCGCGGGTCGAGACCGTGCGGGTCCGCTGGTCATTGCCACCGGAGTTGGGCGACCGGCTGTTGGAGGTGATCGGAGATTTGCGTCGCACCGCTCCTGCGTCGATCGCCGGCCTGCGGCGTACCGGCCTCGTGTTGGTTGGTCTCACGGGCGACTATGCCCCCTTCAGCGAGGAAAGCGGCGGCGAGTTACGCGGGCTCGACGTCGACCTGGCGCGCGAATTCGCGGCGGCGCACGGACTGCGCGCGGAATTTGTGCGCACGAGCTGGCCGGGACTGATGGACGACCTTTCGTCGGGGCGGTTCGATCTCGCGGCGGGTGGCATCAGCGTGACGGAGGAGCGACGGATCCGGGCCGCCTTCGGGCCGGCGGTTTGGAGCGACGGCAAGACGCCGATCGCGCGGTGCGCCGACCGGGAGCGGTTCTCCCGCCTGGAGGGCATTGACCAGCCGGGCGTGCGGGTAGTCGTGAACCCCGGCGGCACCAACGAGCGATTCGCGCGGGCGAATCTGCGGCGGGCCTCGATCCGGGTTTTTCCCGACAACCGCACGATCTTCGACGAGATCCTGGAAGGACGGGCCGACGTGATGATCACCGACGGGCTCGAAGTTAAGCTGCAAGCGGTGCGACGACCAGGATTGTGCGGCACGCGATCGGAGCCCTTCACGCGCGCGGACAAGGCGTGGATGTTCCCGCCCGGTTCGGACCTGACCGTCCTGGCGGGCGACTGGTTCGGGCCGCGCCTCGCTTCCGGGGAATTCGCGCGCCGGCTCGAAACCGCGATCACCGGCGGGCGATAGCGGGACGCAAACGAGCGGGATCCTCGCGGCGACGGCCTTGGGGAGCGGTGGACGCCGGAGGTGGGCGGTGCTTTTCCAACTCGTCAGCGAGGCCGCGTGGCTGGCGGATCGAGAGGGTCCGGATGGAGCACCCGGAATCACGTCATCACGCGTGGCAGCAGGGGTACCGGCCGTGTGACGGTGAGGACCGGATCGCGGTGGGCGGCGCCTCAATTCAGCCACGAAGCGAACCGCGAGAGGAAGATTTCGGGCACAATCGGCTTCGCCTGGAAATCGTCCATGCCGGCCGCGCGGCAATTCTCGCGGTCCGCCGGAGTCACGTTGGCCGTGAGCGCGACAATCGGGATGCGCGTGCCGTCGCGTTCGAGCCGGCGGATCTCACGCGTGGCCTCGAGACCGTCCATCTCCGGCATGTGGAGGTCCATGAGCACCAGGTGAAACGGTCCGGCCTCCCGCCAGCGGGTGACGGCCTGGGCTCCGTCCTGCGCGAGCACCACCTCGGCGCCCGTCCGGCCGATGAGCTCGATGAAAATCTCCTGGTTGAACTCGTTGTCCTCCGCCAGAAGGACGCGTTTTCCCTGCAGGGACCCGGGGGGCGGCAGCGCGGAGCGGGGCGCGTGATCCGCCAGCAGGGCTGATGGTTCGTCGGTGAGAGCCCGGGCGAAGGGCACCGAGGCCGTGAAGGTGCTGCCGGCACCCGGCGCGGTGCGCACCGCGATCCGTCCGCCCATCGCTTCAACCAGGTGCTTCGCGATGGCCAGGCCCAGCCCGGTTCCTCCAAAGCGGCGCGGCGTGCCCTTCTCCGCCTGTCGGTAAGTCTCAAACACGGTTTCCGCCTGCTCGGGCGTCATGCCGATGCCGGTGTCCGTGATCTCGAAACGCAGCGTCGCGCGTTCCAGATCCGCGGACTCGACCGTCACCCGCACGCTCACCGATCCGGTGTGGGTGAACTTGATCGCGTTGGCGGCGAGATTGATCAGCACCTGCTCGAGGCGCGCCACGTCGCCCACCAGACCGGCGGGTGCTCCCGCCTCCACCTCGATGTTCCAGCCGAGGCCCTGTTTGCGGGCCAGCGGCAGCACCACGCTCTCCACTCCCGCCAGCAGTGCGGCGAGGGCGAACGGCTCCTGCTCGAGCGTCATGGCGTTCGCCTCGATCTTGGAGAAATCGAGCACGTCGTTGATGGTTGTCAGGAGTCCGCGGCTCGCCCGCTCGATCTTGCGGAGGTGGCTGGCGTGCGGCTCCGGGACGTTTCCCTGGGCCGTGAGGTAGGCGAGCCCGATGATCGCGTTCAGCGGGGTGCGAAGCTCGTGGCTCATTTTCGCGAGGAACTCGCTTTTCGCCCGCGTGGCCGCGATGGCCGCCTCCCGTTCCCGCCAGGCGGTCACGTCATGCGCGGCGCAAACCAGTCCGCCCTGGGGTAGGGGCGTGACCGCCAGGACCACGGCGCAGCCCGTCCCGTCCTCCCGGCGCATCCGCAACTCGCCGCGCACCGGACCGCCGGCGCTCTGCGCTTCGCCCACGATACGATCGAGCACGCCGGCGTCCTCCGGGTGCACGAACTCCGTCAGCGGGCGGCCGAGGGCGGACTGCGGCCCGCGTCCCAGGAGCTTTTGCCAGGCCGCGTTGACGTACCGCACGGCGCCGTCGGGTCCGGTGTCGATGACGGCCTCCGACAGCAACTCGACGCGGCGGCGCATGTCAGCCTCCCGGTCCTGCTGGTGGATCGCGCCGCCGATGGTGCGGGCCGCGATGCGGAGGGTGTCCACCTCGACGCGGCTCCACTCCTGGCGCGCGGCGCAGGCGTCGAAGCCCATGAAACCCCACCAGCGGTCGCCGGCGAAGATCGGCTGGATCAGGAGCGAGAGGATCTGCTGCATCTCGAGCAGCGGGCGTTCGCTTTCGGGAAATTCCCCGACGTCGCCGAACACCGCGCGACCCGCCGCGAGGTCAGCGCCCCAGCGCGAGAAACCAGCCTCGATCAAGTCCAGGCCCTGCAGTTCCGGCGCGGCGATCTGCGGCGCGACGCCCTCGGCCACCCACTCGAAGCGCTGGCTGACGATCTGTCGTCCCGCCGCGTTCTCCGTCACGTCAAAAATGTAGACCCGGCTGACGCCGGTCGCGCGGCCGAGAAGCGCGAGGGCGCCGGGCACGCGTTCCCGCCACGGGCCCGCGGTGGCCATGACATCCGCCACGCGGGCCACGGCTTCGAGGATGGCGTCGCGCCGTGGTAGCAGGACATCCGGGGTCAAAGGCATGGCAGGAATTTATTGGTATCGATCTTCGCGTGACAAGGCGTGGGTGTCCGGAGACGGCGCAACCGGTTGGCAGCTGTCGTTTGCGCCGTATGCCTCGCCCGGATGCGCGGAAAGAGTCGCCGCCGCGCGCCGGGCCGCTTTGGTACGGCAAATGAGACGGCTCGCCCCGCTGATCCTGCTGACGGTTTTCCTTCGCACCGGGATCGGCGCCGCCGCCCCCGCGACCCCGCCGGTGCTATTCAACACCGCTTGGGAAGGGGCATCGGTCGGATTGGTCGAGGTCCTAGGGGAGACGGAGTTCCGGGTCCGGCCCCGCGGGCAGCAGGACGCGCGCGGCCGCAACCGCCAGACCACCTGGTGGGCGGTGAGGATGGACCAGTTGGAGGGGCGCGCGGTGACGGTGCGAGTCACTGGTTTCGACGGCGAATACAACGACCGCCCGGTGATCTCGTGGGCGGGGGCCTGGTATCGCCCGGTGATGAGCCGCGACGGCGAACGTTGGACACACGTCGAGAACGCCGCGTGGGATGCGGAGCGGAAGGAAGTGCGCTTCACCCTGCCCGCGGGGGCCGCCACGCTCTGGCTGGCGCATATTCCCCCGTATCCGGCGGGTCGGGCGCACGCGCTCGTGGACGAGGCCGGGCGGAGCCCGCACGCCCGGGTGGAGGAGATCGGACGTTCCGTGCTCGGGCGGCCGCTGCAGTTGGTGCGGGTGACCGATGGCGGGGTGCCAGATGCCGGCAAGCGCGTGATCTGGATGCAGGCCCGCCAGCACGCATGGGAAGCCGACACCTCGCGGATCCTTGAGGGGGCGCTGCGGTTCGCGCTTTCCGGAGACCCGCTGGCGGCGCGCCTCCGGGCGGGAAACGTCCTGTGGTTCTTGCCGATGATCAATCCCGACTCGGTCGCCCGAGGAGAGGTGCGCTTCAACGCGAACGGGTTTGATCCCAACCGGCATTGGGACGAAGCCGACCCGCGCGACGAACGTTGGCGCGTCCGCGCGCCGGAGATCTGGCATGTGAAACGGGCGATGCTGGAACGGCATGCGCGCCAGCCGATCGACCTCGCGCTGAACCTGCACAACACTGAAACCGGGGAATACCTGGAGACGATGGCGGATGACGACGCGGTGCTGGCGCGGATGACGCGCTTCCATGAGCTGGCGTTGACGCGGAGCACATTCGATCCGTCCCGCCCGAAACTGGCGGTGACGCCCGCGGGAGGCGGAGGCCCCCGGAACACCACGAACGCCATCTGGGTGGAGGCGCGGGTTCCGATGATGCTGTTGGAGACGCGGATCGGGCCGGGCCGGAAGCTGGCCCGTGATCCGACAGAGGAGGACCGGCTGGAGCTGGGGCGGACACTGGTGGCGTTGCTGGCCGAGGCTGCACGATGACGGAGCCGGCCCAGCAGCCGTTGCAGGCGCCGCGCGGGCGCTCCCTAGGGCCGGGCCTGCTCCTCGCCGCGTCGGGGATTGGGGCGGGGGATGTGGTGGTGGCGTCGGTCACCGGCATGCGCTTCGGGCTCACGCTGCTGTGGGCGGTGGTCTTGACGGTGGTCCTGAAGTACGTGGTCACGGAGGCGCTGGCGCGCTGGCAGCTGGCGACGGGTGAGACGATCGCGCGCGCCTGGGTGACCCGGTTGCCGCGGTGGGCGGGTGCGGGGTTCGGCCTGTATCTGGTGTTCTGGACTTTCATGGTGGGAGCGTCGCTCAGCAGCGCTTGCGGGATCGCCGGGGCCAGTCTGGCCGGCTTCGGCGCGACCGCGCAGTGGGGAGCGGCGCACGCGCTGGTCGCGGCGGCGCTGGTGGCGGGTAACCGGTACACGCGCTTCCAGAAGGTGATGAAGGCGCTCGTCGCCGTGATGGCGGTCTGCGTGCTGGGTTGCGCGGTGCTGGCGGCGCCTTCGCTGGGCGAGCTGCTCGGCGGTCTGGCCGTGCCGATGATTCCGCCTGGAGGGGCTGCGCAGGTGCTGGCGTTGCTGGGCGGCATCGGAGGCAGCCTCACGGTCATCTGCTACGGTTACTGGATGCGGGGTGAAGGCTGGCGCGGAGCGGAGCGACTGGGAGCCGTGCGGTCGGATGTGCGGTTGGCGTATGTTTTCACGGGGCTGTTCGGAGTGGCGCTCGTGGTGATCGCGGCGGGGGTGGAGGCGCGCGGCGGGGGTGCCCGCCTCGCGCTGGACGTGGCCGATCGGCTGGGCGCCGTCGCGGGGCCCTGGGCGAGGGTGGTTTTTCTGCTGGGTTTCTGGTGCACCGTGTTCACCGCGATGCTCGGCGTCTGGCAGGGCGTGCCGCAGATCTACACCGACATCGTCGACGCGTGGCGCGGAGCCTCCGGCGGTAAAGTCGGGGTGAACCACGGCCGGGAGCGCGCGGTGCGTCTCGGCGCGCTCGGGTTTCTCGCCGGCCCGCCGCTCCTGCTGCTCTGGCACAAGGAACCGGTCGCGGTCGTCGTGGCGTTCTCAATCACCGGTGCTTTCGTCATGCCGTTTCTTGCGGCGACGCTGCTCTACCTGAACAACCGCCGCGAGTGGATGGGCACGCTGGCCAACGGCCGGGCGGGCAATGCGGCGCTGGTGCTTTCCCTCCTGGCCTTCGGGGCGGTCTGCGTGGCCGAGATCCTGAAGGCCGCACGCTAGGCTCGCCCGCTCACTCCGGGTTGTCCGCGAGGAAGGCGTCGATCGCCGCGAGATCCTCCGGGGCGAGCTTCAGCCCGGCCGCCGGCAGCAGTTCCCTGAGCTGGCCGGCGCGGCGCGCGCCGACGATTGCCGCGGTTACGGCGGGATGACGGAGCGTCCACGAGAGCGCGATCTGGCCGGGCGTGGCGCCGAGCCGGAGCGCGATGCCGCGCAGCACCTCTACGAGCCGGAGATTGCGCGAGAACAACGGTTCCTGGAAGTGACGGTTCTTGTCCCGCCGCCAATCGTCGGCCGGCAGCGCGGACAGGCGCTCGTGCGTCCAGGCGCCGGTGAGCAGCCCCGACTGCATCGGCGAATAGACGATCACGCCCGTGCGGTGCGCCGCGCACCACGGGAGCACGGCGGGCTCGATCTCGCGCCGCAGCATCGAATAGGGCGGCTGCAGCGAGGCAACCGGTGCGATCCGCTCGGCCCGCTCCAGCTGCGCCGCGTTGAAATTGGAGACGCCGACCCAGCGCACCTTGCCCTCCGTGCGCAGGCGGTTGATCTCCGTCCAGCCTTCCTCGATGCGTTCGTCGGGCTCGGGCCAATGGATTTGGTAGAGATCGATCGTCTCCACCCCGAGGCGACGCAGGCTGGCCTCGCATTCGCGCCGGATGCTGGCGGCGGAGATGTCCTTGCCGACCTCACGCCGCTCATTCCAGACGCGGCCGCACTTGGTGAAGATCAGCGGGCGCGGGGAAACGCCTTCCAGGGCGCGGGCGACGACCTCCTCGGAACGTCCGAGGCCGTAAACCGCGGCGGTGTCGATCCAGTTGATGCCCAGCTCCAGCGCCTCGCGGATGGCGGCGATGCTGTCGCGATCGTCCTGGCTGCCCCAGCCGAAGACCCAGTTTCCGCCGCCGATCGCCCAAGCTCCGAAGCCGAGCGGGGTTAGATGGAGGTCGGTACGGCCAAGTTGTCGGGTTTGCATGGGAGGAGAGTGATGGCTTGGAGGAAACGAGGTTTCAGAAAGCCCAGAGATCCGTCGCGGTGCGCACGTACATCCGGTCGCCGACCGGTGCCGGGGTGGCGAGAATGCGCGCCCCGAAATCCGCCTGGTGAAGAATCTCGGGCTTGGCTCCGCCGGCGCGGATCACCGTCAGCTTGCCCGCGAGCGAGGCGAGGTAGATCCGTTCGGCCGCGAGGACCGGGGAGGCGTAGTAGTTGCCGGTGGGGCCGAGACGCTCCTGCGCGTACACCGGCTCCCCGGTGCGTGCGTCGAGGCAGGTCAGCTGGCCTCCGTCGCGCACAAAATAAAGGCGGCCCGCGTGATAGAGCGGCGAGGGGACGTAGGGCAGGGCGCGGCGGTACTTCCACGCGACGTGCGTCTCGCTGATATCTCCCCGGCCGCCCGGGCGCACGGCGACCAGCACGTTCTCCGCGCGGGCGTCCCCGGCCTTGAGTAGATCCCAGTCCTCCCGGGTGAAGCGACCGTCGCGGTTGCGGTCCATGCCACGCAGGTAGTCCCGGCGCGTGGCGTCGATTTCCTCAAGCTCGACGATGCCGTCACCGTTCCGGTCGTTGCGGCGCAGGAACTCCTCCCATGGTTGGCGGGGGGAGTCGGCCTGTCCCGGCGACCACGCGGCGAAGAACAGCAGGCCTTCCCCGAGCACGGGGGTCGTGCAGACGACGCCCGCGACGCCGCGCAGCACCCAGCGTTCCTCTCCGGTGCGCAGGTCGTAACCCTTCAATTGCGCCGTGCCCGCGACCACGACCTCGTCGTTTCCGGTCGCGCTCCACACCACGGGGGTGCCGAAGCTGCCGGCGGACTCGGGCCGGGGTGTTTCCCACCGGGTGCGACCGGTCGCGAGGTCGAGGCAGAGCAGGGAGGAGCCCTCGTGGACATCGCGGTTGAGCAGCACGCGATCGCCACTGATCACAGGCGAGGTGCCGGTGCCGAATTTTCCGCCGCTTGCGGCGACCGGCATCGGCCGTCGCCACAGCTCCCGGCCCGCGGTGTCGTGGCAGACGACGCCGAAGGATCCGAAGTAGCTGACGACGTGGCGACCATCCGTCGCGGGTGTCGAGGCGGCCGGGCTGCCATCGGAGCGGTGGTGCTCCTCGACGGCCGGCGGGCGGAAACCGCGTTTCCAGCGCAGCGATCCGTCGGCGGTGGCGTGGGCCCGCACCTGCAACTCACCTTCCCCGAAGGTGGTGAGATAGAGGGTGTCGCCCCAGACCACGGGCGAGGAGGGCGACCACGGTACCGGCACTTTCCAGCGGTGCGGCTCATCGGGGCCGATGCGCACCGGAGGTTCGGCGCGCGCCACCCCGGAAGCCGCGGGGCCGCGGAACTGGGGCCAGGTCTCAGGCGTCGCGGCGGTGGCAGCCGGAAAGGACGGCACGAGGAACATCAGCAGCGAAAGGCGGAGTGTTTTCACGCGAGGCGGGGTCGCGGTCAGGATGCCCCGGGCATCCGCTCGTGCCAGAAAGAACTCCGGATCCACCGCGGTCCGGGCGTGTCCGCACGATGACCGATGGCTGGTGGGAGGATCGGTGCTATGGTTCGCCCTGGTGGCTCCGGACCGCAACGGCGCCCTGATCCGGTGAAAGCCGACGAAGGGACGACGGCCGGGGTTCCGATCAGGAAACGAAACGCAATGCCATGAAAACGATGACAATCGGGGCGCTTAGCCTCGTCGCGCTGGCCTTCGGGGCCGCCGCCCTGCATGCCCAGTCGCTTCAGAATACAACCCCGTACTCGGGACCGGCCGTGTTGCTGGCCGCCGAGGACCATGCCGAGCGGCTGCTGCCCGGAAATCCCGCCAGTCGGATGCTCGATCTCTCGCTCTCGCAGGAGGAGGAGATCGCCGCGATCCGCGAAGGCCAACGTTCCGAACTGGGCGAGATCGCCGAGGACTCCTCGCTGACTCCGGCGGAGCGTCGTGCGAGAACCACAGAGGTCGTAAAGGCCAAGGGGATTCTCGTCTCGGACGTGCTGACCGAGGAACAGCGCGGGTTGCTGGCGGGTTGGGTCCGGAAGGAACGCGACCGGGTGGACATGATCCTGGGCGAAAACCTCGTCGAGCGGCTCCAGCCGTTCAGCTGGCTCGCGACGACGCTTGGGTTGAGTGATGGGCAGTTGGAGCGGATCGCCGCGATCCGCGCGCGTCAGCGGGTCGACCTTGGCATCATCAACAGCCTGGAGGACGTCGATTCGGAGGACATCAAGGATCGCATGAACGCGATGTTCCTCCGCCACGGCGAGGTGGTGCGCACGATGCTAAATCCCACGCAGATCTCCCTGTTGGATGGAATGTGGAGCGAGCGCTACTGAGCGTTCGCCGTTCAGCCGTCGCCCCCGGTCGTACGCGACCGGAGGGCGGCGTTTTTAAGTCAACTCGGGCGTCGTTCCCAGCACGAGGTCCCAGCGTGCGGCGAGTTCCCCCGCGCGCGAGCCCGCCAGCGGGGTGAAGTCCAGCGTGACCGAGTCCCGCTGGCGCTGATCCTGGATTCCGCGCCAGATACCGTCGCGAGTGTTACCCGGGTGGCCCTTGATGTAGCCTTGCGTGACGAGTTCCTTGCGGCCGCGGATCTTCACCGCGAGGTGGATGTGCGGCGTGCGCCCGGGATAGGGCACGGGCTTGATCGTGCGGAAAACGTACTCGCCGGTGGCTCCGGTCACGAAGCGGCCGAAGCCCTGGAAATACGGATCCCGCTTCGTGGCGTCCCCGCCGGAACGGGTGTGCAGGTAGACGCCGTGGTGGTCGCATTGCCAGATCTCGATCGTGGCGTTGCGCACCGGGGTGCCGTCGGCGGCGAGCAGGCGCCCGCCAAGCCATGTGACTTCGCCGGCCGCCGGGGTGGTGGCGTCGTTGACCACGAGCAGGTCGTTGTCGGTGTCGAGCGGCAGGCGGTCCGGATAGAACGGCCCCTCGGTCTGCCGCGGCGTTCGCGCCAGCTGCTCGGCGAAAAGCCCCGGGGTGGTGAGGAGCGCGCCCGTCCAGGCGAGGCGGCGGAGAAAATCACGTCGAGGGGAGAGGATTTGGATGGGCATGGGGTGGCGGCGGAGCACGGGTGACGACGTGGCGGGTGCGGCGAAGTTAAGAGGCATGTGCCGCGCCGGGCGCGAGGGGATCAATGCGGTTGCCTCGTTTGGGTGGCTCGCTGAGAAAAATCCCATGCCTGGCCTTCGTGTGTTTACCCTGCTGAGTGTGTTCGCCGGCGTGCTGGGACCGCCGCTCGTCGCCGGGGACCGGCCGCAATGGGGCGAGCGTCACACCCGCAACATGGTTTCGCCCGAGCGGGGCCTGCCCGAGACGTTTGATCCGAAAACCGGCGCCAACGTGCGCTGGACGGCGCGGCTGGGAAGCGACACCCACTCGACGCCGGTCGTAGCCGACGGCCGCATTTACCTGGGGACCAACAACCGCGTGCCGCGCGATCCGCGCCACGACGGGGACCGCGGCGTGATGCTCTGCCTCGACGAGCGCACCGGTGCCCTCCTGTGGCAGCTTGTGGTCCCGAAGATCACCACCAGCAAATTCTGGGACTGGCCTTTCATGGGGATCTGCTCGCCCGCGACGGTGGACGACGGCCTCGTCTACCTCGTCACCAACCGCGGGGAGGTCGCCTGCCTGGACCCGCGGGGCATGGCGAACGGCAACCAGGGGCCGTTCGTCGATGAGGCGCGGCACCAGACGGCGGCGGGGCAGGAGACGGTGCCGGTGGCGCCGACGGACGCCGACATCCTATGGCTTTTCGACATGGTCGGCTCCCTGAAGGTGCGGCAGCACGATTCCGCGCACGCCTCGATCCTCGCCCATGGCGCGTTCCTTTACGTCAACACTTCCAACGGCGTGGGTGACACGCACCGTGAGATCGAATCACCCGAGGCGCCCAGCCTGATCGTGCTGGAGCGCGCCACGGGCCGGCTGGTCGCGGTCGACGATGAACGGATCGGCCCGCGGATCTTTCATTGCACGTGGTCCTCCCCCTCGCTGCTGCGGGAAAACGGCCGCGAGACGGTCGTGTTCGGCGGGGGCGACGGGGTGGTGTACGGGTTCGAACCGCTGGCCGACGCGCCGCCTCCGGGCGAGGTGCGGAAGTTGCGCAAACTCTGGCAGTACGACGGCGATCCGAAGGGCCCCAAGTCCCAGGTGCACCGTTTCACGACCAACCGGCGCGAGAGTCCCAGCAATATCAAGGGCCTGCCGGTGATCCATGGCGGGCGGGTACACGTCGCCCTCGGAGGTGATCTGTGGTGGGGAAAAAACGAGGCGTGGCTGAAGGCCTTCGAGCCGCCCGCCCCCGGTGGCGCGCCGCGGGAGGTTTGGTCCTATCCGCTGGTGCAACACGTGATGAGCAGTCCCGTCATCCATGAAGGGCTCGTGTTCATCGCCGACACCGGCCGCCGCCTCCACTGCCTCGACGCGGCGACCGGTGCGGGGATCTGGACACACGATGTGAAAAGCGAGTCCTGGGCCACGCCGCTGGTCGCCGACGGCAAGGTTTATTTCGCGACGCGGCGCGGGGAGTTCCTCACGTTCGCCGCCTCGCGCGAGAAGCGCCTCCTGGCCGAGGTGAGTCTCGGCGCCGGTGTGAGCGCGACGCCCGTCGCCGCCAATGGCACGTTGTACGTCGCGACGATGACCCATCTTTACGCGATCTCCGCCCGCTGAAACGAAACCCGCCAACTGCCCCGTCATGAACCGCCGTCGCTTCCTGCTCCAGTCACCCGCGGCCGCCGCCGCCGCCGTCGCCGTCTCGCGCGCCGGCGCCGCGGAGAAACCAACTGCCGGACCGGGGCCCTACGCTCCCGGCCCGAAGCCGGCGCCCGTGGTGAAGCCCGGCGAGTTCGTCTTCGCCGCCGCGCACTTCGACCATGGTCACATCTCCGGCCAATGCGCGTCGCTCGCGGAGGCGGGTGGCACGTTGAAGTGGATCTTCGAACCCGACACCGCCAAGCACGCCCCCTTTCTCGCGCGCTACCCCGGCGTGAAGGTGGCGCGCTCCCTGGACGAGATTCTCGCTGATCCCGCTGTGAAGCTCGTCACCGCGGCCGCGGTTCCGTCCGACCGCGCCGCGATCGGCCTGCGGGTGATGGACGCGGGAAAGGACTATTTCACCGACAAGGCGCCCTTCACGACCCTGGCGCAGCTGGAGCAGGCGCGGGCCGCCGTGCGCCGCACGGGCCGGAAGTATTTCGTCTACTACAGCGAGCGATTGCACTCCGAGGCGGGCATGTTCGCGACGCAGCTGGTGCGTGAGGGCGTCGTGGGGCGCGTGGTGCAGGTGGTCGGGCTCGGCCCCCACCGCCTCAACAAGCGTACGCGACCGGCGTGGTTTTTCCAGAAGGCGCGGTACGGCGGTATTCTTTGCGACATCGGCAGCCACCAGTGCGAACAATTCCTCACCTATGCCGGGGCGCGCGACGCACGCGTCACGCACGCCGCGGTCGGTAATTTCGCCAACCCGGACACCCCGGAGCTGGAGGACTTCGGCGAGGCCTCGCTCGTGGCGGACAACGGCGCGACCAACCAGGTTCGCGTGGATTGGTTCACCCCGGACGGGCTGAGCAACTGGGGCGACGGTCGCACGTTCATCCTCGGAACGAAAGGCTTCATCGAGCTGCGCAAGTACGTCGACCTCACGCGCGACCGCGCGGGCAACCAGGTGTTCATCGTGGACGGCAAGGGCGAGTACCAAGTGAACGTCGCGGGGCGCGTCGGCTACCGCTTCTTCGGCGAGTTCATCCTCGACTGCCTCCACCGCACGGAGAACGCGATGACGCAAGAGCACGCCTTCAAGGCGGCCGAGCTCTGTCTGCGTGCCCAGGCTGCGGCGATCCGACTCGCCTGAGCGCGCCGGCGAGGAAACCCGTTCAGGCGCCCGGACGGCGTGGGCGGACGGGCACGTGGACCTCGTAGCGCTTGACGAACCACGGGGTGAACGGGCCGCTCCAGAAGACGGCGACCGGCTCGCCGTCGGCCTCGACGTCGTTACGCGACGCGAGCCACGTCAGGATTTCATCGCGGGTGCGCTCGAAGTTCTCGCGGGAATAGGAACCGCGCGCTCCGCGGCTCGCGACCCGGCGCTCGGGAAATCGCTCGACGACCACCGCGCCCTCGCTGCCCGCGACCTTGGCCTGTTGGCTTTCGGCGACCCAGAAATACATCGCCGCGTCACGGATCCGCGCTTCGACCGGCACGGTCATGGCGATGTCGTGCCGCGAGATGTAGCGGAAAAGCGGCATGAACAGGTTGTCGGCGCCATCGAAGTACTCGCCCTTCCCGGAAGAGCGGAGCAGCACCCCCGCCGGCAGGGTCTTGAGTTCGCTCACTCCGCTCGCGGTCGGCGGGAACGCCTGTTCGGTTGCCATGGCGGGAGTAAGGATGAACAGGCCGAGCAGGAAGGAAAGCAGACGGGCTTGCATGCGATTGGTACGCCCGCGGCATGCGGGCGGACGCATTTTACAGCCGTGGATTCAGGGCACCTCGTAGATTTCGATCAGGGCGACGCCGGTCGCGCCAGCCGAGCCTTTGACCTCAACGGTGTAATTTCCCGGCTCGAGCGTGGCCAGGAGGGCGGCGTCGCGGGAGTCGGCGGCGAGCGCGAAGGCGCCGACCTGCGTGAACGCGGCGGCCAGTGGGGCGCCTCCGCCCCAATTGTCGTTGCCGCCGCGCTCGCTCTGGCCGGCGAAGAGGGTCAGGCGGGGATCCACCACGGCGCCGCCCACGCCGAAGATCGCCAGGCCGGGGCCGATGGCCCGCACCAGGACCCGACGGGGTGAGGCGCCGCCGATCACGAATCCCGCGGTCACACCGGTGCCGAGATGCTTCAGGACCGAGACGTTCACCAGACGGGGCGTGGACGCGGTGAACTGGGAGGAAGGCGTCGCGTCGTAAAGCTCCGCGAGCACCGCGCCTGGCCCGGTGCCCGCGATGCGCGCGGAATTTGGTCCGCTCGCGAGAGCGGGAAACGAGATCGCCGCGTCCCTCGAGTCCGCGCGGGCGAACGGGAACGCGCCCACGCCGGCCATGGTGGCGGCGATCGAGGCGGTGCCGCCCCAGTTGTCATTGCCGCCGACGGCGGTCGCGCCGGTGAAGAACTCCAGGCGTGGATCCTCGAGGGCATCGCCTAATCCGAAGGCCGCGAGCGACGGGCCCACGGCGCGCATCAGGACCGCCTTGCCGCCCGCGGTGCCGGCGCCGCCGACCACCACGCCGAAACGGAACTCGTCGTCCGCGGAGGCGAGCGAGGTGAGGATGGAAAGATTCACCAGTCGGCCCGGGTTGGCCACTTGCCCGATGGTGAGCGCGGCGGCCGTGCTACGGGTGGCGCCGCCACGGGTGGTGATCTGCACGGAGTAGGCGCCGGCGTTCCCGGGGCCGGCCGAGACGATTTCAAGCGCGGGGGTGTTGGCGCCGGGCAGCGCCACGCTGTCGCGGAACCACTGGTAGACGGCCCCCTCCGCGCCCCGCGCCTGGACCGTAAAGCGGGCGGTGGCGCCTAGCCCGATCGCCTGGGACTGCGGTTGGATCCGGACTTCCGGCGCCCCGCGGCTGTCGAGTAGCTCGAACGTGAGCGACACTCCCTGGTCGCCCACGGCGACGATCGCCGCGTCGCTCGCGGCCAGACCGCGCAGGGCGCGGTTCACCGGCACCGTGCTGCCGGACCAGTCCGCGGCGTCGGGCGAGACCAGCAGCATGCCGTTGGTGCCCACCGAGGCGACATAGCCGAGCGGGGTGCGGGCCAGCGCGTTGATGGTTTCGGCCACGCCGGTCTCGACGCCGGTCCATTCCAGCCCCTCCCGGGAGGCGATCATCGCACCCGCGTCGCCCGCCGCCACAAAGCCGATGCCCTCGAAAAAGGACACCACCTGCAGGGCGGTGGTCACGCCGCTGCTCGCCGCGGTCCAGGTCGTGCCGTCCGTGGAGTGCAGGATGCGACCGCCGTCACCCACGATCACAAATCGGCCCGCCCCGTGCGCGGCGGAACGCAGCGTGCCGGTCGTCCCCGATGAGCCGGCGGCCCAAGCGCTACCATCGGCGGACGAAAGCACGACGCCGTTGGCGCCCGCCGCCACGAAGCGTTCCGGGCCGGCCGCGATCGCGAAGAGGGCGGCCGTGGTTCCGCTGGTGCGGGCGGTCCAGACCGCCGCGTCGGCCGAGGTGAAGATCCGCCCGGCGTCGCCGACCGCGACATAGGTCTGACGACCGTGCGCGATCTCGTTCAGGTTGCCGAAAGCCGGGTTGGGGTTCGCCCGGCTCCAGACCACCCCGTCCGCGGAAAACAACACGGGAGGCACGGTCGCCCGCGAGACGGGGTCCGTCGCCTGACCGACCGCGACAAACCGGCCCGCGGCGTGGACCAGACCAAGGAGCGAGGCGGCCGCTCCCTCGCCCGATCGCCGCCAATCCGCGGGCGAGCTGCGATTCACGAAAATCTCGCCGGCGCGTCCCAACACCAGACCGCGGTCGCCATCGCCTGCCACGGCCAATGCGTTGAAGGTGCGGCCTTCCGTTGAGGCGGGGTTCCAGTTTTCGCCGTCGGCCGAAACCAGTAGGCCGTTGGTCTCGGTGGCTGCCACCCAATGGCCCTGCACGCGGGCGATGCCGTTGATCGCGCCGCTCACTCCCGACGTGCGTCGGGTCCACTCGACGCCGTCCGGGGAGGTCAGGACGACGCCGCCGGCCCCGACCACCACGAACCGACCCTCACTGAAGGCCACGCCGGAGAGATTCCCGGTCACGCCGCTGGCGCGTGAGGTCCACGTCGCGCCGTCGAGTGAGGTCAGGATGCGGCCGCCGCCTCCGACGACGACCCAGGTTTCGGCGCCGCGCGCAGCTCCGCGAAGCCCGATGGAGACACCTGAGTTGCGCCGGGACCAGGTCAGCGCGTCGGTGGATGTGAGGATCAGGCCACCGGTGCTTCCGGCTAGCCACGTGCCCGCGGCGTGGGTGACAAAGCCGAGGTTGAAGTTGTCGAGCGGACTCGTGAATTGCACCGACCACCGGTAGCCGTCGGTGGAGGTCCAGACCGACCCGATCTCCTCGCGGGTCGCGGCGTCGACGTACGGCCCGGTGACGACCCAGCGGCCGTCGGCGTAGGTGATGCCGGAGAGATTCTGGGTGGTGGGGAAATCGACCGGAGTGAACTCCCCGGCGTCGTCCAGGGTGAGCAGCGTGCCCGATGCGCCGGCGATCCACCAGCGGTCCCCGACGCGGACCGCCGCATTCAGGTCGGCCGCGGTGGGGCGTCGGCCGTTCCAGCGCCAGCCGGTTAGACCCGCGATCGCCGGCACGGGCACGGACACCGCGCTGGCTCCAGTCGTGTCGACCCCGCGCACTTGCAGGTTGTAGGTGCCGAGGGCGGCGGGAGTCCATGCAAGCGCTCCGGCGGTGGCGGGCAGCTCCGCGACCTTGGTGCCGTTGGCGTAAAGCTCGAGCCGGCTGAAGCCCTCCCCGGAGGCGGAGAGCGGGTTGGGCTTGCCGACCGCAACCTTGAGCGAGTCTGCCTCCAAGCGCAGCGAAGGTGAGGGCAGCGGCGCGGAGGCGGCGGGCGGTAGGGCGGTGGTGTAGATCAGTCCGTCGCTGCCGACCGCGACCACGCGCCCGCCGCCGGCGGCGAACGCGCGCACCGTTTTGCTCGAGGCTTCCGGTGACACCGTCTCCCAAGATGAGGGCGTCTCGGAGAGTTGGAGGCGGGCGCTGGCGAGGCCGGCGAGCAGCACACCCTCGACGGAACGCATGCGGTAGGTGGCCAGGTTCGTTGCCGTTGGGGCCGTCACGCGGCTCCAGCTCAGGCCATCGGCGGACGCGTAGACCGTCGTGAAGGCGCGCACGATCCACTGGCCGCGGTGTCGCGCCACGCCGGTGAAATTGCTGGTCACGGGCAGCGACCGGTTGGTCCAGTTAACGCCGTCGCTGGAGACGAGGACGCGGCCGGCGTCCCCGGTGGCCACGAAGAGGCCGTCGGCGTGGACGACCGAACGAAGGACGCTCGTCACACCGGAGGAGGTGGGTGACCACGCGGCCCCGTCGGTCGAGGTGTAGATGGCGCCCGCGTCACCGACCATCACGAGGCGGCCGGCCCCGTGGGCGACGCCCCAAAACTGAACGGTGCCGGCGTCGACGTTGACGGTGGTCCAGCGGATGCCGTCCTCCGAAAGCGCGGCGAGCCCCTTCTGGTTGGCGTTGGAGAAACGGTAGCCGGAGGCCACAAAGCGCGTGCCGTCATGAATGACCCCGGTGAGGCCGTTGCCGCCAGGAAAGGTGCGGCGGGTCCAGGTCTCGCCGTCGGGGGAGGTGAGCACCGTCTGGTTGATGCCCACCGCCACGAACAGCCCGCGGGCGTGGGTCACGTCGTAGAGCAACTGGGCCGCGCTGGGCGCCGGGGATTCCGTCCGGCGCGTCCAGGTCGCGAGCGGGTCCTCCACCTTCAGGTTGAAAACGCGGCTGGCGACGCCGCCGCGACCGTCGTGCGCCGAGACGCGCAGCGTGTAATCGCCGCCCTTCACAAAGCGGCGCGTGATGCTGTCCAGGTTGGGTTGCTGGCTGCCGTCGCCGAAGTCCCAGCGGTAGTAGAGGGAATCCCCGTCGGGATCCGTCGCCGAAGCGCGGAACGTGAGGTTGGTCCGGGCTGAGAGCGGGCCCGCGGGCAGGGAAGCCGCGAGGGAGGGGTCCCGGTTGCCGTCGATCGCGCCAAAACCTACGCGCACGTCGATATACTCGTTGGGGGACTCGCCACCCGTCGCCAGCGGCCGGAGCGTGATGCCGGCGTCGGGATCGACGAAGGTTTCGCCGATCCGGAAAGTCGCGTCGTCGGCCCCGCCGGAAGATCCGGGGGTCGCATCCAGCAGGTAGCTGCCACCACCGGTGGTGAAGCGCGGCGCCTTGCCCGGACCCCAGCGGACCTGCACGCCCTGCCGCAGGCGGTCGAGTTGCGCGGCGCCGAAGGAGGTTGGTCCCGCGCGGCGATGCTCGACCCAGAGCTCGTAGCCGAGGCCTTCCGGCGCGAAACGCAGCGCGCGCAGGCCGGAAGCGTCCGCATGGTCATGCCGGAACAGCCGCACCGTCCCGCCGGCGCCGATGTCCGCGATGGCTTCGGCCGGAAGGTAGCCCAGCTTGTTCTTCTGGCCGACGTTGAAGTGGTTGCTCGGGCCGCTGCCGGAGCGCCCCATCGCGTCGTAAGGGTCCCCGTACTCGAGGTGGGAGCCGGCCCCGGTGGGGGCCGGGCCCGACGGGATCCAGTAGTGCGAGTGCGTGAGGCCCTGCGTGTGACCAAGTTCATGATACGTCGTGCCGGGCGAGATGTTGCCGTTCATCCGGACCTGCGGGCCGGTGAGCATGGCCTGACCGCCGAAGGCATAGGCCGGCATGCGTTTGAAGAGCACGATCCAGCGGTCGTACTTGTCGGGGTCGAAGGCGCCGGTGCCCCCGTTCGCGGCGTCGTAGGCCTTGGCGAGGGGCGCGGCATCGTTCTGGAGCTGCCCCGCCGAGGTGGACGAAGCGTTGTAGAAAGCCTTGTCGCGGGTCATGCGGAGCACCGCCGGCAGCACGTTGAAGGTCATCGTGGTCGCACCGTGGGACGTCGCCGCGAAGAACGTCGCCACCTGGCGGTTGGTGGCCTCGATCTCCGCCGCCGTCGCCACCGCGCCGGGTTCATCGGCGAAGTCGACCTGCACCCAGAGCACACGTTTCGGACCCAGGATCCACGGGGTGTTCGCGGCGCGTTCCGGGGCCCCGGTTGCGGCGACAAATGGTCCCGTGACCGTCTCCGCCGCCACAAGGGAAGCGCGCTGAACCGCCAGGGCCTCCGGTCCATCAAACACGGTGGTATCCCCTCCGATGCTGGCGGCGATCTGGTCGGCCGGGATGCCGGTGCCGATCTTTTCCGCGTCATCCAGCAGGCGGAGAGGCTCGTCGCTGAAGGCGCCGAGGCCGTCGATCGCGATTCCATGCAACGGGATGCCCAGCTTGGTGTGCTGCTGGAGCCGTCGGCCGTGCGTGAACGCCTCCAGCCGCCGTTCCCCGATCACCGCGTGACGTTCCAGCCGGGTCACCCCGCCGAGGCAGGAGACGGCCACTTCCCAGCTTCCGCGCCGGTCGATCCTCTCCTCCAACTCGGCGACGATGGTGGACGGCAGCGTCGACCGGAACCCGGCGGGCACCGCGGCCGCCAGCGCGGCCTCGGGATCCCGCCGGATGAGTTCCCTCAGAGCGGCTCGCCGCCGGCGGGCGGATTCGACGCCCGCTGAAGTGAGTCGCGCCTCGTCCGACGGCGCGGCGCGCCGCCAGGCGGTGAGCCAATCCTCGAAAGCGGCCAACGGGTCCAGCTCACTCGCGGATCCGCGCCCTCCCGCTGCGGGCGCGGCCGAGGAAATTTCGCCGGCTCGCGGCTGGTCGTCTGTTTCCCATGGTGACGACGGTGCCGGGGCGGAAGGATGTGCGGCGAAGGGCTCGCCTTGGATCGAGGGTCCCGACGGCCGGCGAAGCGCTGGCAGGAAGGCTAGAACGAGGAGAAAGCCGGCGAAAAACCGAAGGCGAACAGCTGGCATGCGCGCGTGGATTGACCGCAGCAAACACGTGCCCTCGGGCGCGGCCAGCCAATTGCCGCGTGACGATGGGGCGGCATCCGGCGCGCGTCGTGCGGTCGCCGCCGATGGCATCACCACGGTTTTTTGCCTCGTCGGATCAGGATGGCGCTCCTCAATCGGGTCATGCCTTCGTTTCCCCGCGCCACCGGTCTGCTTCTTGTGCTCACCTTCGCCGGCGTGTCGGTCCGCGCCGAGGATTGGCCGGAGTTTCGCGGGCCGGGAGGGCAGGGGATCTCGCGCGGGACCGATTTGCCGCTGCAGTGGTCGGCGACCGAGAACGTCCTTTGGCGCCAGCCGGTTCCCGGTCTCGGGTGGTCGTCCCCGGTGACGGCCGGCGGGCGGATTTTTCTCACGACGGGCGTGGCCGTTGGAGATGGGGCGCCCTCGCTGCGGGCGCTCGCGCTGGAGCTCGCGACCGGCCGGATACTTTGGGACACCGAGGTGTTCCCGCCGGCCGAGACGGGCCGCGCGTCGATGCACAAGAAGAACTCCCCGGCCAGCCCCACGCCCGTGGTGCACGAAGGTCGGGTTTACGTGCATTTCGGCCACTTCGGCACCGCGTGCCTCGATCTCGAAGGGAAGGTCCTTTGGCGCAACAACCGGCTGCGCTACGAGCCGGAGCACGGCAACGGCGGCTCCCCCATCATCGTGGGCGACCGGCTCGTCTTCAGCGCTGACGCCCGCACCGATCCCGCCCTGGTCGCGCTCGACCGGCGCACGGGCGACGTCGCCTGGCGATCGGCGCGCGATCTGGAGGTCCGGCAGAAATTCTCATTCGCCACCCCGCTGCTCATCGAGGTCGCGGGGCGGCCGCAGATCGTCTGCCCGGCCAGCGGCGCGGTCATCGCCCACGATCCCGCCGACGGACGTGAACTCTGGCGCGTGCGGTATGGCGGCGGTTACTCCCTGATTCCGCGTCCCGTGTTCGCGCACGGTCTCATCTTCATCGGGACCGGCTATAACCGGGCGGACCTGCTCGCGATCCGCGTGGATGGATCAATGGGGGATTTGACGGATTCCCATATCGCTTGGCGGACGACAAAGGGCGCCCCGCTGACGCCATCGACGGTCGCGGTCGGTGACGAACTTTACGCGGTGAGCGACATGGGCGTGGCCACCTGTTTCAACGCCCGCACCGGTGAGGTGTACTGGCAGGAGAAGCTGGAGCCCGGCTATTCCGCGTCTCCTCTGGCGGCCGCGGGCCGGGTCTATTTCCAAAGCGAGGGAGGCGTGGCGACGGTGGTGGCGGCGGGCCGGACCTTCCGGCAACTCGCGCGAAACGAACTCGGCGAGCGGACGCTGGCGAGCCTCGCGGTCGCGGAGAACACCGTGCTCCTTCGTTCCGAGAAGGCGCTCTACCGTATCGGCGGGAACCGGGCCTCAGCCCGCTGATTCCCGTTTTTTCCGCGGAAGTTGCGGCCGCGATTTCGGTTGGTACGATCGGACATGCCTCGCGTTCGTTAACCGGACGACGGTCGCATTACACCCTTATGCCGTTCCTTCCCGATTTCCCCCGGCGCCTGTCCGGCGCCTTGTTGATTCTCGCCGCCCTTCCGGTCCTCGCCCAAGTGACGCCCCCCGTCCCGCCGCCCGCGGCGGAGGCGCGGCGTGACACCGTGCTGATGGAAGCCTTCACGGTCACCGGCTCCAACATCCCCCGGCTCGACGAGGAAAAGACCCTCCCGGTCACGGTGCTCAACCTGGAGGACCTCGATCTGCGCGGAGCGCCGACGCCGGCGGAGCTGTTTGAAAACCTCTCGATCGGTGGGCCGCTCGAGCTCGACGAGGGCAACACCCTCGGAGCCGATGCGCGCGGCGACAATACGGCCATCAACCTCCGGGGCATCGGCAGCGGTAACACGCTCGTGCTGCTCAATGGCCGCCGCATGCCCCCGCACCCGGTGAGCATGGCCGAGGGCAGCGTTCCCTCGCTATCCACGAACATCAACAACCTGCCTTCCGCCGCGCTTTCCCGCGTCGAGATCCTGCGCGACGGCGCGTCGGCGGTGTACGGAACCGACGCCGCCGCCGGCGTGGTGAACAACATCACCCGCAGCCGCTACGACGGACGCAGCTTGCGGCTGCGCGGCAGCGTCAGCCAGCACGGCGGTGGCAACGACTGGAACCTCGAGTTCACCGAGGGCATCCGGCTCAACCGCGGCCGGGGTAACCTGCTCCTCACGTTCGATTACTACCATCGGGACTTTCTCTGGCTGGCGCAGCGCAAGTTTTCCCGCGATCAGGACATCCGCGTCACCCGCAACGTGCCCGCGCCATGGGACGGCCTGCCGATCACCGACACCGCCGGGGTGGTCTCGCGCGACAACGATTTCGACAACCGGCTCAGCACCGACTCCAGCTACTACGGCGGCTATGTGCGCGGGAGTTACGACTCCGCGGGGGCGTTCATCGGGGCCCGCCCCGCCGCCAACCGCGGCATCATCACTTCCTCGGGCACCACCTCGGCGACACTCGCGACCAACGGTACGTTTTACCTTATCCCGCTCGCCGACGGCGGCATTGGCTGGCGGCAGACGCTGCCCTCGCACAACATCGACGATTACACGGTCAACTGGTACCAGAACCCCAACGACCATAAGCCGATCCTGCCGAAGACGGACCGGATGAACCTGACCGCGATTTTCCGGCACAAGCTGGCGGGCGACCTCGAGTTTTTCGGTGAAATGCTGGGCTACCGGGCCGTGTCCTTCACCGGGCGACTGCCGACGAGCTTCGACGTCGCCACTGATCACAATATTTTCATGAGCGCCGACAACCCGTTCAATCCGTTCGGGACGCGCTTCTATCATCCTACGGGTGCGCCCAATACCGACGGTTCACCCCGCCTCACGGGCGATCCAGCGCAGGTGCAGTTTCTGACCGGGGTCGGCGTCATCCCTCGCGACTTCAAGCCGCGGCGCATCCATGTCCATTCCCAGGCCCTCCGATTGGTCGCGGGCCTGCGGGGCCGGATCGGCGCGGTTTGGGAGTGGGAGTCGGGCGTCCTTTACGGCCGGAACAAGACGCGCGACGAGGAGCACTTTGCGGTGCGCGAAAGCCGCCTGCGCGCGGCGCTCACCTCGTCGGATCCGGCCAAGGCGTTCAACCCTTTCAGTTACACCTTCAAGCTCGTCGCGCAGCCGGGCAACACGGCCAATCCCTACCTGCTCGCGGTCGACCGGCCTCACAGCAACCCGGAGGCGCTCACGTCTTCCCTCTACGACAACTTTATTCGCGAGGGCCGCACGCAGCTCGCGACGTGGGACTTCAAGGTCAATGGCAACGTGTGGGAGCGTTTCTGGGGCGGACCCGTCGGCCTGGCCTTCGGCGCGGAGATGCGGTGGGAGGACTACCGCGACTACCGTCCGCCCTACGCGGGACGCAACGCGGCCGATGCTCCTTTCAACGGCAACGCCAACGATCCCCGCAACCTGTTCTTCGGCCCCAACGAGAACGACTTTATCGCGCTTAGCCCGAACGTGAACCTGTACGCCTCTAGGACCGTGGTCTCGGTTTTCGCCGAGTCCCTTGTCCCGCTGATCGGCCGCGCCAACCGGCGCCCGTGGGCGCGATCGATGGAGTTCTCGGCCGCCGGACGCGTGGAGCACTTCTCGCGCACGGGCACGAATGCCAAGCCCAAGTTCGGGCTCAATTACCGCCCCAACGAATGGATCTTCCTGCGTAGCAGCGTCGCCGGGTCCTACCGCGCGCCGAATCTCGTCCAGACCAACACGACTCCGCTCCAGCGTTCGGGCAGCACGTACAACGATCTCTACCGCTCGGAGGTCACCGGGCTCAACCGCGACTCGAGCGCGATGCCGGTCGTGCTGCGGCAGGGCAACGAGGCGCTGAAACCCGAGACCGCCCGTTCTCTGTCGGCGGGCCTCGCCGTTTCGCCGCCGTTCATCCGCGGCCTGACGCTCACGGTCGACTATTGGCGGATCCGCCAGCAGGACGTCATCTCGTCGGTCACCGTCGCGAGCCAGTTGCTCTACGACGAGGAGTTGCTGGATGGCGCCGTGCGGAAGGCTCTGCTTGCGGGCACGCCGGTTTCGCAGCTCAACCTCGGGAGCGGCACTCCGGCGTATGTCGGTAACCCCAAGGTCGTGCGCGACCCGGTCACCCCGGCCGACCTCGCGGCTTACGAAACCTACAACGCCGGCCGGCCCGCGGATTCGCGCCGCGCGCCCGTCGGCGGTGTGCGCACGGTTGTCACGGATTACGTCAATCTGGCCGGTCGCGAGACCGAGGGTCTGGATTTCGGGGTCGAGTACCGGCTGCCGCGCACCCGCTTCGGGCAGGGCACGGTCCGTGGCGACGCCGGCTACTTGCTGACCGCGGAGACGCAGGCCGACGCGGGCGCGCCGGTGGTGCAGAACATCAATCGCGACGGACGTACGCGGTTCCGCGGCAACCTGGGCGCCACCTGGCGGGCGGGCGCCTGGACCGGCGGCTGGATCACGTATTACTACGGCACGTATGTGGACACGGGCGCCTCGACCACGCGCGAGATCTACGAGGCGCTCGGGAGGCCGGAGTACATCTCCAGCTACGTCGACTCCGGCGGCGTGCGACGCTACCGCTACCTGGTGACCGCATACGCCACCCACAGCGCCTACCTCAATTACGCTTTCACGGGCCGTCGTGACAGCCTGTTGGCCGACACGACGCTGAGGTTCCGGGTTAACAACCTGTTCGACGCCGAGCCGCCGCTGGCCGACGAGGACTCCGGCTACCGGCGTGGCGCCGGCACCAACCCCCGCGGGCGGGTGTTCGAGGCGCAGGTGAGCAAGCGGTTCTAAAAACGTGCGCCGCGCGATCGGGTTTGCACGCGCGCGGCGCAGCCGTTGAAAGATGCGTGATGACCAAGACCGGCACGTTGCCCAAGGAGGACGTCCACACCGAGACCTCGCTCGGCGGGCGGTGGCGCGTTGTGGTCTTGAATGACCCGGTGAACCTCATGTCTTACGTGGTGCTGGTATTCCGAAAGGTGTTCGGCTTCGACGACCAGACCGCACGGCGGCGCATGCTCGAGGTGCATGAGCAGGGGCGCTCGGTCGTGTGGCGGGGGTTGCGCGAGAAGGCCGAGGCCTACGTTTTCACGCTGCAGCAATGGCATCTCACGGCGGTGATCGAACCTGATGAAGCGAGTTGAGGTTAAGCTGGCGGTGCCGATCGTGGCGCCGCTTCTCGATGTGATCCGCGAGCAGGCCCCGGGCCTGCGGGAGGTATCCGCCGGCGTGACCGGTCTACCCGACGCCGACGACGAACTCCGGGAGGCGTGGGCCGATGAGCTGCTGGCCGGCCAGCGGGGTGAGGTGGACGCGCTCCTCGCGCTTTTCGGGGAGGAGTTCTTCCGCGAAGGGGTGGTGGCCTTCGACGGCGACAACGCCGAGGTCATCCTGCGGGCCTGCGCCGCCGTGCGATTGCGGCTGCGGGAGCACGCGTTGAAGACGGTCGGGGACGAGGCGCTCGAGACTGGCGAGCTGGAGATCTCGCGGCTGCCGCGCGAGACCAACCTCGCCTTTCGTTGCTACGTGTTTCTCGCGACCCTGCAGGAAGTCATCATCCAGCACCTCGACGAGAGCATCCTCGGCGGCTGACGCGGCCCGCGGGGTGAATCCCCGCGTTCACCTGCGATAGGCGACGCTTCACGCCGGCGGAGATGCCGTTTGACGGGGCCTCCCGTTGACCTATGTTCAAGGCGGTACCCTGCAGTGTTCGAGGTGCTTTCAATAACTGCTCTTTACCTTAGGATAATTGCGGGAGCCGAAACCGGCGCGAGGAATGCCAGGCCGTAAACCGGAAGGCAGGAGACGCGACGGGGGCGCCCACCTTAACTTAAAAAGGTCACGAGCCTTTGGGCATACGGCACAGGCGGGGTACCACCTTTGAATTTTTCGGTGTCGGACGGGCGGTTGCGGCGGACACCTCGCTCCGGCTTGGATCGGCGGCCCTTGGCTAGGAGGCGGGCCCCTGCAGCAAGGAGGCCGAAGCCTGATCCAAATGCAGCGAGCAACCGGGATGGCTTTGCAGGGCGGAGGCCGGACAGAGGTTGGTGACGGGCCCCTCAACAGCACTCCGGACGGCCGCGGCCTTCCGGAGATCGGGCGCTGTAACGATCACTCGCCGCGCGCGTAGAACTTCGCCGATCGACATGGAGACCGCTTGGCGCGGCACGTCCTCCAGCCGGGCGAACCAGCCTTCGCCGAGTTGCTGGCGCCGGCAGGCGTCGTCGAGCGCGACCACAAGGTAGGGAGCGGTCGTGTCGAAGTCGGCCGGCGGGTCGTTGAACGCGAGGTGGCCGTTTTCGCCGATGCCCGCGAGGCACAGGTCGATCGTGACCGGGGAAATCCGGGCGGCGAGCCGCGCGAGCTCGGCCGCGAGGTCCGGCGCGTCGCCGCGCACCGGGATGAATTCGGGTTGTGCGGGAAGCGGCTCGAGGAACCGCTCACGAAGGTAGCGACGGAAACTCGCCGGGTGCGAATCGGGCAGGCCGACGTACTCGTCGAGGTGGAACGCGACCACGCGCGTCCAATCGATCCCCGGTTCGCGGGTCAGCGCCTTCAGGGTCTCGAACTGGCTCGCGCCGGTCGCGACGACAAGGTGTGCCCGCGCGCGTTCCGCAAGAATCGCGCGCAGGATTGTCGCAGCCTCCGCCGCGGCGGCCGCGCCGCAGGAAACCGGTTCGGGATGGATGCTCGCTTGCATGGGTTGCGCCTACGCCAAGGAGCTTGGGCAGGCTAGGGGGAAGTGATCAGGGCGGGTGCGCGACGATCGCCCAAAACCATCGGTGGCCCCGCCCGGAAATCGAGTGGCGTCTGCTTGGCGGAGGGCGTCAGGCAACCCCGGATCAAGGCGAGCCCGGAGTCTTGGTCTCGTAGCGTTCCCAGTCGGAGACGAGTTTGCGCACGACGCGCGATCCGACCCGGTGGGCGGCCTCCAAAGACGGCAGGAGCCCGGAAAAGGTGCCCGGAGCCTCGCTGTTCAGGCTCTCCACGGCGGTGGCCCCGCGCCAAGGGGAGTCGTAATTGCTGGCCGTGCGCAGGACCAGGGCGCGCCGGGGGTCGCAGCGGCCGGCCTGGCCCAGCAGCTCCAGGGCCCGCAGGGTGCCGGTGTCTTCCATCGCGGTCATCACGTAATTGGCCCGTCCGTCCGTGTAATAGCGCAGCCATTCGTTCGCCCATGCGTTCATCCTCTGGCCATGCCAGAAAGTGCTCGAGGCCATGGCGTCGCCGAGGAGCACGAACGGCGGTCGCGTCGCGGCCGGAATGCCGGCGTAGCGCGATCTCAGACGCTGCAGGCCTTCCGAATCCGGCAACGTCACGTCCTTGGTCAAGGCGTGCGCCCAGCGCACCAGCCCCTCGTCGAGCGAGAAGACCTGCCCGGGGCGCGTGGCGGCGCGCGGGAGCTCATAGGGCCGGCGTTTGCCCAGCGGCACGAATCCCGTGGGCCAGTCTTCCGGAATCTCCCGCGCGTCGAACTCGTGGGCGAGATCGCCCTCGACCACGTGCTGCGCCCAAGCGGCTGAACCCAAGGAAGCGTCGGCGGGGTCGACGCCGGCGATCCCCGCGACAAGCCAGTAAGTCCGTCGCAGGTCGAAGCGCGGGTCGAGGCCGAGCGCCATCACGGCCGCGGCGGCGTTGGTGTTGCCCACGCCGGTGAGGAGCGCGACGACCGAAACATCCGGGTTGGCGTGCAGCGGATGCGGCGCAGCTGGCACCGCGATGGTGCGATCCAGGCCTTCGCGCTCCACCCAGTACTGCAGTTCCCCCGGCCGATCCCCCGTGGGCTCCCCGATCTCGAACATGGTGACGACGACGACCTTGGGTCGGAAAACCTCCGCCGCCGGCAGCGCGACTACTGCGAGCATCGCGAGAAGACCGGACAAGGTGCGCCGGCCAAGGGTGGGGTGAAGAGTCGTTAGCATGGCGCGGTTTGCTCAGGGGGTGGCGCTGGGGCGCGGTCGGGTCTCGGGTAGCACCTCAGTTTCAGGACAACGCTAACCCTGGGGCGTCCGCTCTGAGATGAGGTCGCTAAGGTTCGGTAAAACGGCGGATCAGGGCGGGAGGGACGCGGCGGATTTCTTTTTTCCGGAGGACTTGCCGGAGGATGCCGGTAATTCCGGTCGCAGGGCGAGTTGCGCGCGGAGATCGCGGAGGATCTCGGGCTGCGTGGCGGCGTGGTTGCGGGTCTCGAGTGGATCGTTGGCGTAATCGAAGAGTTCGAACTGGGGGGAGCCATCCGCGGCGCGCGACGCGATGAGGCGCCAGCGCTCGGAGCGGATCGTGCGTTGTCCGTCGGTCCAGAAGCCGCGCGCGGGTTTGGCGGCAGGGGTGGCGGGGCGGTCGAGTTGCGGGCGCAGACTGCGGCCGTCGAGTCCGGCGGGAGCGGGCAGCCCGCAGAGATCGGTTAGGGTGGGAAAGATATCGACCGTCTCGACGAGGGCGGCGCTCGTGGCGCCGGGTTGGGCTAGACCGGGGGCGCGGATCAGGAGAGGAGATCGGAGCGAGTTCTCGTAGAGGCAGTGTTTGCCCCAGATGGCATGCTCACCGAGCAGAAGGCCATGGTCGCTCCAAAGGACGACGATCGTCTGGCCCGAGGGGTCGAGAGCCCGGAGGGCGTCGAGGACCCGGCCGATTTGCGCGTCCGCGTAGCTTACGCTCGCGGCGTAGGCGCGGCGAACCTCGCGGGCGTAGGCGGGGTCGGTGTCGGGGTCTCGGCCGGCGTGGGCGTAATTGCGGCGAAATTCGTTGCTCGGGTGCCAGGTCGAGGGCCACGCCGGCTTGGCGGCGGCGGCGGTGGCAAGAGCGGGAATTTTTTCCGGATCGTGCAAATCGAAGTAACTTTTGGGCGCGGCGAAGGGCAGGTGCGGTTTGAAGAAGCCGACGGCGAAAAACCAGGGTTCCGCGGTGGCGGCGAGGTCGCGGAGCTGCCGCACGGCTTCGTCGGCGACCCACGCGTCCGGGTAGGCGGAATCAGGTCCGGCAAAGGCCTCGAGCGGGGGCGTTTTCCCGGGTGAGCGAGGAAGGCCGTTCGCGTACCCGTGCATGATGTTCTCCGCCTCACGCCAGGGGGTCTTGGGGATCCACGAGCGGGTCCACGAGCCGGGGAGTTCCTCCGGGCCGTCGGCCCAGAGCCGGCCGGTGAGTCCGCCGGGATGGTGCGTGATCTTCCCGAGGGCATAGGTGCGGTAGCCGTGTCGTTGGAACCAGGCGGGGAGATTGGCGTCGCCCCAGCTGGCTTGGGTGGAGGCGATGCCGCCGTTGCCGACATGGGCCGTCTCGGTCGGATAGCGGCCGCGGAGCAGGGCGCAACGCGAGGCGCCGCAGGTGGGCACCTGCACGTAGTGGTGGGTGAAGACGCGTGCGCTGGCGGCCAAGGCGTCGATCCGCGGTGTCCGCGCATGGACCGCGCCCATCGCACCGAGATCATTGCGAAGGTCGTCGACGGCGATGAAGAGGACGTTGGGACGCTTGGGCGCCGCGGCGAGGACCGGCACGGACAGCAAAGCGAGGCCGAGGAGGCGGAGGAGGGTCTTCACGTTTTGGGGCAGGGTGATTTCGGAGGGGAGCGACGATCGCGGAAGGCTCATTTTTCCCGTCGCTTCTTCTTCGCCTCGACGTTCTTCGCGTGGCGTCCCGACTCGTCGCCAGTGTCCGGGATGCCCCCCGCGGGATTGAGTTGCGCGAGGGCGGCGGCGAGGCGCTGGCGCGCGGCATTCGCGGCGGGGGTCTCGGAGCCGGGGGCCACGGGCTTTTCGACGAACGGGGCATCGCTCATGTCGAAGAGCTCGCCGGCTTGATTCAGTTTCCAGTTGGCTTCGCGCACATACCAATTGCGCGCCAGTTGGTGGAATACCCACGAGCGCGATCCACTTCTCTCGCCGCGGATCTGGGCGGCAAGGCTGCGGCCGTCGATGATCGTGTCCGCCGGCGGCTTGACCCCGGCGAGTTCGGCAAACGTCGGCAGGAAGTCGCTCGAATCCACGAGGTCCGCCGAGACGCGGCCGGCGGGAGCCGCACCCGGCCAACTGACGATCATCGGTACGCGGCCGCCACCGTCGAGCATCGAGCCCTTTGCTCCGGCCAGCGGGCGGCCGCCGATGGTGGCCTGCGCGGTACGGCCGTTGCTCGTGCCGTTGTCACCGAAGAAGATCACGATGGTCTTCTCCCGCAGCTTCAGCCGGTCGAGGTCGGCGATCAGCTTGCCGACGAGCTTGTCCATGTAGCGGACGTTGTCGCCGTAGTGGTCTTGGCTGTCGGGCGCGCTATCGGGCGTGGGCAGGATGTCGGAGTGGACGTGCGACAGCGAGTAGTGGGCGTAGAATGGGCGCTCGCGGTGCTGCGTCATGAACTCCACGAGGTGACGGTGCATCAAATCCGGCATGTATTCCTTGTCGCGCAAGGGGCGCGTCTCGCCGTTCACGACGTAGGTCTTCAGTTTTTCCTGTGTGTTCCAGTAGGCGCCGCTGCCCGCGTAGCGCAGGTAATCGTCGAATCCAAAATCGGATGGCTGCAGTGAGAACTGGCTCCACTTGCCGATCATCGTGGAGACGTAGCCGGCCGGCTTGAGCACCGTCGGGATGAGTTTTTCCTTCCGCGGCGAGATTTCGCGGACCGCATCCTGGTTGCTGCCACCGGTGCGGAAACCGTAACGGCCGGTGAGGATCTGGGCGCGCGATGGCCCGCAGAGCGAGATCGTGTACGCGTGCGTGTAACGCGTGCCGCTGCGCGCAAGCGCGTCGATATGGGGCGTCTTGTAGTTGTCGGACCCGTAGCAACCGACCTCGCCGATGCCGTAGTCATCCGCGAGGATGAAGATGATGTTGGGCTTGGCGGCGGCGAGTGCGGCGGCGCCGACCGGAAACGGCGAAAGCGAAAGCGCAAAGGCGCACAACAGGAGGCGGAGTTTCATGGGACGTTTCAGGCTAGGTTAAAGGTCCGGAGCCTTGGGCCATCGTGCGCGGGTGTATACGGGAAAATCTAAACTCCTGGAACTCGGGGGCGAAGGGCCCGGCGGATAATGACGATTGGGGCGGGGCCTCGCGTTGCTCGTGCCGCGAGAGGGCGAATTACCGCTCCAGCCTGGGTTGTGCGATACGGCCGTACGGGTGACCCGCGAGGTCAGGTCGGCCTGCACGGTACCGGTCGCCGAGCTTAACCAAGCCACCGGAGGGATCTGATTGGGATCCATAAGGTCTTTTCGCAGGGACGCGGCCCGACGAGGAGGCAACCCGGGCGGAATAGACTTCCGCCCGGGTTCTGCCCTCGCTACCCCCGGATGATGACCTCGTGCCCGCGCCGGGTTTCCCGGCCGCCCGGCTTGGACCGCCTGCTCGCCGTGATGCTCGCGGCGGGCCTCGCCGCGGCCGCAGCGGCGGAGCAGCAGGGCACGTTTCGCGTGTCGCGGCTGGTCTGCGTGATCGGCAACAACGCGGAGAGCGGGGCGCACCGCGCCGGGTACAACGGCCTCTTCCGGCTGGCGACCCCGGACCGCGAGGAGTCGGCCTTCCATCCCGCTTATGCCGGGCTGAACCTGGAGCACTACTTCGATGCGCGCGACCTGCGCGGGGAGCGGGTCGCCTTCTTTGAGCCGCGCCACGCGCCGATGGAGTTCCGGCGCCTCGGACCGACGACAGCGGAGCTTCATCAGGCGGCCACGCCGGTGTTCAGGGTGGAGAGCCGCACGCGGTTCGAGCTCCGTGAACCGTACTACATCGATGTCACTTACACGGCCCGGCCGCTCAACACCGGCTACGCCGGCGGGTTCCTCGGCGTCTTCTGGGCCTCGTACCTCAACGCCCCCGAGGACAAGAGCATGTATTTTCTGCAGGAGGGATCCACGCTCGCTTCGCCCCAGTGGGTCCAGTTCTGCACGCCGGTGCATGGCCGCGACAGCACGGTGCGCGGAGTGGGCGACCGGTACGTGTTCCCGCCGGGCGAGGAAGCCCGCTCCCTGTTCCGCAGTCTCTCGCCCCTGCGCTACGCCGAACCGTTCTTTTACGGCCGTATCCGCGACATGGTGCTGATCTATATTTTTCGTCCTACGCCCCACCTCCGTTTCGCCCATTCACCGTCGGGCGGGTCGCGTACGCCGGCGGGGGACGACACCAATCCCGCCTGGGACTTCCAGTTGGTCGCCCCCGAGGCCGAGGCGCGGCAGGGGCTGCGGCTCGCCATGCGCGTGGTGTACAAGCCCTGGGCAGGTCGTGCCGATGTGCTCCGGGAGGTGCGCGAATGGCTCGCGACTCCGGACCAAAGGCCCTGACTGCTCACAGACCTGGCGGTGAGACAGGGCTGTCCACGGCATCCGCCCGGTTCGCGCGCACTCCATTTGGGTTCGCCCACACACCGTCTGGGCCCTGGGATCGGCTTCATCCTCTCGCATGCACCATCCCGCCCGCTCCGTCTTCGCCGCCGCCGCCCTTGCCCTCCTTTGCCCCGCTCCCGGCCCCGCCGCCACGCGCGGTGCTGCCGCCGAGGGAGCGCTCGCCCCGTTCCTTGGCGCGCCCGTCATCGATCGCCAGATGGTCTTTTCCGGCAAGGACCGCATCCGCGAGCCCTACCTTGCGGTCGCACTCGACGGCACGATCGTTGTGCTGCGCAATTATGACTCCTTGGCGCGGCGTAGCGAGGACGGGGGCCGCACTTGGAGCGAGCCGTCGCCGATCCCGGTAGCCTTTCTCGACAGCAATTTCATCGTCGATGAGGTGACCGGCGATCTGCTCAGCCTCCGCCTTTGGGACGGCCGCGACCGTCTCTGGCGGAGCCAGAACCAGGGCCGCACGTGGAGCGAGCAGGCGATCGCCCTCATGCCCAACGAGGTGATGAAATGGATGGAGCGGACCGGCCTGAAGCGGCGCGGAGTCTGGGCCGATAAGGATGCGCCCGGAGTCTTCATCCTTCACAACAACGCCAGCGAGCCCGGTATCACCCTCCGCCACGGGCCCCGGCGCGGCCGCTTGATCGTGACCGGTACCTTCCGCCCGCTGGCCAAAGAGCACCCTTCCGACCGCAAGCCCGCGGACGGCATCTACAGTTGCGCGGTCTACAGTGACGACCGGGGCGCCACCTGGCGGGTCAGTGGGCTCTTCCCCGAATCCGCCACCGAGGAGGCCGCCCTCGTCGAGTTGAGTGACGGCACCTTGTACTTCAACTCGCGCTGCTGCGACGGGTTTTACAACAAGGCGCTCGCCCGTCCGCTGGGTCCCGACGAAAGCCGCCGGCGCGAGGCGTGGAGCCGGGACGGTGGCGAAACGTGGGAGGGTTTGCGGGTGAATCCGGTGCTGGCGGACGGAGGGGGCTACGACCGCGGTTACGGGCTTAAGGCTGGCCTCACCCGACTTCCCGTCGCGGGGCGCGACATCCTGATCTTCAGCAATACCGACACCGCTGGCGGACCCCGCGAAAAGCTTACGCTCTGGGCGAGCTTCGACGGCGGCCGGTCCTGGCCCGTGAAGCGCCTCGTCAACCCTGGGCACAGCGCGTACTCGTCGCTGGCGACCGGCCGACCCGGCACGCCCGGGGAAGGCTCCGTGTACCTGCTGTTCGAGGGTGGACCGGACGGAAAGTACACCGCGATGCACTTCGTGCGGCTCAATCTTTCTTGGATCCTGCAGGGAGAACGCACGGGCGAGGGAACGGTGCCGGAATGGGTCAAGTAACCCTGCGCTTTTCAGAGAGACGTGCCAAGGGAACGGCACAAACGGCGCACTCCTGAGAAAACTGAAGTCCCGGGTGGCGTGTTCATGCGAATCATGCCAACCGAGGATGCGCAGGTCGTGTAGCCGGCGATAGGTCCGCCGGCAAATTACAGCGCAGCGGTGTCTGGCGGGGCAGCGGGCGCCGGCCGCTACATAAGGCCGGTCACGTGCCGGACCGAGCCTCATGGATTCCCGAGGAATCGACGAATTCCGCAACCGTCGGACGGCGGATCGGTTAATTCAGGGGCCGCAAGGCAGGTGCACGGGCGCTGACGGCGACCCGCTTGGGAAGGCTCGACCTGGCGGACATGCCTCCCGCTTTCAACTGCAGGGAGCGGGCGGACGGACGGGCGGGTCTAGCGACCCTTGGACTTCTTGGGCGGGGCCTTCTTGAATTTGCGTTGGGGATTTTGCTTCTGCTGGAAGCGTGCGTTGGCCTTCAGGTCCTTGATGCTCGGAATGTACTTGGCGCCCATGTGCCCATGCCGTTCGCCGGAGCGGACGGGTACAATCACAATCGCAGGCGAAGGCGCTTCCCGCGGGCCTATTGGTTCGAGTGCACCCCGGTGCGGTTACCCTCGAGGTCGCGCACAACGGCGATGAAGCCATGGGCGCCGATCGGCACTTGGGTTTCGAGTCGCCGGGGATTTGTCGAGGCAGGTTTCCAATGACCGAAAGGAAACGACCTGCGCAGGAAGTTCTACTGCGGGAGAGGATGGGCCACGCGGAGAACAACGGCTGGTCGGTGGCGTGCCGTCGGCCTTGGTGGCGGCTCTTCACCGAGCTGGCGGTGACCCCGGGATCGGACCGAGCAGAGCATCGGCCTCACCATCCACTTCCTTCTCCCACGCGGTGATGAGCGGGTGCAACCGGGCGGCGACCTCGGGGCGGCGGGCTGCGAGATCATCACGCTCGCCGGGGTCGTCGCGGAGATTGAACAGCAGGACCTGGCCTCCGTCGTTCAGCAGCTTCCAGTCGCCCTGACGGACGGAGCGTTGCTGGCGGTTAAGGGGGCCGCCAAAGCGCCAGAAAAGCGTGCGTTCCACCGCCGGCGACCGACCCGCAAGGATGGGTAGAAGATCGACTCCATCCAGACGGGCTTCGGCGGGGATCGGGGTGGCGGTTGCGGTGAGAATGGTTGCGGTCAGATCCATGGTGATGCCGGGCTGCGAACTTACGACCCCGGCCGGCAGCCGCGCGGGCCAGCGGAAGATCGCGGGTACGCGCACGCCTCCCTCCCATAGCGTGCCTTTCCGATGAAAGAATGGCGTGTTGTGGGAAAGCCACTCGCCGCCGTTGTCATTGGTGAAAATCACCAGGGTGTTTTCCGTGAGGCCCAGATCGGCGAGGGTGGAAAGAATCCGGCCGACCCCGGCATCCGCGCATTCCAGCATGGCGGCATAGTCCTCGCGGGTGGCCGGAGGAGTGTCGGAGGGAGACTGATACGCCCCGTTGCGTTCCGCCTTCGAGGGACGGCCAGGTGGTTGGAATGGCCAGTGCGGGGCGTTATAGGTGACCTGGAGGTAGAACGGCGCGGCGGCATGCTTCGCAATGAAGCGCGTCGCGCGTTCCGTGATCAGGTCGGTCATGTAGCCGTCGGCGGTGGTGGGCCGGCCGTTTTCAAAAAGATCGGGGGTGCCGTCGGCGCGATTGTGGTGATAGAAATCGATGTAGCCGCTGAGATGGCCCCAGAAATAGTCGAAACCGTGGGTGTTCGCGCTGAACCGCGGCTGGTAGCCGAGGTGCCACTTGCCGACGAGTCCGGTCGCGTATCCGTGTTCTTTGAGCAAGCGGGGCAGGGATCGGCCGGTGGCCGGGAGGCCCATGCCGAGCGAGGCGCCGGTGCTGCCTAGCGCGCGCTCCAGGCGAACCCGCTGCGGATAGCGGCCGCTGATGAGCGCGGCGCGGGTTGGCGTGCATTGCGGCGACGCGTAGAAATCCGTCAGGCGTACGCCATCCCGCGCCAACCGATCGATGTTCGGCGTGCGAATGTCGGTGGCGCCGTAGCAACCGAAGTCGGCGTAGCCGGCGTCGTCCGTGATGATCAGGACCACGTTGGGCCGGGGCGCTTCTCTGGCCCCGAGGGAAAGACACAGGACTAGGGCGACGCCGAGAAGACGGCTGACCGAATCACTGATAGGAAACCTGATTTTCATGGGGATTGGCTCCGGGATGTCTTCCGCCCGTCTTGCTGATTCCTGCAACTCCGGGAATCGCGTATTCGCGTCGTCGAAGCGACAGGTTTTGATGCCTGTGGGTCCATCGGGGAGAGACAGGCTGCGAACTTTGCGGTTATCATCGCCGATGCCAAGGTGATCGAAAATGCGTCGGTTCTCGAGCGTGCCGCCGCCATTGCCCGCCAGAGCGATGGGGTTGGAGGAGGGCGACGGCCTCTTAGGTGCGGCCGGGAAGGAGTTGTGTGCGCGCGGTCCCGTCCTCGGCCTCACGACCGCCGAAGGGGTCGGCGCGGCGCTTCTCTCTGGACCACCGGGCAGTTCCGCGTCGGCTTCGGAGGAGAGTCCGCGCTCGGTGGCAAACGACCGGGCGGCTGGCACGGGCGAAGGGCCTGCGGAAGTCTCCGCGGCGAGTAGCCGCCGACTCAGGGTCGCTCAACCCGGGACTTTCCGAACTGGATGTGCGTGCGCGAACGTTCCTTGGTGCCGCTGTCCCACACCGCCCGGTACTCGCCTGGGATCACCTCGATCAGCGTCGGGTACAGACCAGCTGCGAGTCCTCGCTGTGCCGGTAGTTCATCGGGCAACGCATCGCGAAGGCCCACAGCACCTCCTGCTCCGGCACCGTGAAGAGGATCGCGTTGGCGTAGGCGAACCGCAGGGTCCCCTGCCGCTCCTGGTGGTTGAAGATGCGCACCGGGTCGCCCCATTTGTCGCCGTCGTCGGTCGACACGCTCGCCATGATGTCGCCCATGTCGGTCTTTCCCGGGATCTTCACCCCGGACGCAGCGACGAGGTGCCGGCCCTTCCACTGGGCCAGGTGCGGTTCCCATAGCTCCGAGGAGCCGGGATTTTTGTCCATGTGCCGGAGTGCCCGCACCGCGGTCACCTCATCGCGGTGTTCGGCGGCGGGCAGGACGGACGCGAAGCCGGCAAGCAGCGCCAGCGGTAGGAACGGGAGTAGGCGAACTCTCATCGGGTAAGGCGTTTCCGGGATCGAGAAACCGGCCTTGGGCTCCGATGCGTCCGTGGAAGACGGCGTCGTGGTCCGCGGGGAACCAGGTTGCGGTCAGCGGCTTGCCAAGGTGGTGGCCAAAGGCAAACCCGAGCAGAACTCCAGCGCCGCCTTGGAGACCGAGGCGAGAGTCGCCGCCGTTTGCCGGGTCGGACCCGGAAGTGAACTCACCGCGATTCCGGCGACCCCCAGCGACCGCAGGTCGTTGATCTCGAGCAGCGCCACTCCGGTGCCGCCCGGGGCGGAGATGTGGGCCGTGTAGTTGCCCGGGGGCAGCACCACGACGAGCGCGGACTCCAGCGGATTGACCGGCACCCCGGGAATCCGCGAGAGTTCCGAGCCCGCGGGGATCGCGCCCACGTCTTCATTGAACGCGATGAGACGCCCCGCGGAGTCGTACAGTTCAAGGCGGGGATTCGCCACGGCGCCGGTGACGCCGAAGGCCGTGAGCGATGGGCCCTTGGCTGTGATCAAGGTGCGCACCGGCTCCGTGCCGCTGATGCTGAGGCCGCCGATCAGGACCTGATCGCCGGCGCCCGCCAGCCCGCGGATGGAGAGATTGCCGTAGCGGGCACTCGGCAGCTCGTTCGAAACCTGGATTTGACCGCGCAGTTGCCCTCCGGTGAACGCCTGACTGTGGTAATTGAGATAGGTTCCACCCGTCAGCAGCGCCAGCGGGTCGCCGACGTAAGGAATGTCGTGGGATCCGGAGATATGTCCGTTAGACGAGTTGTAGGCGCCGGCCGTCGCGTTGGTGCCAAGTTGGGTCCGGGCCGGTCCGCCGGCGCCGGGCGCGCCCTCGTGGATGTGGGAGTTGGTGAAGACGCTCGAAAAGAGGAAGAGCGAGTGTCGGATGCTAATGGTGCCGGCTCCCGGATCGTAGGAGAGGATCGCAGCGCCGAAATTGTTCACGCCGGAGAAGTTCAACGCTGGGAAAGCTGCCGCCTCCTGCGCCACGTCGAGCTTGGCCACGAGGCGGACCGGACGGGCGATCAGCTGCCCGCGCACTTCCCCGCCCGGATACTGGGCCGAGTGAAAGTTCAAATAAGCTCCGCCTTGGAGCAGCTTCAGCTTGTCGCCCCCGTAGCTGAGGGCACGGAAATTACCGGTGAGGGAGTTGCCGCTTCGCGTGTAGGCTGTTTCCGCTCCGAGATTGGTGACCACGCCGCCGTTCGCGCCCGCCGCCGCTTCGTGGATGTGCGAAGCCGTGGCGGTGTTCGTCATTCCGTTGATCGAGACGATCAGGTCGAAGGTGTTTGCGCGGACATCATACAGCATGATTGCGGTTCCGGTCGCCGGGGAGGCGTTTGCGGGGACTTCCTGCGCGGCGTTGATCGTCGCGCGGAGTTCCACGATCTGAGCCCAGATGGTGCCGGGGAGGGCGCCGAGCGCGACCGAGATGACAAGGCGGATGAAAGGCGGGAGGTGCATCGTGATTTGGAATGATCGTGCGTTGGAGTGCGGATGGCGGCTGCAAGATCATGCTCCATCGCCGAGTGCTCGCAAGGTAGTGAGGCGAGATGGCGGCAGCGGGATCGTGGGCTGCTATTAAAAAGGCCTGCGTGATGCCGCTTCGCCCGCACCGGCGGCGGTGCTTTTCGCGGTGCCGTTGGAGACCCGGCCGATCCAGTTCGGTCAGGTCAGCGTCGAGTTGCCCCCTGCAACCCGCTGCCATGGAGCGTACCGGCACGGATACCGTGGCCGCGGAAGTCCAAGTGATCGCCTGCGGCCCGCTGGCCTTCGTCACTCTGCCCGGGGGGGCTGACGGACCTTGGCGTGGCCATCCTGGAGAAGTCCCCCTTCCTGCAGACCCTCGTGCTGGGCTACAGCAACGGCAACGGCCTCCGTTATAGGTGGAAGCTGGGCGAGAAGGCCCGGGGCGGCTACGAGATGGAGGTGGCGGTCGCGGGCACGAATGAGTGCGGAGCGCTGCTGGTCGGAGCGGCGCCGCGGCTCCTCCGCCCGATCTACGACGAGTCCGGCCGCCCCCGGCGCTGACCGGAGGCGCGGCCGGGCTCAGAAGCGGACGGTGACGTTCAGTTCCGTCTGCAGGGGAACGACGTAGCTGAAGCGGTAGACGTTCCGGCCGTCGTTCATTGTCGTGAAGCTGGTCTTGCGCAGCTTACCGTTCTCCAAGTCGTTCAGGTTGCGGAAGCCGAGGCGCACGCGCACCTGCTGGTTCCAGACCTTCTGGTCGCGCATCACATAGCCGTGCACGAGGTGAGTGGCGCCGCCGACCATCTCCTGCCCGTTCGGGATCCCGAAGAGATAGTCATCGCGCCAGCTGCCATTGAGCCCGATCCGCACGCCGCGCAGCGGGGCCCAGGTGTCCCGCTGGAAGGCATAGTCGGCGACCCAGCTGGCGGACCACGGGGAGGCGCGGGGGCCGGCGGGCTTGGTGTCGATGTCCAGGGTATCGAGGAGCAGCTTGGCCTCCGTGAGCAAGGTGGGGAGCTCATTGCCCCGTTTTACGGCCGCCTCGTAGTAACCGCGGAAGCGATCGAGGTCGGGCTGGCCCCTTACGTCGGTGCGGGCGAGGGTGAACCGGAGCTGGAGCCCGCGCACCGGTCGCAGGTTGAGGGTGAGGTCGGCGCCGCGCGAGTTCTCGGTCGACTTGTAATTGCGGGCGGCGCTGGCGGTGCCTTCCTCCCCGTACTTGTAGCGCGGGTCGCCGGGCAGGATGTCGTTCGGATTCATCAGGTCCTCGATCTCCGCGGTGTTAAAATCGACGACGTTGTTCCAGCTGAGGGCGACATTCTGGCGATCAATATTGAAGATCCCCAAATTCACGCTGGCCCGGTCCTGCCAGAAGCTGCCCTTGAGGCCCACTTCCTGATTCACGCCGGTGATGGGCGGGAAGCGCTCGCGATCGAAGGTACGGAGACCTTGGAAGCGGAAGGATTCTGAATAGACCCCGTACAGGTTCAGATCCCGCGTCAGCACCACGGTGAGGCCGCCGGTGAAGCTAGTGTTCTCCAGGCGCAGTTGGCGGTTTTCCACGTATTCCCCGGGCAGCGCCTTGGCGCGCACGGGAGGCTCAATGTCCTCGGCGTAGGGGCCGAACTTGCGTTTCCCCTCGTACTCATAGTTGCGGTTCCAGTCGTGGCGGGCGCCGATCAGGGACTGGAGGCGACCATTCAGGTAGCGCCCGCTGGCGGAAAAGGCGACCGCGGAGGCCTGGCGCCACTGGGTGCCGTCGGTGGCGCTGGATCCGGAGGGGAAGAAGGCGAGGGATTTGGGGGTGATATCGGGCGTGGCCGGCAGGTTGGCCGGCTTCATCGCGTCGAATATGGCACGGGAATAGAAACGCGGGTCGTCGAAGAACAGGCGGAGGCGGACGCGGTCGAGGTTGGTGTTGAGACCGGCGGCGGTCCCGCGGTCGACGTTGCGGGTATTGAAGGTGTTAAAGCGCCAGTTAATCACCTGGTCCTCGCGGTACTCTGCGCTGGCGACGAAGAGCTGTTGCATCCATTTCCAGCGGTCGAACTTGTACACCGCGGTGCCACGGAATGAGTTCACGATGTTGCCGAAGCGCTTCTCATCGAGCTCCGACTCGACGTAGGGCCGGCCGTCCACGTCGATGCTGATCGTGCTGGAGAAGAAGTTGTCGTTCCGGATGGCCGTCTGCTTTTGGTGATTATAAGCGAGTTCGAGTCCGACCGGCCCGAGGCGCTGCTCGAGGGTGGCGGTGTAGGTTTGGAAGGGGCGATTCTGGCGGTCGAAAGAACCGCGCAGGTTGTAATGCTTCGGGTACCCGGCGTACCGCCGGGTCCCGGTCACGGTGCCCGCGGCGTTGCGCATCGTCACATCGAAGTAGCCACCCTCGACGAGGGACGGTGAGCCGCCGATCGGGCCATTGGAGCGATCGGCGGCGGGGAGGTTGGCGCGGACGATCCACTGCCCGTCGGAGGTGTAGTAGAGGCGATCCGAGGTGTAGGCGCGCGAGCGGGCGGAAATCTCGCGGATGGTCACCCCGCCGAAGCCGCGGACGTTTTCGAAGTCCCCCCGCTCGTACTCGAGGCGGATGAGGGTTTGCGGCAGCGGCTGCCAGGTGGTGGTGAGAGTTTCCCCCTCCAGTTGGTAGGTCGAGGCATCCTGGAATGTCCGCTCCTGGCGGCGCACGGCGTTCAGCCGAAGGGCGAGCCCGTCGCGCAGCTTCCGGTTGTAATCGAGCTGGAAGCGGTAGGCGCCGTCGCTGTTGTAGGCGGCGAAGAGCGTGCCGAACGTCTTCATAATGGCACGCTTGGTGAAGACCGAGGCCTGGCCACCGGGCTCGACATCACCGAAGATGAGCGAATTGGAGCCCTTGCCGAAGTCGATCCGCTCGACGTTGTAGGTGTCGCTGGGCACGTACCAGCGGAAGTAGTTGCGGGTGGCCGTGGAGCCAGAGAGACCGCGAAAGGCGATCGCGCCGCCCTGGTTGTCGTTCTCCAAGGTCGGCGGCGCGTAGGCGTTGGCGACAAAGTTCGCCACCTCGTCCGCCGTGTACAGGCCCAAGTCCTCGATGAAGTCGGCCGTGATCGCGTCGATGTTCACCGGAACATCCTTGAGCGCCTGTTTGGTGCGGGTGGCGGAGAGCGTCTCGTTGGCGGACCAGCCGGTCTCTCGCTCCGTCGCGATGATGAAAGGGGAGAGGGTGACAGTTTGATCCTGCGCGGGAGGGGTCGCCGGGGCGGCGGGAAGGGTCTGGGCGAGACCGGTCGCAGATTGCAGGACGAGGCCCGCGCAGAGCAGCGCAGGCAGGGGACGGAACGCGTCTAGGCGCATAGGGCGGGGTTCTGGGTCTCGGGGAGTCGGGTGCGGGAAAGACGAAGAACTTATGATCCGGATTTGCAAAGCGCCATTCGCGGGCCGGACGGTCGGTGAGCACGGGATTGGAACACCGAGAGGAAACTGGATTTCCAGGGGGATCGGATCCGGGAGGGGCTTCAGGGGAGGGTGCTCGGTGGAAACGGAGTCGGCCCCCTGGAGTCCCCAACCCTCAAGTCCGACTGACCGACCGGCCGGTGGCGCTGCTGGCGGCGCTTGGTTCCTGAGCCGGGGTGTTTTTGTGCGCCATTTGTGCGGCATTCCGCTCCGGAGGGAAATTGGCGCACCCGTAGGGAGTCGAACCCCAAACCTTCTGATCCGTAGTCAGATGCTCTATCCAATTGAGCTACGGGTGCGTAAAGGAGCGCAGAACAAGGAGTGATCCCGCGGTGGGCGCAAGCGAGAATTTGGAACCGTGTCTTCGCGGCTCATACTGGCGAGCCGGGCAGATTTCCCCCTTTCGCTTTGCGCGCGGATCGCGAGCACGACGCGATAGGCGGCCGGGGTGGCTCGCGCGGAGTTTCCGTTTGACGGTGCCGGCGGCGCTCGCGACGGTGGCCGAATGGCTGAGAGCAACGAATACGATCTTGTGGTCATCGGCGGAGGTCCCGCGGGTTACGCGGGTGCGATCCGCGCCGGACAACTCGGCAAGAAGGTCGCCTGCATCGAGTTGGAGCGCGCCGGCGGCACTTGTCTGAACTGGGGTTGCATCCCGACCAAGGCCCTGCTGAAAAGCGCGGAGCTCTACCGCTCGTTCCAGAAAGCGGAGGCCTTCGGTCTCGAGGCTAAGGGGCTTGGGTTCGATTTCCGCAAGGTGATGGATCGCTCGCGCACGGTCGCGGGTCAGATGGCCAAGGGCGTTGAGTTCCTGTTCCGGAAGAACAAGGTCGATTACATCGTGGGCCGCGCGCAGGTCACGGTGCCGGGTATGGTCGAGATCACCGACGGTCCGCAGAAGGGAACGTTCCTGCGGACGAAGAACGTTCTTCTCGCCACCGGGTGCAAGCCGCGCCGCTTGCCCGAGGTTCCGGTCGACGGTGCGCGCGTGATGACGTCACGCGAGGCGCTTGAGCCGCGGGCCAGCGCGCCGAAATCGATCGTGATCATGGGCGCCGGCGCGATCGGCGTGGAGTTCGCCTACTTTTTCAACGCCTTCGGCTCGAAGGTCACGCTGGTGGAGATGCTGCCGCAGATCGTGCCGGTCGAGGACGAGGAGGTCGCCAAGGCCCTGCAGCGTTCGTTTGAGAAGTCAGGCATCGCCGTGCACACCGGCACCAAGGTGGAGAACATCCGCGTCGGCAAAACCAAGGTTGAACTCAGCCTGGTCAGAACCGGCGAGGCCAACTCCACGGAGGTCGAGGCCGAGTGCCTGTTGCTCGCCATCGGCGTCACCCCCAACCTCGAGGGCGCGGTGTCCGCCAAGGTCCCGGTGGCGCTGGAGCGCGGCTACGTGAAGGTCGACGACAACTACCAGTCCAGCGTGAAGGGAATCTACGCGGCGGGAGACATCATCGGTCCGCCGTGGCTCGCGCACGTCGCGACCTACGAGGCGGTGAACGCGGTCAACGCCATGTTCGGCCATGCCCACGGTGGCCGGGTGAAGATTTTCCCGGGCTGCACCTACTGCCAGCCGCAGATCGCGAGCACCGGGCTGACCGAGAAAGCCTGCCAGGAAAAGGGGCTGGCCTACAAGGTGGGCAAGTTCCCGTTCACCGCCTCCGGCAAGGCGGTCGCGGCGGGCGATTCGGAAGGTTTCGTGAAGGTCATCACCGACGCGAAGACCGGCGAGATCCTCGGGGTCCACATCCTCGGCAACGAGGCGCCCGAGTTGATCGCCGAGTACGTCCTGGCGATGAACATGGAGGGCACCGCCGAAGAGGTGCATCGGGCGATTCATGCGCACCCGACGCTCAGCGAGGCCTTGATGGAGGCGGCGGCCGCGACCTCCGGCGAGGCGATCCACATCTGACCGGCCCCGCCGGCCGGACTCACTTCCGGCGCCGGCGGAACGGGGCGGTGCTGCCGCCGGGACCGGTCAGGGCGCCTTCGGCCGCGAGTTCCTTGATCAGGGTGGTGAGAAACGGGATCAGCTGCTTCTTCCGGCTCACGACGCCCGGCAGGTCGAAAATCTCGTCCTGCTCGACGTGCGGATAACTGATGCGGCTGATGAAGGTCGGATCGCCCTTCACCAACAGGAGCGAGTTTTGGGTGTTGATGTCGGTCACCAGCAGGCAGGCGAAGGCGAGTTTTTCCGAATCCCGCAGCTCCTCGACCGCGCGCGCGATGGGCTTCGCCTGGGCTTGGAAATTGCCGAACCCCAGCTCCTCCACCTGGGAGACGGCGAAACGCACGCCCTCCTCTTCGTAGATCTTGAAATCCGACCGCACGATCCGCTCCGGCGGGTTGGCGAGGATCACCGAGCCCGAGTTGAAGATCTCATCGGCGAGGCGTTTCGAATCCACGCCGGCGATCTCCGCGAGCCACGCCAGCAGGATGGCATCCTTGCCCGTGGTGGTGGGGCCGTTGAGGTGCAACGTGTCGGAAATCAGTCCCGACATCAGGATGCCGGCGATCTCGGGCGCAGGCTGCAGGCTCTCCCGGCGGAAAAGGTCCGCCACGATGGTGCAGGTGGAGCCAACCGGCTCGTTGATGAAGAGGATCGGCTGGGCGGTGTTGAGCGCACCCAGGCGGTGGTGGTCGATGATCTCGCAGATCGTGACCTCGTCGGCGCCCGGCACGGCCTGCGTGAGCTCGTTGTGGTCCACCAGCACGAGGCGGGTCCGCACCGGCTTGAAGATGTCGCTCTTGCTGAGGATGCCGGTCAGCGCGCCGTCATCGTTCGTCACGAGCAAGGCGTGGGTTGAGACGCTGAAACGCTTGCGAGCTTCGGCGATGCGCGCGTCGCCGTCGACCGTCGCGAAATCGCGCGCGATCACGCGCTCGAGGTTCGAGGCGGTGCGGACGACCCATGCGGTCGTGGCGGAATCGTAGGGGCTGATGATGATGCTGACCTCGCGGGCGGCGGCCTCGGCGGCGATCTCGGGCGATACCTCGAGGCCGCTCGTGACCACGAGGGCGCGGATGCCGAGTTCAATGGCCCGGCGCTGCACATCCCGCCGGTCGCCGACGATGATGATGGATTGCGCGGCTGGTATGTTCTCGCGCACTGAGATGCTCCAGAAGGAGCGGATGTCCATGGTGCCGAGGCGCACGAAGAGATCCTCGACCCGATCCTCGTGGAAGAGGGCGAGGGGACGCCCCTTGAGCGCGCGGGCGATGGCCGCGAGGGAAGTGTGGACCTGCCGCATGAGCCGCGGTTCGGAAACGCGGGGAATGAAGACGCCCCCGAGATGGGCGATGGAGACGGTGCCGACGGGCTTGCGTCTCCGGGTGGTGACCGGCAGCAGGCGGACGCCGTGGCGATCGATCAATTCCAGCGCCTCGGCGCAGGTGGCGTCCTCCTGCACCGAAATGACGTCCGGGGTCATGAGATCGCGCACCCGGGGGGACACGTCGCTGAGATAATGCGGGAGCGGTTGCCGGAAGCGCGCGAGGATGGTGTCGATGCGCGCGTTGGAGTTGCCGCAGCGGGCGGCGACGTAGCCTTTCTCGCCCCGGGCCTCCTTCAGGGCGGCGTAGCCGATGGCCGAGCAGATCGCGTCGGCGTCGGGGTTGCGGTGGCCTACCACGTAGGTCGGAGCCGGAGCGGCGGACGAGGGGACGCGGACGGATGCTTCCGGACGATCGGGAGTCATGAAAAAGGGGCGGAACGTGGCCCTGAATCGCCTGTGGGGAAAGCGGGAAAACAAAAAACCCGGCCGGGAGCCGGCCGGGTTTCGGGAAAAACCGGATGAACGCTCAGGGCCCGCGCTGGGCAAGGGTGCCGTTGGCGGTGCCGATCATGCCGCCCGCGCCGGAAGTCGGGGGCAACCCGTAGATACGGCCGCTGAGGTTGGTATTGGCAGTATTGAATGGAACCGCCTGAAGGATGTTCGTCGGGCGCGTCGTGCTCGTGCTGTTCGGATTGTTGGAGTAGAACGGCGAGTTGGTGCTGACGTTCGGGAAGAAAGCGACGGAACCGCCGAGGAAGGCGATGTATCCCCCGGTGTCCTTGTAGACGCCGGACGTCGCGCTCCACAGACCGTTGGTCTGCAGCCCGCGGGTGTAGATGACCGGGGTGGTGGGGGTGTCGCCCATTTTCACGCCACCGACGAATTCCCACGACAGCGAGCGGCCGGTGGTGAAGCTGGTGTGCAGCGTGTTGCGCTGGGCGGACGGATTGATCAGGAATTGCGGATAAGTCCCGTTGAAGGCGGGATCATTTTTGGCGAAGTAGAAAGTGGGGTCCGAAAGGATGTTGTTCTTCGCGAGGATGCCCGCCCAAAGGAAGGCGCGCTGGGGCGCGTTGAGGACGTTCGTCGCGATGTTCTGCGGGTCCGGCAGGCGATCCTGGTTGTCGCCGGCGTAAATCTGCGCGGCCTTGAGGATCTCGCGGAGGTTGTTCGCGTCGACGGCCCGCTGGGCCTTCTCGCGGACGGTTCCTACCGTCGGGATCACGATCGCCGCGAGGATGCCGATGATCGCGATGACCGTGAGGAGCTCGATGAGCGTGAAGGCGCGGGCGGAGATTCGCGGAGCGCCGGAGCGGGGGTGAGGGCGGAGGAACATGTTTGGGAGCGGAGGGAAGACGCGCGGAAGGGGCGAACAGTTTCTTCGATCAATTTTGGGGACAAGCAGAATTTGCCCCGCCGTGCTGGACAACGCTTTCCGTGCCTTCCTACGCTGGAGACGATGAAGATCTACCTCGACGGGAAGTTCGTGGATAGCGCCGACGCCAAGGTCTCCGTGTTCGACCACGGTCTGCTCTATGGCGACGGGGTTTTCGAGGGGATCAGACTCTATTCCGGCAACGTTTTCCGCCTCGAGGAGCATCTCGAGCGGCTCGAGTATTCGGCGCGTGCGATCATGCTGAAGCTGCCGCTCACCCGCGCCGAACTGCGGGAGGCCACGTGCGAGACTTGCCGGCAAAATGGCCTCGCGGACGGTTACATCCGCCTTGTGGTCACGCGCGGCGTGGGCGACCTCGGGCTCGCCCCTTGGCTCTGCCCCAAGCCCTCCATCTTCATCATCGCCAGCACCATCACGCTCTACCCGCGTGAGCACTACGAAAACGGCCTGTCGATCGTCACCGTGCCGACCCGCCGCATTAACCCGGCCGCGCTTCCCTCAACGGTGAAGTCGCTCAATTATCTCAACAACATCCTTGGCAAGATCGAGGCGCGGCAGTTCGGCGCGCTTGAGGCGATCATGCTCAACGACCAGGGCTATGTGGCGGAGTGCACCGCCGACAACATCTTCATCGTGCACAAGGGCGAACTCATCACGCCGGCGGCCTCCCAGGGCGCGCTGAAGGGTGTCACGCGATCCACGATTTTCGACATTGCCCGCGAACTCGGGGTGCCGATCCGCGAGGCCGACCTCACGCGCTACGACGTCTGGGTCGCCGACGAATGTTTTCTCACGGGGTCCGGGGCCGAGGTGGTGCCGGCGGTCAAACTGGACGGCCGCGAGATCGGCGACGGTCGCCCGGGCCCCATCACCAAGCGGGTGCTGGAGGCGTTCCGGAAGCGGGTTCTCGTGGAGGGAACCCGACTTTGATCGGCGACACCGCTCCGGCCGGGGCGTTGCGGACCGGCGTTTCCGATCTCGTTTCGGCGGGCGCACTTGCCAGCGCCGGGCGGTGTGGCATGTTGGTTTAAGACACTCTCACGCGTTCCATGTCCAACCCGCTCAAGTGCAGCGTCTGTTCCAAGCCGGCCACCGTGCATCTCACCCAGATTGTGAACAATCAGGTGCACAAGGTGGATCTGTGCGAGGCCTGCGCGCAGGCCAAGGGCGTGACCGATCCCGGAGGGTTTTCGCTGGCTGATCTGCTGCTCAAGGCCTCGCTTAATCCTGAGCCCGCGGCTTCCGGGAAGGCCCGGTGCGAGAAGTGCGGTTTCACCGCCGTGGACTTCAAGAAGCTCGGCCGCTTCGGCTGCCCGGCTTGCTACGACACGTTCCGCGGCATTGTTGATCCCATGCTGGAGAACATGCACAGCGGCGTGACCCACACCGGCAAGGTGCCCACCCGCGCCCTCGAGCGGAAATCCCTCTACGACCGCCTCACCAAGCTGGAGCTCGACCTCAGCGAGGCGATCAAGTCGGAGCGCTACGAGGACGCCGCGCGGGCGCGCGACGAGATCTCGCAGGTGAAACAAAACTTCCTTCCGGATGCACCGCGCTAGATCCACCTCCATTTCCGCTCTCCTGGAGACGCCGTCGGAACTCACCGACGGCGGGGCGAGCAAGTCCGCCGTCGTCCTCATGACGCGCGTGCGGCTCGCGCGAAACCTCAGCGGCCACTCCTTCCCGGGGTGGGCCAAGCCCGCGGAGCGCGAGAAGACCCTGGAGCCATGCCGCGACGCAGTGCGGGCCGCCGCGCCGATGCGGCGCAGCTTCAGTTTCGATATTGCCGAGCTCGGCGAACTCGAGCGTCAGATTCTCGTGGAGCGGCACCTGATCAGCCGGGAGCTCAGCTCCGCTAAATCCGGCGCCGGCGTGGTGATCAGCCGCGACCAGGCCTTTTCCGTGATGCTGAACGAGGAGGATCACCTCCGCATCCAAGTGCTGCGGGCCGGTCTCAATCTGCGGAAAGCGTGGTCTGCGATCAACGATCTGGATTCGGCGCTGGAGGAACGCCTCGACTTCGCCTTCTCGCCGACGCTCGGTTATCTCACCGCCTGCCCGACCAACCTCGGCACCGCGATGCGTGCCTCGGCGATGATGCATCTGCCCGCGCTCGTGATCTCAAACCAGATGGAGAAGGTTGTGCGCGCCGTGAACCAGCTCGGCATGGTGGTGCGCGGATTGTTCGGCGAGGGGTCGGACGCCAGCGGCAGCATCTTTCAGATTTCCAATCAGACCACGCTCGGGGAGTCGGAGGAGGAGATCATCAAGCGGCTCGGCAGCGTGCTCGACTCGATCATCGAGCATGAGCTCAACGCCCGGGCGCGCCTGCTCGAATCCGACGGGGCCAAGTTGTTCGACAAGATCGGCCGTGCCTACGGCATCCTGCAGAACAGCCACGTGCTTAACTCCGGCGAGGCGATGAATCTGCTTTCCCTCCTTCGTCTCGGCGTCGACCTCGGGCTCTTCCCCGACTCCTCGCGCTCGGCGATCGACCGGCTGCTGATCGAGGCGCAGCCGGGCCACCTGCAGTATGCCCAGAAGGGCGAACTGGAGCCCGGCCAGCGCGACGTGCTGCGCGCCGAGCGCCTCCGGTCCGAGTTCACCTCTTTCGCCCGTCCCGATTTCGGCGCCGCCGGCGCCGGCAAGAACTGAAACCACTGCTCCCGCCATGTCCCAGGAACCCATGAACAACTTCACGCCGCGCGCGCAGCAGGTGCTCGCCCTGGCCCGCAAGGAGGCGGATCGTTTCCACCACAATTACGTCGGCACCGAGCACATCCTCCTCGGGCTGATCAAGCTCGGTCAGGGCGTCGCCGTAAGTGTTCTCCAGAAGATGGGCCTCGACCTCGAGACCGTCCGCGGCGCCGTCGAAAAGCAGGTGGGCGTCGGCCAGGAAAGCAAGGCGCAGCCGAGTATCCCTTACACGCCCCGGGTGAAGAAGGTCCTCGCGCTCGCGGGCAAGGAGGCGAAGGCCCTCAACCACTCCTACGTCGGCACCGAGCACATACTTCTAGGCCTGCTCCGCGAGGGCGAGGGGGTCGCCGCGCGTGTGCTCAAGTCCCTCGAGATCGACATCGAGCGCACGCGCAACGAGATCCTCCGCGAACTTGATCCTCAGTTCTCCGGCGGCTCCGGCGGAGGAGAGGGCGAGGAGGCTGCGGCCGGTGCGCCGCAGCGTCCCGGCTCTCAGGCCGAGGACAAGAAGGAGGTCAAGACACCCGCCCTCAAGGCCTTCGGGCGCGATCTGACGGAACTGGCCCGCAAGGGCGAGATGGACCCGGTCGTGGGCCGCAAGAACGAGATCCGGCGGGTCATCCAGATCCTTTGCCGGCGCACCAAGAACAACCCTGTGCTCATCGGCGAGGCCGGCGTGGGCAAGACCGCGATCGTCGAGGGTTTGGCCCAGGAGATCGCCGCGGGTAACGTGCCCGAGATTCTCGCCGAGAAGAAGGTCATCACCCTCGACCTCGCGCTCATGGTCGCCGGGACGAAGTACCGCGGTCAGTTCGAGGAGCGGATCAAGGCCGTGATGGATGAGATCCGGCGCGCGCGGAACATCATCCTTTTCATCGACGAGCTGCACACGATCGTCGGGGCCGGCGCCGCTGAGGGCGCGATGGACGCCTCCAACATCTTCAAGCCCGCCCTTTCCCGCGGAGAGCTGCAGTGCGTCGGGGCGACCACCCTGAACGAATACCGCAAGTACATCGAGAAGGACTCCGCCCTCGATCGCCGTTTCCAGTCCGTCAAGGTGGAGGCTCCCTCGGTCGAGGACACCATCCTCATCCTCAAGGGCATCCGGGGGAAGTACGAGGATCACCACAAGGCCACGTTCTCCGACAAGTCCCTCGAGTCCGCCGCCAAGCTCTCCGACCGCTACATCACCGGACGTTTCCTGCCCGACAAGGCCATCGACGTGATGGACGAGGCCGGTTCCCGCGCGCGCATCGGAGCCCTTAGCCGGCCGCCCGACGTGGAGGGGCTTGGCAAGGAGATCGAGAGCGTCTGCGCGCTGAAGGAGAAGGCGATCAGCGAACAGCACTTCGAGGAGGCGGCCAAGTACCGCGACCAGGAGAAGCAGCTTCGCGCCAAGCACGAGGAGATCATTGCCGGCTGGAAGAAGCAGCGCGACGAGAAGCGCGTTGCCATCGACGAGGATCTCATGATGCAGGTCGTCGCCGATTGGACCGGCATCCCGCTCTCGCGGATGGAGAAGAAGGACAACGAGCGTCTGCTGCAGATGGAGCTGGAGCTCCAGAAGACCGTGATCGGCCAGGACACGGCCGCCATCGCCGTCGCGCGCGCGCTGCGGCGCTCACGCGCCGACCTGAAGGACCCCCGGCGTCCCATCGGGTCATTCCTGTTCGTCGGTCCCACCGGCGTGGGTAAGACGATGCTGGCGAAGCAGCTCGCCGCCCAAATGTTCGGCAACCAGGAGGCGCTCATCCAGATCGACATGAGCGAGTACATGGAAAAGTTCGCGGTCTCGCGGCTGGTGGGCTCGCCCCCGGGTTATGTCGGCTACGAGGAGGGCGGACAGCTGACCGAGGCCGTCCGTCGCCGCCCGTACTCCGTTGTGTTGTTCGACGAGATCGAGAAGGCCCATCCGGACGCCCTCCAGCTGCTGCTGCAGATCATGGAGGACGGCCGGCTCACCGACTCGCTCGGCCGCACGGTCGATTTCCGCAACGCGATCATCATCATGACGTCGAATGTCGGAGCGCAGTTGCTCCAGCGCCAGACCTCGATGGGGTTCGCGGCGGCGGCGTCCTCTTTCAACGACGTCGAGCGGATGCGCGAGAAGGTGCAGGAGGAGGCCAAGCGCGTCTTCAAGCCGGAATTCCTGAACCGGATCTCCGACATCATCTTTTTCCGGCCTCTCGACAGGAACGACCTCGTCAAGATCGTCGCGCTGGAGACTGCCAACTTCGCGAAGCGTCTCTCCGAGCGTAAGATCACGCTCGAGTTCACGGAGGCGGCCAAGCAGCTCCTGATTGAAAAGGGCTACGATGAGAAGTACGGGGCGCGACCGCTGCGCCGAGCCGTCGAGCACTACCTCGAGGACCCGCTGGCGGAAGCGTTGCTGCGGGGCGAGGTCAAGGACGGGGAGCCCTGTTTGGTTGATCGCGAAGGGGACAAACTGAGCTTCAAGCAACCCGCCCCGCCGGCGGCTGCCAGCGAGGTGTCCTCCTAAGCCGCCCTTCGGTTCCGTTTGCCCCGGTCCTTCGCGACTTGTCCGGGCCGGCCGCGGTGGTCTGAGCGGGAGCTCCGCCGTGTACCGGCGGGTTCATTTCCCTGCGCTCAACGACCCCCGGCCGCGGGGGAGTGGCGTTCGCTTTCTCCTCCCATCGGTCATGTTCCACAAACGGCATTGACCGACCTTGGGGCCGCCGTACGGTCACCGATTCCTTTCACAGAACCCTCCTCCGTACCGCCGTGAATGTTCAACTGACCGCCGTTTCCACCACCCGTAAGAACCTCGTCGTGACCCTCGACGTGGCCGAAGTTGACGCCGGTCACCGCAAGGTGTGCGCAGGCGTGGCCGGGATGGTCCGTTTGCCTGGCTTCCGCCCCGGCAAGGCCCCGCTGGACATTGTGCGCAAGCGTTTCGCCAAGGAGATCTCCGATGAGTTCAAGCAGTCGCTTACCTCCGACGCCTACCGGGGCGCGCTGGAAAAGGAGAAGCTCGAGGTGCTTAACCTGGTCAAGGTCGACGGGGCCGACTTCGCCCCGGGCCAGCCCGCCACGGTCACCTTCGTGGTCGACGTGAGACCGGAGTTCAATCTGCCCGCTTACGTTGACCTGCCCACCGAGGTCGGCCCGGTCGAAGCGAACGACGCCGAGGTGGAGAAGGTCATTGAGGGGCTGCGGTCGGATCGCGCGGATTTCAAGGCCGCCGACCGCGAATCGCGCAAGGGCGACTACGTGAAACTGAGTTACGAGGGTACGGTTGACGGCAAGCCGATCACCGAGCTCGCGCCCGACAAGGAGCTTTACGGCAAAGTCCCGCAGACGTGGGAAGAGGTGGAGGGGGCCAACGAGGGGGTGATCCCCGGGCTCGGCCAGCAGATCGCCGGGTTGAAGACCGGCCAGAAGCGCGAGGTGAAGATCACGTTCCCGGCGGACTTCGCCCCCGTGCCCGCCCTCGCCGGCAAGCTCGCGACCTACACGATCGAGGTGCAGGAGGTGCGCGAGCGCGTCCTGCCCCCGCTCGACGCCGAGTTCTTCAAGGCCAACCAAGTGGACGACCTCGCCGGTCTTCAGTCGCAGGTGAAGACGAACCTGCGCATGCAGAAGGAGTACGAGAATCGCGCCGCGCAGCGGCGTCAGGTGACCGAGCGCCTCGGGGCGGCGGTCGACTTCGAGGTCCCGGAGTCCCTCGTCGAATCCGAGACGCAGTCCGTCTTGCGCCAATTCATCGAGGAGAACATGCGCCGCGGTGTTCCGGCGGAGCAGTTTGAGAAGGACAAGAAGGCGTTGTTCGAGGGGGCCCGGAAGGCCGCCGCGGGCCGGGTGAAACTGCAGCTCATCCTCGCGCAGATCGCGGAGCGCGAGAAGATCACGGTCACCAACGACGACCTGAACGACTTCATCTACCGCGAGGCGATGCGGTCGCGCCAGAAGCCGGACAAGCTGGCCAAGTCGATCGCGGGCGACAACGCGCAGATCCGCGCGATCCAGCAGAACATCATTTTCGACAAGGCGGTTGAATTCGTGGTTTCCAAGGCTAAGGTCACCCCGGCGACGCCCAAGGTCTGAGCCGCGCCGACCTCACCGTGAGCTACTACGTTCCCATCGTCCTTGAGAATACCGGCCGCGGAGAGCGGTCGATGGACATCTATTCCCGCCTGCTGAAGGATCGCATCATCTTCATCGGCACGCCGATTGATGACGTCGTCGCCAATCTGGTGATCGCGCAAATGCTGTTCCTCCAGATGGAGGACTCGAAGAAGGACATCCACCTCTACATCAACTCGCCCGGCGGAGTGGTGACCGGTGGCATGGCGATCTACGACACGATGAATTTCCTGCAGTGCGACATCGTCACGTATTGCGTGGGGATGGCGGCAAGCATGAGCACGGTGCTGCTGGCCGCGGGCACCAAGGGGAAGCGTTTCGCGCTGCCCAACAGCCGCGTGATGATCCACCAGCCGAGCGGCGGGGCCGGAGGCCAGACGGCCGACATCGCCATCGCGGCCCGGGAGATCCTCCGCTGGCGCAAAACACTCAACGAGGCCATCTCCCGCCACACCGGTCGGCCTGTCGAGCAGATCGAGAAGGATTCCGACCGCGATTATTACATGAGCGCTACCGAGGCGAAGGACTACGGGATCGTCGATCACGTGGTAGCTTCCACCCGTGACGCCCAGGCGGCCGTCGGCAAGGTCGCCTGAGTCGCGTCGGAGCCGCTGTTACGGGCTGGTTTTTCCGTGGGGCGTTCCCCACGCTCCGCGCACCCTCACGACGGTCCCGCGCCCGGAACTTCCCGTTCCCCGGCCATTCCGCCGGGAAGGCGATCCATCGTGCGCCGATACACCCCGCTTCTCCTCGCCGCCGCGACTCTCGCCGGTGCCGCGCCGGCCGATAACGCCCCGGCGGAAATCCTGCGTGAGCTCCGGAGCTTCGCCACCACCGGCACGCTGCTGCACGTCGCGGCGCATCCCGACGATGAGAACACGCATCTCATCACCTATTTCGCGCGCGCGCGCGGCTACCGCACGGCGTACCTTTCACTGACGCGCGGGGATGGCGGGCAGAACGAAATCGGGCGGGAGTTTGACGAGAAGCTCGGCCTCGCGCGCACCCACGAGTTGCTGGTCGCGCGGCGCATCGACGGCGGCCGCCAGTTCTTCACCCGCGCGATCGACTTCGGTTACTCCAAGTCCGTGGATGAGACGCTGCGCTTCTGGGACCGCCGTGAAGTGCTCGGCGACGTCGTTCGCGTCATCCGCATGTTCCGGCCCGATGTCGTCGTGACGCGCTTCTCGCCCGCGGGCGGCGGAACGCACGGCCACCACACGGCTTCCGGTCTGCTCGGCGTGGAGGCCGCTAAGCTGGCCGGAGATCCGGCCGCTTATCCGGAACAGTTGCGCGAAGGCCTGGGTGTCTGGAGTCCGCGGCGCGTGCTCCTCAACGCCGGCGGGCCCGGCCGTGGCGGCGCGACGCCGTCGGGTGCGCTCAAAATGGATATCGGCGGGCGCGATTCCGCGAGCGGGGAGGGGCTTGGCGCGATCGCCAGCCGCAGCCGCGGTCAGCATATCACCCAGGGGTTCGGCGGCTTCGGCAGTCGAGGTCCGGGCGACGGCCCGAACGAGCAGGCGTTCCTTCTCCTGCACGGCGAGCCGGCGCAGCGGGATCTGTTTGACGGGGTGGAGACCACGTGGGCGCGGTTCGGAACGAAGGGGAGCCGGGTGGCGAAGCTCACCGCGGAGGTGATTGATGGGTTCCAAAAGGACGACCCGGCGGCCAGCCTGCCCGCCCTGTTGCGCGTGCGTGCGGCGCTGGCTGAACTGCCGGCGGAGCCTCTGGTCGAGGACCGACGCGCGCAACTGGACCGGATCATCCAGGGAGCGGCGGGGATCTCGGTACGAAGCGAGTCCGCGCTCGCGGAGGTCGTCCCGGGCGAAACGTTGCGGGTCCGTTTCCAGGCGGGTTCCTCCGGCCGGGCGGCAGTACGATGGACAGGCCTTCGCGCGTTCGGTGGCGATATTCCGCCGCCAGCTGCCGCGGTTGTTTCAGGGACTTCCGTTGCCGCGGTCGAGCATGTCGGCCGGATTCCCACCGACCTCGCGGTTTCCCAGCCGTACTGGCTGCGTGAGGCGGGGCGCGACGGGATCGCGACGGTGCGGGATTCCTCGCTGATCGGACTCCCTGAGAATCCCGTGGTTTTTCCGGTGGTGTACGAGTTTGAGGTGGCGGGGGAGAAGCTGCGCGTGGAAGACGAGCTGGCCGCTTTCGCCACGGCGGCCAAGGGCGGCGAACGGAGGCGCCGCGTGGATGTAATCGGGCCGGTTTCCCTGCGCCTGCCGTCCGAGGTCGTGCTTTTTGCGCCGGGAGCCAAACGTCGGGTCGAGGTTGATGTCGTGGCGGAACGGCCTTCCAGCGGCGGTGCCCGTCTGAGGGTGCCGGCGGGCTGGGTGGCGACGCCCGAAAAGGTGCCTTTCGATCTGGGGAAGCCCGGTGACTCCATCCGGGTGGCCTTTGATGTCACGGCACCCGCGGTGGTTGGAACCGCGACGCTTCTTGCGGAGGCGGAGGTCGGCGGCGTTTCCTGCACGCGACAGCGGGTCGTGATTGATTACGCCCATCTGCCAGTGCTGCTGCTGCAGCCCGAGGCGCGCGTCAGGCTGATGGTCGCCGACGTGGCCTCGCGTCCGTCGCGTGTGGGGTATCTGCCGGGCGCCGGCGATGATGTGGCGCGCGCGCTTCTTCAGCTCGGTCACGAGGTGAAAACCCTGCGCGGAGCCGATTTGAACCCGGAGGGTTTGCGCGGCTTGTCGGCGGTGGTCATCGGCGTGCGGGCGTTCAACGAACGCGAGGATCTCGTGGAAACCCTGCCCGGCCTTTGGCGCTGGGTGGAGGCGGGCGGCACCGTGATCGCGCAGTACAACCGGCCCAACGGACTCGCGGCGCCCAAACTGGGGCCCTATGAGCTCTCGATCCAAGGGTCCGCGCCCCAGCTTCGTGTCACGGACGAGAAGGCTCCGGTGAGTTTTCTGCTGCCCGGCCATCGCGTGCTGAATCTTCCGAACCGGATCGATGAGGCGGACTTCGCGGGCTGGGTGCAGGAACGCGGAGCCTACTTTCCGAGCAGCTGGGACGAGTCGCGGCATGAGGCGGTGCTGGCGATGAGCGACCCGGGCGAGGCCGCGCTCCGCAGCTCGCTGCTGGTGGCCAGGCACGGCAAGGGAAAGTACGTCTACACGGGGCTGGCGTTCTTCCGTCAGTTGCCGGCCGGAGTTCCCGGCGCCTACCGGCTCTTCGCCAACCTGCTCGCTCTCGGGCCCGATTCATGAATGAGACGAAGAAAGCCTCCGCCTCCTTGGAGGACGAAGGTCCGCGGCTGCCGGGCTTCCGCACCTGGCGCGGTGTCTACCTGCTCGTGATCGGCACGTTTGTCGCGCTGGTGGTGGCGTTGACGATCTTCACCCGACTGCACGCATGACCGCCCTCGATTGGATCGTGCTGCTGGGGACCATGCTGGGCATCGCGGCCTACGGCACGTGGCGCACCAGGCGCACGAACCAGCTCGATACCTACCTCAAGGGATCCAGCTCCAGCGGCTGGTTCACCATCGGGGTTTCCGTCGCGGCGACGCAGGCGAGTGCGATCACGTTTCTTTCGATCCCGGGGCAGGGCTTTGAAAGCGGGATCGGTTTCGTGCAGAATTATTTCGGGTTGCCGCTCGCCTTGATCCTGGTGTGCGCGGTCTTCCTGCCGATCTATCGGCGGCTCGGGGTTTACACCGCTTACGAGTACCTGGGTAAACGCTTTGACACGAAGACGCGTCTGTTGGGCGCCGGTTTGTTCCTTCTGCAGCGCGGACTCGCGAGCGGGGTCACGATCTACGCGCCGGCGATCATTCTCTCGACCGTGCTGGGCTGGCGTGTCGACCACACGATCATCGGCACGGGGTTGCTCGTGATCATCTACACGGTCACGGGCGGAAGCGCCGCCGTGAGCCTGACGCAGAAGTGGCAGATGGGCGTGATCTTCGCCGGCATGGCGACGGCGTTCGTCGTGCTGCTCCTGCGCCTGCCGCCCGGGGCGCTCGAGGTGGCCGGAGCGATGGGTCGGTTGGAGGCGGTGGACTTCTCCCTGGACCCCGATCGGCGCTACACGCTGTGGAGTGGTTTGCTCGGGGGTTTCTTCCTGTCGCTGTCCTACTTCGGCACGGACCAGTCGCAGGTGCAGCGCTACATCGGCGGCGGCGGTCTGCGCGAGGGCCGCCTCGGGCTCGTCTTCAATGCCCTGCTGAAGATCCCGATGCAGTTCATGATCCTGCTCCTCGGCGCGCTGGTCTTCGTCTTCTACACCTTTGAGCGGGCCCCCGTCTTCTTCAACCAGGCGGAGTGGCGCCAGCGGGTTGCGGGGCCTGAAGGGGCGCGGTTTCGCGCCATCGAGGAGCGCCACGACGCGCTGCACGACGAACGCCGGAAGGCGGCCCGGGCGTGGCTCGAGGTCCGGGACGGTGGCGATCCGCGGTTGGCGGCCGACGCTCGCGCATCGTTGCTGGCGGCGCAGAGGAACGTGGATGCCGTGCGCAAGGAGGCCAAGTCGGCGCTGACGGCCGCGGATCCCCGGGTGAAGATCAAGGATTCGGACTATGTTTTCATCACCTTCATTGTGACGCAGCTGCCGCCCGGGGTGGTCGGCCTGCTGGTGGCGGTGATGTTCGCGGCCGCGCTTGGCTCGAAGGCCGGGGAACTCAACGCCCTCGGCACGACGACAACGATCGATCTCTGGCGGCGGTTCCGGCCCCTTGCGGCCGCCGATGAGGCGCGGAACGTCCGCACGGCAAAGTGGTTCACCGCGCTGTGGGGGCTTTTCGCGATCGCCTTTGCGCTTTTCGCGAGCTTCTCGGAGAATCTGATCGAGGCGATCAACATCCTGGGGTCGCTTTTCTACGGGGTGGTGCTCGGGATTTTTCTGGTGGCGTTCTTCGCGCGGCGGGTCGGCGGGACGGCGGTGTTCGCGGCCGCCTTGGTCGCGCAGGCGCTGGTCATCGTGCTCTATCGTTCCCTCTCGATCTCCTATCTCTGGTACAACCTGATCGGTTGCGCGTCCTGCGTGCTGCTTGCGCTCGTCTTGCAGGCGGTTCTCCCGCGCCAGGCTGGGGAGGGCGCGTCGGCGTGAGTGCCGGACCGGTCATCTGCCTCGGCCAACAACCGTGTGGTTTCTTCCCGCGACGCTTCCTGTACGCCAAGCTCCAGACGGCGCGCCGGGTGCAGGCTGAGATCGGTGGTGAAATCGTGCTTTTCCTGCACGACAGCGATCACGATCCGCGCGAGACGCAGACCATCGTGCGGCACCGGCACACCGGCCAGCCCGCGACCTTGAATTTCACTTTCGAGAACCGGCTGCAGCGCAAATGGTCGCCGCTCCACCTCAAGCGGGTTCCGGCGGGCTGGCAGGCCGGCATGGCGAGGCAGCTGGGAGCCTACGTTTCCCCCGAGCGGGTTGAGCAGTTCAAGTCGGTTGGTGCCGCCACCGTGGCGGACTTCTGCCTCGAGCTTTACCGCCGTATGGGGCTCCTCGAAGGGATCCGGGTCGTGCGATCCAGCGACCCGGCGGTGCGGCGTGCGGGTGGAAGACCGGCGGATTTCTTCGTCGACGTGCCGCATGAAGGGGAGGTCGTGCGCGCCCGCTGGCGCGCCGGCGGGCTCCAGCTGCACGAAGGGGGAGACAGCTATGTCAGTTTGCCGGCGACGGATTTCACGGACGAGCAGGTGACGCCTGCCCGCGATACCCGCCTGCCGTGGATGCAGGCGGCGGTCCAATGCACTCACTACGTCGCCGGGGCTGGTGAACAAGCGTACTTGCGCCGCGAGGATGCGCCTGAAATCACGTTTGTGGACCGAGACCCCATCGACCGTGCGGACGAAGCCTACCACTGAGCGTACCCTGCTTGTTTTCGGGGCCCACCCCGACGACATCGAGTTCGGGTGTGGAGGCGTGGTGGCCGGCGAAGTGCAGCGGGGGAGATCCGCGCGCTTGGTGGTCTGCTCACGCGGAGAGGCGGGGAGCAACGGCGCGCCGGCGGTTCGCGCGCGCGAGGCTCGCCGCGCCGCGCGGGAACTCGGAGCCGCGCTCGAGTTCGCCGATCTCGGGGGCGATGCCCACTTTTGCGCGACTCCCGCGCAGGCGATCAAGTTGGCGGCGGTCATCCGCCGGGTGCGTCCGGCTGTCGTGCTCGCCCCGACCGTGGAGGAAAACCAGCACCCCGACCATGTAGTGCTCGGGAGGTTGGTGCGCGACGCCTGCCGTTTGGCGCGTTTCGGCGGTTTGCGCGAGCTGCGCGGCCGTCCTCCGCACGCCATCGGCCAGCTTTTCTTCTATGCGATCACCGCCGAGGCCGAGCCGGCGGGAATGGGCCGCGTTTTGGTGGACGTCTCGGAGGCGGATGTTCGCACCTCCTGGGTTTCGGCCATGAAGGCGCACGCGTCGCAGTTACGGACACGTGACTACGTTGAGTTTCAGCTCACACGCGCGCGGCTGCACGGTCTGATGGCCGGCGTCGAGTACGCCCAGCCACTCTTCCCCGCTTCGCCGCTGCTGGTGGATTCACTGGGAAGTCTGGAGCGCTCGGCGCGGCGTTTCTGACGATGCCCGGCCGGAGCTTTCGCGTCGGTATCACGTGTTACCCCTCGGTGGGCGGCTCGGGCATTCTGGCTTCGGCCCTGGGGGAGGAACTGGCCCGCCGCGGGCACGACGTGCATTTCATCAGCTACGACCGGCCATTCCGGCTGCCGGCGGCGGCCCCTCGGATCCATTTCCATCCGGTCGAGATCAACGACTACGAGTTGTTCAAGTATCCGGACTATACGTTGCCGCTTTCCGTCAAGATGGCGGAGGTGGCGCGGGATCACGCTCTGGACCTGCTGCACGTGCATTATGCCGTGCCGCATGCCACCGCGGCGATCCTCGCGCGCGCCATGTCTCGGTCCGGCCAGGAGCCACGAGTCGTGACGACATTACACGGCACGGACACGACCTTGTTGGGACGTGATGCCGGTTACGGGCCGGCGATCAGCCATGCGCTGACGCGTTCGGATGCCGTCACCGCGGTCTCCGGTTGGCTACGGGATGAGACGGTACGTTTGCTGAAGGTTCGGCGCCCCATTGATGTGATCCCGAATTTTTTCACCCCTCGACCGCCCGGCCGGTCCCGCGCGGAGATCCGGGCGGAGCTCGGAGTGGGGGAGGCGCCTCTTGTGGTGCATGTTTCGAACCTCCGGCCGGTGAAGCGGATTGACCTGCTCCTGGAGACCATCGCGCGCACGTTGCCGGGGCGGGATTTCCGGCTGCTCGTGCTTGCGGGCGGGGATTTCCGTCCATTCGTCGCGCAGGCGGAGCGTTTGGGTGTCGCTAATCGCGTGGTGGTACGCGAGAATGTGTTCGAGGTGGAGGACTACGTCGCGGCGGCGGACGTCGGACTGTTCACCTCCGACTCCGAAAGTTTTTGTCTGGGAATTCTTGAGGCGATGTTCCTTGGCGTGCCGAGCGTTTCGACTGGGGTCGGTGGAGTGCCGGAGGTCGTGGAAGACGGCAGGACCGGCTTGCTCGCGGCAGCGGGGGACGGGGCCGGGCTTTCCGCCGCCCTCGCCGCCCTGCTGGATGACCCGGCCCGCCGCCTCGAGATGGGTAAGGCGGCGCGTCATCGCGCCCGCGCATGTTTTTCCGCCGAGGCGGTCGTCCCGTGCTATGAGGAACTCTACGCGCGCGTCATCGCCGCCCCGCCCACCCCCGCCTCCTAAGGGGTCAGGGCGTTGAACGTTTAAACCGCGTTACCTTCTGGAAAAACGCCCAACGCCCTGACCCCTTAGGGGAGGGTCACTCCGCTCTCGCCAAGGGCGGCGGGCGTCGTCAAGGGTGTCGGTTTCTTATCATGCCGACCTACGACTACGCGTGCCAGGCCTGTGACCACCAGTTCGAGCACTTCCAGTCGATCAAGGACGCCCTTTTGGAGAAGTGCCCCAAATGCGGAAAAAAGAAGCTCAAGCGCCTGCTGGGCGCCGGCGCCGGTCTGATCTTCAAGGGCACCGGTTTTTACATCACCGACTACAAGAAGAAGTCGGGTGGGGGCGGGGAATCCAAGTCCGGCGGCGAATCGAAGTCCTCCGGCGACAGCAAGTCTTCCGGTTCGTCGACCTCACCGACCAAGTCCTGACCATGCGCGCGAGCCGCCGAGGGCCGCAGGGTCCTAGTTGGGCCGAAGTCAGTACGGCGGCTTTGCTCAGTGTGATTTTGGGCGGCGTGGTCGGCGCCGCGATTCTCGCCTTTCAGCCGGTGCTGGTCGTCAAGGAACCGCCGGCGCCGAAGGATCGTTTGGCCGGAAGCGTTTACTTCACAGAGGGCCTGCGCGATTCAACAAAGTCCGCCGAAGCCGTGCGTAAGCGGCAGCTGTTCATGGGCGGGCAGTCCATCTCGCTCAGCGAGGAGGAGCTGAATCTGCTGTTCGCGGCCCCCGCCGCGGCGCCCGGCGAGAAGCCGAAGCCGGTCGAGGTTTCGGTGGCGGGAGTCTTCTCCGCGGGCGAGCCCAACGTGCGTCTCGCGGACGGCCTGATCCAGCTGGCCGCCCCGGTGCGGCTCGCGGTGCCGGATCTCGGGCTCAGGTTCATCGCGCAGATCCGGGGTAGGATGGTGAGAAAGGCGGAGGGCTTTGTTTTCGAGCCAAGCGAGATGTACCTCGGTTCCTGTCCGCTCGGGGCGATTCCCTTCGTCTCCGGTTTGATTCGCTCGCGCCTGGGAACGCTGGATTTGGTCCCTGGCGAACTCCGCGCGAACTGGGCCCGACTGGTGGATGCTTCCGTCGAGGGCAGATTGCTCCGGCTGCGGTTGCCGTGAAGCTCGCGGACCGGCGCTTCTGGCTACTGGCGGGCGTAATGTTGCTGCCCGTGCAAGCGCGGGCGGAGGCCGCGACGCCGGTTCTGGTGCAAAGCTCGGCCGGTAGGTTTGAGTTCGCGACGATCGATCCGGCCGTGGGGCATGCCGTGGCGGCGCTGGCTGAGGAGATGTGGCGTCATCTGGAGAGGCCGCTCGGGTTGCCGGCGGGATTTTCCTCCCCGGTCTTCGTGCGCCTGCTCCCGTCACCCGGCGTCGGACGCGCCGCCACCTTCGAGGTCAACATCGAGCCCGGAGGCGTGGTCTCCGTTTGGTGGCGCGGCAATCCGGATGAGAGCGCCCTGTTGCGCCGCGCCCTCGTTCGCGGGGTGCTCGCTCGCTTGGCGGTCGCGCAACGCGGAGCGGGTGCGACCGCCGCGCCCGCTCCCTGGCTGGAGCACGCGTGCGTGGCTTGGTGGCGGGGAAGGACCGACGGCGCTCAGATCGATCTCGCCCGGTTGCGAGCAGCCGGGATGGAGCCGCCCGCACTCGCATCGCTGCTGGATTGGCCCGCCGACTCGGATCCCGAGCCGGCGGTCTCGTCGGCCATGTTTTGGCTTATAACGTTCCTGCAGGCGGAGTCCGGGGCGGCCGGGGAATGGAAGGCTTTGGTCGGTCGTTTGCTGGCGGGCATGGACCCGCAAGCTGCGCTGGCCGCTGCTTACCCCGGCCGTTTCAGAGGGGAGGCCTCGCGCGAGCTTTGGTGGCAGACCGGATGGCACCACCATCGTCGGGTCAACATACTGCCCGGGCTGGAGGCCGCGGACTCCCGCCGGATTCTCGAGATCATGGCCCGTTTCGTCTATGCTGCCCCGGAGGACGATGCGGATCGGGTGATTCCGCTCGCGGAAATTCTGACGCGCGGAATGGAGCCGGTCGTCGGCGCCGACCTGGTCCGCCGGCTGGAGGTGACGGGGCCGCTGCTTTCCGCTTTCCACCCGTTTTATCTGAACGCGGGGCTGTCTCTCATGGACGCATTCCGGGCCTCGCTCGCTGGCGCGGCGGGGGCCGTTGTGGGAGCGGCGACTTTCGAGGCTGACCTCCGGGTGGGGGTGGAACTTGAGGAGGCCTCGCGCCGGGCCTTGGACGCGCTGGAGGCGGCTGCCGCGAAACGGCGGGGGTAAGACTTGCCCGGGCCCGCGGCGGCGGGCGAGAGTCGGCCCGTGTCCCGGCACTTCAAGAACATCAGCCTCGTCGCTTCGGCGACGATGGTTTCACGGGTGCTCGGGTTGGGGCGCGACGTGCTGGTGACCGCGGTGTTCGGGATCGAGGCGATCGCGTCGGCGTTTTATACGGCCTTCACGCTGCCTAACCTTTTCCGGCGGCTGTTGGGCGAGGGGGCGCTGACCGCGGCGTTCGTGCCGACGCTGAACGAGGAGATTCAACGCCGCGGCCGGCAGGGCGCGTTCGCGCTGGTCAACCAGGTCGCGAGCTGGCTTCTGGTGGCGAGCGGCGCAGTGGTCGCCGTGGGCATGGCGGGCCTCTGGATCCTCGGCCGCATCGGTCCCGCGCGAGTGCCGGCGGGAGTGGAGACGGACACCTGGGTCCGCTGGGTCGCGGCGGCTGATCTTGGCGTGGTGCTTTTCCCTTACCTCGTGTTCGTGAGTCTCGCCGCGGCGTTCAGCGCGACGCTGCAGACACTCAACCGCTTCCTTGAGCCGGCGCTCTCGCCGATCTGGCTGAATCTCGCGATGATCGGGTTTCTTGCGGGCGGCGCGTACGGAGGTTGGGCCGGGGACCAGCGGGGAGCGATGCTGTGGCTATGCGCGGGCGCGCTGTTAGGCGGCTTCCTGCAAATGGCGGTGCCGGCCGCCGCGTTGATGCGCGAGGGCTGGCGGCCGCGGGCCGACTTCGGCCGGGGTGAGCCCCTGCGGCAGATTGCCCGCCTGATGGGGCCGACGGTGCTAGGATCCGCGGTCTACCTCATCAATATCTCGGTTTCCCGCTTCATCGGCCTGTCGCTCAACGACTCCGCGGTGGCGGCGCTAAACCTAGCTACGCGGCTGATGGAGTTGCCGATCGGCGTGTTCACCGTCGCGGTTTCCACGGTGGTTTTTCCTCTGATCTCGCGCCATGCGGCGGCGGGGGATCGCGCGCAACTCGCCGCCGCTTACCACAAAGGCGTGCGGTTGATCCTCGCGGTGAACCTTCCCGCGGCGGCCGGCCTCGCGGTCCTGGCGGAGCCGATCGTCCGTGTACTCTTCCAGCGTGGTGCCTTCGACGGAGGCGACACCCTGGCTCTCGGTCCGGTGCTGCTCACTTACGCCCTCGGGCTGCCCTTTCTGGCGTGGACCAACATCGTGCTGCGGGCTTTTTACGCCCGGAAGGACACTGCGACGCCGGTGCGCGCCGCCGTCTTGAGCCTGCTGGTGAACATCGTTGGGAGCTTTCTGCTGATGAAGCCCCTCGGGACCGTCGGGCTCGCCGCCGCGGGCAACCTGGCGACCGTGTTTCAACTGATCTACCTGCAGATGCGACTGCGGCGGCTGGACGACCGCCTCGGCGTGCGCCCGGTCGGGGCGGATCTGATTAAGGTGGGGATCGTTTCCCTGCTCATGGCAGTCCTGGTGTGGGCGCTCTGGCGGAGCGTTGCCGGCTGGGCGTCCCGGGGAGTCTGGGCGGAAGCGCTCCTTCTCGGGGGGGTGATCGGCGCGGGCGCGGTGTTCTGCGGCGGTGCTCTCTGGTTCCTGAGGATCGAGGGCCGGGAGGACCTGGTCGCGATGCTCCGCCGTCGCGGGTCGCGCCGGGGCGGGGTCGGATGAAGCCGCGTGTCGACTGGTTTCAGGTGGGGCTGTTCGGCGCCATGGCGCTCGCGTGGCTGGCGCCGGCGCCGGGCGCGGCCGGGGGGTGGTTGCGGCCAGAGGTGCTGACCAAAGCCGCCGTTTCGCTCGTGTTTCTGCTTCACGGCCTACGGCTCCCTTTCGACACGCTTCGCTCGGGCGCCCTGAACTGGCGGCTGCACGCGATCGTCCAAGGCACCACCTTCCTGATTTTCCCGCTCATCGGAATTCTCCTTTTTGTGGCCCTCGATGGGAGCATGGCGCCGGAACTACGCGCCGGTCTCTTCTACCTGTGCGTAGTCCCCTCCACCGTTTCCTCTTCGATCTCCCTCACGGCCGTGGCACGCGGCAACGTGGGTGCGGCGGTCTTCAACGCCACGCTGTCCAATCTGGCGGGAGTGCTGCTCACTCCGCTTTGGATCGCGTTGTTCCTCGCCACCACCGGCGCGACGCGTCCCCTCGGTCCGGTGGTCATCGACCTCGCGCGTTGGTTGCTGCTGCCGCTCGCGCTCGGCCAGGCGCTGCGGCCTTGGTTTTCCGCCTGGGCCTCGCGCCAGCGGGTGCCGCTCGGCGTGGTGGATCGGGGCGCGGTGCTGCTGTTGGTCTACACCTCGTTCTGCGACTCCTTCGCCGGCGGAGTCTGGTCGCGGCAGGGGGCTCCGGCGCTGGCCGCGGTGATCCTCCTTAGCGTGGGGCTGATTGCGCTCCTGACTTGGTTCACCCGGTCGGCGGCGCGCCGCGCGGGCCTGGGGCATGAGGACCAGATGGCGGCCGTGTTCTGCGGATCGCAGAAGACGATCGCGGCGGGTGTGCCGATGGCGAAGGTGATCTTCGGCTCGCATCCGGCGCTCGGCGTGATGCTGCTGCCGCTGATGGTGTACCACGGCCTGCAGTTGCTGGCCGGCGGGTGGCTGGCGCAGCGCTGGAGCCGGGCGGACTGATTCGGCGCCGGAAACTCAGATCTCTCCCAGCCGCGCGCACGCCGCCTCGCGCCCCGGGCCGGCCGGCCACAAAGCGGGCACGGCGGCGCGGCAGGCGTCCGTCGCGTGCGCGCAGCGAGGGTGAAAGGAGCATCCCAATGGTGGGTTGAGCGGGGAAGGCGGGTCTCCCGCGAGCACGATACGCTGCCGGCCGCATTCGCGCTCGGGGTCGGGCACGGGTATGGCGCTGACGAGCGCGCGGGTGTAAGGATGGGCGGGACGCTCGATGACGTCGACCGCGGGCCCCAGCTCCACGATACGGCCGAGGTACATCACCGCCACCCGGTCCGAGATGTGCTTCACCACCGAGAGGTCGTGCGCGATGAACACCAGCGCCAGGTTCATGTCGCGGCATAGTCCCGCGAGGAGGTTGAGGATTTGTGCCTGGATTGAGACGTCGAGAGCCGAGACCGGCTCGTCGGCGATGATGATACGCGGCTCGAGGGCGAGGGCGCGCGCGATGGCGATGCGCTGGCGCTGGCCGCCGGAGAACTCGTGGGGGTATTTGCGGACAAAGCGGGGCGCGAGGCCCACGCGCTCCATCAGGGCCGCGACCCGCGATGGAATTTCCCCAGCCGGGCAGATCCGGTGCACGCGCATCGGCTCCGCCAGCGTGTCGAAGACCGTCAGCCGCGGATTGAGCGAGGCGTAAGGATCCTGGAAAACCATCTGAAGCTGACGCCGGGCCCCGCGGAGGTCCGCAGCCGTTCCAGTGGTGAGGTTGCGTCCGCCCAGCAAGACGGTGCCCGCGGTCGGCGGGATCAACTGCATGATGGTGCGGGCGAGGGTGGATTTGCCGCAGCCGGATTCGCCGACGAGTCCCACGACCTCCCCGGCGGCCACCGTGAGCGACACGCCGTCGACCGCGCGGACGGTCCCCACCTCGCGCTGGAAGACGAGGCCGTGGCGCACCGGGAAGTGCGTCTTCACGTCGCGAAGCTCGAGCAGCGGTTCAGGCATACGGGTGGATCAGATTTCGCCGGCGTGAACACGCGCGCAGGCGTGCGCATGGTCCGGGGTGGCGGAACGAAGGACGGCCGGCGCGCCGGAGCAGGCGGAGACCGCGTGCTCGCAACGCGGGGCGAACGGGCAGCCCGGGATCGGGCGGGAAAGGTCGGGCGGCAGCCCCTCGATCGAGTACAGCGCCGCCCGTTTGCGCTGCAGCGCGGGGATGGAGCGTTGCAACGCGCGCGTGTAGGGGTGCCGCGGCGCGGCGAAGAGCGCCCGCGTCGGCGCGGACTCCACGATCCGGCCGGCGTACATCACCTGCACCCGGTCGCAGAGTCCCGCGACGACTCCGAGGTCGTGCGTGATGAAGATGACCGCCATGCCCAGCTCACGCTGGCGTTGCCGGATCAGCTCGAGGATTTGCGCCTGCACGGTCACGTCCAAGGCCGTGGTCGGCTCGTCGGCGATCAGCAGCTCGGGCCGGGTGATGAGCGCCATCGCGATCATCACACGCTGGCGCATGCCGCCGGAGAATTCGTGCGGGTAGAGCTGCATCCGCCGGCCGGCGTCGTTGATCCCGACGGCCTCCAGGGCCTCACCCGCCCGGAGCAGGGCGGCCGCCCGCGAGATACGCTCGTGGATCAGCAGGGGTTCGATGAGCTGGTCGGCGATCCGCAGGTAAGGATTCAACGACGTCATTGGATCCTGGAAGATCATGGCGATCCGCTTACCGCGGAGCCCGCGGGCCTGCGCGGGGGTGCATTTGAGAAGATCGACGCCGTCGAACACCGCGGAGCCTCCCTCGATCCGGCCTGGCGGCTGCGGGATCAACCCCATCAGCGAATAGCAGGTGACCGACTTGCCCGAGCCAGATTCACCGACAATGCCGAGGGTCTCCCCGCGATCGACGGCGAAACTCACCCCGTCGACCGCGCGGTAAACGCCGCTCCGGGTATGGAAGCTGGTGCGTAGGTCGGTGACGGTGAGAAGCGGCACGGCGGGCCTCACGAAAGCAGGGGACGCACCGCTGCCAACACCGTTTCCGCCTTTAGTTCGGTCAAGCGGCCGCCTCCGGTTGGTGCCGAACCGGGGGCTTGGAGGATCGTGCGGGGCGCCGTGAAGACCGGTCCGGTGCGCACAGGGTTGGTGGGGCCGAAAAGCGCGACCACGGGCACGCCAAGGGCGTTGGCCAGATGCATGCCGCCCGTGTCGTTGGTGACCAGGATCCGGCATTCGCGCAGGCGGGCGGCAAAAGTCTGCAAATCCGTCTTTCCCGCCAGGTCCGTCACTCGGCCGGCGTCGAAACCGGCGGCGATCTCCCGGGTGATCGCCGCGTCGTTGGCGGTGCCGAAAAGGGCGAAGCTGGCTCCGGGCAGCCCGGCGATGAGTTCCCGCCAGTGGGAGACCGGCCAGCGTTTTTCCGGGTTGTTCTCGGAGCCGGCGATCAAGCCGATGGGGCCGGCCGCGGTCGGCCCCACGGAGGTCAGTGGCGTGCAGTCCGGTTCCGCGTTGAGTCCGAAGTGCCGGAGGAACGCGCGCCAAAGTTCCAGCTGGTGAGTTTTCGCCTCGTCGAACCCGAGCGCGGGTCGGTGCACATGGGAGAGCAGGGGGCGCGGCCGTCCCGTCCGCGCGATGCCGAATCGTTGGCGTGAACCTGCCAGCCAGGCCTCGAGGTCACCGCGCAGGGAGTTCGTGAAAAGGAGGTGGCAGTCGGGATGCCCTTCACGCAACCGGCGGAAGAACCTCCAGTACCCGGGGCCGCGCGGCGGCAAAGGCAGGACGCGGTCCGCCACGGTCCAGGTTTCCAGCAGCGGAGCGAAAGGGGCCCGCGCGATGAGGATGATCTCGGCGTCGGGGCGGCCCGAGCGGATCGCGCGCAGCAGTGGTAACGCCATGACCACGTCGCCGAGCCAGTTGGGCAGGCGAACCAGAATCCGCGTGCGTCGCGGGAGGCGATGCACGCCACGCGCGGTGAGATCGGCCGCTAGCAGGTCGCGTTTTGATTCCAGGCGGAGACGCCTTGAAGGCATGTCCTGATGCCGCCAGCGGTCGTGCGACCAGAGCCAGGAGGCGCACAGGTTGTCGTCCCCCGACAGGGTGCGCTCGAGCCAGCGGTTCAAGCCGAGGGTGACGGCGTCGCAGGTGCCGTCGTGCGGGATCTCCTCCACGTCCACCTCGATGCGCCAGAAACCCAGCCGGCGCGGGAAAAGCGCGAGCACGCGCGCGTTGAACTTTTCCGCCATCAGGCCCGGCAGTTCCGTGGTGGAGCAAACCCGGCCGAACAGGGTCGTGAGGGCGCCCTGCAGACCGGCGTTTTGGTCGAAAAGCACGCCGACGAAACCCCGCCGGCGCAGGATCTTGAGCGCCTCGGCGAATCCGTCGCGGCGGGAAAGCAGCTTCATCCCGAAGCGCTCGCGGGCTGACTTCACGAAGGCGTCCGCCGCGGGGTTGTCCAAAGGGCGGTAGATGATGCCGAACTCGGGGAACGGTGACGGCAGCACCAGCGGCTTGGCGGTCTGCGTCTCCCAGTAAGCCAGATGGGGTGAGCAGATGAGCGAGGGGACGGGATCGGTCGCGTGCCTGCGGTAGGCTTTCTCCAGGGCGGGCGAAGCGCGCAGGATGACGCGCAGCCGCTCGGGACCTAAGTAGGGTGTCGCCAGCGAAAGCAGCCCGGTCTCGAAGAGTCTCCGGCAACTCTCCCGGCCGATCCGGTCGCGCCAGCTCGCGTCGCGTTCGGGAAAAGCGTGGTGCAGGTTGGAGCGCACCAGGCGCCGACGCCGTCCTCCGAAATAAAAGACCACGTCGCCCATGGCCGCCGCCAGCGCCCGGAGCAGAGGCTCCGGGCTCCGCGCGGCCATCCAGCCGAGGGCCTTGAGCAGAAGGAGGAGCAAGCGCTTCCGCGGATTACTTTCGGGCCGGAGTGAGCGGCGCGAGGATCGGGAGCGCGGCCTCATTCTTGAACTCGCGCGCGATGTCGAGGGCGGTGACGCCGAGCTTCGAAACCACCTTGGGGTCGACGCCGGCGTCCAGAAACAGCTTCACCATTTCGGCGCCGCCGCTCGCGGCCGCCTCGTGCAAGGGCGTGCCGCCGCGCTCGCTCAACGCCTTGGCGTTGGCTCCGCCGGCCACGAGGGCCTTCGCGATCGCGAGTTTGTCCTTGGCGGCCGCGTGGTGCAGGGGCGTCCAGCCCATCTTGTCGAGCTCGTCGGGCTTCGCCTTGCGCTTCAGCAGCGCCTCGACGAGCGGGAGATTGGCGCGTTCCACGGCCAGATGGAGCGGAGTGCGGGAGCTGCGATCGGGGGTATCGGGACTCGCGCCGGCATCCAGCAGATGGAGCGCGATCTCGGTGCGATTACGCAGGATAGCCTGGTGAAGTGGCGCGAGGGAGGCGTCCTTGCCCTTTCGGGCCGCCTCCTGGTTCTGCTTCAGGTGGGTTTTGACGTCATCGAGATCGCCGCGCGCGATCGCCTCGTCGATGGTCGGGTACTTGGTGATCGCGGGGGTGACGCTGGCGATGCCCCGCGCCGGCACGATGATGCCCGCGCTCCAGGCGATGCCGTTCAACACAAGGGTACGGAAGGAGTCGTCCCGCCAATTGCGGTGGAAGTGTCCCCCCGTGAAACCGAACGCCCGGGTGCCGGCGCCGGTGTAAACCCAGCCGAGCGTCTGGGCCTCTCCGCGCGTCAACGCCGCGCGTACCGCGGGGTTGCCGGAACGCGGCCCATCCTGCCCGAGGGTATCCAGTGGCGGGCGGGCTTGTAGCACGGGCGTGATGCCCGGCGCGAAACGCAGGTGGTAATACCACTCGTCCTCGAGCGCGAAAGACCCGACCCCGCGCGTGACCTCGTGCGGGGTGAGGATCGGCTCACGCGCGGTCCAGAGCGGGTTCACCGACCAATCGGTTTCGAAACGTCCGCCCAGCCGCTCCAAAAGGTGATCAGCCAGATCCCCGGGGGAGGGCTCGACCGCGAAGTGTAGCACGGAGAGGCCCCGGCCCCGCTCGGCGTGGGCCTGTAATTCCGCCACCCTTCCTTTGGCGACATGGCGGTCGAGGCCATCGGAGTAGAGCACCAGCGAGGCGGCGTCGCGCAGCAAGGGTTCCCCGGGCCAGGAGGCGACGACCTCCGCGCGCAAAGGTAGCCCGCTCGCGTTCAAGGCATCGGCCAGAAGGCGGGCTCCGGCCGGGAACCGGTGCTCCCCGGGGCCATGGCTGGGCTCGCCGGCGGCGAAGACGATGAGTGCGGAGGCGGGAGTCGCGGCGAAAAGGGGCCAGGCGAACGCCAAGGCGGCGAGGGGAGTGAGAAGACGGGGGCGGATCATGGGGAAGGTGAGGGCGGAGTGTGGGGAAAGGCGCGGAGGTGTCGAGGCGGGCGCCCGCGATTTTGAAACCAAGCGCCGGTCGCGTGCGTCATCCCCGATGTCGGTTTACCCGCTCCGTCATTCCCTGTACATCCCATGAAAAACCCATCCCGTATCATCCCGGTGGCCCTGGCTGCCGCGTTGCTCTGCCCGGTCGCCCTGGAGGCGGCGAAGGCCGAACGTCGTGACAAGAAGAAGCAGCCGGCCGAACAGCTGCCCGTAGCCTTCGCGGCCGCCGATGCCGACGGCAACGGTTCGGTTTCCAAGGAGGAGTTCCTCGCCGCGCTGAAGGAAAAGCTGGGTGAGGGCGGTGCGTCCTCGAAGTTCGCTTCGCTCGACAAGAGCGCCGATGGCAAACTCACCAAGGAGGAGTATTCCGGCGGTGAGACGGAGCGGAAGCGCCGCAAGAAGGATAAGTGAACCCGGGCGTCCGCCCTTCCCGCGCCAGCGGAGCCCCCGGGCTCCGCTGGTTCGTTTCCACCGCTTGCGGACTCTGCCGTTGACCGCTAGTTCCCCGCCGTCTCTTTCTGCTCCATGCCCGAGATCCCCGTCGCCCAGCTCGACCCCCGCCACCAGAAGCTAATCGAGAACGCGCGCATCGCCCTCGATCGCGGCAATCTGGAGTACGTGCTCGAGGTGACCGCGCAGGTCCTGAAGATGCAGCCGGGCTGCCTGCCTGTGCGCAAATTGCAACGCGTCGCGCAGATGCGCGGTCTCAAGGGCCGGCCGGGCGGCTTCATGGGAAAGGCGATCAGCGGTCTTTCCGCCGCTCCCTTCATGTTCGGTTCCGCGAAAAAGGACCCGGCGAAGCTGCTGGAGGGCGCCGAGGGCCTGCTGGCAAAGGACCCGACCAATATTCCCGCCCTCAAGATGCTGGCTGAAGCCGCGCAAGGCCTCGGATTGCTGGAGACGGTCGCGTTTTCGCTCGATGCCGTGCGTGAGCTTGAGCCGACCAACAAGGCCAACCTACTCGCCCTGGGCGAGGCCTGGCTCGCCGCCGGCAAGCCGACGGAAGCGCTCCGCACCGCCGACGAGATTCTCCGCGACCGGCCCACCGACGCCGACGCGCAGAACCTGATGCGCAAAGCATCGGTCGCCCAAACGGTCGACAAGCACAAGTGGGACAGTCAGGCCGGTTTCCGGGACAAGCTACGCGATGAGTCGCAGGCGCAGGCGCTGGAGCGTTCCGCGAAGATCGTCGCCGGCGACTCCGCGACCTCGCGGGTGCTCGAGGAAGCGCTGGGCCGGGTCGCGAAGGAGCCGAACAACCTCAATCACTACCGCGGCGTCTCCCAGGCTTACCGCCAGCTCGGCAACCTCGAGGAGGCTCTTGCGTGGGTGCGCAAAGCCCGCGAGCAGCCCTCGGGCAAGGCGGACGCCGCGCTCGACAAGCAGGAGACCGAGTTGGCGACGGCGGTGATAGAGAAGCACATGAAGGACGCCGAAGCGGCCGTGGTCGCCGCGCCGGGCGACGCCGCGGCCGCCGCCAAGCTGGCCGCCGCACGCAAGGAACTCGCGGACTTCAAGCTCAACGAGGCGCGTCGCTACGTTGAGCGCTACCCGAACGACTTTCCGGCCCGGCTCAACCTCGGCCAACAGCTGGTGGAGGCCGGGCAGGTCGACGCCGCGATCGCCCAGTTCCAGCAGGCCCAGAAGGGGCCGCAGGTGCGCGTCGCCGCTTTTATGGGACTCGGCCGCTCCTTCAAGGTGAAGCGCCTCCACGACCTCGCGGTCGCCCAGTTCAATCTCGCGAAGACCGATCTTTCCACGATGGACGACACCAAGAAGGAGGTGTTGTACGAACTGGGTTCGTGCCTCGAGCAGATGGGTAAACCCGACGCCGCCATCGAGGAATTCAAGGCGATCTACAGCGAGGACATCGGCTTCCGCGACGTGGCCGACAAGATCAACGCTTACTACACGTCCAAGGGCTGACCGGCTGCCCCACGCTCAGGCCGCCCGCTCCGCGCGTGCGGCTAGCCAAAGGGCGGTTCCCAAGAGCGCGAGGCTGGCGAGCAGCACCGCGGGATCGGCGGATTCGCCGAAAACGAGGATCGAGACCGCGACGCCGAGCGGGACCTTGGCGTTGTTCATCACCGCGAGCGTGGCCGGTGCGACCCGTGTCGCCCCGACGTTCCAAAGAAAGAAGCCGAGCCCGGAAGCTCCCATGCCGAGGTAAAGGAGCGTGAGCCATTGCGGGGTGGTGAGTGTGAGGGCGGGTGACCGCCAGGCGAACGCCGCCCCGGCCACCAGGGCCGCTCCGGCGTAGAGGAGCGCGAACACGTCGCGATCCCGGAGCTCCGGATTTGTGACACGTAGGCGGCGGTAGAGTATCTGGCCGAGGGCGAAAGCGGCGTTCGAGAGCTGCACGAGCACGAGACCGGCGAGTGTCACCCGGACGTCGCTGGCGCGTACGACCACGACGGCTGTACCGGCGACCGCGACCAGCGCGGCCGCGAGCCCCCAGGGGCGCCAGCGGCGATCCAGCGCGTCGGCCAAAACCACGACTAGGACGGGGGTCGTGATCGTGAAGAGCGCCGCCTCGTAGGCGCGGAGATGCCGGAAGCTCTCAATGTAGGCGAGGTACATCACGCCAAACTGGACGGCGCCGATTCCCGCCAAACGCCACGCCAGGCCCGCGGCCAATCCGCGCCAGCGGAAGAAGGGCAGGAACATCGCCAGCGAGAGACCGAGCCGCAGTGCGGCGACCAACGTGGAGTCGACGTCCCCGAGGAAGCGCTTGATGAGCCCGAACGAGAAGGCCCAGAGAGTGGAAACGACGACCAGCAGCGCCATTCCCTCAGGGCCTCACAACGCACCGCGCGACGCAAGCCGCGGCGCGGGACAGGCGGTTCAGAAAGTTCCCTTCACGCCCAGGGTGAGTTGCACGCCGTGGGTCATCTCCTGGTAGCGGCGGGCGTAGCCCGGGGTCTGGGAGCCGTAGCGCTCGAGAATCTCGGGGCGGTCGAAGATGTTCTGGCCGTTGAAGTACAGGAAGAGATTCGGGCGCAGCTGCACGTCGACGTTCAGGTCCACGGGGGTGCGACCACGCACGTACTCGTAAGCGTCGGCGCCCACCCCGGGCAGCGCGCTCCGCTGCTGGGTGCCGCGGTAGTTCCATTTCAGCATCACGGTGACCGGCTTCCGGGACCACGAGAATCCCCAGTTCGCGCTCTCCGGCACGAAGCTGCCGAACTCCGCGTCCTTGTCGCCATCAAGGTCGAGTTTGGTTCCGTTGGCGAAGACTTGCAGCGCGCGTCCCCAGGCGCCGAGGAACGCGAGGGAATGGCGCACGTTGAACTCCATGCCGGACACGCGAGCGATGCCGCCGAGGTTATAGGTGGTCGACAGACGCCAGCCCGCGTAGCGGGGATCAAGATCCAGCGCCTGCAGGTCCGCGGCGGTCGCAACCTTCACGACGTTGCCGAAGAAGTCGCTGATGTCCTTGCGGAAGAGGCCTGCGCTGAGAAGCCCGCCCTGTTCGGTGTAAAACTCGAGCGAGAGGTCGTAGTTGTCGGCGCTCCAAGGTTTCAGGCCGGTGTTCCGGACGGTGATGCGTCCCGGGATGTTGTCGGGGTCCGGGATGTTGTCGTCAAAGTCGGTCTCATCGATCGTCGCGTTCGGGATGAGGTTGGTGAAATCGGGGCGGCCATAGGTGCGCGCGTATGCGGCGCGCAGAAGGAGGTTTTCCCGCAGGTTCCAGGTGACGTGCACGCTCGGGTAGTAGCCGTCGTAGGAGCGGTTCGCGCGGAAACCACGGTCGGTGCGCGTGAGACGCACCTCCTCGAGGGATCCGGCGGCCCCGGCCTCGGGACGCCGGATGCGCGCCCCATTGGCCGCGTGGGCGAAAGCCCCGCTTGCGGTGCGCACCCAGACCGCGTTGGGGTCGTAGGCCACGCCTTCGCCCTTCGCGGTGGTGCGCTCAAAGCGCACGCCGGTGAGGATGCGCAGTCGGTTCTGGAGCAGGCCGAGCTCCGCCTGCGAGTACAGGGACATGACGCCCTCCTCGAGCCGCTCCGAGTTGTTGATGCGGAACTGCTCCTCCGTGGTGATCTGGGCGGGGGTTTTGGTCCAGTGGCCGGGATTGGCCTCGAATCCGTCCCAAGCGCGATAGAGTGAGACCCAGGGCAGGTTGCTCAGGCCGTAGAATTCCGGCTGGTTCACGTAATTGCGCATCCCGAAGGGCGCCGGGCTGTCGGGGGTGGTCGCGTTCCCATCGGGCCCCAGGTATGTCCAGTTGATGCTCTGGCGGCGGACGTCGCGGACCTTCACCCGCGATAGGCCGCCGACCTGGACGGCCGCGGGAAACGGCAGGAATCCAAGCGACCGACGCACGTCGAGCTTGGCGTTGCGCAGTCCGTCGTTGATCGGCCGTGGGGTCGATTGAGCGGTGTTCAGCCGGTAATTGCCCAGATTCCGCCAGTCGACCTCGCGGTTGTTGTTGTCGAACACGCTGAGCTCGTAGGGGCGCAGGGTGTTGACGGCGCCAAGTGTCACCCGCGCCGGGTTGGTGAGGGCGATGCCCAGGGTGCGGAAACGACCCTCGTTGGTGTCGTAGTAACCACCCCAGGCGCTGGAGAGCCCGAGGCCGCCGATAACCCGCCAGGTGCCGTCGTCGAAGCGGTAACGAAGGCTCGCGGCCTGCGTGTCGAGGCGTTGCACCACCGAGGCTCCCGCGCCCATGAGCGCGACGCCTCCGCGGCCGGTGGCGCCGGCGCTGAAGTCAGGACCGAACGTCAGGCCCACGCCGGGGGTAACCGAGGGAGTAGCGGCGGTGCCGGTGGTGAAGTTGATGGAGGCGTTGGAGCGGTCCGCGATGAACCGGCTGCGTTCGACGTTCAGGGAGAGCACGCCGTTCGCGTGCGGGCGCCAGTCGGCCTTGACCGCGCCCGATTGGCGGGCGGTGAGCCGCGGGACGCTGATCACCTGATAGGAGTTCAGGAACGGCCGCTCGACGGTCGCTCCGGTGCCAGCGGCGTTGGTGTTGTAGCCCTTGGTGGAACGCTGCTGCTCCACGAACCGCGACTGCACCTGCCCGGTGATCACCAGGCCGAAGTCACGGTTGACCGGCAGGGTGTAGTCGAAGTTAAAGCTCGGGCGCACCTTGTAGATCATTTCGTCCGACACATGCGGCTCGCGACCCAGGCTGAGCCGGTTGTGGATCCCGGCGAGGCTCACGCTGTAGCGGAGTTGGGCGGTTTTCCGCTCGAACGCGCTCTTGCTGACCATGTCGATCGAGCCCGACATCGAGTCGGCGGGGGTGGACGGCGTCGGGACCTTGGACACCTCGAGTCGTGAGATGTTGTTGATCGAGACTTCCTTGAATTGGAACACGCGCGAGGCGCCCTGCGGGTTGCCGGTGTTGGCCATCTCCATGCCGTCCGTGGACAACACCGCCATGCTGGTGGGGAAGCCGCGCACCGAGACTGAAGCCACCGACCCGCCGGACTCGGTGTCATACTCGGCCGTGATGCCGGGCAGGTATTTCAGGAACTCGCCGACGTTGCCGTCCATCACATCGCCGAGCGAGTCCGCCGCGACCACCGTCTTGATGTTGGGCGCGAAACGCTGCTCGTTGATCGCGATCGAGTCGTTGTCGGTCTCGCGGGCGGATGCTACCGTGAACGCGTCGAGCCGCACCACGTCCCCCTTGCCGAAGCGGGCGGCGCTCGAGAGTCCGAAATCCTGGGTGACGACGCCGCCGGCGCTGACGGCCACCGACGCGCGCTGGGTGTCGAGTCCGGTGTAAAACACCTCAAGCGTGGCGGTACCCGACGGTACGTTGGTCAGCCGGTAGGTGCCGTATTGGTCGGTGAACGCCACAAGCTCGGTGCCGGGTACGGAGACCCGGGCGTTGCTCAGGTAGAGGCCGCTCACGAGGTTCTGCACGCGGCCGGTGATCCCGCCGGTGGCGGGTTGGGCGGCTCGCGCCGGCGCAGAAAAAGCGGCGAGGAGGGAAAGCAGGGCGAGGAGGTTGCGCAGGAGTAGCATGGCAGGGAGGGGTTTCGGAAAAGTGAATGCAGGGAATTGTCACGGACGATGGCGGGGCAACTCGGCCTTGAAGTCGCCTAGGCTGGACCAGTGGAGCCGTTTGTTGAGATCGACTTCGGCGACGACGACCGTGCCCCAGTCGCTGGCTTGCGCGAGCGGGCGGCCATCCTGGCCGTATACTCCTGAAATCATCCAATCCTGCTTCGCGTCGGTGTGGGTGCTGCTCACGACGTAGACGTGGTTTTCGCAGGCGCGGGCGGCGGCCAGGAGCGGGTTGCACCCCATGACCGGGAAGGCGATCACCTCCGCGCCGCGGTTGGCGAGTTCGCGGGCAATCTCGGGGAAGAAACCGTCGTAGCAGACCATGAGCCCCACCGTGCCAAAGGCCGTCCGAAAAACCGGGTATTCCGAACCCGGAGTAATGCCGCCCTCGATCTCGCCGCGGGGCAGGCAGATCTTCCGGTATTTTCCGAGGAAGCTGCCGTCGGGACCGATCAGGGCGGCGATATTGTAGATCAGCGGGCCGTCGCGCTCGACAAGACCGACCACCAAGTGGAGCCGGTGCTCGCGCGCCAGCCGGCCGAAGTGTTCCGTCGAAGGACCGGGCACGGGTTCCGCCACGGCGGCGTAATTATTCCCGCCCCCGAAGGTGACGACTTCGGGCAGCACCACAAAGTCCGCCCGTTGCTGTGCGGCGTCGGCGATCAATGGCGTGAAGGCGGCGCGGCGGGCCTCCGGCGTGCGCGCCTCGCGCGGCACAAAGTGCACCGCCGCGAGGCGCACGATTCGCGACGGTGCGGCTGGAGCGGGCGCGAGGCCCACCTCCGCCCACTCGACTTGGGCGTTCGCGGCCCAACGGAACTCGAGCTCGACGAGCGCGCGGGTAGCGGCCGCGGGCGCGCGGTAAGCCCCGCGTACCTCCGTCCAGCCGGTGCCGGCCTCTACGCCATCCTCGGGATACTCCGGCTCGGCGCGCGGCTTTCGACCCGGTTGATAGGCAGCCGGCGAAGGTTCATCGCGCATCACGGGTTTACCCTGGGCGTCCTGCCAGAGGACCCGTGCGACGGCGGCGCGGCGTCCGTCGGCGTTCCGCATGCGTCGCAGCGCGGAGAAGACATAGTTCGCGCCGCCCTCGACGGGAAACAGGCGCTGCCAGCGTCCGATGCGGCCGGGTTGAGCGTCGGAGGAGATCATCAGGGCGCCGTTCCCATTGGGCCCCCCGGTCGGGTCGTACGTGAAGCGCGGGGCGATCTCCTCGCGCAGGATTGCGGCGGACCATCCGGGCGGGGCCTCGAGGGACGGTGCGGCCGCCGTCGCCAGCGCGGGTATCGCGATGAGCATAAGCAAGAGGTGCATGGAGGCGGGGTGAAGGCGGGGTTGGGGAGGGCGCTGCGACGGCGTTTCTTCCGGTCGGTCGTTCGGGAAGGTGCTCAAGGTCTGGCGGGTCGGATTACCCGGAGGCGGTGCGCCTCGCTGTCGCCGAGGTAGATTCCGCCGTCGGCGTCGGCGAAGATGCCGTGCAGGCGCGCAAGGCGGCAGGCGAGGGCGGGACCTTCCGGTCCGTCGCCCTTTTCCCCGGTGCCGGCGATCCATTCGATTCGTCCGGTGCGCGCGTCGATCATGCGCACGCTGTGGCTTTCGGTGTCGGCGAGCCAGACGTTGCCCGCGGCATCGACCGCGATGCCCTTCGGTCCGGAGAGGGTCGCCTCGCGCGCCGGGCCGCCGTGGCCGGTAAAGCCCTTCTTCCCGGTGCCGGCGACGTGGTGGATCGTGCCTCGGGCAAGATCGAGGCGGAACACCTGATTGCCCTCGCGGGTGGCGAGCCAGAGGTTGCCGTCGCGGTCGAAATCGAGCGAGCGCGGGCCGCGCAACGGCGTTCCCGCGATCGGCGCACCGTCGGGAGTATCGCCCGGCCGTCCCGTGCCGGCAAAGGTGGAGATGAGACCGGTGCGGGCGTCGATGCGGCGGACGACGTGGTTGCCAATGTCGCAGATGAAAAGGTTTCCAGTACGGTCGAACTGGATACTGTGCGGCTGTCGGAACCGCGCCGCTTTCGCGGCTCCGCCGTCGCCGGCGTAACCGGGTTGGCCGTCGCCGGCGACCGTGGTGATCACCCCGGTTTTCATCGTGACCTTCCGCACGGCATGATTCGCCATGTCGACCACGTAGAGATCCCCGGCGGCGTCGAAGCGGATCTCGTGCGGGAGGTTGAAGGTCGCAAGCCGCGCCGGTCCACCGTCGCCGCCGAAGCCCTTCGCACCCGTCCCGGCGATCGTCGTGATCACGCCATCGGGCCCGACCCGCCGGATCCGCTGGCCGGTGTACTCGCAGAACCAGAGGGCGCCGTCGGGACCGCGCACGACGCCGAACGGATTGTCGAGCTTCGCTCCGCGCGCCGGTCCGCCGTCACCAGAGAATCCCTTCTCGCCCGTGCCCGCGACGTACTCGATGGTCCAGCCGGCGGCGGGGCCGCGGGATGCCGGCAGTGAGAGCGCTGCCAGCAGAAGAAGGGTCGGGCAGGCGAAGCGGGGCATGTCTGAATTCATGCCGCGCCAAGGGCGGCGTCAACGCGCGGACGTCGTGGATGGCTTTCGTCCTGCCCGCGGTAAATCGTTCGGAGGACCGGCGGGTTTCCACCGCTGGTCGCACGAACCCCGAGGTGTAGGTGGAAGCTGGGTGATGCCTCCGCGGTCTCCTTTTGATCCTGCTCTGACGGCCTGCGAGGATTCGGCGCACAAAGGGAGGCGGGGAAGACTTTCGCTGATTGCCGTGGGTTGCGAGCCGGCCCGCTAATGCATCGACGTCGGCGGGCCAGTTTTTTAATCCCTACCGTATGAATCCCTCGCCCCTTTCGCGTCGCGGCTTTGTGCGGGAGGTTGCGGCCGCGGCGGGCGTTGCCCTAGTGGCCGGCTCCCGGCTTCCGGCGGCTCCGGCGCCCCGGTGGACGATTGGTTGCCTCAACCGGCCGTGGACCAAATGGAGCTGCGATGAGATGTTGGACGGCGTGAAGGCGGCGGGCTTCGGCATCGTGGGCCTGCAGACGCCCACGAAGGACGACCCGTTCGTCGCTTCGACCTCCTCCGATTACCTGGCCGCCCTGAAACTTAAAATCGCCGTCCGCGGTCTGCGTGCGATCCAGGGCCGGATCCGGACCCGGGACGACGGTCCTTGGGATGACGCCGCGAAGGCTGATCTTCGCCGGCAGATCGACAACGCGGTTTTGCTCGGTCTCGGCGCCCTGATCAACACGGGGGTCGGGAAACCCGCGCAGCATGACGGCTGGTACCGCGCGATGGCCTACGCGGCCGGCTACGGGTCGGAGCGCGGCGTGAAGATCGTCACCAAGCCGCACGGCGGCGTGACCGCGGCGGCCAAGGAATTGCTCCGCTGCATGGAGCGGGTGAACCACCCGAATTTCGGGATCTGGTACGACCCCGGCAACATCGTCTACTACACCGGGCGCGATCCGCTCGCGGAGATGGAGCCGCTGCTCGGTCGCATCACCGCGTTCACCGCGAAGGACTGCACGGCGCGTAACGGCGAGGTGATGATCCAGCTCGGAACCGGGACAGTGGAATTCGCGCCGCTTTTCCGTCGCCTCCGTGAATCCGGATTCCAAGGGCCCGTCATGATCGAGGGCTGCGGCATCGGAGATTCGGCGGCCGCGACCACAGCCAACGCCCGGGCGACGCGGGAGTTTCTGGAGCGGGTCTTGTCCGGGATCTGAGGACGACGGGCGGCCGCGAGCGGCTCAGGCGCCCTTGCCGCGGCGGGGGCGGCGGGAACCGCGGGGCTCGATGTTGAGGTAGGTCTTGTTGAGCATCTGGCTCTCGTAGAGCTCGAGGAGCCGAACGCCCTCGCGCGGCTTCACCTGGTCCTTGCGCGTGGCGTGGTCGATCTGCGCCTTCATCTTACGGCAAAGGTCCTCCTGCTGGTACTGCACTCCCTCGATCACGTCGGCGATACGGCTGCCGCTCAGCGCCTCCTCGATATAGAAACCGTTGGGCTCGTCGTCCTCCAGGAACACGTGAACCTCGTTGACGCGCCCGAAGAGGTTATGGAGGTCGCCCATGATGTCCTGGTACGCGCCGGTGAGGAAGATGCCCAAGTAGTAGGGTTTTCCGTTCAGTGGGTGCAGGTTAAGGTACGACTTGGTGTCCTGCAGGTCGATGAAGCGGTCGATCTTCCCGTCGGAGTCGCAGGTGATGTCGACGAGGATGGCGTTGACGGTGGGCTTCTCGTCTAGCCGGTGAAGCGGGGCGATCGGGAAGAGCTGGTCGAGGGCCCAGTGGTCAAGGAGCGATTGGAAGACGGAAAAATTGCAGACGTACTGGTCAGCGAGGAGGGTGTTGAGCTCGTGCAGCTCCTCGGGCTGGTAACCGGTTTTCCGGCCCTCGCGGGCGATCTGTTCGCACACCTGCCAGAAGAGGGACTCGGCGGCGGCGCGATTCTCGAGATCGAGATAGCCGAGGTTGAACAGGGAGAACGCCTCGTCCTTCTTCTGGACGGCGTCGTGGAAGCGCTCGAGGCGGCCCAGCTTGGTGCGGTTGCGGAGGAGTTCGGCGAGGTCGTTGACGACCTTGTGGCGGACCTTCGGCTGGTGGCGCTGGCCGAGCGATTCCCGCTTGTTGATCCGCTCGAAGACCTCGACCACGAGCATGGAGTGGGGCGCGACGACGGCGCGGCCGGACTCGCTGACGATGTCGGGCTCGGCGACGCCAGCGGCGGAGCAGACCTCGCGGATGTTGGCGACGACGTCGCGCGCGTACTCCTCCATGGAGTAGTTCATGGACGACTCGAAGTTGGTGCGGGAGCCGTCGTAATCGACGCCGAGGCCACCGCCCACGTCGAGGTAGCCCATCGGGAATCCCATGCGCGCCAGCTGGCAGTAAAATCGGGCGGCCTCGATGACGGCGTTCTTGATCGTGATGATGTTCGGGACCTGGGACCCGATGTGGAAATGGATGAGGCGCAGGGCGGACGTGAGCTTGGCGGCGCGGAGCCGCTCGACGGCGAACAGGATCTCGGCGGTATTGAGGCCGAACTTGGCATTGTCGCCGGTGGAAGTGGCCCACTTGCCCTCGCCGCGGGTCTGGAGCTTCGCGCGGAACCCGATCATCGGCTTCACGCCGGTTTCGGCGGATAGGCGGATGATGTCATCTAGCTCGCTGAGTTGCTCGACGACGATGATGATCTTCTTGCCCAGCTTGCGGCCAAGCAAGGCGAGGCGGATGTAATCGTGGTCCTTGTAGCCGTTGCAGATGATGAGGCGCTGGGCGCCCTCGTGCATGGCGAGCGCCACCATCAGTTCGGGCTTCGAGCCGGCCTCCAGGCCGAAGTTGTACTCTTTGCCGGCGGCGACGATCTCGTCCACGACCTCGCGCAGTTGGTTGACCTTGATCGGGAAGACGCCGCGGAACCCGCCCTTGTAGCGCTCCTCCTTGATGGCCTTGCGGAACATCTCGTTCAGCTGCACGACGCGGTGGCGCAAAAGGTCCTGGAAGCGGATCACGAGCGGCGCCCTCAGCCCCATCCCCACGGCCTCCTGGACGACGTCGAGGACGCGGATGGAGCGTCCGTCGAGCCGCGGTTGCACCGTCACCAGACCATCGCTGTCGACCGCCAGATGGCCTCCGCCCCACCGCTTGAAGCCGTAGAGTTCTTCGGACTGGGCGGCCGTCCAGGCCGGGGATGATCTGCTTTTCAACGAGGGTGGAGCGGGCGGGGAGTTATGGCTTGCTTTCGCGAGCGACGGAACAGTTTGATCGCGGCTTTCTTTTTTCAAATCACCCGCCACGCAATTCCGAAAATGTCCTCCGGCCTTTCCGTCCTCCAGATCCTCGCCCAAACCGCCGCCCCCGCCGGCCAGCCGCAGCCCTCGGCTTGGGTCCAGTTGCTGCCGATGGTGTTGCTGTTCGGCGCGATGTACTTCTTCCTGATCGCCCCCCAGCGGAAGAAGCAGAAGGAGCACGAAAAGATGCTCAAGTCGCTCGAGTCCGGCGACGAGATCGTCACGAGCGGCGGCATCTTCGGCGTCATCACCAACGTGAAGGAGGATCGTTTCGTCGTCCGCGTCGCGGAGAACACGAAGATCGAGCTTGGCAAAGGTTTCGTCCAGACGGTGGTCCGCAAGGTCAACTCCGGCGAAAAGAAGTGACCCGCCCTCGCCGGTCTCCGGCCGAAGGCCGCCGGCTGCACATGATAGGTCCCGGCCGTGCGCCGTGATCCCAACATCCTTTTAAACCCAATAGATCCATGCTCAAACGCAACCTCTGGAAGCTCATCGCGTCCCTCGCCCTGATCGGCTGGGCCGTCGCCCAGCTGATTCCCGTCCAGGACGAGCCGTTCGTCGCTTACGTCCGCACCCATGCCACCGCCAAGCAGGCGGATTTCGCCAAGCTCCTCGACGAGGCGGCGGCGCGGAAGAAGAACCTCCAGGCGGTGAGCGAGTTCGTCGCCCTGAAGCAGATCGGCAAGGAGCGTCGCCTCGATCTGTCCCAGTACTTTCCCGAAATCCGTCTCGAGGAGTCCCTCAAGAACGTCGAGAAGCGGAACGATATCCTGCTGGCTGAGCTCCTGCGTCGCTCCCGCGGCCGGCTCCAGCTCGGCCTGGACCTCAAGGGTGGCGTCGCCTTCACCCTCGAGGCGGTCGACTCGCCGGGCGAACAATTGGATGAGTACCAGCGTCAGGAAAAGCTGCAGAAGGCCATCGATATTATCGGCGCCCGCATCAACGGCCTCGGCGTCGCCGAGCCGGTTCTCCGTCCCGTCGGCCAGAATCGCATCGAAATCCAGCTCCCCGGCGTCAGCACGAAGGACAACCCGGACGTCGTCGACCAGGTCAAGGCGCCCGCGCGTCTTGACTTCCGCCTGGTGCATCCGGCCCTGCGTCCCGGCGCGGGTATCGAAGCGCCCGCCGGCTACGAGGTGAAGCTGCTGGAGTGGGAAGGCCGTCGCGGCGAGTCCGGCGTGGAGGAGCTCTTCGTCAAGCGCATCCCCGAAATGACCGGAGAGATGATCAGCAATTCCTTCGCGCGGCCCGACATGTACGGCAAACCCGAGGTCATTCTCGAGTTCACCAGCGATGGGAAGAAGCGCTTCGCCGACGTCACGCGGGTGATTGCGGACATGGGTCAGCGCAACGGCACGATGGGTCGTCTGGCCATTGTCCTCGACGGCCGGCTCTACTCCGCGCCGACCGTGCGCGAGGAGATCAACAGCGACTCCGCCCAGATCACCGGCAGCTTTACCGACCGCGAGGCGATCAACCTCGCCAACGTCCTCAACAACCCCCTCGACGTCGAGCTTCGGATCATGGAGCAGTACGAGGTCGGGCCCACGCTGGCCTCCGACGCCGTGCTCAGCGCGCGGAACTCATTCATCGCCAGCACGCTCCTGACGATCGGCTTCATGGCGGTGTTCTACACGGTCGGCGGCCTTGTCGCCGCGATCGGCATGGGCGTAAACGTGCTCATCACCCTCGGCGTCATGTCGAGCATCGGCGCGACCCTGACGATGCCCGGCATCGCGGGCATCGTGCTCACCCTCGCGATGTCGGTCGACTCGAACATTCTCATCTTCGAGCGCATGCGCGAGGAGTTGAAGCTGGGCAAATCGCTTGGCGCGGCCTTGGAGGCGGGCTTCGAGAAGGCTTGGTCCGCCATCGTCGACTCCAATGTCACCACGCTGCTGGTGGCTCTGATCATGATCGCGCTCGGCACCGGACCGGTGAAGGGATTCGGCGTCACGCTGACGATCGGTATCTTCACCACGATGTTCGCGGCGGTGGTCGTGAGCAAACTGCTCCTCGAGGCGCTGATCCACGGCGCCGGTTCCAAGCGCATGCCGATGTTTTCTGTGCTGCAGAACACCTCCTATGACTTCCTCAGGATGACGAAGGCGGCGGTGATCCTCACCGTGGTCGTCCTGGTGGTCGGCGTCGGCGCCCTGGTCTACAAGGGCAAGGAGATCTACGGGATCGACTTTGCGGGCGGCGACATGGTCACGCTCAATTTCGCAAAGAAGACCGAGTTGTCCGAGTTACGCGCCGCGGCGACCAAGGCCGGCGTCAAGGAGGTCAACTTCTCCTATCAGCAGCCCATCGGCACCGACCGCGAGGTGCTGCGCGTCACGACCCCGTTCGACCAAGGCAAGGCGGTGGTCGCGAAGCTGCAGGCGGCGCTACCGGCCGCAAAGCTGGAGGTTGCGGGCGAGACCCGCATCGGCGCCTCCGTCGGCCGCGAGATCCAGTGGAACGCACTTAAGTCGATCGCTGCCGCCCTCGTGCTGATCCTCCTCTACGTCGCGTTTCGTTTCGAGTTCGGCTACGGCGTCGGCGCGGTGGTGGCCACGGTGCACGACCTGATCCTCACGGTCGGTGTCTTCGTGCTCTTCGATCGCCAGTTCAACGCGTCGATGGTAGCGGCCATCCTGCTGATCGCGGGTTACTCCATCAATGATACCATTGTGGTGTTCGACCGCATCCGCGAGGAGCTCAAGATCAACCCGACCGGCACCCTGCGCGACGTCATCAATCGCGCCCTTAACCTCACGCTTTCCCGCACGATCATCACGGGCGGAACCACGTTCCTGACAGCCGTCACGCTGATCCTGACGACCTCGGGCGACGTCAACGACATCGCCTTCACGCTGCTCATCGGTGTCATCACCGGCACCTTCTCCTCGCTCTTCATCGCCACCCCCGTTTTCTTCTGGTGGCACAAGGGCGACCGGAAGCACGTCGAGGCGCATCACGACATCGCCCCGAAGTACGAGTGGCAGGGTTCCAGCAAGGCTTCGGAGTAACCTCCCCGGGTGGGGCGGCCGGTTTTTGACCGCCCCGTGCCAACGGCCCTCCGGGGCCCGGGTGCGCCTCAGCGGGCGTCCCCACCCGATCGAGATCCATGCTCTGGAAACACGCGCCGCTGCCCGCGGCCGATGTCGAGGAATTCAGCCGTCGCGCCGGTGTAACCCGGGTGTTGGCCGAGTTGCTGCTGCGCGGCGGTGTCTCCGCGCCGGCCGCACCTGATTTCCTGCAGCCCGCGCTGGCGAAGCTGCAGGACCCCTTTCTCCTCCCCAACGTTGAAATCGCCTCGGCCCGTCTCGGCCGGGCGATCGCGGAGCGGGAGGAGGTCGTCGTGCTGGGTGACTACGACGTCGACGGTGTCAGCAGCACCGCGCTGCTCGTCACCGTGCTACGCCGTTTCGGCCTGAATCCGCGTTATGTGGTACCGCGCCGTTCCGAGGACGGCTACGGTCTTTCGCGTAGCGCCATCGACCGTGCGTTGGAGGGCGGCCGTCCGGGCCTTTTCATCGCGCTCGATTGCGGGACGAACTCGCATGAGGAAGCGGCCTATCTCCGCGGCTTGGGAGTCGATGTTTTGGTCATCGATCACCATCGCTCGACCGAGCGCACGCTTGAGGACGGCCTGCTGATCAACCCGCATGTCCACGGCGGCCTCGCGATGGCCGACACCTCCGTGCTTCACCTCTGCACCGTGGGCCTCGTCTTCAAGCTTTGCCACGGGTTGCTGAAGCGCCTGCGCGCCGACAACCATCCCGTCGCCTTCCGGATCAAGCTGCGCGACCAGTTGGATCTGGTCGCCCTCGGGACCATCGCTGACCTCGTTCCCTTGCAGGGTGAAAACCGCATCCTGGCTCGGAACGGGCTGCGCATCCTGGAGGCGACGGAGCGCCCGGGTTTGAGGGCGTTGATGGATGTCGCCGGCGTGCGCCCTGGCAACGGGCTGACGCCGACCGACATTTCATTCCGGCTCGGACCGCGAATCAACGCGAGCGGCCGTCTGGCCGACGCGTCCCTATCCGTCGACCTGCTGTTGAGCGAAGACGCGGGTTTCTGCGCGGCGACCGCTCGCCAGCTGGACGCCTTCAATCGCGAGCGGCAGGAAATCGAGCGGGCGATCACCGACGAGGCGGAGCGGAGCATTGAGGGGGAGTTTTCCGGACATGCGGGCGTGGTGCTTTTTTCCGAAAGCTGGCACCCCGGAGTCGTCGGAGTCGTCGCTGGCCGCGTCACCCGCAAGTACAATCGGCCCTGCGTGGTGCTCGGCAAGGAAGGGGAATTGGCGAAGGGTTCCGGGCGCAGCGTCGACGGGATCAACCTTGTGGAGTTGCTGGCCGCGTGTGCGGACGATCTGGAGAGTTGGGGTGGCCACCCGATGGCGGTGGGCGTGGCCCTGTCGCGCGGCAAGGTGGACGTTTTCCGGCGGCGCTTCGCCGACGCCGTACGCGCCCGGGCGGGCGGAGCCCCGGGTGAGGCGACCATCGAGATCGCCGCCTGGCTGACGCCGGAGCAGGTGACGGACCGTCTGGTCGAGGAACTCGATTCGCTCCATCCCTTTGGTCAGGGCAATCCGGAGCCGGTCTTCGGCGTGCGGGGCGTGGTGCTGCGGCAATCGGCGGAGGTCTTCAAGGAGCAGCATTTCCGTTTCCGGTTCGAGGACGGCCGGGGTCGTCCGCTCCACGGTGTCGCCTGGAAGCTGGCGGATCGTCTGCCCCCGGTCGGACAGCCCATCGACCTGGCGGTGGAGTTGAAATGGAACCACTACAACGGTCGCCGGCTCCTGCAGCTGGGGCTGGTCGACTGGCGTCCCGCCCGGCGCGATACTTGAGCGGCGTTCAGCCCTCGAGGTGCAGGACGCAGTAGCTGCGCTTGCCCTTGCGCAGCAGGACGTGGCGGCCGAACACGATGTCGGCCTCCGTGACGGCGCGCGTGTGCTCGGCCACGCGAACGTTGTTCACATAGATACCGCCGCCCTCGAGGTCCTTGCGCGCCTGTCCCTTCGAGGGGCAAAGGCCGCCGTGCACGAGCAGATCGATCAGCGGCGCTCCGGCTCCGGCCAATCTGGAACGCTCGAGCGGCTTTCCGGGCGCCTCCGCTGCGATGTCGGCGAAATCGGTGTCCGCGAGGCCCTCGAGGCTGCCCCCGAAGAGCACCTCGCTGGCTTTCAACGCCCCGGCGAGGCGCTCCGGACCATGGACGAGCAGCGTCATCTCGCGTGCGAGCGCCCGCTGGGCGGCGCGCGCTCCGGGGTTGGCGCGAAGCTCTGCCTCAAGGGAGGAGATCTCCGCGGCGGGAATGAAGGTGAGGGTCTTCAGCAGTTTGATGACGTCGGCGTCATCGGCGTTCACGAAGAACTGGTAGAAGCGGTAAGGGGAGGTGCGGCGCGGATCGAGCCAGACGGTGCCGGTGGCGGTTTTGCCGTACTTGGTGCCATCGGCCTTGGTGAGCAGCGGGAACACGAGACCCCAGACGGCGGCCCCGAGTTTTTTCCGGGTGAGCTCGGTGCCAACCGTGATGTTGCCCCATTGGTCCGTGGCGCCGATCTGCAGCTCGCAGTTGAAGGTCCGGCGCAGGTGGTAGAAGTCGAAGCCTTGGAGCAGCATGTAGCTGAACTCCGTGTAGCTGATGCCGGACTCGCGGTCCTCCATGCGGGACCGGACGGAATCCTTGGCGACCATCGAGTTCACCGTGATGTACTTCCCGATGTCGCGCAGGAACTCGAGAACGGATACCGGGGCGGTCCAGTCGTGATTGTTGACGAGACGCGCGGGGTTGGCGGCGACCTCGAAGTCGAGGAACTGCGAGAGTTGGCGGCGAATGGAAGCGATGTTGTGCTCGACCTGCTCGGGGGTCTGGAGATTGCGCTCGGCTGACTTGCCGGAGGGGTCGCCGACCATGCCCGTGGCTCCGCCCGCGAGGGCGATCACGTGGTGGCCGGCCTGTTGAAAGCGGCGCAGGGCAAGCAGCGGGACGAGATTGCCGACGTGCAGGGAGTCGGCGGTCGGGTCGAATCCGCAGTAAAGCGTGATGGGGGCCTCGTCGAGACGGCGGCCAAGGGCCTCGAGGTCGGTGCAGTCGGCGAGCAGGCCGCGCCAGCGGAGTTCGTCGAGGATGTTCATCGTGAGTCCTGAGTAAACCGGCCGCGATGATGGCCGCGCAAGAGTGATTCCAGCCGGCCGACGGAGCCGGGTTCAATGGAACAAGTTGCGGTCGAGGCTGCGGTACTGGATCGCCTCCAGCAGGTGCCCGGCGGCGATCTCCTCGACGTCCGCGAGGTCGGCGATAGTCCGGGCGACTTTCAGGATGCGGTCATAGGCGCGGGCCGAGAGAGACAGCCGCTCCATCGCTCCCTGCAGCAAGTCGCCGAGGTCCGGCGTGAGAGCGCAGTGCCGGCGGATCCCGGCGTGGGAAAGACGGGCGTTGACGGCCCCCGCAGCGGTACCGAGCCGGCACCGTTGGCGGGCTCGGGCCGCGACCACCCGCTCGCGGATCGCAGCCGAGGTCTCGCCGTCGTCCTCCGCGCGGAGTTCGCGGATGGAAAGCGCCGGAGCCTCAACATGCAGGTCGATCCGGTCGAGAAGCGGGCCGCTGACGCGCCCGCGATAGCGCTGGATCTGCGCGGGGGTGCAGCGGCATTGGTGGCCGGCGTCGCCGAGGTAACCGCACGGGCACGGGTTGAGCGCGGCCACGAGCATGAAACCGCAGGGCAGCGTGACTTTACCGGCGCTCCGAGAGATGGTGACCTCGGCGTCCTCCAGCGGTTGTCGAAGAACTTCGAGCGCGGAGCGCTTGAATTCCGGCAGTTCATCGAGGAATAGCACGCCGTGGTGGGCGAGGGAGATCTCGCCGGGGCCGGGAATCGTGCCGCCGCCGAGCAGGGCGACGTCGGAGACCGTGTGGTGCGGCGCCCGGAACGGCCGCGCGTCCCACGAGACCTCCCCGGTGATCGTGCGGCCCGCGGCGGAGTGGATGCTCAGGATCTCCAGTCGCTCCTCCGTCGTCGGGGGTGGTATGATCGTAGGGATGCGCTTCGCCACCATCGACTTTCCGGAGCCCGGTGGTCCGATGATCAGCAGGTTGTGGCCACCGGCGACGGCGACCTCGACCGCGCGCCGGAGTGACCGCTGCCCCTTGACCTCGGAAAAATCAACGCCGCCCTCGGGGGCGGTCCGGGCGGAAACCCGCCGGGCGGGTCCGGCCGCCGGGCGCAGGTCCGTCTCCCCCCGAAGGAAGCGCACCGCGCCGTCGAGCGATTCGATCGGGAACGCCTGTACGCCCTCCACGAGTGCCGCCTCCTCGGCCGAGCGGGCGGGCAACAGCAGCCCGCGTTTGCCGAGACGCCGCGCGAGGCGGGCCATCGCAAGCGCGCCGCGGATCGGGCGGGTGGCGCCGGACAAGCCGAGCTCGCCGGCGATGAGCCATCCGTCCAGGGCGCCGGGCTCCAGCTGGTTCGAGGCGGCCAGGTAGCCCAGCGCGATGGGAAGGTCGTAACACGGCCCCTCTTTGCGGAGGCCGCCTGGCGCGAGGTTGATGGTCGTTCGCGTGCGCGGCGGGCAAAACCCGCTGTTGCTCAGCGCGGAGACCACGCGGTCATCCGACTCCTTGACGGCCGCGTCGGGCAGGCCGACGAGGATGAGTTTCGGTTCGCCGATCTCGTTGGCGTTAACCTCGACGAAGACCGGCTCGGCGTGGATGCCCTGGAGGGCGGCGGAATGGACGGTGGCAAGCATGGCCGGCCGCGGGGGCGGCAGGCGGGACGCAGAGGCGACTCAGGCGCCCGCGGCGTTCCGGCGGGAGATTTCCGCGATGTTGCGTTCCACCGCGTCGATATAGGGATTGGGTCCACCCGGCCAGGGACGGGCGAGGAACCGATAGACGGCAAGGAAGTCGCTCTCGAGCTTCCGGCGCACGAAGACTTTCCAGAACTCAGGGGTGTCCCGCTGCAGTTGCCGGGCGGAACGAAAGTCGCGCTTCGCCGGGGGGATCCGGGTGAATTCGTCGCACTCCCGGAACTCGGCGAAAAGCAGCGGCAATTCGTCCGGATAGTCGGGGGCCGCCATCTGCGCGAGGAAGTCGGCGGTGGTCACCGCGCATCCGAGAATACGGTCCGCCGGATCGCGGAAAGGAACGCGCGGGACATCGGCGCGCGGACCGGTGCAGTTGATCGCCTGGAGTACGATCTCCACATCGTCGCGGTCGAAGCCGAGCACCGGCAGGTGGCTGGCGGCGAGGACGCCGCTCCGCAGGACATGGCAAAACGTGTACTTGGCGCCGGTGCCCTTGCGGTCACCGCGGAGTCGAAGGTAACCGGAGTCGTGCAGGAGCACGGCCACGATCGCCAATTCGCAGCGTCGCGCGTCGATCGCCGGTTGCACGGCAGAGATCCGGCGCCCCTCGAGGAGGGAAACGAGGCAGACGGTCGCCTGCATCGTGTGCTCGAGATCATGGTACCGAAGGTCGTTGCGCGCGTAGTCCGGGTGGCGTCCCGAGAAAATGTCCACGATTAGACTGAACACCGACTGTAGCCGGGATGTGCGGCACCTCGGGTGCATGCGCCTGAAACACCCTTCGACAAAGCGCCAGACGGCCTCCGAATCCCGCGTGTCCACCGGTGGCAGGCCGTCGGCGGAGGGGCTGGAAGTCGGCTTTCTTTTCACGGGCGTCGGGTGAGGGCGATAAAGAATTTGCCGAGAGGTGGAGCAAGAGCATTCCTAGGGTGAATCTACCATGTTTAGGGTAGGAATAACCGGAGGTATGGGATGCGGAAAATCCACGGTGGCGCGGCTACTCGAGTCGCGCGGCTTCCGGCGCGTCGACTCCGATGCGATCGTCCGGGATCGCGTGTTGCACGAGCCGGGCGTCAAGGACGCGCTCCGGCGGCGTTGGGGTCAGGCGGCGTTCAATCTCGCGGGAGACGTCGATCGCGGCGCCGTGGCGGGGCGGGTTTTCAACGACGACGAGGATCGTCGCTGGATGGAGGATTTGGTCCACCCGCGGGTTTTCGCGGCCTGGGAGGAGGCCTTCGCCGGTGGGCCGTCGGACCGCTGGGCGGTCGAAGTACCGCTGCTGTTTGAGCGAGGTCTGGAAAAAGGATTTGATTTCACGGTGTGCGTGGCGCTTTCTCCCGAGCAGCAGCTGGCCCGGTTGGAAGAGCGCGGTATTCCGCGAGCGCTCGCCGGGCGGCGAATCTCCAAGCAATTGCCGCTGGCGCAAAAGATCGATCGGTCGGATTTCGTGCTTTGGAACGACGGTGCCCCCGCGTTCCTCGAGGCGCAGGTCGACCGTCTGGTTCGGTCACTCGCGGCGGCCTGAAACTAATCCGCGCCCGCCACGTCTGAAACGACGAGTGCCGGGCGGCGCTCCTTTTACCGTCACTCATGCTTCCTCCCTCCGCTGACGATTCCAAACCGTCCTCCGCCCGCGCCGATTCCGACGAATCGAAAAAGAAATCGCGCCTGATCCGCACCCGTGGCCGTCCGGCCAAGGCCGAAAAGGTGGAAAAGGCGGAAAAGACGGAAAAACCCGCCAAGGCGCGGGGACGTCGTGGCGCCAAAGCCGAGGCTTCCCCGGAGGTTTCCGTGCGCGAGGCCGCTGCCGTTGTCGTGCCAGCGCCGGCCCCCGTGCCGGAGCCCCCGCGGGTCGTTTCCGCACCAGTGTGGCGGGATGAGCCGGCCGCCGTGTCGCCGCCGGCTCCGGAGCCAGCGCCGGCCCCCGCCGCCGAGGACCGGGGAGGTTCCCAGCCGGACGCAAAAGAGCCGCCCGCGGCCGGACATGAGCCGCAGGCCCCCGAGCAATCCACCCCGGCCCAGGGTGGCGGATCCGGCGGCCAAGGCGGTGCGGATGGAGGGGATCAGCGCGGTGGCGGCCGTCCCGATTGGCAGGGCGGCCACCATGGCGATCGCGGGTTCTGGAAACACGGGCGTCGCAAGCGCGGTCGCCACGGCGGCCCCTGGCAGCCGGGGCCGCACGGTGGCGGGCGTGAGCAGCTCCCCCCGCAGTTGCCGCCGCCGAGCAACGTCCCCGTCTTCGGCGACCTGCCGAATCCCACCCGTTTCAACGATCTAGCCGCGCTCGATGCGCTCGCCGCCGACCTGGCCGGCGGCAAGGGCGAGACGGTTTTCCTGGACGAGCTTTACGCGCTCAATCTCGCGGATCTCGGCGCACGGGCGCGCAAGCTGGGCGTGGGCGTCGAGGGCGCGGCTCCCCGCCGTCAGATCCTACCCGAGCTCTTCAAGTTGGTTGCCGAGCGGAAGCTTCCGCTGCGGGACCGCGGTTACATCGATCAGAATGACCGCGGACACTTCATCGTCCACACCCACTGCAATTACCGGCTGTACCCCGAGGACGCTTATCTGCCGGACTCGCTGGTCAAGCGTTACGGCCTTAAGCGCGGCCATCGCGTCGAGGTGCTGTTGCAGACCCCGCTCGAGGGTGAACGGTGTCCTTCCGCGGTGCGGGTGGAGTCGGTCATGGGCCTCCAGCCCGAGTCCATTGCGGCAGTAACCCCGTTCGAGGAGTTGGTGCCGTATTACCCGCTCAAGCGGATCCTGCTCGAGGACTCCGAGGTGGTTAAGGATATGTCGATGCGGGCGGTTGATATCCTCGCGCCGATCGGCTTCGGCCAGCGCGGCCTGATCGTCGCGCCGCCCCGCACCGGCAAGACCATCCTTCTGCAGAATATCGCGAACTCGATCACGGCGAACAGCCCGGATGTGAAGTTGATTCTCCTGCTCATCGACGAGCGCCCGGAGGAGGTGACCGACTTCCGTCGCCACACAAAGGGCGAGGTTGTTTCCTCCACCTTCGACGAGACCCCGGAGAGCCACGTGCACTGCGCCGAGATGGTCATCGAGATCTGCCGGCGCCGCGTGGAGCAAGGGGAGCACGTCGTCGTGCTCCTCGACTCGATCACGCGCCTGGCCCGCGCCTACAACGCACTTGCGGGCAGCGGCGGCAAGACGATGTCCGGCGGCCTCGAGTCCAACGCGCTGCAGAAGCCCAAGCGCTTCTTCGGGTCCGCCCGTAACATCGAGGGTGGCGGGAGCCTGACCATCATCGCCAGCGCGCTGATCGACACCGGCTCCCGGATGGATGAGATCATCTTCGAGGAGTTCAAGGGCACCGGTAATTGCGAGGTCCATCTCGACCGCGGTCTCGTCGAGCGCCGTATCTTCCCGGCGATCAATATCGACCGCTCCGGCACGCGCAAGGAGGAGCTCATCTACCACCCCGACGAGCTGCAGCGGATCTACGGGCTCCGTCGCGCGATGCAGGGCCTCGGCCCCATCGAGTCGATGGAGATGCTCATCACCCGTCTGCGGAAGACGAAATCGAACACCGAGTTCCTTCTGAGCCTCGCGCCGAAGTGAGCGCCTCCACCCACCGCCCGTGACCCCGCCCGCCGCCACCGCCTTCACCGCTGCCGCGGACGAGTTCGTGATTCAGCTCGCGCAGGAGCGCGGCCTGCTGCGTCCCGCCCAACTCGACGCCGCGCGTGCGCTGTTGCCCGCGGCACCCGGGTCGGCTGGCGCGCCACGGCTGCTCGATGTCCTCATCCAGCAGGGCGCGTTGTCCTCGCGACGAGTGGCCGAGTTGCTTGCCGACGAGTTCGGGATGGCCATGGCGCCGGATCTCGCGGGAATCCGCATCGCGGGCGACACACTGGAGCTGGTGCCGCGGGCGGTCGCGGCCCGCCACCGGCTGCTGCCGCTGGGACGCGAGGGGAACCGTTTGAAGGTGGCGATTTCCGACCCGCTCGACACCGACGGGATCGACGCTCTGGGCTATCTGGTGAAGATGCCCCTCGATACGGTGGTCGCCACGCCGGAGGAGATCGCCGCCGCCATCGTTCGCTTCTACGGGAAGGACGCCGCTTCGATCGACGATCTCCTCAACGACCTTTCCAGCGAGGAGGAGGGCGGGGAGGCGGAGGCCGTGGCGGCCGGGGTCGAGGGCGCGGCGGACCCGGCGACGACCGAGGCCGACGCTCCGATCATCAAGCTCGTCCATCAGATGATTCTGGAGGCGATCCAACGTCGCGCCTCCGACATCCATGTAGAGCCGCTTGAGAAGCGCCTGCGCGTGCGCTACCGCGTCGACGGCGTCCTGATCGAGGTGGAGAACCCGCCCAAGCGGCTGCAGCCTTCGATCATCTCGCGGCTGAAGATCATGTCGAACATCAGCATCGCGGAGAAGCGCGTCCCGCAGGACGGCCGTATCCAGATCGCGGTGGGCGGAAAGCAGCTGGACCTGCGCGTGTCTTCGCTGCCCACGGTGCATGGCGAGAGCATCGTGATGCGCATCCTTGATAAGGAGGGCCTGACGCTCGGTCTGCCCGAGCTGGGGTTCTTCAGCGACGACGCCGCGACCTTCGAGCGCCTGATCTCGTTGCCCGATGGCATCCTCCTTGTCACCGGCCCCACGGGCTCGGGCAAGACGACCACGCTCTACGGGTGCCTCCACTTCATCAACAAGCCGGACCGCAAGATTATCACGGTCGAGGACCCGGTGGAGTACCAGCTAAACGGCATCAACCAGGTGCCGGTGAGGCACGACGTGGGCATGACTTTCGCCTCGGCGCTGCGCGCGATGCTGCGGCAGGCCCCCAACATCGTGATGGTGGGGGAAATCCGTGACTTGGAAACGGCCGAAATCGCGATCAACGCCTCGCTGACGGGCCACATGGTTTTTTCCACCCTCCACACCAACGACGCCCCGGGAGCGGTGACCCGCCTGATCGACATCGGCGTGAAGCCGTTCCTGGTTTCCACTTCTTTGCGGGCGGTGATGGCGCAGCGCCTGGTGCGGAAGATCTGCCGGCAGTGCAAGCGGACCGTGACGCCCACCGCGAACGAGCTGCGCGCGCTCAACATCACGGCGGCGCAGGCGGAGGGTGCGACCTTCGCTAAGGGCGAGGGCTGCGGGAACTGCAACTCGACCGGCTACCGTGGCCGCATGGGGATTTTCGAGATCTTCTTGGTCAACGAGGAGGTGCAGAAAATGATCTATGAAGGCGCGGGCACCTCGCGGCTTCGCGACAAGGCTCGTACCCTCGGGATGCGCACCATGCGTGAGGACGGCGCCCGCAAGGTCACCGCGGGTCTCACCACGATCGAGGAGGTCGTCTCCATCACGGTGGGCGACTCCAGCTGAAGCTCGGCCATGACCCCCATCTTCCCCACTTCCCAAACCTCAGCGGCCCCGGCGCCGCGACCGGAGGCCCCGTCATGAGCTATGAAATGAACGACCTCCTTGAGCTGATGGTCGAGCAGGGTGCGTCTGATCTCCACCTCCAGGTCGGCCAGCCGCCGACGCTCCGCCTGAGCGGAAGCATGACGCCGATCGACGGACCGCCGCTCACGCCGGCGGACACGGAGAAGCTCATGCTTTCCATCACGCCCGACGGGCATGTCGCCAACGTGAAGCTGAAGGGCGGCGCCGACTTCGGCTTCGCCTTCGGCGAGAAGGCCCGTTTCCGCGTTTCAGTGCTCAAGTCCAAGGCCAACTACGGCATGGTGCTGCGCCAGATCCCGCACCGGATGTTCAGCCTCCGCGACATCGGGATGCCCGACAAGATCCGCGAACTGCTCTACCGGCCGCGCGGTCTCATCCTTGTCACGGGTCCCACCGGCTCGGGCAAGTCGACCACGCTGGCCTCGATGATCAATTACATCAACGAAGCGCGCGACGGGCACATCATCACGATCGAGGACCCGATCGAGTACTACCATGCGCACAAGCGCTGTGTCGTGACCCAGCGCGAGGTGCACGTCGATGTCCCGAGCTTCTCGGAGGCGATCCGGCACGCGCTGCGCCAGGACCCGGATGTGATTCTGGTGGGCGAGATGCGTGACCTCGAGACGATTGAGGCCGCGATCAGTGCGGCCGAGACGGGGCACCTGGTGTTCGGCACACTCCACACAAACAGCGCCGCCAAGACGGTCGACCGCATCGTGGACGCCTTTCCGGCGAACATGAAGGACATGATCCGCACGCAGCTGGCCTCCTCGCTGGTGGCGGTCATTTCCCAGGTGCTCTGCAAGAAGATCGGCGGCGGGCGCATCGCGGCCTACGAGATCATGGTCAACACCACGTCGATCGCGGCCCTGATCCGCGAGAACAAGACCTTCCGCATCACCTCCGACATCCAGACCGGCGCCAACCTCGGGATGATCACCCTCGACACGCACCTGATGAGCCTCGTGAACCGCAACCTGGTCTCGCCCGACGAGGCGCTGGAGAAGGCGCAGGACCCGAACGTGATGCGCGAGAAGTTCCTCCAGATGGGGCTGAAACTGCGCGACCTCTGAGCGCCGGACCGATGTTCCTCTCCCACAGCCAGGCGATTTACGATTTCCTCAAGGAGCACCGGCTCGTCGAGCCGGCGCAGCTCGATGAACTGAACGAGGAGCACAAGGCGACCGGCAAGCCGCTGGCCGACGTGGTCGTCGACCTTGGCCTGCTCGAGAAGGACGCGCTTCTGCGCCGCATCGCCGAGCATCTCGGCTATGATTACGTGTCGGAGCTGCCAGTGCATTTCCCCGGCGAGGCCATTGCTTCGTTGAACGGCAAGCTGGCCCGCGACTACGGGGTGATGCCGATGCGGGCTGACGACCAGAGCATCGACCTGCTGGTCACCGACCCGTTCAATGCGCAGGCGGTCGATGACCTGACCTTCGCGCTGGGGCGCAACGTGCGTCTTTATTTCGGCGATCCCGACAAGGTCGAGGTGCAGATCAAACAGCACTACGGCGAGGACGAAGGGACGATCGACGACCTCCTGCAGGAGATCGGCACCGGCAAGGTGGCCGCGGCGGCGGGGGCGGGGGAGCTGTCGGAGCGCGACATTGAGTCGATGTCGGAGCAGACGCCGATCATCAAGTTCGTGAACCTGGTGATCGGTCAGGCGATCCGGGACAAGGCGAGCGACATCCACTTCGAGCCCTTCGAGCACGAGTTCAAGATCCGCTACCGGATCGATGGCGCGCTTTACGAGATGGCGCCGCCCCCGAAGCAGCTCGCGCTGCCGATCATCTCCCGCGTGAAGGTGCTCGCCAGCCTCAACATCGCGGAGCGCCGCGTGCCGCAGGACGGGCGCATCAAGATCAACATCGGCGGTCGCGCGGTCGATCTGCGCGTCTCCACGCTCCCCACCCAGTTCGGCGAGAGCGTCGTGCTGCGTGTGCTCGACCAGTCGGCCGTCCGCCTCGATATCTCCCAGCTCGGGATGCCAGAGGATGTCTTCAACGGCATCCACGACATCGTTCGCCGGCCGAATGGCATTTTCATCGTCACGGGTCCGACCGGGTCCGGAAAAACGACGACCCTTTACAGCGCGCTTCGTCTCGTGAACACCGTCGACCTCAAGATCCTCACGGCGGAGGATCCGGTGGAGTACGAGATTGAGGGCATCATGCAGGTGCCGGTCGCCCCGCTAGTCGGTCTCACCTTCGCCTCCGCGCTGCGCTCGTTCCTGCGGCAGGATCCCGATGTGATCATGGTCGGTGAGATCCGTGACCTCGAGACCGCGCAGATCTCGATCCAGGCCTCTCTCACCGGCCACCTCGTGCTCTCCACGCTCCACACCAACGACTCGGCGGGCGCCGTCACGCGGTTGGTCGACATGGGGGTTGAGGCTTTCCTGATCGCCTCCTCCCTTGAGGCCGTGCTCGCGCAGCGCCTCGTGCGCCGGGTATGCACGCAGTGCAAGGCTACCTACATGCCGGGCGACGAGGTGCTGGCCCAGGTGCGGATATCGCGCGACAGCATCGGCGGACAGCCGTTCCATTACGGTCGCGGTTGCCCGGCCTGCAGCCAGTCGGGCTACAAGGGCCGGATGGGCATCTACGAATGGCTGAGGATGTCCGAGCAACTCCGCGACCTCGTGGCGCGCAAGGCTCCCACGCTCGTGATCCGTGACAAGGCGATCGAGCAGGGCATGCGCACCCTGCGCGACGACGGGCTTCGCGCCATCCTCGACGGCAAGACTTCCGTCGAGGAGGTCATCAAGTACACCTGAACCCTCCCTCCTGGTCCGCCATGGCGAAACTTGCCGTCCGCCCCTCCGCCGCCCCTGTGGCCGCACCGCGCCCCGCCGGCCGCGGGCCCACCATCTCCGTCCCGGCCGGCGGACCCGCCGCGCCGCGCCGACGCGGGTTTTCCTTCGGTCGCGCCGTCAACGAGAAGGGGCTCACTGTCTTCACGCGGCAGCTGGCCACGCTGGTGAAGGCGGGTATGCCCATTATGCGCGGCCTGGAGGTCCTCTCCCGGCAAGAGAAGCGCAAGGCCTTCCGCCAGGTCATCGAGGACTGCGCCGACACCATCCGCTCGGGCGGGAATTTTTCCGACGGTCTCGGTGCAAACCCGAAGACCTTCGACCGGCTCTACATCAACATGGTCAAGGCGGGTGAGGCGGGCGGCGTGCTCGACACCGTGCTGGAGCGCCTCTCCGTCTTCATGGAGAAGGCGATGAAGATCCGCGGCAAGGTGACCTCGGCGATGGTTTACCCGGCGATCATCAGCTTCGTCGCCGGTGGCATCATGATCGTGCTGATGGTCTTCGTGGTGCCGAAGTTCCAGGAGGTCTTCTTCACGATGCTGAAGGGGAAGCCGCTGCCGTGGCTCACCTCCGTGGTGGTCGCGATCGCGAACGCGATGCGCGAGAACCTGCTCATGGTCATCGGCGGGCTGGCTGCGGCCGGGTTCCTCGGTTGGCTGTTCAAGCGTTCCACCTTCGGGACCAACGTCCTGCACTGGATGCTCCTCAAGGTGCCCGTGATCGGGGACCTCTTCCTCAAGGCCTCCATCGCCCGTTTCACCCGCACCCTCGGCACGCTCCTCGCCTCGGGTGTCCCCATCCTGCAGGCGCTCATCATCACCCGCGATACCAGCGGCAACGTCCATGTGGCGAACGCCATCAACGTGGTCCACGATCGCGTGAAGGAGGGCGACAGTGTGGCCAAGCCGCTGGAGTCCACCCGCATCTTCCCGGGTATGGTCACCAGCATGATCGAGGTGGGCGAGGAAACCGGCGCACTCCCGGATATGCTCGCGCGCATCGCCGACACCTACGACGAGGAGGTCGACAACGCGGTCGCGGCCCTGACCTCCATCATCGAGCCCGTGATGATTGTGCTCATGGCCGTCGGGGTGGGTGTCATCGTCATCGCGATGTTCCTGCCGATGGTGGAGCTGATCAAGAGCCTCAGCGCGTGAGCGTATTCCCCGGCCGCCGCTCGTCTTTCAAGCGCGGCGAGGAGGCCAAATGGACTGAGAAGCGGGTGCCAGGCGCTAGCCCTGGAAAAGGGTAAGCATCCTTCGCCGCGAGCTAGATCGCGGCGTGGTCTCAATGGCGGTGCAGTAGCGGCCAGGCCGCGCCTGGTCACTTCCGGCTCTTCTTGCCGGCACCTAGGCGAAAAGACGGATCCATCTTGCGGATGTCGTCCTCGGAAGGGCCGCCCCCGAACTGCGCCCAGTACATCTCCTTGAATGGGTTGATGCGCGGTCCTTTCACGCCCTCGTTGACGAGGAGCGGGCGGGCCGAACGCCACCACTGGTCGTACGACGCGGAGAGCTCCGCCACAACGGATGGGTTGGCGGCCGCGACATCCTTGGTCTGCCCGTAATCCGAGCGGAGGTCGAAAAGCTGCCACGAGGGCTTGGTGCCGCCGTCGATCGAGACCAGCGACCAGCGGGTGTTGCGGATGGCGCAGTTGCGGTACTGGTACTCCTCCGGTTTCGCCTCCGGCTCCCAGCGGCCGACATGGGTGACTAAAGTGCGTTCGGCCCAAGGCGCCTTCGGGTCGGCCAGCAAAGGCACGAGGCTGCGGCCCTCGATCTGGGCCTTGGCCTTGGGCGAAAGGGGAGCTCCCGCGAGTTCGGATAGCGTGGGGAAGAAGTCGATGTGGGCGGCGAGCGCGCCCACGTCGGCCGGGCGGAGGCGGGACGGCCAGCGCCACAGCGAGGAAGCGCGGGTGCCGCCGAGCCAAGGACTGCCCTTGCTGCCCCGCATGCCCGCGTTGAAGACGCGCACGCCGTTGGTGCCGCCATTGTCGTTCATGAAGACCACCAGCGTGTCGTTTTCGATCCCGAGTTCCTTCAGACGCGCGAGCAGACGGCCGATGTTGTCATCGATATTTGCGATCATCCCGTAGAACTTCGCCGTGTTGGCGTCGGGCACCTTCCCGGCGTAGCGCGCCTCGTCTTCCGCGCGCACCTGCAGCGGGCCGTGGGGGGCGTTGGTGGCGAGCCACGCGAAGAACGGCGTGCCCTTTTTCTGACCCTCGATCCAGCGGATCGCCTGGTTGAAGAAGACGTCGGTGCAATAGCCCTCGGTCTTGACGAACTTACCGTTGTGCAGGATCGCGGGGTTGAAGTAGGTGTTGCCCGGGGCGTCGCCGCACGAGCCGGGGTAGGTCTGGCCGATTCCGCCCGCCCCGTGGATGAACACCTCATCGAAGCCCCGGCTCTCCGGGCGGTAGGCCGCCTCGTCTCCGAGGTGCCACTTGCCGAAGATGCCCGTGCGGTAGCCCGCGACGCGCAGAACTTCGGCGAGTGTCACGGTTCCCGCGGCGAGGCGCTCGCGCTCATAAATGGTGTGGCTGATGCCGTTCTTGAACTCGTGCCGGCCCGAGATCAGCGCCGAGCGCGTGGGCGCGCAGGTCGGGCTGACGTGGAAGTCCGTGAAGCGCACGCCCTCCCGGTGCAGGCGGTCGAGGTTGGGGGTCTGCAGGATCGGGCTGCCGTGGGCGGAAACGTCGCCGTAACCCTGGTCATCGGTGATGATGAAAATGACGTTGGGTCGGGAGCCGTTCAGCGAGGCCGGGGCTGCCGCGATCGCCGGGGCGGCTCCGGCCAGCAGGCTGGCGGCAAGGGTGAGGTGGGTGAGGAGTTTCATGGGGTGGGGTCCGAAATGTCTCGGGTCTCAGGAGATGCCTGGAAATTTCCACCCGGCCCGGTAGGAGCGGCGGACGTGACGGTTGGCGGCGCTCTCGTTGTCGAAGGCGAGTTTGGCCGCGTTCCACTTCAGCGTGGTCTGCGGGAAGCGAACGGCCACGCTGCCGAGCAGCACGGACTCAGTGAGCGGGCCGGAGTAGTCGAAGTTTGCGCCCGGTTTGCCGCCGTTGATGCAGGCCTCGGCCCATTCCGTCCAATGGTGTCCCTGTTCGGCTTCCGGCAGGGTGTAGCCGGCGAATTTTGCGGTCGGGTAAAGCTTGGGGGCGGCGATGTGGGGCACGTGGAGGACTCCCCCCGTGCCGATGATGATCGAGCCCTGGCTGTCGCCGTCGCCCTTGCGCTTGCCGGACTTGCCGTCGGCGGGCGTCGTCTCGCGGATGAGCGCCTGGATGTCGGCGGGCGGACGCTCGTCGCCGTCGTACCAAGTCACGGCGACGGTGTTGCCGGCGGTGTAGGGAGTGCCGGGGAAGACGTACTGGATGCGGGCGTTGATCGACCAGTTCCACGCGTCGGGCGCGGGACCCTCCGAGCGCACCGAGAGGGGCGAGGTGAGGGCCAGCGCCTTGAACACGGGGTCAAAGATGTGGCAGCCCATGTCGCCGAAGGTGCCGGTGCCGAAATCGAGACGCTTCCGCCAATTGCCGGGGTGGTAGTGACCTTTGACGAACGGGCGCGGGGTGGCGGGGCCGAGCCAGAGGTCCCAGTCGAGGGATTCCGGCACGGCGTCGGTGCGGTCGGGCGGCGGACCAGCGTCCCCCCACTTCTTGCTGCTCCACGTGTGGACTTCCTTCACCTTGCCGATGACGCCGCCCTGCACGATGGCGGCGGCCTGGCGGTAAACCTTGTACGAGTGGATCTGGATGCCCATCTGCGTCACCAGGCGTTTCTCGCGCGCCAACTCCGTGAGCACACGCGTCTCGTGGAGGTTGTGCGCGAGGGGCTTCTGGCAGTAGCAATGCTTGCCCAGTTGCATCGCGGCGAAAGCCATCGGCCCGTGCAGATGGTCGGGGGTGGAGACATTCACCGAGTCGATGTTGCCCTGCTCCTTGTCGAGCAGCTGGCGCCAGTCCTGGTAGACGCGCACTTCGGGATGGGCCTCGCGAATCTGCTTGGTGCGGGCGAGATCGGCGTCGGCGACGGCGACAAGCTTCACGAAGGGATTGCTGGTTAGGCTCTGGATGTCGGCGGCGGCCATGCCGCTGGCGCCGAAGCTCGCATGGCGCAGCACGCGGCTCGGGGCGGCGGCGTGCAGGTCGCGCGCGAAAAACGGGGCCGCGAGCGCGGCGGCGCCGGTGGCGCGGAGAAAGTCACGGCGGGAGGGACGGGGGACGATCGGGGGCATGGAGAGCGTTGTGCGGAGGGTGCGCTGGCTTGGCAATCCCGCGCACAGGATCCGCGCCCACCGCGTCAGGACGAAACGTTTGCCATGGCGGCGTCTTTTCCGCCGACTCCGGCACCCGCGTCCCGCGCAACCCCGACTCCATGCCCGCCTTCGCCCTGGCCATTTTCACCGGAGCTTTCCTGCTCTTCCAGATCCAGCCGCTCATCGGCAAATACATCCTGCCGTGGTTCGGGGGGAGTCCCGGGGTCTGGACTACTTGCATGCTCTTCTTCCAGGTGCTGCTGCTGGGTGGTTACGCCTATGCGCATACGCTCAGCCGGCGGTTGGCGCCCCGTTCGCAGGTGGTGGTGCATCTCACACTGCTCGCGGCCGCCCTGGTCACGCTCCCCATCATCCCGGGCGACTCCTGGAAGCCCTTGGCGGACGGCGATCCCGTGTGGCGCATCCTCGCCCTGCTCACCGCGACCCTCGGACTGCCTTACCTCGTGCTCGCGGCGACCGGCCCTCTGATGCAGGAGTGGTTCCGGCGCAGCTCGCCCGGCGTTTCTCCCTACCGGCTCTACGCCCTGTCCAATGTCGGCTCTCTGCTCGCCCTCGTCAGCTACCCGCTGCTGTTCGAGACCTTCCTCACGCGGCAGGAGCAGGCGCGATTCTGGTCGTGGGGTTTGGTTGCCTACGCCGCGGCCTGTGTCTGGTGCGGCCGCCGCGTCTGGCGCCTGACCGGCGCGGAGCGCCGCACCGCGGCGGCCGCGGGCGCGGAGGAGGGTCCGGCGCCGGCCCCCGGTTGGGCGGATCGTCTGCTCTGGATTGCGCTGCCGGCGTGCGCGTCGGTGCTCCTGCTCGCGGTGACCAACAAGATGTGTCAGGACGTGGCGGTCATTCCTTTCCTCTGGGTGCTGCCGCTGGCGATCTATCTGCTCACCTTCATCATCGCCTTCGATTCCCCGCGTTGGTATTCGACATTTTACTACACGATCGCGCTATCCGGGTCGCTGGCGGCCGGGTGCGTGGCGCTGCACGAGGGGGCCGACATGGATATCCTGCGGCAGATCGCGATCTACTCGGTGCTGCTGTTCACGGGCTGCATGGTCTGCCACGGGGAGCTGTACCGGCTGCGGCCGCATCCGCGGCATCTGACCTCCTTCTACCTGATGATCTCCGCCGGAGGCGCGATCGGCGGACTCTTCGTCGCGCTCGTCGCGCCGGCGATCTTCGATAATTTCCACGAGACGCACCTCGGGTTTCTGCTGACCGCCGTGCTGCTCATTCTCGTCGTCCGGCGCGGCCGCGGTGTGATGACGGAAGGGTCTTGGCGGCTGTTGGCGGTGATCCTGGCGCTGGCGGGTGTGTGGGGGCTGCAGCAGGCGGCGGCGGGGAGCGGGCCGTGGCTGAGGGCGGAGGGCTGGCTGGGCGCCGCGGCCTCCTTCAAATTGGACGCCATCGCGCGTCGCGGCTGGGTGGTCTGGTTGGCGGCCGCCGTGGCGGCCGGCGTCCTGGGGTGGCTGCGCCGCGGCCGCGCCTTTCCGGGCCATGGGGTGACCGTCGCCGTGCTGGCGGCCGGAACGCTTGCCCTCGCGTTCTCGCTGGGCCTGCAGATCCGCAACTCGACGCGCGGCGCCGTGGTGAGCGGACGCAACTTCTACGGCGTGCTCTCGGTCTTTGAGTACGAGAAGGGCAACCCGCTGTCGCATCACTACGTCTTGCAGCACGGCCGGATCACCCACGGGCTCCAATTCACCGCCCCGGAGCGCGCCGCCCAGCCGACGTCCTACTTTCCGCCCCGCAGCGGGCTCGGACTCGCGCTGCGCAATTTTCCCCGGCAGCAGGACCAACGCATCGGCCTGCTGGGACTGGGGGTGGGTACGGTCACGGCCTACGGGAAGCCCGGCGACGTGATGCGGATCTACGAGATCAACCCGCAGGTGGTGGATATCGCGCGCCGGCCGTTCACGTACCTTGAGCTAAGCCAAGCCAAGGTGGAGTTGGCGCTCGGCGACGCCCGGTTGGTGATGGAGCACGAGGAACCCCAGAATTTTGATTTCCTGATCATGGATGCTTTCAGCAGCGACGCGGTGCCGGTGCACCTGCTGACCCGGGAGGCCTTCGAGATTTACCGGCGCCACCTCAAGCCGGATGGGGCGATGATCATCAACATCTCCAACCGTTATCTCGACCTGCGGCCCGTGGTGGAGAACGCCGCCCGACTGCTCGGCTACGAAGTGCTCCACATCGACAGCGATGACGGTGCGGGCGAGTATGAGGACGGGGGGTGGTGGTTCTACGCCGCCTCCTTCATGATCCTGAGCAAGAACAAGGAGTTCATGTCGCGGGAGGCGCTGCGCGCCGCCGCGAGTCCACCGGTGCCGCCGCGGACGGACATCCCCCTTTGGACCGACGACTACGCGAGCATGTTCAAGATATTGAAATAGCCCGCGACCGGTGGAGGCGGGAGGCGGCGCCGTCCGCCTCCCGTCGGACCCTCAGAGTTCGCGAATTGAAACGTTGCGGAACTGCACGAGACTCGAGGCGGGATTGTATTTCCCGTCCTTGAAGCCGCCGTGGTGCTGCAGGGCCAGGGCGCCCTTCTCCGGGACGCCGGGTAGCTGCGCGTTGTCGATCACGGTCTTCCCGTTCAGCACCACCGTGAGACGGTCGCCCTTCATGGTGATTTCAAAGCTGTTCCACTCGCCGACGGGCTTGTCGGCCCGGATCTTCGGGGTCACGCCTGCGCGGACCGCCGCGGGCATCTTCTGGTCCATGCGGTAGCCGTAGACCTCGCCGGAGCCGATCGGCCAGCACCAGATGTTGATCTGGGCCTTGCTGGTTCCGCGCACGTAGATGCCGGAGTCGGCGTTGGGCGTCGGGGTGACGATATCCTTGCCGTCGGTACCCTTCTTGTGGCTGCCGTCGGGGAGCACGGTCGGCACCGGGTAAAGGCCGGTCGTCTCCTTGATGCGCCAGTCCATGCGCAGCACGAAGTCCTTGTATTCCTTTTCGCTCCAGAGGTTCTTGTCGCCGGCGGCCTCGCTGCGGGCGTCGTAGTCGATCACGCCGTTGATCACTTTCCAATGGCCGTTGTCACCGGCGGGCACCTTCCAGCCGGCAAGGTCGCGGCCGTTGAACAAGGAAGTGAAGCCGGCGTCGGCCGCGGGGGCCGGGGAGGCGAGGGCGACGAGCGCGAATGAGGCGGGGATGAATAGGTTTTTCATGGGGTGGAGGTGTTGAGCTTGAGGGTGGTAATCCCATGCGCAAGGCAATGGTCGAAGGTGGAGCCTCAGGGCTCCTCCTCGCCGCCGGCCTTGCGCTTGGCGGCCTTGCCCGGGCGTTTCGCGCCGCTCCGGCCGGTTGATTCCTGCTCCTGCCCGCGCATGAACTCCTCCCGGGCGGCCGGGTCGGCGCGGGCGCGGAAAACCGGCAGCATGGGGTCTTTGGTGCGCACCATCCAATCCTCCAGCCGCGCCGCCATCTCGTCGCGCTTGGCGCGGTGCGTCGGATCGTCGATCAGGTTGCGCAGCGCATCCGGGTCGCGTGCGTAGTCGTAAAGCTCCTCGGGGACGCGGTGCTCGAAGAGGCGCAGGCGCGCCTCAATCGCGGGACTCTCCTTCGCGAGCGTCACCATGCGTCGGTAGGTCGCGGTGCCTTTGGTGGCGGTGGCCATCGCGCGGATACCGTTCGACCACGGGTTGAAAAGATAGCCGTGGTCGCGGGTGATGATCGCGCGCATCGGGTGGCGGTGGCCGCCGGAGTTTTCGTTATACTCCGCCACGATGTGGTCGCGTCCGTCCTGGTTCGCGCCGCGCAGGATCGGCGCGAACGAGCGGCCGTCGAGGCCCGGAGGATGCGGCCTTCCGACGATGTCCAGTAGCGTGGGAAGCAGGTCGACGGCCGAGATCAGGTGCCGGTCGTCCACGGTTCCGGCACGGGTCACCCCGGGCCAGCGCACCATCCAGGGGGTGCGCGTGCTGTGGAAGTAGAGCTGGGTCTTGGCGAACGGCAGCGGCATCCCGTGGTCGGACAGAAAGATGATCGCCGTGCGCTCCTCCTCGCCCGATTCGCGCAGGGCGCAGAGGATCTCGCCGAGGCTGTCGTCGGCCCGCCGCACGGAGGAGTAATACAGCGCAAGTTCCCGGCGAACGGCGGGATCGTCGAAGAGGAAGCCCGGCACCGGCACCTCCTCGGGCGTGAACACGCGGCTGGGGCGATTTTCGTCCAGGCGTCCGTTCTCGCCGTAGAACGGCTTGTGGGGGTCGGAAATGTTGAGGTTGAGGCAGAATGGTTTGCCCGCCGCGCGGGCCTCCTCGATCCCGCGGCGCGTGGAGAGATGATATGAGGCGGGGTTCTTCTGGTCGAGCTGGGTGCCGTCGGGCTGGCGGTCGAGGACGACGTCCCAGGCGGGGTAGGGCGACCAGGGGGTGGAGGGCGTCACCTTGTGGCGGATACCGGTATAGTAGCCGCCCGCCTGCATCAGGTCGGCCATCACCGGGTAGGAATTGCGGACCTGGCGGAAACCTTCGACGCCGTTGTTGTGGGGGTAGCGTCCGGAGAACATCACGTTGCGCGAGGGCATGCAGTTGCCGACCTGCACGAAGGCGTGGTTGAAGCGCAGGCTGGCGGCGGCCAGGCGGTCCATGTTTGGCGTGGTGCCGGGAAGCGGGCAGCCGTAGGCGCCGACCGAGTCGCAGCTCATGTCGTCCGTGGTGATGATCAGGACGTTAAGGCGATCCGCGGCGCGGAGGCCGTTGAGCAGGGATGCCGTAAGGGTGAGCAGGGCCGCGGCGAACGACCGCAGGGAGGGGGCATGCATGGGTGGCGGGGAAAGGCGTCGGAACCGGCAGAAGGCGCCAGCGGAACGGGGACGTCAAACCCGGTGCGTAAGAAACGCCTTGTGGGACCGCGCGGATCGCAACCACGCTCTGCGCGCGTTCATCCACGACGCCACTCCGTCCACCATGGTTCCCCGTTTCCACCTGTCCCCCGACGGCCCCGAGGTCTCCTCGCTCGCCTTCGGTCTCTGGCGTCTCGCCGCCGACCCCGAGGGCGCCTCGCCCGCGCACGTGCGGCGCAAGATCGACGCCTGCCTCGCCGCCGGCATCACCACGTTCGATCACGCCGACATCTACGGCCTCTACACCTGCGAGGGGCTCTTCGGGCGCGCGCTGGCCGAGGACCCCGGACTGCGCGATCGCATGGAGATCATCACGAAGTGCGGCATCAACGCCGTTTGCGACAACCGGCCCGGCGTGCGGGTCGCTCACTACGACGCGACCGCCGCCGCCATCGAGCGGTGCGTGGAACGTTCGTTGCGCGAGCTCCGCACCGACCGCATCGACGTGCTGCTGATCCATCGTCCCGATTGGCTGACGAGCGCCGAGGAGACCGCGCGCGGCCTCCAACGCGTGATCGCGTCGGGCAAGGTGCGTCACGTCGGGGTCTCCAACTACAACGTCCACCAGTATGCTTTGCTCGGGCGTTTTCTGGGCCGGGCGCCGGTCACCAACCAGATCGAGATCAGCCTGCTGCACATGGATGCGATCTGGGACGGTACGTTGGACCAGTGCCAGGCGGCGGGCGTGCATCCGATGGCCTGGTCTCCGCTGGGCGGCGGCCGGCTCGCGGCCGGCGACCAGCCCGAGGCGGTGCGCACGCGGGAGGCGCTGCGGCGGATCGGCGCCGAGTACGGCGCGACTCCCGAGCAGATGGCGCACGCGTGGGTCGCCGCGCTGCCGTGCCGGCCCCAGGTCGTGATCGGGACCAACAAGCCGGAGCGCATCACGGAGGCTGCGGCCAGCGCGTCCATCCGGCTGGAGCGGCAGCATTGGTACGAGCTGTGGAGCGCGGCGCAGGGGCGCCGCGTCCCGTGAGGTCCCTGGCGCCGTGAATTCAGCCGCGCCCACGCCCCCGGCGATCCGCACGCCCGGCCGGCGCGCGGAGGTTGCTTGGTTCGCCGCGCTCTGCGCCGACGACTACGAGTTTCTCGGCGTGCCCGACGGGGCGCTGCGCAGCAGCTTCGAGCACTGCGGATCGATCGTCCGGCGCGCGGATGAACTGGGCTACCAGAACATTCTCCTGCCTTCGGGCTGGATCGCGGGTCAGGACGCGCTCGCGTTCGCCTCGGCGATGGCTGGGCGCAATCGCCAGATCAACCAGTTGGTCGCGCTGCGCATGGGCGAGGTCTGGCCGCCGATGCTGGCGCGCGCGATCGCCACTTTGGACCACATCGCCAAGGGGCGGCTCACGTTGAACATCATCTCGTCCGACCTTCCCGGCCGGAAGGAGTCGAACGAGGATCGCTACGAACGCAGCAGCGAGATCATCCGCATCCTGCAGGCGCTGTGGTCGACAGAGGGGCCCCTGGAGTGGCGCGGCCGCTTCTACCAATTCGATCTTCCCAACTGCGAGCCGGCCCAAACTTTCCAGCAGAACGGCGGCCCGCTGCTTTACTTCGGCGGCATCTCGCCCGCGGCGCAGGATCTCTGCGCGCGGCACTGCGATGTCTTCCTGATGTGGCCGGAGACCGAGGCGAGCCTCTCCGCCACCATGCACCAGGTGGCCGGCTTGGCGGCGCGGCATGGGCGCACGATCGACTTCGGTCTGCGCATCCACGTCATCGTGCGCGAGTCGGAGGCGGACGCGCGCGCCGCCGCGGACCGTCTCATTTCCCGGCTCGACCGGGAGAAAGGCGCGGCGATCCGCGCTCGCTCGATGGACGCGAAAAGCGCCGGCGTCCTGCGTCAGGACGCGCTCCGCGAGATGGCTGGCGCGGATCTCTACATCGAGCCGCACATCTGGTCAGGCATCGGGCTTGCCCGCAGCGGCTGCGCTAGCGCGATCGTGGGTGATCCCGACCAGGTTGTCGCGAAACTGAACCGTTACCTCGACATGGGGTTTCGCTCCTTCGTGCTCAGCGGTTACCCCCATGCGGAGGAGTGCGAACTCTTCGCCCGTCACGTCCTGCCGCGCTTGCCGACGTGCCGGCTCAACGAACTGCAGGGCCGGCTGGTGCCGGATCCGGTCACCCCGCTGACGTCCGCGCCCCGCCGCTGAGTCCATTCCCATGAGCAAGCCACCCGTCAGGTTCGGTCTCGTCGGTTTCGGCGCCTGGGGCCGGTTCCACGCCCAGTCGATCGCCGGTAATCCCGGTGCCCGCCTCGCCGCGATCACGGTCCCTTCCGAGGCCTCGCGCGCGGAGGCGGTGCGTCTTCACCCGGGCGCGGAGGTTTTCACCGACCACCGGTCGATGCTCGCGGCGGGCGGAATCGACATCGTCGACGTGGTCACGCCGAGTCACACCCATCTGGCCGTCGCGACCGACGCTCTGGCCGCCGGCTGCGATGTGCTGCTGGAGAAGCCGATGGCGCTGACCATTCCCGACTGCCAGGCGATCGTGCGGACCGCCCGCCGCCACGGGCGCCGGCTGGCGGTCGGCCACGAGCTCCGGCTTTCCTCTCAGTGGGGTGAAATCCGCCGGATCATCGATCGTGGTGTGATCGGCGACCCGCAGTACGTGCTCGTCGAGTTGTCCCGCAAACCCTACCGCCTCGGCGCCTCCGGCTGGCGGTACGATCCGGCGCGGGTCGGCAGCTGGGTTTTGGAGGAGCCCATCCACTTCTTCGATCTCGCGCGCTGGTATCTGGAGGGCGCGGGACGTCCGGTGGAGCTGCATGCCTTCGGCAACTCCCGGGATGCCTCGCGACCGGGCCTCTACGACAACTTCAGCGCGGTCTTCCGCTACGCGAATGGATCGTACGCCGTCGTCTCCCAGACACTCGCCGCGTTCGAGCATCATCAAACGGTGAAGGTTTCCGGCACGCGGGGCGCGCTCTGGGCGGGCTGGAGCGGCGCGCTCGACCGCACGCTGGAGCCGACCTTTTTCCTGAAGGTCTTCGACGGGCAGAACCTCGAGAACGTCTCGCTCGCGCGCCATAGCGGCGAGGTTTTCGAGTTGCGCGAGCAGATTGACCGTTGCGTGCGGATGGTGCGGGGCGAGGCCCCGCCTGCGGCGACCGGCGAGGACGGCGTTTGGTCCGCGGGGCTGTGCCTCCTCGCGGAGGAGTCCATCCGGCAGGGACGCCCGCTGCCGGTGCCGGATCTCGCGGAGGGCCTTGCATGAGTTCGCCTTCCGCCGCCCCGTCCCGCTGGCACGAGGGTGTCACGCGCTACCAGTGGTTGGTTCTTTTCATCGCCTGCCTGGGCTGGATCTTCGACGCGTTCGAGGGCCAGTTGTACAACATCACGCGCGGCGAGATGCTGCCGGACCTGCTGCGGGCGAACGATCCCGCGATCACGCCGGCCGAGCTCACCGCGGCCACCGCCTCGTGGGGTGAGAGGTTCCTCGGTATTTTCCTGATCGGCGGCACCTTGGGCGGCTGGTTGTTCAGCAGCCTCGCCGATCGCTGGGGACGCGTCCCGGTGATGTCCATCACGATCCTGTTCTACAGTGTTTTCTCGGGCCTGACGGCCTTCGCGACGGAACTCTGGCATGTCGGGGCGCTCCGGTTTCTGGTGGCCATGGGGGTGGGAGGGGAGTGGGCGGTCGGTGCGGCGTTGGTCGCGGAGGTCTTTCCCGCCCATGCTCGCGAGAGGGCCGGCGTCATCTTCCACGCTTCAAGCGTGGCGGGTCTCTGGCTCGCGGCGGGAACCGGCCTCTGGGTCGGGGCGGAGTGGCGTCTGGCCTACCTGGTCGGGGTCATTCCCGCCCTGCTGGTCTTGTGGGTGCGGATGAGCGTGAAGGAGCCGGAGTCCTGGAAGCGGGCTAAGGAGACGCGCGGCGAGCAACTCGGGAGCTTTCGCGAACTGCTGGGTGATCCGCGCTGGCGGGGACGGGCGCTCGGCGGCGCCCTGTTGGCGATGGTGGGTCTCGCGACCTTCTGGGGCGTGGTAGTCGCGGGACAGAATATCGCCGACGATCTGCTCCGGCGGCTGGGTGTGCCGGCCGGCGAGGCGGCGTCCCGCGCCAAGGTCGCCTTCGGCTTCATCCAGACCGCCGGCGCGGGCCTCGGTATGTTGATGTTCGGTCCGCTCAGCGTGCGGTGGGGCCGGAGGCGAACCTTTGCGGTGATGCACGTCGCGGCGTGCGTGATGACCCTCGTGATCTGCTGGGTCCCGGCGCATTTCGACAGTTATGCGCTGTTGCTCGTGCTGCTGCCGGTCTTCGGGTTTTTCGCGCAGGGGATCCACGCCGGCTACGCGGTGTATTTCCCGGAGTTGTTCCCGACCCATCTGCGTGCCACCGGGGCCGGATTCTGCTTCAACACCGGTCGGATGCTCGCGGCGCCGGTGCTGATCTGGCTCTCCGCGTGGATGAAGTCGACGTTCGCGCTGCCGGTGGCGGTTTCGGTGCTCGGCCTTTTCTTCCTGCTCGGCTTGGTGGTGCTTCGTTTCCTGCCCGAGACCAAGGACCAGCGGCTGCCGGAGGATTAGACCGGGATTCGCTGTTGACGGTCGAGTCCGGTTTCCCTTCGTTCCTCGGTTCAGCGTTCAACCATCATCCCGCCAGGCCATGCGCGACGAGTACATCAAGGAAGCCCAGAAACAAATCCAGGACCCGAATGTCCTGATCAACGTGGTCTCCCGCCGCGTGAAGCAGCTCAGGCGCGGTAACCGCCCGCTCGTCGAGTCGCTGGAGAAGCTTGCTCCCGAGGATGTCGCCTTGCGCGAGGTCATTGAGGGCAAGATCAGCCACGAGCTGGCCTCCTGATCACCACGGTTTCGGTTTTCCCGGGGCGGCGCGGCGATTGCCGGCGCCGCCTTTTTGATTCCTGCTAACCGGGTTCCCGCCATGTCCGCCGCCCGTCCCGATGCCAGGCGCTTCACCGAGATCCGCAACGCCAAGGCGCTGCGGGATTACACCGTGGACGAACGCTTCGAGGCCGGCGTCCAGCTGCACGGCACCGAGGTGAAGGCCATCCGGGCCGGCAAAGCGCAGATCAGCGACGCGTTCGCGCGCGTGGAGAAGGGCGAGCTGTGGCTGCACAATGCCCACATCGAGGAGTACGCTTTCGGGAACATCTACAACCACGACGCCAAGCGGATCCGCAAACTCCTGCTCCACCGCCGGCAGATCGATAAGATCCGCGTGGCGCTTGAAACCGGGGGCGGTCGCGCCGTCGTGCCGCTCCGGATGTACTTCAAGGAGGCGCTGGTGAAGGTCGAGGTCGCCCTTTGCACGGGCAAAAAGAGTTTCGACCGCCGCGAGGACCTGAAGAAGCGCGTGCAACTCCGCGAGGTCGATCAGGCGATGAAACGGCGCCACGGCTGAGTCCGGAACCATGCTGCACATCGTCCTGTTCCAGCCCGAGATCGCACCCAACACAGGCAATATCGGCCGGATGTGCGCGATCACGCGCTCCCGGCTGCACCTCATCCACCCGCTCGGCTACGTCATCAACGATCGCAACCTGCGCCGGGCCGGGATGGACTACTGGAAGTCCCTCGACGTCCACGAACACGCGGACTGGGCCGCGTTCCGCGCGAGTCCAGCCGCGCCCTCCCGGCTTTGGTTGCTCACCACCCGGGCGGAGCGTGGCATCTGGGACGTCGCGTTCGCCGACGGCGACGGTCTGGTCTTCGGCAACGAGAGCTCCGGAGCCCCCGGCTGGTTGCACGAGGAACTCGCCGCCCATCGGGTCCGCATCCCTCAGGTCGATCCCTCGCTCCGATCGCTCAACTTGAGCACCGCCGCGGGGATCGCCTGCTACGAGGCGCTTCGCCAGGTCACTCCCCGCACGGGTTGACGGCGGCATCCCGGTTCTCGCGCGGGATCGCCATCTCGAAAGGCGGCAGCTTCACGTGGACCTTCCGCCCGGCCTCGTCGATGCCGTGGAAACTGCCGTGTACGGTGGCGTCGACCCCGGTGACGTGGAAACTGTTATAGGAGAATTCCTCGCCCGGGGTCAGGCGTGGGGTTTCGCCGACGATCTTATCCCCTTCGATCACCAGCCGTTCCCCGTCCACCTGCTCCACGACCCACTTCCTCCCGAGCAGGGTCACCGTGCTGGCCGATGCGTTGCGGATGGTGATGTAATAAACAAAAGCGTGCGGCCGGTCCGCCGGCAGGCTCGCGCCACCGTGGTGGTAGCACAAGCGGTCGAGGCGGGCGGTCAGGCCGGAAAGCTCGTAGGACTGGGACACGTGCGGAAGAGAGTGAGGTTGTCCGTTTCGGCAAGTGGCGCTGTTAGCCGCTTGCGCCCGGCGGGCCGCCGCGCTGGATAAGGTTCGCCCGCATGATCTCGATCAGCATCCGGCATCTCACGAAGCGCTTCGGTTCCGTCACCGCGTTGCAGCGGCTCGATCTCACGATCGGCGCCGGCGAGCTGTTCTTCCTGCTGGGCCCGAGTGGCTGCGGGAAGACCACGCTGCTGAGGAGCCTCGCCGGGTTCTACATCCCCGAGGAGGGCACGGTGCTGTTCGGCGACGAGGATGTGACGCGGCTGGAGCCGCACCGGCGTAACACCGGCATGATGTTCCAGAGCTACGCGCTGTGGCCCCATATGTCGGTGGCGGAGAACGTTGCCTTTGGTCTGGAGGAGCGGAAGGTGCCCGCGCCCGAGCTGAAGCGTCGGGTCGCGGAGGCGCTCGAGTCGGTGCGCATGGGAACCTTCGCGGACCGCAAGCCCAACCAGCTCTCGGGCGGGCAACAGCAGCGGGTGGCTTTGGCGCGCGCGCTGGTGATCCGTCCGCGCTGCCTCCTGCTCGACGAGCCGCTCTCGAACCTCGACGCGAAGCTCCGGCTTGAGATGCGCGCCGAGATCCGGCGGGTCTGCAAGGAGTTCAAGCTCACGACCGTCTATGTGACCCACGACCAGAAGGAGGCGCTCTCCGTCGCCGACCGCATGGCCATCCTCGATGGGGGACGCATCCTGCAGGTCGGATCGCCGCGGGAAGTCTACCGCCGGCCCGTGGGCCGCGTGGTCGCGGATTTCATCGGCGAGACCGACTTCATTCCCGGCACGGTTGCCGGCGTGCAGGGTGGACGCGTGGCGGTCGAGACGCCGCTGGGCCTGATGGAGGGGGTGCCCGGCGATGCGTCCGCGCGGCTGGTTGCGGGCGCCAAGGTCACGCTTTGTGTGCGCCCCGAATGCTGGTCCCTAAGCGACCGGCAACCGGAGGGTAACTGGGTGCGGGGCCGGATCGGCGAGGCGGTTTATCTCGGCGAGCTGGCCCAGTACGCGCTGCAGGTGGGCGATCGCCTCCTCAAGGTGATCGAGTTGAATCCGCGTTTTCTGGAGAAATCCGGGCAGGGTGAGGTCTACGCGCGGGCTGAGCCGGAGGATGTTGTTGTCCTCGCCGACTGATCCCGCGCGGGCGCCCCGACCGGCATGAAACGCGCGTTGATCATCTTCACGCTGGTGGCGCTGGTGGCGCTGCCGTTCGCCTTGCGCCCGAAGGCGGACGCCGCGCGGCGCACCGACGACACTGTCGTGGTCATAACGCCCCATAACGAGGCGATCCGGCACGAGTACGCGCTCGGTTTCGCGGCTTGGTACCAGCGTCGGACGGGCCGGACCGTCTCGATTGACTGGCGGATCGTGGGCGGCACCAGCGAGATCGCGCGTTTCCTTGAAGGTGAATTCTCGGCCGCCTTTGAGCTGGAATGGGTGAGGCGGCGCGGGCGGCCCTGGAGTGCGGAGGTCGCCGCCGGGTTCCAGAACGGACGACTGCGGCCCGACGCGCCGGCCGCGGGCCGGGAGGCGCGGGCGGCCTTCCTGGCCTCTGAGGTCGGTTGCGGGATTGATGTGTTTTTCGGCGGCGGAACCTACGATTTCGAGCGCGCCGCCCAGGCGGGGTGGCTCGTCGAGACCGGACTGACGCGTTCGCGTCCCGACTGGTTCACGCCCGCGGTCATTCCGGAGCGCTTTGCGGGCGAGACCTATCGCGACTCCGGAGGACGCTGGGTGGGCGCCGTGCTGAGTTCATACGGTATCATCTTCAACCGAGACTCATTGCGCCGGCTCGGCGTCACGCGCGAGCCGGCGCAATGGGCGGATCTCGCCGATCCGCGTTTGGTCGGCGAGGTCGCTCTGGCTGACCCCACGAAGAGCGGCTCGGTGGCTAAGGCGTTCGAGAACATCATCCAGCAGCAGATGCAGTTGCGCCTGGAGGAGCTAGCGCGTGCGAATCCGGGAGAGGCGCCGGCGGCCCGCGAGCAGCGCGCCGTCCGCGAGGGCTGGCTGGCCGCGATGGGGCTCCTGCAGCGGATCGGTGCCAATTCGCGCTACTTCACGGATTCATCGCAGAAGCCGCCGATCGACGTGGCGTCGGGCAATTGCGCGGCGGGTCTGTGCATCGACTTCTATGGCCGGCAGCAGCAGGAGGCCGTGCGCCGCCGCGATCGCACCGAACGCGTCGGCTACGTTTCGCCGGCGGGTGGATCAGTCGCGTCCGTTGACCCGATCGCTCTGCTCCGCGGAACGCGGAACCGGGTCGCGGCGGAGGCTTTTCTCGAGTACGTGTTGTCGCCCGAGGGGCAGCTGCTCTGGAACCTGCGCCCGGGCACGGCCGGCGGGCCGCAGCGCTTCGCCCTGCGCCGTTTGCCGGTGCGCCGCGACTTCTACCGTGACGAGGCGCTGCGCCCACTGCGTTCCGATCCCGACGACGCGCCCTACGGCCAGGCGACGCCGCTCGTTTACCGCCAGGAATGGACGGGGCGCATTTTCCGCGAGATGGCGCTGATCATTCGCGTGATGTGCCAGGATACCCACGCCGAATTGCGCGCGGCGTGGACTGCCATCCAGGCGGCGGAGGGCGAGCGGAAGGCCAAGGCGCTTGCGGCCCTGCAGGATCTTTCAGCGGTGACCTACGATAGGACCACCGGCGTCATCCGCGAACGCATGAACGCCCGCAACCGTGTCGACGAGGCCAAGCTGGCGCGTGAGCTTGGTGACGCTTTCCGTGAAAACTACCGTCGCGCCGAGGCGATCGCGCGTGGAGACGGCTCCTGATCAGCGAGGCCGTCTCCTAGATGCCGGCGAAGTCCGCCGAGAAAGTCCGGGCGTCGTCGGCCTTGTAGAACGAGGTGCCCGCCACGAAGGTGTCCGCGCCGGCCGCCCGGCATTCCCTGCCGGTCGCAACGTCAATCCCGCCGTCGACCTCGAGGCGGAATGCAAGGCCGCGTTCGCGGCGCCAGCCGTCGATGGTCCGCAATTTGGGCAACATGTCGCGACGGAAGGGTTGCCCGCCGAAACCGGGCTGCACGGTCATGACGAGCACCAGGTCGACCTGGTCAAGCACCGGCAGGATTGCCTCCGCCGGTGTGCCCGGGTTCAGCACGATGCCGTTCTGGCACCCCAGCTCGCGGATGCGGGCGAGCGTCGCGCCGTGGTCGTAGGCCGGCTCGATGTGCACGCTGATCAGGTTGGCGCCCGCTTTGGCGAAGGAGTCGATGTACCGGTGCGGCTCGGCCAGCATCAGATGCGTGTCGAAGAACAGCCGGCAACCGGCGCGTCGCAGGGCGGCCAGCGTCTCGGGGCCGAAGGTCAGGTTCGGGACGAAACGGCCGTCCATCAGATCCAGATGCAGCCACTCGAGTCCGGCCCCGGCCACGCGCGCCGCGCTGGCCGCGAGATTCGCGTGATCTCCGGCGAGCAGGGAAGGGGCGAGAATCAGCTGATGGGGTTTCATCGCGCGAGCGTTCACCACGAGTCGAGCGCCGCCAGGGCGACGCGCTGGGCCAGCGCCTCGGCGAGCAGCGGCAGGGTTTGGTACTCGGACTGCAGCTGGCCGCCGTCCGTGAAGGCTTCGCGGGTTACCGTGAAAGGACGGCGATCCCACAGGAGCCGTCCGGATCCCGTCTCGCGCAGCGTGGCGCTCGCGGAGAGCGTGAGGTTGAACTTGCGGGCGAGTCCCGTGTCACCTTCGCGCACAGCCGCGACCTCGCGACGAAAATCCTCCAGCGTCACGGAAAGCACCGCGGCGGCGCCGGAGGTTACGGTCGGCACACGGCCGTCACGGAGGAAAGCTTCGCGCAACCGGGCGGAGACGAGGGCCTCGGCCTGCGGCAGGGTGGAACGGTTGACAACGGGCTCGACGCCGAGGGAGGCGAAGGCCGGGCGAGAGCCGGTTCCCAGTTGGTAGCGGGAGCAACCCGCGGCGAGGAGCGCGAGGGCGAGCAGCAGGCCGGTCGCGGGTATCAGCCGGGGCATGGCGGGCGGCGGCCGCGTCGCTCAGAAGAAGAAAAAGCGCTTCTTCTTCGCGGGTTCGGCGGACTGCGCCTTGGCGGGGGCGGGTTGGCCGGAGACCTTGGCCTCGACCTCGACAAGTCTCGCCTTGGCCTTGGTCGCCACGGCGGACTCCGGGTAGGCGGTGATGGCCTCGTTGTAGAAGACCCTGGCCGCCTTGTAGTTCGAACGCTTGTAGAAGTAGAAGTCCGCCATGCGGATCTTGCTCTCGGCGAGCATGGTTTTCATTCCGTCGAGGCCCTTCTCCGCCACGCCCACGTTGCCGTCACCGGGAAAAAGCAGCATGAAGTCGGTGAAGTAGGTGATGGATTCCTTGGTGGCGCCCTGGTCGTAATGCGGACCGTCGACCAAAGAGGCATGGGTTTGGGCGAGCTTCAGGTAGGCGTCGGGCGCGAGGAGGCTCTGGCCGTAGCTGTTGATCATGCGGTCGAGGGCGTCGATGGCGTTCTCGGTGTTCCCGAGCTTCTGGTGCCCTCGGGCGATATTCATCAGTGAGAGAGGCGCGTAGTCGCTGTAAGGCGCGTTGCCGAGGATCGTCTCGAAGAACTCGAGGGCCTTGTCGCGCTGCGTGAAGCCCGGGAGGGTCCCCCACAGCATGCGGCCGCGCGCGCCGTCGAGCATCGCGCTGGCGATGCGGTACTGTTCCCCGACGATTTCGTTGAAACGGCGGGTGTTCGGGTAGCGGCTGAGCACCGATTGGAAGTCCTCGAAAGCCTTTGCGTAATCCTGCCCCTTCAGCCGCAGCCGAGCGGAGCGGTACAGCGCCTCGGGGGCGTAGATCGAATTGGGGTACTTCTTCGCGACGGCCTGGTAGGTGCGGATGGCGCTGCGGTTGCCACCCTCGTCCTCCGCCAGCCGGGCCTTGTTCATCTGGTCGAGTGCGTTCCGGCCCTCGGCGCCGGCGAGCCCGCTTAGGGCGCCCCCCTCGACCGTCCAGCCGGTGGCTCGAGTCCAGACCAGATCCGCCCGTAGGGCGCTGGACAGAAGACCGGCCAGGAGAGGAAGAAGACTGGCGACGAGGACGAGCCGGTTCAGCGGGAGACGCATCGAAAAATTTTTACCAGCGAAGCAGCGCACTTCCGTAGGTCAAGCCCGCCCCAAACGCGACGAGCAGAACGAGGTCCCCGCGCTTGATCCGGCCGGCGCGGCGCGCCTCGTCGAGTGCGATCGGGATCGAGGCCGCCGAGGTGTTGCCGAAGCGGTCGACGTTCACGAAGAAGCGATCCGCGGGCAACTCGAGGTACTCGGCGATCGCATCGATGATGCGCTGGTTGGCCTGATGGGGAATCACGAGCGAGATTTGATCCGCGCGGACGTGCTGTTGTTCCAGGATGTCACGCGCCGATTCATCCATGCATCGCACGGCGAGCTTGAAGATCTCCCGGCCCTTCATCTGGAGCCGGTCGCTGCGCGCGCCCGGCGGTGAGGCTGGGTCGCGTGGCCCGCCCGGGATGCAGAGGAGATCGGCGCTGGAACCGTCGCAACCCAGCAGGCAACCGAGCAGACCGCGATCCGGCTCCTCCGACGCGCCGATGACCGCCGCGCCGGCGCCGTCGCCGAAAAGCACGCACGTGGTGCGGTCCTCCCAGTCGACGACTTCGGATAACTTCTCGGTGCCAACGACCAAGGCGCGCCGGTAGCGACCGGATGCGATCATGGCGCTGGCGACGTCGAGTGCGTAGAGGAAGCCCGTGCAAGCGGCGTTGACGTCGAAACAGGCGGACCGGGTCGGAATGCCGAGCTTCTTCTGCAGCAGACTGGCGCAGGAGGGAAGGGGCTGGTCGGGGGTGAAGGTGGCGACGACGAGCAGATCGATGTCTGCGGGGGTGAGCCCCGCATCGGTGAGGGCGCGGCGGGCGGCTTCGACACCCAGATCGGAAGCCTTTTCGGAGGGGCCGGCGATCCGCCGCTCGCGGATGCCGGTGCGGGTGCGAATCCACTCGTCGGAGGTGTCAACGATCCGCGAAAGATCGTCGTTGGTCATGATCCGGGACGGCGCGAACGAGCCGGTTCCGAGGATCACCGTGGAGGGGGTGGGCATCAGGTCGGGCGTTCAGTTCGCCCCGGCCGGCGCGACGGGTGCGGCGAGCAATGCGTTGGCCCGGGCCACGTCGGCCTCGATGCGAAGGTTCATCTCGGCGCGGATCATCTCGTGCGCGGCGATGATCGCGCTGCGGATCGAGCGCCGGTTGGATGAGCCGTGGGCCTTGAAAATGTTGCCGTTGAGCCCGAGCAGCGGGGCGCCTCCGTAGCGCTCGGGGTTGATGCGCTCCTTCAGCGCGTCGAAGGCGCCCTTGGAAAGCAGCGCGCCGGTCGCGCGCAGGGGATTGGCCTTCAGCTCCTCTTTCATCGTGCTGGAGAAGAACCGCACGAGGGACTCCCAACTTTTGATCATGATGTTTCCGACAAAACCGTCGCAGACGACGACGTCGACGTGCTCCGCGAACACGTGGAATCCCTCGATGGGGCCGGCGTAGTTGATGACGTCGGAGAGCCGCCGCAGGAGGTCGTTGGTCTCCGTGATCAACGGGGTGCCTTTTCCCTCCTCGGTGCCGATTGTCATCAGGCCGACGCGGGGACGCTCGATGCCGAGCATCACGCGGCAATAATGGCTCCCGAGAATCGCGTTGTGGACTAGGTGCTCCGAGGTGGCTTCCGGATTGGCGCCGGCGTCGATTAAGACGAAATGTCCGCCTTGCCGGGGGACGACGGCAGCCAGGGCGGGACGCGTGATGCCGCTCATCGTGCGGAGGCGCAGCGTGCCGCCCGCCATCAAGGCGCCCGTATTGCCGCAGCTGACCACAACGCCGGCGTGCCGGTCACGGACGAGCTCGATGGCGCGCACCATGGAGGAGTCCTTCTTGCGCTTCAGGGCGGCGAGGGGTTTGTCCTCCATCGTGATCACCTCGCTGGCGTGGTGAACCTCTAGGCGCGGCCCGGCTTGCAACCCGTTCTCGGCGAGAAGGGGCTCCAGGACTGCACGGTCGCCCACGAGCGTGATCGGGCTCAGTTCAGGCAGCTGGCTCAGGGCCAGCTTGGCGCCGGCGACGACCTCGGACGGACCGAGATCCCCGCCCATGGCGTCCACGGCGATCCGGCGGGTCGCGGCGGATGACTCAGCCATCGCCGGTACGGAAAAGGGGAGGAGAGGCCGAGCGTGAGCTCAGACCTCGACGTTCAGAACCTGACGACCGCGGTACATCCCGTTTTTCGGGTTCACGCGGTGGGGGCGGAAAGCGCTGCCATCTGTCGGATCCTTGGCGAATTCCGGCGCGCGGAAGGCGTTGGCGGCGCGACGGTTGGCGCTGCGGCGTTTGGACTGTTTGCGTTTCGGATTGGCCATGGGAGGAAGTGGTTCGCGGTGATGGCGGCGCCGCGGAAACGGAGCCGACCGAGTGATGTAAAGGTTCGAGGAAAGGTGCGGCGCTTTCGGGCGTCAAGCGATTCGTTGGGGGATCAAGAGGTCCGGCGGATCCGATCGGTCGCGCCCTGTGAGGAAGCACGATTCTCCAGCCGGTTAGCCGGAGGCGATTTGAAAAGTGGCTCTCGAAAGAGCGCGCCCCGCCCAAGTCCGCCGCGGGGAAGGGCATGTGCGGGCGCCTCCTCAAATCCGCGGACTCGAGACGATCCGATGGGCCGATCGCAGGTTGCGCGCGTTCAGGCCGTCCAATCCCGAGCGGGCCGAAGCATGCCTGATGCTTTCCCGCTTTTACCGGTCCCGTGGTCCGCCATAGTTTGCCGCGCTGAAATCGGAAAACGATGCGAAGCCTCTTTTATTTCCTGCTGTTGATCGCAACCGTGCCGCTAGGCGCGAGGCCGGCCGCCGCCGGACGGGCGCCCAACTTCATCGTCATCCTCGCCGACGATCTCGGGTGCGGTGACATCAGCCTTTATGACGGCTGGGTGCGGACGCCGCGGATCGACCGGATGGCGCGGGAGGGGATGATGTTCACGGATTTTCACGCCAACTCCTCGGTCTGCAGCCCGACGCGCGTGGCGTTCCACACCGGTCGCTACCAGCAACGGGCCGGCATCGTGGATGTGATCGTGGGCCGCGACGCTTCGGAAAAAGGCCTGCCGCCGGAGACACCTACCTTGGCGAGGGTGCTGAGGAAGGCCGGTTACGCGACCGGCTTGTTCGGCAAGTGGCACTGCGGCCATCGGGACGAATCAAATCCCACGCGTCTCGGTTTCGACGAATTCGTAGGATTCCTGCACGGAGGGGCGGACTACCATCGGCACCAGTCCTGGTGCAACGGGGTGAAGGTGGAAAACGTGGAGGGCTACTCGACCGACATCATCACGCAACGCAGCGTAGATTTCATCAAGCGTCACCAGGACCGCCCGTTCTTCCTGCACATCGGTCACCAAGCGGTGCATAACCCGTACCAGATGCGCACCGACACGCCGGAGTCACGCGCGTCAGACTGGAAGCAAAATCGCGTCGATGATGTCAATCGGCCGCGCTACCGGGCCCTGGTCGAGGACCTCGACCAAAGCGTGGGCCGAATCCTCGATACCCTCGGTGACCTGGGCTTGGCGGAAAACACCCTGGTCTTCTTTTGGTCGGACAACGGGGATGTGGGGATGGCGCCGTCGCAGCGACCCTACCGCGGTGGCAAGTTCAGTCATTATGAAGGAGGCCATCGCGTACCGGCGGTCGTCTGGTGGCCCGGTCGGATCAAGGCGGGGACGCGATCGGATGCCTTGATCGCCGGATTCGATCTGTTCCCAACCCTCGCTGAAATCTCGGGCGCCGTTGCGGAGGTGCCGGCCAATCTCGATGGCATGAGTGTCAGGCGGCATTGGTTGGCCCGAGAGCCCTTGCCGGCGCGGGACTTGTTTTTCGGTTACGAGCCCAAGCTCGGCACCGCGATGCGGCGCGGCGATTGGAAGCTGATCCTGAAGGATGGCGAGGCCCAGCTCTACAATTTGAAGGATGACCTGAAGGAGGCTCTGAACCTCGCCGACCAAAAACCTGAAATCGCCGCCTCGATGCGGCGTGCAATCGATGAGTTCAAGCGGACGGTGACCCCGGGGAGCTAGCCGTTGCGAGGGGCCCAGTCCCGCCGCGCTGAGGTGGTATTGGCGATAGCGGCGCCTGCCCTCTGGGCGTATTGGATTCCGGCGATGCGTTCAACCCTGAGAAGGTGCTGGTCAACCCGCCGTCCAAGACGCGCCAAGCGTTGAGGTAATTCTAGTTTTGGCGTAATCGCGGGGGACGAATCGAAGCCCAACGGGAGACTATTCACGTCGAGGATGTTTCGGCCGTTCAGGAATAGCGACAGCCGCCGGTTGAACTGGTGAACGGCATGCGAGTCATCGCAGTGCGGTTCTCCTGCTGGTTTTCCACGTCCGGTCCCATTGTGGGCACCGTGCGGAACCGCTGCTCGCGGTGGGCGGAACCGACTGGCTGATAGGAAAGTGGACTTTCAGGGAGGGGGGCGGTTCCGGGATGGGGGACGCCCCGAGGGCGGCCGGATGAAACCGGCAACCGCTGCGACTCACGCACCGCGCCGGCTGCGCGTGATCGACACACCGATTCCGTGGAAGGCGCCGGTGAAAAGGGTCATCCGGCCGGCCAACCGCCCGCTAGAGCCCTAGCAGTTTCTTCACCAGAGGCTCGAGCTTGTCGCCGCGGGCGTTCGTGTCGACCAGCCGGCCCTCCTTGTCCAGGAGGAACATGGCCGGGATCCCGCGGATGTTGAAACGGCGTCCGTATTCGTTATTCCAGTACAGTCCGTCGAAGTGCTGCGGCCAGGGCATCGCCTTCTCCTTGGTAAAGGCCAGCATCTTGTCCCGGGCCTTCGCCTTCTTCTCCGCGGCCTGCTCCGGCGTGTCCACCGTCTTGCCGGCATTCCGCGGGTTCTTCAGCGCGGCCTCGTCGATGATCCCGGAGTTCTCGAACGACACGCCCACGACCTCGAATCCGCGCTCGTGGTAGGTCTCGTAGACCCTGGTGAGGTTGGGCAGCTCGGCGATGCAGGGGCCGCACCAGGTGGCCCAGAAGTCGATCAGCACCACCTTGCCGCGAAGCTTAGCCAGGTCGACCTCGCGGCCATCGGCTGCGGTGAACCGCATCTCCATAGGTTTCGTGCGCATCTCGGCCACCCGCAGCTCGCCCGCCGCCTGCTGTGCGGTCTCGGGCTGGTCGGAGGCGGCCAGCTTTCGCAGGAACTCTTGGCCCGCGACCGGATCGGCCTTCGCCAGCAGCTTGGCGTAGCCCAGCTCAAGCCCCGCCAGCTGACGGGCCTTGGGGAAGCGGGCGGCCAGGGCATCGAGCTTCGTGCGCAACGCCGCCACGTCGGGCTTTTCCGCCCGCGTCTGCGCGTTCAGCTCGATCGACGCCTGCGCCCCGAGGATGCCCTCGCGCGCGGCGTCCGGCAGCGTCGGCTTCGCCAACTCCGCCGCCAGGCGCTCGTTGAACGCCTTGGTGTAGCCCGCCCGCTCGGCCTCGGGTAGCCGCTGGGTGATCCCGCCCATGGCCGGTAGCAGGCCGCTGGTACCCGCATGGTCCGGAAAGTTGAAGAAGAGGTTGAATCCCGCATCGAGCACCTTGGCGGCTTCGGGCTTGGCGGTATTGATCGCCGCCCGCGCCGCGTCGAAGGCGAGGTCACCCGGCGACTTGGCGGGCGGGACGGAGGATTCGGCGGCTATGCCGCAGGCGGCGGCAGCCAGGGCCACGAGGAGGAGGGGTATACGTTTCAAGGTAGGAGGGAGGGAAATGACTTCAGGATGGCACGGACGCGGATTCCGAAACCGGCGTGGCGAAAGGAGCTGGGCAGCCTTGAGGAATGCACAACCGACACGGCCCAAGATGACCTTCCGGGCGGACGAAAGGTCAATCCACCTCTCTAAACATCGGCTCCGGCCGGCGGGGCCGCGCGGACGACTGGCCCATTGAGGAACGCTGCACCCCAATCACGGTTGGGTGCGCGATCGCGCGACTGAAGGTTTGGCCGTATCAACGACCCGTGTTCCGAAGGAGGCAGGGCGCGACCCGCCTCCGCCGAGGCTTCAGCCCCCCTCAATCAGACTGGTGCAGGGGCTTTGGTCGGCCGGATCCGCGGGTAATCGCAGAGCAAGCGAGGTGTGATGACCGCTGGAGGTTTCAACCTGGCCCTTCGGCCACCGCTTCAGGGGCGCGACGGAAGACCGAGTAACCGCTTCATCGCCTCGCCCATCGCCTCGCCGATGAGGGTGTAGGTCTCGGCGTTGCAATTCCAATGGTAACCCTGGTTGTTGGGCGAGTCCTCGGCGGCGCGCCAGAACTCGCGCGTGCCGACGAACGCGACGTTACCCTTGAACTCCGGGCGGGCCGCCACCGCCGCCTGTGCCCGCATGAGCGCGAGCGCGCGGGGGTGTTTCTCCGCGGGACCGGTCATGCCGGTCTCACCGATGACGAACGGCAGCTCCGGCGCACCGAACTCACGCCGGACATCCCGGATGAAGTGGGCCACGTTCGCCTCGTATTCGGCCGTGAACTTGTCGTTGACGCGATCATTCCATCCCTGGTGCCACGCGAAGCCGGCGAGCACGAACCGGCCATCGCTGCCGGGCACGAGCTCCTGGAGCCGGGAGAGCGCGGACCGGGTGAGCGCGATCATCTCCCGATAATAACGCCCGACGATCGCCGGGTCTTGCGCGACGGCGGCGTCGGGCTTGGCGCCGAGGGAGTAGGGCGGCCGCCCCGCGCTCGGTGGACGAAAGTCCACGGCGAGACTTTTGCCACCCCACGCGCATTTGATGAGGAGCACGGGCTCGTCGAGCGCATCACCCATCACCCAGCCGAAACCGAGTTCGGGCCCGATCTTCGCCGGGCGGGTGGGCTCCGGGAGGGCGCCATAGCCGACGGTGAGTGGTCCGTGGCGTTGGAGATAGGAGATCCACACGTCGTCACGCTTGCGCCACGGGCCGTCGGCCGTCGCGAACTTCGCGAAGCGGGGCGTTGTCGCGGGATTCTTCGCGAGGAACTCGAGCGAGCCGCGACCGCCGTTGCGCTGAGGGTCGGCGGCGACGAAGCCGTGGCCCTCCATGTTCGACTGCCCGGCGAGGATGAAAACATTCAGCCGCTTTTTCTCCGCCGCGTCGGCAGGGCCGTACCCGAGAGCAGAAAACGCCAGGACGGGGAGCAGAACTTTAACCGCTAGTTTCATGGTTTGATTGCGTACAGTGGTGAGATCAGGCCGCGGCAATGAACGCTGGGGTTGCAGCCCGGCTGGTTTTCATCTGAAGGCTGAGACCGGCTGCGGCTTCACTCCGAGCTTGAGGTAGTTGAATCCGCTGGCGCGCGGCTCGTAGTCGCCGACGATGTCCACGCTGCGGGTGGCGGTGATGGCGGACTCCATCTCAAGACACCAGTAGGTGGCATTGATGATGAGCCGGCGCAGTCCGGCGCTCTGGAGGTCGATGCCGCTGCCCATTGTGGAGTGAAACACGCGGGCCTGCTTGCCGTGGCTCGTCCGCCAGGTCTTGACCCAAGCGACGGGCAACGGCTCCAACTTCGGATTCGGCGCGTCGTCGTGATTACGGCCCATCAGCGGTTGTCCCCAGACGAGTGCCGTGCAGTCGGCCGGGAGAGCGGTGCCCGTCTTGTAGGTTCGATAAACGTCGGAGTCTCCCCAGATGTCGCTGACGCCGCGGAGAACGGGATGCTGCCGTTGTTCGGCCACGAGGATACCGCGCGTGGAGTCGGCCTGCCACCGGCCGTGATGCCCCAGGAAGCTGCCGCCCAACACATCCTCGCCCCAGCGCACCTGCTTGCCGTTGAGTTGGTAGGGTAGCGGTCTCCGGAAGCCGTGGTTCGCGGTGCGCAGCGCGATGAACGGGCGTCCGGAATCCACATACCTCACGATCCGCTGCTGTTCCGCCAGCGGGAGCGTGAGCAACCGGGTGAAGAACACGACCAGGTCCGCCGAGGCGAGATGCTCCAGGCCGGGTATGTGGTGGGGCTTGAAATCGGCTTCCTTACCCTTCTCGGGATAAACCGGAAGGGTGGGGTCGACCTCGCCCTTCGCGTTCACGCCGAAGAGCACGGTGCAGTCGAAGCCATGGTGTCGGCTCAGAATCCTGGCCAGCATCGGCATGGACTGCTCGCTGCGATACTCTTGGTCGGCGGCAATCAAGACGACGTGCTTCCCCTTTCCCGGGCCATCACCCCCGGGATAGACGAGCCACTGCGGGCTTTCCGGCACGGGGTGGGCGAGGACCGGCGTGCCGACCAGCAATAGCAAGAAGACGCGAATCATGATCCCCGTTGTCACCACCCTCGCTCGAGGTGCGAAGGGGATCGGGTGCGCCACCGATGCGTGGCCGCGGATGTTTTTCATCGTGTGACTAAAACCTCGGCGCACTTCGGCCGCTGGCTTTGGATTCCTCGAGCAGCGCCTTGAGTTCCTTCACCATGTCCGGGCGTTCGGCGTAGAGGTTCCGCGTTTCACCCGGGTCCTCGTCGAGGTTGTAGAGATGGCCGGGGGCGTCCGGCGCGGTCTCGGGAAGCATGAACGGCTTCAGCCCGGGATTGTTTTCGTAGCGGTTTCCGCCGGACCCGCGGTGATCGAGGTATTTCCATGGACCGCGCCGGATGGAAAGCGTGCGCGCGCCGGCGAAGGCTTGGGTGAGCAGGTAGGGACGGATGGGTGCGTCGGCTTCGCCCCGCAGCACGGGCAGCAGGTTGAAGCTGTCTTCGGCGGCGGTGTCGGGGAGCTTGGCGCCGCTGATGGCCGCGAGGGTCGCCATCACATCGGTGAGGCTGGTGAGTTGAGCGCTGGTGGTGCCCGGTTTCACCCGGGCGGGCCAGCGGACGAGGAAAGGCACGCGATGGCCTGCCTCCCAACTGTCACGTTTGATGCCGCGCCATGGGCGCGCGCCGTCGTGCCCGTGATCCGCGCGCATGTGGATGACGCTGTCGACCTCCGGGCCGTTATCGCTGGTGAAAATGATCAGGGTGTTGTCCGCGATACCGAGCTTTTCCAGCGTGCCGATCAACTCGCCGACCACCCAGTCGAGTTGGTGGATAAAATCGCCGTGCGGCCCGGCGCCGGACTTTCCCTTGAACTGCGGCGCCGCGAACGAGGGCAGATGCACGGCCTGCGCGGCGTGGTAGAGGAAGAAGGGTTTCCCCGGCTTCTCCCGGACGTGCTGCTCCAGGAACTCCCGACTCTTTTTCAGGAAAACCAGGTCCACTTCCTCCATCGGAAAATCGGGGGCGATGAAACCGGGGCGGCAGTCGTTCGCGTAGGGGTGCTTCGGCAACGTTGATTTATCGAGCGGACCGGCGGGCGGCACGGGCACGCGGTCCCCGTCGATGAAGGCGTAAATCCAATCGGTCGTGGGACAGCACGCCGTGCCGAAGAATTTATCAAACCCATGGTCCACCGGACCGCCCTCGACACGGCGGCGGAAGTCGATGCGCCTCACCTCCTCACGTTTTCCCGAGTGAATCGGTTGTCCGGCCTCGTCGCGAAAGGTCAGGCCCACATGCCATTTGCCGACCGCCGCGGTGGCGTAGCCCTGCTTCTTCAGCATCGCTGGCAGTGTCAGGCGGCCCGGAGCGATCAGGGTAGGTCCCCCGGCGCCCTGGAACACCGTGCCGCCATTGGGCACGCGAAACGCCATCTGGCCGGTCATCAAGCTGTAGCGCGTGGGCGTGCAGACCGTGGCGGGACTATGCGCGTCGGTGAAGCGCATGCCTTCGCGCGCGAGGCGGTCGAGATGCGGCGTGGCGACCTTCGACCGATCGTTGTAGCAGTTCACATCCCCGTATCCGAGGTCATCGGCGAGGATAAGCAGGATGTTTGGTTTCTGGGCCGCGCTGGCGGACGCCAGTGAGGCCAGGAAAGCGATGAGAACGAGCGGCAAGGTTTTCATGACACGACGACAACCGCCTCACCGAGCACACTCATCTTTGGTGTGATGCCCAGACCGGGTAAGGTGGAGGCGGCCATGCGACCGTTCACGCGCTGCGGCGCGCCGTCGGCGATGCTCACGGGGCCGTAGCTGTTGAAGTCGGTGGTGCTGAAGAGGAACTCCGTGGGCGTGCTGTGCGCGAGGTGCGCGATGGCGGCGGTGGCGATATCGCCGCCCCACGAATCCTCCAGCGTCATGCCGATACCCATGCTCACGCAGAGGTCTCGGGCCTGTTTGATCTTTGTGAGACCGCCGAACTTGCTGATCTTGAGATTCGCCACGTCCATCGCGAGATCAGCCTTGGCGCGGAGCAAAATGCCGAGCTCGTCGACGTTTTCGTCCAGTACAAACGGGTGCGGAATCTGGCGGCGCACGGCGAGGCACTCCTCGTAGTTGAGGCAAGGTTGCTCGATGTAGACATCCACGTCGCGCACGGCCTTGGCCACACGCACGGCCTCGTGCTGCACCCAACCGGTGTTCGCGTCGGCCACGAGCCGGTCGCCGGGCTCGAGCTTCGCGGCGACGGCGAAGATGCGCGCGATGTCCGTGTCCGGATCGCCGCCGACCTTGAGCTGGAAGCGGTGGTAGCCCTCCGCGCGATAGCCCGCGACCTTCGCGGCCATTTGTTCCGGCGACTCCTGCGAGATCGCGCGGTAAAGCTGCACGTCCTGGCCGTAACGGCCGCCGAGCAACTCGCACACGGGCAGGCCGCTCGCCTGCCCGAGGATGTCCCAGCACGCGATGTCGATGCCGCTCTTCACGTAGGGATGCCCCTTGAGCGCGGCGTCCATCGTGCGATTAAGTTTCGCCAGCTGGCGCGGGTCGGCGCCGATCAGGTGCGGGCCGAGTTCGCGCAAACCGGCGCGCACGCCCTCGGCGTAAGCCGGTAGATAAAACGGCCCGAGCGGACAAACCTCGCCGTGGCCGACGAGTCCGGTGTCGGTCTCGATGCGCACGACGGTGCTGTCGAACACGGTGACGGATTTGCCGCCGCTCCACTTGTAGGTGGTTTCGTGCAGCGGAAGTTCAACTCGGTAGGCGAGGATGCGTTTGATTTTCATGGCCAGCGTTTCGGATGGGCGCCGTTCAGTTCCGGGGAATCTCGTTCAGCGTGTAGTACGCGCGGTCGTGGAGCAGCGGCTCCCCGTCGAGGGACCGCAGCGCCGGCAGGTGGAAGTCGTGGATGTGACCCTGCATCAGGCCCTCCACCCGCAGGCGTGCGCTCATGCCGTCGGACGCCACCTCGGCGGTGGTCACGGTCGGGCGCGTGTGATCAACCTCCGGGCTGCCGTAGCCTTGCTGGTAAATGTGGGTGTAGGTCTGGAGCGCGTAGCTCTGCGGGCGCGCGGCGAGCGCGGCGTCCACGGGTTGCGTGAACCGCAAAACGAACCCGTCGGGCTGGGCCCGGATGTCGAGAATCTCGAACGGCGTCCGGCCGGTCCAATCCAGTCGCTGGAGCAGGTTGTCCTTCATGCCGCGCACGGGCCAGCCACGGTTCGTGCCGCCGGCGACGAGTTGTCCGCGCGGCGTGAAATGCACCGCGAGAATGCCGGTGCCTAATCCCTCGCGGAACGCGTAACACGCGCCCTGCCACACGCCGTTCACCTGCTCGGTTGTCACCCGCATCACGATGCTCAAGGAGTAG